>Ga0102591_1000024_pt1 | contig 466847 bp, 335 predicted proteins | sample AraplaCol_mCL_r2_2_FD_76860 | JGI IMG/M metagenome (GOLD analysis project Ga0102591, IMG submission 76860) | Arabidopsis root microbial communities from North Carolina, USA - plate scrape MF_Col_mCL_r2 (SPADES assembly) (version 2) | ecosystem: Host-associated > Plants > Roots > Endosphere...
CTGCTGGGCGTCGGCGAACTTGAGGGTGATGCCGGCCTGCTTGGCGGCGTCCTTGATGGAGTTGCTGTTGGCGGTGCGCCATTCGCTCTCGGCGCCGACCTGGGAGAAGCCCAGGACGAGCGGCTTGTCGGCGGCGAAGGCGCTGGAAGCGGTGCCGGCCAGCGACAGGCCGAGCGCGGCCATGGCCAGCAGATGACGACGCGTCGTCTTCATGGTCGTTGTCTCCTCGTTGATGTTGCTGTGGAGGACACGCCGATGGCCGGCGCGCCTCGTGAGGTGACAGCGATCGTAGGGAGGCCAGAGATGCCGGACCAATCACATTTCTAGTGCCGGCGATGTCCTGATCGATATCACTCCGTGAGATCCCCGCCCAGATTCACTCCCTCTCCCTGAGGGACGAGAGTGGAGCGAGTGGAGAGCAATAGGGAGAGCAAGGGGGCGATCCAGGATTCACCCCCTCTCCCCCGAGGGGGAGAGGGAAGGGGTGAGGGGGCTCGACGCAGTCAGCGGGCGTCAACGTGAAGGCGGTGTTAAGGTCCGCCGATCTCCTCGACAGACGGACGCGCGCATGACGAAGCAGAAGACGGCGAGCCCGGCCGCCACGGGCGTGCTGCTCGCCGGCGGCAATCCCCAGATCCCGAAGGGCCACGGCGACGCGCCGGTGCAGGCCTACATCGCGGCCCTCACGGGCTGGAAGCAGACCGTGGTCCGGCGCCTGGACGCGCTGATCACCGACGCAGTGCCCGAGGTCCGCAAGGCGGTGAAGTACAACTCCCCGCTGTACGGCATGGACGGCGAGACCTGGTTCCTCGGCCTCCATGTGATGACGCGCTACCTGAAGGTGGCGTTCTTCAACGGCAGGTCGCTGGACCCGATGCCACCGGTCGAATCCAAGACGGCGCACGCGCGGTACCTGCACGTCAGCGAGGCGGAACCGCTGGATGAAGCGGCGTTCGTGGCGTGGGTCCATGCGGCGAGTCAGTTGCCTGGGGAGAGGATGTAGGGGGGGCTCGCGGACCCTATCGGCGCCTCGCGATGCGGATTCGGGCCCCGTATGACCTTCGGCCACTTGGACAGACGTCCGGTCCAACAGAATTGACGCCACCATTTCGACCCATGGCGGGTGACGGGACATTTGGTGATGACAGTCTCGAATGCATTGCTGGCGGACGTTGAGGGCCTCGCCGGCCGTTTCTCTGTAGAGGCTCAACAGGACGCCTCCGCGGCCGTTGGCCGATGGCGGATGGACGTGGCCAAGCTTCACCCGCAGCTTGCCGCCACGGCCTCGCGGTTGGCGGACAGGGCTTTGACCTGGGAGGCAAGGAACGCGCTCAATCGGACGCCGGACGGGGCGCGTCTCCTGCTCGAGTGGAGCGAGCAGCGCCGCGCACGACCGGAGTTGCCGCGATTTCCGTTCCTCTCGACGGAGATGGCGTATGCCTACTGCGCCAGCATCGTTCATCAGCGCGGCACGCCGCAGGCCAGCCGGGCGCTGGAGCAAGCGCGTTTGGTCGTGCTGGGATTGCGCCGCGAAACTTCAACGCTAGATAACAAGGGCCTCGGCGTCTACGACGATCACATCGCCGTCCTGAACGGCTGGAATCGGCGAGGAAGCGTCAAATTCTTCCCAGCAAGCACGGAGCCAGGAGCTCAGTACGCCCAGCGCGCAACAAGGACGGGCGGCAAGCTACTGGACGATCGCTACAAGGGCATTCAAGCGGCCAAGCACGTGCATGGAGAAGACGTGGATCGCGATGGCATACGCGATGCGGGCCGCCTGCTCGCGGGAACCTATTTCTTCAAGGACCTTGGTCGAGAGTTTCTCGATGCGCCCGCCTTCCAGGCAGTCGCACCGCAGACCGTCGAAAGGGACACCAACGGCGACGGTCGCTTCACGTTGAGTGACGCTGATCGCATCGATCCAAAGGGCGTCGGCAGGACGATGTACATCCATCGGGGTGGCATGAACAACACTGGATCGGCGGGCTGCCAGACGATTCGCAAGGACTACTATCCGGCCTTCCTTTCTGCGCTCGGCAAGGATCCGAGGTTCTTCTATGTACTTGTCGATTGCCGCTAACCGGTCCCTTCTTGGCGCTGCCTTCGTCACCCTCCTGAGCCTCGCTGCGACTGCTGCTGCGGAGGCGCCAGCGCCCGGGCAATGCGGGTTCGTGGCGTTCGTGGATGAAACCGATCCCGCGGGATTGAACGTCCGGGCGCAACCCAGCGTGAACGCACGTGTCGTGGGAAAACTGCCGCCCGTGTGGGTTGATCCGGCCGATGGCGCCCGAGTCCGCGTCCGCACTGAAGTGATTGGCGCCTCCAAAGGCTGGTTCAGGATCCGGAACTCAGCCGATGAAGATCAACTCACTGAGCGGCCGGCCCGTCCCACCTATGCGGGGGAAGGATGGGTCAGCGGGAGGAAGCTGATCGTCAAGGCACAGACCGGTGCAGGCCGTATCCGCCCCGACACGTCAGCACCGATAGGCCTCCAACTCAAGGATGAGCGTCTCTTCGACTCAAGAGACTTCGCCAAGGCGGGCACGCTGGTCGATTGCGAAGGCGGCTGGGTCCAGATGGAATTCGTCGACGCCAAGATTCCTGCGGAGATTCGCAGCAGCCTGGACATCGCGCCTGAAGCTCGAACCGGGCTTCCCCCGGGTCGGTTCAGGCTGTGGCTGGACAGGATCTGCGGGTCTCAGGAGACCAGTTGCGACGGCTTCTGAGGACGATGCTGCGGAACCGGTATCGCCCTACACCGCCCACGCCTGCAGATCCTCATACGTCGCACAAGCCCCGCCGCACAGGATCACCAGCACGTTCCGAGCGCCCTGCAACACGGGCACCGAGCGCTTCAGCGCGGTGGCGACCGCCGCGCCACACGCCGGTTCGACGATCAGTCGATGCTCCTTCGCGACCGTGAGGCAGGCCTGCACCGCCTCCGCGTCGCTCACCGTTGTGGCCGTGACCGGATGCCGCTTCGTCCACGCGAAGGCCTGCTCGCTGACGCGTCGGGCGCCCAGCGAGGTGGCGATGCTCGTGATGGCGTCCAGCGTGACGAGCTCTCCCGCGGCGATGGCCGCATGCAGCGAATCCGCGCCGACGGTTTCGGCCGCGACAAGCGGTACGTCGTTCCATCCGATGGCATGCATCCCCTGCAGCACGCCGCTCATCAACCCGCCACCGCCGACCGACAGCACGACCGCGTCCGGCTTGGGCATTTGCGTGGCGGCCTCCTCGATCATCGTGGCGTGACCGTCCCACAGCAGCGAATCGTCGAAGGGATGGATGAACGCATCCGTCGGCTGGCGCATCGCCATCAGGAAGTCATTGGCCTCCATCCAGCTCTTGCCATGGACGATGACCTCCGCGCCCTGGCGCCGGATCAGCGTCTTCGGCCATTCGCGCGTGGTCTCGGGAACGACCACCACCACCGGCAGCCCGAGCCGCTTGCCCGCATACGCAACCGCCATGCCCGCGTTGCCGCCCGATGACGACAGCAATCGCTTCGCGCCGCGCGCCGCATGGACCTCGCAGGCATGGCCGACGCCGCGCAGCTTGAACGAGCCGCAAGGTTGCAGGGCTTCGAGCTTGAGCCAGACGCGTTGATCGGCGGTGCTGAAGGCGTCGGAGTCGACGGTCGGGGTGGTGATGTGAATGGCCATGGGGCCGCATCGTAGGGCAGTGGCCGATCAAGCCGCAGGAGTCGCTACCATCGCGCCCACATGAACGCTCTCTTCGAACGCTCCTGGCGGCGCGCGTGGTCCGCCCTGGTCGCACCCGGCGCCGGAACCAGCGGCCCGGACGGCATCGCGCTGCGCGATGAATTGCTCGCCTGCTATGCCGAACCGCAACGCCGCTACCACACGCAGCAGCACCTCGAGGAATGCCTGGCGCTGCTCGAGCAGGTGCGCGATCTGGCGGAGCATCCCGAGGAGGTCGAGATGGCGCTGTGGTTCCACGATGCCATCTATGACGTCAAGGGCTCCGGCAACGAGGAACGAAGCGCCGAATGGGCGCACCGGGCGCTGGTCGCGGCGGGCGTGGCGCTCACGGCGGCCGAGCGGGTACGGCAGCTGGTGCCGGTCACCCGGCACGACGGCGTGCCGGGCAACGTCGACGAGCAGGTGCTCGTGGACATCGACCTGGCCATCCTCGGCGCCGAGCGCCCGCGCTTCGACGAGTACGAACGTCAGATCCGCGATGAATACGCGTTCGTGCCCGGCTTCCTGTTCCGCCGAAAGCGTCGACAGATCCTGCGCACCTTCCTCGACCGGCCAGTGCTGTACAGCACGGCGTTGCTGCGCGAGCGCCTCGAGGCACGCGCCCGCGAGAACCCACGCCGCGCGATCGGCTGAACGCCGCGCGGTCAGTTGATCAACCGGCGACCTCAACGCCCGACGTCGTGTAGAGCGACGCGGCGCCGCAGTGAATCGCCGGCTCAGCGTGAGGCCATCGCCACCGCCTGCGGCGTGTTGCGGAAGCTGATCGCGAGGCGGTTGTAGGTATTCATGAGGCCGATCGCGATCGTCAGGTCGACCAGCTCCTTCTCGCTGAACACCGCATGCGCTGCGGCGAAGTCGGCGTCCGGGACGCCGGTGCTCGCCACGCGCGTCACCGATTCGGCCCAGGCGAGCGCCGCGCGCTCGCGGGCATCGAACAGCGCGCCGCCTTCCTCCCAGGCCTGCACCAGGGCGAGCTTCTCGATCGGCACGCCCTTCTTCAGCAGGTCGCGGGTGTGCATGTCCAGGCAGTAGGCGCAGTTGTTGATCTGCGAGATCCGCAGGAAGACCAGTTCCACCAGCGCGGCGGGCAGGCCGCTCTGGGTCACGTAGCCGTAGACGCCGCCGAGCGCCTTGACGCCGGCGGGCGAGACCTGGGTGTAATCGAGACGTTGGGTCATGAGGGACTCCTGAAGGGGTAGGGCGGCATCGCCGGAGGCGGGGACGATGACACTGCCAACGGACCGCGTCATCGATGAGCGCCATTCTTCGCCGGCGGTGGTGCAACGCGAAGGCCCAAGATTCGCCAGAATCGCTGTACCACGAGCCGATACCTTTCCGTCTCGCCGTCTCGCCGTCTCGCGGTTTCGCGGTTTCGCGGTTTCGCCACTGCCGTCCCGTTCCGTGCCGTCCCCTTGCCCCGCAGGCCTCCGATGACCTCCTCGCCGCACCCACCGCTGCCGCTCACGCTCGACAAGTCCGCGGCCATGCCGCTCACCGATCAGATCCATCGCGGCATCTCGGCGGCGATCGAGCAGTCGGTGCTGACCCCCGGCATGCGGCTGCCGTCCTGGATCGACCTCGCGGCCCAGCTGGGCGTGTCGCGTGGCACGGTGCGCGTCGCCTACGAGAAACTCGCGGCGGACCAGCTGATCGAGGCCTCGCGCGCCGCCGGCACCCGTGTCGCCGAGCGGCCATCGCGGGCGCGTGGCAGCGATGAAGCGAGGGATCCGGGCGCCTTCGTGTCGATGTATCGCGAGCTGACCGCCGGCCCTGGGCTGTTCCAGCCGGGCATTCCCTCGCGCGACAGCCTGCCGGCCAAGCTGATGGCCCGACTCCGGACGCGCGCGCTGGCGGCGGAGATCAGCGGCGCGGCGCTCTATCCCGACCCTCGCGGCGAACTGGCGCTGCGGCGCGAGATCGCCGGTTACCTCGCGGTGGCGCGCGGGCTGGTGTGTTCTCCCGACCAGGTGCTGATCACCGGTGGCTACGCGGCGGGACTAGGCCTCGCCCTGCGTGCGCTCGGTCTCGAGGGGCGGCGCGCCTGGATGGAGGAGCCCGGCTTCTTCTTCACGCGCCACGCGCTCGAGCTCGGGCGGCTGACACCCGTTCCGGTACTCGTGGACGAGGAAGGCCTGGATGTCGACGCCGGCTGGCGCGACGCGCCCGATGCGGCGCTCGCGGTGGTCACGCCCGGGCAGCAGGCGCCGCTGGGCGTGACGATGTCGCTGCGACGCCGGCTGCGGTTGCTGGACTGGGCCGCCAGCACCGGCGGCTGGATCGTCGAGGACGACTACCTGAGCGAGCTGCAGCTGCAGGGCCGTGCCGCTCCGGCGCTGGCATCGCTGGATCGCCACGGCCGCGTCCTCCACATCGGCTCCTTCAGCAAGACGATCGATCCGCGGCTGCGACTGGGTTTTGTCGTCGCGCCCGCGTCGCTGGCGGCGCGCCTGGGCGAGGTCGCCGCCTGCCTGGCGCCGCCCCCCGGGCCGGCGGCGCAACTGGCGGTCGCCGCGTTCATGCGCGACGGGCACTACCTGCGCCACCTGCGCAGGACCAAGCGGCTGTACCTGGCGCAGCGCGAAGGGCTGCTGCGGGCGCTGCGCGATCGCGGCCTGGGCGGCAGCCACCCGGCCGCGCTCGCGGTTCTGGTGCGCACGCCCGACGGTGTGTCCGACTTGGCGGTCGCTCGCGCGCTGTTCGCCTTCGGCATCGCGCCGGCACCGCTGTCGGTCTGGTACGCCCGGCCGGCGCACGCCCGGTCGGGACTGATGCTCAGCGTGGCCACCGCCCCCGCGATGCAGGTCGAGCGCGCCTGCGACCGCGTGGTCGAGACGCTGACGCGATTCGCCCCGGCCGGGACGGCGTGGCGGCCGGCCACGTGAGCCCTGCATCGCGCTGGTCGGCGACCGGTCGATCCGCAAGGCACGAGCCTTGCCGCAGTGCGGGCTTCGTCAGCCAAGGAGTCCCCATGAACACGTCACCTCCCTGTCGTTCCGACCTTCCGCTGGGCGCCGCGGCCGGCCTGGCCGGCGGACTGGTCGGCGCCGCGGTGATGACGGCGTTCCAGGACCTGCTCGCGCGCGTGGGCATCACCTCCGGCGTGCGCGGCTGGCCCTCCACCGAGCGGGCCGCCGATCGGCTCGCCCGCCTGGGCGGCCGCCGGCTGCCGTCACGCCATCGGCCGGCGGCGGGCGAGGCGGTGCACTACGCGGTGGGATCGCTGGTCGGCGGCCTCTACGGCGCCGTGGCGGAACGCCAGCCGCAGGCCGCCTGGGGGCGGGGCGCTGCCTTCGGCATCGCCACCGCGACGCTCCTGGACGAAGGCTTGGTGCCCGCCATGCGCTTTGGCGATCCGGTCACGCGGGCGCCGGTCCAGTCGCATCCCTACTCGTATGTCTCGCACCTCGTCTACGGCGCGTTCACCGAGGCCGCCCGCCGCGGCTTCCGCCGGCTCTTCGGCGATGCGCGAGCCGGCGCGGCGGCGATCCGCCAGGCGAAGGCGCGACGTGTCGCCATCGTCACCCGCCCGGTGGCGGACTCGCGCCGAACGCTGGCCATGGCCTTCCTGCTCGGTGCGACCGCGGGACCGCGCACCAGCGCGCCGCTGGTGACCGCGAGCTGGGCGGCCAGGCTCGGCTGGATCGACCTGAAGGACTCCCCGCTGGCGATGCTCGGCACGACGCCCGCGGTGGCGCTGACCACGCCGATGGCCCTGGGCGAGCTGATCGTCGACAAACTGCCGTCGACGCCCGATCGCACCGATCCGCCCGGCCTCGCCGCGCGCGCGGTCAGCGGCGCGATCTCTGGTGCCGCGCTGGCGGGTGGGCGTTCATGGCCGGCGGCGCTGGCCGGCACCGTGGGCGCCGTCGTGTCGACCTACGCCTGTCACCGGCTGCGCCAGCGCCTGTCGCGGGCGCTCGGCCACGACGCCCCGGTGGCTGCGGCCGAAGATCTGATCGCCTTCGGCGGCGCGACGCTGCTTTGCCTTGCATCGCTCGGCCAACAAGCCGACACCGCGCGGCTCGATGCGGCCTCGACTGAGGACTACGACGACGCGTTGGCGGCCCTGGGCTGGCCGCACAGCTGAGCACAGCTGAGCGCCCTCGAACGAGGCCTGCGTCGGCAGCACGCTGACCGCGGCGCCTCGACGTCAGACCTTCGACGCGATTGCCGCGATCACCGCGATCAACGCCCCGCAAGATGCCATCGCGCCGATGTAGATCGCCCACGCCAGCCAACGCGCTCTCCGGCGAGGCTCCGTCGCACCACGCGACAGCATCGCGCCCGCGGCCGACAGGCCGATCGCGATCACGGCCGCCGCGAGGAGATTGCGGCCCTCGCCCAGCTCGTCGCTGACGTCGAGCCAGACCGCCGACGCCACCGCCGTCACGAGGAGCAGGCTGGTCGCGCGGGCCTTGTCGAGCAAGCTGACCGGTGGATCGAAACGCGGCTGCCGCAGCCGGGCTTCGTCCGGAGGCGCGAAGGGCGCAAGTCCGGGCGGCGCCCAGCCGGGCGACTTGAACAGCAGCCGCGCCCGGTCCGCCCAGCGCGGTGTGGCCCGCGCGCGGTCGAGCAGCTCGCCATAGAACTGCGCGACGGCCTGCAGCGGATACCAGCTTCGCAGCGGCTTGACCGTCCCGTAGACGCAGCGCTCGGTCTCCTCGGCGAAGGTGCCGAACATCCGGTCCCAGATCACCAGCACCGCGCCGTAGTTCTTGTCCAGGTAGCCAGGATTCACCGCGTGGTGTACCCGGTGGTTGGAGGGCGTCGAGAACACGCGGTCGAGCCAGCCGAGGCGGCCGATGTGCTCGGTGTGGATCCAGAACTGGTACAGCAGCACGAACAGCCCGGCGCCCAGGTACAGGTCGACGGGCAGGCCCAGCAGCGCCATCGGCAGGAAGAAGGGCGCGCCCATCACCGCGTAGAAGCTCTCCTGGCGCAGCGCGGTCGTGAGGTTGAAATGCTCGCTCTGGTGATGCACGGCATGCGCGGCCCAGAACAGCGCGCTCTCGTGGCTGACGCGATGCAGCCAGTAGTCGCAGAAGTCGTAGACCACGATCGCGACCACCCATCCCCACGCGCCCGACCAGGTCGAGGCCGGCAGCAGCGCCAAGTGCGGCAGCGCCCAGGCGTACAGGCCGCTCTGGAACAGCGGGGTCACCGCCGCTACGGCCAGGCTCAGCACGCCCTGGCTGAGGCTGCTGATCGAGTCCGGCAGCCGGTAGCTGTCGCGGCCGGTGAGCCGGCCCCACAGCCATTCGAGCGCGATGCAGAGCCCGAACAGCGGGACGGCGATGAGGAGAACGCGGTGCATGGCGGGCGGTGGCGGCAGTCGGTGACGGGCGCAGTGACGGGAGTGGTGGTGGCGATCGGTGACCGGCAGCGGTGGCGGCGAGCGGTGACGAGGGGCGCTGGCGAGGAGCGGTGACGACGGACCTGCGATCGCTCAGAAGCGATGCCACAGGCTCAAGCTGAAGGTCTGCTGCGACTTCGAGTTGGTCAGCGGGGAGCGCGCCGCGTCGCCGACCAGGCGCGCGTTCAGCCACTGCCCGCTGACGGACCAGCGCTCGGAGAACTTGTGCTCGCCGCTCAGCGCCACGCTCCAGTCCATCATCCCGGCGCGCGGGCGCCACTCGGGCAGGCCGCTGGCGAGCGACTCGCCGGGACCGACGCCATAGCTGCTGCGCAGGTGCGCGCCGTTGGCCGCGGTCGCCGCCAGCGTCACCGCGATCAGGTCCTCGCCGACGGGGAGGCCGGAGGTGATGCCGAGCTCCAGCAACTGCCCGTCGTGATGACGTGCGCTGCCCCACGACAGGCCCGATTGCAGCAGCAGCCACGGCGTCGCCTGGACGTTGGCGAAGGCCTCGGTGGTGACGCGCGGGCCCAGCCGGTCGATGCCGTTTGGCGTGAACCGCGACGGGCGGCCGAACTGCGGCCAGAGCCGGGCGCCGACCTGCCAGGTCCTGGCGGCTTCGGCGCCGGCGAGCAGCGGCACGAGGTTCCAGCCGATGCCCAGGTCGGTCGACACGAAGGCGCCGCTGGGCGCGAGGTATTCCAGCGCGGGCAGAAGGTCGTCGCTGCGCGAGCGGCTGCCCGGCGCCGACGGCCAGCTGTGGGCGGTCGCCCCGCCGGACCAGCTCGCGGCCTCGGGCGGTGCGTCCATCAACACGAGGCTGCCGGCGGCCCAGCATCCCGCCGAGCCGGCCATGAGGCCGGCGCCAAGCAAGGGGAGGGTGGCTCGCGCGGCGCAGCGGAGGGCGGCGGCGCCGCGCGCGGGCGGGCAAGGGACGGAGCGGCGCATGGACGAAAACAGGTTGCGGGATTCTAGGAAGAGGTCCCCGCCGCAACCTTGCGGCAATCTGTCGCCGCGAACCGACCCGTTCCCGCCTCCCGGTCGTCCCGGTTGTCCGATGCGCTCGATCCGTCCGGGCCGCCTGGGTCGTCCGAGCGCCTGGAAGCGCCGTCAGTGCGCCGGCGCGCTGGCCCGCAACAGCCGCAGGTCGTAGATGCCGCCGGCGATCGAGCCGGGCTCCGCGACCAACCGCACCCGCACGGCGCCGTCCGCCGCTCGCGGCCAGTCCTCGGGCAACGGGAAGTCGCGGCTGTAGATCTCCGCGCCCGGGGCCCGGTCGGTGGCGTCGTCCGCGCGCAGCGTCAGATCCGCCAGCCGCCGGTCGTTGACCCAGACCGAGAACCGGCGGCCGTCATCCAGCGCCGAGAAGGCCAGCCGCAGCAGCCGGCCCTCGCGCTTGGGATCGTTCAGGCGATAGCTGAACCATGCGGTCGCATGACGCCAGCGGCGGCCCTTGTTGAGGCCGGTCTCGATGCCCTCGCCAGCGAAGCCGTGATCGCTCTCGGGCTGCTGCTCGCCGGGCGCGACCGCATCGACGGTGCGGGCCTGCAACGCCAGCCGTTCGCGCTCTTCCAGGGCCAGTCGCTCGCGGCGCGCCTTCGCCTCGGCCGGCGTGCTGCAGGGCCAGTACAGGACATAACGCGAGTCGTGCACGCGGAAGAAGGGCTCGAGCACAAGGTCCGGCATCGGCGCGCCATCCGGTCCCTGCAGCAGCGAGCCGGCGCTGAAGCTCAGCGAGCGGCCCGGCACCGGCGCGAGCCGTCCGCCGAAGTCCGCTTTCGCGCTGACGAACTGCGGCGTCTGCGCCAGCGGTACGAGCGCGCCCTGCGCGACGTGGTCCATGCGCGCCTCGCCGGCCCGGTACTCGAGCCGCTCGCCGGCGATCGGCACGGTCCGCGCCGCGAGCACGATCGGGCCGTGCAGCACCGCGACGAAGTCGCTCCGCGTGGGCAGGGCCTCGAGCGTCGTGCGCATCGGCAGGCGGACCTCGACGACATCGCCGGCGCGCCAGTCGCGCGTCAGCGCGACATAGCCGCCCGGCAGGCGGTCCGTGGCGTTCAGTGCGACCGCTTCGCCGTTGACCTTGACCCGGAGCGCGCCCGGCGCGAGCCATCCGGGATGCCGGATCTTCAGCGTGAAGCGGGCCTGCGGCGGCGCTTCGTCGATGACGATGCGCGTCGTCGCCTCGTCGGGGAAGCGCGTGCGCTGCGTCAGCCGCAGGCCGCGCTCGCGCCAGTCGAGGGACGAGGCCACGAACAGGTTGACGAACAGCACCGGCGCGCCCTCGGCATTCGATCCCTCGTCGCGCGTGTAGATGAACTGCCCGTGCCGCGCGTGGCTCTCCAGCCCCGAGCCGACGCAGCACCACATGCCGAGATCGACCTGCGAGTACACCCGGTAGTGGTTGGGCCGCATCGGCGTGAAGTAGACGAAGCCGCCCGCCGGATGCTGCGACGCCAGCACATGGTTGAACAGCGCGCGCTCGTAGTAGTCGGCGTAGCGTGCGCGCTCCTCGTCGCCGGCCGCGTGCGCGTGCAGCAGCTCGGTGAGCTTGAGCATGTTGTAGGTGTTGCAGGTCTCGGGACCTTCCACCTCGTCGAGCATGGGCTGGAAGTCGGTCAGCGGATGGAAATGCTCCCTGACGCTGTTGCCGCCGATGGCGACGCTGCGGCGCTCGCGCACCGTGGTCCAGAAGAAGCGCGCGGGCGCCAGCCAGTCCTTGTCCGCCGCGCCGGGGTCGCGCTCCTCGGCGATGCGGGCGAAGCCGATCACCTTGGGGATCTGCGTGTTGGCATGCAGCCCGGTCAGCGCGTCGCGGGGCTCGCGCAGCGGATCGAGGATCGCGCGGTGCGAGAAGCGCTCGGCCAGGCGCAGGTAACGCGCGCCGCCGCTCATCGCGGCGATGTCGGCGAAGACCTCGTTCATGCCGCCATGCTCGGCGCACATCAAGTCCTGCAGTTGCGCATCGCTCAGCGGCTCGAGCAGGGCCAGCGCCCAGGCGCCCAGGTCGATGAGCATTTCGCGCGCGAGTGGCTCCTGCGTCAGCTGCCACGCGTCGCGCAGGCCGGCGAAGGTCTTGTGCAGGTTGTACCAAGGCACCCAGCGCCCGTTGACGGAGAAGCTGTCGACCTTGAGCTCCCCACGCGCGACCTCGCGCCAGGCGGCCTTGCCATCGGGGATGCCGCCGAGGTAGCCGTCGCCATGGGCGAGCTGGCACTGGCGGAGCTCGCGCAGCACCTCGACGAGCCGGCGATGCACCTGCGGGTCGCCGGTGGACGCCGCCATCATCGCCAGCGCCGACACGTAGTGCCCGCCCATGTGACCGTCCAGGCCGCTGCTCTCCCAGTTGCCGTAGGACGGCTTGGGCTGCGGCAGGCCGGCCTCGCGCCGGAAGGGCGCGAGCAGCCGGTCCGGATCGAGCGCCATCAGGTAGCGCTGGTCGACGTCCTGGGCCGCCTTCAGCGGGCCGTCGAGCAGCCGCACCTGCGACAGCGGCACGCGGGCGGCGGTCGACATGGCCTCGGTCGCGTGGCGCCGTGTGATCGCGGAAGCGGCGTCCTCGGAGGTGGACGCCGGCGTCGCGCCGGCGTGGGCCATCGCATCCGTCGCAAGCAGCGCGCCGAAGGCGGGACCGAGGAGCGCGCGGCCCGGGCCGCCCATCGCCGCTCCGGCCGCGCTCGCGACGCCGCAGGCGCACTGGCGCAGGAAGTCGCGCCGCATCAGTCGCCCGCGCGCGCGGCCCAGAGCGACACGCCGCCGCTCGACTGCGCAGTGAAGGTCACGACGAAGGCCCCGGCCTTGGAGTTCCACTGCCGCGACAGCACGCCGGCGAAGGTCCCGCCCGCGGTGCCGCTGCCGCTCAGCGTCAGGCTGATGCGGTTGTCGCCCTGGTGCGTCCACGTCCCGCTCGCGCCGCCGCTGACCGTGCCATCGCCGCCGAGCTTCACCGCGATGGCGCTCTTGGACACGGCCGTGATGTCGAGCCCGTGGTTGATCAGCTGATAGCTGCCCGCCGTCTCGGCGGGGCCGACCGCGGCCGTCACCGCCGGCGTCGCCAGCGACAGCGGCGCGTAGCGGAAGGGCGCGGCGACCAGCCAGTCGTCGGCGTTGAGGAACATCTCGTGCACGCGGACCTGGTGCAGTTCGCCGGTGCCCGGGAACCGGGTGTGGAAGATCAGGAAGTACTGCCCGGTGCCCGCGTCGAAGTAGGCCGAGTTGTGCCCCGGCGAGACGTAACCCAGCGGCGTGCCGGTCTCCCCGGCCGCCAGGCTCCACTGGTGGCCGCCCATCAGCTTCTGTCCGTGCGGCGCGATGCTGGCGTCGTCGAACAGCGTGCCCGCGGCGCCCTTGACGGTGGCCATGTCGGTGCCGCGTCCGTCCAGATACGGGCCATCGGGATTGCGCGAGCGCGACACCCGCACGTTGTAGCCGCCGTTGGCGTCCAGCCCGCCGAAGCTGCTGAACAGGTAGTAGTACTGCGAGGCCGGGCTGTAGAGCACGTAGGCGCCCTCGATGCGCGCATGGTTGCCGCCCATCAGGTGCTTGCCGTAACCCTGGCCCGCGAGCGGCAGGCCGCTCGTCTTGTCGAGCTCCAGGATGAAGAGCCCGCCCGAGTACGAGCCGTAGACCATCCAGAGCCGACCGGTGGCGTCCTTGAAGACGTTCGGATCGACCACGTTGGGATGCACGGTGGCGTCGTAGATCGTGCCGTCCTCGCTGGGCAGGCCCCACTGGCCGGACTTCAGCAGGATCTGCTGGTTCACGTAGGGCCCGGTGACCGCGTCCGCGATCGCCACGCCCAGCGCCGAACGCGGCGAGTCGCCCTTGCAGGCGCAGTAGTACATGCGGAACTTGCCGTCGTCGAGCCGCGCGACATCGGGCGCCCACAGGTCGGTGACCTGCGCCCAGGCGAAGGTGTCGGCCAGCGCCGTCGTGACCTTGTTGAACAGCGGATTGGCGTCGTTGACGCCGTCGGCGACCGGCGTCCAGTTCATCAGGTCGGTGGTCTTCGCCGCCGCGAGGTGCGAGCCGAACACGAGGAAGCTGCCGTCCACGCGGATCACCGACGGATCGTGCACCGAGATCTCGGTGAACGGGATCGCGGCCTGCGTCGGAGCGGGCGCGGGTGCTGGAGCCGGCGCAGGGGCCGGAGCCGGAGCCGGCGCGGGACTCGGCGCCGGTGCCGCGCTGACGTCGACGCTGGACGACCCGCCACCACCACCGCCGCATCCGGTCAGGACGAGCGCCGCCGCGCCGCCCTGCGCGAGCAGGGTGCGTCTGTTGAGGGTGCTCATGCTCAGCCCTCCAGCGCGACGACGACGATGGACTTGGGCGGCAGCGGCAGGCTCAGCGCGCCGTCCTTCGCCTGCGCCTCGTAGGCCTTGGGCTTGACGGCCTCGGGCCTGGCGAAGGTGTTCTCGCTGTCCATGGCCTCGGCGCTCAGCACCTGGCCGACGGCGCGGCGCGCGGCGGCGCCTTGCACGGCCAGCTTCACCGTCTGCGCCTCGCGCGGGTTCACGTTGATCAGCGCCAGGTAGAGCTTGCCGTCCTTGCCGCGCGCGGCCGACGCGCTCACCGCCGGCAGCGACTTGCCGGCCAGCGTGTACTCGGGATTGCCGCTCAGCGTCGCCGGCAGCGTCGTCGCATCCTGGAACGGGGTGTACAGCGCGAAGGCGTGATACGTGGGCGTCAGCACCATGCGGGTCTTGTCGGTGTGGATCATGGCCTGCAGCACGTTGACCATCTGCGCGATGTTGGTCATGTGCACCCGGTCCGCATGCGCATGGAACATGTGGAAGTGCAGGGCGGCCAGGACCGCGTCGCGCAGCGTGTTGCGCTGGACCAGGAAGCCCGGGTTGGTGCCCGGCTCCGGGTCGTACCAGCTGCCCCATTCATCCAGGTAGAGGCCGATGCGCTTCTGCGGGTCGTTCTTGTCCAGGACCGCGATGTTGGCGGCGACGGTCTTCTCGAAGTCCTGCGTGTAGGAGAGCAGCGAGATCCACTCGTCTTCCTTGAAGCCGGCCGCCGATCCCTTGCCTTCCCACTTGCCGCTCGGGAACACGTAGTAGTGATGGCCGATCGCGTCGAAGTTGAACTTGATGTTCTGCGTCGACAGCACCTCGGTCCAGCGCGTGTCGTTGGCATTGCCGCCGCTGGCGATGAACTTCGGACGGTTGTTGTCCGGCGTCTTCAGGAAGGTCGCGACCTGGCGGTACTGGTTGACGTAGTACTCCGGCGTCATGTTGCCGCCGCAGCCCCAGGCCTCGTTGCCGACGGCGAAGTAGCTGACCTTGAACGGCTTGTCGCGGCCGTTCTTGCGGCGCAGCTGCGCCAGCGTGGAGTTGCCCTCGGCCGTCATGTACTCCAGCCACTCGGCCATCTCCTGCGCGCTGCCGGTGCCCAGGTTGCCGTTGACATAGGCCTCGGCGCCGAGCTGCTCGACCAGGTCGAAGAACTCGTGCGTGCCGACGGCGTTGTTTTCGGCGACACCGCCCCAGTGCGTGTTGACCTTCACCGGCCGCTTGCCGCGCGGGCCGATGCCTTCGCGCCAGTGGTACTCGTCGGCGAAGCAGCCGCCGGGCCAGCGCACCAGCGGCACGTGCAGCGCCTTGAGCGCGCCCACCACGTCCTTGCGCCAGCCGCGGACGTTGGGGATCTTGGAGTCGGGCCCGACCCACATGCCTTCGTAGATGCCGGTGCCCAAGTGCTCGGCGAACTGGCCGTACACATTGCGGTGGATCACCGGACCGGGCTTGCCGGCGTCGACGGTGAGCTGAACATCGGCCGCGTGCGCGCTCCAGGCGAGCAGGGCGCCCGCGGCCAGGCCGAAGGCCGTCCTCTTCATGGTCATGCTTGTCTCCAGGTGTCGTTATCGTTTCGTCGGCACTCTGCGGTGCCGAAACGACGAAGGACCGTTCCCGGTCCTTCGTTCTTCAGTCCACGCGCACGGTCAGTGCGAGTGCCGCGGCACAGCCGAACCGCGGCAGCCACGCAGGAAATCGAAGTCGCAGCCTTCGTCGGCCTGCAGCACGTGCTGGACATAGAGCTTGCGGTAGCCGCTCTGGTCCGCGGGATCAGGCTGCTGCTTCGCGGCCCAGTCGGCCAGGCGCGCCTGCAGCTCGGCGTCGCTGATGTCCAGGTGCAGCCGGTTGGCGGCGCAGTCGAGTTCGATCCAGTCGCCCTCGCGCACCACCGCCAGCGGGCCGCCGGCCTTGGCTTCCGGCGCCACGTGCAGCACCACGGTGCCGTAGGCGGTGCCGCTCATGCGGGCGTCGGAGATGCGCACCATGTCCTTGATGCCCTGCGCCAGCAGCTTGGGCGGCAAGCCCATGTTGCCGACCTCGGCCATGCCGGGATAGCCCATCGGGCCGCAGTTCTTCATGACGAGGATGGAATCGGCGTCGACCTCGAGGTTGGGATCCATGATCCGCGCCTTGTAGTCGTCGAAGTCCTCGAACACCACGGCCCGGCCGCGATGCTGCATCAGCGCGGGCGTCGCCGCCGAGGGCTTGAGCACCGCGCCGCGCGGCGCGAGGTTGCCGCGCAGCACGCAGATGCCGCCGTCCTCGATCAGGGGCTTGGCGATCGGGCGGATCACTTCCTCGTCATAGATCGGCGCGTCGTGGCAGTTCTGCCAGAGCGTCTTGCCGTTGACGGTCAGCGCGTCCTTGTGGGGCAGCAGGCCGTTGTCGCCGAGCCGGCGCAGCACGCCGGGCAGGCCGCCGGCGTAATAGAACTCTTCCATCAGGAAGCGGCCCGAGGGCAGCAGGTCCACCAGCGTGGGCGTGCCGCGGCCGATGCGGGTCCAGTCCTCCAGCTCCAGCGGTACGCCGATGCGGCCGGCGATCGCCTTCAGGTGGATGACCGCGTTGGTCGAGCCGCCGATCGCGGCGTTGGTGCGGATCGCGTTCTCGAAGGCCTCGCGCGTCAGGATCTTGGAGAGCTTCAGGTCCTCCCAGACCATCTCGACGATGCGCATGCCGGAGAGGTGCGCCAGCACGTAGCGGCGCGCGTCGACCGCCGGGATCGCGGCGTTGTGTGGCAGCGAGGTGCCCAGCGACTCCGCCATGCAGGCCATCGTCGAGGCCGTGCCCATCGTGTTGCAGGTGCCCGCCGAGCGCGAATGGCCCGCCTCGGCGGCGATGAAGTCGTGCATCGAGATCTCGCCGGCCTTGACCTGCTCATGCAGCTGCCAGACGGCGGTGCCCGAGCCGATGTTCTTGCCGTTCAGCTTGCCGTTGAGCATCGGCCCGCCGGTGACGACGATGGTGGGCAGGTCCACGCTGGCCGCGCCCATCAGCAGCGCCGGCGTGGTCTTGTCGCAGCCCACCAGCAGCACGACGGCGTCCATCGGATTGCCGCGGATCGATTCCTCGACGTCCATGCTGGCCAGGTTGCGCGTGAGCATCGCGGTCGGGCGCAGGTTGGACTCGCCGTTGGAGAACACCGGGAACTCCACCGGATAGCCGCCCGCTTCCAGGATGCCGCGCTTGACGTGCTCGGCCAGCTTGCGGAAGTGCGCGTTGCACGGCGTCAGCTCGGACCAGGTGTTGCAGATGCCGATGATCGGCTTGCCCTCGAACTCATGGTCCGGGATGCCCTGGTTCTTCATCCAGGACCGGTACATGAATCCGTTCTTGTCCTGGGTCCCGAACCATTCGGCGGAACGCAGCTTGATCTTCTTCTTGGCCTCGGTCATTGCAGGTAGTGGGTGATGTCTCCGTGAGCCATGCTAGGGAGACAGGTGATTCGGATCCAATCAAAACTTCCGGGATTCCGATATCGAATCGGATATCACGCCAATCCGGCGTCGCCGAAGTCGGGCATGCCGTCCGCGGTCCATCCCAGGTGCTTGACGAAGGTGTGGCGGTCGGGGTTCCAGAGCGGATCGCCGACGATCTCGGTGTAGGTGCGGGCGTGATAGACGAGCAGCACCGTGCGGCCGTCCTCGTCCAGCGCGAAGCTGTTGTGCCCCGGGCCGAAGATCGGCTGGGTGGGGCTCGTGGTCAGCACCGGCGCCGGCGACTTGGTCCAGCTCGCTGGATCCATCGGATCGGCGGACTCGTCCATCCACAGCAGGCCCATCGCGTAGTTCTCGTCGGTCGCGCTGGCCGAGTAGCTGATGAAGACCTTGCCGTGGCTGTGCAGCACCGACGGGCCCTCGTTGACCAGGAAGCCGCGGCATTCCCAGTCGAACTCCGGCTTGCTCAGCATCACCGGTGCGCCGGCCAGTTGCCAGGGCGTGCGCATGGGCGCGATGTAGAGGTTGGAATTGCCCGGGATGTCGAGCGCCTTCTGCGCCCACAGGTAGTAGAGCTGGCCGCGATGCTCGAAGGTCGTCGCGTCCAGGCAGAAGGTGTCCATGCCGGTGTCGATCTGCCCGAGGAACTCCCACTCGCCGGCCATCGGATCGGGCGACCGGTTCCGCAGCGCATACATGCGGTGCTGGAACAGGCCGCCGACGATCTCGCGGCTCGGCGCCGCCGCGAAGTAGAGGTACCAGGCGCCCTGGCGGAAATGGAGTTCCGGCGCCCAGACCAGCTCGCTCCAACGCCCCGTGTCCGGCTTGCGCCAGACCACCCGCGGCGTCGCGTGGGGCAGGTCCTGCCACGCGTCCGCGGCGCGCAGCTCGATGCGGTCGTACTCCGGCACCGAGGCGGTGAAGAAGTAGCGCGCGCGGCCGGCCCCGTCCACGTGACGGGTCAGGTGGGGATCGGCCCGCTGCGGGATCAGCGGGGTCAGGACTTGCGGGTCGTCGAGCATCGCGGCGGGATCAGAGCTTCCAGCGCAGGCCCACGGCCACGGTGCGGTCGTAGTAGCGCACGTCACGCACCAGCGACGGGTCCTTGTCGAAGTAGTCGTGATAGGCCTGATTGAGCAGGTTGGTCACGTCCAGCGACACCGTCATCTGCTTGGTCAGCTCGTAGCCCAGCGACAGGTCCAGGGTCTTGAGCGGCGCCACCCACAGCTGGTGCTGGGTGCTGCGGTACGGCGACTCGGCCAGGAACTTGTCGCGCCAGTTGTAGGCCAGGCGCGCGTAGATGCCGTTGCGCTCGTACATGCCGACGATGTTGTAGGCCTTCTTGGACTGGCCGAGGAAGGGGCCGTCGGTGCCGTCGGGCTGCGTCTGCTTGCCCGTCATGAAGGTGAAGTTGGCCTCCATGCCGAAACCGCCCAGCCAGCCCGGCAGGAAGTCGTAGAACTGGCGGTAGCTCAGCTCGTAGCCATGCAGGTTGGCGCGGGTGACGTTGATCGGCTGCGTGACGTTGTAGGGCACGCCGTTGATCGTCGTCTGCGTCGTCTGCGTCATGACGCGGTTCTTGAACTTGTGCTCGAAGACCGTGCCGGTGACCGAGCCGGTCTTGGCGAAGTAGTACTCGAGCGCCACGTCGGTGTTGTTGGACTCGGTCGGCTTCAGGTTGGGGTTGCCGCCGGCCAGGGTGCCGAAGGTGACGCCGCCGCCGGGAGGCGTGTTGGTCTGGCCCGGGTTGTAGTCGACGAAGTTGGGACGCTCGATCGTCTTGCCCCAGACCAGGCGGCTGACCAGGCGCGGGGTCAGGTCGGCGCGCAGCGACAGCGTCGGCAGCGTGTCGGTGCGCGAGGTGTCGACCAGCACCGGCGTGATGACGTTGGTCGACGCGTCGCGGGAGTTGCCGCGCAGCGTCTGCTCGGTGCGGACCACGCGCAGGCCGGCGACGCCGGAGACCGGCACACCCCAGGCGTCGAAGCCGAACTTGGCGCGGCCGTAGAGGGCGCTGGTCTTCTCCGTGTCGTCGAAGAGCGTCATCGGGTCGTACGGCGTCAGCGCCGTGCTGCCGGTCAGCATCTGCCGGAAGGCCTCGCCGTTGTCGAGCAGCCAGTCGCGGGACGCGAAGACGTACTGCTTCACGCCGAAGTCGCCGTAGGTCCTGGGCGAGACCTCGTAGATGCCGGGGAAGTTGGTCAGGGTCTGGCCCACCGCCGAGAACGAGGTCGTCCACGGCATGTTGGTGTTGATCGACATCGCGTCGCGCTTGGCCAGGCGCACGCCGGTGCTGAGCTCCTTCAGGAAGCCGTCGCCCATGTCGTAGTCGGCATCGGCGCGCCAGTCGGTGGACTTGCCTTCGCGGCGGCCGCGCACGTCGACGCCGCCGTTGACGCGGAAGTTCGCGGCGTCGGTCAGGTCCAGGCCCGGGTAGTCGATGTAGCCGCCACCGCCTCGCACCGCGGCGACGGTGCTGGTCGGGCTGTAGCCGGTGTCCAGGATGCGGTTGACCCAGTCGATCACGCTGCGGGTGCGGGCCAGTTCGGTGCTGACCTTGAGGCGGTCGGTCAGGCGCCAGTTGCCGCCCAGCGCCAGCTGGTTGTTGCCGACCTCGTCATGCTTGGCCTGCGTGGAGGTGAAGCCCCAGCCCGGGTAGTTGGTGTTGGTCGCGGTATCCAGGTTGTCGGTGCCGGGCTTGGTCGTGATGACGGTGCCGGGCACCGGGCGCCAGGCGCCGTCGTTGAACATGCCGATGCCGCCCACCAGGAAGGACAGCTGATAGCGATGGTCGATGCGGGTGCCGAAGCCTTCGAGGTAGATCTCCGAATCCTTGTTGGGCTTCCACTGCAGGGCGAAGTTGCCGGCGACGCGCTTGCGGTCGCCCAGCGCGAAGACGCGCCCCATCGAGTCGGTGCCCAGCACCGGGTTCGCGCGGCCCGGCACGACGATGGATTCCGGGTTGCCGACGAAGCCGGTCTCGTCGTGGTACTGCCCGCGCTGGTAGGACAGGCCGATCAGCGCGCCCATCTCGCCCAGGTCGGTCTTCCAGCGGTTGGAGGCCATGCCGGAGATGTCCGGGTTGTTGGTCTTGGCCTTGTCGCGGTGCTCGCCACGGGCCGACAGCACCAGCTGCGCGTCCTTGAAGTCCAGCGGGCGGTTGGTGCGCACGTCGATGACGCCGGCGGTGCCGCCCTCGGGCAGCGCGGCTTCCTGGGTCTTGTAGACGTCGATGCGTTTGAGCATCGTCGCGGGCACGTCCGACAGGTACAGGCTGCGGCCCGAGTCCGAGAAGAACTCGCGCCCGTTGAGCAGCGTCACCACGCCGCCCAGGCCGCGCACGATCACGCCGCTGGCTTCGCCGTTGTTGCGCTGGATCTGCACGCCGGTGACGCGGCCCAGGATCTCGGCGACGTTCTTGTCGGGGAACTTGCCGATGTCCTCGGCGACGATGGAATCCACCACCTGGTCGCTGTTCTGCTTGATGGTCTGCGCCGATTCGGCCGAGCGGCGCATGCCGCTCACGACCACGGTTTCCAGCTTGGTGTCGTCCGACTTCTTCTCGTCGGCCGGGGGCTGGCTCTGCGCCTGGACCTGGATCGCCGCCCCGAGGAGGGCGGCCGCGGCCACGGTGGTCCGCAGCCCGAAGGGAATCTTGCTCATGTTGTCTCCGTCGTTTTTCTGGCGTGTCAACCCGGTGACCGGGCGACTCCACAACCGCCGTGGGGTTGTTGTCGAGCGGAGCAAATGCTAGGGAGCCGGGTGATCCCCGGCCAATCACATTTTCCAGTTGGCCAATGCTATTTCCGGCATCAGGGCAGGCCCCGATATCGCCCGCGCGGCGGATGGGCGTCCCCACCGAACAGGGGGTGGCGTGGACTGGCCAAGACCTATAAATAGGGAAGGGGCCTGACAACGTTGACGAATCGCACCAGCAACATGTCGTCACAAGTGTTTCGGGCGCAGCCCCTCAGGGTTCCCCCTGAAGAGGGGGCGACGCAAGTGACCATCGGCCTATCATGCGGGCCTTCTCCGGTGATCAAAGGGTGACGACGGCCGAACCGGAGACGATCGGTCAGTCAAAGAAGGGAGGCCCTATGGAAGCAGTGTCCGTTGCCCGTGCATTCGAGGCGGCAGGAAATGGCGGCTACACGATGCCCGCGCTCAAGCGCCGCGTGTTGCTGGTCGACGACCACGAACTGGTGCGCGCGGGCATCCGCACGCTCTACCAGACGCTGGACGAGATCGACATCGAATGGGTCGAGGCCGCGTCGCTGCAGGAAGGCCTGCTGGCCTATGGCGAGCGTGGCGCGGTGGACGCGGTGCTGCTGGACCTGAACCTGGGCGACTGCAAGGGCCTGCAGGGTCTGCGCCAGTTCATGGAGGCCTTCCCCGACGCGCGCGTCGTCGTGTTCAGCGGCACGCAGGATGAATTCGTCGTGCGCCAGGCGCGGGCGCTGGGCGCCGTGGGCTACCTGCCCAAGGGCGCGCTGATGGCGGAGATGCGCAGCACGCTGCGCACGCTGCTGGCCGAGGGCCAGCGCCATCGCTCGACCCAGGCCGGCTCGCTGTTCCCGCGCTTCCCGTCCTCCGCCATGTATGACCGCGTGGCCGAACTGGGCCCGCGCCACCTGGAGATCCTGGAGCTGGTGCTGTCCGGCTGCAGCAACCAGGAGATCAGCAACTCCACGCAGCTGTCGCTGGGCACGGTGAAGAACTACGTGTCCTCGCTGCTGCTGGCGCTGGACGTCAAGTCGCGCTCGCACATGATCAGCCTGTTCCGCTGACGAGGTGGCCACGGCTCACCGAGGCGATCACCCGGGCGAGGAACGCGCGCCCGACACCACTTTTCCGCCGACCGAGATCCTCATCGACTCGCCGGGCGTCGACGACGTGCCGGCGAGCGCCGTTTCTGGCGGCGCACCTGGCCGCGACGGCGGTCAGAGGGCCGCCGGCCCGATGAACTCGCCCCCCGCCGCGACCCCCGCGAGTCCACCCTCGGGGGGGACGTCGGGAGGGACACCGGACGAGGAACCGTCGGCACCTCCCCCGCGCCAGAAGCGCTCCCGGCGCGCGCCGCGTCCCAGCCTGTTCGTGGCCGTCGCCGGCGCCGCGTCCGCGACCGACGAGGCCGTGCAGGAAGGCCGCCGACGCGAACGCCGCGCGATCGCCCGCCGGCTGCAGGATGCCGGCTTCGACGAGGCCTGGAGCCACTGGCCCTGGCTGCTGATCGCGGTCGCGGTGCCGCTGGTGTCGGCGCTGCTGCGCGGCACGCCGACGACCGGGATGATCGTCTGGATCATCGGCGTGGTCGCGCTGGCGGTGGGCTGCGTCTTCACCGCGCGCTCGATGTCCTACCGCGGCGCCAAGGTCGACGCACGCACCGGTTTCAGCGACCGGGATGGGCGACGCCTGCTCTACCTGCAGGCCGCCGGCTGCCTGGGCCTGCTGTGCCTGCACCCCTGGCTGGCGGAGTCGCCGGGATCGCGCGGCCTGCTCACCGGTCCGCTGCTGGCCGCGACCGCGGCGGTCGTGGGCGTGCTGCTCGCGCCGATGGGACGCTGGGCGGCGGTGATCGCGCTGCTGCCGGCCTCGGAGGGCGTGGCGCGGCTGTTCGATCCGGCGGCCCGACCCGGTGCCGGGCCGGTGTGGTTCCTGGCCGCGGCGGTGATCGGCGGCCTGGCGCTGCTGGAGCATTACCGCTGGCAGCGCGCCAAGCGCCTGCTGATGGAACAGGACCTGCACGTCAGCACGCTGGAGCAGGACCGCGACGGCGCCATCCGCGCCGACCAGGAGAAGAGCCGCTTCCTGGCCATCGCGAGCCACGACCTGCGCCAGCCGGTGCATGCGCTGGGGCTGTTCGCGGCCAGCCTCGAGCGGCGGCTGCAGGGCACCGAGGAGGAGCCGCTGATCCGCAACGTGATGCGCTCGATCGAGGGCCTGGAGCGCTCCTTCAACGCGATGCTGGACATCTCGCGGCTGGACGCCGGCACGGTCGAGCCCAACCTGCAGCACTTCCCGCTGCGCGACCTGTTCCGTCGCCTGCACATGCATTACGCCGGCCAGGCGGAGGCGTCGGGCCTGGGCCTGCGCTTCTCGCCGGGCGGCAAGTCGGTGACCAGCGACCCGCAGCTGCTCGAGCGCATCCTGGGCAACCTGATCCAGAACGCGATCAAGTACACGGAGGAGGGCGGGGTGGTCGTGGTGGCCCGCACCACCGAGGAGTCCCTCAACCTGGAGGTCTGGGACACCGGCATCGGCATCAAGTCCAGCGACCTGCCGCGGATCTTCGCGGAGTTCTACCAGGTGGGCCAGAGCGAGCGCAGCCGCACGCAGGGCCTGGGCATGGGGTTGGCGATCGTCAAGCGCCTGGCGCATCTGCTGGGCTACCGGCTGATGGTGGCGTCGCGGCCGGGGCGCGGGACGATGTTCCGCCTGAGCGTCCCGCTGGGCGGGCTGCCCGAGATCCCCGAGTTCACCACCGCCGCGGACACGGTGCCGATGCCGGTGATGGAACCGCGCTCGGTGCTGGTGATCGACGACGAGGAGTCGATCCGGCTCGGCCTGCAGCTGCTGCTCGAGGAATGGGGCTACGAGACCATCATCGCGGCGACCGCGGGCGAGGCGGCGGATGCGGTGCGGGCGCGGGCGATGCCGCCCGACCTGATCCTGTCCGACCTGCACCTGGGCGACGGGCCCGACGGCATCGCGGCGATCCGCGCGGTGCGCGAGCTCTGCGCGCTGCAGGTGCCGGCGATCCTGGTCACCGGCGACACCAGCCGCGAGGAACTGCGCCGCGCCACCGAGAGCGGCCACACGGTGCTGTTCAAGCCGCTGCAGCCGCGCAAGCTGTTCAACGCGCTGCGCGGCATGGTGTCCTGAGCGCCTGACTTCGTGCGCCCTCGCCGGGGGGCGACCCTCGCGCGCGGTCCACGCCGCGCCGCCTACAGTAACGGCCTCTTCACGCCCTGCCGAAGATGTCCGCCGACACCTCCTCCACGAGTTCCTCCACGACCTCCGCCTCGAGCGCCCCGGCGCCGACGCCCCGCCGCCTGTCGGCGGCTGCCTGCGCGCTGCGCATCCAGTTCTTCGTCTCCGGCGCGTTGTTCGCGACCTGGGGCGTGCACGTGCCGACGGTGAAGGCGCATTACGGCCTGGGCGAGCAGTCGCTCGCGATTGCGATGCTGGCTTCGGGCGTGGGCGCGCTGCTGGCGCTGACGCAGGCGGGGCGGGTCGTGGCGCGCTTCGGCCCGCGCGGCGTCGCGGGCGTGACCGGCGTGCTGTGCGCGGCGGGCGTCTCGCTGCTGATCGTGCCGAGCGGCTACCTGGGGCTGGTGCTGCTGCTGGCGCTGTTCGGCGCGACGGCCAGCCTCTTCGACGTGTCCATCAACGCCGAGGCCACGGAGATCGAGCACCTCGCGGCGCGGCCGCTGATGAGCGGCTTTCACGCGATGTTCAGCCTGGGCGGCATGGTCGGGGCCGGCGTCGGCAGCCTGCTGCCGCTGCTGGGCTGGGCGCCGCAGACGCATCTGCTGGTGGCCTGCGGCGTCGGCATGGCGCTGATCGTCGGCGCCTGCGCGGCGATGCTGAAGATGCGGACCGAGCCCGGCGAAAAGCAGCCGCTGAGCCTGCCGCGCGGCGTGCTCGCGCTGATCGGCACGCTGGCGGCGCTGGGGCTGATCGCCGAGGGCGCGATGTACGACTGGAGCGTGCTGTTCATGAAGCAGGAGCGGGCCAGCGATGCCAGCGTCTCGGCGCTGGGCTACGCGAGCTTCAGCCTGGCCATGGCGCTGGGCCGCTTCGGTGGCGACTGGGTGCGGGCGCGTGTCGCGCCGGTGCCGCTGATGGTCGCCAGCGGCCTGCTCGCCGCGGCCGGCATGGCCACGGCGCTGCTGGTGCCGGTCGCGCCGGCGGGGCTGCTGGGCTTCGCGCTGGTGGGCCTGGGGCTGTCCAATGTCGTGCCGGTGCTGTTCAGCGCCGCGTCCAAGGTGCCGGGTGTCAGCGCGGCGCACGGCATCGCGGCGGTGTCGTCGCTGGGTTACCTGGGCATGATGGCCGGGCCGCCGCTGATCGGGATGATCGCGGAGCACTCGTCGCTGACGGCGGGACTCTCCTGCGTGGTCTTCTTCGCGCTGATCATGGCGATCAGCGCCAACCGCGCGCTGGGCGTGACGCAGCAGCGCGGCGCCACCGGGGCGCCCGCAGGCGCCGCGGACTGAAGGCGAGGCAAGGGCGCCGAGGCGCCAGGGAGCGAGGGCGGGCACGACCGCGAGGCTTGTAGGCGATCGCCTGACAGCCGCATCGGGCGATGTCCTCCGCGACGATGCGCCGTTGCCCTCGTGCCCGCGGATGCGGACCTCCGTACAGTAGATCCTGACAACGGAATTCGAGCTTCCGTTGTTCATGCTTCTCTCTCGCATGGTCCGTCTTTTCCCTCTGCAGACGGACGAACTTTCGGCCCCGGTCTCACGACCGGGGCCTTTTCTTTTGGCGCGTCCAGGCGATCGTCCGGCCTGCCTAAGATGCGCGCCATGGACAGCACGACAACGACGCAGCGCCTACGCATCGACTGGCGCGGCCGGCCGACCGACATCGACTACGCCTGGGTCAACGACACCGCCCGCGGACCGGCCGGCGCGCCGGCGCCGGTGATGGTGTTCCTGCACGAGGGGCTCGGGTCGATCGCGATGTGGCGGGACTTCCCGGCCCGCCTGTGCGAGGCCCTGGGCCTGCGCGGCCTGGTGTACTCGCGGCCCGGCTATGGCCGCTCGACGATGCGGCCCCCCGATGAGCGCTGGGCCCCGGACTATCTCCACCGCCAGGCCCATGAGGTGCTGCCCGCGGTGCTGGCCGGGCTGGGCATCGACTCCCCGCCCTGGCTCTTCGGCCACAGCGACGGCGGCTCCATCGCGCTGCTGCATGCGGCCCGCCTGCCCACCGCGGGCGCGATCGTCGCGGCGCCGCACATCGTCGTGGAGTCGCTTTCCATCGACGGCATCCGCGACACCGTCGCGGCTTATGAGCGCGGCCCGCTGCGCGAGCGCCTGGCGCGCTTCCATGACGACCCCGACTCGCCCTTCCACGGCTGGAGCGACTGCTGGCTCAGCCCCGCGTTCCGCGACTGGTCGATCGTCGAGGAGATCCGCGCGATCCGCTGCCCGCTGCTGGCGATGCAGGGCGTCGACGATGAATACGGCACGCTCGAGCAGATCCGCGGCATCGCCCGCGCGGTGCCGCGGACGCGCCTCTTCGAGATCCCCGCCTGCGGACACTCGCCGCACAAGGACCGGCCCGCGGAGGTGATCGCCGCGGTCCGCGACTGGCTGGTCGAGGTCGGCCCCGGCGCGCCGCGCTGAGCGGTGTCGCGCGGGTCCGGGAGAGAGCCGCTCAGACCGGCAGCAAACCCATCGTCATCGCCTTGAGCGTCGCGGCGGCGCGCGTGCTGCAGCCGAGCTTGCGGAAGGCGCTTTCCAGATGGGTGCGCACGGTGGCCGGGCTGATGCCCAGGACCTTGGCCGCTTCCTTGTTGCTCTCGCCGATCGCGATGCGCGCGAGCACCTCGGTCTCGCGCGCGGAGAGCGTGACCGTCGCGGGCGAGGGCGCGGTGGGCGTCACGCGGCGCGGTTCGGCGCCGCAGACGGCCGCGGTGGCCTGCGCATCGAGCCGGCCTGCCGCCACTTCGACCTGCAGGGCCGCGCGCGCCGCGTCGACGTCCAGCGCCGGCGCACCGGGCCGGGCGGTGCGCGCGGTGACCCAGGCGGCCGCCGCCGCGAGCACCCGCGCCGGTACGGGGATCGCCGCGCCGGACGCGCCCCGGAATGCGCCCGAACCGTCCATGCGCTCGTCGACGAAGGACGCCAGTTCGGCCTCCTCCTGCAGCGCGGTCAGTCGCCGGGCGGCGCGGCCGGTCCAGTAGGGCATCAAGCGCAGGCGCTCGCGATCGGCTTCGCCGAGGCGGCGGCCCTCGCTCCACAGCGCGTTGGGCACCGACGCCCGTCCGATGCCATGCAGCAGCCCGGCGCGGTGCAGCCGCGCCTGCGCCGGCTCGTCCAGGCCGAGCGCGGCGCCGGCCGCGCGGGCGGCCTCCGCGACGCGCCGCGACAAGCCGGTCATCCAGGGCAGCTTGAGATCGATGACGTCCGCGACGAGCTCCAGCGGCGTGTGCAGCGCGGCCAGCGCGCCGTTCAGGTCGGGCGCGTTGCCGGGCGCTCGCCGACCGGGGGCACCTTGGGCGCCGCGTTCAGGGCCGGCCATCGAGCTCGCCATCGCGGCGTCACCCACGGCCTCATGGGCGCCTTCGTCGAGCGCCGCCATCCAGTCGGCCGCGTGTCGCGTGGCCAGCGCCACCAGCGCCTGCGGGTACTTGGCGTCGGCGCGCTCGGCGATGTGCCGCAGTGCCGCCGGCAGCCCGTGGACGCGGCTGAAGATCTCCAGGTCGCCGGCCAGCGCCACGGCGAAGACGACCGCCGGCACCGCGTCGCCGCGCAGGCCGGCGGGCTTGCCGCGGCCGTCCCAGGTTTCGAAGAGGTGATGCATCGCGCGCTCGATGCCCACGGGCAGGCCCAGCAGCCGGGCGATCTCGCCGGCGACCTCGCAGTGGATCAGCGCCGCGTCGCCGAGCGTGCCGGCCAGCGCCGAGGCCTCCGCGGCCGAGCCGTTGGAGAACATCGCGTCGCGGCCGCCGACGTCGTCGCCCATCAGCACCGAGAACTCCGGCGCGTTGGCCGTGCAGCCGGACCAGCGCAGCAGCGCGACGCAGGCCGCATGGCCCGGGGCCTCGTCGGCATCGCGGCCGAGCGCGAGGCCTTCAGCCCGCGCGGCCTCGGCGATGCGGGTCGCCAGCCAGGCGGCGCGGGTCGAGTGGTCGACCGGCTGGCCCATGCTGAGGTCGCCGACGAAGGCGAGCGCGCGCACGGCATCGAGCACCGGCACGCGCGAACCCGCCGGCGTCGGGGAGGGCGTCGACGGGATTGACGGAGAGATCGGAAGAGAAGCAGCGGTCACGGCATTCCAGGAGCGAGGTCCAGCGCATCGCGGGCCGCGCACGGGGCGCGTCCGGCGCGCCTCGCCGGCGTGGCGCACCTTGCGTGCTCGGCGCACGCTGTGCGCCGTGCAGGCTCGGCGCACCAACCGAGCTCGGCGCGCCCGGCTGGCCCGCGGTCGGCGCGGACCTTACCGGGATTGCCGGACGGCGTCCAGGATGAGCCTGGCGACCGCTTCGGGCTGCGATTGCTGCGGCACGTGCGAGGTGCCGACCCGGGTCACCTTGGCGCCGGCGCGCTGCGCCATCGCGGCCTGCGCCTCGGGCGCGATCATGCGGTCGGCGCTGGCCAGCAGGTACCAGGACGGCTTGGTCTTCCAGGCCGCGACCGACACCGGCTGCTCGAAGGCCTTGGCCTGGATCGGCCCCTGCGTCGCCGCCATCACGGCGGTGGTCGCGGCCGGCAGGTCCTGCGCGAAGTGGTCGCGCATGCCGATGGGGGTCAGGCTCAGCCAGCCCTGCGCGTCGGCCTTGAAGTGCGCCAGGCCGGAGGGCGTCGGGAAACCCTTGCCCTGCTCGGCGGTGTTCTGGCCGACGTCGGGCGCGAAGGCCGCGATGTAGACCAGCGCGGCGACCTTGTCCGCGGCGCCGGCCTCGGTGATCACGGTGCCGCCCCAGGAGTGGCCGACCAGCACCACCTTGCCGGGCTGCGCGTCGATCGCGCGGCGCGCGGCGGCGACGTCGTCGGCCAGCGAGCTGAGCGGGTTCTGCACCGCGGTGACCTGCACGCCTTCGCGCTGCAGCAGCGGGATCACCTTGGCCCAGTCCGAGCCGTCGGCGAAGGCGCCATGGACGATCACGACCGAGGGCTGCGGCGCCGGCGCCGGCGCCGGCGTGGCCGCGGACGCGAGGCCCGGGGCGGCGAGGGCGGAGGCCGCGGCGGCGGCGACGAGGAGGCGGCGGGCGAGGTTCATGGGGAAGCTCCTGAGGACAGTGGAGGGGTGTTGGAACAGGGCTCCACTGTCGCGAATCGAGGCGCACGCCGGTATCGGACGAATGTCCGAGGGCGCCGTGCCGGAGAGATCCGCGCCCGCTGCCCATCCGGATTTACGCGGAGCTCGCCACACTCGCCGACGGGCGATTTGCGAGACGCGCGGTTTGCGCATCGCGCGTCTCGGGCGGCTGGCGCCATGTCGGGCCGCCACGCGCGCGGTGGCCCGCCGCCGGCACTTCCCGTGACGATGCGTTTGCGCGGCCGTTTGCGTCCGCGTGCGCGTCCGGACCGGGCAAGTCCTGCCCCCGTCATGGCGATCCGCGTCCCCACGCGCCTTAGGGAAACAACCACCCCCGCACCGGGGGGGAGGCACGGCCCGACCCCCTCCTGCGAACCGTGACGGGAGTCACAGAATCGACCCGCCCGAAGGCCGCCCTCCCGCCGGCCGACAGCAGTCGCGGCGGCGTCCGTCATCCCGGTGCGCCACCGCTCGAGTCCAGGTGGTCATCCCACCTTCATCCCGAAGAAGGACGCAGCAATGTTCAAGAAAGTCTGTTTGGCCGCGGCGGTGTTCGGCGCGATGGCGTCGGCCCATGCCGAGCAATACACCCTCATCAACGAAGGCTTCGACACCACGGTCGTCAACGGCGGCACGGTGCTCGCCCCCGACCGCCTGGGCGCGGCCGACTGGCGCTTCATCAACCTGAATTCGCCGTCGGGCGCGGTGCCGGGCTGGACGCAGGGCCTGGAGTCCAACTTCCCGGCCCAGGCCGGCGCCGGTGAATCCTTCCTGCAGGCGCGCTGGGCGGCCGGTCCGGACGGCGGCTCGCTGGGCAGCTGGCTGATCACTTCCGCCTTCTCGACGGCCTTCGACACGCAGGTCTCCTTCTGGGCCCGTGGCGGCGTCGACGGCAACTACGCCGACGACCTGACCTACGGCCTGGTGGACGCCGCCGGTGACCTGGCCAGCCTGCTGCCGGTCGCCACGATCACCGCCACCCTCGGCGAGTGGAGCCGATACACCTTCACGATCGCGGGCCAGGGCGCGGGCTCGAGCGCGCGCTTCGCACTCGGCCACGTCGGCGCCGTCGACACCTCCGACATCGCCGCCGTCGACAGCCTGGTGGTGGCGCAGGTGCCCGAGCCCTCGAGCTGGGCGCTGGCCGGCGTCAGCCTGCTGGGCCTGATGGCCGCCCGCCGCCGTCGCGCCGCGCGTTGAGCGCCGACGCGCGCTTCCCGTTTCCCGATCCCTCCGAGTCATCTCCGCAAGGACAACGACCATGATCACCCGCATCTCCCTGGGCCTGGCGATCGCCGTGGCCCTGCCGCTGGCGGCGCAGGCTCACGAAGCCGCCGCGCCGGCGACCGCCGCCCCCGCCGCCCCGTCGGCGCCCTCCGCCGCGCCCGTCATGGCGCAGGAGTCCCTCGTCGTCGTGCGCGACGCCGAGACCGGCAAGCTCCGCCCGGCCACGGCCGAGGAACATGCCGCGCTGCAGGCGCAGTTGCCGGCCGCCAAGGCCCGCGTCGCGCTGCGCGCGGTGGCGCTCTCGCCGCAGATGAAGCTGCACAGCAGCGGTGCCACCGGCATCCGCGCGACCGACGAGATGGCGAGCCAGTCCGTCGTCGTGCGCGGTCCCGACGGCAAGCTGATCGAAGCCTGCTTCGCCAGCAAGGAAGAGGCCGAGGCCTTCATGAAGAGCGCCGCCGCCGCCAAGTCGGCCCTGCCCACGGAGTAAGCCATGCCCAAGACCTTCAGCTTCAAGCAGACCCTGCTGCGCTCGGCCGTCGTGGCCGCCCTGTGCGGCGCCGGCCTGGCGCAGGCCGCCACCATCGTCATCCAGAGCCGCGATCCGGCCGGCGTCGGCTTCAACGACACGACGCCGGTCGCGCCGGTGGGCGGCAACCCGGGCACCACGCTCGGCGAGCAGCGCATGTTCATCTACCGCTACGTCGCCGACGTGTGGGAACAGGCGCTGGAAAGCGACGTGACCATCACCGTCAGCGCCGCCTGGGAACCGCTGGCCTGCACCGCCTCGTCGGCGACGCTGGGCAGCGCCAGCGCCTGGAACTTCTGGTACGGCTTCCAGGGCGGCGCGCCCGACACCTGGTATCCGCAAGCCCTGGCCAACAAGCTGGCCAAGGTCAACCTGAGCGAGGGCCAGCCCGACACCACCGGCTTCAACAACGTCGACATCAAGACCCAGTTCAACATCAACCTGGGCAAGGAAGGCTGCCTGACCGGCTCGCCGTTCTACCTGGGCATCGACGGCAACTTCGGCAATGGCGTGAACTTCGTCGAGACGCTGCTGCATGAGCTGGGCCATGGCCTGGGCTTCAGCGTGCTGTCGGTGCAGACCTCGACCGGCAAGCGCATCAACCGCGCCGGCACCGCCTACACCGACGACGGGCTGCCCAGCATCTGGGAGCGCTTCATGTTCGACAACACCCAGGGCAAGACCTGGCTGAACATGACGAGTGCGGAGCGCAAGGCCTCGGCGGTGAACCCGCTGGGCCTGGCCTGGGTCGGGCCGAACGTGGTCGCCGGCGCCGGCATGCTGGCGGCCACGCCGGTGCTGAAGGTCGCGACCGCGGCGCCGGGTTATTCGGGCCAGTACCCCTACGGCACCGCTTCCTTCGGGCCGGCGGTCGGCAGCGGGATGACGCTGGGGTCGATCTCGACGATCGCGCCGGACACGGTCGGCGCGGGCCAGGGCTGCCTGCCGTTCAACGGCGCCGACACGGCCGCCAGCGCCGGCAAGGTGGTGGTGATCGATCGCGGTACCTGCGGTTTCGCGGTCAAGGCCAAGAACGCGCAGAACGCCGGCGCGATCGGCGTGATCATCGCCAACAACGCCGCGGGCGCCGCGCCGGGCCTGGGCGGCAGCGATCCGACGGTCACCATCCCCACGATCAGCGTGTCGCAGGCCGACGGCGTGAAGCTGCGCGCCGCCATCACCGCCTCGGTGCCCTACGGCATGCGAGGCAAGGTGGGCTACGCGACCGGCTCGCTGACGACCGACCCGAGCCGCCGCGCCGGTGCCGACGCGCTGGGCCGGCCGCTGCTGTACACGCCCAATCCGCTGGTGGGCGGCTCGTCGGTGTCGCACTGGGATGTCTCGGCCTCGCCCAACCTGCTGATGGAACCCAACATCAGCCCGGACCTGGGCCTGGTGCTGGTGCCCCCGAAGGACCTGACCAAGTCGCTGCTGAAGGACCTGGGCTGGTAAGCCTTCCGGCGACCCGACGCCCCTGAAGCCCGGCGCGAGCGCCGGGCTTCGTCGTTCAGGGGGACTGAATGGCTGGGAGGGCCGTCTTCAGGGGGACGATGTCGCCCGAAAAGACGATGCCAGCCGCGATGCGGACGCATGGCGGCCCTGGCGTCGAGGCGGTTGCGTCTTCAAACAGGCGGGGGTGCCGGACTGGCTGATAATCGCGGCCCCGGCTCGCCGGACCCTGGTTTTTTACTGGAAGCATTGATGAACAAGAGTGAACTGATCGAAGGCATCGCCACCAAGGCGGGCGTCACCCGTGCCGTGGCCGCGACCGCCCTGGACGCGACCCTGGAAACCATCACCGAAGCCCTGGCCGCCGGCGACCAGATCGCCCTGGTGGGCTTCGGCACCTTCAAGGTGAGCGAGCGCGCCGCCCGCACCGGCAAGAACCCGGCCACCGGCGAAGCGCTGGACATCCCGGCCTCCAAGGTCGCCAAGTTCACCGCCGGCAAGGCGCTGAAGGATGCGGTGAACAAGTAAGCCTCCCGGCGCTTGTCTCGCGACAACGCCCGCTCCTGCGATACGCGGGGCGGGCGTTTCTGTTTTCTGGACCGCCGCGTCGGGCTTGACCTCGGCCTGGAGCTACGACGCCGGGACGTCTGGGGGCCTTGAGGCGGAGCCGCCTTTTCCGATGAAGGCCAAGGGCGGGCTGGCAGCGAGGACCTCAGCCCTCGCGGAAGAACTTCAGCGCAGCCAGATCCGGGAAGGCGGTGGGCCGCTTGGCCTGCGTCGCCGCGAACGCCTCCATCAAATTCCTGTTCTGCCAGATCGCCGCCTGCAGCCATCCCATCTGCTGCAGGCTGTCCTTGACGCCGTGATCGCGCGCGTAGTGGATCGCCTGCTTGCTGCCCCACACCGCCACCGGGGGCTTCTGCGCGATCTCGCGCGCGCACTGCAGCGCGGCCTCGACGCATTCGGCCGGCGTCGCCAGCACGTCGTTCACCAGTCCGACCGCCAGCGCACGCGCCGCCGGCAGGCGGCGGCCGGTGTAGGCCAGTTCCTTGACCACCCCCAGCGGGATCAGCTTGGGCAGGCGCTGCAGCGTGCCCAGGTCGGCGGCCATGCCGATGTTGATCTCCTGGATGCAGAAGAAGGCGCCAGCCTCCGCATAACGGATGTCACAGGCCGCCACCAGGTCCACCGCGCCGCCGATGCAGCCGCCCTGGATCGCGGCGATCGTCGGCACGCGCAGGTCGTCCAGGCGGTTGAAGGCCTGCTGCATGTCGGCCAGCAGGTCGACGATCGCGGCACGCCCTTCGGCGCTGCGGTCGTCGAGCTGGATGCCGCCGTTCTGGAACACGTCCAGCGACATGCCCGCGCTGAAATGCCGCCCCGTCGACGAGATCACCAGCGCCCGCAGCGTCGGGCTGCGATGCAGCTGGTCCAGCACCGTCTCCAGCTCGCGCCACAGCTGCGGCGACATCGTGTTCATCGCGTCGGGCCGGTTCAGCACCAGGTGGCCGACGCCGGCGTCTTCGGTCAGGGTGAGGCATTCCATGCGGGTCTCCTTGTTCCGTCCCTGCCGTCGGGCGGGCAGGGGACGGGCCATGCTAGCGGCAGACCCCGCCGCGCCGCGTCATCGAGGCGACGCGACCAGCTCCTGCGTCGGGCCGAAGAACTCGTAGCGCAGCTGCGCCTCGGGCACGCCGAGCTGGCGGCCGGCGCGGTAGACCGCCTGCATGAACGGCTTCGGTCCGAGCAGGTACAGGTCGACGTCGCGGTCCTCGGGCAGGTGGCGCGCCAGCAGCGCATCCGTCACCTGGCCGACCTCGTGCGGCTCGTCGCCTTCGCGCGGCGCGTCGTAGACGTACATGGCCTCGACGTTGCGGTGCGCCGCGGCCAGCAGGTCCACGCGCTCGCGGAAGGCGTGCACGCCGCCGTGGCGCGCCGCATGGATGAAGCGGATCGGCCGGCCGCTGGGGGCCGCCGACTCCAGCATCGCCATCGCCGGCGTGATGCCGACGCCGCCGGTCACCAGCAGCAGCGGCCGGGTGGCTTGCGGGTCGAGCGTGAACTCGCCCGCCGGCGCCTGCACCTCCAGGCGCGCGCCGACCTCGACGCGGTCGTGCATCCAGCCCGACACCAGGCCGCCGTCCTCGCGCTTGATGCTGACGCGGTACCAGGGCTTGCCCGGCGCGTCCGACAGCGAGTAGTTGCGGCGCACCGTGCGGCCGTCGATGTCCAGCACCAGCGTCAGGTATTGCCCGGGCTGGAAGGGCGGGAGCGGCTGGCCGTCGACCGGTTCCAGGTAGAACGAGGTGATCAGCTCGCTCTCGCGCTCCTTGCGCGCGACGACCATCGTGCGTTGGCCGCGCCAGCCGCCCGGCAGCGCGGCGGTGGCGGCGTAGACCTGCTCTTCGGCGTCGATCAGCAACTGGGCGAGCGCGCCGTAGGCCTCGGCCCAGGCGTCGATGATCGCGTCGGTGGCCACCTCGGCGCCCAGCACCTCGCGGATCGCGCGCAGCAGGCATTGGCCGACGATCGGGTAATGCGCCGGCTGCACGCCCAGCGCCACATGCTTCTGGACAATGCGGGGCAGGGCCGGGGCCAGTTCATGGACGCGATCGATGTGGCTCGCGTAGGCCAGCACCGCGCCGGCCAGCGCGCGCGCCTGCGTGCCCTCGGCCTGGTGCGCCTCGTTGAAGAAGGCCTTCAGCTCGGGATGCTCGGACAGCATCACGCGATAGAAGTGACGCGTGATCTCCTCGCCGCGCGACTTCAGCAGCGGCACCGTGGCCTGGATCAGGGCGATGGTCTGGGGCTTGAACATGAGCGTCGGAACTCCGGATTCGTTGAGGATGACCGTCAGCAATCAGGAATCGTGCCAAGCATGCGGCGCTGGCAGCGGCGCCGCAAGTCATTGAACCGCCTGGGGTTTCCGCGCTGAACGCCGGGAATGTGGTCGGAATGACCGAGAATCGGCCGCTGTCGAAAGGACAACGAAAGTGTCGAAATGACAACGGAGACGCGGTTTCGCCAATTGCTCGCCGCGGTGCGCGGCCTGGTCCGCTGCGACGCGGCCGCGCTGTTGCGCCTGTTGCCCGAAGAGGGCGAGCCGGTGCTGCAACCGGTGGCCGTCGACGGACTGGCCGAGGAAGCGCTGGGCCGGCGCTTCCCGGCGGCGGCCCATCCGCGCCTGGCCCGCCTGCTGGCCAGCGGCGAGGGCCTGCGCTTCGCCGCCGACGCCGGCCTGCCCGATCCCTATGACGGCCTGCTCGAGCACCAGCAGGAACTGGAGGCCGTCCACGACTGCATGGGCGCACCGCTGCGCGTCGACGGCCGCGTCTGGGGCCTGGTGACGCTGGACGCGCTCGATCCCCACGCGTTCGACGAGGTCGGTCCGCAACGGCTGGCGGCGGTCGTGCGGCTGCTCGAGGCGGGCCTCGCGGCCGAGGACACGATCGCGACGCTGGCCCAGCGTGCCGCGCGCGAACAGGCGCTGGCGCGCGCGGTGCGGCGCGACAGTCCGCGCGAGCTGCTCGGACGCAGCGCGGCGATGGTCCGCCTGCGCGGCGAGATCGACACCGTCGCGGCCTCCGACCTGACGGTGCTGATCCTGGGCGAGACCGGCGTGGGCAAGGAACTCGTCGCGGAGCGCCTGCATGCCCGCTCGACGCGCCAGGACCGGCCGCTGGTGCAGATCAACTGCGCCGCCTTGCCCGAGACCCTGGCCGACAGCGAGCTCTTCGGCCACAAGCGCGGCGCCTTCACCGGCGCGGTGGCGGACCGGGTCGGCAAGTTCGAGCTGGCCGACGGCGGCACGCTGCTGCTGGACGAGGTCGGCGAGCTGCCGCTGCCGGTGCAGGCCAAGCTGCTGCGCGTGCTGCAGAGCGGCGACGTCCAGCGTCCCGGCAGCGATCGCGTGCAGCGGGTCGACGTGCGGGTCCTGGCCGCGACCAACCGCGACCTGCGCGAGGAGGTCGCGCGCGGGCGCTTCCGCGCCGATCTCTATCACCGGCTGTCGGTTTATCCGCTGCGCGTGCCGGCGCTGCGCGAGCGCGGCCGCGACGTGCTGGCCCTGGCGGGCAGCTTCCTGGAGGAGAACCAGCACCGGCTCGGCGCCCGCAACCTGCGGCTGTCGCCGGCGGCGTCGCAGGCGCTGCTCGCCCACGACTGGCCGGGCAATGTCCGCGAACTCGAGCATCTGATCAGCCGCGCCGCGCTCCGCGCGCTGGCGACGGCCGGGCGCGGCGGGCGATGGATCGCGATCGAGCCGGAGCACCTCGGCCTGGGCGAAGGTGCATCGGTGACTCGCCCTGCGCCCACCGATGACGGCGCGGATGCCGGTCGGGAGCCCCGAATGCCCCGTGACCCGATGGCCTCGGCGGTCGATGCTGCGACGGACGCCACGGGGCCGGGCCTGCGCGCGGCGACCGAGCAGTTCCAGCGCCGCTGGATCGAGGAGGCGCTGCGGCGCCACGGTGGCGCGATGGCCGCCGCGGCCCGCGAGGCCGGCATGGATCGCAGCAATTTCCTGCGGCTGTTGAAACGGCTCGGCGTGGCCGTGCCGCGATAGAGTCGCCCGCTCAGGGCAGGTCACGGACTCACGGGACAGTGAGGCGGACGAGGTACGAGATGACGGCTGACAAGCCAGCAAACGACGGTCAGGACCGAGAGGGCGACGACGTCGCGCGCCTGCACCAGGCGGGCGACGAGGCCTATCGGCGCCTGGTGGAGGGCGTGCTGGACTACGCGATCTTCCTGCTCACGCCGTCCGGCCGGATCGCGACCTGGAACGCGGGCGCGCGGCGCATCAAGGGTTATGAGGCGGACGAGATCATCGGCCGGCATTTCTCGGTCTTCTACACCCAGCCGGACATCGACGCGGCCTGGCCCGACGAGGAGCTCAAGCTCGCGCGCGAGCACGGCCGCTTCGAGGACGAGGGCTGGCGCGTGCGGCGCGACGGGTCGACCTTCTGGGCCAATGTCGTGATCACGGCGATCAAGCATGCGGACGGCGACCTGCTCGGTTACGCCAAGGTCACCCGCGACCTCACCGCGCGCATGGAGCAGGAGCGCGAGCGCCGCCGCATGGCGGAGCTGGTCGAGGAGAGCCGCCGCATGACCGAATTCATCGCGGTGCTGTCGCACGAGATCCGCAATCCGCTGGCGCCGCTGACCAACGTGCTGTCCCTGCTGGACCGCGAGACGCTGAGCCCCCGCGCCACCTGGTGCGTCGAGGTGGCGAGCAAGCAGGTGCGGCAGATCAACCGGTTGGTCGAGGACCTGCTCGACGTCAGCCGCGTCACCACCGGGAAGGTGCGGCTGACCATGACGCCGCTGGAGCTGGGCGAGGTGGTGCGGGAGGCCGTCGAGGGCATGCGTCCGGCGGCCGAGGCCCGCGAGCATCGCCTGCAGGCCACTTGGCCGACGCAGCCGCTGGCGGTCACGGGCGACCGCACGCGCTTGATCCAGCTGGTGAGCAACCTGCTCAGCAACGCGATCAAGTTCACGCCGCCGGGCGGCACGATCGCGCTGACGCTGCGGCGCGACGACGATGCGGCGGTGATCACCGTCGTCGACAACGGCATCGGCATGACCGCGCAGACGCTGGCCCATGCGTTCGAGCCCTTCTCGCAGGGCGAGGAGCATGCGCGCGGTCACGGCGCGCATGGGGCGCACGGCGGCCTGGGCCTGGGGCTCGCGCTGGTGCGCAGCATCGCGGAACTGCATGGGGGCGGCGCGGCCGCCCACAGCGCGGGCAGCGGGCAGGGCGCGTCGGTGTCGGTCCGGTTGCCGCTGAGCGCCGACCCGCTGGCGGACGAGCCGGCGCACGCGATGAAATGACAAGGGCCGCGGCATCGCGCCGCGGCCCTGGGTCGCGCCCGGCGCCCGAGGCGCCGAACCGATCGCGGCGACTCAGCGCGCCGCGTCGATGCTGGCCGACGTGAACGCCGGATAACCGGCCGGGCGGCCGTTGTTGAGGTTGGTCAGGAAGTTGCTGTCCTTGACCGGCACGTTGGCCGAGCCGTAGTCGAAGCCGTTGAGCAGGCCGCGCATCGTCGCGTTGCTCACGCCGTCGCCGGTCATCGCGGTCCAGCTGACGATCGCCGGCGTGAGCCACTGGCCATACGGGTTCTCGGCGGCGATCTCGTCGGTGCCGGCGAAGCGCATCGCATGCGTCAGCGCGCCGTCCTTGTGATAGACGAAGCGCACGTGCCCGTTCTGCACGGCCAGCGTGCCGACCGCCGCGTTGGTCAGGTCGCCATGCGCGCTGTAGCCGGCATGGGTGACCACGCCATTCGTGGTCCAGATCGCCGCGTGCTCCCAGTCGTGGCGATGACCGCCGCCAAGCGCCGTCACCTGGTCTTTCAGGAAATACAGCGCGTAGAAATGGCCGCAATAGACGTTGCCGCCGCTGGTGACGCAGGCGTGGCGGTGCAGCGTGTTCGCGTAGTCCAGGAAGTCCGCGCGGCGGCAGCCGGCGGTGATGCCGCCCGAGGTCTTCAGCCCGCCGTTCTGCTGACCGCTGCGGCTGACGCCGGCGCTGGGCAGGCAGCCGTCGGTGTCGAAGTCGAACAGCGGATAGGTCGCTGCGATCGACACGTTCGCCGGCCAGGCCGCCGAGAGGGCGGGGAAGTCGTCGGCCCATGCCGACGGCGCGGCGACGACGGTCGACAGGACCAGCGCGGCGGCGGCGCTCAAGCGGCTCATGCGATTCATGCGCTTCGTGTGGTTCATGCGGTTCATGCGATGTCCCCTCGTGCTCAGTTGATGCGGATCTGCAGACCGGTGGCCGTGTAGGTCGGCGTCGCGGTGAAGCCCTCGACCACCACCTTGTCGAACTTGCCCTTCAGCGTCGCCGCCTGGATCGCCACCACGGTGTCGCCACTGCGCGGCACCGTGCCGGCCTGGAACTTCACCGTCAGCGTGCCGCCGGCGATCACCACGTTGCCCGCCGCGGCCAGGCTGCCGGCGTTGGCGGCGCCCAGGTGCAGCTCCAGCGCGCCGGTCGCGAGCTGGGTGTAGTTCACCACCGCCACCGGCGTGGCCGCCTGCGTCATCAGCGTGCCGGTGTCGACGTAGACATCGCCGGTGCCCAGCGCCTTGGCGCTGTCGGCGCGCAGCACGCCGCCCGACACCTGCGTGCCGCCGGTGAAGGCATTCGCGCCCGCCAGGGCCAGCGTGCCGCTGCCGAGCTTGGTCAGCTTGCCGGCGCCGCGGATGTCGTTGCGCCACACATCCAGCGCCTGGAAGCCGCCTCGGGCCGCATCCATCGTGACGCTGACGTCGCCATCGAAGGCGCCGTAGCCGTCCGCCGCGGCGAAGAGGTTCAGCCGGCCCCAGCCCTCGGCATCGTCCATGACCGGCGTGCCGGAGGCCAGCGCGGTCGTCTTCAGCACCACGCGGCGCTGGTCGGCGCTGAGGTAGGGCAGGCGGGTCTCCAGCAGCACCTCCGCGCCCTTGGGCACGACCGCCGCCTTGGTGGTGGCGGCGATCGGCGCCAGGCCGAAGGTCATCAGGCGCAACACCGTCGCCTTGTTGGTGGCGTAGTCGGCGTAGGGGTCCTGCGCCAGCGGCAGCGAATGCGCATAGGCCTGCAGCGCCGCGGCGTCCTTCGCGCCGACGGCGGCCATCAAGGCCGTGCGCGCCTGGTCGTAGGCGGCCTGACGGCCGGATTTGTTGGGATCGGTCGCCAGGTTGGCCGCCGCGGCCGCCACGCCCTGGATGCGACCGCCGATCACGTCCAGCGGCGAATGCATGCCCGCGTAGATGCGGTTCTCGCCCAGCACCAGGGCACGGGTGACCATCTCCTGGTAGCGCTCGGGCACGAGGTAGGCCATCGCCAGCGCCTTGCGCACGGCTTCCGCGCTGTGGCCGCTGACGAAGCCGCCATCGGTCGTCGGCGTGCCGCTCTTGGCCGGCTCCAGCGCCGGCACCACCTTGACGCTGGCGCTCCAGCGCCAGGGGCGGGCGTACTTGTAGAAGCGCTTGGCCGGCTCCGTCGACGCGTTGTTGCCGATGTTGGCCACCAGGTCGATCGCGGCGCCGAAGCCGTGGCTGTTGGCGCTGCCCGCGTTGCCGATGTCGTTGCCCTTGTCGTTGTAGAGCACCGTGGTCGCGTCGGCCGCGATGTCCGTGATGGTGGTGCTCTGCTCGCTGAGCGTGCGCCAGGCCGTCGTCAACGGGCCCATGCCGTCGCTGATGCTGTAGCCCTTGCCGCGGCGATCGTCGAGGTAGGCGGCCAGCTCCTGCGCCGGGGTGCGGCGCGCGGTGGCATCGACGACGTACTGCACGTTGGCGGCATGGACCGCCGCGTTGAGCACCTTGCCGTCGGTCGCGTCGCCGGGCAGGCCGCTCCAGCTCGATGCGGCCACGGCCGCGAAGCCGTCGCGCGCCGGGGCGCTCGCGCCCGCGTCGACGAGCAGCGTGCTCGGCTGCCAGATGTCCAGGAAGCCCGACACCACGCGCACGCCGGCATTGGTCTGCAAGGTGGCGTAGCGCGCGTCGCCGCGCTGGTTGCTCGCGATGTTGTCGATGAAGGGCGGGACCTGCGTCTCGTCCTGCACCGCGGCGCTGTCGGTCGTGCCCAGGCCCTTGGGCGCGGCGGGGATGACCAGCGGCTGCTCCGGGCTGTCGTCGTCGTCGGAGGAGCAGGCGCCGAGCAGCAGCGCGGGCACGAACACGGGGAGCAGGGCGAGCAGCAGCGGGCGGCGCTTGGCCGGGAAGGCGGAGAGAGACATCGGTGGTGAGACAAGCGGGTGGGAACGGCGGCGGACTCTAGGGGGCCTCGATGTCGTGCCGATGACAACGCAGTCATATGGCGTTACCCATTCTCACCAGGGCTTGCGGACGAAGCCGGGACACTGCGGCGGTCCAGTGGGATGGACCACGGATTCACCAGTGTTCATCGAGGTCAAACGGGGGAAATCGTCATGACATCACGGCTTGCGGCGCAGCGCCGCGCGTTCCTGCCGCTGCTGGTTGGCGGCTTGCTGGCGGGCTTGCAGCTCACCGCCGCGGCGCAGGGCAACTACCAGCAGACCCATACCGGGCAGGGCACCTTCTACGGCTACGGCGGAGGCGGCAACTGCTCCTTGCCCAAGCCCACCGACATCCTGACCGCGGCGATGAACACCGCCGACTACAACACCGCGCAGGCCTGCGGCGCCTGCATCGAGGTGACCAACCTCAACACGCAGCAGAAGGTGGTGGCACGCGTCGACGACCGCTGCCCCGAGTGCGCGCCCGGTGACGTGGACCTGTCGCAGGAGGCCTTCGCGAAGATCTCGCCGATCGAGGCCGGACGCATCCCTATCAGCTGGCGCTACGTGTCGTGCAACGCGCGCTCGGCCAAGCTGTTCTTCAAGGAGGGATCGAGCCAGTGGTGGGCGGGGGTGCAGGTTCGCGATCACGCCGGCCCGGTGGCCTCGCTCGAATACCGGCCCAGCAGCGGCGGCGCGTTCACGACGCTCGGCCGCGAGATGTACAACTACTTCATCGCCCCGAGCGGCATGGGTCCCGGCCCCTACGACATCCGGATCACCGACGTCTTCGGCCAGCAGATGCTGGCCCCGAACGTGACGCTGGCGGTGACGACGGAGATCGACCTCGGCCAGCAGTTCCCGCTGGTCCTGCCGGCGGCGGGCTCGGGCGGATCGTCCGGCGGCGGCGGCACGCCGACGACCCCGACGACGCCCGCGCAGCCGGCCACGGTCAGCATCAGCGTGGCCAACGACTGGGGCCAGGGCTACTGCAACAACGTCACCGTGGGCAATCCGAACGCGACGCCGCTGAACTGGACGGTGTCCTTCCCGGTCGTCGGCGCGATCTACACCGCGTGGAACGCGACGGTGTCGCAGAGCGGCGACAGCGCGACCGCGGTCGGCGTCAGCTGGAACCAGACGCTGCAGGCCGGCGCGACCACCTCCTTCGGCTTCTGCGCCAATCGCTGAGCGGCACGGGACGGGCACGGGGCCGGCCCGACGCGATGACCCTGACCGGTCAGAACGCCCAGCCGGCCTGGACCCAGACGCGCACGGCGCGGTCCGGCTCGGACTGCGCCCGCTCCGCGCCGTGCCCGGCGATCGAGAGCGTCCAGTCCATCGTCCGCCAGGTGCCGCGCAGGGCGGCGCCGTAGCTGTGCAGCGTGCGGCGGTTGTCCGTCGGGAGGAAGGGCGCCTCGTTGAGCCGCACGCCGCCGGCGCCCAGGAACACGCTGGGAATGAAGGCCGGATTCGCCGCGTAGTAGAGCTCGCCGGACGCGAGCCAGCCCTCGTCGCCGACGGCCTCGCCCGAGGGGTAGCCGCGCAGGCCCTGCACGCCGCCGAGGACGAACTTCTGGTACGAGTCCAGGTTGCGCGAGGCGAGCTGCCCGCTGGCCGCCATCAGCACGCCCCAGCCGCCGCCGAGTCGCTGGTTGCGCTGCAGGTCGAGGTTGAACGTGCCGTAACGCCCCGCGGTGCGCGCGCTCAGGCTGTCGATGAGCGCCGCGTCCGGTGAGGTGAAGCCCAGGTGCCCGCGGCCGACGCGCAGCGCGATCCGTGTATCCGCGCCGGCGCCGACATCGTCCCGCAGGCCGAGCATCAGCTGCAGCGTGCCATGCGTCGCGCGCTTGCCGGTGGCGGTCCCGGTGGCGCGGATCTCGTCGTTCAGGCGACGGCGCTCGAGGCTGGCCTGCGCGGTGAGGTTGAGGGCGGTGCCGCGGATCAGCGGATAGCTGAGCTGCCATTCCGCCACGTTGGCCTGTCCGCGCGCGTCGAGCTCGGCGAAGGACGAGCCCAGCGCGTACTGGGTGCGCGTCACGCTCAGCCCCGTGCTCCATCCGCCGTTGCCGAGGGGGAGCTGCGCCGCCAGGCGGCCGTAGTAGAGGTCGCCCTCGCTCGCGAGCAGGCGGGCGCTGATCGATTCGCCGTGCCCGGTCGGGCTGTCCAGCACGATGGACCCACCGGCGCGGCGCTGGCCGGTGTAGCGCGAGCCGTGGTTGTCCGCCTCGATCCGGCCGCTGACCAGAGGGGCGGGTTCGGACTCGATCGAGATCGTCGTGTCCCCGGGCTGCGCGCCGGCCTGCAGCCGCGCCTTCAACCGGGCGCCGGGCAGGTCGGACAGCAGCAGCAGCGTGCGGTCCACCTGCGCCTGGTTCAGCGGCTCGCCGAGCGGGATCGCGGCCATCCGGGCCTCGAGGACCGAGGCGTCGATGCGGCTGCCGGGGGCCACCTGGACACGCACCTCGGCCAAGCGGCCTTCGATCACGCGGATCTCGACCTCGCCATCCCGGATCGTCTGCGGCGGCAGGACCGCGCGTGCCAGGAACCAGCCGTGATCGCGGTAGTGCTCGGTGATGCGGGCCGCGCCGCGTGCGAGCTCGTCCAGCGTCCGCGTGCCGTCGTTCAGGTCGGCGACCAGGGCCTCCAGGGCCTCGGCCGGGAACAGCCGCGCGCCGGTGACGCGGACGCGGCGCACGGGAATGGGGGTCGCGTCCGCGGCGGCCGAGGCCTGGGCGGGATCGTCCGGGCGACGGGGCAAGGCGATGTCGCGCGGCGGGGTGGTGAGCAGGCTGGGCGGCGCGCTGGCGCGATTGGCGGCCTCCGCCGCCATGGGCAGTGCGTCCGCCTGGGCCTGCTGTGCCATCAGGAGCAGCAGCGAGGCCTGGACGAGGGTTCGATGAGCTGGGGGTGTGTCGCGCGGGCGGCGGATCATGAGGGGATCGTCGTGGGACCCGGCGACTCTATCGCACCGACTCCGGCGGCGGATCGCGGGTCTCGACCGAGAGCGTCCCGGTCCACCAGCGGCCGATGCCCACCGTCGCCGGTTCCAGGTGGTCCAGCGGTGCGGAGGTCATGGTCCGGGCCTTCCAGAACAGGTCGGCGAGCGCCGAGAGGTAACGCGACGCGGCCTGCTCCGAGCCGGTCGCGATCAGGCCGGCGCTGGCCGGGAAGACGGTCAAGACGCCCGGCGCATAGCGGATGTCGTAGTTGCGGCTGGACAGGCCCGTGGCCGACACCGCGTAGCGTCCGGGCGGGGACGATGCCGTCGCGCCGGTGAGGAAGCGCAGCGTGCCGGACAGGTCGCTGGTCGCGGCCGTCTCGCCCGCGACCAGGCCGGCATAGGTCACCGAGAACGCCGGGTCGGGCTGGCCGATGAGGCGACTGGCGTCCGTGACCGAGACGAGCAACGGCGCGGGCGTGATCTCGTAGCTGTGCCCGGGCGTCACGGTGACGAGGTAGCCGAGGCGGTCGGCCAGCGTGCCGGGCTGGACCGCGTAGCGGCCGCGGTCCTGGCCGGACGCGCGGTCCAGGCTGCCGGTGAGGATCATCGCGGCGCTGTCGCCGTGCCGCTGGCCCGCCACCGTGTAGGCGATGCCAGGATCGCTGAGGCCCCCGTCGTAGACCTTGGTGTTGGCGCCATCGGCGGGCGTGACCGTGAGCGAGGGGCGCTCGCGGTACAGGACGTAGGTGCTGCCGTCGCCGATGCCGATCGCGCCAGGCGCGTCGCCGGCCTGCCGTCCATAGCGGAAATTGCCGCTGCCGTCGGGCGCGCGCTCGGCGAGCGTGCCCGACGGCCCGGCCCCATCGAGGCTGCCGGTGTACACGGTCAGCAGGCGGCCGGGGTCCAGGCTCAGCGTGGCGGTGCTGATCACGTCGCCGCCGGCCGCATCGCCGCGCGCGCGGGCGGCGCCGGCCGACAGGAGGAGGTCGCCGCCGGTGACGCGCCAGGTCCCGGAGGCGCTCAGGTCGCCGGCGGTCGTCGTCAGCGAGACATTCCCCGTGGCACCGACGCCATCGACGGTCATCGCCTGGCCGTTCACGACGGCGAGGCTGCCGGCGTCGACGACGCGCAGCGTGTGCAGGGCATTGAGCGGGTCCTGCAGCAGGACGGCCGCGCCGCCGGCGTTCAGCGTCGTGGTGCCGCCCACGGCCAGCGCGCCCTGTTGCGAGACACCGGACGCGGTCAGGTCCAGGTTGCCGCTCACCGTCGAAGCGCCGAGGACCAGGGGGCCGGCGGCGGCAACGCTGGCATCGGCGGCGGTCAGGCTCAGCGCGCCGCCGAAGTGGTTGTCCGGGCGGGGCAGGGCGATGTCGGCGCCACCGGCGTCCAGCGTGGCGGGACCGGTCACCGAGACGGCGCCGACCTGCTGGATGCCAGGGGCGCTCACGCGCAGTGCGCCGCCCGCGGACGAGGGCGCGAAGACCAGGGGGACGCTGGTGTTGAGCAGCACGTCACCGCTGGTGAGGCTCACGGCGCCGGTGAACACGTTGCCGGCGTCGGCCAGCGTGATCGCCGAGGTGCCGCTGCTCAGCGTCGAAGTCCCGGCGACCGACAGCGCTCCCGTCTGCTGCAGCCCGGGCGCGCTGGCCGTCAGCGAGCCGCTGAGCGTCGATGCGGCGAAGGTCAGCGGCGTGTGGGCCACGATCGTCGCGTCGCCGCCGGTGAGGCTCAGCGCGCCGCCGAAGGTGTTGCCGACGTTGGCGAGCGTGACGGCCGAAGTGCCGCTGTCGAGCGTGGACGGACCCGTGACCGACAAGGCGCCCGTTTGAAGCAGACCCGGCGCGCTCGCGATCAGCGAGCCGGTCAGCGTCGACGCTCCAAACGTGAGAGGCGCGTTGGCGGCCAACGTCGCATCGCCGCCCGTGAGACTCATCGCGCCACCAAACACGTTGGCGCCGTTGACGAGCGTGATAGCCGAGCTGCCGCTGTTGAGCGCGGTCGTGCCTGCGACTGAGAGTGCGCCCGTCTGCAGCAGCCCGGGCGCACTCGCAGTCAACGAGCCGGTCAGCGTCGATGCTCCAAAGGTCAGCGGCGCATTGGCGGCCACCGTCGCACTGCCAGCCGTGAGACTCATCGCGCCGCCAAACGCGTTGCCGCCGTTGACCAGCGTGATGGCCGAGCTGCCGCTGTTGAGCGCGCTCGGGCCGGCGATGGAGAGGACGCCGCTCTGCGAGATGCCCGACGCGGTGGCGCTGAGGCCACCGCTCAATGTCGAGGCCGCGAGCAGCAGCGGCGTGCTTGAACTGATCGTCGCATCGCCGCCGATGAGGCTCACGGCGCCGGTGAACACGTTGCCGGTGTTGGCCAGCGTGATGGTCGACGTGCCGCTGTTGAGCGTCGTCGTGCCTGCGACCGAGAGCGCGCCCGTCTGCAGCAGCCCGGGCGCGCTCGCGTTCAGTGAGCCGGTCAGCGTCGTCGCTCCAAACGTCAGGGGCGCATTCGCCGCCAACGTCGCATTGCCAGCGGTAAGACTCATCGCGCCGCCAAACGCATTGCCGCCGTTGACCAGCATGATGGCCGAGCTGTCGCTGTTGAGCGCGCTCGGGCCGGCGATGGAGAGGACGCCGCTCTGAGAGATGCCCGGCGCGGTGGCGCTGAGGCCACCGCTCAATGTCGAGGCCGCGAGCAGCAGCGGCGTGCTGGAGTTGATCGTTGCGTCGCCGCTGGTGAGGCTCACAGCGCCGGTGAACACGTTGCCGCTGTTGGCGAGCGTGGTCGTCGACGTTCCGCTGTTGAGCGCGGTCGTGCCCGTGATCGAGAGTGCCCCCGTCTGCAACAGCCCCGGCGCACTCGCGTTCAACGAGCCGGTCAACGTCGACGCTCCAAAGGTCAGCGGCGCATTCGCGGCCACCGTCGCATCGCCAGCGTTGAGACTCATCGCGCCGCCAAACGCGTTGGCGCTGTTGGCCAGCGTGATCGCCGATGTGCCGCTGTTGAGCGCGGTCGCGCCTGCGACCGAGAGCGCGCCCGTCTGCAGCAGACCCGGCGCGGTCGCGTTCAGCGAGCCGGTCAGCGTCGACGCTCCAAACGTCAGCGGCGCATTCGCTGCCACCGTCGCATCGCCAGCGGTGAGGCTCATCGCGCCGCCGAACGCGTTGGCGCCGTTGGTCAGCGTGATGGCCGAGCTGCCGCTGTTGAGCGCGCTCGGGCCGGCGATGGAGAGGACGCCGCTCTGCGAGATGCCCGGTGCGGTGGCAGTGAGGCCGCCGCTCAAGGTCGAGGCCGCGAGGAGCAGCGCCGTGCTGGAGTTGATCGTTGCGTCGCCGCTGGTGAGGCTCACGGCGCCGGTGAACACGTTGCCGCTGTTGGCCAGCGCGATCGCCGACGCGCCGCTGTTGAACGCGGTCGTGCCTGCGACCGAGAGCGCGCCCGTCTGCAGCAGCCCGGGCGCGCTCGCAGTCAACGAGCCGGTCAGCGTGGATGCTCCGAAGGTCAACGGCGCATTCGCGGCCACCGTCGCATTGCCGGCGGTGAGACTCATCGCGCCGCCGAACGCGTTGGCGCCATTGGCCAGCGTGATGGCCGAGCTGCCGCTGTTCAGCGTGCTCGCGCCGGAGACCGAGACCGCGCCGCTCTGCGAGATCCCGGGCGCCGTGACCGTCAGTGCGCCGCTGATGCTGGACGCCCCGAAGGTCAGCGCCGCGCTGTTGCGCAAGGTCGTGTCCGCCGCCGTCACCGCGACCGCGCCCGAGAAGGCATTGCCGGCGTTGACCAGGCTCACCGTGTTGCCCGCGCCGGCCGCGGTCATCGAGGCCGCGCCGCCGATGTGGAAGTAGCCGCCGAAGGTGGTGTCGTCGGCCACCATGCCGGCGGCCGTGGTGATGCTCAGCGCGCCGGGCACGATCAGCCCGCCCTTGTTCCACAGCGCGCGCCGCGTGGCGACCTGGCTCTCGGCGCTGATCTGCAAGGGCGCCAGCGTCAGCACCGACAGCGTCGCCGGGCCGCCGATGTAGAAGCCGGTGTAGCCGCTGACCGTGTCCAGCGCCTGCGCGGAGATCTGGATCGGGATCGCCGCCGGCACGCTGAGCCGGACGGCGGCGGTGCCGGATCCCCAGACGCCGTCGCCCCCCGCGTTGCTGCCCGCGATGTGCAGCGCGCCGGTCGACGCGGTGATGTCGACCTTGCCGTCGAGCTTCACCGCCGCGTTCCCATTGCTGGTGCTGGCGGCGCCGCCGACCGTCGTGTTCGTGCCGTTGATCGTCACCGACCCGCCCGTCAGCGTGACCGCGTTCGAACTGCTGCCGATCAGCGCCACCGTGGATTGCTGGTTCCGGTAGGTGCTCGCCGACGGATTGGAGGCGGTGCCGGTGATCGTCAGCGCCCCGGCGGTCGACAGCGCGTCCAGCGCGCCGAGCGTGACCGCGCTGCCGGACCAGGTGGCCGTGTTGCCGGTCGCGGTCCCGGCCAGGGTGATCGCGCCGCCGCCACTGCTGCTCAGGGTGTTGCCCCCGTTGAGGTAGACGCCGATGTTGCCGGTCGAGAACAGCGGCGCGCCATTGGCGTTCGTGCCGGTGACCGTCGCGATGCCGCCGCTGGTGCCGTTCACCGAGATCGACCCGGCGGCGGTGCTGAAGCTGTTCGAGCGCAACCACACGCCGATCCCGTTGCCACTGCCGGCCTGCGTCCCGGTGATCGCGATGCTGCCCGCGCCGGCGGTGGTCCAGACGTTGGTGCTCAGGTCCACCGCCGCGGCCGTGGCCGCCGAGGCGCGGTTGGCAGTGACCGTGATGTTGCCGCCGTTGGCGTTGATGTCCAGGAAGCGCAGGCTGATCGGGCTGTTGCCCGAGGCGGTGGTGGTCGCCGCCGCGCTCATCGACACGTTCAGCGCGCCGCTGGTGCTGGTGATCGTGCGATGCGTGCCCGCGCTGGCATTGGTGGTGATCCGGCCGTCGGCCTCCAGGCTGAGCGTGGCGGCGCCGCCCGCAGTCTTGGCGATGTTGCCGTTGATCGCGATGTTGCCTTCCTGCGCGCCCGCGCCGACGGTGCGGATCGTGACGTTGCTGCCGCTGTTGAGCAGCGTCTGGATGCTGTTGACGCTGACCAGCGAGCCGCTCGCGCTCGGCGTCCAGATGCCGCCGGAGAAGCCGCCCCCGGTCTGCGTGCCGGTGGAGATGGTGACGTTGTACGGGTCCAGCAGCCACAGGCCGCCGCTGGAGACCTCGACATCGATGCCGGTGGTGTCCAGCACATGGCCGGAGGTCTCGATGCGACCGCCGGCGCCGCTTTGCGGTCCGCCGACGGACTTCAGTCGGCCGAAGACGTTCGCGACTTCGGTGCCCCAGACGACGATCTCGCCGCCGTCGCCCCGCGTGGTGGCGCTCGCGTCGATGGCGGCCGTGGGCGCGACATAGGCGGCGGTCGCATTCGGCGACGGTCCCGCGCCCTGGAAGTTGCCGCCGACCAGCACCTGGCCGCCCCCGCCGGCGCCGCGCGCGTCCAGCCGCGCGCCGTCGAAGACGCCGACCTTGTCGCCCAGCACGCGGATCGTGCCGCCGACCCCGCCGGCCTCCGGCGCGCTGGCGTCGAGTCGCCCCTCGACCCGCGCGACGCCGGTGGCCGGGTCGGCGATCAACTCGATCACGCCGCGGTCCTGGCGCACCGTCCTGGCCTGCACGACGCCCGACGCGTTGACGACGGACTCGGCCAGCCCGTCCAGCCCCTTGGCGGTGAGCACGACATGGCCCCCATCGGCGACGATCAGCCCGCCGTTGGCGGCCAGCGCCTGGGCCGCGCCGCGGCTGATGGTGTAGCCCAGCGGCCGGCCATCGGCCAGCGTCAGCGAGACCGCGGACGCGCCCGCGAGCAGCACGCTGCCGCCGTCCGCGTTCAGCGTGCCCGCGTTCTCGACCTTGGCGGCGATCAGCGCCAGCTTGCCGCCGGCGCCCGCCTGGATCGCGCCGCGGTTGACGACGCTCGCGGCGCTGTCGCCGGAGAACGCATGCCGCCCGGCCTCGAAGTCCGCATTGCTCAGCTGCAGCGTGCTGGCGACCAGGCTGCCGACGTCGACCCGCGCGCCGCGGCCGAACAGCACGCCGTTCGGATTGAGCAGGAACACGGTGCCGTTGGCGCTGAGCTCGCCCAGGATGCTGCTGGGTTCACGACCGGTGACGCGGTTCAGCGCGATCGCGCCGGGGCCGGGCTGGATGAAGCGGACCGATTCGCCGGCGGCGATGCCGAAGCTGGTCCAGTCGATCGCCAGCCGGGGCGATTGCTGCGTGATGGTGGTGGTGCCGTTGCCCTGGACGATGCGGCCGTTGCCCGCGGTCACCTGGCCGCCGCCCGGCGCGGCCGCCGCGGACGGCGCCAGGGCCGCGCCCGCCAGCAGGATCGCCGCGGCGCAGGCGACCGGCAACGGGGCTGGCAGCGGAGCCGGCGGGGCACTTCGATGCGGAACGCGCGGAACGTGCTTGTTCATGGGCGGGCCTGCAGACGTGACGTCGCATTCTTACGCAAGTGCGGCGGAATCAGCCATCCAGGGCCTGCCGCACCAGGTCCGCCTGCTGCTCGCGGTGCAATACGGCCGACGCGGTCGCCCCCGCCGCGGAGGGCGCCCGCGAGACCTCGCGCAGCGTCACGCCGGCCGGCAGCAGCGCCGACAACTCGTCGCGCACGAAGTGCCACGCGCCTTGATGCCGGGTTTCCTCCTGCGCCCAGACCGCGGTCTCCAGGCCCGGATAACGCCGCAGCACGGCGCCCAGTTCATCGCTCGGGAACGGGTAGAGCCGCTCGACGCGCACCAGCGCGATCTCGGCCGCCCGCTCGGGGGCGTACACCGACATCGCGTCCCGTCCGTCGCGCAACTCGTAATGCAGCTTGCCGCTGCACAGCACGACGCGCCGCACGACGGCCGGATCGGCCGCGACCTCGTCCAGCACGGGCTCGAAGCGACCGTCGGCGAGCACCCGGACCGGCGTCTGGCTGCGCGCGTCGCTCATCAAACGGGTCTTGGGCGTGAGCACGATCAGCGGCTTGCGCCGCGGCGTCATCGCCTGGTCCAGCAGCAGGTGCGCGTACTGGGCCGAGGTCGACGGGCAGGCGACGCGCAGGTTGTCCGCGCCGCACAGTTGCAGCATGCGGCCCAGGAAGGCGTTGGACTGCTCCGGCCCCGCGCCCTCGTGCCCATGCGGCAGCAGCAGCGTGAGGCCGCTGGGCAGGCCCCATTTCTCCTCGCCGCAGCTGATGTAGTGGTCCAGGAAGATCTGCGCCCCGTTGACGAAGTCGCCGAACTGCGCTTCCCACACGGTCAGCGTGTCGCGGGCCTGCACGCTGTGGCCGTACTCGAAGCCGAGCACCGCCTCCTCGGACAGCAGGGAGTTGTGGATCTCCAGCCGCGCGCCGCGTCGCGCCGCGGGTGCGAGCGGTGTCCAGCTCGACGGCGCGGTGTCGGCCTGGTTGTGCCAGACCGCGTGCCGATGCATGAAGGTGCCCCGTTGCACGTCCAGCCCGGACAGGCGCAGCGACACGCCGGCGCGCAAGGCCGTCGCACAGGCGAGCGCCTCGGCCGTGCACCAGTCGACGCCCAGGTGCTCGTCCGCCGCGAGGGCGCGTCGACGCACCAGCAGCGCGGCCAGCATCGGATGCGGCTCGAAGCGCGGCGGCGGCGTCGTCAGCAGCGTCAGGGCGAAGCGCACGGCGGCCGTCGTCAGCGCGGCCGTGGGCTCGCCGTCCACGGGCGAGGGCGCGGCGACGCTCCCGGTCCGATCGGTTTCCCGCACGGCGTGCGCGGTCGCGTCGTGGCCGAGCGGCCGGGCCATCGCGGCGGGAAGGTCGCGAACCGGCCGGCCCGGCGCCGCGTCGGGATCGAAGCGGTCGCCGGCGGCCGCCAAGGCGCGCCCCTCGGCGACCGACAAGCGGCCATCGGCCACCAGCCGGTCGGCGTAGAGCGCGGTCACGCTGGCGCGACGCGCCAGGCGTCGATACAGGGCGGGGCTGGTCAGCGCGGGCACGTCGTGCTCGGAATTGCCGTGGCGCCGATAACCCACCAGGTCCAGCACCACGTCGGCCGCGAAGCGGGCGCGATAGTCCACCGCCAGGCGCGCGGCCTGCAGCACCGCCTCGGGATCGTCGGCGCCGACGCGCAGCACCGGCGCATCGATCATCCGGACCGGATCGGTGCAGAAGCGCCCGGCCATCGGGTCCATCCGGTTGGGTTCGGTGAAGCCCAGCTGGTTGTTGATGACGATGTGCAGCACGCCGCCGACCTCGTAACCCGGCCGCAGGCCGAGCGCCAGCGTCTCCATCACCACGCCCTGGCCCGCGAAGGCGGCGTCGCCATGCAGCACGACGGCGATGCTGCGCTCACGCCCCGGGCCGTCGGCGCTGCGCGCCGCGCGGGTCCGGCCGAGCACCACCGGATAGACGCTCTGCAGGTGGGACGCGTTGCTCGCGAGCGCGACCCGCAATTCGCCTCGCGGGGTGTGCAGCCAATAGTCGCCGCCCAGCTGGTGGACCAGCTCGCGCTGGCGTTCCGGATGGACCGGCTCGGTCGCGAAGTGGTCCAGCAGCTCGGCGACCGGATGCCCCAGCAGGGTGGCGAGCAGGTTGACGCGCCCGCGATGCGGCATGCCCATGAAGACCTGGTCCACGCCCTGCGCGGCCGCCGTCTCCAGCACCTGCTCGAGCAGCGGCAGCAGCGCCTCGCAGCCTTCGAGCGAGAAGCGCTTGGCCTGCGGATGCAGGCGCGCGACATGCCGTTCCCAGGCCTGCGCATTGGCCAGGCGGCGCAGCAGCGTGGCCGCCTCCGGACCGGTCAGCACCGGCCGGTCCGACTCCATCCGGCGCTGCAGCCAGTCGCGTCGCTCGGCGCTGCGCACGGCCGAGGCGTCCAGCGTCAAGGTGTCGCAGTAGATCGCCCGCAGCCGGGCGAACAGCGCTTCGACATCGGTCGCGCCCATCACCGAACCGCCGTCGCCGGTCAGCGCATCGCCCGGCGCCAGGCCGAAGTCGGCAGGGCGGGGCGGCCGCACCCGCGAGCTCGTCGCCAGCGGGTCGAGCAGCGCATGGCGGTGGCCGTCGCGTCGGAAGGCCTCGATCAGGGCCGTGACGGCGGGGCGGGGCGCGTCCGTGCCCACACGGAAGGAACTCATGGGAGGTTCGCGCCGGGTCTGCTCACTCCAGTGCGGCGACGAAGCGGTAACCGACGCGGTGGTAGGTGCGGATGATCTCGACCGAGGGCGGCAGCGCCCCCTGCAGCACCGCGCGGATCCGCGCGATCGCCATCGCCAGCGCGCCGGGCTGCACATCCTGCTCGCCCCAGACCACGTCCAGCAGCTCGTCGGCGCTGACCACGCGGTCGCGGTGCTCGATCAGGTGGACCAGCAGGTCGAAGGGGCGCGGTTGCAGGTGACGCGACTGGCCGCTGACAACGATGTCACGACAGGCCGGCCGAACCATGCATTCACCGAAACGCCAGCTGGCGTCGGAGAAGGGCACCGAGGGTCGAAGAGGGGGTTCCGCGCGGCTGTCCGCATCAAGGCCCGTCGGGAGGAAAGCCGCATGACGCGGTGGCACGGCAATGAACATCGTGGGATCCTGAAGAGCTACTGCGAGCGTGTAGGTGAAACTCTACAGGACGATGCAATGAAAAACCTGTGCAGGAATCCGCACTTTTGCCACTTCGTGTAGTCGAACAACTACGTACCGTAGGGGGACGGTGGCGCCGCGGGCGTGCCGGGCACGACGCGCAGTTCGACCACCGTGCCCTGACCGGGTGCGCTGTGGATCGACAGCGTCCCGCCCAGCAGGCGGGCCCGCTCATGCATGCCCATCACGCCGTACCCGGCGGGCCGGCCACCGGGGTCGAAGCCGCGACCGTCGTCGCGCACCGTGAGGATCCACAGGCCGTCGTCGAAGGACAGCGACAGGGCCGCCCGGGTCGCGTCGGCATGACGGCGCACGTTGTTGAGCGATTCCTGCGCGACGCGGAACAGCTGTGTGGCCGCCTCGGACCCCAGCTGGCCGGCGCCCGCCGCGACGGCCACGTCGCAGGGCAGGCCGGTGTCGCGGCTGAACTCGGTGCCGAGCCAGCGGAAGGCCGCTTCCAGGCCGCCATCGAGCGCCGGCGGACGCAGTTGCGAGACCACCGCGCGCACGGCGGCGACGAGCCGGTCGACCCGCTCATGCAGCAGGTCCAACTGGCCGGCGTCGATCGAGGCGGTGGCCCGTGCGGCGCGCGCGCGCATGACGGCGATCTCCAGGCGCAGCGCCGCCAGCTGCTGGCCCAGCTCGTCGTGCAGCTCGCGGGACACCCGGGTGCGCTCCTGCTCGAGCGCCAGCGCGTTGTGCTCGCTCAGCCGGTGCAGGGCCTCGCGCGAGGCCTGCAGCTCGGCCGTGCGCTCGTCGATGGCCCGTTCGAGCGTGCGCCGGCGCGCCCGCGCGCGGCGCTGCGTCCACAGCGTCAGCGCCCACCAGAGCGCGCCGAGCAGCGCGAGGTAGGTCAGCCGCATGCCGGGCGAGTTCCACCACGGGGGCGCGATGGTGAAGGGCAGCACCAGCTCCGGCCCCGGTGGCTCCAGCGGCACGCGGCCGGCGGCCCGCAGCGTCAGCAGGTGCCGGCCCTCGTCCATGGCGCCGACGTCGATGGACGCGCCCTCGACCGTGCGCCACGGCGCCTGCGGCGACAGCCGGTATTCGATGCGGCGGTCGCGCGGCAGCGAGAGCGTCGGCGTGCCCAGCGTGATGCGCAGCTGGCGGTCGGTCCAGGGCACCGGCGCGGTCGGCGGCCCGCTGAACTGGTGGGTGCCGAATTCCAGCCGGTCCACCCGCAACACGGCGGGCGCGCCCGGCGGCGGCGGCCGCCGGCGCACCCGCGTCGCGCCGCCGCTGGTGCCGATCCAGGCGTCGCCGGCGGCGTCCAGCAGGAAGCTGTCGTCATTGACGTCGTTCCACACCAGGCCGCTGTCGCGGTCCAGCAGGCCCAGCCACTCGCCCTGCGGGCCGAGGCGGAAGACGCCTCGTCCGGTGCCCAGCCAGATCTCGTTCCCCGGGCCGCGGACCACCCACATCGGATCGGCCCCGCCGAAGGACGCCTTGGGGATCCGCCGCCGCAGCTGCGCGCGGTCGCCGGACAAGGTGTAGGTCGCCACACCCCGGTCGTCCGACGCCCACAGCGCGCCATCCGCGACCGTCGCGGTGTAGGCCGTGAGCACCCGGCCCTGGTCGTCGCGCAGCGGCACCCAGGCGTCGCCTTGCGCGCGGAAGACCTGCCACCGGACGTTGATGAACCAGTCCGTCGTGCCGTCGCTGAAGACGGCGACGGCCGGCTCGCCGCCGGGCAGGTCCGTGGCGACCGGCTCGCGCTTCACGCCGCCGCCGTGGGGCTGGGGAATCAGCCGCTCGATCCGCGAGCGACTCGTGAGGTAGAGCTGTCCGCCATGGCCGGTCAGCAGGCCCAGCAGCGCAGGCTCGGTGAGCACGCGGCGGGCCGTCGTGCCGCCCGCCTTGATGGTGTTGAGTTGGCCGCGGTCCAGCCACCAGAGGTCGCCCGCGGCATCGATGGCCGCCCCCGCCACGATGCCGGCAACGCGGGGCGCCGTGGCGGCGGAAGGGGGCAGCGGCTGGAAGCGGCGGGCCGCGGCGTCGAACCAGGCCAGGCCCTCGCGGGTGATGGCCCAGTGGCGGCCGCTGCGGTCCTGCAGCAGGCGGAAGACGACGTCGGACGGCAGGCCCGAGGCGCGGCTCCAATGGTCCACGTCGCCGTAGCCGATCCAGCGATGGAAACCCTGGCCGGACGCGCCCAGCCACAGCGCGCCGTCGCCGTCCACCAGCAGGCTGCGCACGGCCGAGTCGGGCAGGCCGTCATCGCGGGACCAGGTTTGCCAGGCTTGGCCGTCCCAGCGGGCGATCCCGGTCGCCGCGGCCATCAGGATGCCGCCGCGGGGATCCTCGATGAGGGGACTGCTGGCCTCCCATTCCTGGTTCACCATCGGCGCCTCGACGGTCTCGAAGCGCTGGGCGCCGGGCGCCAGGCGGGCCAGGTGGCTGCGACCGCGCGCCCACAGGCTACCGTCCCGGCCGACCAGCAGCGTCGCCCAGGTTTCCGGCGGCAGGCCCTGCGCGGCGGACCACAGCGTCACCGCCGCCTGGCGTCGGTCCCAGGCGCACAGGCCGTCGCCGCAGCCGAACCAGAGGCGGTCGCCGAGCTGCCGCAGCGGGATCGTCTCGACGTAGCCGGCCGCCGGCGGGCGGTCGAGGGCGGCCACGGGGAGGGGCTCGGCGCGGACCGTGGACGGTCCGGCATCGCCGACCGTGGCTGTCCAGAACCGATGGTCGCGATCGACCGCCACCAGCACGCCGCGCTCGTCGACGTCGAACTGGCCGTCGAAGGCCACGTCCAGCGGCTGGCCGTCGGCGCGCCGGATCTCCACCCAGTCCGCGGCCTCGCCGCCCTCCGGGCGTGCCGCGTCGCTCGACGGGCGCCGCAGGAACAGCCCCTGGTCGGTGGTCAGCCAGAGCCGGCCGAGCCCGTCGACACGGCCGCCCCAGATGCCGTTGCCGACCGCGGCCGGCAACGGCTCGCGATGGACCCGGAAGCCGTCGAAACGGAACAGGCCGTTCTCGGTGCAGATCCACAGCACCGCGCGCCGGTCCTGCGTGAGGCAGGTGGGGGTGAGGTTCTGCAGGCCCTCGCGCTCCTGGTAGGAGGCCAGCACGATGCGCTCGGCGCGCGCGGGCAGGGGCGCGAGTAGCGCGAGTAGCGCCAGCAGCGCCAGGGCGAGGGCGGCGACGACGGCGAGGAGCGGAAGACGCGCCCGGCGTGAGCGAGCCGGCAGGCTGCGCGAGGCGGCGGGTGGGCCGCTTGAGGGGAGCAGGTCGAGCAGGCGCCGCGCCGGCGACACGACCGGGGCGAGCCCGGTCGCGTGCTCAGTCGACGATGCCATGGCGCACGGCGTATCGCACCAGGTCGCTCAGGGAGGCCTGGTCCAGCTTGTCCATGAGGCGGGTCTTGTAGGTGCTCACCGTGTTCGGCGCGACCTGGAGCGCGGCGGCGATGTCCACCAGCGACTGGCCGCGCACCAGCGCGACCAGCACCTGGCGTTCGCGCGGGGACAGCGATTCCAGCGGCTCCGGCGCTTTCGGTTCCTGGCGGATCAGCGCGGCGCTGAGCGAAGGGTCGACGTAGCTGCGGCCGGCGGCCACGTGGTGCATGGCGTCGATCAGCAGCTCGGTGGAGATGTCCTTGGTCAGGTAGCCGCCCGCGCCGGCCTCCAGCGCGCGGCGCGCGATGTGCGGATCGGCATGCATGGTCAGCACCAGCACCGGCAGCCCGGCATGGGCGGCGTGGATGCGCTGGATCAGCTCGACATCGGTGCAGCCCGGCATCAGCAGGTCCAGCAGCAGCAGGTCGACGTCCCCTTGCGCCAGGCGGGCCATCACCTCGTCGGCGTTGGCGGCCTCGCCGGCCAGCTCGATGCTGTCATCGAGCTCCAGGACCTTGCGCAGACCCTCGCGCACCAGCGCATGATCGTCCGCGATCACCACGCGGGTCTTGGCGGCGGGGCTCACCGCCACGCCCCCCGGTCGCGCGCGGCGGGTCCGCGGGGATGCGAGGCGGATCGCGGGAAAAGAGCCGCCCGCGCAGGGCGCGGGCAGGGGCGGTCGCTGGATATGCTGGGTGTCATCGTCAATGCACGAACTTGCCTCCGGGGCCGATCATTGTCATCTCAACCCGATGGGTGCCGGCGTGGTCGGTGGGCGAGTAGGAGATCCGGTAGCCGCCCGCGTCCCAGCCCTGCATCGACTCGAGGGCGGCGATGAGCCGGGCGCGGTTCGGTTCCTTGCCGGCGCGGCGCAGTCCTTCGGTGAAGACCTTGGCGGCCAGGAAGCCCTCCATCGACCCGAAGCTGCGGTGCGGCACGCCGGCGCGCTGCAGCGCCTGGTTGTACTCGCGCTGCAGCGCGGTGCCTTCACCCCAGGGGAAGGGCACGACCTCGGAGATCCACACGCCGCTGCCCTCGCCGCCGAGCTCATCGGCCAGCGACTTGCCGCCGACGTAGGAGGTCGCGACGAACTGGCCGGCGTAGCCCTGCTTCTTCATCGTCTTGATGAGGGCGGCGCTCGAGGTGTAGGAGGCGATCAGGATCACCGCCTGCGGATGACCGGCGGCCAGCTTGCGGGCGACGTCGGCCACCTCGGTGGCGTCGCGCTCGACGGCGGCCATGCCCACGTTCTTCACGCCGCGCTGCGTCAGCGCGCGTGTCACCGACTCCAGCGCCGCCTTGCCGAAGGCGTCGTCCTGATGGAGCACCGCGACGCTGCGCAGGCCGCTGGTCGAAAGCTGCTCGACGATGTAATCGGCTTCCTGGTGATAACCGGCGCGCACATGGAAGATCTGCCGGTTCAGCGGCGTGCGCAGCGCCTCGGCGCCGGTGGACGGCGCGAACAGCGGCACGCCCGCCGCGGTGGCGACCGGCACGGCCGCCAGCGTCGTGCCGGTGCCGACGGTGCCGAACAGCGCGAACACGTCGTCCTGCTCTATCAGCGCCTTGGCCTGGCGGGCGGTCTCGGCGGGGTCGTAGCGATCGTCGCGGGTGCGCAGCTCGACGCGATGGCCGTTGACGCCGCCGCGCTCGTTGAGCGCCTGGAAGTAGGTCCGTGCGCCCAGGTTGTATTCCTCGGCCAGCTTGACCGACGGGCCGCTGAACGGCGCGACCTGGCCGAGCAGGATGGTCCCGGTGACCGCAGGATCGGCCGCGGCGGCGGCGCCGGCCACCGCCATGGTGGAGAAAAAGACACCCAGTGTGGAGAACATGCGCATGGCAAGACTGCTGGTTGGAAGGGGTGGCCGCAGCTTACGGAGGGACCGCGCCGCAGACATCACCGAGCGCTGACGCCGCGTTCACCGGCGCGGAAATTTGCCCGGAAGACCGCCAGCCGCACTGCCGCACTGCCGCTCAGCGCCCGAGGTGCAGCTTGAAAGCGCCGACGAGCTCGGTCAACCGGCGCGCCTGCTGGCTCAGGCTGTCCGCGGCGGCGGCGGATTCCTCGACCAGCGCGGCGTTCTGCTGCGTCACCTGGTCGAGCACGTGCACCGCCTTGCTGACCTCGCCGATGCCCAGGCTCTGCTGGCCGGTGGCGGTGCCGATCTCGGTGATCAGCTCGGCCACCTGCCGGATCTGCCGCACGATCTCGTCCATCGTGGTGCCGGCGCCCTCGACCAGGCGCGACCCGGTCTCGACGCGGCTGACGTTCTCGCCGATCAGCGCGCGGATCTCCTTGGCGGCGGTGGCCGCGCGCTGGGCCAGCGTGCGCACCTCGCCGGCCACCACCGCGAAGCCGCGGCCCTGCTCGCCGGCGCGCGCCGCCTCCACGGCCGCGTTGAGCGCCAGGATGTTGGTCTGGAACGCGATGCCGTCGATGACGCCGGTGATGTCGGCGATCCGGGTCGAGCTGGCGCTGATGTCGCGCATCGTCGCGACGATCTCGGCCACGGCCGAGCCGCCGCGGGTGGCGACCTCGCTGGCGGTGGCCGCGAGCGCCGTGGCGTTGCGCGCCGAGTCGGCGCTGCGCTGCACGGTGGAGGCGACTTCCTCCATCGCCGCGGCCGTCTGCTCGAGGCTGGAGGCCTGCTCCTCGGTCCGGTGCGACAGGTCCATGCTGCCGGTGGCGATCTGGGTCGAGCCGGTGGCGATGGACTCGCTGCTCAGCCGCACCTCCCCGACGATGCGCACCAGGCTGTCGTTCATCGAGCGCAGCGCGGCCAGCAGTTGACCGGTCTCATCGCGGGCGCCGACCGCGATGGTGGAGGTGAGGTCGCCGGCCGCGACCGTCTCGGCCACCCGTACCGCCTGGGCGATGGGCCGGGTGATCGAGCGCGTCAGCAGCACGGCGATGCCCACCGCCAGCAGCACCGCGATCACCGACAGCACGATCATCAGCGTGCGGGCGCCGCGGGCCAGCGCCGAGGCCTGCGCGCCGAACTCCTCCATGCTCTCCGCCTGGGTCTCCACGAAGCGCTCGACGGCCCCCAGGTAGACGGTCTGCAGCGGCAGGATGTCCGTCACCAGGAGCGTGCGGCCCTCGTCGACCTTGCCGGCCTTGATCAGGTCGACCAGCTGCCGCTCCTTGTCCTTGAACTTCGCCCGGCCGTCGATCAGCGCCTGCAGCGCCGCCTTGCCGCGTTCGCTGTGCACCGTCGCGCCGAGCTGGTCGATCGCGCGACCGACCACCGGGAGCGAGGTTTCGATCTTGGCCAGCTCGCCCTCGACGATCGCGCGGTCGGACACGATCAGCGCGGTGCGCATCGCGCGCAGCTGCTTGTTGACCTCGTTCTCGACGGTCTGGGCCAGCTGCACCTTGACGAAGCGGTCATGCAGGATGACCTCGGTGTCGGCGTCCACCGCGCTGATCTTGGTGACGCCGATCACGGCCAGCACGATCAGCAGCGCGATCACCGCCGCGAAGCCGCCGGTCAGGCGGGCACCGATCTTCAGGTTGGCGAATGCGGTCACGATGATCTCCCTCGTCGAATGGACGGGTTGTAGCGCATCGGCAGGCCACCGCGCCAGCGCGGTGGCCCCCGTTCAGATCGGCGCTTCGGCCAGGGGGAAGGGCGGGAAGGCGCTGTCGCAGGCCCGCGGTGCCTGGGCGCCGCCGCGCTGGTCGATCAGCTTGAAGGTCGACGACGCCGCGAAGGGGATCGTCACCGGCCCGGGGCCCAGCGTCAAGGTCGCATCCTCCGGTTGAGTGGGTCCGCCCTTCTTGCCGTCGGCGGTGAGGAAGCTCGTCGAGTCGAAGACGACGTTGTCCAGGGTCATCTTCAGCGGGTTGACGACGCTGCCGTTGCGATAGCCGCGGAAGACCAGCTTGCCGGCGCCGAACTTCGCGCTGCTCAGCACATGGATGTTCTGCAGCAGGATGTCGTTGATGTTGGGCGCGGTGCTGTGGTTGCCCGAGCTGTAGTAGGGCGTGAAGATCAGCGGCTGCTTGACGTTGCGCATGCAGACGTTGGCGAAGATCACGTTGCTGACCGTTCCGCCGACGCTGTCGTAGGTCTTGATGCGCAGGCCGTTGACCTGCGCGTCGTCGAAACCGTCGATGCTGAGGTCGTCGACCCGCACCTGGTTCACGCCTTGCGTGGTCTCGCTGCCGATCGACATGCCATGGCCGTGGTACAGGTCGTTGTGGGCGATGTAGATGTCGGAGGCCGGCGCGTCGGCGGCCTTGATCGCGATGTGGTCGTCGCCGGTGCTGATCGACGAGTGCGCGATCCTGACCTTGGAGCTCTCGACCACGTCGATGCCGTCGGTGTTGGCGGCCGTGGCCGGGGTGAAGCAGGTGCTGGGCTGGGTGGCGGCGACGTCGGGGTTGGGCGTCGTGCCGGCGGCGCAGGCGTAGTTGGGCTTGGCGTAGGCCAGCGACGGCGCCAGCACCTTGGTACCCCAGGCCACGAAGCCGGTCAGCCCGCTGACGACGACGTGCGCGTTCGGCGAGTTGAGCAGCGAGATGCGATAGAGCGTGAAGTTGCTGCCGCCGATCAGGTTGACCAGGCGCGGATTGTTCTGCTTCTTGCCGGTCGCCTCCAGCAGGTTGGCGACGTCCCACCAGGTCATCTTCCCGGCGTTGGGGCCGGAGGTGAGCACCGCGCCGCCGCGGCCGTCGATGCGGCCGTCGCCGACGATGCGGCTGTTCGCGGCATTCTTCAGGCGGATCAGCGCGTTGCACGACTTGCCGTCACCGCCGGCGGTGCCGCAGCGGCCGCCGCCATTGTCGAAGTCCTTGGGGCTGCGGGACGCGAAGAGCGTCACGTTGCTGTCGACCCACAGCGTGACGCCGCTGTTCAGCACCAGCGGTCCCGACAGGAAGGCGTTGGCGTTGCCGCTGGCGACCAGGCGCACCGCCTGGCCGGCGGGGCAGTGATTGATGGCGTCCTGGATCTGGGCGGTGTCCGGTTGCGAGTGCGTGGGATCCGCGTCGACCGAGCTCGGCAGCAGGCCGCCGGTCTGCGTCAGCGAGGCGGTCAGGGTCTTGCACACCTCGGTGGCGGTGGGCAGGCGCGGTTCGGCCGGCAACGTCGGATTGAACGAGGCGGCGTGCGCCGCCGGCAGGGCGGCCGCGCCAAGCGCGGTGACGGCCGCGAGGTGGCGGATCGAGCAGGACAGGGACATGGGATCCTTGAAGTCGGTGCGCCGGCTGCGGTGGGGCCGAGGCGGGCGCGAAGCATTGATCGGGGGCCGCAGCTTACGGAGGAGTCGCCACGCAAACATCACCGAGTTCGCACCGTCGCGTCACCGGCGTGGAAACAGGCGGTATCGGTGGATGCACCGCTTCGCAGGGCGCGCCCCTTCGCTAAGCTCGCTGGCGACCATGACCGCAGGAGACGACATGAGGAATGCATGGGGCGACGTCCCCGAGGCCGACGAGGCGCGGGCCTCGGCCCGGACGGCGCGCCGGCCGCGGCTGCGCACGGCGCGTGCGGCGTTGGCGGTGCTCGCGCTGGGCCAGGCGCTGGGCGCGGCGGCCGATTGCGGCCCGGCCGCGCTGGGCACCTCGCGCGTGCTGACGCTGCCACGCGAAGCCGCGGCCTACGGTCGCTCGCAGCACGGGCCACTGCCGCTGCAGCCGGGCGAGGTGGTGATCACCTTCGACGACGGGCCGCGGCCGGCCTCCACCCCGCTCGTGCTCCAGGCGCTGAAGGCCGAGTGCGTGCGGGCGACCTTCTTCATGAACGGCGAGCCGATGCTGGCCGATGCGGCGCTCGCCAGGGAGGTGAAGGCGCAGGGGCACAGCGTCGGCCTGCACGGCTTCCGCCATCCCCACTTCGCGTCACTGCCCGCATCGGAGCAGCTCGACGACCTGCGGGCGGCCGAGGCCGCGTACCGCGAGGTCTTCGGCGGCCGGGCGGCGGCCTACCGCTTTCCCTTCCTCGAGGAAACACCGGTCCTGCGCGAGGCGCTCGCGGCCTCGCGCTACACCGTGATGTCGGTCGACCTGGGCGTCGAGGACTGGGAGCCCCAGAGCGCCCAGCAGATGGCCGACAAGCTCGCGCAGCGCCTGGGCGCCTCGGGTGGCGGCATCGTGCTGCTGCACGATGCGCAGGACCGCACTGCCGCGGCGCTGCCGCTGCTGCTGCGCACGATCAAGGCCCAGGGCCTGCGCGTGGTGCACCTGCAGTGGCGCGAGGAGTAGGGCCGTTGTCCGCGATGAAGGCCGCGAGCGGCGCGCGTTCGCGCGACGAGGCTCATCCGGCGACGGCGACGGCGACGGCGATGGCCCGCCGGGCCGCCGCCACGCGTCATGCGGCGCGGTCGGGCGCCTGCACTGCCATCGTGGCGAAGGCCACGCGGTTCCTGCCGTCGCGCTTGGCCTCGTAGAGCATCTCGTCGGCCCGGGCGAGGCAGGCCGCCGCGGGCGCGCTGCCGTTCGCCACCCAGGCCACGCCGATGCTGGTGGACACCGGCAGGGGCGTGCCGTCCTCGACGATCTGCAACTGCTCGACGCTGGCCCGGAGTCGCTCGGCGATGGAGCGCGCCACCGCCTCGGTGACGTTGGGCGTGTACACCAGGAACTCCTCGCCGCCGGTGCGGGCCAGCAGATCGGACTCCCGCAGCTGCGCCTTCAGGCAGCTGGCGAAGGCCACCAGGACCGCATCGCCGGCGGCGTGTCCGTACTGGTCGTTGATGCGCTTGAACCGGTCCAGGTCCAGCTGGAGGACCGCACTGTGGCCTCGCAGCTGCTTGGGCAGGCGCGTGCCGAGCCAGCGGCGGTTGCCCACGCCGGTCAACGGGTCCGTGTCCGCCAACTGGGCGAGGCGCACTTCCGCGCGCTCCTTGGAGATGGTGGCCACCATCAGGGCGATGCCGAAATGGCAGAACATCTGCACGAGGAACGCCAGCGAGAAGCCGGCGCTGCCCGCGGTGCCATTCAGGATGAACACCAGCCTGAGCGTGTAGACGCCGCCGCTGAGCGCCAGGAGCGCCGCAAGCAGCCGGCTCGATGGCAAGGCCTCGAGGCGATGATTGCGCAGCATCTCGTGGGCGCTGCACGCGAGCGACAGCACGGCGGTCGCATGGAACACGCCGGCGCGGCTCAGGTTGTCGCGGGGGAACCCGGTGACCAGCCCCACCAGAAAACACAGCAGCACCGGCGTCAGCAGGAGCCCCCAGCGGACGCGGCGGCGGCCGCTCATCGCGAGGATGCCGGCGAGGAACACCGCATAGCCGGCCGTGCCGAGCAGCAGGCTGCCGTGCGTCCAGACCGCCGCGGGCAGGGCGGCTTCCTCGCCCTTCCAGGCCAGGGCGGCTCCGGCGGCCAGCATGAGGTAGGCGATCGCCAGCCCCATGAGGCCCTCGGGGCGGCATGAATTGCGACGGACGTGGACGATGGCGAACGCGCCGGCGAGCAGGGACGTGTTGTAGAACAACAGGACGGTCGGCAGATCGAGACGGGACAGCATGCGGGGACTCGGCCGGCACACGAGCGGCCGGGTGCGCGGGTCTGGCGGTTGAGGACCACCCCGCGCAGGCCGGCCATCGGTATCGAACCTCGGTGGCTGTCGCCGGGGCAGGCGATCGTGGGGCGGTCCGCATCCCGAGGGATGGGCCGCGCCCCGCGCGCATTCTCGTCGCAGAAGCTGGCCGATGGACGACCGGGCGCCGCGGCGACCCGCGGCCGCCACGCGTCCGATGCTGCCTGCCGCTCAGCGCAGCGGCGCCGGATTCGCCAGGTAGGCCTTGAACAGGCGGGCGAACTGGCCGCCGTCCGTCGTGATGTTGACCGAGCCCGCGCCGCCGCCGCTGAACACGATCGCGAACACGCCGCGGGCGGTGTACTCGGTCGGGTGGGTCAGCATGTACTGGACGTGGTTGTCGCGGTAGTGTCCCCAGGTGCCGCCGGGCGTGGACGAGGGCACGCCCATCGGCGTCTGCCAGAACAGGATGGGCAGGTTGCCGAGCTTGCCCTGCACGGCGACCCATTGGGCGAGGTCCTGATGGAAGTTGGGCGTCGCCACGTTGTTCTCGTCCCAGTAGAACGGCCCGTTGCCACGACCGGCGCACTCGGACGGAGGCGGCGAGACCTCGAAGCAGCCGGCATCGCGGTCGCTGGTCTGGGCGACCATGAAGTCGGCCTTGTCGGCGCCGATCTTCAGCATGAAGTTGCCGACGGTGGTGGCGTCGCGGCCCCAGAAGGACGGTGGGAAACCGATCCGGGCCTTGGGCGCGTAGGCCCGTCCCAGCGCCAGCAGGCAGCCTGCCATGCCGACGGCGTTGTCCGGCTGGTTCGCGCATTCGGCCACCTGGCTCACGCGCGCGGGCACCTTCGTCGGGTCGCCGCCCGGAGCGCCGGTCAGCACGAAGCCCCAGAAGTCCGGCTCCAGGTTGACCAGCGTGGGCAGGTTGGTCGCGCCGATCTTCTGGTACATGAGCTTGACCTGGGCCCAGTAGGGGGTCATGAAGCTCGCGTCGTTGATCGCGGCGAGGTTGCCCTCGCCCCGGCTCGCCATCTGGTAGAGCGTGAACATCGGCACCGCGCCGACGGCCGACACGTTCGCGGCCGTGTAAGTCACATAGGCCCCGTCCGGGCTGTTCCAGGTGGGCCACGCGCCACTACCGACACCGACCAGGTAGGTGTCGATGATGTCGGGACGGATCTGCTGCGTCGTCATCTCCGCGATCGGGTTGCCGGCGCCCAGGCCGCCCAGCAGCCGGTTGGCCGTCCCCAGGGCCGTGGTGATCGAGACCGCAGGCGAAGGTGCGGGCGCTGGAGCAGGCGCCGGAGCGGGTGCAGGCGAAGGCGCGGGCGCGGGCGAAGGTGCGGGCGCCGGCGTGGGTGCTGGTGCCGGCGCGGGGGAAGGTGCCGGGGCCGGGGCCGGGGCCGGCGCTGGAGCGGGCGAAGGCGAAGGCGAAGGCGAAGGCGAAGGCGAAGGCGAAGGCGAAGGCGAAGGCGAAGGCGAGGGCGAGGGCGAGGGCGAAGGCGAAGGCGAAGGCGAAGGTGCCGGTGCGGCACCAAGCGGCGGTGCCGGCGCGTCGGTCGCTGGCGATGAGGCCGATCCGCCGCCACCACAGGCGGCGAGGCCTGCCGTCAGGAGGGCGAGCGCGAGCCGCTGGACCGCGGGCGTGGCGTTCGGGATGGACGACATGGGTTCCTTTCGAATGATGTGAAGCGTCATGCGCGCGCGGCGGTGACAGGTCCGTTGCAAGTTGGTTGCATCGCACTGACGAAATTTGTCAGCGTTGTCATCCAACGCGGCCAAGGAATGTCAGACGCGGCTCGGACGGAGCCGCTTTAGGCGCCTCGCGCGTCGTGCGCGCGAAGGAGTGCAATTCGCGGGCCAGCACTTGCCCATCGACAGCGAGGGCTTGTGCGATTCACCCCGGCTTGCCTTGACGCTTGCGCCAGGCCTCGATCACCCGCGCGGCCAGCGCGTCAGCCTCGCGCTGCTGCTCGGCCGTCAATGGCGGCGGCACCGCACCCCACTGGGCCATCATCTTTTCCGTGTCCGCCATCGCATCGCGGCTGGCCTTTTCCATCTCCGCGCCCGACATCAAACCCTGGATGCGAAATTGCGCTTCCTTGTAGGCCTGCCGCTGGACCTCGGTGATGCCCATCGCGCCTGGACTGAAGGCGAAGCTGAAGGTCACCAGCGCCATGAAATCGCCGTCCTCGGCCGTCTGGCGCGCCTCGCGCTGCAGTTGCCCGCGCAGCGCCGGATCGATCGGCTGCCGGTTCGCGTCCAGCCATTGCAAGTAGGCCAGCGCGGCCTCCTTGGCGCCGCCGGCGTGGGCACGCTTGAGCAGCTCGCCCTGGCGCGCGAGCGTGGCGGCATCGAAGACCTGGCAGTGACGCTGGAAATCCTGCGAGCGGCGGATCCATTCCTGGCTGGACAGACCCGTGATCCGCTGAAGCTGCCGACCCGTCGCGGACGGTTGATCGCGCTCCCGGTACTGGTGGTCCACCATCGCGTCCGCGCCCTGGCAGGCGGAGAGCATCATGGCCGCCTCCAGCATGTCCTTCGGCGTCCCATGGCCGTCCAGCGCCAGCTGGACCCGACGCAGCGCGTCCTCTGGCCAGCCGGGCGCAGGAGGCGGGGCGCTCGTCGAGCCGGGCGCCGACGAGGCGACCGCCCTCACGGCCGATGCCGCCTCCGTCTTCGCCGCGGGAAGCGGCGAGCCGGGTTCATTCGTGGGCGAGCTCGCCGCCGTTGCCTTGGCGGGGCCAGCGGCATCGCTGGGCCGGCTCGACAGCCACCCGCCGGCCGCCAGCAGCAATGCGCCGATGACCACGGCCAACGCCATGCGGCGACGCGACCGATCCGCGCGCGAACCCTGATTCGATGCCATGCCGATGTGTCCTTCCTTCGTTCGAGCCTGCCCGGGCCGCGCCCAGGCGATGGCGGCCGGACAGCGTAACGCCGTGGACCGGTGCGACGCCCGCTCAGAACGCCGGCAGTCGCGCGCGGCCGGTGACCTGCAGGGTCAAAGCCTGACCCGGCGCGCGCACGCCGGTGATCGCCGGCACCGGTTGTCCTCCGCCGATCCACAGCCACACCGGCCCGGCCTCCACGACGCGCTGCCCATCGGCCTGCACGACGCTCATCGCCTTGGCGTCCAGATCGACGTTGAGCCGGCGCGATTCGCCGCCGCGCAGCACGACCCGCCGGAAGGCCACCAGCGTGCGTTCCGGCGCGAGGGCACCGGGGCGCCGGGCATAGACCTGGACGACCTCGGCCGCCTCGCGTCCGCTCTCGTTCTTCAACAGCACCGACAGCCGCGCGCCTTGTCCGGCCCGGACCCGGGGGCTCGCGAGCCGGGCCTGTGCATAGCTGAAGCGCGCGTAGCCCAGCCCATGGCCGAAGGGGAACAGCGGCTCGCCCTTGAACCAGCGGTAGGTGCGCCCCTGCATGCCGTACGCCTTGAAGGGCGGCAGTTGCTCGGCCGACCGGTAGAAGGTGACCGGCAGCCGGCCGGACGGACTGAAGTCGCCGGCCAGCAGTTCCGCCACCGCCTGGCCGCCTTCGCCGCCCGGATACCAGGCCTGCACGATGGCCGCGGCCTGCGATGTCGCGGCGCCGAAGGCCATGGCGCTGCCGCTGAAGTTCACCAGCACCAGCGGGCGGCCCAGGCCGGCCAGGCGCTCCAGCAGCTTCTGCTGCGGTGCCGGCAGATCGATCCGGGTGCGGTCCCCGCCCGCGAAACCGGGCGCCAGCACCGTCATCTCCTCGCCTTCGAACTCCCAGGTCAAGCCGCTGGCGAAGACCACCAGGTCGGCCTCGCGCGCGGCGGCCAGGGCGGCCTCGTCACTGGCGCCGGGCCGGCTCCACTGCAGGCGCTGCTCGCCTTCCCAGCCGGTCTGCAGCGCCTCCACGCGCAGGGCGTAGGTCCGCCCCGCCTCGAGCTGCACGCCGCGGGTGCTGGTGGGCCAGGCGATGTCCCACAGGTCCACCACCCGTTCGCCGTCGATCCAGACGCGGTAGCCCCGGTTCCCCTTCAGCCGGAACAGATGCTCGCCACTCTCGGCGGCGCGCACGAAGCCGCTCCAGCGCGCCGATTCCTGGCGGTCATGCGCGTCCGGCCAGCCCCATCGGAAGCGGGCTTGCGTCTCGACCGTCGACGAGATCGGCGGGCCCGCGAGCTGGAGATTGGCGAAGCGCTCGAAGCTCAGCCCGGGGCGGGTGCAGGCGGCGTCGGCACACAGCAGCCCGGCCGGCAGGTCTTCCAGCGGCGGCGCCACCCAGCCCGTGCCTTCGACGAAGTCGATCCGGGCGTGCGGATAACGGGCCTTCAGGCCGGCCAGCAGGGTGACCGGCCGGGACGGCGTCCCGTTGTAGTTGCCCACCAGCGCGTCGACGCTGTCGGCGTTGGGACCGATCACGGCGATGCGCCGGGGCGGCGTCTTCAATGGCAGCAGCCCATCGTTCTTCAGCAGGACCAGCGAGCGACGGGCCGTCTCCAGGTTGAGCGCGCGATGCGCGGGCGTGTCGAACTCGTCCGCCGTGATCCCGGCGAAAGGCCCTTGCGTGGGCGAGTCAAGCAGGCCCAGTCGCAGGCGAACGTCGAACAGCCGATGCAGCGCCCGGTCGAGGTCGGCCTCGGCCAGCAGGCCCTGCCGCACGGCCGCCACGGTGGTGGCGGGCGAGGCGGTGCTGTTGCCGCCGAAGTCGCAGATCAGGTCGGTGCCGGCGCGCACCGCCAGGGCCACGGCGGCCTCGGGCGTCTTCACATGGTGGTGGGCGCTGTCCTGGTGGATGTCGGCCACCGCGCCGCAGTCCGACACCACATGCCCCTGGAACTTCCATTCCTCGCGCAGCCGCTGCCGCAGCAGCGGCTCGCTGGCGCACGCGGGCACGCCGTCGACCGCGTTGTAGGCGCACATCACCGATTCCGCGCGGCCTTCGGTGACCGCCGCATGGAAGGCCGGCAGGTAGGTGTCCACCAGGTCGCGCGGCGAGACCCGCACGTCCTCCTTGTGGCGGTCGGCCTCGGGGCCGCTGTGCACCGCGAAGTGTTTCACCGCCGCGGACACGCGCGGATGCCGCGGGTCCGGTCCCTGCAGCCCCTGGATGAAGGCCACGCCCATGCGCGCGGTCAGCGCGGGGTCCTCGCCATAGGTCTCCTGGCCGCGGCCCCAGCGGGGGTCCCGGAAGATGTTGACGTTGGGCGACCACACCGTCAGGCCGCGGTACAGGCCGGACGAGCCGTCGGCACCGACGGTGCCCCGGAACTTGGCGCGGAACTCGATGCCGATGACTTCGCCCACGCGCTGCACGAGCGGCGTGTCCCAGGTCGCCGCCAGGCCGATGGCCTGGGGGAACACCGTCGCCACGTCGGCGCGCGCGACGCCGTGCAGGCCTTCGCTCCACCAGTTGTAGGCCGGGATGCCGAGCCGCGGAATGCCCGGCGACTCGTGCTGCAGCTGGCTCGCCTTCTCGGCCAGCGTCATCCGCGCCACCAGCGCCTGCGCCCGTTGCATCGAGGGGCTCGGCGACGCACCGGTGGCGGCGGACGGCGATGCGTCCGCGAGCGGGGACGCGGTGGGGGCGGCCGCGACGCCGGTGGTCGACGCGCACGCCAACGACGTCGCCAGCACCGTGGTCAGGGGCGAGGCCAGGACCGACATCGCGCGCCGACGCCAATCCGTCGAGGCTGCAGGCAGGGGTGGTTCAGCAGGCATGGCGCTTCAGAACGCGTCGATCGTCAAGGTCGCGGTCGGCAGTCCCTCGCCGCGCGCGCGCAGAGTCGCCGGGCCGCTCGCGCCGGTGGATTGCAGGATCACCTGCGCCTGCCCGTTGAAGACCCGGCGCTGCCACGGCGCGGCCGGCGTCGTCGCCCGCAAGGTGACCCAGCGCTTGCCGCCTTGCGCGTTGTCGGTCATCGCGCGCAGGCCGCCGGCCGGCGTGGGGAAGACCAGGGCGAGCGTGTTGCGGTCGCGCAGCTGCGCAGGATCCAGGTCCACCACGCCGAGGCCCTGCTCGAGCCTCGGCGTCACCGCCCGGCCGTTCACGTAGACCAACTGGCCGGCGCCCAGGTCGCCGATGAACAGCGTCGACCACTCGCCCGCCGCCGTGGTCGGGCGCGGGAAACTGGCGCGCACGAGGTTCCAGGTGCTGTCGGCAGGCTGCTGCTCGGGCGGCACCCATCCGAAGGGCTCGCGCCAGCCCGTCGCGCCGGTGTCGGCGATCAGCGCGGCGGCGTCCTCCGGCCGCTCGATGCCGCGATGCCGCCATTCGGTGAGCGGCACGAAGCGGTGGCGCTCGGCCGGCTTGTCGGCCTCGTGCGAACCCGGATCGCCGTTGCCCATGCCGATCAGCCGCGCGGCGCCGTCGACTTCGAAGTCGATCCGCTGCCCGGCCGTGGGCACGACCCGGCCCTCGCGGTCGACCACGTTGACCGTGACCAGCGCCACGTCGGTGCCATCGGCCCGGATCCTGGCGCGGTCCACCGTCAAGCGCACCGCCGCGCCATCGCCGGTGGTGGCCACCGTGTCGGAGGCGACCCATTCGCCGCGCTTGTAGCCGCGCGCCACCAGCGTGCCCGGCTCGTAGGGCACGCTCCACTGCAGGTGCCCGTAGCGCTGCGGCGTCTTGCGGCCCAGCGAGCGACCGTTGAGCAGCAGCTCCACGTCCTCGGTGTTGCCGTAGACGCGCACGTCGATCGGCTGGCCTTCGCGGCCCGGCCAGTTCCAGTGCGGCAGCAGGTGGACCATTGGATCGGTGGTCCAGGCGGCCTTCAGGTAATAGCCGCTGTCCTTCAGCGCGCCGGTCGTGTCCATCATCCCGAACTGGGACGACACGGCCGGCCAGCCGAAGGGCGTGGTCTCGCCGCGGTAGTCGAAGCCGGTCCAGACGAACATGCCGGCCAGGAAGGGCCGCTCGGCATTGAAGCGCCAGGCCTCCTCGATGGTCGAGGTCGACGCACCGCCCGAGCGCCGGTCATAGGCGGCGACCTGCACCCGCGCCGCGTCGTCGGCGTAGACGCCGCGGGTGGCGTAGGTCAGGCCCTCCTCGGTCACGACCATCGGCCGCTGGGGGAAGCGGCGGTGCATCGCGTCGATGTCGTGCTGGCCCTTGTAGTTGAAGCCGATCACCTGCGAGCCGACCGAGGTGCCCTCCGGCTGGCCCGAGCTGGACGCCGCCAGCGTCGCCGGGCGGGTGGGATCCAGGCGCGCCACGATGGCCTGCATCTCCCGCGCCAGGCGCGTGCCGATCTCGGTGTTCTCGATCGCCCATTCCTCGTTGCCCACCGACCACAGGATGATGGACGGATGGTTGCGGTCGCGCCGCACCATGCGCTCGAGTTCATCGCGGATCTGCGGCGCGGTGCCCATCATGCGGTGCTCGTCGATGACGAGGATGCCCAGGCGGTCGCAGGCGTCCAGCAGCTCGGGCGTGGCCGGATGGTGGGCCGAGCGGATCGCGTTGACGCCCATGGCCTTGAGCATCCGCAGCCGCGCGTCATGCATGGCGTCCGGCAACGCGATGCCGATGCCGGCATGGTCCTGGTGGTTGTTGGCGCCATGCAGCTTGACGGGGCGGCCGTTGAGGAAGAAGCCCTGGTCGGCGTCGAAGCGGATCGAGCGGATGCCGAAGGGCGTGTCGTAGCGATCGACGACCCGGCCGTCGCGGCGCACTCGCGTCGTCAAGGTGTAGCGCTGCGGCGTCTCCAGCGACCACAGCCGCGGCATGGCCACGCGCAGCGTCGCGCCGCTCGTGACGGCGGCATCGGCGGCCACCTGGCGCGCCGGCACGGCGATGCGCGCGACGACGCGGCCGTCCGGGTCGCGCAGTTCGTGCTCCAGCGTGAACGAGGCCGCGGCCTTGCCGTCGTTGCGCACCGTGGTGTCGACGGCGACTTCGGCCCGCTGTGCCGCGACGGTCGAGCGCACGAAGGTGCCCCAGTGGTCCACATGCAGCGGGTCGGTCTGGGTGAGCCAGACATGGCGATAGAGGCCGGCGCCCTCGTACCACCAGCCCTCCTGCGTGGTGGCGTCCACCCGCACGGCGACGACATTGCGGCCGCCGTAGTTCAGGTAGTCGGTGAGGTCCACCCGGAAGCTCGAGTAGCCGCTGGCCTCGCGCCGCAGGTAGTGGCCGTTGATCCAGACGACGCTGTCGCGGAAGACGCCGTCGAACTCCAGCGCGATGCGCCGACCCTGCGCCGACGCCGGGATGGCCAGCTCGCGCCGGTACCAGCCGATGCTGTTCTCGGGGAACGCGCGGCCGATCGCCTTCGAGCCATGGGGCGAGCTGCCGCGCTCGCTGAACGGCAGTTCCACCGCCCAGTCGTGCGGCAGGTCGACGCGGCGCCACGGCCGGTCGTCGAAGTCCGCCGCGGCGGGCCCGTCGCCGAAGCCGGCCTTGGCGAAGAAGAAGGCACGCGTGCCATGGTCGAAGTCCTGGGCCGGGTCCCAGGCATGGCCGAGCGCGAAGCGCCAGCCGTCATCGACGCGCACGCGTTGCCGGACGTCATCGGCCGCGGCGGGGCCGGCGATCACGAGCATCGCCAGCGCGAGCAGCCAGGAGGTGAGCAGTGAGGGTCTCATGAGGAAGAGGGACTCGGGAGGCGCTGTCGATCGCGCCGTCCGGTGGTGGGACCTCGCGAGGCCGGCAGGGCCTGGCGAGGGCTCGATCGTCAGTTGGCCGGCTTGCCGATCACCCGCACTTCGCTGAGCGCGGCGGGATGGTCGGGCGTGACGGCGGGGAAGCGGATGCGCAGGAAACGCGCGGCGACCACCGGCTCGAACAGCGCGAACTCATAGCTCTTGCGACCGGCCTTGGCCTCGCCGACCTGGCGCCAGTCGCTGGCGTTGTTGCTGATCTCGACGACGAAGTCGGGCGCCCGGTCATCGGGCAGGATCACCGACAGCCAGTGCAGCGTGTACAGGTTCTCCAGGTCCACGGCCCAGAACGCCGGACCGTCCTTCGCGGCCGCGCGCCACGCGGTCTGCAGCTGGTCGTCGTTGGCCAGCGGCGCCTCGTGGCCGGGCGCGGAGCCGCTGGTCGAGGTCGGCCGGCTGATGGTCACGTTGATCGGGTCGCCCTCGAAGGCCTTGCGGGTGACCGGTGGATAGGCGATGACCGGCTGGTCCGGCGCCAGCGGCGATTGCCCCGGGATGAAGGGATCGGGCCCGGTGGTCGTGATCTCGATGCGCGCCGGCTTCAGGCCGGGCGAGCTCGCTTCGATGACGCTGCGCCCGGCGAAGTAGGACCGGAAGCTGATCGCGGCCTGGCCGTCGCGGATGGCGACCAGGGACTGGTTACTGAAGCGGATGCTGCGGCCCGTCGGGAACTTGCCCGGACCGCTCACGATGGTCAGCGTCACGTCCGGTGAATTGCTCAGCGCGCGGCCCGCCTCGTCCTGCACCGACACCACCAGCTGCGCATCGTCCAGACCTTGGGTGCCGTGGATGACGGTCTGGCTGGCCGCCAGGTGCAGTTGCGCGGGCTTGCCGTCGACCGGCCAGACCGGCGGCGGCACGCCGGCGTAGGCGTTGCGATACCAGTGGTACTGCCGCTTGGGCAGGCGGAAGTAGTCGATGAAGCCCATCGAGCCGAACTCGATGGAGGCGATGGAGCCATGGTCGAAACCGGCCCACAGCGCCTCGCCCGATCGCCACGGGTAGCGCCAGGCGTAGGTGGGCGAGCCCGGGGCGCTCGGCGCGGCGCCGGCCTTGGCCTTCTGGTCCGGCGTCTCGGGCATCAGGCCGAAGCCGGGCTCGTACTCCCCCGGGCGGTCGACCATCGTGGACCCGTACTCCGACACGATGGACGGCACGCCCGGATCGAGGAAGAGCGTGGCGCCGTCGCCGTTGTAGCCGGCCACGTCGCCGAGCTTGTCGATCTCGCCGCGCTGGGCGCCGCCGATGGCCACGGGGCGCGTCGGATCGATGCGGTGGAAGAAGGCCACCTCGCGCCGGAGGAAGTCGCGCATCGCCGGCATCGCCTCGCCCTTGGTGAAGAAGGGCTCGTTGCTGGCGCTCCAGAGGAAGACCGACGGCCGGTTGCGGTGGATGCGCACCATCTCCTCGACCTGCTGCAGCACGCTGGCCTCGAAGGCGGGGCGATCCGCCGGATCCGGCGGATAGGCGCTGGACAGCCAGTTGCCATCGGCGCCGAAGCCGCCGATGCCCCAGAAGGGCGCCTCCGACCAGAACAGCAGGCCCAGTTCGTCGGTCGCCTGCGTGAAGGCCGGCGAGTGCGGGTAATGCGAGCCGCGGATGAAGTTGAAGCCGGCGTCCTTGATCATCCGGACGTCGCGGCGCGCGGCGCCGTCGGTCACGCCGTCGCCCCAGCCGGCCTGGTCCTGGTGCACGTTGGCGCCGACCAGGTAGAGGTGCTTGCCGTTGAGGAAGAAGCCGCGGTCGGCGGTGAACCTGAGGCTGCGGATGCCGAAGGGCGTCTCGAAGCGATCGACCGGCCGACCGTCGATGTACAGGCGGCTGATCATGCGGTAGAGATGCGGATGGTCGGGGGACCACAGCCGCGGGGCCGGGATCGCGGGCATCGTCTGGTCGTAGGTGACGGTGGTGGCGGCGGGCACGCGGCGCTCGCTGCGCCGCGAGGCCACGCGCCGGCCGGTCGCGTCCAGCACCTCGGACACCAGCGCGACCCGGGCCGCGGCGCGGGGGCGGTCGTTGCGCACCTCGGTCTGCACGCGCACGGTGGCGCGTTGGTCCGACACCTGCGGCGTGGTGACGAAGGTGCCGTACCACGCGACATGGACCGGGTCGGTGATGACCAGGCGCACGTTGCGATAGATGCCGCCGGAGAACACATGCTCGCCGGCGCGAGGCGCGACCCGCGCGTTCCACTCGTTGTTCACCCGCACGGCGACCAGGTTGGGCCCGGGTTTCGCGAACGGCGTGATGTCGATGCTGAAGCCGGTGTAGCCGCCGACGTGCCGGCCGGCGCGCCGGCCGTTGACGAAGACCTCGGCGTCCTGGAAGACGCCGTCGAACTCCAGCGAGACCCGCCGGCCGGCGACGGACGCGGGCAGCGTCAGCTGCTTGCGGTACCAGCCATGGCCGACATAGAAGCCGGTGCCCAGGAAGTAGGGCTCGGAGAACGAATGCGGCAGATCCACGCGGCGCCAGTCCGCGGTGTCGCGGTCGATGGCCTGGCCATCGGCCGGGTCGCCGAGCGTGAAGGTCCAGTCGCGATTGATGAGCTCGCTGGTGCGCTCGCTCGCCGCAGCCGTGGTCGTCGCGGGGACAGCGGCGGTCGCCGCGCGCGCCAGCGGCGCGAGCAGGGCGGCGCACAGCGCGATGGCCAGGACGGGCAGGGTGGTCATGGGGCGGAAACAGGGGATCGGCGTGGTCATCGAGTGGATCTTCCGGCGCCTTGCGCCAGGTTCATGAGTCTGGCGAGGTAGGCGTGATGCGGAGGCAGCGGCGCGACGGCGCGGGCGATGGCCTCGCGACGCTGCCGCAGGATGTCGCGGGCGTGGTCCAGCGGCAGTTCCTCCAGGACCGGGTCGGTCCGCTGCGGCCAATGCCGCATGCCGGCGTGGATCGCGAGCCAGCTGGTCTCGTCGAAGCCCTCGTCCTGCTGCTGATGCAGCACGCCGTGATGGCGCCAGAGTTCGATCTTGTAGGCCAGGGTGTCGGGCAGGTCCATCGTCGCCATGTCGCGCCAGAGCGCGCTGTCGCGGCGCGCGGTGAGGCAGTAGTGCAGGAGGATGAAGTCGCGGATGCGGCGGAACTCGCGCGTGCCGCGCGCGTTGAACGCGTCGATCGCCGCCTCGTCGATCGGCGCCTTCGCTTCGAGCAGCGTCATCAGGTGGGCCAGGTTGGTCTGGATGAGGAAGATGCTGGTGGACTCCAGCGGCTCCAGGAAACCCGAGGAGAGCCCGAGCGCCACGACATTGCGGACCCAGAAGCGCTCGCGGTGACCGGTGCTGAAGCGCAGCAGCCGCGGCTCCGCCAGCGGCTTGCCGTCGAGCTGCGCCATCAGCTGCGCGCGCGCGGCGTCCGGGTCGATGTATCGGCTGCTGAAGACGTGGCCATGGCCGGTGCGGCTCTGCAGCGGGATGCGCCAGGCCCAGCCGCCCTCCAGCGCGGTGGCGCGGGTGTAGGGCGTCAGCGCCTCGCCGACGCGCTCGCAGGGGCAGGCCCAGGCGCCGTCGACCGGCAGCCAGTGGCTGAAGTCGACGAAGGGCTCCTTCAGCGCGCGCCCCAGCAGCAGCGAGGCGAAGCCCGAGCAGTCGATGAACAGGTCGCCCTCGACCTCGCGGCCGTCGGCCAGGCGCAGCCGCTCGACGTCGCCGTCCTCGCGCCGGAGCACCTCGACGATGCGGCCCTCGATGCGCCGTGCGCCCCGGCGCATCGACCACTCGCGCAGGAAGGCCGCATACAGCATCGCGTCGAAGTGGTAGGCGTACTTGTAGGGCGCGCCGCCGTCCTCGTCGGGCACCACGAAGCGACCCTGCATCGCCATCGCCGTGGGCAGGCATTGCTCGCCGAGCTCGCCCAGCGAGGCATCGGCCGCGCGCCGGTACTGGCCCCACAGCATGTAGGGGCCGAGCAGGCTGCCGAAGTTGCCGAAGGTGTGGAAATAGCGATCGCCGATGCTGTGCCAGTCGCGGAACTCGATGCCCAGCTTGTAGCTGCCGTGGGTGGCCTGCAGGAACTCCGCCTCGTCGATGCCGATGCGCTCGTTGAAGGCGCGGATCGAGGGGAAGGTCGCCTCGCCGACGCCGATGATGCCGATCTCCTCGGACTCGACCAGCGTCACCGACCAGCGCCCCTGCCGACTCGACGCCAGCGCGGCGGCGGTCATCCAGCCGGCGGCGCCGCCGCCCACGATCACGATGCGTTGGACCATCTGCTTCTCCTCTTTCGCAAGCCGGCGCCGACGCACGCGCGCAGCCTCGCGCGGGCGATGCCAACGCCACGATGGCCTCGCCCAATTTTTTGGTATTACCACTTTGCCATGATGTTTTGTTGGTCAGACCGGTAGATACCCTGTTCCTCGGGGGCGAGGGCTCCCCCTATAAAAGGCCCACAACGACAGGAGTCGCGTTTTCGCGCGCAGGGAGCCATGGCACAACATCCGTACGGCGGCGAGGTCCGCCGGCAGTACCAGGTCGTGGCCGACCGGGTCCGCGTGCTGATCCGCGATGGGGCCTACCTCGCCGGCGCGAGGCTGCCGGGGGAACGCGAGCTCGCCCAGCAGCTCGGCGTGTCGCGACCTTCGTTGCGCGAGGCGCTGATCGCGCTCGAGATCGAGGGCCGGATCGAGATCCGGGGCGGCTCCGGCGTCTATGTCTGCGCCGCGCCGGAGGAGCTCGGCGCGACGCCGACGCTCGGGGAAAGCCCCGCGGAGCTGATGCACGCGCGGGTGGTGGTGGAAAGCGCGGTGGCCACGCTGGCGGCGGCGCGGGTCGACAAGGCCTCGCTGGATCGCGTCCGCGACGCGCTCGAGGCGATGCGGGCCGATGTCGCCGCGGGGCGCAAGCCGGTCGAGGCGGATCGTCGCTTTCACGTGAGCATCGCCGAGATGAGCGGCAACCTGGTGCTGGCCGGCGTGGTGGGGACCCTGTTCGATGGGCGCCACGGCGCGATCTCCACCCGCATGAGCGGCCGCATCGAGTCGGTGACCCCGCCGTGGCGGGACGCGCTGGACGAGCACGAGGCCATCCTGCGCGCGCTCGAGTCGCGCGATCCGCAGGCGGCCTCGGCGGCGATGTGCCGTCACCTGTTCGCGGCCCATGACCGCTGGGTCGGCGTGTCCGACTGAAGCGCCTGGCGGCGCGGCGACGACCGGCCCGCGCGTCAGGACCGGCGGGCGGGTCCGGCCTCCGGTGGCGGTCAGGGCGCAGCCGACAGCGTGACGACGGCGATCGAAGCCGGCGGCAGCATCAGCGTCAGGCCGTCCTTGCCGGGCTGCGCATCGAACGGGACCGGCACCACCGCGCGGGGCTGCGCCACGGTGTTGTGGGCATCGATCGCGGTGGCGGTCAGCAGCCGGCCGTGCGCCGCGCGCTTCAGGCCGGTGGCGAGCTGCGCCGGCTGCTTCGGATCCAGGTTGACGAGGGCCAGGACGACCTGGCCGTCCGGCGTGCGGGCCGCGCTGACGTCGAGCGACGGCAGCTCGACATCGGCGATGCGGAAGCGGGGCGTCGTCAGCGTGGCGCGCAGCGGCGTCGCGCCGCGGAACGGCCGGTACAGGTCGAAGGCGTGATAGGTCGGCGTGAGCACCATGGACGGGCCGTCGGTCAGCACCATGGCCTGCAGCACGTTGACCATCTGCGCGATGTTGGCCATCCGGACCCGGTCGGTATGGCGATGGAAGACATTGAAGCTGAGCGCCGCGATCAGCGCGTCGCGCAGCGAGTTCTGCTGGTGCAGCGCCGGCGCGCCGGGCGGCGTGTCGTACCAGCTGCCCCATTCGTCGACATACAGGCCGATGCGACGCGTCGGGTCATGCTTGTCCATGATGCGGGAGACGGCGGCGATGCGGCCCTCGATGCCCATGGCCGACTTCAGCGTGCGCGCCCAGGCGGTGGCGTCGAATCCGGTCGCCGCGCCCTTGGCGGACCAGTCTCCGGGCATCGTGTAGTAATGCAGCGTGAACGCGTCCATGTGCTTGCCCGAACGCGCCATCAGCACCTCGACCAGCTGGTCGTTGCCTTCCCCATCGCCGGAGGCCACGCGCACCACCTGGTTCAGGAAGGTGGCGTAGCGGTTGTGCAGGTCGGACTGGTACTCGCCGCGCATGTTGCCGCCGCAGCCCCAGCTCTCGTTGCCGACGCCGACGTACTTGACCTTCCACGGCTGCTCGCGGCCGTTGCGGCGGCGCTCCTCGGCCAGCGTGGAGGCGCCGTCGGCGGTCATGTACTCCAGCCACTGGCTCAGCGCGCGCGGCGGCATCGAGCCCATGTTGCCGGCGAGGTAGGCCTCGCTGCCGAGCTGCTCGGCCAGGTCCATGAACTCGTGGGTGCCGACGCGGTTGCTTTCCGTGCCGCCCCACCAGCGGTTGACCCGGACCGGCCGTTTCGCCGGATCGCCGATGCCGTCGCGCCAGTCGTAGTCGTCGGCGAAGCAGCCGCCCGGCCAGCGCATCACCGGGATGCCGACCTGTCTCAGCGCCTGCACGACGTCATTGCGCCAGCCCCGGGTGTTGGGAATGGGGGACTCCGGGCCGACCCAGAGGCCGCCATAGACGCCGGTGCCCATGTGCTCGACGAAATGGCCGTAGACGGCGGGGTCGATCGCCGGGCCGGCGGCGTCCTGGCCGAGATCGAGGCGCGCCTGCGCCGGCGCGGTCGGGGCGGTCTGGGCCGGGGCCGCCGTGGTCAGGAGGGTGCAGCTCAGCGCCGCGAGGGAAAGCAATTGCTTCATCTGTCTCTTCTCATGGCGCCTGGACGCGGGGGTTCTTGGAGAGATCTGCCGAACCGGGAGACCGCTTGAGAGCGCTACCATTGGTCAGTCCACTTGAGAGCGTTGGGAAGAGCATGGCCATGCCACACCGCGGCGGCGAGACCCGCCGGCAATACCAGTTGGTTGCCGACCGCATCCGGTCCCTCATCGAGACCGGCGGCCTTTCCGCCGGGGCGCGCCTGCCGGCGGAGCGGGAACTGGCGCTGCAGCTGGGGGTGTCGCGACCCTCGCTGCGCGAGGCGCTGATCGCGCTGGAGATCGAGGGCCGCATCGAGATCCGCGGCGGCTCCGGCGTCTATGTGACCAGCGTCCGCCCGCTGGAGGACAACGGGACGCCGTCCCTGGGCGACAGCCCGGCGGAACTGATGCACGCGCGGCTGGTGCTGGAGAGCGCCGTGATCACGCTGGCCGCCGCCCGCGTCACCAAGGCGGGACTGCAGCGCGTGCAGGAAGCCCTGGACGCGATGCGCGCCGAACTGGCCGGCGGGCTCAAGCCGGTGGAGGCGGACCGCCGCTTCCACCTGAGCATCGCGGAGATGAGCGGCAATTCGGTGCTTGTCGACATGGTCGGGTCGCTCTTCGACGGCCGCCACAGCCCGCTGTCGCTGCACATGAGCGGCCAGATCGAGTCGAACGACACCTGGAAGGACGCGCTGGCCGAGCACGAGGCCATCTACCAGGCGCTGGAGGCCCGCGATCCGCAGGCCGCGTCGGCCGCGATCTGCCGTCACCTGATCGCCTCGCATGCGCGCTGGACCGGCGATGCCGCGGAGATCCCGTCGCGCGGCGCCCTGATGCTCTGAGCCGCGGCGCTCACATCACCGCCCCGAGCTGCCAGGGCACGAACTCGTTGTCGCCCAGGCCGTGTTCCTCGCTGAGCGTGCGGCGGCCCGAGGCGGTCTCGCGCATCAGCTCGAAGAGCGCCGCGCCGGCCTCGGCCACGGTCTGCGTGCCGTCGACGATGCCGCCGGCATTGAAGTCCATGTCCAGGCGCATGCGTTCGAACAGCGCGGTGGTCGTGGCCAGCTTCAGCGAGGGCGTCGGCTTGCAGCCGTAGGTCGAGCCGCGGCCGGTGGTGAAGCAGATCAGCGTGGCGCCGCCCGCGACCTGTCCCGTCGCCGACACCGGGTCGTAGCCCGGCGTGTCCATGAAGACCAGCCCGCGCGCGCGGACCGGCTCGGCGTACTCGATCACGTCGTTCAGCGGGCTGCCGCCGCCCTTGGCGACCGCGCCCAGCGACTTCTCCAGGATGGTGGTGATGCCGCCCGCCTTGTTGCCGGGCGAGGGGTTGTTGTCCAGCCGCGCGCCATGGCGCGCCGCGTACTGCTCCCACCACTGCAGGCGGTCCAGCAGTCGCCGGGCGACCTCGGGCGACGCGGCCCGCGCGGTCAGCAGGTGTTCGGCGCCATGGATCTCCGGCGTCTCCGACAGCAGGGCGGTGCCGCCATGGCGCACCAGCAGGTCGACCGCGGCGCCCAGCGCGGGATTGGCGCTGATGCCCGAGTAGCCGTCCGACCCGCCGCACTGCAGCCCCACCACCAGCGCCGACATCGGCACCGTGCTGCGACGCGCCAGCCCCGCCTGCTCGGCGAGCTCGCGCACCAGCGCCTGGCCTTGCTCGACGGCCTCCCGGGTGCCGCCGGCCTCCTGGATGGTCAGCAGGCGCAGGCGTTCGCGGGTGGCCGCCGGCAGCGCCTGGACGAGCGGCTCGATCTGGTTGACCTCGCAGCCCAGGCCGACCAGCAGCACGGCGGCGAAGTTGGGATGCGCCGCATAACCGCGCAGCGTCCGCTGCAGCAGCACCAGGCCGTCGCCCTCCGCGCTCATGCCGCAGCCGCTGCCGTGGGTGATCGCCACCACGCCGTCCACGCCCGCCGGCAGGCCCGGCCCCTGGAAGACCTGCGCGATCGCCTTGCAGACGGTCGCGGAGCAGTTCACCGACGCGATGACGCCGATGTAGTTGCGGGTGCCGACGCGGCCATCCGCGCGCCGGTAGCCCTCGAAGGTCGCCGCCGAGTCGACGGGCATCACGGCAGCCGCGGCGTCCGCGGCCTGCGCCGCCGCTCGCGGCGGCATCACCTCGGCCATCTCGAGGTTGTGCCCATGCACGTGGGCGCCGGGCTCGATCGGCGCGCTGGCCAGGCCGATGGGCTGGCCGTACTTGAGCACCAGCTCGCCGCGCCCGATCGCGCGCAGCGCGACCTTGTGCCCGGCCTCGATCGGCGCCAGCACTGGCAGCGTGGGCCCGTGGGGGCGGGCGATGCGTGCGCCGGCGGGCAGCGCGAACCGCGCGACCGCGATGTTGTCGTCCGGATGCAGGACGATCAGCGCCGAGGCCGGCAGGGTCCCCGGATCCGCGGCGGCGCCTTCGCCCGGCGATTCAGTCGACATGGAACACCTGCTCCATCGCGGCCCAGTGCTCGCCCTCGGCCCGGCTGTCCAGCGGGCGCTGGCAGGGGCCGCAGAAGGTCCACCAGCGCTGGGTCTCGGGGTCCGCGGCGATGGCGGCCATGTCGGCCGCGTAGTCGCTGCCGTGGTACTCCCAGTAGCTGAACAGCAGGTGCTCCGGCTCGCGCAGGAAGATGCTGTAGTTGCGCACGTTCGACGCCGCCAGCCGGGCCAGCACCGCCGGCCAGACGGCCGCGTGCAGGCGCTTGTATTCGGCGACGTGCTCCGGCGCGATGCCGATCACCATGCCCATGCGTTCCATGTCCTGCTCCTTGATCACGAGGTCCTGAGGGCGGTCCGCAGCCGCGACTGGGACAGCGCCGGCACATGCCGCCGCGCCAGCTCGACCACCGGCAGCAGGCGGCGGGCCTTCTTGCTCGCGTGGTGCTGCGCGATGTCGGCGAGCCGGTGCTCGAGGAAGGGGTTGAGCAAGCGGTCGCGCAGGCCGTCCAGGTAGACGAGCGCCTCCTCGCCTTGCCCGAGCGCCGCCAGCACCGGCAGCACCTCCTCCTGCCAGGTGTCCTCGAGCGGCTGGCGCAGCGCGGGGTCTTCCATGGCCTGCCGCACCGTCATGTCCGGCGCCCGGTCGAGGACGCGCCAGAGCTCCGCCAGCATCGTGTGGCCCAGGTTCAGCAGGAAAAGCTTGAGCCGTTCATGGCGCGCGAGGTCCTCGGTCACGATGAGCGCCGGGTGCCGGCACGGCAGCTGCAGGCCCGGCTGGGCCTGCACGGCCCACAGCGCATAGGGCTCGGCCACCGCGCCGACCGGCTCCAACGCCTGGGCCACGATGCGGTCGACCAGCGAGCTGGCCCAGACGACGTGGCCGAGCAGCCAGTCGATGAAGGCCGGCGGGCAGTGCCAGGACCGCGCCAGGGCCACCACCAGGTCGCCCAGGACGGCGCCGTTGCGCGAGACCAGCTCGCAGGGCAGCAGCGTCAGCCCGGCGTCCGGGGCCGCCTGCCAGCGGTCGTGCAGCAGCACCAGCAGCCGGGCCGGGAAGGCCTCGGGCGCGGGCGCCGCGTCGGCCAGCAGCGCCGGGCCGTCGCGCAGCGACAGCGCCCAGCCCTCGTCGCCGGTGTTGGACACGATCACCCGCACCGGTCCGCGCACGCGCTCGCGCACCGCGGGCCAGTCGGCGGCGGCATGCAGGGCCTCGCGCACCGAGCGGCAGATCCGTTGCGTCTCCACCGGGATGCCGCCGACCAGACCGCGCAGCACGACGGGAAACCCCTGCGCGCGGGCCAGTTCCCGCGCGCGGCGGGTGCTGTCCGGATGGTCGGTGCTCTGCACCACGGTGATGCCGCCCAGCGCGTCGCCGGTCTCCGCCGCCTCGCTGACGAGCAGGTCCACATGGGCCTGCAGGAAGCGCCCGGTGCCGAATTGAAGGATCGGCGGCGCGCCGTCCAGGCCAGGGCTCAGCATTCGACCAGCGCCTTGATCACGCCTTGCCCGGGATCGAGCAGGTCGGGGAAGCGCGCCGGCAGGTCGCCCAGCGCCAGGCGATGCGTCGCCAGCGCGGCATGCGGCACCTGGCCCGCGCGCATCGCGGCGATCACGGTGTCGAAGTCCTCCATCGTGGCGTTGCGGCTGCTGAGCAGCGTGGCCTCGCGCTTGTGGAACTCCGGATCGGAGAAGCGGATGTCGCCCTGCACGATGGACAGCAGCACGTAGCGGCCGCCATGCGCGATGAAACGGAAGCCGCGCTCCATCGCCTGCGGATTGCCGGTGGCGTCGAACACCACGTCGAAGAACTCGCCGTCGGTCAGCCGCGCGAGTTCGGCCTCGTCGCCGTCGCCCAGCGGCACCGCGGCCGCGATGCCGGCGTGGGCGCGCGCGACCTCGAGCCGGTCCCGCCGGCTGTCCAGCGCCACCACGGTGGCGCCGCGCAGGGCGGCAAACAGCATCGCGCCCAGCCCGATCGGACCGGCCCCCACCACCAGCACGCGCTGCCCGGCGCCGACCTCGCCGCGACGCACCGCGTGCGCCCCGACGGCCAGGAACTCCACCATCGCGGCCTGGTCCAGCGTGAGGCCGTCCGCCTTGCCGACGAAGCGGCGGGGCAGGCAGAGGTACTCGGTGAAGGCGCCGTCGCGATGCACGCCCAGCACCTGCATCTGCACGCAGCAGTTGGACTTGCCCTGGCGGCAGGCCCGGCAGCGGCCGCAGGACAGGTAGGGCATCGCATACACGGTGTCGCCGGGCTGCAGGCCGCTGTCGGGATCCGCCTCCTCGACCACGCCGGACAGTTCATGCCCCATGACCCGCGGGTAGGCGAGGTAGGGCTGGTGGCCGGTGAAGATGTGGAGGTCGGTCCCGCACACGCCCACGCGGCGGACGCGCAGCAGCACCTCGCCGGTTTGGCGTTGCGGCTTGGGACGATGGTGGACGGCAAGGGTGCCCGGGGATTCGCAGAGGACGGTCAGCATGGCGTGAGGCGGTAGAGGGCGGCGGCATTGCCGCCAAACAGGGCATCCAGGTCGGCGGCGGCCGGTGCGGGGTGGAGCTGGCTGGCCAGGCGCTGCGCCTGGTGCCACCAGGGCGCGTAGTCCGCGGCCAGGCGCAGCACGGGCCAGTCGCTGCCCCACAGCAGCCGGCGCGGACCGAAGAGCTCCCACAGCGCCTGCACGTAGGGCCGCAGCGCCGCGTCGTCGAGGCGGTCCCCCGCCTCGGTCAGCAGGCCGGAGACCTTGCAGTGGACCTGGGGCAGGGCGGCCAGCGCGGCGAGGTCGGTGCGCCAGGGCTCGAGCTCGCCGCGCGCGATGAAGGGCTTGGCGGCATGGTCGACGACCAGGCGCAGGCCGGGATGGCGCCGGGCGAAGCGGCCCAGCGCGGGAAGCTGGCGCGGCAGCACCAGCGCGTCGAAGACCAGGTCGTGCCGCTGCATCGCGGCGGCCGCGGGCGCGCAGGCCGGATCGTCGATCCAGTCGTCCCGCGGCAGGTCCTGCAGCATCGGTCGCAGGCCCTTGAGCGCGGGGTCGCGCGCCAGCTCGTCGATCTGCGCCGCGGCGTCGGTCGCCTTGAAGTCGACCCAGCCCACCACGCCGCGCACCCAGGGCGTCCGCGCCGCGACGGACAGCATCCAGCGCGTGTCCTCGACGCTGGGCAGCGACTGCACCAGCACCGTCGCGTCGATGCCGCAGGCGCGCAGTTGCGGCTCGAGGTCCTCCGGGCCGAAGTCCCGGTGGATGGCCGCCAGCGTGGGCGGCGGCCACTGCCGCTCGCGGTCGGCGAGGCGCCAGAAATGCTGGTGGGCATCGACCCGCATGTCAGCCCGCCCCCGGTTCGTCCGGCAGAGGCACACCGGCGTGGATCAGGCCGCGATCGCGCAAGGCGTGCCAAAGCGCGCCGGGAATCGGCTGCCGCATCCAGTCGACATTGCGCCGCACCTGGTCCGGCGAACGCATGCCCGACAGCACGTTCGCCACCGCCGGATGGGCCAGCGGGAACTGCAGCGCGGCCGCCGGCAGGGGCACCTCGAATTCGGCGCAGACGGCGGCCAGCGCCTCGGCGCGCTCGCGCACCGCCGTCGGCACGGCGCCGTAGTCGTACTTGGCCTGGCCCGCCAGCAGCCCGGAGTTGAACGGCCCGCCAATGAGGACGTCCACACCGTCCGCCGCGCAGCGGTCCATGAAACCGAGCGCCCCCTGTTCCAGCAGCGTGTAGCGGCCGGCCAGCAGCACGCAGTCGATCGGCGCGGCCGACAGCGCGTCCCAGGCCACCTCCCATTCATTCACCCCCAGCCCGATGGCCTGCACCGCGCCCTGGTCGCGCAGCGACTCGAGCGCGCGAAAGCCCCGGCCCTGGGTGAGCGCGCGCCAGTGGCGCCCGTGCTGCTGGCCGTGGGTGGCGCGACCGATGTCATGCACCAGCAGCAGGTCGATGCGCGCGCCGCCCAGGCGCGCCAGGCTGTCCTCGAACGAGCGCATCACGCCGTCGTAGCTGTAGTCGAAGACGGGGCGGAAGGGCAGCGGGTCGGCCCAGCCGTCGCTGCCGGGCTGCACGCTCGCGTCGGGCCGGAGCAGGCGCCCCACCTTGGTCGAGAGCACCAGCCCGTCGCGCGGCCGTCCGGCCAGGAAGGCGCCGACGCGGTGCTCGCTGCGCGTGTAGCCGTAGAACGGCGCGGTGTCGATGCAGCGCAGGCCGGCGTCCCAGGCGGCCTGCAGCGTCGCGGCGGCCGTGGCCTCGTCGACCGCGTCGTAGAGCCCCGCCAGCGCGGCGGCGCCCAGGCCCAGCGGACACGCGCGCAGGGCCTGGCGCAAGGGACGGTCCGGTGCGGGCATGACGGCGGCCGCGCGGTCGGCGAGGGGCGGGGGCGCCAGGGACGAAGGCACGACGCTCATCAGTAGAGGACCGCCCGGGCCTCGGGCGATTGCAGGTTGGTCTTGTTGACCCAGACCACGCCGGTGTCGCGGAACTTGGGCACCGGCTTGCGCTGCAGCAACTCGTCCACCGTCTTGACGCCCAGGTAGCCCATGCGGAACGAGCTCTGCACCGCGATGCCCTCCAGCGTGCCGTCCTGGACGAACTTCTGCAGGTCCTGGTTGCCGTCGAAACCGATGGCCACCACCTGGCCGGCGCGACCGCTCTGCACCAGCGCGCGGCCCATGCCGACCGCGGTCGGCTCGTTCGCGCCGAACAGGGCCTTGAGGTCGCGATGGGCCGCCAGCACGTCGGTGGTCTGGTTCATCGCGGTGGCCATCTGCGACTGCGAGTAGTACGGGCCGACGATCTCCAGCTTCGAGTGGGCCTGCAGGTAGCGCTTGAAGCCGCCGACACGGTCCGCCTCCGAGCCCGCGCCGGCCACGTAGGACATGAGCGCCACCTTGCCGGTGGTGCCGACGCGCGCGATCAGCGCCTTGGCGCAGAGCTCGCCCGCCGCGATGTTGTCCGTGGACAGGAAGGACTGGTAGTAGGTCTTGCCGGCGTCGGACACCCGGGAGTCGATCAGCACCACGGGGATGCGGGCCTCCCACGCGCGCTTGATGGCCGGCACCAGCGCATCGGGGTCGGACGGCGCGAGCACGATGCCCGCGACGCGGCGGTTGACCGCGTTCTCCACCAGGTTGACCTGGTCGGCGACCGCCGATTCCGACGCCGGGCCGGAGAAGGTCAGCGTGTGGCCGGCGGTCTCCTTGATCGCCGCGTCGGCGCCCTTGTTGACGTTCTGCCAGAAGCTGGAGTTGGTGGTCTTGACGATGACGGCGATCTCGCCGGCCTGGGCGCTCGCGCCCAGCAGCGCGAGGCCGGCACCGAGCAGCGCGCGCCGCAGGCCGCGGATCGCAAAGGGAGCGAGGGACGAGGGGATGCGGGGCATGCGGGTCTCCTGGTGGGATGTGCCGGTCTTGCGCCGGTGTGCTGCGCCGGTCTTCAGCGCCGGTTGCGGAGCTGGTCGATCCACACGGTGAGGAGGATGACCAGGCCGATGATGATCTGCTGCGAGAACGCCGACACGCCGTTCATGTTCAGGCCGTTGCGCAGCACGCCGATGACGAAGGCGCCGATGACGGTGCCGGACACGCTGCCCACGCCGCCGCTCAGCGAGGTGCCGCCGATGACCGCGGCGGCGATGGCGTCGAGCTCGTACATCACGCCCTCGTTGGGCTGCGCGGTCACCAGGCGCGACATCAGCACGCAGCCGCACAGGCCAGCCAGTGCGCCGGAGCAGGTGTAGGCGAACATCGCCACGCGCGCCACGTGGACGCCCGACAGGCGTGCGGCCTCGGCGTTGGAGCCCACCGCATGCAGGTGCCGGCCCAGCAGCGTGCGGCGCAGCAGCAGCCCCACGATCACCGCCAGCGCCACCATCAGCAGCACCGGGTAGGGGATGCCGGGAAAGATCACGTTGGGGAAGCCCTGCGCATCGATCTCCTCGATGCGACACAGCGCGCCGTTGCCCAGCACGCCGAAGGCCTCGCCCAGGCCGGAGACGGCGCGCGCGTCGGTCAGCTGCAGCGCCAGGCCGCGCGCCACCAGCATCATGCCCAGCGTCGCGATGAAGGGCGGCAGGCGCAGCCGCGTCACGCAGAGCCCGTTGACGGCGCCGCACAGCCCGCCCACCACGATGCCGGCGGCCATCGCGGGCGCCACCGGCAAGCCCTGCTTGACCAGCAGCCCGGCCGTCACGCCCGACAGGGCCAGCACCGAACCCACCGACAGGTCGATGCCGCCGGTCAGGATGACCAGCGTGGCGCCCAGGCCGAGGTAGACGATGGTGCTCACCTGCAGCGACACCGTCATCGCGTTGCCCACGCTGAAGAAGGCGTTGCTGGTCAGCGAGAACACCAGTACGAGCGCCAGCAGGCCGGCCAGCGCGGCGAACTTCTGGAGCAGGTCTTTCTGTCGTTCGTTCATGGGGCAGTCGTCTCGGGCGCCGCGTCCGGCGCTGGGGATGGGAAAGCCGGGCCGACCGAGGCCAGGTGCATCACGTCCTGCTGGCTGCTGCCGCGCGTGTCCAGCACGCCGGCGATGCGGCCCTGGCGGAACACTGCGATGCGGTCGGTCAGGCCGAAGATCTCGGGCAGGTCGGAGCTGATGAGCACAACGCCGACGCCTTGCGCCGCGAGCTGGTCCATCAGCGCATAGATGGCGTACTTGGCGCCCACGTCGATGCCGCGGGTGGGCTCATCGAAGACGATCACCCGCGCCTGGCGGAACAGCCATTTGGCGATGACCACCTTCTGCTGGTTGCCGCCGGAGAGCAGCCGCGCCACCTGGTCCGGCGAGGGCGTGCGGATCTGCAGCTGCCGGATGAAGCGCTCGGCGGTCTCCCGCTCGCGCGCCGCGTCGATGACGCCCGGCCCGCGGGTCAGCGCGCCCAGGTTGGCCATCGTGATGTTGTGGGCGACGCTCATGGCCACCGCCAGGCCATGGGCCTTGCGGTCCTCGGAGACATAGGCGATGCCGGCGTCGATCGCGTCGCGCGGGCAGCGGATGTCCAGCGCCTGTCCGCCGAGCTCGATCTCGCCGCCGTCCAGCGGGTCGGCCCCGAAGAGCGCGCGGGCGGTCTCGGTGCGACCGGCGCCGACCAGGCCCGCGAAGCCCAGGATCTCGCCGCGCCGCAGCTCGAAGTCCAGCGGCCCGAAGACGCCGTGGCGCCGCAGGCCGCGCACGCGCAGCAGCACCTCGTCGACCGGCTGCCGCGTGGCCGGCGGGAACTGCTGGTGGAGCTCCCGGCCCACCATCAGGCTGACGATCTCGTCGATCGAGGTCTCCTGCCAGCGGCGGGTCGCGATGTACCGGCCGTCGCGCAGCACGGTGACGCGGTCGGCGATGCGCTCGAGTTCGTCGAGCCGGTGGGAGATGTAGAGGATGCCGACGCCCTCGCGCCGCAGCTCGCGCACGACCCGCAGCAGCCGCGCCGCGTCGGCCTCCCCGAGCGAGGAGGTCGGCTCGTCCATGATCAGCAGCCGCGCCTGGAGCGACAGCGCCTTGGCGATCTCGACCAGCTGCCGCTGCGCGATCGGGAGCGTCGCGACCAGGGCGTCCGGGTCGATGTCGGCGCCCAGCCGGGCCAGGCAGGCACGCGCGCCGTCCCGCTGGCGCTCCCGGTCGACGAACCAGCCGCGCCGCGGCTCGCGGCCCAGCCAGATGTTCTCGGCCACCGTGAGCTGCGGCACCAGGTTGAGCTCCTGGTGGATCATCACGATGCCCAGGCGCTGCGCATGCGCGAGGCCCTCCAGGCGCACTGGCTCGCCATCGATGCGCAGCTCGCCGTCGTCGGGCGCATGCACGCCGCTGAGCACCTTCATCAGCGTGGACTTGCCGGCGCCGTTCTCGCCGCAGATCGCATGGACCTCGCCGCGATGAACCTCCAGCGCGACATCGGCGAGCGCGACGACGTTGTCGAAACGCTTGCACACGCCGCGCATGCCCAGCAGCGCGGGGAGGGCGGGGAGGGTGGACGTGTCGGGCAGCGCGTTCATCGGCGCAAGCCTCCCATCGCATGCGGCCGGGCGGCGTATCTCATGGCGCGGCCTTCGCCTGGCCGCGTTCGAGCGAAACCCGCCCGATGAGGCCCGAGGGCTGGCCCGGCTGCGCGCGCACCAGCACGGTCATGGTGCGCCAGCCCGGTCCCTGGGCCAGCGACAGGCGCAAGGGGCCGGGCGCTGGCGAGGTCTTCTCGCCGATCTTGACGCCGTCGACCCAGACTTCGGCCTGGCCCGCGATCTCCTGGAACAGCAGCTGGCCCTGGCCGTCGTTGCGGTCGGCGCGCAGGCGCAGCGAGGTGCGGTAGGCGCGCCACGGCGCGGCCTCGGCCGGCTGCCGGAGCGGCGGCTCGCCCCAGCCCCAGCTGTTCATGTCGTTCTCCGCCAGCACCTGGTTGGGATCGGGACGCGTGGCCTGGGGCGGCGAAATGCGCCAGCCGCCGACGCGGCTGATCGCCTCCGCGGCCGGCACCGACGGGACCCGCGCGGGGCGCACGTCCAGCACCAGCTCGGCGGCCGCCAGCCCGTCCGCCGTCGCGCGCAGCCGCAGCGGTCCCTGGCCGTCACGGTCGGTCTGGAGGATCGCCTGCGCCAGGCCGTTGAAGAGCGAGCGCTCCGGCGCCTTGGACGCTTCATGCGAATTGGGATCGCCATTGCCGACGCCGATCAGGCGGCCGGCGCCGGTGGTCTCGAAGCGCACCATCAGGTTGGCGGTCGGCACCGGGCGGCCCTGCGCATCGACCGCGCTGACGGTCACCGCCACCGCATCGCGGCCGTCGCCGGCCAGCGTGGCGCGGTCGGCGGCAAGCACCAGGCGGGCCGGGGCGCCGCTGGTCTCCACCAGGTCGCGGGCCAGTTCACGCGGGCCCTCCAGCGCGACGGCCTCCAGCCGGCCCGGCGAGTAGGGCAGGTCGACGCTGACGATGCCGTCGCGGTCCACCGCCTGCTCCGCGACCGTCTGGCCGTTCAGCAGCAGGCGCACGCGCGGCGCGTTGGTGGCGACCATCACCTTCACCGGCTGGCCCTCGCTGCCGGCCCAGTTCCAGTGCGGCAGGATTTTGACCACGGTGCGGTCCTTCACCCATTGCGCCTGCCGGATGTAGAAGGCCGCCTTGGGGAAACCGCACAGGTCCAGGGCGCCGAAGAAGGTCGAGGCGCTCGGCCATTCGAAGGGCGTGGGCTCGCCGTGGTAGTCGAAGCCGCTCCAGACGAAGCCGCCCGCCATGAACGGCCGCTGCGCGATGTGCCGCCAGGCCTCGCGATGGGTCTGGCCCCAGGACGAGGGCTCGTCGTCGTGGCTGCCCAGCACCTGCGCCTGCCGGTCGCTGCGCCAGGCGCCGCGCGTCATGTAGGCGGAGGTGTCCTCGGAACTGACCATCGGCCGGCCCGGATGCTCGCGGTGGTAGCGGTCGTAGGCATGGACCTGGTAGTTGACGCCGACCACGTCCAGCACCTCCGAGGCGTTGCGATCGGCGAAGAGGCCGTCGTGCATGCCCGCGGTGACCGGCCGGCTCGGGTCCAGCCGCTTGATCTCGGCGGCCATGCGGCGCGCCATCTCGCGGCCTTGCCAGGTGCCTTGCAGCGGCTCTTCGTTGAACAGGGACCAGAGGATCACGCTGGGCCGGTTGCGGTCGCGCCGCACCAGCCAGGTCAGCTGGGCCATCGCGTCCGGGCTCGCACTGAAGTTGCGGTTCTCGTCCATCACCAGCAGGCCCAGGCGGTCCGCGAGGTCCATGACCTCCGGCGCCACCGCGTTGTGGGCGAAGCGCACCGCGTTCACGCCCATTTCCTGGAGGCGGCGCAGGCGGAATTCCCAGATCGCCGTCGGCACCGCGACGCCGACGCCGGCATGGTCCTGGTGGATGCACACGCCCTGCAGCTTGAGCGCTTCGCCGTTGAGGAAGAAGCCCCGCTCGGCATCGAAGCGCAGCGTGCGGAAACCGGTGTGCAGCTCGGTGGCGTCGATCTCGCGCAGCGGCCCGGCGCCGGGTTGGCGCAGCACCGCCCGCACGCGATACAGCCGCGGCGATCGCGGCGACCAGAGCGCGGGTTGCCGGATGTCCAGCGTCAGGCGCGCGGTGGCCGAGTCCAGCGCGGCGACGCTGACGCGGGTCTCCTTCCGGGCCACCACGGCGCCGTCGGGGCCGGTCACCTCAAGCGACACGACCGCGGCCCGCGCGGCCTCGCCGGTGTTGTCGACCTGCACCTCGACCGGCAGCGTCCAGTGGCCGTCGCGCTGCACCGGATTGGCGTACAGGCCGTCGGTGGCGATGTGCAGCGGGTCGCGCTTGACCAGCCAGACATGGCGGTAGATGCCGGCGCCTTCGTACCACCAGCCTTCCTGGGCGTCCGCGTCGACGCGCACCGCGATGCTGTTCACCTCGTCGCCGTAGCGCAGGTAGGGCGTGATGTCGATGGCGCGGCCGTTGTAGCCGGACCAGTTGCGATTCACCACGATGCCGTTGACCCACACCGTGCTGTGCGTCGCGATGCCGTCGAACTGCAGTTCGATGTGGCGGCTCCGGTCGGATTCCGGCAGCTGCAGATAACGCCGGTACCAGCCGATGCCTCGGGCGCGGTAGCCCTGCGACGCGTTCTCTTGACGGTCGAAGGCGTTCTCGATCGCCCAGTCGTGCGGCAGGTCCAGCCGGCGCCAGTCGGAGTCGTCGAACTCCGCCCCACCGGCGCCGACGACGCCGCCCGCCTTGGCCTGGTGGTAGCTCGCGCCGTGTCCCTTGACCGGCGGCGGCGGCACTTCGCCGCGGTGGAACAGCCAGCCGGCGTCCAGCGACAGGCGCTCGCGCGGCCCCTCGGCGCGCGCGGTAGCGGGCAGCAGCGCCGCGATCGCCAGGCAGGCGATCAACAGCCCATGAACCAGTGACGCAGGGCGCGTCATCGTCTTGAACATCTTGTCTCCATGACGAGGACCGCGGCGCCGGAAAGGCGGCGGTCTTTCGAGGCTCTGACGGCCGTTGATGTGGTCTTACCAGTTTCTCAGAATCTACTTTCGGTCTTACCAGTGAAAACACCGAGCCGACGGCTCACCCGCGGAAGCGATACCGCTCCAGCGACTCGGGTTTCATCGTGATGGAGAAGCCCGGAGCGGTCGGCAGCAGGTAGGCGGCGCCACGCACGACGCAGGGATCGACGAAGTGCTCATGCAGGTGGTCGACATACTCGATCACCCGGTCCTCGCGGCTGGCGGAGACGCACAGGAAGTCGATGACGGACAGGTGCTGCACGTACTCGCACAGACCGACGCCGCCCGCGTGCGGGCACACCGGCAGGCCATGCTTGGCGGCCATCAGCAGCACCGCCAGGATCTCGTTGACGCCGCCCAGGCGGCAGCTGTCGATCTGCACCACGTCGATCGCGCCGCGCATGATGAACTGCTTGAACAGGATGCGGTTCTGGCACATCTCGCCGGTGGCGACCCGCATCGGCGCGATGGCCTCGCGGATCGCGCGATGGCCCTCGACGTCGTCGGGGCTGGTGGGCTCCTCGATGAACCAGGGCCGCGCGAAGGCCAGGTCCTTCAGCCAGTCGATGGCCACCGGCACGTCCCACACCTGGTTGGCGTCGATCATCAGGCGGCGCTCGGGCCCCAGCACCTCGCGGGCGATGCGCAGGCGGCGGATGTCGTCCTCGCGGTCGCGTCCCACCTTGAGCTTCACATGGCCGAAACCGGCGTCCACCGCTTCCTGGCACAGGCGCCGGAGCTTGTCGTCCGGGTAACCGAGCCAGCCGGCCGAGGTCGTGTAGCAGGGATAGCCCTCGCGCTCGAGCAGGGCCAGGCGCTCGGCCTTGCCCTCGGCGGCGCGGGTCAGCAGCGCGAGCGCCTCGTCCGGCGTGATGCAGTCGGTGAGGTAGCGGAAGTCGATGCAGCGCACCAGCTCCTCGGGGCTCATGTCGGCCACCAGGCGCCACAGCGGCTTGCCCTCGGCCTTCGCCCACAGGTCCCAGACCGCGTTGACGACGGCGCCGGTGGCCAGGTGGATCGCGCCCTTGTCGGGTCCGATCCAGCGCAGCTGGCTGTCCGAGGTCACGTGCCGCCAGAAGCGCCCCATGTCGGCGGCGATCCAATCCAGGTCCAGGCCGACGACGAGATGCCGCATCGCCTCGATGGCACGGCAGCACAGGTCGTTGCCGCGCCCGATGGTGAAGGTCAGGCCGTGGCCCGCCAGGCCCGGCTGGTCCGTCTCGAGGATGACGTAGGCGGCCGAGTAATCCGGATCGGGATTCATCGCGTCGGAGCCGTCCAGGTGGGCCGACGTGGGGAAGCGCACGTCGACGGTGCGCAGACTGGTGATGCGGGTCATGGGGTCGGGGTGAGGTGCGGCGGGCTTCAGGCGGCGACGGTGCGCTGGGTCTGCGTGCCCAGTCCGGCGATGCCCAGGCGCATCGTCTGGTCGGGCCGCAGGTAGACCGGCGGCTTCTGCCCCAGCCCGACGCCGGGCGGCGTGCCGGTGGAGATGACGTCCCCCGGCTGCAGGCTCATGAAGCGGCTCAGGTAGCTGACGATCTGCGCCACGCCGAACACCATCGTGCGGGTGTTGCCGTTCTGGTAGCGGTGGCCGTCGACCTCCAGCCAGAGGTCCAGCTGCTGCGGGTCCGGGATCTCGTCCGCGGTGACCAGCCAGGGGCCGAGCGGCCCGAAGGTGTCGCAGCCCTTGCCCTTGTCCCATTGCGTGCCGCGCTCGAGCTGCCATTCGCGCTCGGACACGTCGTTGACGACGCAGTAGCCGGCGACGTGTTTCATCGCGTCGGCCTCGTCGATGTAGGCGCCGCCCTCGCCGATGACGACGCCCAGCTCGACCTCCCAGTCCGTCTTGACCGAGCCCCGCGGGATGCGCACCGGGTCGTCGGGACCGCTGATCGCGCTGGTCCATTTGGCGAAGACCACCGGCTCCTGCGGCACCGGCAGGCCGGACTCCGCGGCGTGGTCGGCGTAGTTCAGGCCGATGCAGATGAACTTGCCGACCTGGCCGACGCAGGGACCGAGCCGCAGGTCCCGCTGCGGCGTGCCCGGGACCCGGGGCAGGGTGGTGGGATCGAGCTGGCGCAGCAGCGACAGGCCGGCGGGGGTCAGCACCTCGCCGGCGAGGTCGTCGATGTGTTCGGAGAGGTCGCGCACCTGGCCGTCGGCGTCCAGCAGGCCGGGGCGTTCCTGGCCGGGCGGGCCGTAGCGGAGCAGTTTCATGGCAGTCCTTGCGAGAGAGGCGAGAGGGGCGAGAGGAAATCGGAGGGGCGGCTTGAAGGCCAGAACGGCCCGAAGGCCCGTCGGCCCGGCGACCGGGAAACGGCGACGGCCACGGGGTTCAGATCGTGACGCCGCCGTCGACGCTGACCGCCTGGCCGGTGATGAAGCGGGACGCGTCGCTGAGCAGGAACACCACCAGCGGCGCGATGTCGTCCACCGTGGCCAGGCGCCCCATCGGCTGGCGCGCGATGAAGTCGCGCTCGGCCTGCACCGGATCGGCGGCCGCGGCGATGCGTCCGCGCAGCGAGGGCGTGTCCACCGTGCCGGGGCACAGCGCATTGCAGCGCAGGCCCTGCTTGACGAAGTCGGCCGCGACCGACTTGGTCAGGCCGATCACCGCCGCCTTGCTGACGCCATAGACGCAGCGGTTGGGAAAGCCCTTCACCGAGGACGCCATCGACGCCATGTTCAGCACCGAGGCGCTGCCACCGGGGCGCGCCGCCTCGGCCAGCATGCCGGGCAGGAAGGCGCGCAGCATGCGCCACATGCTCTTGACGTTGAGGTCCATGCTGAAATCCCAGGCCGACTCGTCGCAGTCCAGGACCGAGCCGTGATGGACGAAGCCGGCGCAGTTGAAGAGGCCGTGCAGCGGCGGCAGCTCGCGCGCCAGGGACTGGATGGCGGCGTCGTCGCGCACGTCGAGCGGCGAGGTCCGCAGGCGCGACGAATCCCCAGCTTCCTCGCGCAGGCTGTCCAGGCCGGGGCGCGCGAGGTCGGTGGCGATCACCTCGGCGCCCGCCGCGAGGCAGGCCAGCGCGCTCGCGCGGCCGATCCCTTGGGCGGCTGCGGTGATCAGCACGGTCTTGCCAGCGAGGGCGCCAGCGGCGGAAGAGGGCGGGAGGGGCAGGTTCACGATCGAAATCCGGCCAAGAGGTCTGACCAGTTTATGCCAGACAGGGTTGTCATCCCCACCGGGGAACTACCCTTGATTCGTATCGTTTCAAATTGGTCCGACCGGATGGAGTGTGTGTCGAGCGGCGATCCGCCTTCCCGCGGCGGGCGGGGCCGGGTAGGGCGGGCGGGGCGAGGATTCCGTGTTTATGCCGGTAAGACCGAATGAAGATGTTGCGATACTGGTCAGTCCACATCCGGGATGCAGCCCATGACCTTCCGCTCCTTCGATCCTCTGCCTGGCGCGTTGTCGGGCGCGCTGCTGAGCGTGCTCCTGCTGGCCCTCGCGCCCACAGCGCAAGCGCAGGACGCCGGCCCGGTGACACCGGACGCGGCCCGCGCAAACTTTGCCCGACCGATCGTGCTGGCGGCCGACGATGTCCGCTCGACGCCACCGCCGCCGCGAGGCTTCGACGAAACGCGGCCCGGCGTGGCGCCGGGTCGCGTGGAGACGTTCAGCTACGCGTCGGGCGTCACCGGCGGCCGGCGCCAGGCGCTGGTCTATCTGCCGGCCGGCTACACGCGCGAGCGCAGTTATCCGGTGCTCTACCTGCTGCATGGCATCGGCGGCAACCAGCACGAATGGACCGGCTACGTGCGGGCCAACGCCGTGCTGGACAACCTGATCGCCGACGGCAAGGCGGTGCCGATGATCGTGGTAATGCCCAACGGCCGCGCGTTGCCGGACGACAGCGTGCCGCCGCCGGATCGCGTCTTCACCGAGGCCAACGCGGCCGGCTTCGCGAAGTTCGAGCGCGACCTGCTGGACTTCCTCATTCCCGCGGTCGAGGCCGCCTACCCGGTCCGGGCGGACGCGCGGCATCGCGCGCTCGCGGGGCTGTCGATGGGCGGCGGGCAGGCGCTCAACATCGGCCTGGGCCATCCCGAGACCTTCGCCTGGATCGGCGGTTTTTCCTCCGCGCCCAACACGCGGGCTACGGCGGAGCTGATCCCCGATCCCGGCGCGCTGCGCCGGCAACTGGCGCTGCTGTACCTCTCGTGCGGCAACCGGGATGGCCTGATCAGCGTCTCGCAGCGGGTGCACCGGGACCTGCTCCGGCAAGGCGTGCCCCACCAGTGGAACGTCGACGCCAGCGGGCACGACCGCGAGAGCTGGAGCGACAACCTGTACCAGTTCTCGCAGCGGCTCTTCCGATGAACCGCCATGCCGCCCGGTGGCGCCGGGTCGCTCAGACCTTGAGGCCGCGCTCGATCTCGGTCAGCTTGTAGCGCGCCAGGGCCAGGTTGCCCTTGGCGCGGTCCAGCACCAGGTAGAGGAACAGGCCGGCGTTGTTGGGCACCAGCCGGATCAGGTGGTACTGGTCGGCGAGGGTGATCAGGATGTCCTCGATGCCGCCCTTGCGCAGGCCCAGCGCTTCCATGGTCTGCAGCTTGGCGCGCACCACCTGCGTGTTGCCGGCCGCGGCCAGTTCGAGGTTGAGGCCGGAGCCCGCCTGGGCCAGGCACATGCCGCTGCGGTAGTCCACCAGTGCGGCCGACATCGCGCCGTCGATCGTCATCGCAGCCGACATCGACTGCTGCAGGTTGTTGCTCATGGGTACTTTCGTGAGGTCAGGGGGAGAGAAGGCGGCCGGGCCCTGCGGGGTCGGCCAACGGTCGAGTTCGTCGATGAGGACGAACCACAGGGTTTCCGCGCTGCTGTCGGGCAGGCGGTAGAGACGCCGGGCGTCGTCGCTTCGCGGCACCATCGATCGCAGCGCCGATTCCTCGACGAGGGCGTTGGGCGCCAGCAGCGCATGGATGCGGGGCACGCCGGCATCGACGGCGCGCTGGAAGACCTCGGTGGCGGCCCGGACCGAGCCCGGCCCCACCAGCAGGAAGAGGGCGTCCGGTCCGGCGCCGGGCGAGAGCTCGTCCAGGTGCCGGGGCGGCTTGACCCATTCGAGGGCCGGCCCCGCTGGCGAGGCGCCGGGGCGGACGATCCGGCGCCCGTCGCTGCCCGGCGAGGTCGAGGTACCGGCGCATTGCGCCAGGGCCTGGTCGCCCAGGCGCGCCGTCAGGTCAACGACGCGGATCGCGGGTCGGGTCATCGCTCGTTCCTGTCGTCGAATCCGGAGGGTGAAGGTGCGCGGTCATGTCCGTGGGCCTCGGACGTCGATCGGGTCGCGCGACGAGGAAAAAGATGCGTTGGTCGGATTGTCCCGAGCCCTCCCCGGCATGCCTTCACTGACCCGTCACTGGCGTCCCACCGGGGGCTGCGGGCAGTGCAGGACGCGCGTCCGGCCCGTGCGCGCTGCGCGCTTCGAGGCATTTCTTCACTCGGCCGCGCGGCTCGGTGATGTCGCCGGCGTGCGCTCGGACGTCGGCTCGGTAAGCTCGCCAGCGAAGACGACAGCCGGAGACGACATGAGGAACGCATGGAGCCGCGCGATGGTGCGCGGCGCATGGCTGCTGGCGTCGATCCTCGGATCGTCGGCCGGCTTCTGCGAGCAGATGAACCTGCGCGAGTTCGGCCAGCCGGACGGCCTGGGCAACCTGGCGCTCAACGCGCTGCAACAGGATGCGCAGGGTTTCCTGTGGGCCGGCACCGAGAACGGCCTGTATCGCCACGACGGGCAGCGCATCGAGCGCGTCGCCACGCAGGAACTGCGGCGGGTGGCCGCGCTGGCCAGCGGCGGCGGACACCTGTGGATCCTCTCCGACACCGGCACCTGGTGGTGGCACGACGGCCGGCTGGAGCGCGTGCTCCCCCGGACGGCGAAGCTGCCGCAGGACGTGCCGATGGCGATCGCCGCGCGCGGCGACGAGGCCTGGTTCGTCACCTTGGGCGGGCTGCAGCACGTGGTCGTCGACCGGCAGACCGACAGCTGGTCCTCGAGCCCGGTGATGACGGCCGAGCAACTGGCGCGTCATCCGGAGATGGGCCGCCTGGCCAGCGTCATGCTGGCGCGCGACGGCGCGCTGTGGGCGGGTTGCGGCGACGCCATCTGCCGCTGGCATCGCGGCGAGCTCAGGCGATGGGATGCGCGCAGCGGCGTTGCGCGCCAGCAGTGGCATGCGCTGCTCGAGGCCAGCGACGGCAGCGTCTGGGCGCGCTCCACGCAGGCGACGCTGCAACTGTCCGCGGGCGCCGAGGGCTTCGTCGACCGCACCGCGCCCAGCGACCGCGGCGACCCGATGCATCGCTATCCGCTGGTCGAGGATGCCGCGCACCGCATCCTGACCGCGTCGCAACTGGGCGTGCTGCGCTGGCAGGGCCAGCAGTGGCAGTCCTTCGGCAAGCGGCAAGGCCTGCCCGGCGACGGTCGCGTCCACGCGCTGCTGAGCGATCGCGAAGGCGGGCTCTGGCTTGGGCTGCGCGGCACGGGGTTGCTGCAGTGGCGCGGCTACGGCCGCTGGGAGAGCTGGACCGATGCGGACGGCCTGCCCAGCAGCGTGGTCTGGACGATGCAGCGCGACGGGGAGGGGCGTGGCGCGCTGCATGTCGGCACGGGACGGGGCCTGGCGGCGTTCGACGCGGCGCAGGGCGTGTTCCGCCAGGTGCCGCTGCCGCACGCGGGCGACCTCTTCGGGCTGGTCCCCGATGGCCAGGGCGGCCTGTGGGCCGCCACCGATGTAGCGACCTTCCACCACGTGCGCGACGGACGAGGGCTGCCGGGCCCGATCACGACGCCCGGCGGGACCGAGGACGGCTTCCTCTGGGCGCTGGCCTCGAAGGACGGCGCGCTCTGGGTCATCACCGCCGGCAAGCTGCATCGCTGGCCCGAGGCGGGCCGAGGCCCGGTGCAGGCGGTGCCCGGCCCCCCAGGCAACGCGCAGGAGCATTTCTACGACGCCTGCGAGACGCCCGACGGCACGTTGTGGCTCGCCGGGGATCATGGGCTGTCCCGACGCCGGCCGGGTGCATGGCTCCCGCCCCTCGCGATCGAGGACGGGGCGACCTACGTCGCCTGTGGCCAGGACGGCGCCGTCGTCGCGGCCAGCGAGGCCGGCCAGGCCTGGCGGGTGCGGACGCCAGGGGCGGCGAAGCCGTCGCTGGAAAGCCTGGACGCCCCCGTCCTCAAGGGCCGGATGATCGTGTCCCTGCTGATCGACAGCCGAGGCTGGCTCTGGCTCGGCACCGACGCCGGGCTGGTGGTGCACGACGGGACGCACTGGAAGCTGCTGGATCGCTCGCAGGGGCTGGCCTGGAACGACACCTCGGGCCACGCGCTGTACGAGGACGGCGACCGGTCGATGTGGATCGGCACCAGCCGCGGCTTGTCGCGCCTGATCGATCCCTCCCAGGTCTTCGCGACGACCTTGCCTCGCCCGGTGCTGATGTCGGCGACGCGCGGCGCCGGCCAAGTGCCGATGTATGACCGCGAGACGCTGGCCTGGTCGCGGGACCGGATCCATCTGCGGGTCGCGCCCCTGCAGTTCAGCGACCCCCGGGTGCGCGTCGAGTACCGCCAGGTCGGACGCGACGAGGGCTGGACCGCGACCGCGACGCCCGACATCGACCTGGCGGGCCTCGAGCCCGGGGCGATCCAGGTCGAGGTGCGGCTCGCGGATCCGGAGACCGGTAGGTATTCCGCGACGACGAGCTTCGGCTTCACACTGCAGCCGCCCTGGTGGCGACGGGCGTGGGCGACGGCGCTGGGGCTGGTCGCGCTGCTGGGGCTGTCGCAGGGCTGGCACCTGTGGCGGCGCCGTCAATGGCGGAGCCAGCAGGCTCGGCTCGAACAGTTGGTGGGCGAGCGCACGCGCGAGCTGGAGGCCTCCCGCGCGCAGCTCGAGGAACTGGCCAGCCGCGACGCGCTGACCGGGCTCTGGAATCGGCGCGCCTTGACGGAGATCCTCCAGCGCGAGGTCGTGCGGGCCCGCCGCGAGCGCACGCCGCTGACGCTCGCGATCGTCGACATCGACCACTTCAAGCGGGTCAACGACACCCACGGCCATCCGGCCGGGGATGCGGTGCTGAAGGACTTCGCCGGCCGCCTCGCCGCGACGGTGCGGCCCTACGACGCGGTGGGACGGCTGGGCGGCGAGGAGTTCTGCCTCGTGCTGCCGGGGCTGGACCTGGCGCAGCCGGAGGATCGCCAGCGCCTGCGCCGCATGCAGGTCGACGTCAGCCGCGCGCCCACCGTGGTCGGCGTGGTGACCAGCTCGTTCGGCGCGGCCATGCTGGGCGTCGACACCGGCGACGGCGAGCAGTTGCTGGAAGCCGCGGATCGCGCGCTCTATCGGGCCAAGCGCGGCGGGCGCAACCAGGTGGCCTTCCACGAGGCGTCGCCGGCCCAGCCGGCGGAACCGGTGGGAGCGGCGACAGCGGCGCCGCCAGAAGTCGCCGTGGTCGCGGCGGAGCCGGTAGCGCAGGCCTTCGCGGGCGAAGACGACGCCGCCATCACGGTCGGCGGCCGTCGGTGATCCGTCGCCCCGGGGCGGTCCTCAGCGCGACGCGGCCGGCGGCTCGAGCCATTGCAGGCCGAGCTGCTCGCCGATGTGCGTCTGGAGGGTCCCCAGCGAGACCGGCTTGGTCAGGAACACGTTGACGCCGGCCCGCAGGCAGGCGGCGCGGTGCTCGGCCGTGGCCGTGGCCGAGATCGCGATCACCGGCACCGTGGCCGTGTCGGGATGGCGGCGCAGCTGGCGCGTGGCCTCCACGCCGTCGGTCGTCGGCATCATGCTGTCCATCAGGATCAGGTCCGGACGGAAGCGGCTCACCGCCGCGGCCAGCTCAGCGCCGTCGCTGGCCTGGGCCACCTGGAAGCCGGCGTCCGACAGGAAGTCGCACAGCAGCGCGCGGTTGGCCGCGACGTCGTCGACCACCAGCACGCGCCGGGGCGCGCCGAGGTAACGCGGCACGCCGGGCGCGATCTTCGGCGTGGCGTCGGCCTCCGCCTCGGTGGGCGACAGCGGCAGCTCCAGCTGGAACCGGGTGCCGACGCCGAACTCGCTGCTCACCCGCACCTGGCCGCCCATGTCGTTCACCAGGGCCCGGGTGATCGCCAGGCCCAGCCCGGTGCCGCCGGCGCGGCGCTGCGCGGCGCCGACCTGCACGAAGGGCTCGAAGATGCGGTCCAGGTCCTCGGGGCGCATGCCGATGCCGGTGTCCTCGATGTCCAGGCGCAGCCGCACCTGGTCCGCCGCGAGCGGCTCGGCGCCCGCGCGCAGCGTGATCGTGCCGGCGTCGGTGAACTTGATGGCGTTGCCCAGCAGGTTCAGCAGCACCTGGCGCAGCCGGCGGCCGTCGGTCAGCACCGTCGCCGGCAGGGCGCTCGCGGTGTCGAACACGAAGGCCAGCTGCTTCTCCTCCGCCTTGATGCGCATCAGGTTGACGACCGATCGCAGCAGCTCGGGCAGGTTGACCGGCGCCAGGTCCAGCTCGGTGCGGCCGGCCTCGATGCGGGCGAGGTCCAGGATGTCGTTGATCAGCGCCAGCAGGTGCAGCCCGCTCTGCTGGATCGTCTCCAGGCCGCGCGCCTGCCGGGCGCTCAGCCCGCCTTCCATGCTCAGCAGCTGGGCATAGCCCAGCACGCCGTTCAGCGGCGTGCGCAGCTCGTGGCTCATGCCGGCGAGGAACTCGCTCTTGGCGCGGTTGGCGGCCTCGGCCGCATGCCGGGCGGCCCGTTCGGTCTCGAGCATGCCCTGGTGCAGGTCGGTCGCGGCGGCGCGCGTGCGCTCCTGCTCGTCGAGCTTGGACAGCAGGCCCTGTACCTGGCTTTCGACCACCGTCGGGCCCAGGCCCAGCACCTTGGAGATTTCCTCGTACGCATTGCCCTGGGCGATGAAGCGCAGCAGGCCGATTTCCGCCGGCGTGAGCGCATCCACGGGGATCTGCGCGGCCAGCTCGAAGGAGGTTTCGGAGGGCAGGGCCATGCGCCCGGCATGCACGGCGCGGATCGCGTCCAGCAGCTCCTTGTGCAGCGCGTTCTTCAGCAGGTAGCCCAGCGCGCCGGTCTGCAAGGCCTGCTGCGCCTGCGCATCGTCGACATAGGTGGTGAGGACGATGATGCGGGCGTCCGGGAATTCGGCGCGGATCGCCGCGATCGCGTCCAGCCCGCCCATGCCGGGCATCTGCAGGTCCATCAGCGTGACGTCCGGACGATGGGCGCGGAAGCGCTCGATCGCCTCGCGGCCGTTGGACGCCTCGGCCACCAGCGTCATGTCCGGCTCCACCGACAGCAGCGTGGCGATGCCCTGCCGGACGATGGGGTGGTCGTCGACGCAGAGCACCTGGATGCGGCTCGATTCTTCAGTCATGCGGGATCTCCCAGGGCGGGCGTTTCTTGAAAGGGAACCACGACCGGGCTGACGCGACGGGACTATAAGCCCGCGCCGCCGGCACGCTGAACTCCACTTCGGTGCCGGCCCCGACGCCGCTGCGGACGGTGAGCCGGCCGCCCAGCAGCTCGGCGCGCTCGCGCATGCCGCTCAGGCCGAAGTGCCCCTCCTTGCGGCCCGCCTGCAGGACCGTCGGGGCGATGCCCCTGCCGTCGTCGCGCACCCGCACCCGCAGTTGCCGCGGGTCATGGCGGATCTCGACCTCGACCTGCGTCGCCTCGGCATGGTGGAAGGCGTTGCGCATCGCCTCGCCCGCGATCAGGAAGGCCTCGTCGCGCACGACCGGGCTCAGCGGCCGCGGCGGGCCTTGGACCTCGACCTGCGTCGCGGGCGCCGGGCCGTGTTCCCGGGCCAGCGCCTGCGCGGTGGCGCGCAGCGCCTGCGCGAGGTCGTTCGCCGGGGCCGCCGCGGTCCGCAGGCCCTGCACCGCGTCGCGGCCTTCGGTGATGGCCTCGGCGACCTGGTCGATCGCGACGGCGAGGACCTGCCTCGATTCGCGCGGCCGGTCGGGCAGGAGGTTGCAGGCGGCCTGGAACTGCAGCAGCAGCCCGTTGAAGCGCTGCAGCAGGGTGTCGTGCAGGTCGCGGGCGATGCGGGTGCGTTCGGCCACGCGCGCCTCCACCGTCGCCTCGAGCTGCAGGCGCAGCCGGCGCATCCGCATCCGCATCCGGACCTGGAAGACGCTCACCACCAGGAGCACCAGCAGGAGGCCTGTCAGCACGCGGAACCAGGTGGTCTGGTGGAAGGCCGGCTCGATCGAGAACGCCAGCTGCGCGCCGTCCTCGTTCCAGATGCCGCTGTTGTTGGCCGCCTTCACCTGGAAGCGGTAGGCGCCGGGCGGCAGGTTGGTGTAGCTGGCCTGGCGCCGGTCGACGACCTCCTGCCAGTCGGTGTCGTGGCCGTCCAGCCGGTAGCGGAAGCGCGTGTTCTTCGGATCGACCAGGCTCAGCGCGGTGAACTGGATCGTCATGTCGCGCACCTGCGGCGGCAGGCGCAGGCCCGGGGCGACGGCGTAGGCGGTGTGGTCCGCCACCAGCGACTCGATGTGGACCGGCGGGGGTAGCGGATTGAAGGGCAGCCGGGCCGGGTCCAGCACCTGGGCATCGGCGCCCGAGACCATCCACAGCCGGCCATCGCCGGCCTTGGCCACCGGGGGATTGAAGTAGGCCGGCGTCAAGGCCAGCAGCGGCACGCCGTCCGCGGCACCCCAGGTCTTGGGCGCGACGCGGTGCGCGGGATCGGCTTCCCACGCGGCCAGGTCCTCGCCCAGGATGCGGATCAGCCCGCAGGCCGTGTACAGCCACAGCGCCCCGTCGTCATCGACGACCGACCAGTGGATGGTGTTGCAGGGCAGGCCCTGGCCGACGCCCAGCGTGGCGACGCGACCGTCCTTGATGCGGCTGAGGCCGCCGTCCTCGGTGGCCGCCCAGACCGTGCCGTCGGCCGCCAGGCGCAGGCCCGCCACATGGCCGGCGCCCAGGCCTTCGGCAGCGGTGTAGGTGGCCAGGACCTTGCCGTCCTTGACCCGCATCACCCCGCCGTCCTGCCAGAAGGACAGCCACAGGCCGCCCCGGTCGGCGACGATGACCTTGGCCTGCTGGCGGCGGCCGAAAGCGGACCAGGGCAGGCTCTCGACGAAGCGCCCTTGATGCAGCCGGATCAGCCCCTCATTGCCCGAGAGCCAGAGGTTGCCGGCGTCGTCCCCGGTGATCGAGTAGATCTCCCGGCCGGGCACGCCGTCGACGCGGACGAACCGTTCGGCCGGCTGGCCGGGCGCCGCACGCGCCCCCCGCGGCGGCGCCAGGGACGCCAGGCCCGCGGCGGTGCTGGCCCAGAGCCGCCCGTCGTGGTCCTCGTACAGCGAGTGCACCCGGGCGTCCGGCAGCCCCTGCGCCTCCTTGTAGACGGCGATGGCGCCGTCCTTCCACCGGGCCAGGCCGTCGTCGGTGGCGACCCAGACGCTGCCGTCCCGGCTCGCCAGCACCGACCGCGTCGCCTCGTTGGGCAGGCCCTGCGCCTTGGACAGCGTGGTGACGGGCAGCTTGCGGAAGCGGTCCACGCCCTTGTCGCTGCCGTACCAGATGTTGCCTTCGCGGTCCTCGAACAGGCTGCAGGCGATGTTGCCGGACAGGCCGTCGGACCGGGTGAAGGCGGAGGCCTGTTCCTCGCGCACATGCAGCAGCCCCAGGCCATCGGTGCCGATCCACAGGCCGCCGTCGCGGGCCCGCAGCAGCTTGTTGGCCAGGATCTGGCGATCGGGCAGCAGTTCCGCGGGCCGGGTGGCGCTGCGCAGCGGATAGGGGGCGAGCCGGTCGCCGGCGGGGCGCTTGAGCCCGGCGCCGCGGACGCCGACCAGCAACTGGCCGTCGGCGGTCTCGGTCAGGTCGCCCAGGCGCTGGCCGGACGCGTCGATGCGCTGCGGCGTGCCGGGCCGCCAGCGCCACAGGCCCGAGTCCGCGCTGGCCCACAGGTCGCCCGAGCGATCCTGCGCCAGGCTCCACACGAAGGTGCCGAAGCCGCCCTGCGCGTCGTCGCAGCGGGCCTGTCCGCCGCGCACGGCGCAGAGCCGGCCGGGGGGACCGAGCAGGCCGGCCCAGACGGTGCCCTCGCTGTCCTCCAGCAGGGAGGTGACGAGCCCGCCGTCGGTCTCCGGATAGCGGGTCAGGCGGCTGCCGTTCCAGCTGACCAGACCGTTGAAGGTGCCGATCCAGAGCGTGCCGTCGCGCGAGACCAGCAGGGCGTAGGGATTGCTCGGCAGCGAGGAGCCTTTCGGCGGCTGCCAGGGCACGAAGCGCAGCCCGTCGAAGCGGAAGAGGCCGTAGGAGCCGCCCACCCACAGGTAGCCGTCATGGGTCTGCGCGAAGGCGAAGACCAGCCCGAGCTGCGCGCCATCCCGCGCGGTCCACGAGGTGTGGGCGTACTGGGAGATCTGCGGCGCGGCGTCGGCCGCCCGGGCTGCGGAGGGGGCGCCCAGCAGCCAGGCCCAGGCCAGGAGCAGGCAGAGGATCAGCGGCGGGAAACGGTGGCCTTGCAGGCGACTCACGAAGGGTCCTTCGCTGCCTGTCGCGTCGGCGGCGTGGCCCGACTATCGCATCGGCGCGGGCGCGCGTCCCCACCACGAATGGGCGGAGGGCGTCGGGGCAACGCCAATCCGGTCACAGCGCCAGCCAGGCCACCAGCGGCGCGCACACGGCCAGGAAGGGCAGGCTGATGCGGTGGAACTCCTTGAGCGCGCCCGGCGCGCGGGCCAGCCGCAGCGCGATCAGGTTGGCCATCGAGCCCGCCACGAAACCGAAGCCGCCGACGTTCACCGCGATCGCGAGCACGGCGACGCTCGGCACCGCGTCGGCCAGCACCAGCGTGGCCGGCACGTTGCTGATGACCTGGGAGGCGCCGATGGCGGCCAGGTAGGCCGCCAGCGGCTGGTCCAGCGGCAGCCCGCGCAGCAGCGCCGCCACCTGCGGCAGGGCCGCCAGCTGGTGCAGCACCACGAACATCAGCGCGAAGGTCGCGAGCAGCGCCCAGTCCAGCTTCATCAGCACCGGGCGGTGCCACAGCGCGTAGATCGCCAGGACCACCGCGAGCGCCGGCGCCCACTGGTGCAGCTCCAGCGCCAGCACGAAACCCACGAACAGCGCGCCGGACAGCGCGAGCAGCCCGGGCCGGGTCGGCGTGCGGCGCGTGTCCGCGGCCAGCTTGATCGGCGCGCGCGGCACGGTGATCAGGATCGTGGCCACCAGCAGCAGCAGCATGACGCCGACGGTGGGCGCCATCATCGCGATGAAGCCGCCGAAGGACTCGCCGGACTTGTGCCAGAGGTAGAGGTTCTGCGGATTGCCGATCGGCGTCAGCGAGGAACCGGCGTTGACCGCCAGCGCCTCCAGCGCGACCAGCCGCGCCAGCGGCAGGTGCGCCTGGGCGGCCAGCTCGCGGGTCAGCGGCACCAGCAGGAAGAGGCTGACGTCGTTGGTGACCAGCGCGGCCAGCCCCGCGGCGACCGCGCACAGCAGCAGGGCGAGCTGGCGGGCGCTGCCGGTGCGGGCCAGCAGCGCCCGCGCGGCCGACTGGAGCACGCCGCTGCGCTCCACGCCCTGGGTGATGGCCAGCAGGCCGGTCAGGGCGCCCATCGTCTGCCAGTCGATCAGGCCCAGCCAGGCCTGTGGCGACATCGGCCGCAGCACCGCGAAGACGACTGCCGCGAACAGCAGGAACCACAGCAGCTTGTTGCCGCCGGGGCCGAGGTCGTGGTCGCCGGGGCCGGCAGCGGCGGGAGCCGGGGAAGGAGAGGGCGGCGGAGGCGTGGAGATCGTCATGAAGCGTGGGACGGGCGAGGGTGGCCTGAGCCGAAAGCCGCCGATTGTCCTGCACGAACGAGGCGGCGATCGCCCCCGCGCGTCCTCCAGCGCCTCGTCGCTCAGCGGGCCAGCTCGGCGATCGCGGCCGGCGCCAGCGCGCCGCTGTAGATCCGCAGGTCCTGCATGCGTCCCTTGAAGAACGGATCGCCGCCGTACTGCGAGCGCCCCAGCCAGGTCTGCGTCGTCTGCCCGAACTGGTGCCGGATCAGCGCGCGGGCGTGAGCCGCACCATGATCACGCCGTGCGAGGCGACGGTGCCGCCGTAGCCGCCCGCCACGCCCTTGGCGACCCGCTTGCTCCACAGGTCCTTCACGTCGACCTTCTGGTCGGCCGGCAGCTTGAGCTGGGCCCAGTCCACGCGCATCGCGGCCGGGGCCTGGCCGCGGTTGAACAGCACGACGGCCAGATCGCCGCCCTGGAGCGGGCGCGACCAGATCTCGAGCTCGCCCTGCTTCCAGATGCGCTGTCCCTGCCGGCCCAGCGGGTCCTGGTCGACGGCGATGACGTCGGCATTGGTGAGGATGCGCAGCGTGTCCGCGTCCATCTTCGACAGGTCGTTGCCGGCGATCAGCGGCGCGGCCAGCATGGCCCAGAGCGAGAAGTGGGACTCGTACTCGGTGGTCGTCATGCCGCCGTTGCCGACCTCCAGCATGTCAGGGTCGTTCCAGGCATTGGGGCCGGCATGGGCGGCGCGCTCGACCTGCATGTCCAGGATGTCGGTCATGCCGTGCGACCAGTCCTTCTTGCCGGACCACGCGTCGAAGATGTCGCCGGTGGTGCGCCACAGGTGGCCGACGGTGGGACCCCAGCGCTCGGGATGGTCGGTGCCCCATTCGCAGATCGACAGCACGATGTCGCGGCCCGATTCGCGCAGGGCCTTGGCCATGATGGTGTAGGCCGCCTCGGCGTTGCGGGGGCCGGTGTGGCACCAGTCGTACTTGAGGTAGTCGACGCCCCAGCGGGCGTACTGGCGCGCGTCCTGGAACTCATGGCCCGCGCTGCCGGGCCGGCCGCCGCAGGTCAGGGAGCCCGCGTCGGAATAGAGCCCGAACTTGAGGCCCTTGGCATGGACGTAGTCGGCCAGCGCCTTGATGCCCGACGGGAAGCGCTCGGGATCGGCCTGGATGTTGCCGTCGGCGTCGCGGCTCTTCTGCCAGCAGTCGTCGATGACGATGTACTGGTAGCCGGCGGCCTTCATGCCGGAGGCGGCCATCGCGTCGGCCTGCTGCCGGATCAGCTGCTCGCTGACGTTGCAGGCGAACTTGTTCCAGGAGTTCCAGCCCATCGGCGGCGTCGGCGCGAGATTGGGCTTGGGCGCGTCGAGCTTGAGGGTCTCGTGGGCCTGGGCGGGCAGCGCGGCCGTGGCGACCACGGCGACGAGCGCCAGCGCGGCGCGTCGGAGGAAGGGAGGCATGAACAAGGTCCTTTCAGTAAACGGATCGCGCGGGCACGGCCCGCGCGTGGCGATAGGGACGGACAGGGCGCGACGGCTCAGCGCCCGTAGCGGCGGCCAGCCGAGGCCAGTGGCCAGTTGTCGGTGCGCAGCGGCGGCAACGGCAGGCCGTCGCCGCCGACGATGTTGGCCTCGCCGGGGTTGTCGACCCAGGCGTAACGCGCGGCCACCGGCGCCGCCACCGCGTCGCTGCGCAGCACGATGCGATCGCCGTCGAAGCGCGCCTGCGCCGGCGCCCAGCGGCGATCGGCGCCTGCCAGGTAGAAGCCGCGCAGCGGCTCGCCGGCCCGCGTGGTGCGCAGCCCGCCTTCGGTGCGGTCGAAGCGCAGCTCGAACTCGGCGCCGCGGGCCTGACCACCGATCAGTCGCGGCCCCATGGCCGGCGCGTCGCGCAGGCCCAGCTCATGCATCGCGACGGCGGCCAGGCGCTCGCCCACGGTGCGCTTGTTGCGTGGATGGATGTCGATGGCGTCACCGATGTCGATCGCGGTGGCCATGCCGGTGTGCGGCAGGGCGAGCGCGGCGGCCTGGCTGCCGCGCAGCTCGGCGAAGCCGTTGCCGTCGGGCCGGTTGTCGGCCAGCGGCCGCCAGGCGGCAAGCTGCACGAACAGGAAGGGCAGGTCCGGGTCCCCGAACTGCTGGCGCCAGTCCTGGATGAGGCGCTTGAAGCCGTCGGCATAGGCCGCGGCGCGTCCTGCGTTTTCTTCGCCCTGGTACCAGAGCACGCCACGCACCGACAGTCCCTGCAGCGGCGCGATCAGGCCGTTGTGGCCCAGCGCCGGCGCGTTGTTGGCGACCGGGCCGGCCGCCGGCGCGAGCTTCTCGACGCGGGCACGCCAGGCACCGACCAGCGTCACGGCACCGGCCACCGTGTCCAGGCGCAGGTCGGCGGCATCGCCGTAGATGCCGCCGCCGCCGCCGTTGTCGGTCACGCGCACGGCGATCCAGTTGGCGCCCGCGCGCAGCACGCCAGCGGGCACGGCATAGCGCCGGGACAGCTCCCAGCCGCATTGGCCGCCCAGGCGCTGGCCGTTGATCCAGACCTCGTCGCAATCGTCGACCTTGGCCAGGTGCAGCTCGGCCGCGCCGGCCGCCTGCGCCGCGGTCAACTCGACGCGCTTGCGCATCCAAACGACGCCGTCGACATCGGCCAGGCCCTGGCCTTCCCACGCGCCCGGCGCCTGCAGCGTGGGCCACTTGGCGTCGATGTCGCTCGCCGCGTTCCAGCCGGAGGCGTCCACCTTCGCCAGCGGCAGGCCGGGCTGCCAGGCCGCCACCCGGCGCTGCAGCTGTTGCCCCAGCACGGCGCTGAAGGCGGCGTTGTCCGCGGGCAGCGCCCGCACCGTCGGCGCCAGGTCGGGGTCGCGCAGGGCGGCGCCACGGCTCATCCAGGTCTCCAGCATGGAGCCGCCCCAGGCGGTGGCGATGAGGCCGATCGGGATGCCTTGCACCGCCTGCATCCGGCGCGCGAAGTGGTAGCCGACCGCGCTGAACTCGCCCACGCGTCCGGGCTCGGCGACCACCCACGGCGCCGGCGCGATCTCCGCTTCCGGCCGCACGCTGGCGCGCAGCGGCACCCGAAGCTGGCGCAGTCGCGCATCCTGCGGCGACGCCACCTCCTGCGGGCCGGTGTCGGTCTGCGCCAGCGGCCATTCCATGTTGGACTGGCCGCCCAGCAGCCAGACGTCGCCGATCAGGACGTCCTCCAGCGTGACGGTCTGGTCGCCGGTCACCTGCAGCCGGTGCGGACCGCCGGCCGGCAGCGGATCCAGTTGCACGCGCCAGCGGCCATCGGCGCCCACACGGGTGGTGGCCTCACGGCCGCCCAGTGTCACGGTCAGCGACTGGCCGGGCGTGGCCTGGCCCCAGAGGCGCAAGGGACGGTCGCGCTGCAGCACCATGTGCTCGCCGAAGACCTCGGACAGGCGCACCTCGGCCTGGGCGGTGGCGGCCAGCAAGGCCAGGATCAGGGGAAGGACGGTCTGCTTCATGGACGGGAGGAAGGGGAGTCGATGAGGGCGTTGTCGCGGGAGTCGATGCGGGAGTCGAAGGACAGGGCCAGGGCCCGGCCCTGGTACTGCACGGAGCGGGTCTGCTCGACCCGGTCGGGGGTGGCCATGACGCGCACCCGCAGCGTGCGATGCGTCACCAGGCCGGGGAAGCGCCCCTGACGGGCGCCGATGTGCAGCGTGCGGCGGGCATCGTCCCAGCGCAGCGCGACGGTGGCGCGCTCGCCGCGCTCGTAGCGGTAGGTCTCGCCGTCGTCCTCGTACAGGACGAAGCGGCCGTCGGCGCCGGGATAGACGCGGATCTCCCACGGCGCGCCGGCGTCCTGGCCGGTGTGCTCGACGACGGGCCCCATCGGCACGATGGCGCCGCCGCGCACGAAAAGCGGGAACTCGTCCAGCGCGTAGTCGCGCGCGACGCGGCCGCCGCCGGCGTGGCGCTGGCCGGTCCAGAAGTCGGTCCAGTCGCTGCCTTGGGGCAGCAGGGTTTCCTGCCGGCGGTCCAGCCGGCCCTGCATCTCGACCAGTTCGCGCGCCTGGGTCGGCGTGCGCCAGGCCAGGCGCAGCAAGCGGCCGCGCGTCTCCTGGAAGTAGTCGATGCGCAGCTTCAGGCGCTGGCCGGCGCGCAGCGTCAGGCGATGGCCCTTGAAGCGCGGAGGGCCGAGGTTCCAGTCGTCGACGACCAGTTCGTCGTCCAACCACAAGCGGAAGCCGTCGTCGCCCTCCAGGCCGATCTCGTGATCGCCGCTTTCGGCGGCGATGAGCTCGCCCGTCCAGCGCGCCGAGAAACGCATCAGCCCGCTCAACCCCGGCGGCACGCTGCCCAGCGGCGGATCGGGCCAGCGATGCTCGATCACCGTGTCGACGGTGCGGCTCGCCGGCCTCTCGAAGTCCATGCCGTCGAAGTACTCGAGCAGCAGGCCGCCCTGGCCGTCCGGGGTGCGCAGTTGCGCGGCCGGCACGGTCGCGGGCGGCGGCAGCACCGCATGGAACATCGGCCGCGTGATCGGCTGCACCAGGAAGGCCGGGCCGAACATGTAGGTGTCGTCCACCTTGCGCAGCGCGGCCTGGTCCGGGAAGTCCATCGCCAGGCCGCGCATCATCAGATAGCCCTCCTGCGTGGCGCGCCAGGCGAGGCTGTAGAGGTAGGGCAGCAGCTGGTAGCGCAGCTCGGCGGCGCGGCGCAGCGAGCCGTACACCGCCGGGTCCAGGCTCTTGAACAGGTAGGGCTCGCGCTCGACCGAGGTGCCGTGGATGCGGTAGATCGGATTGAAGATGCCGAACTGGTTCCAGCGTGCGTAGAGCTCGCGCCATGCGGGATTGCGCTCGCCATCGGCGAAGTTCACGAAGAAGCCGCCGGTGTCCTGCGACCAGTAGGGCAGGCCGGCCATCGCGACGTTCAACCCGCCGGCGATCTGCGCGCGCAGCGAGGCCCAGCTGGATTCGGTGTCGCCGGACCAGGGCAGGGCGGCGTAGCGCTGCTGGCCGGCCCAGGCCGAGCGCGTCAGCGTGAACACGCGCCGGCCTGACGGGCCCGCCGCGCGCTGGCCTTCGTAGACGCCACGGGTGGTCAGCAGGCTGTAGACGTTCAGGTAGCGCGTGAAGTCACCCATCGCGTTGCGGCCCAGGCGCTTGATGTCGGCCTCGACCTCGGCTGGATCGTGCGCCGCGCCGCCGACCTCGACCTCGGTGCCGTCCATCCACAGCGCGTCCACGCCGACGTCCAGCAGGCCTTGCTTCACGTGCTTGAAGTAGATGCGCCGCCCGGCGGGGCTGAAGGCGTCGTAGATCCGCGCGCGCTTGGAGATCCAGTGCAGCGGCTCGAAGCGCAGGTGCTGCGCGTCGAGCTCACGGGCCAGCGCCGTGTCGTTGCCCACCGACGGCCAGATCGACACCATCAGCCGCGTGTGCAGCGGCCCGTGCAATTCGCGCGTCATCGCGGCCGGATCGGGGAAGCGCTCGCGGTCCCAGACCATGCCGCTCCACTTGCCGTCCCAGACCCCGTCCTTCTCGCCGCCCCAGTACTGCCAGTCCTGAACGATGGTGTCGAGCGGGAAGCCGTCCGCGCGGAAGTGCCGCACCACGTCCAGCAGCTGCTGCTGGGTCTGGTAGCGCTCCTTGCTCATGAAGAGCCCGAACGCGGACTTGGGGAACATCGGCGCGGCGCCGGTCAGCTGGCGGTAACCGGCGATCACGCCGTCCATGTCGGTGCCGGCCACGAGGTAGTAATCAGCCCCGGCGGGCGCGCTCTCGGCGCGGAAGATCGCGCCCTGCGGCCGGTCGCTGAAGCTCATCTTCGAGTACACGTCCCACAGCAGACCCCAGCGGCGCGTCGACACCATGAACGGCACGACGATGCCGATGTTGGTCTGCACCATCAGGACCTCGCGGCCGCGGTAGTCCATGTAGGGCTCGTTGTACTGGCCCAGGCCGTAGAGCGACTCGTCCGGCGTGAGGCTGAAGTGCTGGACGAGCGAATAACTGGGACTGCCGGCGATCTCGACCTGCTGCAGCTCGGTGGGCGCGCGCTCGCGCTCCCGGGTCAGCAGGCGGTCAGCGCCGTCGAGGAAGGTCAGCGCGCCGCTGCGCTTGTCCACGAGGACCTGCACGCCGGGCGCGACGACCCTCAGCGTGTCCGCCTCCTCGCGCACTTCGATGGCGAGCGGACGCGGCCTGGCCACGACCACCAGGCTGGGCTGCGCGGTATGCGCCACGCCCAGGTGGGCGGTGACCCGCACCAGTCCAGGGCCGTAGAACAGCACGCCCTTGGTCAGGCCGTCGATGCGGAACTGGACCCCTTCGGCGACGCGGCGCCAGCGGAAGCCGCTTGGCGTGCCGTCCAGCGGCAGCGCGTTCAGTTGGCCGGCCGCGTCGAGCGCGGAGGGCAGCGGCGTGGCGCTCCCGGTGGTACTCGAGGCGACGGCCAGCGAGCCGGCCGAGGCCAGCGCCATCAGCCCGAACACATCACGGCGTCTCATGTCGGTGCGTCCTCCTTGGCGTGGGCGGGCGCGAGCGCGCGCAGCCTCACGGCGCCGGCTCCAGGATCACGGCGGCGCCGCCGGCCGCGGCCAGCGACAGCGTCAGCACGTCGGCGTTCGTCACGCTGCGCGTGCTGCGACGGACCTCGCGCACGACCTCGCCGTCCTGCCAGATCGTCGCGCGCCACCGGCCGGGCGGCAGGAAGCGGAGCGGGACCTTTTCGGTGCGGGCGCGTTCCGACGTCATCGCGCCGAGGTACCAGGACTTGCCGCTGCGCCGCGCCAGCACGATGTCCTCGCCGGGTTCGCCGGCGAGGAAACGGGTCTCGTCCCAGGCCGCCGGCACGCGGCGCACGAAATCGAAGCCGGTCTCGCCGCGGTAGTTGGACGGGTCGTCGGAGACCATCTGCAGCGGGCTGTCGTAGACCACGTACATGGCCAGCGCCTGGCCGCGGGTCGTCTGCGTCAGCGGCATCGAGGCGCGCACCTCGAAGTCCCGCGGCGTGGCGTTGCGGAAGCCGCCGGGCGTGTAGTCCATCGGGCCGGCCAGCATCCGGGTGTAGGGCAGCATCAGGTTGTGCCGCGGCGTGATGCGCCGGTCCATCTTGTTCCACTCCGCGCCCAGCACGCCTTCCTGGGTGATGAAGTTGGGATAGGTCCGCTGCAGCCCGGCGGGCACGTAGGCGCCGTGCAGGTCCAGCAGCAGGTGGCGTTTGGCGGTGGCTTCGGCCACGCGCTGGTAGAAGGCGACCATCTCCTGGTCGTCCCGGTTCATGAAGTCGACCTTGATGCCCTTGATGCCCCAGCGCGCGTAGGTGTCCAGCACCTCGTCCATCCGCGGCGCCAGGTGCTCCCAGTGCACCCACAGCAGCAGGCCCACGCCCTTGTCGGCGGCGTAGCGCACCAGGGCCGGCATGTCGATGCCGTCGGCCGCGCGGGTGATGTCGGTGGTGGGCAGCGGATCGCAGCACGGTCCGGTGCCGAAGGCCCAGCCAGCGTCCATCAGGTGGTAGGGGAAGCCCGATTCCGCCGCGAAGTCGATGAATCGCTTGTAGGCGGCCAGGTCGGGCTTCACGCCCTCGAGCGGCCCGGACCACCAGTCCCAGGAGGTCTTGCCGGCCTTGACCCAGCTGAAGTCGCCCCGCGGCGGCGGGTTGAGGTTGCCCACCAGCTGCGACTCGATCAGCTGGCCGGCGCGGTCCGCCATCATGACGGCGCGCCACGCGGTCGTCAGGCCGGCGCTGGAGACATAGGCCGGCCCCTCGCGCTTGGGCACGCCGGACAGGCGCACGCGCAGCGCGGGGCCGTCGCGCCACAGCGAGGCGCCGGTGTAGCCCTCCAGGTGCGCCTGCGTGATGGCGTAATGCGTGCGGCCCGAGGGCGTGGCGCAGACCACCGGCACGTCGTAACCCGCATCGCGCTTGAGCTCGGAGATCCGCAGCCGCTCGAAGGGCAGTTCATGCGCGCCTTCCACCGGGGTGACGAGGCAGGCCGGATCGCCGGCCGGCACGAAGGCCGTGCGCTCATCCTTCAGCCGCACCGGGCCCTGGCCCTCGAGCCGGTAGCGGAAGGCCACGCCCTCGTCATAGGCGCGCGCGTCGATGAAGAGGCGCCGTCCGCCGCCCGCTTCCCGGAAGGTCAGCGTCGTGCCGAGGTAGTGGTCGCGCGCCGTGGCCGCCTTGGTGGCGACGAGCGGGATGACGCGGTCCTCCCGCGTGCCCTGGCGCGACTCCAGCGTCAGCGCGCCGAGCGGCGGCTGGCCGTCCAGCTCCAGCCCCAGCGGCGAGTCGGCGATGACCGTCTCGCCCTTGCGGCTGATGCTGAAGCGGCTGGCGTCGTCGGCGATGCGCAGCGTGATGCGCCCGTCGGGCGACGAGAGCAGGGCGTCCGCCGCCTGGGCACCGGACGCGCCCAGGGCCAGGACGGCCGCGGCGATGGGGGTGATGATCTTCATGCGGAGAAAGGGAAGGGGCCCGTCGCCGGGCCCGTTGGTCAGTTGCTGTACACCACGCCGCGGCAGCTGCCGCCGGCGTAGATCCGTCCATAAAGGCCCTGATCGGCGGCCATCACGCCCAGGCCGGCGTACTGGTGGGCATCGTCGTTGTGGCGCACCCAGGTGGCGCCGGCATCGTCCGAACGCCAGACGCCCCACACGCCGTTGATCACGCCCACCACGTAGACGGCCGCCGAGTAGCTCGAGCCCGGCTTGGCCTTGCCCAGCGCGACGATGCTCGCGCCCGCCACTTCAGGCCCGAGCCAGTCCTGCCGGCCGCCCCAGATGGGCGCGAACGCGCCCACCTTGGTCCAGCTCGCGCCCGAGTCCAACGAGTGGTAGACGGCCAGGCCGTCGGCCACCCACAGGTCGCCTTCGGCGTTCGGGTTCACCGCCATCGACGACGCGCCCCACGGCGCGAAGCGCATGTTGGCGGCCACCGAGCCCTGGCTCAGCGCGAAGCTCCGGCCGCCGTCCGTCGAGACGTAGACCTTGGCCGGGGTGTAGGTCCACCACGCGCCGCCCGAGTCGTAGGCATAGACCTTGTTGGCGTTCCTGCGGTCGGCCACCAGGCGATAGCTGCGCGGCACGCCGTTGACGACGGTGAGCGCCGGCAGGTTGGTGGCCGTCCAGCTGTTGCCGTTGTCGGTGGTGTAGGAGGGCACCGAATCGGCTGGCGCCCAGACGACGCGGTTGCGCGCCGGCACGGCCAGGTTGGACGCCTGGTTGATGTTGGCCGCGGCGCCCACCGGCAGACGCGCGAACGGTGCCCAGCTGCGGCCGCCGTCGCCGGACCAGTAGCCGGTCCCGACATGGCCGCTCGACGTGCTGGTGACGTTGGCGTTGGCGATGTAGTTGGGGTCGGACCAGGCCATGTCGGCGGAGTTGCCGTTGCTCCACTGCTTGTAGGGGCTCAGCGTCGGCGTCGTGCCGAGGTCGGTGTGGATCCAGGTGCCGACGTCGCCCGAGTTGTTGATGAAGGTGTAGGAGGCGCCCGCCGGCGGCGTGGCCAGGCTCAGCGTGCAGGTCTCCTCCAGGCCGTTGACCGCGAAGTTCCAGCTCGGCGTCGACGAGGACGCGTTGCGCGTCTCCCAGATGCCGCCGCCGAAGACATGCAGCACGCGATCGCGGTTGAAGGGATCGATCTCCACGTCGTCGATCCAGCCGGAGAAACCGTCGCTGGCCGGCGTGTGCGGCATGGTGGCCGCGATCTCGCGCCAGTTGCGGCCGCCGTCGTCGGACAGCTGCACCACCTGCTGGCCGCTGTAGTTGCCCCAGGTGCCGCTCACGCCCAGCGCGATGCGCGCCGTGGCGCCGGTGCCGAGGACCGACAGGCCGCCGTAGCCGGCGCCATCGTTGCTGTTGAGCAGCGTCCAGGTGTTGCCGTTGCTGGCGTCGTACCTGTAGAGCCGCGCGGGGCCGGCGTCGCCCGGGCCGGCGCCCTTGGTGAAGAGCAGGTACAGCGCGCCGTCGGCGGTGCGCACGATGTGCGGGATGTGGAATCCGGACACCGGCGTCGCGACCGGCGTCCAGGTGGCGCCGCCGTCGACCGACTTGTAGAGGTTGGACCCCAGGCCGGCCGCGTTGACGTAGTCCGGCGCGATGGCGGCCCACAGGGTCCGCGTCGGCGAGCCGCTGCCCTTGGTCGAGGTGTCGAACACCAGGTGCTCGACACCCATGACCTGGCCGCCCAGGTTGTTGATCTGGTCGGCGGTGAGCTTTGTCGACGACAACCCGCTCACCTGGGCCCAGGTGCGGCCGGAGTTCACGCTCCTCCACAGGCCCGCCGTGCGCGAACCGTAGAAGAGGATCGACGGATTGTTGGGGTCGACCGACAGGCGCTCGCCGATCGCCCGGCCGTTGTTGTTGCCGCCCGCCGAGAACGGCAGGTTGAAGAAGGTCCAGCTGCCGCCGCGGTTGTTGGAGATGTACAGCCGCGCGGTCGCGTCCGCCGAGGCCGACATGCCGGTGACCATGTAGACGCGCTGGTCGTTGGTGGGATCCAGGGCGATGCTTTCAACGCCGTGATGGACGCCCTCGGCCGCGGTGAAGCCGTCGTTGATCGGGATCCAGGACGACGAGCCGGCGTCCCAGCGGTAGGCGCCGCCGACGTCGGTGCGCGCGTAGAGCAGGTCCCGGGCGCTCGGATGGAAGACCAGGCCGGTGACATAACCGCCGCCGCCGAACTTGGCGCTGGCCCAGGTGCCGACCTTGATCGAGAACGCCTGCTGGCTCTTGGCGCCGCAGGCGTTGGTGTACGTGGCCGTGGCGGTGCAGGCCGCGGCGGGCTGAATGGTCTGCTCGCGGGAGGCACCGACGGTGCCACAGCCGCTCCAGCTCCAGCTGCCGCCCGAGACCGGCTGCGGCCCCAGCACGGCCGAGCTGCCGGTCTTGAGCGTGGCCGAGGCCGTCGCCGACCAGCTGCCGCCGACATTCACGAAGGGCTTGATCGGCGTCGGCGTGCAGGTCTGCGCCATGGCGGTGGACACGCCGGCGGCCGCCAGGGCCAGCAGCAGGGGGGAGGATCGCAATCTCATCGGTCGACCTTTCAGCAACGGGCCCGGCCGGTTGTCTCCTCCGGGCGCGAGCTTGATGGAATCTGGTTACGGCCCTGTTGGGGGCGCGTGATATTCCGCTAAATCAAGGCGACGCGATGTTAGTTTGTGTATTGAATGAACTATCTAGGGGAAAGACCTCACCGGGACGGTGCGACGCCCCAGCGCGGTGCGCGATGACGAGGCGCGACCTCAGGCGTCCGTCAAGCGCGCGTCAGGAGATCGCCAGGCGCTCGCGTCGCGGCGCCCCCAGCGTGACGCCGGCAACAAGCTCGGTCGGCAGCACCAGATGGCCGGGAGCGGGCAGGGGCTTGTTGCGCCGCATCGCATCGATCCGTTCCACCAGCAGCTCGACCGCGCGGCGCCCCATGTCGTGCAGCGGCTGCCGCATCGTGGCCATCTGCACCGACCGGGCCATCAGCGTGTGGTCGTAGCCGACGACGGAGATGTCCTCCGGGATGCGCAGGCCGCGCGCGCGCAGCGCCTCGATGCAGCCGAACGCGATGGCGTCGTTGCAGCCGAAGACCGCGTCGGGCAAGGGGCGTCCGCGGTGACGGCGCAGCCAGGCCTCGATCGCGTCGCGCCCGCCGTCGATGGTCAGCGGCGCCCGGATCACGTGGCCGGCGGCGGGCTTCACGCCGGCCTCGGCATGGGCGCGCAGATAGCCGTCGACCCGCCGGTTGGCGCCGGCGAAGGCCTCCGGGCCGCCCACGTGGAGGATGCGGCGATGGCCGCGCGCGAGCAGCTCGCGCACCACGTCGTAAGCGCCGGCCTCGTCGTCGGTTTCCAGGTTGGCCACGCCGGCGAGGGGGCGGTCGGCGTGGACCGAGACCATCGGCGTGTGCTGCGGCAGCCAGCTGGCGTGGTCGTCCGGCAGGCGCGGGCCGAGCAGGACCAGCCCGTCGACGCGGCCGTCGCACAGGGCCGGGAGGCGGGCGCGAGCCTCCGCCCAGTCGCCCAGGGTGAAGACCACCGCGGTCTGGCCGGCGGCGGTCGCGCCATGGATGACGCCGGTGAACACCTCCAGGACATAGAGGTTGGGCTCCTCGCTCTCGAAGTTGGCGACGAAGCCGATCGCATTCGTGCGCTGGCTGGCCAGCGCGCGGGCCGTGGCGTTGGGGCGGTACTGGAGCCGCTCGGCCGCGGCCAGGACGCGTTCACGGGTTTCGGCCGACACCCGCGCCGAGCCGCGGCGACCGCCGTTGAGCGCGGACGAGGCCGCCATGCCCGACACGCCGGCCGCGCGCGCCACATCCGCCAGCGTCGGCGCGTCGCTGCGGCGACGGGTCGATGGGGCCGGCGAAGCGACCGCCTCGGCAGGCGGTGGGGCCGGCGCTTTGAGGGGTGCTTTGGAGGGCGCCTTGGGGGCCTTCGACGCCTTGGCAGGCGGCTTGGCGGGCGGTTTTGGCGGCGAGGCTGGCACGGAGGAGCGGAGGCGAAGTCGTGACGGCGCGAGGCCGCGGACTGTAGCACCGGCCCTCCATCGCCTGCCGCCCCCGGACCGCGTATCGCCCGCCTGGCCGCGGGGTGCCCGATCAGGCCGGTTCGTGGCAGGGGCCGGTGGTCTCGCGCACCTCGAGGTGGATGGCCGGGACCGTCGGCGCCGGCTCGTCCATCTCGCGGCCCAGGGCATTCAGCAGCGCCCAGGCCGCCGCCAGCCCCATCGCGAAGGTGTGCTGGCGCACGGCGGTGACGGGCGGCGTCATGTACTTCGATTGCGGCAGGTCGTCGAAGCCGACCAGCGACAGGTCTTCAGGCACTCGCATGCCGCGGCGGTGCAGCACCAGCTTGGCGCCCCACAGGGACTGGTCGTTGGCGCAGAACACCGCGGTGAACCCATGGCCTGCGCCCAGCAGCGTTTCCATCGCGGCGATGCCGCCGGTTTCCATGAAGTCGCCCTCGACGATCAGCGCCGGATCGACGCTCAGCCCGGCCTGGCGATGGGCCAGCATGAAGCCTTCCTTGCGTTCCTGGCCGTCGACCTGGTTGGAGGGCCCGGCGATGTGGGCGATGCGGCGATGCCCCAGCGCGATCAGGTGGGCCGTGGCCAGCCGCGCCCCTTCGACCTGGTCCTGGGAGAAGGAGAAGACGCCCGCCGCGTCCGTGCGCCGGCCGATGATCGCCACCGGCAGCTGCTGGGCCAGCTCGGCGAGCCGGGCGTCGCCCAGCCGCCCGCCCAGCACGATCAGGGCATCGACCTTGCGCGCCGTCAGCAGCGCGACCCGCTCCGACTCCTCGTCCGGATTCCAGTGGCCCGGCACCACGATTGGCGTGTAGCCGCTGCCGGTCAGGCCTTCGTCGACGCCCTTGACCGCGTTGGCGAAGTAGGGGCTCTCGAGCTCCTGCGTCAGCACGCCGATGGTGTGCGTGGAGCCGCTGCGCAGCCCGCGCGCCGACAGGTTGGGGCGGAACTTCAGCTTCTGGATCGCCGCCTCGACGGCGCGCCGCTTGTCCTCGGCCACGCGGGCCGAGCCGGTGAGGATGCGCGAGACCGTGGCGGGCGAGACGCCGGCCAGCCGGGCGACGTCCTGCACCGTGGCCGGCTCGGATTTCGGGCGGGTGAGGGAAGGGCTCGGATCCATGAAGAGGGAGCGCCACGGGCGCCCTGTGACGGGAACGTCGCATGATAACGATTTCGCGGCGTCCGCGAGACAGCCATCGCATGTCGCCCTAGGGGACTTCCCTCAAGAGCGTCGATTCGTGCGATGACAACGTTGACAACGCAATTCCCGTGCAGGCAGACTGCGTGAATTCGATTTCAAGCCAACGAGACAAGGCTGCGATCCGAGGCGTCGGATCGTCGACAACAGGAAGAACCATGAGATCGCTGAGGCGCCGAGAGGCCTTGATGCTGCTGTCCTGCGCCGCCGCCGGTGGAGCACGGGCCGCACCGGCCCGGATCACCGTCGCCAGCTATCCCGACCTCGATCGGGCGCTGAAACTGGCCCTCCCGGCCTTCGCCCGGCGCCATCCCGGCGTGGCGGTCAACGTGGTGACGCTCTCGCACAAGGACCACCACACCGCGATGACGACGGCCCTCGCGGCCGGCGCCGCGCTGCCCGACCTGATCGCCCTTGATATGGATTTCTTGGGCAAGTTCGTCGACTCGGCCGGATTGGAGGATCTGTCGCGCGCCCCGTATCTCGCGGGTGGCCAAGCTGCCCGCTTCCCTGGTTACGCCTGGCGCGCCGGCGTCAACCGCCGGGGCGAGATCAAGGCACTGCCGGTGGACACCGGTCCCGGCGCGCTGTTCTACCGGCACGACCTGCTGGCGCGCGCCGGGTTGCTTGAAACCGATCTCACGCACTCGTGGTCCGGTTTCATCGAGGCCGGCCGGACGCTGCGGGCCCGCACCGGCGCCTACCTGGTCGCGCATGCGCAGGACCTCAAGGACATCCGCATCCGCGCCGGTCTGGCCGACGGGGAGGGGGTGTTCTTCGATCCGCAGGGGCGCAGCCAGGTGCAGACGGCGCGTTTCCGCCGCGCCTTCGAACTGGCCCTGCAGGCGCGCGATGCCGGCATCGACGCGCGGGTGCGCGCCTGGAGCAATGAATGGTCCGAAGGTTTCCGCCGCGGGGCCATCGCGACGCAGATGATGGGCTGCTGGCTGGGCGGCCACCTGAAGCGGTGGATCGCGCCGGAGACGACCGGGCTCTGGCGGTCCGCGCCCTTGCCCGAGGGCGCGGCGGCGGCCTGGGGCGGCTCCTTCTACGCGATCCCGGTGCATTCGCAGCAGAAGGCGCTGGCCTGGGACCTGCTGCAGCTGCTGGCCCTGGACCGGGACCAGCAGGTGGCCGCCTTCCGCTCGCTCGACGCCTTCCCGGTGCTGCTGTCCGCGCAGGACGACGGCTTCCTGTCCGAGCCCATCGACTTCCTGGGCGGGGAGGCGGCGCGCCTGCAGTGGCGGGACATGGCGCGCCGGATTCCGGCGATCACGATCGACCGTCATGACGCCGTGGCCGACGAGGTCGTGCGCAACGAACTCGACCAGGTGCTGTTGCATCGCAAGGGCATCGACCAGGCGCTGGCCGACGCGCGCGCCACCGTCGAGCGCCGCGTGCGCCGCCGCGCCTGACCCGCCGCGCTTTCCCTGGAACCTCGCCCACGAGCCCTTGCATGAGCCCCCGCATGAGCCTTCGCCTCACCTGGCCGCACCGGCTGCGCATTCCGCGCCGCTGGATGCCTTACCTCTTCATCAGCCCGTTCTTCGTGCTCTTCGCGGCCTTCGGCCTGTTCCCGCTGCTGTTCTCCATCCTGCTGTCGCTGAACAGCTGGGACGCCGCCGCCGGCCTGGGCGCGATGCAGTGGGTCGGCCTGGACAACTACCTGTACGCGCTCACCCGTGACGACGGCCTGCGCGCCTCGCTCTTCAACACGCTGTGGCTGGCCGTGGTGGGCTGCGTGCCGCAGCACCTGGTCGCGCTGCCGCTGGCCTATTACCTGCACACCGCCTTCCGGCGCTGGCGCAACGGCGTGGTGGGACTCTATTTCCTGCCCTTCATCACCTCGACCGTCGCGGTGTCGCTGGTCTTCTCGGCGCTGTTCTCCAAGGACTTCGGCGCGATCAACGCGGCGCTGCTGGGCCTGCATGAGCTGCCGCTGCTCGGCGCCTTGTTCCCGTCCACGCCGATCGACTGGGACCAGGCCGAGAACACGCGCTGGATGGTCGCGATCGTGGTGTTCTGGCGCTACGTCGGCTGGAACACGGTGCTCTACCTCTCCGCCATCCAGACGCTGCCGCGCGACCTCTTCGAGGCGGCGCGCGTGGATGGCGTCAGCGAGCGCCAGACCTTCCTGCACCTCGTGCTGCCGCAGCTGCGGCCGATGATCTTCTTCGCGGTGACGCTGACCATCATCGGCAGCCTGCAGCTGTTCGAGGAGCCCTTCATCCTGACCAGCGGCACCGGCGGCTCGGGCCAGGCCGGCAAGACCGTGGCCATGCACCTGTACTCGGTCGCCTTCACCGATGGCGACTTCGGCACCGCCTCCGCGATCGCGTGGCTGCTCTTCCTGCTGATCGCCGCCGCCACCTGGCTCAACAACCGGCTGCTCGGCCGCCAGCGCTGACGCGGCAAGGACACCTCCCCATGTCGACCCTGCTTCCCCTCCACGCCGATCCGGACCGGCCCGCCCGCCTCGGCGCCCGCTGGCGGCCAGTGCCCTCGGCGCGCGTGATCGGCCATGCCATCGTGCTTGCCGGCGCGCTGCTGATGTTCGCGCCCTTCTACCTGATGATGGTCTTCGCGACCCACACCAACGCGGAGATCCTCTCGGTGCCGCCGCCGCTGTGGTTCGGCGACGCCCTGGGCGACAACCTGGCGCTGCTGCTGGACCGGCTGCCCTTCTTCTGGCGCAACCTGGGCTGGAGCTTTTACGTGGCCGGGGCCGTCACGGTGCTGAACCTGCTGCTGTGCTCGCTGGCGGGCCATGCCTTCGCGCTGCTGGACTTCCCGGGACGGGACCGGCTCTTCGGTCTGGTGCTGGCCACCATGCTGCTGCCTGGTTTCCTCGGCATGGTGCCGACCGTGCTGACCATGGCCTGGCTGGGCTGGCTGAACGAGCACAAGGCCCTGATCGTGCCGGGCGCCTGCGGCGCGCTGGGCATCTTCATGATGCGCCAGTACATCGGCAGCACGGTGCCGCGCGAGCTCGTCGACGCCGCGCGGTTGGATGGCTGCGGCGAGTTCGGCATCTTCTGGCGCATCGTGCTGCCGCTGACGCTGCCGGCGCTGGGCACGCTCGGGCTGATCACCTTCATCGGCTCGTGGAACAACTTCATGGGGCCGCTCGTGGTGATCCGCGACATGGATCTCTACACCGTGCCGCTGGCGCTGCGCGCCCTGCAGGGCAGCGGACAGACGCCCTGGGGCGCGCTGTGCGCCGGCGCCGCGGTCGCGGTGCTGCCGCTGCTGCTGATGTTCGTCGTCGCCTCGCGGCGCCTGATCGACGGCCTCACCGCCGGCGCGGTCAAGTAGCCGCGACGCGCTCCGTCTCCCACCGAATCAACGCCTCAGCGCCTCAACGCCTCATCCCGTTCCTCCCGCTTTCAAGCCCTCCAGCCTTCCAGCCCTCATGAGCCCGACCCCTTCCATGACCGACCGCTTCACCGCTTCCGACCGTCTCTCCGCCGCCGCGCTGCGTCAGCTGGGCGACGCCTTCACCTGGGGCGTCGCGACCAGCGCCTACCAGATCGAGGGCGCCGTCGATGTCGACGGTCGCGGCCCGTCGATCTGGGACACCTTCGCGAGCCAGCCCGGCCGCACCGTCAATGGCGAAAGCGGCGCCGTCGCCTGCGACCACTACCGCCGCTGGAAGGATGACGTCGCGATGATCGCGGGCCTGGGCGTCGATGCCTACCGCTTCTCCATCGCCTGGCCGCGCGTGCAGCCGCTGGGGCAGGGGCTCTTCAACGAGCGCGGCCTGGACTTCTACGACCGTCTCGTCGATGGGCTGCTCGAGCGCGGCATCGCGCCGCACGCGACGCTGTATCACTGGGACCTGCCGCAGGCTTTGCAGGATCGCGGCGGGTGGGGCAATCGCGACACCGCCTTCCACTTCGCGATCTATGCCGACGCGATCGCGCGGCGGCTCGGCGACCGGCTGGCCTCGCTGGCGACCCACAACGAGCCCTGGTGCACCGCGGTGCTGGGCCATGAGATCGGCAAGTTCGCGCCAGGCGAGCGCGACCCACAACTGGCCGCGCAGGTCTCGCACCACCTGCTGCTGTCGCACGGCCTGGCAATGAGCGCGATGCGGGCCAGCGGCACCGCCTGCCCGCTGGGCATCGTGCTGAACCAGTCCAGCGTGACCGCGGCGACCGCGAGCGCCGCCGACCAGGCCGCGGCCGCCACCGAGTACGCGCGCTTCGTGCGCTGGTACATGGATCCGCTGTTCCAGGGGCGCTATCCGAAGGATGCCGGCATCGCCCACTACCCGCAGGTCCAGGACGGCGACATGGCGCTGATCCAGGCGCCGCTGGACTTCCTGGGCATCAACTACTACGCCCGCATCTGGGCCAGCCGCGACGAGCCGCCGGTGCCGCCGCCGATGGCGCTGGGCGCGACCGACATGGGTTGGGAGATCTACCCCGACGGCCTGCGCGAGCTGCTCGTCGGCCTGAAGGCGCAGTACCGGGACCTGCCGCCCATCTTCATCACCGAGAACGGCATGGCCAACGCCGACACGCTGGACCACGGCCGCGTGCCGGACCACGCGCGCATCGACTACGTGCGTCGCCACCTCGAGGCGCTGGCGCAGGCCAAGGCCGCCGGCGTCGACATCCGCGGCTACTTCTACTGGAGCTTGATGGACAACTACGAGTGGGACTCGGGCTATGCCAAGCGCTTCGGCCTGGTCCATGTCGACTACGCGACCCAGCAGCGCACGCTGAAGGACAGCGCCCACTGGTACAGCGCCACGATCGCCCAGGCGCGCCGCCACGTGGACGCCGCGGCGCAGGAGCCCGTCCATGGCTGACGTGCAACTGCGCGGCCTGCGCAAGCGCTACAGCGGCGGCGTCGAGGTGCTCAAGGGCATCGACCTGGACATCGCCGATGGCGAGTTCACCGTGTTCGTCGGCCCGTCCGGCTGCGGCAAGTCGACGCTGCTGCGCATGATCGCGGGGCTCGAGGACATCGACGACGGCGATGTCCGCATCGGCGGACGCAGCGTGGCCGCGCTCGATGCGTCGCAGCGCGGCGTGGCGATGGTGTTCCAGAGCTATGCGCTGTACCCGCACATGACCGTCGAGCAGAACATGGGCTTCGCGCTCAAGATGTCCGGGCTGCCCCGCGCCGAGGTGCGCGAGCGCGTCGGCCAGGTCGCGGAGATCCTGCAGATCGGGCCGCTGCTGCAGCGCCGGCCGCGCGAGCTCTCCGGCGGCCAGCGCCAGCGCGTGGCCATCGGCCGCGCCATCGTGCGCCGGCCTTCGGTCTTCCTGTTCGACGAGCCGCTGTCCAACCTCGATGCCGCCTTGCGCGTGCAGATGCGCCTGGAACTGGCGCGGCTGCATCGCGAGCTGGGCACGACCATGATCTACGTGACGCATGACCAGGTCGAGGCCATGACGCTGGGCGACCGCATCGCGCTCTTCAACGCGGGCCGCATCGAGCAGGTCGGAACGCCGCTGGCGCTGTTCGAGCAACCGGCGAGCCGCTTCGTCGCCGGCTTCCTCGGCACGCCCACGATGAATTTCCTGACCGTGCCCGCCACGGCGGCCGGCACGGACGAGGGCCTGTCGCGAGCCGGCGTGCGCGTGCCGCAGCCCGGCGCGTCCACCCGGCGCCCGACGACGCTGGGCGTGCGCGCCAACGACATCGCGCTGAGCGCGCCGGAGCAGGGCCTGCCCGCCTCGATCGAGGTGATCGAGCACCTGGGCGACACCGTGATCGCCCATGCCCGCTGGGCGCCGGACCAGCCGCTGATCGCGGTGCGCCTGGCCCCGGATGCGCCGCCGCCACGTGCCGGCGATGCCGTCGGCCTGCGCATCCGGACCGAGCGCGCGCATTTCTTCGATGCCGAGGGCCACGCGATCGCTGCCTGATCCGCGACCCGGCCCATTTCCCCTCTCACGTTTTTCCCGCCAACGCAGTTCCACCCGCGCCCTGGGCCCGAGGCCCGCGCCACCCGCAACCCCTGACTCCCGCCAGAGGACAACAATGACAAAGAGACAAGCCCCCCAACAGCCCGCGTCGCCGACCCATCCCTTCGCCATCCCGCTCGTGATGGCGGCCGTGCTCGCCGTGTGCCACGGCCATGCGATGGCGCAGGCGGCCCCTGACGCCCCGCGCGCCGACGAAAGGCCCGCCGCGAAGGAGCCGCAGCCCGCCGCCGATTCCAGCCGCCTCGAGACGGTCACCGTCACCTCCAACCGGCGGCTGGAGACGGCGCAGAAGGTTTCCGGCGTGGTGCAGTCCGTCAGCGGCGACCAGCTGCGCAAGGACGGCATCACCGAGGTGCGCCAGCTGCAGGCCGCGGTGCCGGGCCTGAGCATCGCCAACCAGGAAGGCAACGTCGAGATCTTCATCCGCGGCGTCGGCTCGGCCAACAACACCGAGCTCGGCGATCCGGGCGCGGCGCCGCACCTGAACGGCGTCTACATCCCGCGTCCGCGCGGCCTGGGGCTGATGTTCTACGACCTGGAGCGGGTCGAGGTGAACAAGGGCCCGCAAGGCACGCTGTACGGCCGCAACGCGCTGGCCGGCACGCTGAACATCATCACCGCGCAGCCGCGCCTGAACCAGTTCTCCGGCTACGCGCAGGGCGAGGTCTCCAACCGCAGCGGCCATGGCGCCGAGGCAGCGGTCAACGTGCCCATCGGCTCCGACGCCGCGATCCGCATCGCCGGCTACCAGAGCACCAAGGACTACGGCTTCACCAACGTGTCGACCGACCCGGTGGCGAGCCAGCTCAAGCCGGCCGGCCAGGAGAACAACCGCGCGCTGCGCCTGTCCGCGCGCTGGGAGCCGACCGAGGCGCTGCGCTTCAGCGTCGTGGCCGACACGGGCCGCGAGCGCGGCACCGGTTATCCCGGCGCCAACATCTTCAGCGCGGTGACCGCCAGCGGTCTGCGCGCGGAAGACCTGGACCTGCGCCACGTCGTGTACCGCGGCGCGCAGGGCGACATGCGCAACGACCTGTGGGGCCTGCTGGGCAAGGTCGAGGCCGACCTCGGGCCGGTCAGCGCGGAGTTCAACGCCAGCCGCCGCTCGGTGGACTTCTGGCAGCGCAACGGCCAGTCCGACGGCATCGACTGGCCGGGCCGCGACCTGTCGGCGGTCAACTACGACAACTACTCGACGCAGTACTGGCAGACGCTGTCCAAGAGCAACGTCTACGAATTGGTGCTGCGCTCCAACGACAACCAATCGCCGCTGCAGTGGACCACCGGGCTCTTCCACTTCAAGGAGAAGCAGGGCGTGGGCTACCTGTCGCTGGCCGACGGCGGCTGCTGCTACTGGGGCAGCGAGTTCACCATGCCCGACGTGCGCGGCAAGTCCACCGCGGCCTACCTCGACGCGACCTACAAGGTGGCACCGGACTGGCGCGCGATCGCCGGCTTCCGCCGGACCAAGGAGAGCAAATCGCGCTACGGCGTCGGCGGCAACCTGGGCGTGGTGCTGGGCGGCGAGAACTACGACTGCTGCTACGCCACGCGCTGGGGCACGGAGGGCTTCCAGCCCGCGCTGCTGTTGCGTCCCAACTTCGACATGAGCAAGGTCACGACCGACGCACAGCGGGCCCAGTTCATCCTCCAGACCTTCCTGACGGCGGGTCGCCGCGACCTGGTGGGCCAGCAGCTGGGACCGGTGGCCGATGGCTCCAATCCGAATGGCGCCTGCATCGACCGGCCCGACGTCAACGGCAATGGCCGGCTCTCCTGCCCGCGCACCAATCCCGCCACCACCAACGGCGGCTTCTCCTACCTGAGCGCCTGGGACCTGCCGACGCAGCAGTACGGCACCAGCAGCGCCCAGTACAACGACTTCCGCGTCGGCGTCGAGCACGACCTGGGCCGTGATGCGATGGTCTACGCGAAGTTCTCGACCGGCCACAAGGCCGGCGGCTTCAACGACACCTTCGCCACCTCGCCGATCCCCGAGGTCTACGGCCCGGAGAAGCTCAGCGTGCTCGAGGTCGGCTCGCGCAACGTGATCGAGCTGATGGGGCGCCGCTCGGTGGTCAATCTCTCGGGCTTCTATTACGACTACAAGAACCAGGTCTTCCAGGACCTGAGCTGCATCAAGGTCAACACCGAGGTCACGCCCAACACCTGCAACGGCTACTCGCTGGTGAACCGCAACATCGGTGCGTCGCGGCTGTACGGCCTGGAAGGCGAGCTGCGCATGCCGCTGCCGGCCGGCTTCTCGCTGGACCTGAACGCGGTGCTGCTGCAGACGAAGATCCGCAATGCGGTGGTGGCCGACGCGCGCGCCATCGACTACGGCCAGGGCGGCAAGGCGCCGCAGATCAGCCTGGCCGGCAACCAGCTGCCGCTGGCCTCCAAGGTCAGCGTGTCGGCGCGGCTGCAGCAGGCCTTCGCGCTGGGCTCGGGCCGCTTCGACTGGCAGGCGCTGCTGAGCTACCGCTCGTCCTACTACCTGACCCAGTACAACGAGCTGGACGTGGTGACCCTGGCGGGAGCCCGCACCAGCGCGCTGGCGGCCGGTTTCCCGGACCGCCAGAAGGGCTTCGCGACGCTGAACCTGGGCGTGGGCTACACGCTCAACCGCTATCGCATCGAGGCCTTCGCGGCCAACGTGACGAACGAGCAGGCCTCGACCAAGGCACTGGTGGGCTCCAGCCTCAATGTGCGTTTCCTCAACGACGCGCGCAGCTACGGCCTGCGGGTGCGCGCGGACTTCTGAGAACCCAAAAACCAAGGAGACAAGCATGACATTCCGATTCAAGCGCGCGCTGCGCGCGGCCCGGCTCATCGGCGCCATGGGCGCGATTGGCGCCGCGACCGTCGGTGCCGCCAGCACCGCGCACGCGGCCAGCTTCTTCGACGGCTTCGATGGCACCGGCGGCGCCGGGCCGGCGTGGGAGACGGCCACCTGGCACAACGGCACGCCCTTCGGCTGCGGCTTCGCCTACAGCGAGGTGTGGAAGGACGCCGGCAACATGGTGCTGAACGTCAATGCCGGCACCGGCCGCTGCGGCGAGATCCGGACCCAGCAGAGCTTCACCTACGGCAAGTTCACGACACGCCTGAAGGCGAGCACCTTCGCCGGCGGCAACACCTCGTTCTTCCTCTACACCGGCACGGCGGGCACGGCCAGCCACTTCGAGATCGACATCGAGCTGATCAAGGGCGGCACGGTGCTGCACACCAACGTGTGGAAGGGCGGCGTGCAGAACTACAAGCAGTTCCCGATCGCGACCGGCTGGCAGACGCTGGGCTTCGAGTGGCGCGAGAACTTCGTGCGCTGGTTCACCGTCAACCCGCAGGGCGGCGAGACGACCATCCGTCACCAGATCGTCTCGGTCTCCACGCCGATGCGGCTGATGCTGAACCACTGGCGTGGCGACAACAGCCCCGATGCCATCGGCTTCCTGGGCCAGTGGAACGGCGGCGGCGGCCAGGCGCAGTACGACTGGGTCAAGGTCGAGTGAGGGCAGGGGGGCGATGCAGCGGGGCGGTGAATTCGACCACCGTTCCGCCGCCCTCGGGGCAGCGCACCGAGAGCTGACCGCCGACGACCTCGGCGCGCTCGCGCATGCCGCTCAAGCCGAAGTGGCCCTCGCGCTCGCCCCGTCGCAGCACCTCGGGATCGATCCCCTGGCCGTCGTCGCTGATCCGCAGGCACAGCTGCCGCGCGTCGTAGCGCAGCTCGACATCGATCCGCGTCGCCTGCGCATGGCGGAAGGCGTTGCGCAGCGCCTCGCCGGCGATGCGCACCGTTTCGTCGCGCAGCAGCGGATGCAGCTCCTGCGGCTTGCCTTGCACCTGGACATTCACCGGCAGCGCGCGGCCGCTTTCGCTGGAGAGCTCGCGCGCGAGCGTCCGCACGGCTTCCGCCAGGCTGTTCGTCTCCAGCGTCGACGCGCGCAATCCCTGCACGGTGTCGCGACCTTCGGTGATGGCGCCGGCCACCTGGTCGATGGCGGTGTCCAACACCCGCTTGGATTCGCGCGGGCGGTCGGGCAGCAGGTTGGACGCGGCCTGGAACTGCAGCAGCAGCCCATTGAAGCGCTGCAGCAGCGTGTCATGCAGATCGCGCGCGATGCGCGTGCGTTCGGCGACGCGGCCCTCCAGCGTCGCCTCGAACTGCCGATGCAGTCGCCGCACGCGCAGCCGCAGCGCGAGCTGGAAGCCGGCCCAGATCAAGCCTGCGAGCACCACGAGGCCGCCCACGCGGAACCAGGTCGTCTGGTGGAAGGCGGGCAGGATCGTGAACTCGAGCTGCGCGCCGTCCTCGTTCCAGACGCCGCTGTTGTTGGCCGCCTTCACCTGGAATCGATACTGACCCGGCGGCAGGTTGGTGTAGCTGGCCTGGCGGCGGTCGACGGCCTCTCGCCAGTCGCTGTCGTGGCCTTCGAGCCGGTAGCGGAAGCGCGTGCGCAGCGGATCCGCCAGGCTCAGCGCGACGAAGTCGATCGTCATGTCCCGGATCCGCGGCGGCAGCCGCAGGCCTTGCTCGATCGGGTAGCTCTGGTGGTCGGCGGTCAGGCGCTCGATGTGCACGGGCGGCGGCACCGCGTTGGAGGGCATGTTCTCCGGATCCGCCCACAGCAGTTCGGCGCCCGCGATGAACCAGAGCTTGCCGTCGGGCTGCCGGGCCACCGGCGGATTGAAATAGGCCTGCGGGGTGACCATGAGCGGCACGCCATCCGTCACGCCCCAGGACACCGGCGAGACGCGGTGCGCCGGGTCGGCGATCCAGGACGCGAGATCGCCTCGGTCCACCCGCACCAGCCCGCAGGACGTGTACATCCACAGGGCGCCGCCCTGGTCCAGCGTCGACCAGTGGATCGTCTCGCAGGGCAGGCCGTTGGCTGGCGTCAGCGCCGTGACGCGACCGTCCTTGATGCGCTTGAGGCCCGTGGACCCGGTGGCCACCCACAGCGCGCCCTCGTCATCCACGCGCAGGCCGGTGACCTGGCCACGGCCCGGCACATGCGCGAAGCTGTAGTTCGCTTCGACCTTGCCATTCCTGACGTACGACACGCCGCTGCCATCCCAGAAGGACAGCCAGAGCCCGCCGCGATCGGCCACGACAAGCTGCGCCTGCTGCGAGTGCCCCAGCGCGGCCCACGGAATGTTCTCGGCGAAGCGGCCTTGATGCAGCCGCGCAAGCCCCTTGTTGCCGGACAGCCAGAGGTTGCCCGCGGCGTCCCCGGCCATCGCGTAGATCTCGCTGCTGGGCCCGCCGTCGACGGCGACGAAGCGCTCGTTGGCGAAATAGGCCAGCCCCGTGGCCGTGCTCACCCACAGGCGCCCCTGCGCGTCCTGGTACTGGGCCTGCACCTGCGCGGAGGGCAAGCCCTCCTGCTCCTTGAAGATGGACAGGCGACCGTCCTTCCACCGCGCCAGACCGCCGTTCGTGGCCACCCACAGGGCGCCGTCGGCGGCGGCCAGCACGGACCTGGTGACGTCGTCGGGCAGGCCCTGGCGTGTCGACAACGTGGTGACCGGCAACTTGCGGAAACGGTCCACGCCCCGTTCGCTGCCGTACCAGACGTTGCCCTCGCGATCCTCGAAGAGGCTGCATGCGATGTTTCCGGAAAGTCCCTCCATGCGCGTGAAGCTGTCGGCCTGACCGTCCTTCACATGCAGCAGGCCCAGGCCCTCGGTGCCGATCCACAGCCCGCCATCGCGGTCGCGCAGCAGCTTGTTGGCCTTGACCTCCATGTCGGCCATCCATTCATCGGGCTTGGAAACCTTGCGGAATCGATGGGGCACCCACTGGTCGCCGGCCCGTTCCCAGAGCCCCTTGGACGCGATGCCGGCCAGGACCTGGCCGTCGGCGGTCGTGGTGAGGTCGCCCACGCGCGCGCCCGGCACGGGATAGCGCCGCGGCGTTTCGGGGCCCCACCGCCAGATGCCGGCCTCCGCTCCCACCCAGAGCTGGCCGGCGCGGTCCTCCGCCAGACTCCAGACAAAGTTGCCGAAGCCCCCCTCGGGCGCGGCGCACTGGATGCTCTTCCCGCGGATGGCGCACAGGCGCCCGGCCTGGCCCAGCAGGCCGGCCCAGACGGTGCCTTCGCGGTCCTCGATCAGCGAGGTCACGAAGGTCTGGCCGATCTCCGGATGCCGCGCGACGAACTTGCGTCCGTCCCAGCTCGAGAGTCCATGGAAGGTGCCGATCCACAGCGTGCCGTCCCGCGAGGCCAGCAGGCTGTAGGGGCCGCTGGGCAGCACCTGGCCGTCGGGTGGTTGCCACTCGGTGAATCGATGTCCGTCGAAACGGAACAGGCCCAGCGATCCGGCGATCCAGAGGTAGCCATCGGGGGTCTGCGCCATCGCGAAGACCAGTCCCAGCGAGGCGCCGTCGCGCGCGGTCCACGAGGTATGCGCGTACTGGGCGACCTGTCGCGGCGGATCAGCCGCCAGCGCCGGGGGCAGCGCGGTGCACAGCGCCGATGCCAGGAGCAGCCTCGTCACGAGGCGGCTTCGACCTTGGCCTTTCGGTGGGCTCACGGGCACTCCTTCGCGGCGGGCGACGCGTCGGCAGCGTATCGCGAATGCCGGCGGGCCGCATCCCGGGAGTGGTGGGGCGAGCGCGCCTTCGCGCCTATTTGCGCTTGTTGTAGACGTCGACGAACACGGCGGCCAGCAGCACCAGGCCCTTGATGACCTGCTGGTAGTCGATGCCGACGCCCAGGATGGACATGCCGTTGTTCATCACGCCCATCACGAAGGCGCCGATCACCGCGCCCATGATCTTGCCCACGCCGCCCGAGGCCGAAGCCCCGCCGACGAAGCAGGCGGCGATCACGTCGAGCTCGAAGCCCAGGCCCGCCTTGGGCGTGGCGGTATTGAGCCGCGCGGCGAAAACCAGGCCGGCCAGCGCCGCCAGCGCGCCCATGTTCACGAAGGTCAGGAAGGCGATGCGCTGCGTGCGCACGCCCGACAGCCGGGCCGCCTTCTCGTTGCCACCGACCGCGTAGACGCGACGGCCCAGCGTGGTGCGGCCGGCGATGAAGTCGTAGAGCAGCGTCAGCGCCACCATCACGACCATCACCGTGGGCAGGCCCTTGTAAGACGCCATCAGCCAGCTCATCGCGAGCACCGCGCCGGCCAGCAAGGCCTGCCGCAGCCAGAAGACCGGCCCGGGTTCGGTGTCCATGCCGTGCCGCAGCGCCGCGCTGCGGTGGCGCCAGGCCACGACCACCGCCACGGCGGTCAGCAGCAGGCCCAGGCCCAGCGTCGTCGGACGCGGGTCCTCCTGGCCGAAGAGCTCGGGCAGGAAACCGGCGCTCAGTGCCTGGAAGCTGTCGGGGAAGGGGCCGAGCGACTGGCCCTGCAGCAGCGCCAGCGCGAGGCCCTTGAACACCAGCATGCCGGCCAGCGTCACGATGAAGGACGGAATGCCCAGGTAGGCGACAAACCAGCCCTGCGCGCCCCCGATCACCGCGCCCGCGAGCAGGCAGACCAGGCCGGCGGGCAGCGCGGCCCATTCGTACTGCACCATCAGCACCGCCGCGAGCGCGCCGATGAAGCCGCACACCGAGCCCACCGAGAGGTCGATGTGGCCGGCGACGATCACCAGCAGCATGCCCAGCGCCATGATGACGATGTAGCTGTTCTGCAGGACCAGGTTGGTGAGGTTCAGCGGCTCCAGCAGCGTGCCGTCGGTCAGGAACTCGAAGAGCGCCATGATCGCCACCAGCGACAGCAACATGCCGTAGTCGCGCAGGTGGCGCTTGAGGAAATGGCCGATGCCGGCGGCCCCGGCGGCCGGGGAGGAGGGGCGGGCGGTTGGCGTGACGCTCGCCGCGATCGGTTCAGACATACGCGGTCTCTCCGGCGCCGACGATGGCGCCCATGATCATTTCCTGGGTCGTGCCGGCGGCCGGGAACTCCGCCACCAGACGTCCTTCGTTCATCACGTACAGCCGGTCGGACAGGCCCAGCAGCTCGGGCATCTCGGACGAGATCACCAGGATGCCGCAGCCCTGTTCGGCCAGGCCGGCGATCAGGCTGTAGATCTCGAACTTGGCGCCGACGTCGATGCCGCGCGTGGGCTCGTCCAGGATCAGCAGGCGCGGTTGCGAGAACAGCCACTTGGCCAGCACCACCTTCTGCTGGTTGCCGCCGGACAGGTGCACGACGCTCTGGTCGACGCCCGCGCAGCGCGTGGCCAGGCGTCGACGGTAGTCCTGCGCCACCTGGTGCTCGCGCGCCTTGTCCAGCACGCCGGCGCGGGAGACTTCCCGCAGGTTGGCCAGCGTCGTGTTGACGGCGATCGATTCGTCCAGCAGCAGTCCCAGCGACTTGCGGTCCTCGGTCACGTAGGCCAGGCCGGCCGCGATCGCCTTGGGCACCGTGGACACGTCGACCTCGCGGCCGTCCATCCAGGCGCTGCCGCTGATGCGCCGGCCGTAGCTGCGGCCGAAGACGCTCATCGCCAGCTCGGTCCGGCCCGCGCCCATCAGGCCGGCGATGCCGACGATCTCGCCGCGGCGCACCTTCAGGTTCACGCCCTTGACGACCTCCCGGCCCGCCTGCACCGGGTGCTGGGCGCGCCAGTCGCGGAGCTCGAACAGCAGGTCGCCGATCTTGGGCGTGCGCCGAGGATAACGATCCGCCAGGTCGCGGCCGACCATGGCCTGGATGATGCGCGCCTCGCTGAGCGGCTCGCCCCGGCAATCGACGCTGAGGATGGAGCGCCCGTCGCGCAGCACGGTCAGGCCGTCGGCGACGCGGGTGACTTCCTTGAGCTTGTGCGAGATCAGGATGCAGGCGATGCCCTGCGCCCGCAGTTCCATCAGCAGCGCGAGCAGCGCGTCGCTGTCGGCCTCGTTGAGGCTGGAGGTGGGCTCGTCCAGGATCAGCAGCCGCACTTCCTTGGCCAGCGCCTTGGCGATCTCCACCAGCTGCTGCTGGCCGACGCCGAGTTCGCCGACCAGCGTGTCCGGCGACGCGCGCAGGCCGACGCGCGCCAGCAGCTCGACCGCGCGCCGGTGCATCGCCACGCGGTCGATGACGCCCCAGCGCGCCGGCTCGTGGCAGAGGAACAGGTTCTCCGCGATCGAGAGCTGCGGCACCAGCGCCAGCTCCTGGTGAATGATGATGATGCCCAGCCGCTCGCTGTCGGTGATGCCGGCGAAGCGGCGCACCTCGCCGTCGAAGCGGAGTTCGCCGCCGTAGTCGCCGCCGTGGTCGGGGTGCGGGTAGACGCCCGACACCACCTTCATCAGCGTCGACTTGCCGGCACCGTTCTCGCCGCACAGCGCATGGATTTCACCGGCGCGCACCGACAGCCGCACCTCCTCCAGCGCCGCGACGCCATGGAAGCGCTTGGTGATGCCGCGCAGCTCGAGCAGCGGGCCGGAGCCCGCGCCGTTCCCAGGAATCGGGTTCATGACTGCAAGTCCCGCGGATCAACGCAGCTGCGTGTCCTTGTAGTAGCCGCTGCCCACGAGCACGGCCTTCGCGTTGCTCGCGTCCACCGAGACCGGCTTGAGCAGCACGCTGGGCACGACCTTCACCCCGTTGTTGTAGGTCTTGGTGTCGTTGATCTGGGAGGGCGTCTTGCCCGACAGCATCTCGTCGCTGACGGTCGCCGCCGCCTGCGCGAGCTGGCGCGTGTCCTTGAACACGGTGCTGGCCTGCTCATGCTTGAGGATGGACTTGATCGACGGCAGTTCCGCATCCTGGCCCGAGACGATGGGGCAGGGCTGCTTGGCGGTGCAGTAGCCGGCGCCCTTGAGCGAGGACAGGATGCCCAGGCTGATGCCGTCATACGGCGACAGCACCGCATGCAGCTTGTCCTTACCGTAGAACGCGGACAGCAGGTTGTCCATGCGGGCCTGCGCGGTGGCCGCGTCCCAGCGCAGCGTGCCGACCTTGCCGATGCCGAACTGCTTGCTGCGCACGACCAGCTTGCCGCTGTCGAGGTAGGGCTTGAGCACCGACATCGCGCCGTCGTAGAAGAAGGCCGCGTTGTTGTCGTCGGGGGAGCCGCCAAAGAGCTCGATGTTGAACGGCCCCTTGCCCTGCGCCAGGCCGAGCTTGTCGACCAGGCTCTGGCCCTGCATCACGCCGACCTGGAAGTTGTCGAAGGTGACGTAGTAGTCGACGTTCTTCGTGCCCTTGATGAGCCGGTCGTAGGCGACGATCTTGATGCCGCGGTCGGCGGCCTTCTGCAGCACCGGCGACAGCGCCGAGCCATCGATGGACGCGATCACCAGCACCTTCACCTTGCGGGTGATCAGGTTCTCGATCTGGGCGAGCTGGTTGGGGATGTCGTCCTCGGCGTACTGCAGGTCGACCTTGTAGCCCTTGGCCTGGAAGGCCTTGACCATGTTGTCGCCGTCGGCGATCCAGCGGGCCGAGCTCTTGGTCGGCATCGCGATGCCGACCAGGCCCTTGTCCTCGGCGCGGGCGCCGCCGGCCAGCAGGCCCAGCGTCGCGCCGCCGGCGATCGCCAGCGTCCGGATGACCGCGACGCGGCGTTTCACATTCGTTCCAAGCTTCGACATTGCCTTGTCTCCTGGCCGGTCGTCGTCTTGAACAGACGATCTGTGCATAACCGGCCTATTTGACGATGTTAGTTCGCGCGCTGCACTAATTAATCAGAACTAACCCTGTGATGCTCAACGCGCGGACGTCGGCGGCGCGCCCGCTAAGAGGCGCTTCCCGCCACAGGTGCGGCGGTGCGCGCTCAATGCATACTCGACATCAATTGACGGGAGCATTGCGTCGCATGAAATTCGATCTCCACGACCTCATCGCCTTTCGGGCCGCCGCGGAGCTGTCGAATTTCCGCAAGGCCGCCGAGGCGGTGCACATCTCGCAGCCCGCGTTCAGCCGGCGCATCGACAAGCTGGAGCAGGCGCTGGGCGTGAAGCTGTTCGAACGCACGACCCGGCGTGTCACGCTCACCGCGGTGGGGCGCGAGTTCGCCCGCAAGATCGGCCTGCTGCTGGACGAGCTGGATGAGACGCTGCTGACGGTGCGCGGAGTGGGCACCGGCCGGATGGGCGAGGTGACGGTGTCCAGCGTGCCGTCGACGGTCTACTACTTCCTCTCCCAGGTGATCCACCGCTACCGCGAGCGCTATCCCAAGCTGCGGGTGAAGATCCTGGACGCCAGCGCGAACGAGGTCCTGGCGGCGGTGTCGCGCGGAGAGTCCGACTTCGGGCTCAACTTCATCGGCAGTTCGGAGCCGGGCATCGAGTTCCGGCCGCTGCTCGAGGAGCGTTTCGTCGCGGCCTGCCGACGCGACCACCCGCTGGCGCGACGCCGCGAGGTCAGCTGGAGTCAGCTCGCCGCCCATGACTTCATCGCGGTGGCGAAGTCCTCCGGCAACCGGCTGCTGCTCGACCAGGCCCTGGCGCGCGTGAAGGACCGCCCCCAGCCGGTGTACGAGGCCCAGCACGTGACGACCTTGCTGGGGCTGGTGGAAGCGGGGCTGGGCGTGGCGGCGGTGCCGTCGATCGCGATGCCGGGGCCGGACCATCCACTGCTGGTCAGCGTGCCGTTGGTCGACCCGGTCGTCACGCGGCGCATCGGACTGATCACGCGTCAGGGCCGTCGGCTGTCGCCGGAGGCGCAGCAGCTGTACGACTTCCTGGCGGAGATGAAGCTGCCGCCGCGTGCGGTGCGGCGGCGCTCCCGATGATCGGCAGGGCCGATCCGGCGCCCGACCCGCAGCGCGCTGCCCGCGCCGCCCGCGATGCAGCCGCGCCCGCGTGTCAGAAGTTGTGGCGGATGCCGAGCTCGGTGCCGGTGGAGGACCGGCCCGCGGAGAGCCCAGCCGGACCGCCGGGCACGGCATAGGCCGCCACGCCATCGTTGTCGACACGCGCCACCTGGGCATAGACCGCCACCCGTTTGGAGAGGGCATGGACATAACCGAGGCCGAACTGGCGGGCATCGTTGGCACCGACAGCGACGGCACCGACTCGGCCGGCCATGTTGCTCGCCAGCCATTGGAACTTCAGTTCACCGCGCCCGAGCGGCACCCAGGCGCCGAGCATGCGCAGCGTCTGCGCGGCATTGGCCTGCCGGAAGCGGCGCTGCGTCACGGCCACGCGCACCACGCCGAAGTCGTAGCCGCCGCCGATCAGCGTGTCGTTGAAATCGCCGCTGGCCGCGATGACGTTGTTCTCGCTTCTCACATGCGCCGCGTACAGGGACGCCGCGCCCTTCACGTAACCCAGCCGGGCCCCGATCAGCTTGTTGGCGCCCTGGGCCTGCGTGCCGCCTTCCGACGCGGCCACCATCACGCCGCCCTCCAGGCCGCCGAAGCGGTCGGGCAACAGCCACTGCACCGAGTTGCTGCTGCGCACCAGCGTGTTGGGACTGCTGCCGAAGGCCGAGCGGATCGGACCAGCGGGCGCGGCGGTGTAGAGGTTGGTCGAGCCGGCCACGCCAACGTGGCTGAAGGGGTCCTGCTTGACCCACACGGTGTAGGTCGGCACGTAATCGCGGCCGGCGCGCAGCTCGCCGAGCTCGCGGCTGGCCAGGCTGAGCGTCGCGCGACGATCCCAGAACTGGCTCGCGCTGGTCGCGGCGCCGGTGTCGAGCGCGATGCCGTGTTCCAGATGGAAGCCGGCGGACCAGCCGGCACCCAGGTCCTCGGACCCGCGCACGACGAGCCGACTGGTCGCGTTGCCGCCGCTGATCAGGGACTGGAGACGGCCGGCACCGTCGTTGCGCACGCTGCGCACCGCGGCATCGACGACACCGGACAGCGTCACGCTGCCCTGGGCGGCGGCCGCGGCGGCGCAGGTGCCCAGCGCGGTGGCCGCGGCGATCCGCAGCAGGGGGGAGGGGAGTGTCATGCGGAGGGCTCCTCGAGGCGTTCTGCTGCTCATTCGGCGGTCAACCTGGCCTTCTGAACGACGGCCTTCCATTTCGTCAGCTCGCTCTTGACGAGCGTGCCGAGCTGCTCCGGCGTGCTGGCCTCGACGTCGGCACCGTGGTCCTCGATGCGCTTGATGACCTCCTTGTCGGCCAGCACCTGGTTGAGGGCCTTGTTCAGCTTGTCGACGATGGGACGGGGTGTTCGCGCCGGCGCGAAGACGCCGTACCACTGCTGCACCTCGACGCCGTCGACGCCCGCTTCCTTGAGCGTCGGCACATCGGGCAGCAGGTGGCTGCGCCGCGGGCCGGCGACGGCCAGCGGCTTGAGCTTGCCGGCCTTCACATAGGGGATCGCGGTGAAGAGGCTGGGGAACATGAACTGCGTCTGGCCGCCCAGCGTGTCGGTGATGGCGGGCGCCGAGCCCTTGTAGGGCACGCCCAGCATGTCGACACCGGCATTGAGCTTGAAGAGCTCGGCGGCGAAGTGGGGCGCCGTGCCGTTGCCGGCGGAGGCGTAGCTGTAGCGGTCGGGTTTGGCCTTGAGCTGGGACGCGAGGTCGCGGACGTCCTTCACCGGCGCCAGGGCATTGGCGACCATCAGCGTCGGCGAATAACCCACCAGGCCGACCGGCTCGAAGTCGGCCACCGGGTCGTAGCGGAGTTTCTGCAGTGCCGGGTTCATCGCATGCGTCCCGACGTAGCCCAGCATCAGCGTGTGGCCGTCCGGCGCCGCGCGGGCGACGAATTCGCTGGCGATCGCGCCGTTGGCGCCGGCGCGGTTGTCGATGATGACCGTCTGGCCCAGCAGCGGTCCGAGCTTCTGCGCGATGGTGCGCGCCATCGCATCGTTGCCGCCGCCCGCCGCCGTCGGCACGACGATGGTGATCGTCCGCGTGGGATAGGCGATGGGGGCGACGGTTGGCGCGGCGGCGGGCGCCGCGATGGGGACGGCGAGGGCGCTGATGGCCGTGAGGGCGGTGAGAGCGGCGGTGGCCACCAGCGCCACGGGCGCGAGCAGAGTCTTCATCGGTTTGTCTCCTTCGTTGATGTCGAGAACACGTCCTCGGGCAGATGCAACTCGCCCTGCAGGATCTTTCTGGCAGTGCGCACGAGCGCGGCGCGCTGGATCGAGGCCGCCTCGCCCTGGCCGGCGACCAGGACCTCGATGGCGATGCGTCCCTGCGGATGCAGCACGGACACGTTGCGCGTCCCGTCGCGCGCGGGCGCGCCGCTGGCAACGGTGCCGGGCAAGGCGAAGGCGGTGGCGACGCCGATCGCACCCGTCACCGCATGGGCGGCGTGGCAGCGGCGCGGCGTGAAGTAGCGGGAGGTGATGCTGTCCGGGTCGTCGCCGGCGCTCACGATCACCGGCTTGGGCACGACGCTCGCCGACACGTCGCCCAGGCCCATGGCCAGCCCGGCGGCACGACGGACCGCTTCGATGCGAGCCAGCAAGGCGGCATCCGCATCGAGTTGGGCCGGGGTTTCGCGACCGTGCAGGCCGAGGTCCGCGGCGCGCAGCAGGACGAGCGGCATGGCGGCATCGATGCAGGTCACCGGCAGGCCGTCGATGGCGTCGATGCGGCGGCCGGTCGGGAACAGCGATCCGGTGACCGAGCCCCAGGCATCGAGGAAGTTCAGGCGGATGGGCGCCGCGGCGCCGGCGACGCCGTCGATGCTGGTGTCGCCGGCGTAGACCACGCGCCGGCCGGGGGTCAGCACGGTCACGTCGATGCGCGAGCGGGTGTTGACATTGAACACGCGGACCGTCGTTTCGCCGTCCTGGGCATCGATCAGGCCCTGTTCGATCGCGAACGGCGCGACGCCCGAGAGCATGTTTCCGCAGTTCGGCCGCGTGTCCACCGAGCGCTGGCCGACGCCGACCTGGGCGAACAGGTAGTCGACGTCGCAGCCCGGTTCCTTGGACCGGGACACGATGGCCACCTTGGAGGTCAGCGAGTTGCCGCCACCGACGCCGTCGAGCTGCAGCAGGTCGCTGGCGCCGATGGCGCCGATCAGCGCCTCGTCACGCTGGCGTTCGTCGGCGGGCAGCCAGTCGCGCAGGAAGAACGGGCCTCGGGAGGTGCCCGCACGCATCAGGACGCAGGGGATGGTTCGTGTCATGGAGCGGCATGCTCGGCCATGCCGTTGATGACGTGAAGTGCATCGTTTGGATCAATAAATGCGTGGGACGCAAGGATGTGCCGGCGGTTGCGAAGTGGCGCCCTTAGGCGGGAACGCGCGTTGGTGGATCACGGAACGCGAACGGAGCCAGTGAGCTCGATAACGAATGGGTCAAGGACAGCGCATGAATGCAGGTTTGAGTGATTGACAATGTGCAGGTCGTTTCGTTGGCGCACGCTCATCGCACACGGTCGGTGTTAATCCCTAGCAACACCTGCCCCCAAAAGCCGACTCATGCAGTCGGCTTTTTTGCGCCAAATGACGACAGCAAGCAACACCGCAGGCAGGAATGCACATGCTCACCACACAGAGACAACCATTCGAGAAACCACCGATGCCCCTGTGGGCCCACATCTTCATTGGCGTAGCCGGAGGAATCGTCACCGCAGCCATCGTGCTGTACGTGCTCTGGTGGATCCACCTCCGCATCGTGTTCGCCGGCCTGAAGAACGCACTAGGCCACTAAACGCGCCCCTGGCGGCCCCTCAGTCGACAAGAAGAAGGTGTCCCCGAACCCCGACAGCCACGTCATGCACTCGACGGGTCCATCAGCCGCCTCACCATAGGCCAGCGCAATCAGATCGGCCATCGCATACGCCTTGAAGCGCACCACCACCGGCGCCGGCAACTCGATCCCCTGGCTACCGCTGTAGCGGTTCGACCAGTCCTCGCCCTCGGCGAACGCCTTGAGCATGTACTTCGACAAGTACGCGGCAAGCTTGCCGCTGGACTGCTGGGACCAGCGCTTGCGTCGCTGCTGATCGATGTTGCCTCCCAGGTCACCGACGACGGCCCGCCAGACGGCACGCACAACGTTGAAGGACTTCACCTTGACGCCGGCGTAGGGCAGGGCGGTCGGCAGGCGATGGATCGCCATGTGCACGTGCCAGGCGCCGCGCTTCTGCCGCTCGAACGCCGCGACGTAGACGAACCCAGGAAGCAACCGACGCATGCGCCGCACGAACTCCTTCATGTGCTGCTTGCAGAGGGTCAGGTCTTGCTGATTCTCGCGATAGGTCAGCGTGAGCAGCGCATCGAGCCCGAGCGCCTTCACGCGCCGGCGCACTTGGGTCTTGGCACGGCGAGCAGCGCGCAGAAGGTTTGCCTGCTTGCGGTCCTCCGCGAATTCCTGGCGCTCCAACTCCCACATCGCCAACTCGGCGAGGGTGGCCCGGCGCATCTCCTCCCAAACCACCTGCCGAGTGATGACGGCCTCTTTGTGACCGTTGCCCAGGTGATGCACGCGCATCACATGCTCATCACTTCGCTTGCCCTCGTACAGAATTCCGTCTATAAGCCTTCTCACTTGCACTCCTGCGTTGAGTGTTAGTCACCGCCCCCGGACTGTTGGTAGCAGTCGCGGGGGCTTTCTTTTTGGCCCGTGGAAGGCCGTAGACGACATCAGGGCCTCCAAACAGATCCGGCTGGACCTGCACCCTTACCAATGGCTTCGAAAGGCTCATAGGGCCTCCAACCAATTACGCCAGCCACTCGAGCGGATGACGCATTTCGTCGATCGACGAAACATGCCATCGCCGGCGTGCGCTCACACGACGGGGGAGAGCTTCGTCAAGCACGCAGCGACCTCCCATGGATACGCACCGGCCTCGATCCGCTGGTAGTGCCTCAGCGACGTACCGCAGCGCTTGGCCGCCTCAAGCTGGGTCAACTGAAGCATGCGCCGACGATCCGCCAACGGCGAGTCAACAGCGCCCCAACGAGAGCGGTAGGAACCGCGACGACCACCGTCGTTCCGACCCATGAGCCCCCCTGTGTTCTGAAGTGTCCTAGGAATAAATCTAGCGGCGCTGCGCGCCGCCCCTCGCGCTACGCGCAACGGGCGCCGCGAACGCCGCCCGAGCTTGCACCGCCCAGCTGCGAACCACAGATCCGGGCCAAAGGCCCACCATCCGACGTACGCCGCACTAACGCCACTGCCGGTCTTGAGGAGATGGGCCGCCATCATCGAGCGCCAAACGTATGACCTTGACCAGTCGACGGCCCTCCACGCGAAGGCCCAACGCTCAACGCACCCGGCATCGCACCGGGGTCGTTGGCCGCGACATTCGTGCGCAACTCCGACGGAGCCACGGGTGACCCGCGAACGCCCGCCATCTCGCGCATCTGCTGAAGCCGAGCCTCAGGCACCCGGATGTCTCCATCCAGCGGCCAAGACGTCGCCAGCCCGAACCAGTCGCCAACGGCCAACTGAACCGTGTCGCCGCTGACAAGCACTGCAACGCCGAGCTGTCGAAGGGAGTCAAGCGACATGCGCTCCATCACCCGCATGTCCCCGCTCACCCACTCCACCACACCGCCGACACGCTCGCCCATCCTCGCCAAGCCAGCCAAGCGCAGCCGATTGCCGGCGAGCCCGGACAAGTGCTTCTCGATGGCGCTGCGCGGCCGCTGCTCGACAACCGGCGTGGACGCCGCCCCCACCGCAGCACGCGCCACCACTGGTGCCGACGCCGCGGCTGAACCCGGCGCCGCAACCGCCCCGGCCTGCTTCGGCTTCACCGGCTCAGGATGGAAGAACTTCCACGACGTCCAGGCGCCCCAGATCGCCGCTGCCACCGCCAGCGGGATCCCGTACTTGAACAGCCCGCTACTGAACACCGTGGCACGCGACTCACGGTAATCGGCCGTGTTCGTGTCAGCGCTGACGTGACTGGCATACGAGCCGAAATACTTCACGTCGTAGGCGCTGACCACCGTGCCGACCTTCGTGTACTTGTCATCGCCCTTATGCCGCCACGTCGTCACCGAGTACCGCTTGCCAGCACCTATCCCATTCAGCTTCAAAAAACAGAGCTTGAGCTCCACACGCCGGCGCCAAAGCGCGTTCACGTCCTTAATGCTCTGGCCCATCAACACGATATCGATGCCACGGTGACCGTGCTCCGTCACGAACTGCGTCATCGACTGGCTCAGCTTCGAGGAGGTGCCCCAAAAGTTCTGAGCCTCATCAAGCACGATCAGCGCGTTGTCCTTCGACAGCTCAGGAATCTCAGGCACCTGCTCGCGAGTGATCGCAGTCAGCAGCTCACGGCAGCGCTCCACCGTCACCCCGGCCAGCTCAGCGATCTTCTCGTGGTTAAGCCCTTCGACGTACGCCACCACCGGACGACCAGCGGCGATCGCAGGAATGATCCGCCGCACCAGCGACTCATAGCTCTTGCCGGAACGCGGCAAACCCTCGTGAAAGATGATCATGCGGTCACCACTGGAACAGCGTCGCGAACTTGCGAACGATGCGGAACGCGTAGCCAGAGCCGATCACCGCGAGCGCAGCGGGCAACCCGCACTGCGTCACCAGGTACATCACGGAACCGTCCAGCTGCCCGAACACCGACCCGAGACCAGCGGTCAAGAAATCCGGCACCGGGAGGTGCGAAACGACGTAGACGAACGCGTTGACGATCTGCTCAAAGACCGTCAACAGCAGATCGATCACGAACTGCCAAAGGTCCTTAAAAAGCTGCTTCAGCAGCGCCAACAACCACGTGGTGAATTGCTCAAGCATTGCTCACTCCATCGCAATACGGAACGCCAAGAAGGACGCGACCAACAGCAGCACGCTCCGGATCACCACGAACGCTATCGAGGCCATCGAGGTGCAGAAGGCGTCAAAACTGAAGGTCGCATTGATGAACGGGATATGACCGCTGATCACCGGGCACGAGCCTCCGCCAGACACCGAGAAGAACCTGTTGACCGCGCCGCCAAACTCCGTGCCAGAAAGCGCATCGGCCGCGCCCTGCAGCACCTCCTGAAAGGTCTTGGTGCCGGCCCGCTTCGAGTACGACTCTCCGACCGCAGCTGGGCTGCCTCCGCAGTCCTTTCCGCTTGGGTTCTTCTCGCACTCGGTCTTCTCAGGATCGTCAGGGTCTTCGGGATCAGCCGCCTCCGAACCGCCGGGCCGCCCCTCGTGCACCGTCTGCTCCGTGGTCGTCTTCGTGCCATCCGTGCCGGTCGTCGTCGTTGTCGTCGTGGTGGTCTTGTTGCCGTCGCGGTCAACCGTCACCGCCGTGGTCTTCTCCCACTTGCTGCCGTCCCCATTGATGCCCGACTCAGTGGTGACCTGCTTGGACTCTTTGTCCTTGCTTCCATCGGTCTGGTCGCCGCCGCTTCCATCGGGCTTGTAGCTGTTGGCGCAGTACGGCTTCCCGTTCACCTCGCCAAGCACCTGCCCCTCGCCGCAAGAATCCTTGGGCACGCCCGACGTTGACTGACCCAGCTCAGTCGTAGACGACCCTGGGCACTTGTTGCCGGTCGAGACGTACTCGCCCTTCGCAAACCAATGTTTCGTGCCACCAACGAGCGCGCTGCCTGCCGGTGAGCTGCCGTCAAACACCACCTCACACCGGCTCTTGCACGACATCAGCGGCGGATTGGCGCCAGCACCTGCGCCGATGTCGTAGTAGCCGCTGGACATCGTGACGCCGGCCGCGCACACCGGCTCGCACGCCTTCTTGTCTGGAGTCGGCTTCGTGTTGACCGGACACCAGCAAGTATTTGGAAACGCCGGCGCCCCGGGCACGGCGCTGTCAGGGCACTCCATGTCATTGACGCTGTACACCCAGACTTGCACCGAGACGGGCGAACAACCGCCCCCAGGCTCTGTGGGATGCGACCTGCAGGATGACCCTGCCAGCGTCCCATACGCGCCACCACCGTTGTCAACCGCGGGCACCGACGTGACCCCGTAGGTGTACGTGTAGGTCCACCCACCGATGACCTGCGGCTTGCTGAATATCGGCACGCAAGCCTGGAGCGCAGCCCCCGGCGAGTCAGACTTGTCGCTCGACTGCGACCCGCAATCCGCGATGTAGCGCCACTTCGCCTTGCCGTCGACCTGCTGGCCGCTTTCACCCACCTGCGCCATCACCGGCGTCGCCGCGACAAGCATCAACATCACGGCAAGGACCTCGAGGCAGGACCACGCACGCGCAACGCGCCGGCACAGCGCATCAGCCATGGGTCAACCCCGCCACGGCCGCACAGCCGCTCAAGGTGCCCACGAAGAAGCCGAGCAAAAGAACAATCGACATCACGCCTCCCTAAGAAAAACGCCCCCAGGCGAATGCACTGGGGGCGACCGGTGTGTCCGCGATCAGCGGATCATCGAGATGACCTTGTTGGCGCCCCACTTGGCGACGTCGGGCAGCACCTTCAGCGCCGCGATGGCGAGGATGGCGGTGGCGACGGTCGTCAGATCGATGGCGCCGGTCAGGGTGGAAAAGTCCATGTGAAAGCTCCTATTGCTTCGAGATGAAATTAACGACCGCCCCGCACCCCCACGCAACGATGTAGGAGCCGACCACGAGAGAGAAGCCCCACACCCAGGCGGCCGCGAAATCGGTCGGCGTGGGGGTCTTGAACACGGAGAGGAGGGCGGTGTCGGAGCCCTGCATGACAACGACCGGACATCCGGTCACGTCGGCGGGCTGGACCGGGGTGGGGCGCAGCACAGCACCCGCGTCGGTCATCACGAACTCAGCGCAGAGCACGACAGCGCTCCTCAGGCTTGAGCAGGAGCCTTGGGCGCCCGAGCGGTCGCTACGGGAATCTCGACCAGCCCGGTCAGCACGGCCTCGATTCGGCGCGACGCGAAATTGGCGTGCAGCGCGAACGTCGCAGTGAACGTCCCAGGCTTCACCTTGTCGCGCAGGCTCTTGGGCACCTGCAGGACGCCGACTTGGTCGACCGAACCGTCGTCGTTGAGCAGCAGGCACTCAGCGTCCTGCATGTCGTAGGCCTTCTGGGTCTTGGCGCTGATGCCGGTCTTCGGGTCGTTCAGCTTCAGGATCTGGATGATGGATTGCATGGTCACTCCGAGTGCGCCCAGGCTCGCGAGCCGGGCAAGTGGTTGAAGTGACTGGGCAGGCTCATCCCGGCTATCACGGGCAACGGCTGCGTTCTTCCACCCGCTCTTGCGGCCTCCCAGTCAACCCCCAAGAGGGACGGCACCGTGCGCGGCGTATCATTCCCTCTAGAGGCCACGTTCCCTTTTGAGAGAACGTTTCGAAATAGTACCCCGGAGAGAGTCCGTTATGAAGCTAGCTGCGCTGCTTGACAAGGCGTCCCAAACGTGCGGGTCCGACTACGCGCTCGCAAAGAACCTCGGCGTCGGTCGCAGCAAGGTCAGCGACTGGAGGAACGAACGAGCGTCATGCGGCGTCGAATACCGAGCGCTCATGGCGTCTATCGCCGGAGTCGACGTGGACGAGGTGATCCGAGACGCGCTGCTCGAAAAACACGCCAATACGCCTCTGGGAGAGCGCCTCCTGAGTGCCCTGGGAAACGTAGTGCATGGAGGGGCGGCGATCACGCTTACTTCGCTCAGCGCCGGCTATTTGCTGATCCAGGGCCTGGCTGACCATTGCGTGCAATTGACAATGTGCATTATGTGATGTTATCGCCGCCATCTTTGAGGGCTCCCCATCTGGAGACCCAAAAACACGCCGAAACCGGCGCCTTGGTGCCCGCTGGACTCGCGCCGGTCGGCGAAATCACCGTCATCGACGCACTCACCGGCCGCGACGGCACGAATCGCTCGCGTGCCGGCAACCGGCAACTCGACGCCGACACCGACCAGCAGGCTGTGCTGGCGTGGCTTGCGAGGTTCGCCGACAGCCCCAACACGCTGGCAAACGCCCGCCGCGAAGCTGAGCGCCTGCTGCTGTGGGCGTTGGTCGAGCGGAGCAAGCCGTTGTCGTCGCTGGCCCATGAGGACCTGCTGATCTACCGCCGCTTCCTGGCCAACCCACAGCCGGCCGACCGCTGGGTGATGGCGCCAGGTCGCAAAGCTGGCCGCCGGGATCCGCGCTGGCGGCCCTTCGCCGGGCCGCTGTCTGAGGCCAGCATTCGGCAGTCCATGGTGGTGCTGAACTCCATGATGTCGTGGCTGGTCGAGGCGGGCTACCTGGCCGGCAATCCCCTTTCACTAAGCCGGACCCGCCGCAAGGCACCTCCCCCGCGCGTCTCGATCGCCACGACCAGTATCTACGTGCACGGCGAAGACGATGCACGGCACGACGCTATCAGCGGTGCTCACCGCATGAGCTGGGACGCCGTGGGCAGCGCTCCAAAGACCTGAACTCACTCGGTCCGTGCAACTCGCGTTCTTTCCCTGGATCCGTCTCGACGATCAGGACGGAGCTTGAACTACCTCAGCTTTGACCAAGGCTAGGTGCTATGCGGCAAGGTCAACATGACTTTGCGGCGGCCTCGCTCGCCTACGCCGGCTTATCGCGACAGCCCAACATCGCCGGTCCTCTGGGAGTCGTACCTGACGATAGCAACGAGGTGGTCTGCCATCGGGATTCACTTGCCAAAGACGGCAGCGCGGGCGACTGCGCCGCGTTCAGCTCATGGAGCGAGTCCGATCTGTTTCATGAAGGAGGCGTTGTCCCAGAACAGCCATTCCTCGTCCATGACGCCGTCTTTCCAGTGACCGATCGTGACCATATCCAGTCGGAAGGACTTGCCGGTTGGAGCAATGGTCTTGCCACCGCCGATGTCCATCGGCTTCGTGAATGTTCCCGTTAGGACGCCCATGACAGCGGTCCATTCGCCCGAAGCAATGCGAATCGGATGCTGCTTGATCGACGTGTCGGGCGCGAAGGCGAACTGCGGCTTCAGCTCTTCGATATGCGCATCCAATCCCTTCGTCGCGTGCCCATCGGGATAGTGCACGACGATGTCCTTGCCGTGGCTCTTGCCCAGCAGCTCCCACCTCTGGCCGCTGTAGACGTTGAAGTCGAGGTCGTCGAAGTTGGTGAGATTGGCTTGCTCCGAAGCACGGGTCTTGGCCACGGCGGCGATCTGCTGTTTCAACACCTCGACCTCTGAGCTTGATGAGGAAGGCGACGCGCAGCCGGCCAGGGTGACGGTTGCGATGACGAGTGCGGAGTGCAGGGTTTTCATTGCACGCTTTCAGTGATTGAGTGGAATCGGGCCAAGCGCGGGGGCTCGGCAGGCCGGGTTCGTGGCGGTCAGGAGGCTGCCATGGCGGCCACCTGCGGCGCCGTCAGCGCGCCGCGATAGATCCTGAAGTCCTGGATGAGCCCGTTGAACGTGGGATCGTTCGGCCACTGCGACTTCCCGATCCAGCTCTGCGTCGTGTGGCGCAGCTGGAATGGATTGATGAACACATTGCCGTTGCTGCCCACCGCAACGCCGTTGACGAAGAGCGTGAGCGTCGTCCCCGACAGCGTGACGGCGACATGCGTCCATTGGCGGCTGGGAAGCTCTTGACCGCCGTCCACGCGCAGGAACGGGCCGTTCTGGGTGAGCGTGCACTCGAAGCGGACGACACCATTGCCTGCGTGAGGTGTGAGAAACATGTAGTGGTTGCCGTCGGAGCCGATGTCGAAGATGCGCGCCCACGTCTGGCCGCCATTCCAATTGACCCAGGCCGTGATGCTGAAGTCGCCAACGTTGACCAGGAGGTCGGCCGGCAGCGCAGCACAGGCGCCCCCTCCACCCAGCTGCAATGCGCTCCCTCCCGAGCGACCCTTGCCCCAGGTGGCGCCGCCGATCAACTGGACCGGGGCCCCGTTGCTGTTGCTGTCGCGAGCCGACGTACCCTGGCCGTCGTCGAAGGCCCAACGAGCCCTCACGAAGGTGACCGACGTACCCATGGCCTGGTTCGACGGGGCCGACTCGCCGGAGGGTGTCTGCGCGGTCACCACGTAGTAGTAGATGCCCGGGGCCGGGCCGGCATCCGTCCAGGTGCGCGGTTCGGTGATACCGGTTGCCACGACGGCGTATGGGCCGCCCGCTTGGGTCGCGCGCTTGACCGTGTAGCTGCTGGCATAGGCGGTCCCCCACCAGGACAGCACGATGTCGCGCCCCCTGGTCAGCGCCACCACACCGCTCGGTGGCGAGCCAGCGGCGATCGGGTCGCGGCTAAAGGTCAGCGTGCCCAGACCCTGCTGATCCATGGCGCCCCCGCCTGACCACATGGGGGGGCCGGGTTCGGGGGCGACCTTCTTGGCGAACATCTCCGAAAACGGCGCGGCAATCCCGCGCCTGTTCACATAGTGGTTGACGATCTGCGCCCACGCGGCGCGGGTCGCTCCCTGGCCGCCGGTCGCGAACACGGCGGCGTCACCGCACGGGACGTACGGTACCGCGTAGTAGCTGGATCCGCTCTCGATGAGATTGGCCCTGGCCACGTACTCGCACGCCGACAGCACGCGGTTGTTGTCATACCCGTAGAGGTCGATGCCCTGGTTCCAGGCCATTTCGCTCAGCAGGCTCACCAGCGCGACGCTGAGCGAGTTGTGGCCCTGGTCGCGTCCCGACTCCTGCGTCTGGCCCATGAAGCCCGGATGCAGGTAGTAGGTCATCATGTTGATGGCGCCATTGCCCATGCCGGACTTGAAATAGTCGATCACGGCATTGACGATCTTCTGGTTGTCGCAAAGCACCCCGGTGGCGAACGATGCCGCCATGGCGCACAGGCCCCAATTGGAAAAAACCGACAGCGAGTTGTTGATTGCCCAGGGCGTATCGCCGACGCCGCCGCCGTTCATGGGCTGGAAAACCTTGAGCATCATGGCCTGGAAGGCAGCCAGGTTCGCAGCGCCCAGGCCGGCGTAGTCACGCATCAGTTCGCCCACGTTGGCGAACTGATAGCCTTGAAGGCCCGCGACGAGATACCCGTCGTAGGCGCCGTTCTGGACGGCGATTTCGGTGAGCGTGGATGACCAGGCATTCATGACACGCACCGCACAGTCCGCCGCGGCCTTGTTGCCCGTGATCTTCCAGATCAATGCGTTCTGGTAGGCCACAGTGATGTCCCATTGCAGGAACTGCGCGTTGTCCGGGAAGCCCGGCTGATGGGCGTACACGATCGGCTTGGGATTCGGCTTCCAGTCCGGGTCGGCAAATCCGCTCGCCTGCAATTGCTTCCAGCCGTCAATCCACGGCGACGCCTGGGCCGCAACCTTCGCCTTCATGCGATCCAGGTCGGCCTGGCTGTGCAGCAAGCCGGGATGGACGAATCCTTGTGGCGTCGCCGAGGCTTTCGAAAGACCAGAGCTCCCAGTGTCGGCGTCCGTGCCACTGATCGAGGGCGAGCCGATCTCGCCCTTGCCCGCGCCGCCGCCGCATCCCGGCAGCAGCGGGAACATCGGCAACAGACCCAGGCCCAGGGAGAGCGAGCGCCGTGCCTGATCGGGCATCTGGTCGGCCGCTTGGCCAGGAGTGGTGGTTTGCGCGGATTTCTTTGACTCGTTCACTTCACGAAATTCCGAGTTTGGGTTTGCCGCACGGTCGCCAGGCTTGCCGTTGCCCGGGCAGCGAAAGGATGGTTATTGGTGCGCCGGTTATGCGTGCCAACTCGCGCGCAGGCAGTCGACCAAAAGGCGATGCTTGCTCTGTGGAACCGCTCGCCCACGCCTTGTGTTTCTGGCCCTCGCTCGACAACAAGCGCTGGAACGCAGGCCTGCTGCCTGGATGACCGGACTTCGCTCTCTCGGCACTACCTCTCGAAGCGCTTCATGCTCATCGTCGAGGCCTCGATCTTCGACATGAACGTCGCGGCGGCGGGAGCCTTCTGGAACGAGGCCATCGATGCGTCGGCGTCCTTCGTCGACCGCCAATGGACGATCACCAGCCACTCGCCATCTGCGCCGTGCGCGCTTTCCCGCGACACGAAGCCCAGCTGCTTCGAGACGTGCTCATGCTCCACCGCTTTATCGATCGGCGCGAACTCAGCCGCAGAGACTCCAGCCTTGAGCTTGAACGTGACGACTTCGATGATCTTGCCGCCTCCGGCAGCCAGGGCCGGCTGAACGACGCACATGGCTGATAACGCTCCACCGAGCAGGAACTTCAACAGATTCATGGGTTCGCTCCTTCCTGCTTCAGAACTTGCCGTTGGCGTTCTTCCAATCCGACCGCGCCGGGATGGTCTCGATCGTGTCCCAGTGCTCGGCGATCTTGCCGCTCTCGACCCGGAAGAGGTCATAGAACGCGCTCGGCTTGCCTGCGAACTCGCCCTCGCTGGCGACGAGCACGAAGTTGCCCTCGCCCAGGACTTTGTGGACACGGTGGTACTTCATGGTCACGCCCGCCTTGGCCATGGCCTGCAGCGCGGCGCCGAGGCCGGACAGGCCGTCGGCGATCTGCGGGTTGTGCTGCTGGTAGCGGTCGCCGTCGTAGTAGCCCGCGAGCCGGTCCATACGGCCGTTCACGAGGATGTCGTCCACGAAGGCCGCCACCACCTGCTTGTTGGCCGCCGTCTTGTCCAGGTCCGTCACGGTGGTCGGCCCGTCGATCATCGTGCGCCCGCTCGGGTTCGGCTTGGCGGGCGTTTCCTGCAGGTTGTCCCAGTGCTCGACGATCTTGCCGTCCTCGAAACGGAAGATGTCGAAGCCGATCTTCGGGCCGAAGAAGTCGTACTCGGTGTGGGCGAAGACGAAATCGCCGTCCTGGAACACCCGCACCGTGTTCACCCGGGCCGACCCCTTGGGCAGCGCCTGCAGCAGCGCGCCGAAACCGGCCAGGCCGTCCCCGACGGCGAGGTTGTGCTGGATGTACTGGGTCGGATTGACGACCGCCACCGGGGCCGACTCGCCAGTTTCGATGGACTTGAGCAGCGCGACGACCTGCGCCTTGCGATCGGTAGACATGTGAGATCCTTGCGTGGACGTGGGGTGGGTTGCGCAGCCTGCGGCAGCCGCGAGAAGGGCCAGCGCGAAGACTCGCCGTGAGTGGAGAGGTAGGAAGTTCATCGGCTTACTTTGCCCACTGCATGCCCAGGCACCAAGGTCATGGCGGCGCAAGTGATGGTAGAAATCGCGCAGCCGCGCCGTCCGGAGCGCAGTACGGAGTGCGTGTGCCTGAAGTCCGCAAAGCCCTGCGCGAGACACGCTTCGCGAACAAGCGGCTGAACTCGGTCGGCGTGGAGTTGATGACCTTGGCGCAGCTGCGCGCCCGCGTGCCGACCAGGCAGTTGTACGAGCCCGAGCGCGTCGCGTTCTTCATGGTGCTCGTGGTGACGGGCGGGCATGGAGAGCACGTGGTCGACTTCGAGCGCTTTGCGCTGCGCGCCGACGATGTCGTCTTCGTCCGCCCCGGGCAGGCGCAGCAATGGCAGCCGGCCGATGGTCTGCAGGCTGATCTGCTGCTGATCGATCCCTCCGTCGTGAAACCCGCAGCGTCGGCACCCGGAGCTGGCGCGATGGCGCTGCTGCGCCTGGAGGACTGGGCGACCCGCTTCAGGATGGACGCCGACAGACTGGCAGCCTGGCGCGCGTTGGCCGCGGAGCTGTGCCGGGAACTCGGTCGGCCATCGCTGGACGAGCTGTCCGCCGCCATGGCGCGGGAGCTGCTCGTCTGCCTGCTGCTCGGCATCAGCCGGCCGGCCATGGAGCATTCGACGGCCTCGACGGCGCAGGCCTCGCTGGTCCGGCGCTTCCGGCGCGAACTGGATGGACTGGTCTACAACCGGCCGTCCGTTGCCGTGCTCGCCGAGCGATTGGGCGTCTCGACGAGCACGTTGACGCGGGTCTGCAATGACGTGCTGGGCCATTCGGCCAAGGAGGCGGTGGACCGGCGCGTGGCGCTGGAAGCGCAGCGCCTGCTCGTGCATAGCACGTCGACGTCAGTCGCCATCGGCGAGCTGCTCGGCTTCAGCGAGCCGACGAATTTCGTCAAATTCTTCCGGCGGCGCGTCGGCAGCACGCCAGAGGCGTTCCGACAGGCGCACCGGCTGCAGCGCTCTTAGCGGGATGCACGCTGATTACAGGGCGCGGGCTCGACGGCGCCAATAAACGGAATAACGTTGATGATGCACGTCAAATAACGGCCGAACGACAACGCCACTTGCCGGACCAGCGTCCTTAATCTTGAATGCGGACGGATCACCGGGGATTGGAGCGAGCCAATCTGCAGGATTGCTGGATGTGTTGACGATATCGGGAACTGGCGCCGCCGCGATCTTCAGGTAGGCATCCTTGTCACCTACGTCGCTATCAGGCATATCAGCCTTGCCAAGTCCTCCGGCCAGCAATACGGGACCATGGAAGATGGCGACCATTGAGGGGTCGTCCTTGGCTTGCTCGAGTCGCAGCACCGCTGGAAGCGTAAGTTCGATCACGTCACCCGCTTTCCATGGCCGCTTCAGCGATATATAGCTTGCGGGCGTTCCAGCCACCCGCTCCAGCTTCTCGTTGATCTTTACCGTAACGGGCTTGGCGACCCATCCAGGGATACGCATATTGAGAGTGACGGCATGAGCTGTAGGCTTGACTACCGTCAAGCGCACCGATTCGCCCCGCGTGATATCCCCTTGCTGCCGCAGCACCATCCCGGCTTCACTCCAGTTCAGCTCAGACGGGATATACAGGTTCACCCAGAGCGAATCATCCTTGTGGAAGTAAATGCCTTCGTTGTAGCGCCCGGTATTCTCAATGCCCGACCCGGTGCAGCAAAAGCTGCCGTTGAGATAGGTGCGAAAATCTCCATGGAACGGCGTGAAGTAGGTCATGGCGCCCGTATCCGGTGCTACCGACGCTAAAACATGGTTGTACAACGCCCGCTCGTAATAGTCAGCAAGATCGGCATGGCGGTTGCGCTCGAACAGCCTCGCGGTCAGCTTGAGCATGTTGTGGGTGTTGCACGTTTCGGCCGTGGTCGGGGGCAAAACCTTCTGGTTATCGATTGACGGGCCAGCCTCCACGCCGGGCTTGTCGAACCATTCGTTGAATGAGTTGCCGCCGTTGGCGAAAGAATGCCGGTGCACAACCAGCCGCCAGAAGTTCTCGGACGCCTTCAACTCCACCGGGTCGCCATCGACGTTCGCGGAGTTGGCCAAGCCCACGGCCTGTGCAACATGCGTGTTGGCGTGCACGCCACCCAGCTTATCTTCGCCGTCGGCAAGTGGGCCGACAAACCAGGGGCGGTTGAAAATGCGGGCGGCTACGAGGTGGCGCGGATTTTCGGTGATCTTGAACAGTTCCGTCAGTACATCACTCATCGCGCCAAATTCGGTCTTTGGATTGCGCTCGTTGTCCGTACGGAAAATCCTGTCAATCTGCGCCGCATCCAACGCCGCGAGTCGGTTTCCAAAGTAGTCGGCCATCTTCGTCGCCACGTCGAGTGCCTGCTGATTGCCGACATAGACATGGGCGTCGAGGAGACCCGACATGATCTTCTGGATGGTGTAATAAGGGACGACAATTTCGCCAGAATCGGCCCCGGGCTTGCCTTCGAGTTTGTCGAAGGCCGCCGTGGAAAAGGCGGCGAGGTAGCCATTCAGATTCAAGCTGCTCTGACATTTGGCGAGTTCTTCCACGAGGTAATTGACCCGCTCGCGGAAAAGGATGCTTCCCGTTGCGACCGCCATGCGCGAGGCGGCGGACAAATAATGTCCTGCCATGTGCCCGCGAATAAATCCACTATCCCAGCCGTCGTAGCCGCTCTCGATGCCTCTCTTTTGTGGAAGTTTGGCCAAAGCGCGGTAGGAGTAGAGCAACTTGTCTGGATCGTAAGACGCGAGCACCCCTTTTCGATGCAGCTCTTGCCGTGCGTAAAACGGGCTTCCCGGCAGCAAGCGCACCTGATTTGCCAGAAAGGCCTTCGCCGCATCAACTGGAACCATACCCGGTACGGGAGGCACAAATTGGCCAAGGTCGTGGGCGCCGCAATGCATCGGCACTCCCGCGAGGGTGGCTCTGAGCATCGAACGTCGGGTGAAAGGCATGAGGAAGGCTTTCGTCAAAGGGGCAAAGCGATGATCACTATTCCGCTGGCGAGGGCGAAACCCGACTATGTTTCAGCTATTTTGATCAGCCGCGACTAACGATCTATAAACGCGCCGGCAGGGTCGTAACCGAGGGGCTGACCGGCCTATCTACTCACCGCTGGATGCGCAGGGCGGCGACATGGCGGCTTGGCAGCCGTTCGGGCACGTCGACCTCGAGTGCCTCACCGTTCTGGCGGAACGTCAGCAGGCCCGCTCCGAGCAGCTCCACCTTGCGCACCGGCCGCGGATCGTGCGCATTGCCGCGGCGCAGTGATGCGATCTTCACCGTGCCCTGGGGCTCGCCCAACGAGAGCGCATACAGCATGTCGCCGCGGGTCGTGAAGCGGATGTCCTGCGCCGTGTAGGCCGTGTCTTCCTGGAAGGCCCCGCTGGCGGCCTGGGTCGGACCTTCGCCGTAGACCTTCCAAGGCCGCGTGCCGTGGATGGCCTCGGCGTTGACCTTCATCCATGCGGACATCTCGGTCAGCAGCTGATCCGACTCGGGCACCAGCGTGCCGTCGGCGCGCTGCACGACGTTGAGCAGCAGGTTGCCGTTCTTGCTGACGATGTCGGCCAGCAGGGTCAGCACCTGGGCCGGCGTCTTGTAGCGGTCGTTCTGGTTGAAGAACCAGTCGCCGTTGGAGGTGTCGGTCTGCCAGGGCAGCGGATTGATGCCTTCGAGTACGCCGCGTTCGACGTCCTGCACACCGACCGCGCGGATGAACTCGCCAGACCCCGAATCCTTGTGGTTGTACACGGCCTGCATCTCGCCGTTTCGGCGCACCGAAGTGTTGAAGAGATGCGCGATCGCGGCCCGGCCCACGTCGCCAAACGGGATGCCGCCGTCGGAGTACAGCAGGTCCGGCTGATGGCTGTCGATCAGGTCGACGATGCGGCGATACCAGATCTCATGGAACTTCGGATTGGTCGTGTACCAGTCGCCCCCGCGGTTGAGGAAGGGCGTGTCGTGCGGCTCGTGGTAGAGATCGAAGTTCTCCGGCTTGGCGCCGTCATAGGGCGCGCCAAACTTGCCCCAGAACTGGTCGCATTGGTGGCTGGGCCACCACCAGTTGTGGCTGGCGCCCAGGTGCTCGGACACGCCAAAGCGCAGCCCGCGCTTGCGCGCCGCGCGGGACCAGTCGCCCACGATGTCGCGCATGGGGCCCACCTTGGTGGCGTTCCAGCGATGGTGCTTGGAGTTCCACAGGTCGAAGTTGTCGTGGTGCACGCCCATCGACACGAAGTACTTGGCGCCTGCGGCCACGTAGCGGTCCATCAGCGCCTCGGGCTCGAAGCGCTCGGCCTTCCACAGCTTGATGATGTCCTTGTAGCCGACCTCGGACGGATGGCCAAAGGTCTTCACGTGGTGGTCGTAGTGCCCGTGGCCGGGCACGTACATGTAGCGGGCATACCAGTCGCCCTGGCCGGGCACGGCCTGCGGGCCCCAGTGCGACCAGATGCCGAGCTTGGCGTCGCGGAACCAGGTGGGCACCTTGGACGCGCGCAGCGAATCGACCGCGGCGTTGAAGGGGCCGCTGGACGCGGGCGGCTTGTAGGCTGGCGCCGGGGTCTGACAGTCCTGCGCCTGCGCCAAGCGGGTGACTCCTAACGCCGTGGCGGCCAGCAGCGGCGTGGCCAGGAAGCTGCGTTTGCTCAGGTCAGACATTCGGTTCGAACCTCGTGGAACGATGTAATTGGTAAATCCAATTCTCCACTAATTATTAAGTGGTCTGACCGAAATTACCATAAGTGCTCTACAGCAGCGCCCAGGTTGGCCTCGTCTTGCACGACGTCCTTGGGGTTCCCGCCGTCCTTCAGCGAGATCTCCCAGCGGCGGTGGTTGCCCGAGTCATCTGCACCGGGCCATCAGCGTACCGGCGTGATGCGGACCATGATCACGCCGTGAGGTGCGACCTTGCCGCCGTAGCTGCCGCTGACGCCCTTCGTGACCTTTTTGCTCCACAGGTCCTTCACGTCGGCCTTGCGGTCGGCGGGCAGGCCCAGGCGGTCCCACGTGAACCGCATGTCGGCCGGCGTCTTGCCGCGGTTGAACAGCACGGCCGCGAACTCGCCGCCCTGCAGCGAACGCACCCAGACCTCGAGGTCGCCGTCCTTCGACAGGCGGCGGCCCGGCTTGCCCAGCGGGTCCTGGTCAACGGCGATCACGTCCTTGTTGGTCAGGATGCGCAGCGTGTCGGGGTCCATCTTGGACAGGTCGTTGCCGGCGATCAGCGGCGCGGCCATCATGGCCCACAGCGAGAAGTGGCTCTCGTACTCGGTGGTCGTCATGCCGCCGTTGCCCACTTCCAGCATGTCGGGGTCGTTCCAGGCGTTCGGTGCCGCGTAGGACCACAGCTCGGCCTGCCGGTCGAGGATGTTCACGACGCCAAGCGGCCAGGGCTCCTTGTTGTCCCAGAGATCGCCGATGTCGGGGGTGGTGCGCCAGAGGTGGCCGACCGGCGGGGCCCAGCGCACGGGCTGGTGGTCGCCCCATTCGCAAATGGAGAACACGATGTCGCGGCCCGACTCACGCAGCGCCTTGGCCATGATGGTGTAGGCCGCTTCGGGGTTGCGCATGCCGGTGTGGCACCAGTCGTACTTCAGGTAGTCCACGCCCCATTTGGCGTACTGGCGCGCGTCCTGGAACTCATGCCCGGCGCTGCCGGGGCGGCCCGCGCAGGTCAGCGAGCCGGCGTCGGAATAGAGGCCGAACTTCAGGCCCTTGCTGTGCACGTAGTCGGCCAGCGCCTTGATGCCACTGGGGAAGTGCTCGGGGTCGGCCTGGATATTGCCGTCGGCGTCGCGGCTCTTCTGCCAGCAGTCGTCGATGACGATGTACTGGTAACCGGCGTCCTTCATGCCGGACGCTGCCATTGCGTCGGCCTGCCTGCGGATCATTTCTTCGCTGACGTCGCAGCCGAACTTGTTCCAGGAGTTCCAACCCATCGGGGGCGTGGGCGAGATGTTGGGCTTGGGCGCGTCGAGCTTGAGCGTCTCGTGGGCGTGGGCGGGGGCTACGGCGATGCAGCAGAGCAGGACGACGGCGTGGGCCGCGCGTCGGAACAGGTGATGCATGGAAAGGTCCTCAGGAAAAAGATGCAGAGGGTTGGAACTTCAGCGGCCGTAGCGGCGGACCGCCGATTCCAGCGGTCAGTCGTCGGTGCGCAGCGGCGGCAGCGGCAGGTCATCGCCGCCGACCCATGCATAGCGCGCGGCCACCGGGGAGGCCGCGGCCGGGCTGGTCAGCACGATGCGGTCGCCGTCGATGCGGGCTTGAGCGGGCACCCCGTGGCAGTCGGCGCCTGCCACGAAGAAGCTGCGCACCGGCTCGCTCTTCTTCATCGGAGTCGGTCTCATCTCTCTTGCTTGAATTTCAGTTCTTGGATTTCAGTGTTTCGTCAGGCCAGCCTGACTTCGATGCCGCGGCCGGTGTAGACCAGCTCTTGTCCTGGCGCGGATTGCAGCGGCGGCTGGCCGGGGCCGACGCGGTGCAGCCTGAAGCGCCGCGTTGCCAACATGCCGTCGAAGCGGCCACGGCGCGGTGCGAGCTTCAGCACGCCGCGCTTGTCGTCCCAATTCATGCGGATGACGCTGAACCCGCCCTTCTCGTAGGCGTAGTTCAGGCCGTCGTCCTCATAGAGGTCGAAGGCGCCGTCGCGGCCCGGCACGATGTACAGGTCCATGACCTCGCCGGTGGCTTCGGCGGTGGACTGCAGCACCGGCCCGAGCGGCAGGATGCTGCCCGCGCGCAGGTGCAGCGGGATGCGCTCCAGCGGCGACGCCACGTCATGCGTGCGGCCGCCGGCGCGGCGCTCGCCGGTCCAGAAGTCGACCCAGCCACCGGCGGACTGCGGCAGATAGACCGGCCAGCTCGACACGTTGGGCGCCACCACCGGCGCCACATGCAGCGCGCGGCCGAACAGGTAGCTGTGCGCCTGGTCCAGGGCTTGGGGGTCCGCGGGGAAGTCGAACACCAGCGGGCGCATGATGGGCACGCCCTTGGCATGCACCTCGTGGGCGACGCTGTACAGGTAAGGCAGCAGCCGGTAGCGCAGCTCCAGGTACTGGCGCGACACGGCCTCCACCTTGTCGCCATAGCGCCAGAACTCGGTGTCGGTCATGTAGCCGTGCACGCGCTGCAGCGGCAGGAAGGTCGCGTACTGGAACCAGCGCAGGAAGCGCTCGTGGTAGGCCTTGTCGGTGTACTGGCCGTCACCCGGGCGGAAGAAGCCGCCGGCATCCACCGTCCAGTAGGCGTAGCCGGCGGCGGCCATGTTCAGACCGGCGGGGATCTGGCGCTTCAGCGTGTCCCAGTCGTGGCCGATGTCGCCCGACCAGGTGGCCGAGGCATGGCGTTGCTGGCCTGGGAAGGCCGAGCGCGTCAGGATCATCACCCGCTGGTTCGGCTGCGCCTGCCGCTGGCCTTCGTAGACGGTGCGGGTGACGTAGAACGGATAGGCCAGGCGCACGCGCTCGCCGCGGCCGGCCGCCGTATGTCGGCCCACGAGGTCGTCGTTCTCGGGCTCGGTCGCGTCCTGCCACCAGCCGTCGATGCCGAGCTTGAGCAGGCGTTCGCGCTGCTGCTGCCAGTAGAAGGCGGCGGCCTTGGGGTCGAAGAAATCGACCCATTCGGTCCCATCGATGTAGTGGCCCGCAGCCGCAGTGCTGCGGCCCAGCTCGGTGTCGCGACCGATCCTGGCCCAGACCGACAGCAACAGCCGCCCGTTGTGGTCGTGCACCTCGCGCATCAGCGCGGCCGGGTCGGGGTAGTGCGCCTCGTCGAAGCGCATCGCGTTCCAGCCGTGGCGGCCCCAGTACTGCCAGTCCTGCACCATCACGTCGACCGGCAGCTTGCGGCGGCGGAACTCGCGCAGCGTGTCGACGATCTCCTGCGACGACCGGAAGCGCTCGCGGCAGTGGATGTAGCCGTAGGCCCAGCGCGGCATCATCGGCGTGGCGCCGGTGAGCTCGCGGTAGCCCTGCATCACCTCGTCGGCACTCGGCCCGGCGATGACGACATAGTCGATGGCCTCGGCCACCGGCGAACGCCAGGTCGTGCGGGCCTGCAAGGGGCCGAAGTGCAGCGACGGCTTGTCCTGTTCTTCGGCGTTCACGCGCACGCGGTGCTCGCCCGCCGGCAGCTCGACGACAAAGCCCACCGTCGGCGGCAGCCAGTGGTTGCTCATCTCGACGCAGGATTGGCCATCGATCTCCACCGAGTGGCGCGAGCCCATGGAGCGGCCCACGTCCAGCAGGAAGGCGTAGCGGCCCGCCGCCTCGGTGCGGAAGACCCCTTCGAAGCGCACGCCCTTGCGCTCGACCTGGGCGTTGCCGGCCGTGGTCGTCACGTCCACCAGCTCTGCCTTACCGTCGGCGCCGGCGCGGGTCAGTGCCACCTGCTGCTCGGGCGTGTTCAGCTCCGCCATGCCGTTGTTGTGCCAGAGCAGGCCGTAGCCGCGGCTGGACAGCAGGAAGGGCAGGCTGATCTGCGTGTTCACCTGCGTGAGGCGCCGCGGCAGGCCACGCAGGTCCATGGCGCCGTCCTGGAAGCAGCCGGTACCGTAGAGGTGTTCGCCGGCCGGTGACTCGAAGGCCTGTTCGGCGATGAGCACGGGCTCGTCTCCGAGCTTGGATGGCGTCAGGCGGCGGCTGCCCGGCGTCTCGCTGAGCAGCAGGTTGCCCTTGCGGTCGAAAAAGCGCAGCGCGCCGGTGCCGTTGTCCACTTCGCAGCGGATGGCCGGCAGCGCCAAGCTCGTCGTGGTCGCGCCCGTCGACTGCCTCAGCGGCGGCGGCGTGCGGCCGGGAAGCAGCGTGAGGCTTGGCGGCGCCTCCTGCGTCGCGGCCTGCGGAGGCAGGAAGCGCACGCGCATGGCGCGGTCGTTGAGTGGGCTGATCCTCAGCGTGCCCTGCGGCGTGGTCAGCACCCAGTCGGCCCTCTGTGAGGGCTGCGAGGTCGCCGGCGCCGCCGGGCCGTCGATGCCGGTTGCGCCTGCAGCTGCGAGTGGGGTGGCAACGCCGGCCAGAGCGGCCTGCAGCGCCTTGCGTCGAGACAGGGATGTTTCGTTCATGGAGTTCTTGGTTCGCAGCTGAGGTCGGATACCGCCAAGCGGGGTCTACTGCTTGGTCTTGCCATTCGAGGCGCTTGATTTCGCAGGGCACACCTCGATGGTCTGACCAGTTTATCTAATTATCTTTTATGGTCTGACCACATTGGGGCGGGTATTGGCGATCACAGGTCTCGGTGCCTTGCACCGACCGCAAATGCAGCATGACGGCTACGCGCCGTCCGCGCCAGACGAAGCGTTGAGGTTTGGCTTGCGCATGGCAGCGGCCTGCATGGAGACCGCTGTTGCCTCGCGCCGGCAGAGCGATTCGTAGACCGCGGTCTCGGGGGCTTCGGCGAAGTAGCCGACCGGAACACCAGCGACATCGAAGCGGCCGCTCAGCAGATGGGATGGCGGCAGCAGGAACTGTCTCCAGCAACCGGGCTCGCGGCGCATGGAGATGGGGCTAGCGTGCCCTACACCGTTTGGGTGAGGTCCTTGCCATGACGCGGGTCACAGAGCGGCCCCAGGTCCTCCCAGCCGACTATGGGGCCGCCACGGTCTTCTTCTTTTTGACCACCGAGGGCAGCGACGGCAAGCACTCGAAGAGACGCTCAGCGTACGCGAAGCCGATGCGCCTCACGGCGTCGGCATCGAAATAGAACAGCCAACTCGCCAGCAGTGCCACGGAGATCACCAACGTCATCGCAGCAGCCAACCCGGGACGCGCAAGGTTGACCAGATTCACAGCGAGTGGATCGAGTTCAAGCACGCCCGCCAGCACCAGGCCGTAGAGCAGCCCGCGCAGGCGGGTCACGATGCCGATGGGCTTCATGGCCAGCATGTTGCGGTGAAAGCCATAGGCGATGTTCTCCTTCAGCAGCAGGCTCTTGTTGCTCCGCGTCAGCTCACGCAGGCGCTTGGTGGCCCCGATATAGGTGTCGTCGGCCTTCGCCGGGTCCGCCGCCTCTTCTTCGGCCGTCGGCATCGCGATGCCGAGCTTGGCGACGATGGCATCGTGATAACGGCGCTTGCTGACGCTGTCCAGGGTCTGGTCACGATGGCGCAGCGCCAGGGTCGTGGGCATGCCGCCCCACCCTTTGACCAGCCTGTCCTCCAGCTTCTTGCCGCGCACGCGCGCGACGCTTGTCAGCGTGTACATGGCGCCGCAGCCCGCCAGCAAGGCCACCAACGCGGTCAAGATCGGGTGCCGCGCGCCGTAAACGCACACCAGCGGCACCAGCAAGGGCAGCGTGGCAAGGAGGCCGGGCGCGAGCCGCGCCTTGCGTTCATAGGGGTCCTTGGCGAGTTCGACCAGAGCGAGCATTCGAGGTCCTTAGTTGGATGCGGTGAGCGCGTCGATGTAGGGTTGCAACTCGGTGCGATTGCTGAGGCTGATCTGCTGTGCGGCGGGGTCGCTCGGCGTCTGCGTGTGGAGCCCGAGGCGGCGCATGGTGTAGTACAGAAAGGCTTGCCGGCACTCCAGAGCGACCTGCCCGTCCTCCATGCAGTAGTCCAGCTCGATCACGCGCTTCTTCGCGGCAGAAAGATCTGGGTGAGGCACGAGAACCAAGGTGAGGATGGTGTGCCAGAAGCTGTCCGTGCGAAGACGCGCGTCATTGGGGTCGTCTCGAAACCGGCGGCGCGCTGGTGGGACGCGTGTCCTATGAGGCGCGCACGATCACTATCGCCGGCATGGTGGCGGCGCCACCCGACAGCATTCGACGCGAAGTGGCCTTCATCCTGGGTACGCAGGGCCTGGCCCAGACCCTGACGGAAGCGCATGCAGCGAGTGTGGGGCACCTGATGTTTGTGGGCACCTGGCACAGCCACCCCATGGGCGGCAATCACTCGGGGATCGACAAAGACACGCTGAGGAAGATCGCCACTGACGGCCGAGGGTTACCTGCGGTCTCGCTGGTATGGACGCCGCAAGGCCTCATCTGCGAGGTCGACCGCTGGTAGCCTGCCATTGATCGAGATGCACCACAAAGGTGCCAGATCAGCCTGTTTTCAAAGGGAATAAGTTGAGCAAGCAGGGGAATCAATCGTGTCGGACAGCTGGCATTCCGGTGGGCAACAACCAGTTCGTCGTACGAGTCCCCGATGCGAGCGCGAAGCCGGGCCGGCCCGGCCTGCTCAGGTGCCGGCCGCCCGTTCGGCGGCCGCCAGCCGCTTGGCCTTGAATAGGTCGCGCAGCACCCGGCTGTGGGCATTGGCCGCGCCGTCGCCGGTGGTCTCGATGCTGCAGAAGATCGCCTGCGGGTACTTCTCGGTCACCAGCGCCTGCACGCCGTCGGACACGCCGGACGACGGCATGCAGCCGAAGGGCTTGACGCTCACCACCATGTGGGCCTTGCGCGCGGTGACGCTCTGGATCAGCTTGCCGACCTCCATGTGCCCCTCGCCGCCTCGCAGGTGGTTGTCGTAGAACGGGTGCGACAGCGTCGCGATCTCGTCGAGGTTGCACAGCCGGCGCGCCGGCAAGCCGAGTACCGCCGCATACAGCGCATAGCAGCCGCGCAGGCCGGCCTCGGCGGCGCGCGCCGCCGCCAGCCGGCGCCAGGGCGACCTGCCGGCCAGGCCGTGGCGACCGCCGTCGTGCCGCGGGAGCGCCATCCGCCGCCGCGTGTCCCAGCGCATCTGCCAGAGGTTGTAGAGCAGCCAGGCGGTGACCGGCTGCACCAGCACCTCGGCGCCCTCGGACTCGAGGAAAGCCTGCAGCCGGTAGTTGCCGTCGCCTTCGGTGGTCATCGCCCAGAACTCGCCGATCACCGACACCTTGGGCTTGACCCGCGCGCGGTCCAGCTCGACCGCGCCCAGCAGCCGCCGGCATCGCCACAGCGCCGCCAGGACGCTGCCGCGCACCGCCAGCGCGTTGTGCAGCACCGCCTTGCAGCGGGCCAGCGCCGCCTGCGTCGCGCCCGGATCGCGCTCATACGGCCGCAGCCGGTAGCCCATCGCGTTGAGCACGTCGCCTGCCACCACCGCCCGCAGCAGCGCGAAGAAGAAGCGTCGATCCAGCACCAGCCCGTCGCCATCGCCGCAGGCCTGTCGCAGGCCGCCCTGCTGCTGGAACAGCAGCACGCGGAAGCCCTCGAAGCCGGCATCGCGCAGCGCCTTGCGGTACTCGGTCGCGTAGGTCCCGAAGCGGCACGGCCCGCAGGCCCCGGCGGTGACGAAGACATGCCGCGCGACGATCTCGCGCGGGCTCAGGCCTTGCTCGTCGCGCAGCCGCTGCAGGTGATGAACGAGATTGCCGACGGTGAAGTAGGTGGGATTGCACTGGCCACGGTTGCCGAACTCGCGCCCGACGCGCAAGGCCTCGTCGTCCGGCGTGCCCAGCACCTCCACCCGGTAGCCGATGCCCCGCAGCGCGCCCTGGATCAGCAGGTCCTGCGCCTGCGTCAGCCCGCCGCACAGCAGCGTCGTGCCGGCGCGCTCATCGCGCGTGAAGGGCCGCGGCGCCGGATCGCGCCACTGCGCCACCGGCACCTCGGTCAGTCCCAGCCGCGCACGTTCCTCGCGCTCGAAGGCCTCGAGCTCGCGTTCGATCTCGGCGGCCCGCGCCAGCTCGTCGCGCAGCCAGATCACCGGGCGGTCGCCCTCGTCCGTCAATCTCATGAGGTCCTCCGGTGGATGGTGATCGGATGCGCCGTCGCGGCGGTGTCGCAGGCCCGCCCGGTGGTCGGCTCCAGCGGCGCGAATCGCGGCACCGTCTCCTCGCCCAGCCAGGCCGCGTAGTCGCGCTCCGAGGCCGGAGCGTGCGTCGCGAGGCCATCGAGGCCGCCCTTTTCCTCATGGTCGACCTCGCCGTCACGTGCCCTCGCCCGCGCTCGCAGCTCGCGCCGCTTCGCCTCGATGCGCCGCGCCAGCTCGTCCTTGGCGGCATGCAGGTCCTGCAAGCGCTCGGCGTGGCGCTGCAGCGTATGCCCATAGGTGCGCACCCGGATCTTCAGCGAGCCCGACGGTTTGTTGGCGTCCAGGTCGTGCAGCGCCGAATACGGCGTCGCGCTCGCCGCGACGATGTTGTCGATCATTCCGTAGGTGGGCGCGTCGTGGCCGCATTTGAAGCTCGACAGGTCCAGCACCACCAGGTTGGGATGCCGGGCGGCGAACTTGGCGGCCCAGACCTTCTCGGCGCTGTTGGTCGAATAGGCCTCGGGCCAGACATCGGCCACGCCCAGCGGGTCGCCGCCCTCCCCGGCGAAGAAACGCGCCAGCCACTGCGGATCCTTCGGGATCGAGCGGATCGACAGCACCGGATAACCCAGCGCCTGGAACTCGTCGAGCACGCCATGGTGCAGTCCCGGATCCGCGTGATACGGCCTCGCCAGCAGCAGGATGCCGACCCGTCCTTCGTCCTCGAGCTGCGCCAGCAGCTGCATGCCGCGGCGCTGCATCTCGCTGTCGAAGGCGCGCAGCGCCGCCCAGCCCTGGTCGACGGCGAAGTCGCTCTCGTCCCGCGTCACGCCCAGGCGCTCGCCCCAGGCCTCGAACATCTGCTGCTTCATGAAGTGGGGCTCGCACAGCGAGATCGCCGGGTCGACATAGACCACGCCCTCGCGCGCGAAATGGTCGACCTCCTGCGTGAAGGCCGCGCGCATCACCTTGGGCACGCCGGCCACGATCGGGCAGGCCGTCGTGTCGGGCAGACCGCGCACGAAGCTCGGTACATGCGTCAGACAGGGGAAGAACAGGAAGTCCAGCGGCCGCTCCCGGTGCTTCACCTTCAGCAGGTCGTGGATGTGCGCCTGCACCACCTTCGACGGGAAGCACGGATCGATCGACCCGTAGCGGCTGCCGGCCTCCCACAGTTCCTCGCTGGTGACGTCGGAGAACACGATCTGGCGCGGGGGCACGCCCAGCGTCTCGAAGTAGGCGCGCCACAGCGGCGCGGTCGAGTACATGTTCAGCACCCGCGGCATGCCGATGCGCAAGCCGGCCCGCCGCGACGCGCCGTCCGAGCGCTCGAAGCCGCGCGCCGCGCGGGCGCGCCAGGGCAGCAGCGCCGCCGTTGCCCAGCCGCGCGAGCGCCGCCCCGGATCGACGGGCGAGCCCGCCTCAGGCAGCGGCCGCGGCGCGGCCCCCGCCTTGAAGGCCAGGCCAGCCTCGTAGTCGACCAGGTTGGGGAACTGCGCCTTCAGCGACTTGCGGTGCGACACCAGCGCCTTGAGCGCGTCCTTGGACTCGACGGTCCCGTGCTCGCAGGAGAAACCGGCGATGTAGCGGCTGTTGCGGCCCTGCGGGGTCGCCGCGTCGATGAAGGTGCGACGGCAGGCGTTGGCGCAAAAGTGGCAGACGGTGCCCTCGTCGTTGCGGGACGTCCAGGCCAGGCCGATCGCCGCGTCCACGCCGACGAAGCGGCTGTGGCCGCGCCGCGCGACGATGCGTCGCGCCTCCAGCGCCGCGCCGATGGCGCCGGCCTCGCCGCAGTGCGGATGCACGCGCACGATCGCGCCGGGCACGCGCTCGACGAGGTAATCGTGCTGCGCCTTCACCGCGGCCAGGTTGTGCTGCGTCCCGCCCTGCAGCACGAAGACGCGGCCAAGCTCCGCCAGTCGCGGCAGCTGCACGACGTACTGCCAGATGTTCTTCGGCAGCACCAGCGCGAGGCCGGCCATCAGTTCCTCCTTGCCGTAGCCCTCCTTCTGGAAGGTGACGCGGTCGGTGTCGAGGAACACGGCACAGCCGTAGTTGAAGCGCGGGCTCATCCGCGCGCGGAAGGCCAGCGCCGCGTAGTCGGAGAGCGCGACGCCGAACTGGCTCGCCATCGCCTGCAGCAGCATGCCGTTGCCGGCCGAGCACTGGTTGGACAGGCGGAAGTTGCGGATCTCGCCGCCGGCCATGAACAGCACCTTGATGTCCTGGCCGCCGACGTCGCAGACCACGTCGACATCGTCGAAGGCCTGCCGCGCCGACATCATGTGCGCCACCGTCTCGACGATGTTGGCGTCGACCTCGAGCGTCTCCTCCAGCAGGTCCGCCGCGTATCCGGTCGCGCCGGCGCCCAGCACCTCCAGCGCCGCGCCCTGCCCGGCCACGAAGCCGCGCACGCGGCGCAGGATCTCCTGCACGTCGGCGAGCGGATTGCCGCGCGAGAGTTGGTAGTCCTTGAACAGGACCTCGCCGCCCTCGTCGACCAGCACCGCCTTGGACGAGGTCGACCCGCCGTCGATGCCGAGGAACGCGCGCACCCGCTGGCCCGGCGAGAAGACCGCCGGCACGAACGGCGCCTGGCGGAAGCGCTCGATGAAGGCGTCGCGCTCTTCGTCGCTGGCCACCAGCCCGGGTCCTTGCGCCGGCAGCACGCGCGCGCCGCGGCCACGCGCGATCGAGGCGCGCAGCGCCCCTGCGCCGGCGTAGCGGCCGATGTCCGGCGCCTCCTGCATCCCGTACACCGCGGCGCCGTAGGCCGCGTACAGCGCGGCGTTCCCGGGCACGACGACGAGGTCCTCGATCGGGGCGCTCGCCGGCAACGCGGTCCCGCGCGAGGCCCACAGCTCGGCGATGCGCTGGCGCCAGCAGGCCTGCAGGAACGGCAGGTAGGTGTTGGGACCGCCCAGCAGCAGCACGCGCGGCTGCAGCGTGTGGCCGCGGGTCAGCACCGTGAGGTTCTGCGCCACGATCGCGTCGGCCAGCGAGCACATGACCTCGGCCGACGGGATGCCGGCCTTGAGCAGGCCGACGATGTCGGTCTCGGCGAAGACGCCGCACTTGGCCGCGACCGGGTGCAGCCTGGCCGGTTCCCAGGCGAGCGCGCCCAGCGCCTCGGGCGCGAGCGCGGCCTTGAGCACGCACTTGTCGATCGTCGCGCCGGTGCCGGAGGCGCACTTGTCGTTCATCGACGCGATCACGCGCCGGTCCGCGTTCGAGGCGCCCGGCGGCGCCGGCTTGTAGATGATGATCTTGGCGTCCTGGCCGCCGAGCTCGATCACGCTGCCGACGTCCGGATGCAGCGCCTCGACGGCGAGCGTGACCGCGTTGACCTCCTGCACGAACTTCGCGCCGAGCAGCGTCGCCAGCGGCGGCCCGCCGGAGCCGGTGACGAAGGCGCGCGTCGTGTCGGCGTCCAGCTCGCCGAAGCGGGCCTCGATCGCGGCCAGCTGCGCGTCCAGCGCGTCGGCCTGCCGCGTCTCGTGGCGGCGGTAGTCGGACCAGAGGATCCCGCCGCTGGCCGCGTCGACGACCACGGTCTTGACGGTGGTGGAACCGATGTCGATGCCCAGGATCCGCGCGCCGGGCCGCGTGTCGGAACGAGCCTCGGGCCGTGTCATCGACGCCCCTCGATCAGGACGACGGTCTCGTCCGGCGGCGGCAGGCCGCGCAGCCGTCGCCACGCGAACTGCAGGCAACGCCGCCAGGGCGCGGCCGCCGGCGCCGGCACCAAGGCCAACGGTGCTTCCTGCGCCGGCGCATCGGGCGCGGGCGCCACCGGCAGGGCCGGCGACAGCCCCAGCATCCTCACCACCTCGCGGTTGCCCACGCTGCGCTGCAGTCGCAGCACCGACCGGGCCCAGACGGCCTGGCCGCCGCGCGACGACACGGGCGGTGCCGCGAGGCGGAGCGGTTCGGGATTGAGGTCCGGCATGGTGTCTCCTCGAAAGCCACGGAGGGGATCAGCGCGGGGCGTCCCGCACGATCAGGTGGTAGATGCCGCGTGCGCCGCGCAGCAGGGCCCGCGCGCCGCGCGCGCCGATCAGGTTCGCGATCAATCCGGACAGGACGCGGGCCTCCCGCTCGTCCAGGGCCCGTCCCGCGTGCGAGAGCGCGTACAGCGTCGACGGGCGGCCGTCCACCGACCCCAGCGGCTGACACGAGACGCCGAAGGCCTGCGAGGTGCGCCGCACCGCGATCGGTCCATGCGGCGCCTGTGGCAGCGACCGCAGCGACCGCAGCAGCCGCGCGACCTCGTCCGCGTGGCGCGGCGCCAGGATGCGATGCCGCGCGCGGCCAGTCAGCGCCAGCACCGCCAGCCCCAGCGCCGTCGCCAGTCCCACGCCGAAGTGCCAGTCGGCGCGCGGCAGCCGGCCCTGCCATTCGCTGGCGAGCACCGCCGCCATCAACACGGTCGAGGTCCACTGCGCCTCCGAGAAGCGCCCCCAGTACGGCCGGGCCGCGTCGCCGCGCAGTTCCTCGAGCCAGATCCGCACCGCGCAATAGCAGACGACGTGCAGGGCGAGCACGCTGCCCGCCGGGGCGCCGCGCCAGGCCAACGCGCTGCCCGCCACGACGATGGCGGCGACGAGCAGGGACTCCAGCACCTGGACCGGGAACAGCCGCACGCCGACGTAGCAGGCGGGGAATCCCTCGTTGGCATGCGACTCGCTGTAGCGCACGCCCCAGTGGTGCGGCCGGCCGTGGCAGCAGCCGACCATCAGGCAGCCCTGCCGCCCGAAGACCAGGAAGGCGCCGAGCCACAGCGCGTTGAGGTCCAGCACGCGCAGCACCGGCGCGCCCAGCGCCTGCAGCTGCAGCGCGCTCGTGGCCAGAATCGCGATCTCGTGGTGATAGAAGACCAGCGTCTCCTGGCCGGTGAGGACCTTGGTCGCCATCGCCAGCACGAAGGCGGTGGCCAGGCCGCTGGCCAGCAGGCACGGGACGATCCAGGGCGGCAGCCGCAGATGCCAGGTCAGCACCGACACCAGCGTCGTGGCCACCACCAGACCGACGGCGCCGCAGACCTGGAAACTCGACACGCGGCGGCCGAGGAGGGTCATCCGCGGCGGCGGGCTGGCGAAGTGACGCGGGACGAGCATGGACGAGCCCTTTCAGCGCACTGGCCGGCGCTCGACCTGCAGTCGCCCCCAGGGCAACTCGTTGAACTGCGCCAGCGTGCAGGACGGGAAGCCGTACGCGCGCACGATCGCGCCGGTGATGTTCTGGACATGCAACACCAGCCCCCGCGACGCATGGATGCGTTGGCTGTGGACGCTCCCCAGCCCCGAGCGCTCGATGGCTTCCGCAGGCCCCAGCAACTCATCCAGCGGCCCGGCGGGCACGAGACCGGCCACCTCGATCGCCAGGATCGCCTCGTCGCGCAACCAGACCTGCACGGCATGCGGCACGCGCGGCGAGGGTCCATAGCGCCGGAAGGCCGTCGCCGTGCCCTCGAGCGGAGCGACGCCGTCCGGACCGCCCTCCCCGGGCCCGAAAGCCGCCTCCGCCGCCTGGCGTCCGCACCCCCTGGGCAAGCCCGGCCAGGCATCGAGGCGACCCTCGACCAGCGCCCGCATCGCGTCGACGCAGACGGACGGCATGGGTGCATTCATTGGTTCAGCCTCCAGGTTCGATGAGAAGAGCAGCAAGACCACCAGCGCGGCGCCGGCGACGGGACGGGCGTTCATCGCTTCGGAATCAGCAGGCGGGTGCCGGCGGCCAGCGATCCCCACGACGCCGCCGGGTTGGCGTCGGTGAGCGCCGCCACGGTGATGCCGTTCTGCCGGGCGATCTGCACCTGCGTTTCCGATCCGCCGGCGCCCGCCTCCACGACGACATGTTCGCGCGCGCCCGGGACATGCAAGGTGCCGGCAACCGGCGAACCGGCGCTCAGGCCCGGATTGGCGGCCACGATGGCGGCCTCCGCCACGTGGGCCGCCCTGGCCAGCTCGCTCACCGTCGTGATGCCCGCCGGCACCGTCACCAGGTCGCGGTCCGCGGCGACCACCGGCGACGCGGTGGCGCCGCCCGGCGTCAGCCCGAGGAACTCCACGTGCCCCTGGAAGAAGGCCGCCTTCACGGCGCTGTCTCCCACGGCGGTACGGATGGCCGTCGCATGCTTCAGGTACTCCGCGTAACTGCCGGCCTCGAACGGCGGCACGGTGCCGGCCGGCGGCTCGGGGAAGTGGCCGCCCTCGATGTCCGCCCGCAGCGCCGCGTTCTTCGGTGCCTTGGGAATCTGGTCGAGCAGCACTTCCTCGCTGAACATCGTGCAGAAGCCCTCCGACATGATGCGGTTGCTGGCGCCGCCGGCGGTGTGAAACACCGGATGCTCCAGCGTGTGGATGTACTCGTGGACCAGGGTCTCCCAGGCGGACCAGCGCAGCGACCGCTGCGCCTCGGAGGGCGCGCCCCCCGAACCCGGCGCGGTCCCCAGGCCGGGGCTCGTGGCCGTGCCGATGACGATCTTGCCGGTGCTCGGATCGGTCAGGGCGAAACCGAACAGGTCGAACAGCTCCAGGTCCGGTTTGTGCGCGTTGACGAAGGGCGTCAGGATCTCGGTCTCGAGGAAGGCCTGTTCCTCGCCGCCGCGCGTGGGGCTGAAGTTGTGCGGCTTCATCGCGTCGGCGCCGAAGGTCTCGGCCATCCAGCCCGCGAGATCATGCGCGTCGATCGGCAGATTGGCCAGCGCGCGCTGCGCGCGATCGTTCGCGTCGAACAGGTTCTTGCCGGCGCCCGAGGCCCGGAACGCGAAGCCATGCCGCACGCTGGACTGCGAAGGCGTCAGCGCCGCCACCGAGATCCAGTCGCCGAAGTGCCTGTCCACCACCTTCTTGGCGGCGTTGCCGGGCCCCTCCAGGTCGGCGATCGGCACGCGTGCGGTGCCCGAGACGGCATGGATGCCGGGCATCGTCGCGGTGAGCTCCGCCAGCATGGCTTGCGTCACCTTGGTCTTCAGGTCCGCCTTCAACGCGTTCTTCTGGGCCACCGTTCCCGGCGCGGCGGCGCCGGCGTCCCAGGCGGCGAGCGCCGCGCCCACGGCGGCGGCGGCGGGATGCAGTTCGCGTTGCACCTGCTGCTGCCTGGCCGCGTCCGGCGCGACGGCGCCCGCGTGAAGGTCCTTGCCCTGGGCCACGGCCGGTGCCGCGGTCTTGTCCTTGGAGCAGCGCGACAAGCTCAGACCGCTGCGCAGACGCGGCGCCACCTCGCGCGCCGGGGCCTGCCCGCCCAGCCAGTCCTTCCGCACGAAGGCCTCGGCGCTGCGATCCGCGTCGGCCTCCAGCGAGCCCGCGCTCGCCGCCGAGCCCGGACCGGGCTCGCGGGCATGGCCTTGCTGGACGACATGCGCCAGTTCATGCGCGATCAGCGCATCGCCGGCGGGCGTCCCCGGGTGGAACTCGCCGGCGCCGAAGGCCACGTGATGTCCCACGGTGAACGCACGGGCGTTGAACTCATCGGAGAGGCGGCGGCCGGGGCCGTCGTCGTGCAACCGGACGCCCGCGAAGCTGGTGCCGAACGCGGGCTCCATGCGCTCGCGCACCGACGTCGGCAGGGGCTGGCCCGGCCCCAGTTCCCGCTGGACCGAGGCCGGCGGTCGCGTGGATTGCGCACCGCCCGGGCGCCCCTTGAAGAACATGCCGCCGAAGGCGTCGAGCAGCCCGCCACCGGCCATCGGCGAGGCGGGCATGTCCTGCGGCAGTCCGGTGAGCTCGCCGGTCGTGGCCCAGGTGCGTGCGCTGCGGCCCACCCGGGCCGACACGGCGCCGATGTAGTCGGCCGCGCGCGAGGCGCCGCGCGACTCCGGGGCGTATCGCCTCAGCGCCTGTTCAACCTGGCTGGCGCCGCGTTCCGCGTAGTACCCGAGCCAGTGATCGATCCAGGGACAGCCTTGCGAGTCCCTCCCCGTGCCGGCCAATCCGGCGTCGACCGCCTCGCACAAGGCCACGCGCAACGCGTCGAGGAACTCGCCCTTGCGCATCTGCCCGGGCTGGAGGGGACCCTCGTCATCCGCCAGCAAGGCGCCCCGCCCCTCGGCCGCCGACGGTCCGGACGCCGCCCCCTCAGGCGGGGCTTCGGCGGGTGCCGGCATCGCGGTCGCCTCGAACGAGGCGTCGGCCCCCGCCCTCGGTGCCAGCCGGATCGTGGGACTCTCCCGCGGCGCCGCGCCGCCGGCCAGGGACCAGGCCGCCCCGCCGCCCGGTCCCTTCGCCACCGCGCGCGCAACGCGGTCCGCCTCGGCCTCCAACGCGTCGTCGCGCGGGCCCATGGGCTCGGTGAACCGGCCGCGTCCACCCGCGCCGAGTGACGCCCGGCCGACGCTCGGCGAGGTCCTGGAAGCGGTCGGTGCGCGTTTCATGCTGCCGCCTATCTGCGCCGCCCGCCGCTGCCGCGGTTGCGGATCGCGTCGCCGCGCTCGCCCAGCGCCTTCTCCAGGTTGGCGTTGGCGCCCGGCACCGTCGATCCCGTCGCCTCGCGCAGCGTCTTGTCCTTCGGATCCCAGCCGACGGTGCGCTCGGCATCGGCCTTGGACGCCTCGACGGTGGCGTTGGTGACCCACAGGTCCTGGCCCTTGCGCGTCAGGTGAGCCAGCGCATGGCCGGCGTCGATCCGGTTCTCGACGATCGCCTCGTCGCTGGCGCGCACCGCCACGTGGAAGGCCTTCAGCGACGCGCCGGCCTGCTGCAGCAGGTGCGCGCCCAGCATCGCGAAACCGGTGCAGACCAGCGGCCGCAGGCCGAAGATCGACAGCGGCCGCGTGTACAACTCGGCCACGCCGCTGACCTTCATGTCGTCGAACTTGTCGATGACGCGGTGATAGAAGTAGGCCCCGGCGTAGCTGTCGTAGGCGTCGATGACCTCGGCGTTGCCCTTGGTCTTGAGCGCCTTGAAGAAGTCCTCGGCATTGCCCAGCGTCGGCACCGGCGAGGCCGGCTTGACCTGCGCCGCCGCCATCTTGGCCCGCACCGCGAGCTGCTGCTCCAGCACCGACGCATAGATGACGAAGAGGTCGAAACCCATCGTCTCGCGACCGTCGCCGAAGACCAGGTTGAAGTCCTGGCCCAGGTTGCCCTGCGTGCCGGCCAGGTAGGCCTTGATCTCGTCGTCGGTCGGCGCGACGGCGCGGCCCGGCGCGTTCAGCGCCAGGAAGCTGCGCAGCACGAAGAGGATGCGGCCCACCGCCGCCGGCAGTTGAGACGACCGGGTCTTCAGGTCGCGGACCAGCTCCTTGACCGCCCGCACATGCTTGCGGATCGCGTCGTAGGCGTCGTCGATGGCGCTCGCGTCGTTCTGCAGCCCGTCGAGCGCGGCGGCGATGGCATCGGTGTGTTCCTTGATCGCGGCGACGTCCAGCGTCTGGCTCAAGGCCGTCACCCGCGTGTTGACCTCGTTGGACGCGTCGATCGCGCGGTTCAGCGACAGCCGCGTCTGGTTGGCGGCCAGGCGCTGGTCCTGGCTGTCGCCGCCGGTGGCGCCGCTGGTCGAGCGCGCCGCCTTGGTCTTGGCGACGACCTCGTCGAGCTGCGGCCCGATCTCGTCCAGCGCCTGGATGCCGAAGGTCGCGTTCGCCTTGGTCAGCAGGTCGATCGCCTCGGCCACCTTGGCGGCCTCGGCCGGCGCCAGGTCCTTCACGCCCTTGATGTCGGGCACGCCCTGCTGCTTCTGCTGCCCCGTGGCCCAGGCGCTGACGTCGCGCAGGCGCTCGCCGGCGCCGGACAGCGATTGCTGGCGCTCCTGCAGCGGGGTGAGCTTGACCTTGGCCGGCGCCCCTTGCGCGCCGGGCACCGCGGTCTTGGGCTTGCTGGCGCAGCGCTGCAGGCTCAGACCCGAGCGCAGGCGCGGGCGGGCCTCGCGATGCAGACCGGACACCGAGCCGGCGTCCCACAGCGTCGCCGCCACGCCGGCGGCGGCGGAGTCCGCGTCATGCTCGAGCGCCGTCGATGTGGCGCCGGAGGCCACGGGCTCGCGAGCGCCGCTGGGGGCGCCACCTGCGGCGCCTTCGCCGCCCTGCCCTTGCTGCACCACGTGCGCGAGTTCGTGCGCGATCAGCGCGTCGCCCGCCGGCGTGCCGGGCTGGAACTCGCCACCGCCGAAGGCGATGTGCGGGCCGATCGCGAAGGCACGCGCGTTGAGCTGGTTGGACAAGCGCGCCGCCGTGCCGTCGGTGTGCAGTCGCACGGCGGAGAAGCTGGTGCCGAAGGCGCCTTCCATCCGCGCGCGCAGGCCGCCGCCGAGCGATTCGCCACGGCCCAGCTGCTCGCGCACCGAGACCGGGTCGGCCGCGTGCGCGCCGCCGGAGCGCGGCTTGAAGAACATCGCGCCGAAGCCGGCGAGCAACCCGCCGCCGCCCGCGGCGCCAGGCATCTCGTCGGGCAGGCCGGTGACCTCGCCGGTGCGGGCCCAGCGCTGCGCGCTCAGGCTGACGCGCGCGGTGACCACGCGGATGTACTGCGCGGCAGTCGGGACGCCGGCGGCCTCGGGGGCGTAGCGCAAGAGCGCGCGTTCGATGTCGACGGCGCTGCGGGTCTCGTAGTAGCCGAGCCAGTGCTCGATCCACGGGCAGCCTTCGGAGTCGCGCCCGGTTCCCGCCAGCGCCGCGTCGACCGCGGCGCAGATGCCGGCGCGCAGGGCGGCCATGAACTCGCCCTTGCGCATCTGTCCGGGGGACGCGTTGGCGTCGTCGGGCACCAGCAGCGGCGAGGCGCTCGTCGGGGCGGTGACTGCCGCGGGCTCGCCATCGCCGGGCTTGGCGGAGCGCTGGATGAGGCTCACCCCTGCCCTCTCCCGCCCCGCGGGAGAGGGAGCAAGAGAGGCAGGATCGGTGGCGGCGGACCAGCCGGACTGGCCGGGGAGCGGCCATCGCCGGCCTTGCAGCACCGCGTCGGCGATGCGGTCGGCCTCGTGCTCGGCGGGGTCGTTGGCCGGCGCGACCGTCTCCTTGAGGGACGGCACGCGCGCGGTGGCCGACGCCGGTTGCGCGGCTGCCCGGGTCGCGTCCATGTCAGGGCGGGCCGAACACGGCCTTGACCTGTTCCGCGAAGAACTTCTTGTCGCGTTCCAGGAGCGAGGGCGACGCGTCGACGCGTGCCTTCAGGTGCGCCACCACGGCCTTGGCGACCTCCGGATGCAGCGCCTTCTTCAGCACGTTGAGCTGGCGCGGCACGTCCACGTCCGGATCGTCGGTGGGATTGGGCGGCGCGGTGCCGGTCTCGGGATGCGCGTAACGACGCTCGCGCAGCTCCGCGAAGATCTCGGTCTCCGCGTACTCGTAGGTGTCGAAGAACTTCTGCCGCAGCACCGGATCGGTCTTCCACTTCTTGCGCTCGGCCTCGGGCATGCGCTCCAGCGCCGCGCTCATGATCTCGGTCGCGTAGGCCTTGCCGTACTCGAAGTGCCCGCCGAGCTCGTGCGCCACGTTGGGCCACACGTTCTTCGCGTCCTTCTCGGCCAGCTCCACCCATTGCATGCCGACCTCGAGCTCGTCGCCGAGCTGCGCGCCGAAGTAGCCCTGCTCCAGCGCGTCCTTGGGGTCGAACTTCAGGCGCTTGCCCTTCATCACCGTCTCCAGCTCGGTGCCGGCGACGCTGGCCACGACCTTCTTCCAGGCGGCATCGGCGCGCTTCTTCCAGTCGTCCTGCACCTTGGGGTCCAGCTTGGTCCAGGCATCGGCCGGCTTGGGCGGATCGGCGGCCTTGGTCTCGCTCTTGATGATGTCGTCGACGGTCACCGTCGGCGGCGTGACCGGCGGCGGCAGGCCCGACTTCTTCGCCGCCTCCTCCGCCTCCTTGCGCTTGCGGTCCTCGGTTTCCTTGCGCTGCTTCTCGAGGAAGTCGTACTGCAGGCCGCCGAGCCGGTTGATCTCCGCCTCGCGCGCCTTCTCGGACTCGGACTTGCAGCGCTGCAGCCGCAGCCCGCCGCGCGTGGGCGGGCCGCCATGGCGCACCGGCGGGCCGGCGCTGCCCTTGCCGTAGAGCGTCGACAGCGCGCCCAACGCCGAGCGGTCGGCCTCTTCCTCCAGGCCGGGCGTTTCCCCCATGTCGCGGCCCGCGTCCGGCGCCCGCGCGCCGTCCTGCTGCGCCACGTGGGCCAGTTCATGGGCGATCAGCGCGTCGCCGCGCGGCGTGCCCGGCTGGAACTCGCCCGAGCCGAAGGCGACATCGCGGCCGATGGTGAAGGCCTTCGCGTTGAGGCGGTCCGCCGCCTGCGCGGCCGTCGCGTCCGTGTGCAGGCGCACATGGCCCAGGCCCATGCCGAGCGCGGATTCCATCCGTCCCCGCACCGGGCCCGGCATCGGCTCGCCGCTGCCCAGCCCCGCGCGCACCGACGCCGGATCGGCCCATCGCGCGCCGCCGGGACGCGCCTTGAAGAACATGCCGCCGAAGACCGCCAGCGCGCCGCCGCCGGCCATCGGGCTGTCCGGCAGGTCGTCCGGGAGTCCGGTGACTTGGCCGGTCTCGCGGAAGGTCGTGGCGCTCGTCCGCACGCGCGCCACCACGGCGGCGATGTAGACCTGCACCGATGTCGCGCCCGCGGTCTCCGGCGCGTAGCGGCGCAGCGCCGTCTCGACCTGCGCCGCGCTGCGGCCCTCGTAGTGGCCGAACCAGTGGTCGATCCAGGGGCAGCCCTGCGAATCCCGGCCGCTGCCCGCCAGCGCCGCGTCGACCGCCGCGCACACCTGCGCGCGCAGGCGGGCGAGGAACGCGTCCTTGGGCATCTGCTCCGGCGTCGCCGTCGCGGGATCGTCGGTCAGCAGCGCCGCCGACCGGTCGCCGCCGCGCGCCGCGTCCGAGGCCGGCGCCGGCGCCTGGACCGACGTCGCTCCCGGCGCCGCGGCCGCTTCCTCCTTCGGTGCGCGCCGGATGGTCAGTCCCTCGGCCTGCCGGACCTCGAGCGCCCCGGTCCGCGACGCCGCGGACCAGTCCCCGCCACCTGCGGGTGTCGCGCCACGCGCCGCCACGGCGGCCGCGACGCGGTCCGCCTCGCGCTCCATCGCATCGCCGGAGGGCCCGACCGGCAGGACCGCGCCGGCGGGCCGATCGCGCGTCACACCCGTCACGCCCGTCACGCCCGCCGCGGTCGCGCCGCGTCGCGCGGCGGCGTCCGGGGAGGCCCTGTGGTTCGTGCGGCCCATCGCTCCTCCGGCGCGCCGCGACGGCTACTTGACCGGCGCTGGCTTGGCCGGCGCGGGGTCCGCTCTGCCTGGCGCCGATTCGGTCGACGACCCGGGCTGGGTCTCCGACCGCGTGCCCTCATTGCAGTTCCACCAATACGGCCCCGTCGTTCGCAGCTGCCGCCGGCAGGCGCAGTTGTCCGGCGCGCTCACCTTGCCTTGCTCGTCCACGGTGACCTTGGCCAGCACCACCCACGGATCGGTCGGGCATGGCGGGCAATCCGGGATGGCGCCCGGTTCCGTGAACTGCGCCATCGACGGTGGCGACGCGTGCGACTCCGGGCAGGCATCGAGCACGCACAGCTCGTACCCGTCCTGCCAGCGCGAGAACTCGCAACCGGTGTCGTCGCAGCCGCAGCCCACCGGCTGCACCCGCACCGGCCGCGCGGCCACCTGCCGGTAGCGCACCGCGACGAACAGCGGCGCGCCGGGATCGCGCGTGGACACGGTGCGGTCCGGGCACAGCGGGTCGATCGCGATGTCGTCGCAGGCATCGCCGCTGACCGCCGACACGCAACGGGTGCGGAGGTCGAAGCACACGTCGCGCTCGATCATGATCTCGTCGCCCTGCGGCCCGAGCAGGTAGCCCGGCTGCACCACCACGCGCCAGGCCTGCGTGCTGGCCTCGACCCGGGCGCCGCACACCACGCCCCAGCCGTGCAGGTAGCGGTTCATGCGGCGCAGCCGGTCGCGGAAGTAGTCCTGCCCCAGCGTGAGGTCGTCGGGCGTGATGAGCTGCCGGGGGAAGAAACGCGGCCGCTCGATCCCGCCGCGCGCGCCGGTGCCCGATCCGCTCGTCGCCGTGCCGCCGCAGCCGCCGCCGCAACCCCCGCCGCAGCCGCAGTCGCCCGAGCCTGTCGTCATTGAAGCCATGGTCGTTCCTTTCAGTACTTGCCGCCGCGCCGGGCCTGCGACTCATGACTGAGCGCCAGCACCAGTTCCCACAGCACGTCGGCGCCGTAGACGATCGGCCGGACCGCGATGTCGATGTCCGACAGCTCCAGCGTCTGCCCCGCCGCGGGCAGATGCAGGTTGGCCAGCGTGATGCAGCCCGCGCCGGTGTCGCAGTCGCAGGGTCGGCTGACCCATTCCGCCAGCGCCTGGTAGTTCACGCTGTTGCCCTTGATCAGGCCCGGGATGTCGGCGTCCACCGGGATGTGCGGCGCCTTGCCGGGTCGCAGCACCAGCGAGTAGCCCTCCCGGATCGCCCCCGGCGCGCAGCGCGTGGCGGTGTCGCAGCCGCCGGCCATCACCGGCTCCGGATCGGTCCGGCACTCCTCGTAGCAGACCACCAGGTGCATCCAGTCGTCGTCGCAGTGGCCCTCGCCATCACGGCCGCCGTTACGGCCACCGTTGCGCTGTCCCCGCGCGGCCGCGGCGGCGTTGGCCGCGGCGCCGGTCGGCACGGGGGCCGACTCGGACTCGGCCGGCGGCGCCGCGCGCGACGGCACCGCCAGCGGCCTGGACCGCGACGGCACGACGATCTCGCGCCCCTGCTTGTCCAGCGCCAGCCCGGCCATCACGACCACGCTGTGGTCGTCCTCGCCCAGTTGCACGTCCAGCCCGCACACCACGCCGAAGCCGGCGACCAGGCGGTTGAGCATCCACTGCTTGCGCTTGAAATAGGCCTGCTCGGATTCGAAATGACGAACGTCGAGCAATTGACCGTGGAAGTAGCGCGGACGCGAAAAGCTTCGCAGCGCCTCGCATTCGACCGATTCGTCTCGCATGTGCCTTCTCCTGATGGCCATCAAAGTTGCGCCCGCGCACCCACGCGGCTGTCCACGCCCAGGCGCGCGCGCGGCTCCCCGCCCAGCACCAGCGCGCCCTCGCCCAGCGGGCCCGGCTCGGGCGGACCCCCCCCCAGCAGCGTGTCCACGCCCAGGCTCGCCTGGTATCCCACCCGCAGCCCCGGCGCGATCGCGCACAGCTGCCACAGGGTGTGCGCCGGCTTCTCGCGCTCGACGATCTCCCGCACCCGCGCCAGCGTGTCGGCGCAGTGCAAGTCGCGCGGATAGAGCCGCACCAGGAAGCGGTAGGCCGCCTCCTCGAACAGCGGCGTGCCGAAGGCGTCGGACGCGATCAGCCGCGACCGGTCCAGCGTCGCGGTGCTGCCCAGCACCGCACCCTGCGGTTCCGACGCCGGCAGCACCGTGTTGAAGCCGAGCACCGAGTCTCCGCCGTCAGCCCAGGTCCCGGCCTGTCCCGGCTTGCACGAGCTCGACGGCGCCGGCAGCGCCCACCAGCCCAGCGCCTGCAGCGGTTCCTCGATCACCGCGCGCACGCCGGCCTCGTCGCGCAGCGCCTCGCCCAGCCCGGCCGCGGTGCCGCGCCGCGCATGGCGCGCCCAGGCGCCGGCGATCGACGCGCGCCGCGTGGCCTCGTCCTGGGTCTGCGACAGCGGCACGGCCAGGAACCCGGCCAGCCAGTCCAGCGCCTCGTCCGGCGCACCCGCCGGATCCAGCAGCGCCGGCAACTCGCCGGTCGTCGCCTCGATCTCGCGGAAGAAGCTCTCGAACAGGCTGAGGTAACGCAGCAGGAAGTTGTCCCGCGGCCGGTCCGGGTACAGCGACGGCGGACGCTCGCGGTAGATCCCCGGCAGGTCCGGCAGGTAGCTGGCCTGGTCGAAGTCCACGCGCGCCTGGCGCAGCACCGGCGTGCCGTGCAGGTCGTTGGCGAAGCGCGCGCCGATCCACAGCGCCCGCTGCGGCCCGGTGTCGTCCAGGTCGATGAAGAAATCGGTCACGTCGGCGCCGACCGCGCGCCACGGCGCGGCGAAGAGCCCGTCCGCCGTCGGCGGCGGCACGGGCGCGGCCAGCGCTCCCGTCGCGATGTGGAAGGTCACATGGCTGCCCGCGGGCAGGTCGATGCTGGCGTGCAGCCGGTTCCAGACGTGATCGAGCGTGTCGACGGTGATCGCGTCGCTCCACAACCAGCCTTCGGCCGCATGGCTGCCTTGCAGCGCCAGCCGCAGCGGCGCGAGGCCACCGCCAGGCGAGACCCACAACGCGCCGTCGCCGTCGCCGTCGCCGCCACTGCCCCCGCTTGCGCTTGCGCGACCGTCGATCGCGAGCGCGGCGACCGGCCCTTCATAGCCCGCGGCATCGCCGGCGTGGAGGATGGTCCCGTCCTGACCGCGCGACCAGACCGCGATCCGCCGCCGCCCCGGATCGCCGATGAACAGCGAATCGCCGGACACCGCCAGCGCGATGGCGCCTTCGATGCCGGTGGGAATGCTCTCCATCGGCGCGCCCTGCGGCGTGAACGCGGTGACCTGATGCGTCTGGGCGTCCAGCACCCACAGCCGTCCGTCCGACCACGCGATCGCGCACGGATGATCCGCCTGCCCGCTGGCCCGCACCGCGTCGCCAAAGACGGGCGACGGGTCACCCCAGGCCGTGATGCACGCCACCCGCCCGGCCCCCAGGTCGGCGACGTAGAGCTGCCCGGCCTCGTCCAGCGCCAGCGACACCGGCTGCTGGAAGCCCTCCAGCACCTCCACCAACGCCAGGCTGGCGAGGTCGAAGACCTGCACCCGGTGGTTGCCGGTGTCGGCGACATACAGCGCGCCGCGCGCCGGCGCGATCGCCAGTCCCGCGGGGGCGTCGAAGCGCGTCGCATCACCGCCCGGTCCGCCCAGGCACGGCACCGGGCCGACGGCGCCGAAGCAGCCCTCGATCCACGACACCACGCCCTGCACGGGATCGGTGAAGAACACCGTGCCGCCGGCATCGACGGCCACGCCGCCCTGCGGTTGCGCGTCGGCGAGCGTCCCCAGCGCCGCGGGCAACTCGCCCTCGAACACCGGCAGCGCCGCCAGGCGCAGCGCGCCGTCGTCCCCGCGCGCGAGGCCGTGCCAATGGAAACGCGGCCACAGGCCGTCCTCGTTGAGATGACGGAAGGGTCGGAGGTCCGGTGCGCCCATGGCTTCAGCCCTCCACCCCGATCCACTCGATGCGCCACTCGTCGCGCACCTGCTTGAGCAGCTGCTTGCGGAAGTCCTCGCTCTGCGGATCGGGATCGTCCGCGCCGGGCGGCAGGCTGGCCAGCAGCGAGTCCGGCACCAGCATCGAGAACTTGAACCCGGCCTTGTCCGCCGCCAGCAACATCACGAAACCGTCGACCAGGCGCACCACGTCGCGATCGCCGACGTCGAAACTGAAATCGCGCCGGCCCAGCACCTGCGCCGAGTAGCAGGGCATGGTCCGGAAACCGGCCGAGGTGGTGTCAACCACCGCCTCCAGCTGCAGCCCGAAGCCCGAGGCGCCCGCGCCGGCCGCCGGCATCGTCCAGGCCGGCTTGGCGACCAGGCCGCTGGCCACGTAGGGCTGCGCGGCCGGCCGCGCGTTGCGCCGCTGCGCCAGCGACAGCGGCTGCTCCAGCCGGCAGTTGAGCACCTGCGCCCGCGCCAGGCGCAGCTGGGTGCCGTTGACGACCGCGTCGCGCAGCTTCGCATCGGTGGGCAGGTAGTCCGGCGCCGGGCCGAGCCGCACCCAGCAGAACACCGGCGTCTCGCGCAGCCGGATGGCGCCGCCGGTGGCGCCGCACGCGCCCTCGCGCGTCTCGGCCACCTCCAGCGCCTCGGTGGGATAGGACACCGTCAGGTCGAAGAACACCGGCGCGCCGAAGTCGTCGCCGGCCACCGGCGGCACCGGCTGCACCACCGCGTCGGCCAGCACGATCTCGCGGCCGCGGGCGTCGATCGCGTAGCCGGGCTGGATCGAGACCTCGCGCGCACCCTTGGTGCCGGTGGTGGCGAACCCGGCGCCGATGCCGGGCTGGTGCAGGCTCTGGTTGTGCAGCCAGCGCATCTGGCGGTTGAAGTCGTCCAGCTCCTGCAGGTCCGATGCGAACAGGCGCTGGCCGTTGAAGAAGCTGCTGCGCTCCGCGAAACGGGTGTCACCGATGAGGGCCATGATGTCCGGTTCCTTCCTCAGGGGTCAGGCGCAGGGATCGCCGGGTGTCTGCCCGGGGCAGTCGGTCACGGGCCGGAACTCCTGCTGGCAGCCGAACCAGCGCACCACCAGCCGTTTCTTCTGCGCGAAAGTCACGAAGGCGGCCGGGAAGTCGCTGTTGAAGCTGGTGATCAGCGACAGCGTCTCCGGCCGGAAGCGGTAGGCCGGCGTGGTCGCCGGCGTGACCGCGTACAGGTGCAGCTCGGCGTCGATCGGATACGGCCAGGCCGCGCGCGACTGGTAGACGCCGGTGTTCAGGTCCAGTCCGTACAAGGTCGCGATCGCGCGGCCGTCCAGTCCGCCGGCCGAGTCCATCCGCACCAGCGGTTGCCAGGTGGCCGGGAAGTCCATGGGCCGTGCCGGGTCCCAGGTCAGCGCCGCCGGCCCGACCAGCCCGCCGTCGATCCAGCCCTGGTCCACGATGCCGTCGCCCTGCGCCAGCGTGGGCCGCACCGTGACGGTGTTGCCCACGATCTGCTGCACGTAGGCGCCGTTGGAGACATCGGCGTGATGGACCAGCAGGCCCGCGACGTCGTTCGGGCCGAAGACGAGGTCGTCGGCGACATCGAGCTCCCGGGGATCGGCATCGACGCGGGTGATCCGCGCGCTGTCGCGCCAGTGCACCGTCGCGAGCCGGTCCCCGGTGGCCAACGCCCCCGGCGACCCGGACAGCACCAGGTCGACCCCGACGATCGCCACCACTTGCGCCACCGCGCTCTCCAGCGTCACGCTGCCATTGAGCGGCCAGGCCATCACGCAGTCGCCGACGGCGAAGGCGGCGGACTCGGCCAGCGTGATCCGTGTCTCGTCGGTCTGTTGCGCCACCACCGTCGCGACGCGGCCGAAGCGGCCGACGGCCAGCAGGTCCAGCCGGCGAGCCGTTTCCACCAGCGGCGACCCCAGGCCCAGCAGCGTGCCCGTCACCGCGGCCACCGATGCCGGCGGCGGCGACTCGGCGCCGTCGGCCACGCGCAGCCGCAGCACGTCCTTCACCCGCGCGGCGCTCGCGCGTCCGACGCGCACTTCGTTCGGCCGCTTGGGCTCGAAGGCGTCGATCGTCGTGGCGCAGCACCAGTCCGCCGCCACCAGCCGATCGCCCACCGCCAGTCCCAGCCCGGCGCTGAGCACCAGCGCCTTGCGCTTCTTCACGATCTTGTCGACGACGGCGACCAGGGACAGGTCCCGCATCGGCGCCACGACGTCGCCCACGGCGAACGGCGCGACGTCGCTGACGCCCACCTCGCTGCTGGCCTTCGGGACCAGGCGCTGGATCGTCAGGCCGCCGGACAGCGGCACGGCGCGCGTCAGCGTGGCCACCTCGGCCGCCGTCGGCGGCGGCTGCAGCTCGAGCTTCACGCCGTCGCTCACCGTCACTTCGGGCGCCGTCGCCAGCGGCTGCCGGTCCGCGTCGAGCAGCACCGCCCGTGCGCCCTTGTCCAATCCCTGCGGCGCCGACTTCAGCTCCAGCTGCAGCGACTTGCCGTCGGCCGACAGCGTCGCGCGCTTGATGTCGATGGCGTCGGTCATCCGCGCCACGTGCAGCTCGTCGCTTTCCTTCCAGGCCGGCGGCGGCTGCTCCACGGTCATCCGGCCGGCGCTCACGCCGTCGATCAGCGCGACGGCGCCGTCCGAGTCACGGTGCAGCACGTCGCCCTTCTTGATCGCCGGCGCGGCGGTGTAGTCGGCCAGCATCGCCGCGCTGTCGTCGGGCACCGTCACCACCTCGGCCAGGCGCGGCAGGTTGCCCAGCGCCAGCACGCTGTCGTTGACGCGCACGCCGTCCAGCGGCGCGGCGAGCGTCACTGTCGATCCCTCGGCCGCGGTCAGCGACACCGCTGTGCGGGCCCGCGGCCGCAGCAGCGCGATGACGTCGTTCGGCTTGAAGACGGCGGCGTCGTCGAGGTCGATCGAGAGCTGGTCGCCGGCGCCTCGCCGGATCGCCGACACCCGCGTCTGGCCGTACCAGGCGGCGACGCGGCGGCGCCCGATCTCGGCCATCAGCAGCCGGAAGGTGAAGCCGTCGACGGCCGGATCGGCCACCTCGGGGAAGAAGGCCGGCGCGAACTCGGCCTTGGCCAGGTTCCAACTGCGCGCCTGCACGTTGGCCACATAGCGCGGCACCTCGGTGAAGCCGCTGGCGGAGGTGTCGACCCGCGTCTGCACGCCCACCACCTTGCTGACGATGCCGCCGCGGCCGTCGGGGGACTCGACGATCCACGGTTCCCAGGGCGTGCCGCCCTCGACCGTCTCGCCGCGCGCCAGCCGCGGCCGGGCCAGCGGCCGGACCCGGGGCGGGCGGAAGTCGGTCTTCAAGCCGCCGTCGTAGCGGGCCAGCACCGCGCCGTCCGGCGCCTCGTTCGCGGCGATCGGCACCCAGGCCAGTTCCACGTCGCTCTCGAGCAGGCGCGCGTCGTCCAGGACGCAGCCGGGCTCGTCGGGCACGCAGCACGTCCCGCTTCCGTTCCCGCCGCCGCGGCGCGTGGCGCGCAGGCGCAGCACCAGCCAGGCGGCCTCGGTGGGCAGCGGCACGCGGCGCGCGCGCTGCAGGATCAGCTCGCGGCCGCGGCGGTCGTAGGCCAGCCCGCAGGCGACCTCGATGCCGGTCACCTGGCCGGTCCCGTCTTCAGTCACTTCAGCGCTCACCAGGCCGAAGGCGATCCCGCCCGTCTCATGCAGCGCGCGGTTGTGCAGCTGGCGGCGCAGCGCCTCGAAGCGCTGCTGGTCGCGCGCGTCGCGGCTGCGCAGCGTCTGGCCCTGCCAGTACTGCAGCCGTTCGAGATCCCGGCGGTACGGCGTCGACATGTCAGGCCACCTCGATGTTGTGGCGGCCGGCGGCGACCAGCCAGTCCGGACGCAGGCAGACATTGCCGCAGCTCGGCGCGCAGCCCTCGGCGATGAGCTCGAGCGCGATCACGTGGTCCACGCCCGGCGTCTGGTCGATCACCTGCATCACCTCGGCGCGGTAGACGTCGCGGCCCAGCGGCCAGCCGGCGGCGTCGGGGCCGCCGCTCACCGGGTCGAAGAACCCGTCCAGCGCCGCCGACACCTCGGTGGCCAGTCGCTGGCGGTCGATGCCGTCCAGCGCCTGGACGCGGGCGCGGACCGCCACCTCCAGGTAGCCCGGTCCGGCCACGACCACGCGCGTGCCGAGGACCCGGCGCGTGTCCAGCCGCGCGGCGACCCGGTCGAGGAAGCCGCGGCTCGGGAACGGCCGGCCGAGCGGCAGGAATGGCAGCACGATCACGGTGACCATGCCCGGGGCGTTCACGCAGGCCAGGCCGGGACAGAAGTTGGGCAGCGCGATGGCGCGGGCCACGCGCAGGCCGGGCGTGGCGAGCGCGAGCGCCTCGAAGTCCTCGCGGGTCACCGCGCGCAGGCGGGCCTCGCGCTGCTCGATCGCGCGACCCAACGCATGCGCCAGCGTCTCGGCCGGCGCGGCGTCCTCCAGCACGATCGGCACACCAGCGGCGATCCGCCCGATCGCGCCGGCATCCGGCAGGAACACGCGGTTGCGCGGGCTGTCGGCCAGCCCGTCGATGCGCGCGACCGCCGGCGCCGGCCGCGTCCACGCGTGGAACGCGACCATCTGGCAGCCGCGCGGCAAGACGCGACCCCGCTCGCCATCGCCGCCGACGACCTCGCCGCTGGTCGGATCGAGCGTGAAGTGGGCGTCCGAGCGCGACGAGGCGCTGAAGTCGTCCACCCGGGTCCAGGCGCGCGGATGGCCGTCCTCGACGGAGAAGAGCCGCAGCGACGCCTCGACCACCGGCCGCTGCGCGAGCGTCAGGCGTTGGGACGGCTCGCCACTGCCCGTGCCGGCGAGCGTGCCGTCGACGGCCAGCAGGCCCGGGTCGGTCGCGCTTGCCGCGGTGTAGGCGAGCACGGTGAAGACCGGCGCCTCGCCCGAGGCGTCCACCGACAGCGCGACGACCCGCCCCTGCTGCAGCGTCAGGCGCAGCGCGGCGCCCTGCCCGGGCGTGATCGGACCGCCGGTCACGACGGTGCCGGGCGCGATCGGCCAGGAGGTCCAGACCGGCGTCGATTGCTCCAGCTGGACGCCATTGAGCAGCAGCCGCCGCAGGCGCGGCGCGGCATCGAAGGCACCGTCGACCAGCCGGGCCCGCACCCAGCACTGCGGCTGCGCGACGCGGCCCAGCACGGACGCCTTCATCGCCGCGCCCGGCCGCAGCCGCAGCGCGCCGTTGAGGCTGAACGAGCGGGTGTCGTCGTCGACCTCCAGCGGCAGCCAGCGGCCGGCGGCGCCGTCGTCGGCGAAGTACTCCCAGACCAGGCGCGCGCCGTGATGGACGAGCGGCGCGTCGATCGGCGCCTCCTCGGCCAACCGGGCCCGCTCGCTCAACCGCGCCTGATCGCCCTCGATGCAGACGAACACCTGGGACCACTGCCCCGCCGGCAACGCGCGGTCGAAGCCGATCTGGCATTCCGCGCCGACCGCCGGGTCGTCGCCGAAGGCGGCGAAGGTTTCCTGGCGCGACCAGGCCGCCGTCAGGTTCTGGAAGCCGGCCGCATCCTGGCGCTGCACGGCGCGCAGCACCGCGTCGACGACCTCGATCGGTGCCGTCGTGCGCAGCGGCGCCGCCGTCGCGTCCAGCCGCATCCCGTCGAACTCGGTGCCGGCCGGCAGCACGACCGGCGAGGCCACCGGCGACGGCCCCGCGGCGATGCGCAGCTCGCTCACCAGCGTCGCGGGCCGCGGCGGCGCGCACCGGATGTCCATCAGCGCCAGCAGGCGCCGCTTCTGCGCGTCGGTGAAGCGGTTGAGGCGGTAGAGGTCCGTCTCGGCCACCGACGCCAGCAGCTCCATCAGCGTGATGCCGGGGTCCGATGCGTTGTGGTCGGTCCACGCCGGCGCGACCAGCGGGATCAGCGCCCGGCCCTGTTCGACCAGGTCCGACCAGCGGCGATCGTCGAGTTGAGGCAGGGGGATGCTCATGGCGTCACGCTTCCGATTCGTCCAGGCGCAGGACCAGGGTCCCGGCCGCCACCACCGCGTCGTCGGGCACGCGTACCGACTCGCCCTGCGGCACGCCGTCCAGGACGAGGTCGAGCGCCTCGATGTGGTCGACGCCCGGCGTGCGTTCGAGCTCCGCCGCGACGTCCGACACGTACACGTCGCGCCCCAGCGCCCAGCCGGTGCCCCCCGGGCCGCCGACCACCGGATGCAGGAAGCGCTCGAGCGTCTCGCGCACCGCGCGCTCGACCACGCCGGCCTGGCTCGGATCGAGCGGCACGATGCGGGCCGACACGCCGACCGGCAGGTAGGTCGGGCCGGTCACATGGATGCGGTGCAGCGCGGCAAGATCGGCGGGCGCGCGCGCCTCGATGTGGCGGCGCACCTGTTCGCGCAGGCCGAACGACGGCTGCGGCCGCGCGTCCAGGCTGCCCGGCACGATCAGCACCGTCACCCAGCCCGGCAGCGTCCGTCCGCCGGGGCTGCGGCCGGCGATGGCGCGCACCATCTTCACCGCCGGCGAGGCCTCGACCGCCAGCGTCTCGTAGTCCGAAGGCGTCAGCGCACGGCCGCGGTGGCGCACCGTGCGCGGTCCGCGGTCCAGCACCGCCGACGGCGCTTCGCCGTCCGCGCCGCCCTCGGCCGCGCGCGGGTTGAAGACCGCCTCGATGCCGGGCACGACGCCCAGCAACTGCGCGATCGCGCGGGCCGGCACGTTGCCGCGGGAGCCACCGCCGACGCTCATCCGGCGCACCAGGATCGCCGCCCCGGCCGGCGGCACGCGGCCCGACACGCCGTCGCCGAAACGCACTCGCCCGCTGGCGCCGTCCAGCGCGTAATGGCGGTCCGTCGGCGACGAGAAGAACAGCTGCTCGCGCCGCTCCCACAGCACCCAGGCCTCGGTGACCTGCTTGTGCCGGTTGCGGGTCAGCCGCAGCGGGCCGAGCGACACGCTGGGCTCGGTCGACTCGACCGCCAGCAGCCGCTCCAGCCGGCCCAGCACGGCGCTGTCGCCCTGCCACAGTTCCATCGCCAGGATCCGCCACTCGACATTGGCGCGCGCGCCGCCGAGCTCGCGCACCTCGAGGCGCTCGCCGGCCAGCACCGGCGTCTGCGTCAGCAGGAACACCTGGTCCGGCGTGCCGTTGCTGGTGCCCAGGGGCAGGTCGTGAAGCGTGTGGCGCTCGCTCGCCCACACCGCGTTGACATGCAGGCCGGCGAAGACGGGCTCGCCCGGCGGACCGTCCTCCTTCAGCCGGGCGCGCAGCCAGTGGCGCGGCGTGCCGAAGCGCGCCAGCTCGGCGTCGTCCGCCTGTGCCAGCACGTTGACGATGCCCGGTCGGCGCAGCGCGCCGGTCTCGTCGTCGGCCGGCGTGCGCGTCCAGGCGTCGCCGTTCCAGTACTCCCAGACCAGCGCCGGACCGGCCGGCGTGTCCGGCGCCTCGACGACGTCGACGAACAGGCCGAGCTGGTCGACCGGCGGCGCCTTGTCGAAGCCCAGGTAGAGCGCCGGGGTCAGGTCGCCGACCCGCTCGAACGGCGCGAAGGTCGTGCCGGGCCACATCGCCTCGGCGGTGCGGTCGACAAAGCGGAAATCGTTGCGGGCCAGCACGCGTTCCGCGTGGAAGGGCCCGTACTGCCAGGTGTAGCCGATCGAGAACGCGCCCAGCACCGGCGGCTGCGCGACGACGTAGGTGAAGGTGTTGACCGCGCCGCCCGCCGCGTCGGCGTTGAAGCCGACGGTGCGGCTGAAGCCGTAGGAGCCGCTCTGCAGGCGCACGCGCACCCAGCGCGCCTCCTGCTGATTGACGCTGACCGGCGCCATGTCGATCGGCACGGTGAAGTCGATGACCTCGGTGCGGTCGAGGTCGCGCTGCGAGCCGGCCAGGCTCGAGCTCACCGGCAGCGGCGCCCACAGCCGGCCGTTCCAGTACTCCCAGTCGAGCTGGTGCGCCAGCGCGGCGGAACCCGCGATGGCGCCCTGGTCCTGCGGCGACAGGCTGCGGCCGACGAACAGCCGCACCTTCGCCAGCGGCTTGCCGAAGGCCTCCTCGCTGGTGAAGTAGAAGGCCGAGCCCGGCTGCGGCTGCTGGCCCAGCGGATAGAAGGGCTTGCTGACGTCGAGCGCGGCGCCGTCGGCGAAGGCCTTGTCCGGCGCCAGGCCGGTGACCGACAGCGTCAGGTCCACGACGCTCCGAGTGGCCGACGGCGCGGGATGCGCGTGCCGCGAGGCCTGCGGCGCGGTGAAGACGATGCCGGCGAAGGCGACGCTGAACAGGTAGTCGCGCGTGAAGTTGACGTTGGCGATCAGGTAGGCGCCGGTCTTGCCGGTCGGCTGCGAGGTGTAGGCCGCGCGCGTCGGGTCCGCCGGGTCGGTCAGCCGCACCACCGCGCCCTCGACCGGCTGGCCCGCGTCATTGCGGACGATGCCGCCGAGGCTGTTGGGCGCGGACGGTACCGGTGACTCCGCCGCGATCGCGAGGATGCCCGGCGTGCCCTGCCCCGTCTGGGTCTGTGGCGCCACCGGCTGGCCGACCGCGATGCGCCCGCGCAGCGCGCCGTTGACGGTGCTGGACAGGCGGATCGTGTCGACCTCGGGCAGCGACAGGCCCGGATCGGGCGGCAGCGACTCGTCGAGCCGCGCGCGCAGCCAGTAGCCCTCGATGCCGTTCACCGTCGTCTTGCCGGCGGAAGCGCAGTCGGTCACCAGTTGGAAACTGCCGCTCTGCGTCAGACCGTTGGTGCTGTCCACATCGGTGACGACGGTGTCGACGCCCTGGTCGTCGAGGTCCTCGTCGTCCTCCCCGTCCTCCTCGTCACCGGCGACGTCGCTCGTCGCCGAGCCGCGGCATTCGGTGCTGGTGTCGATGAACCCGCGCCAGGTCACGCCGTCCCAGTACTCCCAGACGATGTCCAGCGGCGTGGTCGCGTCGTGCTGCAGCTCGAACTCGACCGACAGCTTGACCCGGCCCGACAGCGCCAGCAGCACCGGATGGGACAGGTAGAGCTCATGCGGCGTCGGCCGCAGCAGCCGCGCGGCGAAGGGCTCGACCGGCTGGCCGGCGAGGTAGGCCGCGCCGTGGTCGACGTACTGGTCGCGGCCGGGCCACAGGCTCACCAGCTCCACCAGGCGACCGGCGGTGACGCCGACGGCGCGTTCGGTCTCGAACAGCACCTGCTCGCTGCTGCCGGCCGGCGGCGGCGCCCCGACCGGCGTGCGGGCCGGCGCCGAGCCGCCCGTCGCCTGGTCGGAGAGCCGGAACACGACCGGCGCGCGCGCCTCCTGCGCGGGCACCAGACTGAGCCCGGCGACGTCCAGGAAACCCAGCTTGAGCTTGTCCGGCACCTGGCCGAGGCGTTGCGTCAGCGCCTCCAGGTAGCGGGCCGCGATCGCGGCCAGGCCGGTGCCGGCGCCGCGGTCCGCCGCCAGCCACTCCGGCGTGTAGCCGGCGCGGCGCGCGAGCAGCTGCGCCAGCAGCGCCGGCGCATCGCGGCCGTCGAGTTCGACGCGGGGCGGGGTGTTCACTGCGCCGATCCTTCCTCGAGGTAGAACGGGTAGACGAGGTTCGCATGCGAGTTGGTCGCCCGCACGCGGTAACTCATCTCGATGCGCACCTTGCCGGCGTCGGCGACATCGGCGACGGCGGTCACCGCCGTCACGTCGATGCGCGGCTCCCAGTCGACCAGCGCCTCCATCACGCGCTGGCGGATCGCCTCCAGCGTGGCGGGGTTCAGCGGCTCGAAGACGAACGCGTTCAGGCCGGCGCCGAAGTCGGGCCGCATCACACGCTCGCCGGGGTTGGTGCCGACGATGATCAGGATGGCCTGGCGCACGTCCTCGTCATAGGCGGCGGTGGCGGTCTGGCCGGCTTCGATGCCGACCGGGAACGCCCAGCCCTGGCCGAGGAAGGTGGACGGCGTCTGCGCGGCGGCCATGGCCTCAGCCCCCGATCTCGACCAGCGGGCAGCCCATCACGATGGGCGCGCCGCAGCCGCTCATGTCGCCGACGCGCGCGGCCGGCCGGCCGGCGATCAGCACCGTGGCGCTGCCCTTGGCGATCGGCGTGGGCGGGTGCGGGCCGGCGGTCGGCGGCATCGAGCAGGCGTGCAGGTCGCCGACGACCGCGGCGGGCATGCCGCCGATGAGCACCATCGCCACGCCGGGGCCGGTGATGACGCCAGGATGACCGGTGGGGTCGCCCACGCGGGCTGCGGGAGGCATGGTGTCGTCCCTCCGTCAGTTGAGCTTGATCGGCAGGCCCTGCACGCTGCAGGGACCGGCGGACTGGATGTTGACGACGCTGCCCTTGATGTCGACCTGCGTGCCCTCGAGCGCGATCTGCAGCGCCTTGAGCTCGATCTTCAGCGCCGACTGCACGGTGATCGTCTGCGTCTTGTTGTCCATCGCGATCGACAGCGTGCCGGCGGTGTTCTCCAGCTTGATCTGCAGCGGATCGATCGTGACCTTCTGGCGGGTGCTCGTGGTGATGGTGATGGACTGCAACGCGTCGTCGAACTCCACCTCGTGGCCGACGCCGCCGGCCAGGCCGGTCTTGATCAGGCGCTTGACCAGGAAGTCGCTCTGCAGCGTCAGCGGCGGGCGGTCCCGGGTGCTCCACAGCCCGCCCAGCACGTAGGCGGCCGCCGCGTCGTTCTGCGCGAACGCCACCAGCACCTCGTCGTCCACCTGCGGCACCCAGATGAAGCCGCGGCCCGAGCCGCCGCCCATCGACGGCAGCCGGCACCAGGGCTCCATGCCGGGGATCGACGGGATGCGCACCTGCACCCGCCCTTCCGACATCGCGTCGAAGTTGCTGGTCACGACGCCGGGCGAGATCGCGAAGCCCTCCTTCAGCGATTCGACGCCGAGGTGGTCCAGCCGCTCGAAGAGTTGTTCATCCATGGTGGGTGTTCCTGCTCCTGTCGCCGCTCACACGGTGAACTGCCCTTGCAGCCGCACCAGCCCGCCGCGCCCCTTGGGCAGCGGCACCGCGCCGAACCACACTTCCTTGCGCGCCTGGAAACTGGTGCGATAGCCGCTGCCGTCCAGCGTGTGCGTGGCCGAGGTGATGCGGTACAGCCCGCCGAACTGGTCGCCCAGCCCCTCGAGGTTGACGACGCGGCTGGCCTTGATGCGGGGGTCGCCGACGGTGCTGCCGGAACCGGTCAGCCGGTTGTTGAGCTTGGGCAGCAGCTCGGTGAGGATCTTGGACGGCGCGGTGGCGTAGCTGGTGGGTTTGATCGTGGTGACCTTGCCCGGCGCGAGCAGCTCGCCGAGCTGGCCGCCCGGCGTGATCGAGAGCTTGAACATCGCGCGGTCGTAGTCCCAGTTCAGCGCGATGGTGAAGTCCATCTTGATGCTGTCGACCCAGACCTTGGCGGCCACGCCCTCGATCTCGCCCACGGTGGTGATGCGCGGCGTGAAGTCGGTCAGCGAGGCGCCCCACTTCAGCGTCAGGCTGGGCGCGTAGTCCTGGATCAGGAACTGGAACTTGAGCACCCGGCCATGCGGCTCGGCCGTGTGGTCGATGTACATCTGCCAGCCGTTCTCCTTGGCCACCTCGCTCAGGAACTGGAAGTCGTTGACGCCGCTCTGGCGCCGCACGCCCATCTGCGCGAACTGCGGGAAGCTCAGGTAGGTGGCCAGGCCCACCAGCGTCGACAGCGTGCCGCCGACCGGGTCCAGCGCCGGGATCAGCGCGTTGGTGCCGGCCACCAGCGCCGCCACCGCCGAGTCCGGCAGCGGGAAGTTGCCCACCGTGGGGATCTTGATCGCGAAGGCGCGGTCCTTGGTGCCGACGGTGAGCCGCTGCAGGTAGTCCTGCGCGGTGAGCCGGATCATCGGGATGCCGCTGGACGGGAACGAGGGTTCCACGCCGGTGATCTCGCCGACGAAGACTTCCTCCAGCGGCCCCGGCGCATACCCGAGCGACAGCCGGAACTCGTTGTTGACCTGCAGCAGCGGATGGTCCAGCCACTGCAGCGAGGTGTTGGCGATGCTCAGCTCGACGCGGTCCGCGCCCTCCATGCCGTCGGTGTGGCTCAGGCTGACGATCGAGGCGCGCAGCGCCGCGGGGATCGTGTCGCCGTTGATGCGGATCGTGCATTCCGGGGCGAGGCGGCTCATGAGCTCACCTCCCCGGTGGCCGGATCGGTGAAGGGCAGCGCCGGCACGCGCAGCGCCTGCCCGGGCACGAGGCTGCGCGGATCGTCGATGCCGTTGACGATCGCGATCGGACGCCACAGCGCCGGGTCCTCGTAGAAGCGCCACGCGATCGACTGGAGCGTGTCGCCGCGCTGCACCGTCCAGCCCTTGCTGAAGTCGGCCGTCTGGCGGTTGACCTCCTTGGCCTCGCGCTCCGGATCGATGAACTCGCTGAAGCTGACGGTGATGCGGGCCCGCGTCGGCCGGCCGTCCTCGAGGAACTTGATGAACTTCTGGTTCGCCCGCGTCAGCACGCAGCGCAGCTGCAGCGAGCCCCAGGCCACGCGCAGCACCGGCGGCGCATGCAGCTCGGAATCGATCTTGAGCAGGTCCACCACCTTCTGCGTCTGGCCGCGCACGTCGACGCGGGTGTCGGTGGTGTCGAAGAACAGCTCCATCTCCAGCGTGCGCAGGTTGCCGTGCACGAACTGCAGGATCGGCGAGCCCAGCCCCGGGATCGCCTGCGAGGCGAAGTTGTTGTCCTTGTTGAGGCTGTACTCCTCGGGGTTGAACATGACGTCGAACTGCGCCCCGGTGTGCTCGACGGTGATGCGGGCCTTGGCCAGTGCCATCGCTCAGACCCTCCCCATCCGTTCGCGCCAGGCGACCAGGCGGCGGTCGATCTGCTGGATCACCAGGCCGGTCAGCGCGTCGACGTCCACCGCGGGTGCGGCGGGTGCCTGACGCGGCGCGCTCGGCTGCTGGCGGGCGGCGGCCTGCACGGCGGCCTTCGCCTCGGCCTCGGCGGCGCGCGCCGCCGCGCGTCCCGGCGCGGTCAGCACCGCCGCGGACGGGGCCGGCGGCAGTTCCTCGCGCGTGGCGCCGCGGCGCAGGCGCGTCGCGATATGCGCCGCATGCGCGGCCGCGACGGGCGCGATCGGCTGGACCCCGGCACGCAGCACCGGCGCGGACGGCGACGCCGCCAGCATCGGCCGCGCGGTCGCCTCCCTGGCCGGCACGAAGAGCGGCGCGGCCATGCGGTGCGTCATCGGCACGCTCGCCATCTCGCCCGGATGTCCGGGCGCGCCGTCCGGTCCCGCGGCTCCGGGCCGCCCCGGGCGGCCATCGGGTCCGGCGCTCGCGATGGTCATGCGAGGGATCTCGGCGGGCACCTGCAGGGCACCCACGGGCATCGGCTGGCGCAGCACCATCGGCGCCGACGGCCGGGCGCGCAGGCTCAGCGGGAAACGCGCCGTGACCGCCAGCCGCAGGTGCTGGTGGACGACCGGTCCCGCGTGCGCTTGCACGACGGTGCCGGCCGCGCCGGCGCCGCGTCGCAGCGCCATCTCTCCGGCCGCGCGCCACGCGTCGACGCGGCCATGCCGCGCGCGCAGACGCCCTGCCCATGCTTGCCATCGGTTCACGTCGACTCCTGTGGTGTCACTGAACGGCTTCGCTGTTGGCTCTGTCGTTGATCGCGGAGATCTCCTCCACCCAGCGCTGGCGCTCCTTGTGCTCGAGCAGGAGCACGTCCTCGTGCGACCAGTGGAAGTGGTAGGCGACGAAGGCTACCTCCCTGTACAGCGCGGACAGGGGGTAGCCTACGATCCCCCCGGGCTGTTCATCTCCATCGCGAACTCGTGCGCGCACTTCGGGCAGGCGGCCTCGATCGTGGCGCGGCCGCTGCGGTTGATGCGGTTGTAGAACTCCTGCAGGTAGGCCAGGTCGGCCGCGTAGAGGCCCTCGACCACCTTGGGCGTGACCTGCCCCACCGAGCCGAGCCGCGACAGCACGCGCGACAGCAGGATGATGGTCAGGTAGGCCTCGTTACCCTGCACCCGCGGGTCGCGCAGCGGCAGGATCTCGTCGGCCGCGGTGGCCAGGCGCATCACGCCCTCGCGATGCAGGTCGCCTTCGGCGTCGACATACCCCAGCGGCAGCGTGAACTCGAACTCGGTCTGGAACATGGTGCTCCCCGGTTCAGGCGCGCTCGACGCGTTCGCAGCTCACCGTCAGCGCGTCCAGCGACACGTCGTTGCCCTTGGCGTTGAAGTCCGGCCCGTCGTACTTGCTGGGCCAGGCGCTGAAGAAGTTCCAGCGCACCTTCTCCTGCCCGGCGTCGTCCTGCAGGATGATCGAGCCGTTGCGCCGGTCGATGGTCCCGTTGACCGCGGCCAGGTGCCAGTCGTAGAGCTCGCGCGAGTCGGTCACGCCCCACTTGAGCGTGATGTCGGGATAGGACACCTTGCCGGGCAGCTTGCGCACGGTGGCGACCTCGCCGCCCTCGCGGTACTCGACCACCTCGATGTTGGAGCCGAAGCCGCTGCACTCCGCGAAGCCGGCCTGCACGATGCCGTCGATCTCCACCAGGAAGCGGAAGTTGCGATAGGGATCTTTTCTGGCCATGTCTGCTCTCCTCAGGCGCCGGTGTTCTGCTGGATGCGGAAGATGACGAACTCCGCGGGCTTGACGACCGCCACGCCGATCTCGGTGATGACGCGCCCGGCCTCGCGCTCGCTGGCCGGATTGGTCTCGAGGTCGCACTTGACGAAGAAGGCTTCCTTCGCTGTCGCGCCGAACAGCGCGCCGTCGCGCCACTGGTTGTAGAGGAAGTCGCTGACCGAGCGGATGATCCGCTGCCACAGCGCCGGCGAGTTGGGCTCGAAGACGACGAACTGCGTGCCCTCGTCGATCGATTCCTTCAGGAAGTTCATGAAGCGCCGCACGTTGAGGTAGCGGTACTCCCCGTTGCGGTCGCCGCCGAGCGTGCGCGCGCCGTAGACCATCGGCGAGCCGCCGAAGGGCCGGATCACGTTGATGCCGGGGGGGTTCAGGCTGACCTGCTTGTCCTTGCCCATCGGCCGCTCCAGGTCGACGATGCCGATCACGCCCTCGTTGGCCGGTGCCTTGTGCACGCCGCGCGTGGCGTCCACGCGGGCCCAGATGCCGGCCACGTGGCCGCTGGGCGGCTGGTCGATCAGCTCGGTCTCCGGTCCGGTGCCGGTGAACAGCGGATTGAAGACCTTGACCCACGGGAAGTAGATCGCGCCGTAGCTGAACTTGTCCGGCGTGGACGGGCCGCCGCCGGGCATGGGGCCGCCGTAGATGTCGGCGGGCGTGCTGTCGGAGGCGGGCGCGTGCTCGCCGTCGAGCACGGCCACCCGGTCCTGCATCTCGAAGCAGTGGTCCATCAGCTGGACCTTGGCGGCGGTGCCCTGCGCGCCGGGCGCGGCGACGATGGCGATGTCGTCGAAGGCCTTGAGCGTCTCCAGCGGCGCCTGCAGGTTGGCCAGCCCGCCGGCCGCGACCGGCACCACGTAGCAGGTGGTGCCGCCGTTGGCGAAGAAGCCGAACACCGCCAGCGCCAGCATGCGGTTGGCGGTGGTGTGGATGGGCGTCGTCGGCGTGGCGCCGGCGCCGACGATGAAGGTGGCGAACTCACCCCAGTTGGTGAACTTCCTCGGTTTGCCGACATCGGCCGGATCGAGCCGGTCGGCCACGCCGATGAAGGCGGCCGTGCTGGTGCCCACGCCGGCGATCGGCCGGGCGACGGGCGGGACTTCTTCGACGTAGACGCCGGGTGCGAAATAGTTAGCCATCGATGCCCTCTCTCGGTCAGATCAACTGCACGTCGTAGCCCGCGACCGCGGGGGCCGGGACGACGATGGCACGGTCCCGCGTGACGGCGCCCGCCGTCACGCGCAGGGTGTAGCTGCCCGCCGCGACGGCCGACAGCGAGAACTTGCCTTCGGCGTCGGTCAGCGTGCTGCGGCCGCGCCCCAGTAGCTGGACGCCGGCATTGGCCACCGGCACCGACGCGTTGTCGCGCACCACGCCGCCGATGCGGAAGAACGGCGCTTCCAGCGCCGCGCCGTCGGGCGGCGATTCCAGGCGGATCTCGCTGGTGATGACGCTGGGATAGGTCTCGGTCTCGAAGACCTCCAGCGACACCGTCACCGACAGCAGCAGCGAGGCCTTGATCCGGTTGCCGATCGCGGCCCAGAACTCCGCCGGGTTGCGCACGCCGTCGGGCTGCACCATCAGCATCGGCAGCGGCGGCTCCTGCGCCTGCAGCGCCGGCGTCAGGAAGGCCGGTGGGATCACCGGCGAACCGGCGATCAGCTGCAGCACCTGGCCCAGCAGCTGGTGCTCCTGCTTGGGCAGGTCGGTGCCGCCGACCGGCCAGGCGGTGACCAGGTAGAGGCAGTTGGCGCGCCACGCTGGCGGCACCACGAGCGACTGGCCGCCGACTCGGCGCGTCACCGGCTCGTTGCTGCGCAGCTCCAGGTGCTCGCGCACCTCGAACAGGAACAGGTTGACCGTGGTCTGGTCGAGCGCGTACGGATCGGTCGGCCGGTCGAAGCGGATCGCCGCGTCGCGTAGCGGCGGCGCCAGCCCCGGCTGCTTGAAGAAGGCCTCCAGGCTGTCGGTGACCTCATGCAGCATGACGATCTCCCGCCCGGGCCAACGCCTCCACGCGCGCCGCGTAGGGGCCGAACTCGCTGCCGGCGACGCGCCGGCCGGACTTCTCGATCTCGCGCCGCGCGGCCCACAGCAGGTGCTCGGTCTTGAGCTCGCCGCCCTGCTCCGCCGCCAGGAAGGCCGCGGCCACCGCGATGTTCTTCACCGCGCCGCCGGGCACCTTGAAGTTGGCGGCCAGGAAACCCAGGTCCAGGTCCTGGCTGCGCGGCACCTTGGGCGGCCAGATCGATTCCCACAGCCGGCGCCGGCTGTCCTCGTCGGGGAACGGGAAGTCGACGATGAAGCCGAGCCGGCGGGTGAAGGCCACGTCCAGGTTCTGCCGCAGGTTGGTCGCCAGGATGCTCAGGCCCTCGTGTTCATCGAGCTTCTGCAGCAGGTAGGCGACTTCGATGTTGGCGTAGCGGTCGTGCGCGTCCTGCACCGTGGTGCGCTTGCCGAAGAGCGCGTCGCACTCGTCGAAGAACAGGATCGCGTTGCCCGCGCGCGCCTCGAGGAACAGGCGGTCGATGCTCTTCTCGGTTTCGCCGATGTACTTGCTGACGACCTGCGACAGGTCGATCTTGAACAGGTCCAGTCCGAGGTCGTTGGCGATGACCTCCACCGCCATCGTCTTGCCGGTGCCGGGCGGGCCGCTGAACAGCGCGCTCAGGCCCTTGCCGACGGAGAGCTTGCGGTCGAAGCCCCAGTCGCCGAACACGACATGGCGAAAGCGCGCCTGGCGGCAGATCTCCTTCAGCTGGGCGATCGCGTCCGGCGGCAACACGAGGTCGTTCCAGACATGCAGCGGGGCGAGCTTGCGCGCCAGCGTGCCGGGGTCGCGCGAGAGCTGCTGGCGCGCGGCCCGGGCCAGCGCGGCCGGGTCGGGCGTGGTCTGCTCCAAGGCGGACTGGCGCGCCGCATGCGCCGTGGCGGCGGCGATCTGCGCCTCGTCGAGGGGATACCGCGCGGCGAGGTCGTCGAGGGCGCGGGGATCGAGCTCGATGCGCTGGCCGCGCAGGCCGGCGGTCCAGGCGGCACGGCGGTCGCGGAAGCCGGCCGCGGCCACCGGCACCGACGCCATGCCGCGAAAGCGCGGATCGCAGGGCCGGGCGCCCGACATCACGATCACCAGCCCCGCCGCCGGCGTCCGCGCCGCGAGGGCCTGCGCCAGCGTGCCGCGCTCCGCGTTCGTCAGCGCGTCATGCCCCTGCAGGTGGACGACCGCCGACAGCAGGTGCGCCTCGCGCAGCAGCAGTTCGAGCGTGGTCGCGAACTGGTCGGCCGGATCGGCGGCGCGCACGAGGTCGACGACGATCAGCGACTGCCCCAGCCGCGCCGCGAGCTTCGCCGCCGCGGCCTCCTGGCCGGCACTGGATTCGCCCTCCAGGTAGAACTGCGGGCCGCTGCCGTCGGCCAGCGCCTTGGACAGGCCCAGCGCCAGCGTGTCGGCCGCTCCGCCCTCGCCGGCCTCGGGCGCCGCGGTGAACCGCGCCACGCCGCGCAACCGCGCGTCCAGCCAGGGCTGGCCCAGCAGCAGCCGCACCACCGGTTCCTCGAGCTTGATCGCCTGCGACAGCAGCGGCGTGCCGATCGCGCCGGCATCGCCGGCCAGTTGCACCAGCCGGTGCCGCACCAGCGGCGCCTCGGGACCGAAGCGGGCGCGCGCGAGGATCTTGGCGTCGCGCGACGCGCACAGCAGGTTGAGCACGAGGTCGACGGTGGGCCTGCGCCGCGTCACGTCGTCCTGCAGGTAGGCATAGAGCCGCTCGTAGCGCAGGTCGACCTCGGGCGCGAGCGCGACCAGCACGATGTCCAGGTCGATGGTGTCGAGCCCGAAGGCCTGCTGCAGCCATGGGAAACGCGAGCTCTCGGGCATCGGCGGCGGCGCGGCGGGCTCCACGGCGCCGGCACCCGGGCCGTGGCCGGCCAGCCACGGTTCGCCGGGCCCCTGGCGGACCAGCCGCTGCACGTCCTGCGTCGTGACGTAAAGGCCGCGATACGGCTCGGGCTGCGCGCCCGCAGCCGCCGGGACCGCCGCGGCATCGGCCGCGTTGGCGGCGCGCTCGAGCATGCGGTCCAGCCGGCCGAGCGCGGCCCACAAGCCTTCCATCTGGAAGTCCGGCGGGCGGTTCGAGGCGTCGGCGGGCATGGCGGTGCGCATCCGTCAATGCCGCGCGGGCGGCAAGGCGCGATAGACGGTGCTGCCGTCGACCTGGGTGATGACCTCGATGCGGCCATCTGCCACCAGCAGCACCAGCGCCGCCTCGGCGGCGCTGCGCAGGTCGTCGCGCTGCTGCCGCACCAGCCACCAATCGCAGATGCCATCGATGGAATCGCAGGCGCCGGGATGCGCGATGACGTAGCGCAGGATCATCGCGGCCACGTCGGCGCTGGACGGAGGGGTGGTCATGCCGGTTGACCATGCGTAAACCGTGCCAGGTGGCCGGCCCGCCTCAAGTCCTTGATTTGATTGAGGCAATCGTGATCTGCGTCACATCGTCCGAGTCACCGCCGACACGGACCCGCGCGACCGCGGGCGCGGCCGCGATGCCGTCGTGGCGGGCCTCGCGAGGCCCTGTGTCGATCGCGACACGGCCGTGTCGCGATGGCACGGATGGCCCGATCGCGCCTGGGTTGTAACGGTCGTCAACATTAGGGAGGTGCTCGGCAAACGGCCTTCCGTACACTGCCTGCCGACCGATGTCAGGCCAGGGAGGCGACACGATGAGCACCCCAACCAAGGCTCACCCGGGGACGCTGGACGCGATGCTCGTGGGCACGTCCGCGGGCTTGCGCAAGGCGCTGGACCTGGTGGCACGCTATGCCGATTGCGCGGCGCCGGTGCTGGTGGTCGGCGAGACCGGCACCGGCAAGGACCTGGTGGCGCGCGCCATCCACTACCTGGGTCCGCGGCGCGATGGCGCCTTCATTCCCGTCAACTGCGGCGCGCTGCCGGACACGCTGATCGAGAGCGAGCTGTTCGGCCACGCGCGCGGCGCCTTCACCGATGCGGCGCGCACGCGCCGGGGCCTGGTGCGCGAGGCCGAAGGCGGCACGCTGTTCCTCGACGAGATCGAGGCGCTGTCGCCGCGCGGCCAGGTGGTGCTGCTGCGCTTCCTGCAGGACGCGTCGTTCCGCGCGGTCGGCGACGACCAGACGCACAAGGCCGACGTGCGCATCGTCGCGGCCTGCAACGTCGACCTGTTCTCGCTGTCGCAGCAAGGCGGCTTCCGCTCGGACCTGTTCTTCCGGCTGGACGTGCTGCGGGTGGACCTGCCGCCGCTGCGCGAGCGGCCGGAGGACCTCGACCTGCTGGTGCCGCACCTGCTGCGCGGCGTGGCGCAGACCACCACCGGGCCGCCCAAGGCGATCAGCGACGAGGCGCTGGCGCTGCTGCGATCGCTGAACTGGCCGGGCAACGTGCGCGAGCTCGAGCACACGCTGGTGCGAGCCTGCCTGAGCACGACGGCGGGCTGCATCGACGTCGACACGCTGCTCACCAGCTCACCGGGGCTGCGGGAAGCGGCGGCGCAGCGCAGTGGCGAACGCGGCTGCGCCTCCTTGCGCGAAGCCAAGCGCGCGGCGGTGGTCAACGTCGAGCGTCAGTTCGTGATGGAGGCGATGGCCGTCGGCAAGGGCAACATCAGCGAGGCCGCGCGCATCTGCAACATGCAGCGGGCCACGCTGAGCAAGCTGGTGAAGAAACACGGCGACGCGCTGGCCTGCCGGGACCGCGGCGCGGCCAAGCCGGCGGATACCGGCCGGTCGCTTTACCTGACGACCACTTCGCCGACCATCCGGACCTCGAAGTGACCGGGCTGCTGGCCCTCGATAACCCGACGCAGGGCCAAGCGTGTTGGCGCGCAAAGGAAGGCCTCGGCTGCTACCGGCACGCAGCTTCACCGATCACCGATTCACCGCTCAGCCTCCTCCAGACCATTCCCCGCGCCCACCAACCTCCCCCGGATCACCGCATTCACCTCAGCCCCATAGATCAGCGTCGCCGCGCTGAGGTAGAGGAACACCAGCGTGGCCACCACGCCGGCGAAGCTGCCGTACAGCAGCGCCAGCTTGCCGGCGCTGCGCAGCGAGTACGACAGCACCGCCACCAGCGCCACCCACAGCGCCGCGCCGACGACGGCGCCGGGCAGCACCGTGCGCAGGCGCTGGCGGATGTCGGGCAGCCAGCCGTACAGCAGCGCGTACAGCACGGTGAGCATCGGGAACGCCAGGCCATAGCGCACGCTGTTGCGCAGCCAGAGCGTCTCCTTGCCCACACCGGTGCTGCGCTCCAGCGCCTCCCACACGTAGGGCATGACGATGATGGAACTGAAGGTGAGGAGGATGCCGCCACCGACGACCACGGTGAACGCGGTCACCTTCAGGCGCGCCCGCCAGAACGACAGGCCGTGCTCGATGCCGTAGGACCGGTTGAGCGCGGTGCGGACCGCCTGCATGCCGGAGGACGCGGTCCACAGCGTGACGAACAGGCCGATGGTCACCAGCGTCTGGCTGCGCTGGGCCAGCACCTGGTCGACGACCGGCTGCAAGGCGCCACGCACCAGCGGCGGCGCGTACTCGGCCACACGCCGCGCCAGCGCCGCGGCATCGCCGGGAGCGCCGATGTACGCCGCGCCCGCGGACAGCAGCACCAGCAGCGGAAACATCGACAGCACCATCGAGAACGCCATGCTGCCCGCCTGGTTGGCGCTCTGGTGGAGCACGTAGTTGCGCACGGCCAGCAGCAGCACGCCCAGGCCAGGCGCATGAACAGCCGCATGTCGAAGTCGATGCCAGAGCGTCGGGCGTGTCACGAAGGGCTCAGTTGAAGGTCTCCGACAGGCTGACGCGCTGCCGCCAGGCGTGGTCGACGCGGCCGTCGAGCGTGCCGTCGTGCTGGGCGAAGTAGCGCGACGGGCAGTCACCGTAACAGCGCATCCACACCTTGGCCAGGTGGGCGGAATCGGTGAACCCGGACGCCTGCGCGATGCTGGTCAGCGCGCGGCCGCTGCCGAAGAACATGGCCGCGCGCTGGATCTTGGCGGCCAGCGCGTACTGCCGCGCCGTGATGCCGAGCGAGCGCACGAAGCCGCGCGAGGCCTGTGCCGCGGACAGGCCGACCGCCGCGCCCAGCGCCGTCAGGTCCAGGGACGGGTCCAGGCGCAGCGCGGCCATCATCTGCCGCACGCGGACCTCCAGCGGTCGGTGCGGTGCCACGCTGTCGGCGACGCTGCCGACCAGCAACTGCACCGACGCCTGCAGGCGCCGGCCGCTCAAGGTCCGATGCGCGAAGGCGCGCGCGCAATCGCGCAGGCCGGCGAAGCCGTGGGCGTCGAGCACGCGCACCGGCGCGCGGTCGGGCCAGTGGCTGAAGGTGTTGTAGCGCGGATGGGTGGGCTCCAGGTCGATCAGCACGACGGGTTGCCCGCCCGAGTCGATGGCACGCCAGGAAAACGGGCGGATCGCCATCAGGTGACCTCGCCACTGCTGGCCGTCGGCGCTGATGCTCAGCGGCTGCGGCGTCAGCGCGCAGGCCAGCGTCGCGGAGTGCCGGCAGACGCGCGACCGCAAGGCCGCGCTGGCGTAGATGAAGCTGTCACCCAGCAGGCCGAGGCGAGGCTCGACGGTGTCGCCAGAGGTCATGGCGGCATGCTCCCGGGCGCGCGTCGCGGCGTCAAGGCGGAACCGCACCGCGCTCCTGGTCATAGCGCACCTGGGCCCGCATCGCCTTCTCCTCCATGCTGCGCGCGGTGGAGGTGTCCTCCCGCATCAGCTCGAGGATCCGGCGCGCGACGGCATCGTCCTGCGCGAACATCTGCCGCGCCGCGTCGGCGCCGAAGTGGCTGGCCCGCAGCGCCTGCATCGCCTGCAGTTGCGCGAGCCCCTCCTCGGGCACCAAGGGCGCCCTGCCCGGCGGGAACGCGGCGGCCTGCGCGTCCTGGTAGGCCTCGAACTGCGCGACCAGTTCGCGCGCCCGCGCGGCGGCGGTCGGCGTCAGCCCCGCCAGTTCCGCGTCCAGGCGCGCGGCCAGCGCGTCGCCTTCATGGAGCGCCAGCAACGCCTCGACCCGCAGCCGCATCGCCTGGTCGACGACCAGCCGGCCCTGCGCATCGACCCGGAACACGCTGGAGGACGTGCTGGCAAGGTCCGACCCCGCCGACGCCTGCGAGGATGCCGGCGACACCGACGTCCCCTGCCCTGCGACGACGGGCGTCGTGCCGGGCGGTGTCCCCGATTCGGACGACGACGCCGCGGCCGGGGTGCGCGCCCAGGGGAACACCGCGGCGGGTTCCTCCGCGGCCGCCGGGGCGAGCGCCGCGGCGGCCAGCCAGACCAGGAGGATCGCCGAACCGAGGCCGGCGGCAAGGGCCCAGGCGATGCGCCGGCCCCGGGGTCGATCGGACGAGTGCGACATGGCGTCCTCCTGCGGCTGCGGGCTCAGTACGGGCAGTTCTGGCTGTAGCGGTCGAACACCAGCGCCGTGGCGTAGGCCTCGTGCGGCGCGCCGCAGAGGAATGGCGAGTAGCGGCTGTCCGCGTCGACGAAGCGCTTCATCCACGCGGTGCCGTAGCGGCCGATCGGCGTGTTGGTGCTGTTGGGCGTGAAGTGGCTCGCGCCGTTGAGCTCGGCATAGGCCTTGAAGGTCGTGGCGGGCAGGCTCGCGTAGAACGGCCGCGCATGCACGGCCACCGACGCCACCGAGTCGCCATCCGCGCCCACGATCAGCGTCGGCACCCGCACCTGCGTGAAGCTGCTGCTCAGGTTCCACGGCGTCAGCGGCAGCGCGGCCTTGAGCGTCGGGTTGTTCTGCGCGGCGATCAGCGCGCCGCCCCCGCCCATCGAATGTCCCGCCACCGCCAGGCGGGTGCTGTCCACGCGGCTGCGCACCGTGCTGCTCGCGCTGTTGACGACGTGGTTGAGCGCCGCCATCAGCTGCGTGGCGCGGCTGGCGGGCTGGTCGAGCGTGGTGTTGGTGTTGATGGTGATGACCACCAGCCCGTGCGTGGCCAGGCGGCGGCCGAGCCAGGCGACGCTGGACTCCGTGGCGGTGAAGCCCGGGCTGATGGCCACGACGCCGTAGCGCCCGGTCGCGGTCGGGTAGTAGATCGTGCCGCCGCCGAAACCGCGCGCGAGCACCACGTTGCTGGTCGAGACCGCGAACGGTCCGGCGGTGGCATTGAGGCTGGCGGACGTGGGGTCCGGACCGACCTGGGCCGAGGCGCCGGCGGCCGCGAAGGTGCCGCACAGGACCAGGGCGCGCAAGGCGCGTCGCAACGAAGCTGACTGGGTCATGGTGTCTCCCTGAGTGGATGCGCCCGCGATGCAACATGCATCGGGCGAGGCGCAGTCTAGGAAGCACGGCGGCCAGGCGCCTTGTATGCAGCGGCGGGACGCCCCCCTAGGATCATTGAGGGAAAACCCGGAGCCCCGTCGCCCTGCCCGGGTGCCCTGCCCTCGAGCCTCCGGCTCCGCCATCGCACGGCAAGGGCCTCAGCGCCTGGCCGGTCGCTCCAGCGCTACTCGAGGTCGCCTTCGATGAACGGGTTGTCGGCCTCGTACTCCGCGCGGGTCTTGCGGCGATGGTTCCCCGCGAGAGGCACGGCGGCCATCGCCCGGTCGACGTAGATCTCGGACCGCAGCGGCCAGGGGCGAGCCGCATCGAAGAGCCCCGGCATGAGTTCGTAGTCCTTGGGCTGGCCGGCGTCGTCGACGTCGTTGAACCAGAGGTGCGAGCCGCAGCGCGGGCAGAAGGCGCGCTCGGCGAATGAGGACGAGCGGTAGCGCGTGACCTCGCCCGTGACGGTCACGGCGGAGACGTCGGCGGTGAAGCACAGGAACAGGCCGCCGGTCCATCGCTGGCACATCCGGCAATGGCAGGCGCCGACGCGCGGGTCGTGGTGGCCTGCCACGGTGATCGTGACGGCGCCACAGAGGCAATGGCCGGTGAGCGCCGAAGCGCCGGGGCTCACGGCGGAAGACGGGGCGGACTCAGCGGTCGTTGGCTGCATGGGGGTGGCTCCGGGAGGTGGCGGCAGGAAGGGGCAACCGGCGCGCCGGGGCCGGCGCCAAGGCCGACGGGCAGCCGGCGGCGTCTGCGCCCTACCGCCTCCCTGCGCCGCCCGCGGCGTTGCCTGGGGGCGGCCCGCCAACGCTCTGCTGCTGCCGATCCTTGATGAAGGCGTCCGCGGCCTCCAGACCCGCGCTGAGTTCGACCTTCTGCAACACGCGCCGCTTGTTGAGGGTCCATTCCTTGACCGGCGCGTCCGGCACGTCGGTCCGGCGCAACTCGGCGAGGAGTTCGCCGCGCGTCACGCCGGCCTCGAGTCGCCCCTGCCACTCGCGCGCCCATTGCGCCATGGCGGCCGGGCCTTCCCCGTTCTGCGCGAGCGTGCCCAGGGCCTGGTACGCCTCGTCCGCCTTGCCGGTCAGCGCATAGGCCAGCGCCGCGAAGCGGGTGAGCGCGTCCACGTCTCGCGCGGCCTGCCAGACGGCAATGACGCCTTGAAACGCGGCGTCAGCCGGCGTGTCCGCCGCGGCGACCTCCGCCTTGAACCCTGCGAGCGCGACTTCGGGTGATCGCGGGTTCAACGCCAGCGCGCGTTGCAAATGCTGCCGCGCCGCCTGGAGATGAGCCGCCCGGGACGCGCCTTCGCTGCGCCCCGCAAGACTGAGCTGCGCCCTGCCCGCCAGGTAACGAGCCTCGAAGCCCGTGTCGTCGTCCCGCAGGTCGGCCTCCAGCCGGGAGAGCGCCGCCTGCGGATCACCCCAGTCGATCTGCGCCCGGCTCCAGGTGAGTCGCCCTGGCCGATCCTCCGGGAACCTGGCCGCCAGCTCGGAGGCTTCCTTCAGCAGGGACTCGCCGGCCTGCCGGCCCGGGCAGGACCGCAGGGCGGCGTCCACCAGCACGAACTCGCCCGCTCCCCGCGTGAGCGTCCGGAAGCGGACCGGCGTCGGGGGGAGCGACTGGGGGGCGCCTCGCAGCACTTCCATGCCGCGCTGGCCGTAGCGCCACATCGCCGGGCCGAGCGCCGCGCTTGTCAGGCCAAAGGCCCGTTCGAACGCCGCGGTCGGCGACGCGCCGTCACCGACCAGCCGGAGATAGCGGCTGAGGCGCTTGCGGTTGTCGTCCGAGGACAGTGCGTAGTGCGTCAGCAGCCAGGACTTCGCCTGGAACTCGAGACGCGCGCCGGCTTCGCCGCCATGGCCGTGCGCATCAGCCAGCCGATGCGCCAGCACATCCTCCCATTCGAGGTGGTACTTGCGCCCCGCCCCCAGGAACCTCAGGTAGCCGGCGACGTCCCTGGGCGCCCGCCCGACGACCGTCTGCTGCGCCGAGAACCGCACGCTGGAGAAGTACTGGGCGAAGCCATCGATGAACCACGCGGGGCTGCGGATGTCGGTATGGCGATAGAGGAAGTGCCGCGCATAGGCCTCGAAGACATGCGTCAGCGAATCGTTCAGCGGCGCCTTCTCGAGTTGCTCGTCGTCCAGCGCGGCCATGCGTTCCAGGTGAACGCCGAAGCCCTGCACCCCCTCGGCGCAGCGGGTGTACAGGCCGACGGCATCGACCGGCACGCTGCCCGGGACCGCCCGCAGGCCCGACAGGCTGGCGTGGTAGTACAGCGTCAGTTTCGATGCCGGCGGCTCGGCCTGCGACTCGGCGGGGCCGGCCGGCAGGAGGTAGGCCCGCAGCAGCCGGTCCAGCTTCTCCAGGTTGTCCAGCAGGGGCGCGACATCCTCCTCGCGGGTGTCCGAGTACACGACGAAATGCGGGCTCTCGGCACGGAACCACGGCGAGAGCTCCGTCTTCCTGCCGGCCACTTCGACGCGGTCCAGGTTGGCCGTGCCGGCTTGCTGGGCGCAGGCCGCGCCGGCTGAGAGCAGGACGAAGGTCGCGGTGAGCGCGACCCGGAACGACATGGGCATGACTTCGCCTTGTTGGGGTCGGGGCTTGCGCCCCGACCTCGCCTCAGAGCTCGTACCGCGCCGTCAGGTAGTAGCTGCGTCCCGGGAAGTTCCAGCTCGCGCCCATGGCACCCGGCGTCTGCTGGAAAGTGCGACGAACCGTCACGTTGTTCAGGTTGGTCACGCTGAGCGACAGCCCGAACTTCTCCGTGAAGTTGTACGACACGCCGCCATCCCACTGCCCGAAGGCCTCCTGGTACTGCGGCAGGCCCCACCACGTGTCCTGCGCGCCGGCGCGCGCCGGATCCGCGCTCGTGCCGTTCTGGCCATTGAAGTCGACGCCGACGTTCCTCAGCACGCGACTGGTCCAGTTGTAGGCCAGGCGGGCCGAGAAGCCGTAGCGGTCATAGCGCAGCGCGAAGTTGGCGGCGTTCTTCACCAGGCCGGGCACCGGCAGCGCACCGAAGGGCCTGCCGTTGGTGTCGCAGCCGTACACCTTGAGCGCGTCGCTCGTGATCGTGCCGTTGGGCGGGCAGAACTGCACCTGCGCATCGCGGTAGAAGCGCTGGCTGCTGCCGAGGTAGGTGTAGTCCGCCGAGACGCCGAAGCCCTTGGCCCAGTCGGGCAGCCGGTCCTTCAGGAAGTCGAAATGGTCCAGGTAGGTCTCGGCCTTGAGCTCGATGCCATGCACCCAGGCCCGGGCCGCGTTGCGCGGGCCCTTGATCTGGAAGGTCTGCGGGTTGCCCGCCAGGCTGTTGTAGTCGCGCGTGTAGGTGGAGTCGTAGATCACGTCCTTCACGTCCTTGTAGAAGGCCGTGACCGACACCATCTGGCCGCTGCGCGGGTACCACTCGAGGCCCAGGTCGAAGTTGTCGGACGTCAGCGGCTTGAGCTTGGCGTTGCCGGTGTTCTCGCCCGTGTAGGTGATGCGGTTGTTGGCCGTGTCGATGTTCTGCTTGAGCGACACCGATTCCTGCAGCTGGTTGAAACCCGGCCGGTACACGCTGCGGGCCGCCGCGATGCGCCCCAGCAGCTTGTTGTCGCCCGTCAGGTTGAACTTCAGGTTCAGCGAGGGCAGCACGTCGACATGATTGGCGTCGACATTCAGGTTCTCGTTGATCGGACCGAAGCGCGGCACGTCGGGCGGCGTGCGGTCGTCGTAGGTCGCGTCGAAGGTCGTGTGCCCGTGCGACGAACGTCCGGTGTAGACCACGCGCAGGCCCAGGTTGCCGTCCACCGGGATCTTCCAGTCATCGAAGCCGAAGCGCAGGCTGCCGTAGACGGCATGGGTGCGCTCGGAGACGTTGCTGGTCATGTTCGGGTTCAGCCCGTAGTACAGCGTCGTGTCGTACTGGTAGTCGCTGGCGTTGCAGGTCGGGACGTTGATCTGGTTCTGCGGGTTTTTCGCGTTCTGCCCCTTCGCCCACGCCTGCGAGTCCAGGCACTGGTTGTATCGGACGTCACCGATCAGCTTGCTGTAGGTGTTGTAGTCCTTGAGGGCGCCATAGGTCGGGAACACCACGCTGGGCGGGCGGTTGCCGCCGAAGGCGGCGTAGTTGAACAGCTCCACCGGCGCGGCCGCCGCGTAGCGCGGATCGCTCAGGTAGGCGAAGTTGCCGCGCGACTTCCAGCTCTGGTCATCGTTGGGGCCGGGCAACTGGCCCGGCGTGCTGGTCTGACGCACCACCCAGGGTTCGGCGATCGACTTCCAGCCGACGCTGGTGGGGTCGCCGGCATAGACCGCCACTTCGCGCTTGGAGGTGCGGTAGGTGGTGCGGAAGCCGACTCTCAGGTCGCGCAGGATCGAATCGTCGAACACGTACTTGCCGTCGACCTTCCAGGCATACAGGTCGGCGTCCCCCTTGTAGCGGCCGGGCATGACCGACAGCCAGAAGTAGTTGCCCGGATCGGCGAGGAAATTGCGCGACCGCTCGTCGAAGCCGATCTGCACCGGCTTGCTGCCCGAGGTGGTGATGTCCATGCTCGGCACGAAGGTGGCCGTCTGCACTTCCTCGCCGCGGGTGCGGAAGGTGGACTTGACCCACTGCAGGTCGTTCTGCAAGGCGAAGCGGTCGTTGACGGCCCACTGGAAATTCCAGGCCAGCTCGGCGGTGTTGGTGTGGTGCTGGGTGAACGCCCGGCTGGTGCCCATCATGATGCCGCCGTCGGCGAACTGGTTCGCGCCCTTGCCGCCACGGTTGAAGTCCGTGACGTTGCCGTTGGCATCGCGCGGCAGTTGCAACGGATAGCTGTAGTGGCCCGACACCACCACGCCCCGATCGTCGACCACCGGGTTGTCGACCCGCACGTTGTACGGCGACATGTTGAAGTTGCCATCGGCGAAGCTCGGGTAGATGTTCGAGCCGGTGTTCTCCTCCCGCGACTTCGACACGAAGGCCGTCAGCGACGACTGCATGTTGTTCTTCTTCCACTGCAGCGCGCCGTAGAAGCCCTTGCGGTCGCTCTCACCGAGGTTCTGCCCCCAGTCCGCCGCGCCGGGCACCCACACCGTCCGGCCGGGCACCACGTCGCTGCGCGGGTAGTAGGGCTGGACCTCGAGCTTCTGCTGCTCATAGGTCGAGTGGTTCATCGCCAGGTCGACCAGCGCACCCCAGCGGCCCGACTCGGCCTCCCACCTCGTCGAATAGAGCCCCGAGAGCGTCGGCGAGGCCTTCTTCGTCCGCTGCTCGTAGTTGCTGCCGAACGAGACGACGCGCTTGGTGCCCTCGTAGTCGAACGGCAGCGCCGTGCGCAGGTCCACCTGGCCGCTGACGCCGCCTTCGATCTTCTCCGCCGACGGGTTCTTGTAGACGTCCACGCCGGCCATCAGTTCGGCGGGCACGGCACTCCAGCTCAGGTCGCGCCCGGGCCAGCCGGCCGAGAACATCTCGCGGCCATTGAGGGTGGACGAGCCCCAGGACAGGCCGCGCACGTTGATGCGGTCGTCGCTGCCTTCGGAGAAGTGCTTGGGGTCGTTGTTGGTCGAGCGCAGACGCTCGACGGTCACGCCGACGATGCGCTGCAGCACTTCGGTGATGGACTTGTCGGGCAGCTTGCCCGCCTCCTCCGCCACGACGGAGTCGACGATCTCCTCGGAGTTCTGCTTGATCTTCTGCGCCGACTGCAAGGCGGCGCGCTGGCCCTTGACGACGACGGTGCCCAGTGCGGCCGGCGTCTCGGGCTCCTTGGGGGGCGGCGTGGTCTGGGCAAATGCGGTGCTGCCAGCGGTCAGCAACAGCATCTGGACCATGCCGCGATGGACGGCGGTGGTGCGGAACTGTCTCATCGTTTTTCTTTCTGATTCGGTTGTGCGGCGCCTGGCGATCACTGGAAGGTGATCGGGCCGAAGACGGTGACGTCGGTGCTGAGCGTGTAGCCCGGGTCGGTCGGCGCGGGCAGCGTGCCGTCCGCATTCGGCGTCGGTCGGCTCAGGTTGATGCTCGGACCGAACTGCAGCGCGCGCACGCCGAAGCTGCGGATCTGCGCCAGCCCGGCTTCCGCCGTCTGCGCGATGTCGGTGCCGCAGGTCTCCGTCACCGAGAAGTTCTTCAACGGGAGGAAGTAGGCGGTGGGCGCGGCGGACGTCGGCTGCACGTTGACCGAGGCGGTGATGTAGCACTCGTCGCCGTTGGCCTTCTTCTGCAGGTTGTTCGTCTGGATGCGGACCGCCACGGCGCCGCCGCCATCGAACAGCGTCTGGTTCAGGCCGAGCGTCACGAACAGCGACTCCTCGGTCTTGAGGTCGAAGGGCAGGCGATCGCCGCTCGAGGTCTTGGGCGCGCCGATCTCGTAGTTGTAGTAGGCCCACCATCCGGCGGTGGAGCCGTCCCAGCCGCTGCCCGCCTTCTGCTTGATGTCGAACCCGAAGGTCGACGAGAAGGAGGTCACCGTCAGGTTGCAGTAGGACGGATCGGCGCCGCCGCACCAACCGGAGATGGGCACGCCGGCGCCGGTGTTGATGTCGCCGAACTCCAGCGTGCGGTTGGTCGTCGGGTTGAATCCGCTCGCGAAGAAGTGCGGATCGACGACCACGCCGAGGTTCTCCGTGGCGCCGCTGGTGCTGGACAGGGTCAGCGTGCAGGTGCCCTTGGCCAGGATCTGCAGCTCGCTGCCCGCCACCGCGCAGACGGCGGGCGCGGTGCTCGCATAGCTCAAGGCGCTGCCGTCCGCGTCGGTGGTGGCCAGCGCGACGATCTGCGTCTTGCCCTGGCTCTGCACGACGGCCGGCGGCAGCGGCGACACGGCGATGACGGTCGTGCCGGCCAGGGCCTCGTGGGTGGCGTCGGCGGGTGCGGTCACCGTCAACTGGCACAGCCCGTCGCCGAGTGCCGTCAAGCTCGTGCCGCTGACGGTGCAGATCGAGGGCGTGGTGCTCTGGTAGGTCGCCGCCAGCCCCGCATCGGTCTTGCCCGACAAGCTCACCGTCGCCGTCGTGGCGCGCCGCATCACCGCGACCGGCACGACCGGCGTCTGCGCGCGTCCCAGCACCTTGAACAGCTGCCCGACCTCGTCCGCCGCGGCCCATTGCTTGCCGTTGGCGCCGGCGCCGCCGGCCTGGCTGGCGATGACGCTGCATTCGCCCTTGGCCACCAGCGTGAGCTGGTCGCCGGAGACGGTGCAGATGTCGGGCGTGCCCGACCTGAAGGCCACAGGGAGGCCTGAATCGGCGGTGGCCTTCAGCGTCACCGGCCCGGCAAGCAGCGTCGCGCCGCCGGGGTAATTGAAGCTGATGGCCTGGAACGCGCCGGAGCTGCCTCCGCCCTCGCCGCCCCCGCCGCCGCAGGCCACCACCAGGGCGCTCGCCGCGAGCACGGACAGCTTGGCCCGATGTCTCAACACCTTCTTCGTCACGTTGTGTCTCCTTTTTTTGTAGGTGGCCGGAGCGCTGCCCAAGCCTCATCAACGGCTGCTTCTGGTTAGACCAGAATTGCTGGATTGACCGCTAAATCATATGTTTGGCCTGACCAAATTAAGCTAGGGCAAACGCCCGGTCTGACCAACTTCCAGCAGCGACCCTGGGTTCTTCTGATGCGAAGCCGCCCCGACCGGATCGCCATGGTCGGCGGTGGTCGCGCCAGACGCATCACGACCTCGTCACATCGTCATCACGACGGCGCCACTGGCGCTCAGGCGCTGCGGGCGCGTCCAGACGATGGCGAGCTCCCCATTGGGGTATGCACTGGTAAGACCAAATGTCGCTTATGGCAAAGTGGATATACCAATTGAGCAAGACCCCGGGATGCCCCGTGGGACAGCCCCACGCATGCCCCTCCGCCGAACCATGACCTCCTGGCGCTCGCTGTTCGCCACCGCCCTGGCGATGCTGGCCTTGAGCGGCCAGGCCGAGTCCTACCGCTGGGACAGCCTGGCCATCGGGGGCGGTGGCTACGTCGCCGCCCTCGTGACGAGCAAGACCGAGCGTGGCCTGATCTACGCCCGCACCGACGTGGGCGGCGCCTACCGCTGGGAGGCCGCCAAGCGTCGCTGGGTGTCGCTGATGGATGGGGTGTCCGAGGCCGACGTCGGCTGGTTGAGCGTGGACGGGCTCGCGCTCGATCCCCAGCACGGCGATGTCCTGTACCTGCTGGCCGGCGTGCCGTATTTCAGCGAGGGCAGGACCGTCGTGATGCGCTCCACCGACCGCGGCGCCACCTTCAGCCGCATCACCGACGTGAGCCACCTGCTGCGCGCCAACGGCAACGGCATGGGCCGGGGCAATGGCGAGCGACTGCAGGTGGACCCGGGCGACAGCAAGGTGCTGTACCTCGGCTCGCGCGCCAACGGCCTGTTCAAGAGCACCGACGCCGGCGTCAGCTTCTCGCGCGTCGAGGCGCTCCCCGTCACCACGACACCCAACGAGACCGGTCTCAGCTTCGTGCTGATCGACCCCACCAGCGTGGCCCGGGGCGTGGCGCAGCGCCTGTTCGTCGGCGTCTCGCGCTTCGGCTCGGTGGGCCCCAACCTCTATCGCAGCGACGACGCCGGCGCCACCTTCCAGCCGGTGCCCGGCGCCCCGCCCGGCCACATGCCGCAACGGGCGGCGCTCGCGGCCGACGGGCAGCTCTACATCACCTTTGGCAACGGCGCCGGCCCGCATGGCGACTGGAAGCAACTGACGCCGCCCGAGCCCCAGACCAGCGGCCAGGTGTGGAAGTACGACGTCGCCAGCGGCCGCTGGACCAACGTCACGCCGGGGGGCTTGGACAAGCCCTTCTCCGGTGTGTCGGTGGACCCCGGCAACCCGAAGCGGGTGGTCGTCTCCACCATCAACACCTGGATGCCGCAGGGCGGCAGGAACGGCGGCGACCGGTTCTTCCTCACCACCGACGGGGGCGGCCACTGGACCGACGTGGTGGCGCGCGGCTTCGCCATGGACACCCGCGGCGTCAGCTGGGTCGCCGGTTATGCCATCCACTGGGCCGGCGCCATCGAGTTCGACACCGCCGATCCGCGCGCCGTGTGGGTGACCTCGGGCAACGGCATCTTCCGCACCAACGACATCGACGCCACGCCGGCCACCTGGCGCTTCATGGTCGACGGTCTCGAGGAAACGGTGCCCAACGTGGCCATCAGCGTTCCGGGCGGCCCGCTGCTGTCGGCGATCGCCGATTTCGACGGCTTCCGCCATCACCGGCTCGATGCCTACGCGCCCATCCACGAGCCGCGCATCGGCTCCACCACGGGCCTGGCCGTGGCGGGCAGCCGCACGGCGGTCGTCGTGCGGGTGGGCGACAAGAAGATGTATCGCTCCACCGACACGGGCCGCACCTGGGTCGAGGTGGCCGGCATGCAGGGCAGTTCCGGGACGGTGGCGCTGTCCGCGGATGGCGTCACCCTGCTGCACAGCTTCCGCGCCGGCGATGGGCGTCCCACCACCGTGCGTTCCGCGGATTTCAGCCAGGCCCAGCCGACCTGGGTGCCGGTGCGTGGCCTCGAGGGCGCAGCGGTGCGACCGGTGGGCGACCCGGTGAACCCCACCAGGTTCTATGCCTATGACGCCGGCACGGTGCGGGTCAGCACCGACGGCGGGGCCAGCTTCGTGGCCACCGCCCGGCTGCCCGCCGGCGGCTCGCCGCTGGTGCGCGTGGCACCGGGACGCGAGGGCGACGTGTGGGTGCCACTGAAGGACGGCGGCCTGGCGCGCTCCACCGATGCCGGCCGCAGCTTCAAGACGCTCGCCGCCGTCGACCGCTGCGGCGCCGTGGGCTTCGGGAAGGCCATGGCGGGTGCGTCCTATCCCACCGTCTTCATCTGGGGCGCCCCCAAGGGCGAGCCGCTGGGCGTCTATCGCTCCACCGATGCCGGCGCCACCTGGCTGCGCATCAATGACGACGCCCACCAGTTCGGCGGCCCCGGCAACGGCCAGTTCGTGACGGGCGACATGAACGTCGAAGGCGTGGTCTACATGAGCACGGTCGGCCGGGGCATTGTCTATGGCGTCCCCGCCGACGGCCCCGACGCCCGCTCCCCGCCCTGACCGACCGATCGGCGCCGATCCTCACCGCTCGGCGAACCCCGCCAGCGCTGTGTTCCAGCGTTGCCTGTCATCTCTCACCTTCACCACGCCCCGATGCAAGCACCCAAGAAGACCCTTGGCGCGGACTGGACACGCCGCTCGTTCCTCCAGGCCTCGGCCGCCGCCGGCGCGCTGGCGGCACCGCATGTCCATGCCGCCCCGGCCGCTCCTGCCGCGCCTGCGGCGTTCGCGCCGACCTGGGACTCGCTGGTCGGCGGCTACCGCGCGCCGGACTGGTTCCGCGACGCCAAGTTCGGCATCTGGGCCCACTGGAGCGCGCAGTGCGTGCCCGAGGTGGGCGACTGGTACGCGCGCAGCATGTACCTGCAGGGCCATGGCCACTACGACCATCACGTGAAGACCTATGGCCATCCGTCCAAGGTCGGCTTCATGGAGATCCAGAACCGCTGGAAGGCCGAGCACTGGCAGCCGGAGGAGCTGATGGACCTGTACGTGAAGGCGGGCGCGAAGTACTTCGTGGCGCTCGCCAACCACCACGACAACTTCGATGCCTACGACTCGAAGTACCACGGCTGGAACAGCGTGCGCGTCGGCCCCCGGCGCGACATCGTCGGCATCTGGGCCAAGGCGGCCCGCCGGCGGGGCCTGCGCTTCGGCGTCAGCAACCATTCGGCGCATGCCTGGCACTGGCTGCAGCCGGCCTACGGCTATGACGCCGAAGGCCCGCTGGCCGGCCAGCGCTACGACGCCTTCCGCCTCAGGAAGGCCGACGGCAAGGGCCAGTGGTGGGAAGGCCTGGACCCGCAGGAGCTGTACACCGGCCCCAACATGGTGATTCCCGACGGCATCACCAGCATCAAGGCGGCCCAGGACTGGCACGAGGCCAACGACCGCATCTGGAACGAGGATCCGCCCGCCGGGAACCCCGCATTCACCCGCCAGTGGTTCCTGCGCTGCCGCGACCTGATCGACAGCTACCGCCCCGACCTTCTGTACTTCGACAACTACGGCCTGCCGCTGGGGCAGACCGGGCTGGACATCACGGCCCACTTCTACAACGCCAGCATGGCCTGGCACGGCGGCAGGCTCGAGGCCGTGGTCAACGCCAAGTTCCTCCCGCCCGAGCGCCGTGCCGGTCTGGTGGAGGACACCGAACGCGGGTTCCGGGAGGGCATCGAGCCCCTGCCGTGGCAGACCGACACCTGCATCGGCGAATGGCACTACAACCGCTGGATCTACGAGGGCCACCAGTACAAGCCGGCCGCCGCGGTCATCCACCGGCTGTGCGACATCGTCGCCAAGAACGGCAATCTGCTGCTGTCGGTGCCGCTGCGCGGCGACGGCACCCTCGATGCCGACGAGCGCAAGATCCTGGCCGACCTCGCCGAATGGATGGGGCGCAACGCCGAGGCCATCCACGGCACGCGCCCGTGGCGCCGCTACGGCGAAGGCCCCACCCGCGTCCGCGCCGATGCCGAAGAAGGTCAGCCCATGGTGTTCGGCGGGCAGGACATCCGCTACACGACCAAGGAAGGCGCGCTGTACGCCATCGCCCTGGGCTGGTCGGAGAGCGGCGTGCTGCGCCTCACGGCCCTGGCCCAGGATTCGGCGCTGGCGCCCGGGGCGATCGAGCGCGTCGAGGCGCTGGGCGCCGCGCAGCCGCTGAGCTTCTCGCGCACGGCCAAGGCGCTGGAGGTGCGCGTGCCGGAGGGCCTGGCCGGCTCGGCGGCCATCGCGCTGAAGATCCAGGGCCAGGGGCTGGTTTGATCACGCTTGGAGTCCTCACATGCACGCAGGCAAGACCGGCGCCGCGTTGACGCGCCGATCCCTTCTCCGGGCCACGGCCACGGCCACGGCCGCGGCCGGCGCGCTGGCGTCGGCGCGGGTCCATGCCGCTGCGCCGACCTTCACGCCGGACTGGGAGTCGCTCATCGGCGGCTACCGCGCGCCGGGCTGGTTCCGCGATGCCAAGTTCGGCATCTGGGCCCACTGGACCGCGCAGTGCGTGCCCGAGGCGGGCGACTGGTATGCCCGCAACATGTACGTCCAGGGCCATGCCCAGTACACGCATCACCTGAAGACCTACGGTCATCCGACCCAGGTCGGCTTCATGGAGATGAACCATCGCTGGCGGGCCGAGAACTGGGATCCCGGCGCCCTGCTGGACCTGTACGTCCGGGCCGGCGCGAAGTACTTCGTGGCCCTGGCCAACCACCACGACAACTTCGACAACTACGAGTCGAAATACCACGGCTGGAACAGCACGCGCATCGGCCCCAGGCGGGACCTGGTCGGCCTGTGGGCCGAGGCGGCCCGCCAGCGCGGCCTGCGCTTCGGCGTCAGCAACCACTCGGGCAACGCCTGGCACTGGTTCCAGACCGCCTACGGCTATGACGCGCAAGGACCGCTGGCCGGCCGGCGCTACGACGCCTTCCGCCTCACCGCGGCCGACGGCAAGGGCACCTGGTGGGAGGGACTGGATCCGCAGGACCTGTACACCGGCCGCAACATGGTCATCCCCGACGGATTCACCGACGCCAAGGCGGCGGCCGAGTGGCATGCCGCCAACGACGGCGTGTGGCACGTGCCGCCACCGGCGCACAACCCGGCCTTCACGCGGCGCTGGTTCCTGCGCTGCCGCGACCTCATCGACCGCTACCGGCCGGACCTGCTGTACTTCGACAACGACGGCCTTCCGCTGGGCCAGGCGGGGATGGACATCGCCGCCCACTTCTACAACGCCAGCCGGGCCTGGCATGGCGGCCGGCTGGAGGCGGTGCTGAACACCAAGGGCCTGCAGGGAGACCGCCGCCTCGCCGTGGTGGAGGACGTCGAACGCGGCTCGCGCGACGACATCCAGCCCCACCCCTGGCAGACCGACACCTGCATCGGCGACTGGCACTACAGCCGCAGCGTCTTCGAGAACCACCAGTACAAGTCGGCCGCCACGGTGCTGCACATCCTGTGCGACGTCGTGTCCAAGAACGGCAATCTGCTGCTGTCGGTGCCGCTCAAGGCGGACGGCACGATCGACTCGGACGAGCGCCAGACGCTGGAGGGCCTTGCCGCCTGGATGGCGCGCCACGGCGAGGCCATCCACGGCACGCGGCCCTGGCGACGCTTCGGCGAGGGCCCGACGGTCGTGAAAGGCGGCGCGATGAGCGAGCAGCCGGCGACGCCTTTCACCGCGCAGGACATCCGCTTCACCACCCGGGGCGACGCGCTCCATGCCATCGGGCTGGGCTGGCCGCAGGACGGCGTGATGCGCGTCCAATCGCTGGCCCAGGACTCGGCCTTCGCGCCCGGCAGCATCGACCGCGTCGAGGTGGTCGGCGCCGCGGGCAGCCTGCCCTTCAAGCGCACCCGCCAGGGGCTGGAGGTGCGTGTGCCGGAGGGATTGGCCGGCTCGCCGGCCATTGCGCTGAAGGTGTTCGGTCGCGGTCTGGCCTGAGTTCCGCCGCGACATCCAACCAGCCACAGGGGCTCTCGCCGAGCCGCTCACCATGCAAGCTCTCAAAAAGACCTTCATTGCCTGCGCGCTGTCGCTGGCGTCCCTGGGCTCCGCGTGCGCCCAGAGCGCCGAGGGCCATCCCGACTGGCCAGGCCCCGGCCAGCTCTTCGCCGGCGTGAACTACCAGCCAGTGGACCGCACGCTGGAACAGGTCCGGCGCGATGTCGCGCTGATGAAGCAGTCCGGTTTCAAGGTCGTGCGCATGGGCGACCTGGCCTGGGATTACTTCGAGCCCGAGGAAGGCCGGTTCGACTTCAAGCACTTCGACGCCGTGATGGACGCGGTGCACGCCGCCGGCATCCGCGTCATCCTGGACATCCCCGGCCTGCCGGCGCCGATGTGGCTGCATCACAAGTACCCCGGCGTCGACATCACCAACCAGGCCGGCACGCGGCTGGCCCCGGCCGAGCGCTACATGGACAACATCGGCGACCCCGACTACCGGCGCCTGGCCCGGCGCATGGCCGACACGCTGACCAAGCGCTACGCCAGGCACCCGGCCCTGCTCGCGGTGGGTTACGACAACGAGATCGGCAACGGCTTCATGTCGTATTCCGAAGCCGACCGTCAGCGCTTCGTCGCATGGCTCAAGCAGCGCTACGGCAGCCTCGAGGCGCTGAACAAGGCCTGGGCCACGCAGCGCTGGTCGCGCCGCATCGGCCAGTGGGACGAGGTGCGCCTGCCCTATGCCGACGGCCCCGGTCCGGCCGAGCGCTACCTGGACCTGCGGCGCTTCTGGTCCGACCTGACCCTCGCGACGCTCGACGACCTCGAGTCGGTGCGCCGGAAAAACCTGCCCGACAAGCCGGTGCTGTCCAACTATTGGGACTGGTCGGGCCGCAAGGGATTCGATTTCCTGGGCAGCTACCGCCGGCACACCACCTATGGCGCGATGGGCTTCTATGCCGGCGACGCGATCAACGGCGGCTGGGAGGCCACGATGATCAAGGGCGGCATGAGCACGCCGACCTGGTTCAACGAGTTCGCCGCCGGCGGCGGCGGCTCCTACGGCAGCAAGGGCTGGTCGCGCATGTGGGCCCACTTCGTGCTGCTGATGGGCGGCCAGGCCGCGCTGGCCTGGACCTTCAACAGCCACCTCGGCGGCGAGGAGCAGGCCCTGATGGGGCTGATCGACCATGACGACCGGCCCTCCTGGAAGCTGGCGGAATGGGCGGCCATCGCCGCGGACTACGCCAAGCTGGAAAAGCTCGGCTTCCCGCGCCGCGTCGAGCCGCAGGTGGCCATCGCCTACTCGTTCGAGAACGTCCACGCCACCAGCCCGAATGGCCCGTCCAACACGGTGCGCCAGTACATCAAGGCGCCCTACCTGAAACAGGCGCAGGGCGCCTTCGAGCCGCTGCTCAAGGACAACGTCGACGTCGCCATCATCAAGCTGTCCTACGAGGACCTGAGCCGCTACCGCCTGATCATCCTGCCCGGCATGTACCTGCTGGACCGGGCCTCGACCGAGGTGGTGCGCCAGTTCGTGGCCGGTGGCGGCACGGTGGTGATGACGGCCCAGTCCGCCAAGGTCGGCGACAACAACCAGTGGCACAACACGCCGTTGCCGGGCCAGTTGACCGATGTCTTCGGCCTGCGCACCAACGAGTTCTATGACGCGGCCGGCACCTTGACGCTCGGCGGCGAGGAGATCAAGGGCACGGTCGAGCATTACGAGGTGCTGGAGCCCTCCAGCGCGCAGGTGCTGGCGCGCTTCACCAACCTGGAGGGCACGCCGCCCGCCATCACGGCCAACCGCTTCGGCAAGGGCAGCGCGTACTACGTCGCCACGCCGGCGCAGCCGCAGATCATGCGGCCGCTGCTGCGGCAGCTCCGGGCCGAGCTCGGCATCGCAGCCGGCCCCAAGACGCCGGACGGCGTCTTCGCCCGTGCGGTCGACGGCCGCGTGCTCTACGTCAACACCAACAACGCGCCGGTCGACGTGGCCATCGACGGCGCGATGCATGGCGTGCTCAGCGGCAAGCGCTTCGACGGCACGCTGCGGCTGGAGGCACGTGGCGCGGACCTGCTGGAGCGTTGAGCGCGGGACGGAACGGCCGGACGGGAACCCGGCTTGTTTACTAAACGTCGCGAAATTGGGGCCGATTCCCTCCGGCGAGATTGACCGTGGCGAGGCGCGCCCCCTATAACGGCGCGCAAACCCTCCGGGGCGTCGGCGTTGCTCCGGCGATCCCCACGGACCCATCCTCACCATGCCCAACGCCCGCGACCTTCCCGCCCTCCCCGACTTCAGATCTCCAGCCGTGCTGCTCGCGCACGCCCGGCACACCATGGACTTCTATCACCCGCGCTGCATCGATCCCAGCGGCGGGATGTACCACTTCTTCAAGGACGACGGCACCGTCTACGACGCGCATCAGCGCCATCTGGTCAGCAGCACCCGCTTCGTCTTCACCTACGCGATGGCCTACCGCCACTTCGGCGATCCGGCCCATCTGGAGGGCCTGCGCCATGCGCTGCGTTTCCTGCGCGAGGCGCACCGGGACACGGCGCAGGAGGGCTACCACTGGCTGCTGGACTGCCGCGCCGATCGGCGCGAGGTGCTCGACGGCACGCGCCACGCCTACGGGCATGCGTTCGTGCTGCTGGCCTACGCCCATGCCGTGATGGCCGGCCTGGACGAAGCCCGCCCCTGGCTGGCGGAGACCTTCGAGCTGATGGAGCGGCGCTTCTGGGACGCGGCGGCCGGCCTGTATGCGGACGAGGCCAGCGCGGACTGGTCGGCGCTGTCGCCGTACCGCGGCCAGAACGCCAACATGCATGCCTGCGAGGCCCTGCTGGCCGCCTTCGACGCGACCGGCGAACGCCGCTACCTCGAGCGCGCCCACCAGCTGGCCTACAACATCACCCAGCGCCAGGCCCAGCGCTGCGGCGGCCTGATCTGGGAGCACTACGACACCCAGTGGCAACCGGACTGGCAATACAACATCGACAACCCGGCTCATCTGTTTCGCCCCTGGGGCTACCAGCCCGGCCACCTCACCGAGTGGGCCAAGCTGCTGCTGCAGCTGCAAGCGCGCGGTGACGCGCTGGAGGCGGACCTGAGCTGGGCGCTGCCCACCGCCGAACGCCTGTTCAGGGTCGCGATGGACAAGGGCTGGGACCGCGCGCAGGGCGGCCTGCATTACTCGCTGGCGCCCGACCTGAGCGTCTGCGACGCGGACAAGTATTTCTGGGTGCAGGCCGAGAGCGCCGCCGCCGCGGCGCTGCTGGCGGTCCGCACCCGGGGCGACGCGACCTTCTACTGGGACTGGTACCAGCGGCTCTGGGCCTACAGCTGGACCCATTTCGTCGACCACGCGCACGGCGCCTGGTACCGCATCCTGGACCGCGAGAACCGCAAGCTCAGCGATGAGAAGAGCCCCGCGGGCAAGGTCGATTACCACACGATGGGCGCCTGCTACGACATCGTCCGGGCCATGGGAGCAGCCGCTCATGCATGACGCGCCGTCGATGCTCTGCGCCGGCGAGGCGCTGACCGACCTGCTGCACCAGGGCGAGGATCGCTGGGTCAGCCGCGTCGGAGGCTCGGTGTGGAACGTGGCGCGCGCGCTGGCGGCGCTGGGCGAGCCCACCGCCTTTGCCGGCGCCGTCAGCCGCGACCACTTCGGCGACGCGCTGTGGCGGGCCAGCGAAGCCGCCGGCCTGGACCTGCGCCTGATGCAGCGTGTCGATCGCGCGCCCTTGCTCGCGGTCGTCGAGCGGGGCGAGCCGCCGTCCTACTTCTTCATCGGCAACGACAGCGCCGACCTGCACTTCGACGAGCAGGCGCTGCCCGCCGGCTGGTCGCAGGGGCTGCGTTGGGCGCATTTCGGCGGCATCAGCCTGGCGCGCCGGCCGCTGGCCGAGCGGTTGGTGGCGCTGGCCGAGCGCCTGAAGCGCCAGGGCGTGGCGATCAGCTACGACCCCAACTACCGCACGCTGATGGACGCCTCCTACGCACCGACGCTGCGGCGCATGGCCGCGCTGGCCGATCTGGTGAAGGTGTCCGACGAGGACCTGCTGGGCCTGTTCCCCGGCGTGGCGCCGGACGAATCCCTGCGCCAGCTCCGCGCGATGAACCCGTCGGCGCTGTGCCTGTTCACCCGGGGTGGCGCCGGCGCGAGCCTGCTGCGCGGTGAACAGCGCTGCGACGCGCAGGCGCCCCGGGTCGACGTGGTCGACACCGTCGGCGCCGGCGATGCGAGCGTGGCCGGGCTGCTGCACAGCCTCGCCAGCCATCCCGACCGGGCCTTGCCGGATCACCTGCACGCGGCCCTGGCGGCCGGCTCGGCCGCCTGCCAGCACGCCGGCGCCACGCCGCCCAGTCGGGAGGCCGTCGATCGTCTGTACGAGCAGCTGCGCGCCGGGGCGGCGCTCGCGTGACGCGGCGCCCGCCATCGCGCCACGAACCGCCATGAACCCAGGGGCCGCGGCAAGGCTGCAGTTATGCTGCGCGCCCATGAGCTCGACGCGCGACAAATCCGCTCCCCTCGACCAGTCCCGCCTCGCCCACACGCTGGGCTACGCCATCGCGCGCGCGGCGGTCACCACCAACCAGCTGTTCGCTCAGGGTGTTGGTGATCCGCTGGGACTCAGGCCGGTGGAGTTCACGCTGCTGCAGCTGATCTTCTCCAATCCCGCCACCACGCAGAAGCGGCTGTGCGACCTGCTGCGCGTGCCGGCGCCGCAGATGACGCTGATCCTGGACCGGTTGCAGGAACGCGGCTGGCTCGTGCGCGAGCGCGATGCCAACGACCGCCGCGCGCTGCACCTGCGGCTCACGCCCGCGGGCACCCGGCTGGCCGAGAAGAGCCTTGCGGCGCTGCAGGAGACCGAGCAGGCGCTCGAGCAGGTGCTGACCAGCGGCGAGCGTCTGCTGCTGCAGGAACTGCTCGCCAAGGTCGCCCGCTGAGGCGGCCGAGGCAGCCGAGACGGCAGCTCGGGCGCGCTCGGGCGCCCTCGCCTTCGCCCCGCTTTCGTGCTGGCCTGTGCTCGCCTGCGAGGGCCTTCGCTCGTCGCCCGCTGGCGCGCTCAGGCCAGCGCCTGTTTCAAGGCCTGCGCCATCTGCGCGAGCGCCAGGCGCGCGGCCGGCACGGCGCCGGCCATGCTGATGAAGCCATGCGCCAGGCCGTGGTACTCGACGACGGTGACGGCATTGCCGGCCGCGCCCAGCGCTTCGCCGTAGGCCATGGCCTCGTCGCGCAGCGCGTCATGGGCCGCGAGCACCAGCAGGGTGGGCGGCAGGCCGGCCAGGCTCGGCGCCAGCAGCGGCGCGCCGCGCCAGTCGGGCGCCTTCGCCGTGGGGCCGAAGTAATGACGGCTGAAGTAGTCCATCGTCCGGCGCGTCAACGTCGGCCCCGCGGCATGCCGCTCGCGGGACGGATAGGCGCCGTCGTGGCCGCCGGCGGCCGGCGGATAGACCAGCAGCTGGAACGCGATCGCCGGTCCGCCCGCATCGCGCGCCATCAGCGCCGTGGTCGCCGCCAGCGCGGCACCGGCGCTGTCGCCGGCCACCGCCAGCCGGGCCGGGTCGCCGCCGAAACCGCGAATCGCCTCGGCGACCCAGCCGAGCGCGGCGAAGCAGTCCTCGACGGCCGCGGGATACGGATGCTCCGGCGCGAGGCGGTAGGCGGCGGAGACGACCATGACGCCGCTGTCCGCGCAGAGCTGGCGGCACACCGCGTCATAGGCGTCGAGGTCGCCCAGCACGAAACCACCGCCGTGGAAGTACAGCGTCACCGGCAAGGCGCCGGCAGCGCCACGCGGCCGGTAGACGCGGACCCGCAGGGCCTGGCCGCCGAAGCGGGCCTCGTGCGGCGTCACTTCCACGTCGGCGGGCGGCACGGTGGCAGCCGTGCAGATCTGCCGGTACAGGCCGCGGCAGGCGTCGGGCGGCAGGTCGCAGAGATCGGGCGCACCGGCCGCCTGGGCGAGCACGTGCTTCAGATGCAGGTCGAGCATGGGGTCTCCTTCAAGACGATCGAGGTGAGGTGAGGCGTCGTGTCAGGCGGGCCCGGCCGTGCTGGCCGCGCCGCTGGTGGTGGCCGCGCCGCTGGTGGTGGGCGTGTTGCCGTTCGCGTTGGCGGCGTGGGTGGCTGGGCCGGTCGGCTTGAGCAGCCAGTGGGCCAGCGCCGGCAGCAGCACCAGCGCGCCGACCATGTTCCAGACAAACATGAAGGCCAGCAGGAGGCCCATGTCGGCCTGGAACTTGATGGGGGACAGCGCCCAGGTGCCCACCGCCAGCGCGAGGGTCACGCCGGTGAGCATGACCACCCGTCCGGTGAACTGCAGCGCGTGCAGGTAGGCCGCCGAGAGGCTCTCGCCCGCGCGCAGCCGGGCCAGCATGACGCTGAGCACATACAGCGCGTAGTCCACGCCGATGCCCACGCCCAGCGCGATCACCGGCAGCGTGGCCACCTTGACCCCCATGCCCAGGCCCACCATCAGCGCCTCGCACAGGATGGAGGTCAGCACCAGCGGCAGCACCGCCACCACCACCGCCCGCCACGAGCGGAAGGTCACCCAGCACAGCACGACGACGGCGCCGTAGACCCACCACAGCATCTCGCGCATCGCCTGCTGGACGACGATGTTGGTGGCCGCGGCGATGCCGGCCGAGCCGGCGGCCAGCATGAAGCGCTCGGAGGGCCCGGCCGCTGTCCCGGACGGCCCGGCGCCACGACCCGGTGCCGTTGCGTTGGCGGCGTTGGCGGCGATGAAGGCCTCGACCGTGTCGACGACGCTGGTCAGCGTCTCGGCCTTGTGGTCCTTCAGGTAGACGTACAGCGAGAGGAAGGAGCAGCCCTGGTTGAACAGCTCGCGCGGCGCGCGGGTCTGCACGCCGCCGAGCGCGCTGTCATTGGGGATGAGTTCGTACCACTTCAGCTGGCCCTCGTTGTAGCCCACCATCGCGAGCTTGGAGAGCGCGGCCATGGAGTTGGTGGACTCCACGCCGGGCAGTTGCTCCAGCCGCCAGGCGAGCTGGTCGACCTTGGCCAGCGTGCCGTAGCGCGTGCACTGGTCCTCGGGCGTGGCGACCATCACGACCAGGATGTCGCTGGAGGCGGCGTAGTGCCGGGTGACGTAGTCGTTGTCGCGGTTGTAGCGCGAGTCCGCGCGCAACTCGGGGGCACCGGGGTCGAGGTCACCGACGTGCAGCCGCGTGCTGACCGCATGACCCGCCACGGCCAGCCCCGCCGAAACGCCAAGCGCCATCAGCGCCGGGCCGCGCTGGGTGAAGCGGTCGAGCAGGCGCCACAGGCCCGAATTGCCCGCGGCGGGATTGAACGCGGGGTCGTCGCGCAAGCTCCGCCTGGCGGCCGCCGGGCTCACGCCGACGTAGGACAGCAGGATGGGCAGCAGCACGAGGTTGGTGAAGATCAGCACCGCCACGCCGATGCTGGCCACCAGCGCCAGGTCCTGGATGGCCTGGATCTTGATCAGCGCCAGCACGGCGAAGCCGACGGCATCGCACAGCAGCGCGGTCAGGCCCGCGACGAAGAGGCGGCGGAAGGTGTAGCGCGCGGCGACCACGCGGTGCGTGCCGCGGCCCACGTCCTGCATGATCCCGTTCATCTTCTGCGCCCCATGGCTCATGCCGATGGCGAAGACCAGGAAGGGCACCAGCACCGAGTACGGATCCAGCGCGTAGCCCAGCAGCGCCAGCAGCCCGAACTGCCACACCACGGCGATGAGCGAGCAGGCCACGACCAGCACGGTGCTGCGCACGCAGCGGGTGTAGGCCCACAGCACGCCGGCGCAGATCACCAGCGCCACGCCGAAGAACACCAGCACCTGGCGCAGCCCCTCGATGAGATCGCCCATGACCTTGGCGAAGCCGGTCACGTGCAGCGTGACGGCGTCGCCGTCGTACTTCGCGCGCAGCGCCTCGATCTGCCGGCCCAGCGCGCCGTAGTCCAGTGCCTGGCCGGTCTTGGGATTCACGTCCAGCAGCGGCGCGAAGACGATGCTGGAGCGCGCGTCGCCGGCGACGATCTGGCCGATCTCGCCGGAGCGCTCGACATTGGCGCGGACCTCGGCCAGCGCTTCGGGCGAGCCGTCATAGCTGTCGCCCATGACGGTGTTGCCGTCCAGCCCTTCCTCCGTCACCGCGACCCACCGCGTGTTGGCCGTCCACAGCGACTTCATGAAGGGCCGGTCCACGCCCGGCATCAGGTAGACCTCGTCGCTGATCTTCTGCAGCGTGTCGAGGTAGCGCTTGTCGTAGATCGTGCCCTGGCGCGCCTCGACGACGATGCGCAGCGCATTGCCCTGACCGCCGAGGTCGCCCTTGTGCGTCAGGTAGTTGACGATGTAGGGATGCTGGGTCGGGATGGTCTTCTCGAAGCTGGCGTTGAGCGTCAGCCGCAAGGCCTGCTGGCCCAGCCACAGCGTGGCCAGCAGGCACAGCAGCATGACCCAGGGCCGATGGTTGAAGAGCAGTCGCTCGGCCCAGGAGCCGGAGCGGGTGTCGAAGTCGTCGAGCCGGGTCACCACGGGTGGGGTGCCGGCCGGGTCGGTGGCGGCGTGCATCGTTGGTGTCAGGGAGTGGATCAGGGTGCGGGTGAGGCGCGGCGGGTACCGCGCAGGCTGGCGATGACCCAGGCGCCGTCGGGGGCGGCGGCGAGGCCAGCGGCAGGCAGGGGTCCGGCGGGCGGGGGACGGCGCGTGAAGCGGTGGCCGTCGTCGGTGCTGACGAAGAGCTCGCCGTTCTGCGCCAGCAGCGTGAGCTCGCCGCGGTCGGCGCGCTCGAGGCCGGCCTGCAGGCTGACCGGCGTGCCGAGCTCGACCTTGTCCCAGCTCGTCCCGGCATCGCCCGAGCGGTAGACGCTGCCGCGCAGGCCGTAGGCCAGCAGCGCGCCGCTGCGCGTGGCCAGCAGGCCGAAGAAGCTGCCCTTGTAGGGCGAGGCCAGCGCGGTGAAGGAGACGCCATCGTCGCTGGAGCGCAGCAGCAGGCCCTGCTCGCCGGCGATGACCCACGCGCCGCCAGGCCCGCCGACGGCGCGCACGCCGTACAGGTGCAGGCCGCGCGGGTTGACCGCGCGCAGCGGCAGCGGCTCCCAGGTCCGGCCGCCGTCGCGCGTGGCCATGGCCAGGCCGTAGGCGCCGACGGCGATGGCCCGCTGCGCGTCGAGGGCCTCCAGATCGAACCAGGGTTTGTCGGCGCCCTCCTCCACCAGGCGCTGCGCGGCGCGGCGGCTGGCGTCATCGGTCGCGGCGGCCAGCAGGGCCCGGGCCGCCCGCAGTCCGTCCAGTTGCAGCGCCCACGTCTTGCCGCCGTCCTCCGTCTTCAGGATGACGCCGAGGTGGCCGACGGCCCACCCGATGCGGGCATCGACGAAGCGCAGCGCCGTCAGGCCCGCGCGCACCGGCACCCGGGCCTGCTGCCAGGTCTTGCCGCCGTCGTCGGACCACAGCACCGTGCCGCGCTCGCCGGCCGCCACCAGGCGATCGCCGGCACGTGCCACGGCCAACGTGGCCGCGCCGAGCGCCTTGGGGCTGATCAGGGCTGGTTCCGCCAGCGCGGCCGGTGCGGCGGGCAGGGTCGGCACGGCGGGCAGGGTCGGCGCGGCGGGCAGGGTCGGCGCGGCGGGAACGCCCGCCGCGGGCGGAGTGGCCATTGCCGGAGACACAGCCACTGCGGGAGACACGGTGGCCGCGGGCGGTGCGCCCGGCTCGGGCGCCGTCGCGGCCGCCTTCGCCGCGACGGCGCAGGCCAGCATCAGGACTGCCGGCCCACGCATCACCGCGCTCCTTCGTTGGCCAGCTCCTCGGGGCTGAAGAAGCTGCGCGGCAGCGGCGCGACGACCTTGTACTGGCTGGGCAGCTCGTTGCTGGCCATGTTCAGGTAGTAGGCGCCGGTCTGCAGGTCGTAGCCGCCCCAGTACATGTTGCCCACGAGCGCCGGGATGTCCGGCGCCAGCAGCGTCAGCGTGTAGTTGGTGCGCCAGAGGTCGCCCTTGGCGTCCCAACCGTCGAACAGGATGATCTGCCAGCTGTCCTCGTCGATGTAGTACTTGCGCTTGGGCACCACGTGGCGCTTGCCTTCGGCCAGCGTCGCCTCGACCTCCCAGACGCGGTGCAACTCCCAGCGCACCAGGCTCGGGTTGAGCGTGCCCGGCGTCACCAGGTCCGCCACCTTGGCGGAGGCCGCGCGGTTGTTGTTGTAGGGGATGTAGAGCTCGCGCTTGCCCACCAGCTTGAGCGTGTGCTTGTCGATCGGGCCGAAGAGGTTGAAGGCTTCATCGAACAGGCCGATGCCCGAGGTCACCGAGTCCGGCGTGTCGTACGCCACCGACGGTGCCTTGCGCACGCGGCGCTGCCCCACCAGGTACTGCCACAGACCGCGCGGGTTGCTGGCGTTCAGGTTGTCGTGCGCGAGGATGGCCTCGCCGGTCTTGGAGCCGGGCTCGCTGACGGCGAACTTGCCGAGCTGGTAGTAGCCATCGAACTTCTCGAGGCTGCCCTCGGGATCGTAGAACTGCTTGCGGAAACTCTGCGTGCCGCCGGAGGCCATCGCGCGCTTGCCGTCCGCTGTCACGACCCACACGCGCACCGGCGCCTGGATGTAGGTGCCGGTCCACGCCAGGCGATGGTTCTGGAACACCTCGTAGCCATCCTTGGGAATGGGGAACGGCGTCCCGCCATAGGCGCCCTCGGTGCCGTGGCCGTTATCCACGAGCTTGGCGCGCGTCGCGTTCTTGAAGGTGTTGTCGTAGACCCATTGCGGCGCGGCGGCGGTGCGGTGGGTCGGGTAGACCTCGATGCGGAAGTCGGGGTACTTCTTCATCAGCGCCTTCACGCCGTCGCTGAGTTTGGCCTCGTACTGGGCCATGTTCTTCGCGCTGATCGAGTACAGCGGCTTCTCGCCCGGGAAGGGATCGGGTCGGGCGTCGCCGGCCTTGAAGCCCGCGGGCGCCTTGGTCATGCCGCCGTCCCAGGCGGGAATGCTGCCGTCCTTGTTGGCGCCGCGCTCGGCGCCCAGCGGGGTCAGCGTGGTCTTGAGCCGGGCGGCCTCCTCGGCCGTGACGGCGGCGAGCGCGGGAGTGGACAACAGCATGGCGACCGCGGCAGCGGAAGCAGCGGTGGCGGCGAAGACGCGCGCCGGGAGAGGGATGCGATTCATGGGAGGTCTTTCGTGGAGCGTCAGAAGGTGCGCGAGACGGCGAGGCTGACGAAGGCGCGGTCGCGCAGCGTCTGGCCGAAGGTGAGCTGGCGCGGCGAGCCGCTGCCGGCGACCAGGGTCTCGGTGAAGGTCTTGGCGGTGCCGAAGAAATCGCTGTAGGTCAGCGCGACGTTCCAGGCGTTCTGGTACTTGCCCTTGAGCCCGATGCTGTAGTCACCGGCCTTGGACGCGCCGCCGGCGAAGTTGGCGATGGCGGAGGACCGGCCGCCGAAGTTCCAGCCCAGGCCGATGGGGACCGAAAGGTCCAGTCCCGGCAGCACCTGGAAGTACTGCGGCTCGAAGAGCACGCGCAAGGCGAAGGCGCCCTTGGTGGTGTTCGGGTCCAGCCCGCCGATGCCCTGGCTCGCGCCGTTGCTGGCGGCGAAGATGTCCTTGGTCACGCTGAGCCGACGGTTGTAGGCCAGCTCGGCCAGCAGTGCCCCGCCCTGCCACAGCGCGCCCGGCTGCAGCACGTAGATGCCCGAGGCCTGCAGGTGGGCGGTGCGGCCCACCGCGAAGCACGGCGCGTCGCTGCCCCCGCAGCTCAGCACCGGGCCCAGGCCCAGCACGGCGGGATCGCTGTTCAGCGGCGCGTTCCAGCGCAGCGAGCCCTCGACGGCCCAGTTCAACTGGCCGATCGACGAGGTGACGCTCGCGCCGATCGTGCGGATGTCGTCGCCATAGGCCAGATGCACGTTGCCGTTGACGAAGTCGAACACCGGCACCGCGGGCGTCTTGTCGTGGTACTGCGCGGCGTAGAGGCCGAACTCGTAGTCGCTGCCCGTCGGGCTGATGCGCAGCTGCACGCCGCCCTGCCCCGAGTCGCGCGGCCGCAGGTCGCGGCTCCTGTCGTAGGTCAGCAGGATGGGACTGCCGTCGGGCGCCTGGCCGAAGTTGACGGTACCGGTGCCGACGTAGTCCTGGTTGGAGAAGTAGCTGCCGACGCCGGGGATCTTGCTGGGCCGCCACTTGAGCTGGTAGTAGGCGCCCAGCGAGAGGCCCTCGGCGATCTGCAGCGAGCCCGACACCTGTTCCACCGGCAGCAGCACTTCCTTGAACTGCCAGCCGGGCACCGACATGATCCTGGCCACGTCCACCGGCCCTTGCGCGTTGGCGATGCCGTTCTGGCCGAAGAAGAGGCTCTCGCCCCATTGCAGCGTGTGGCGTCCGATGCGCACGGTGCCCTTCATGCCGGCGATCTCGCCCTTGAAGTAGACGAAGGCATCGAGGAACTCGCCGCTGCGACCATGCTGGCGGCGCGTGTCGGGGAGGAACTCGTTGGCGGCCTGGCCCGGGAAGCCGTTGGACGTCGGGACGGCGGTGCCCAGGTCGTTGCCGCCGGCGTAGAGCTCGGTGCCGGCGTAGCGGTTCTTGCGCAGGTAGACCGCGTCACGCCACGCGTTGCCGCTGAGCCGCGCGCCGAAGTTCTGGCTGGTGAGGTCGAGCTCGGCCAGCAGGTCGAAGCGGTTGGAGATCTGTCCGCGCTTGAAGTTGTGGTCGCCGTCGTCCTCGTTGACGGTGCCGGGATCGACCGCCACGTCCAGGCGCGTCAGCGCGGCGGACGGATTCTTGAGCCGCACGGCGGTGCTGTACTTGGGCGTCAGGTCCAGGCGCAGCTTGTAGTCGCTGCTGGGCAGGTCGATGTCGAAGGCGTGGGCGGCCGGCAGGGCAAAAGCTGCCGCCACCGCCAGCGCGAGGCGGGTGGGTCGGGTCATGGTGTCTCCTCGAGGGTGGTGCGGGCTCGGCGGCCCGCTTGAATGAATCAGAGGTAGGTCGAGGCCAGCCCGCCGTCGACCGGCAGGTTGACGCCGCTGATCCAGCGCGACTCGTCGGCGCACAGGAAGGCGATCACGGGCGCGACCTCATCCGCCAGCGCCGGGCGCTTGATGCGGTGAGCGTCCTTCTGCACGCGCTCCTCGCCGAGCATCTGCACGAAGTCGCCCAGGATGGGCGTCATCACCGGACCGGGCGCGACGCAGTTCATCCGCACGCCATGCGCGAGGAACCACTTCTGCGACTGCGCGAGGGTCCAGACGATCAGCGCTTCCTTGAAGTACTGGTAGCAGGTCTCCTGCGCCACCGGCTTCTTCGCGAGGAAGGCCAGGCCGGCCTCGAAGCTGGGCGTCTCGGCCAGGGCCTTGTGGAGGTCGAGCCGCGCGGGCCATTCGGCGCCGAGGATGGAGACGATGTTGACGATGGCGCCGCCGTGATTCCCATGGGGCAGGCGCTCGATGGCGCGCGTGCACAGGTGGCGCAGCCCGAGGTAGTTGACCCGCGCCACCAGGTCCACCGGCGCGGTGCCGGGCACGCCGGCGATGTTGCACAGCGCGTCGAAACGCTCGGGCAGCTGCTTGAAGGCGGCGTCGATCGCGGCCTGCTCCGACAGGTCGGCCTTGATGAAGCCGTCCAGCGTCAGCGCGGGCTCGTTGCGGTCCACGCCGATGACGCGCGCGCCCTTCAGGCGCAGGAAGCGCGCGGTCTCGGCGCCGATGCCGGAGCTCGCGCCGGTGATGACGATGGTCTTGCCATGGAAGTTCATGCTTGTCTCCTTGTGTGTTGTCGTCTGTCTGCTGCCGCGGGCCCGCGCCGTCTCGCGCGGCACGCGTCAGAACGGGAACTGCGGCGGCGCGTCCTTGACGGTCAGCCACTGCCAGGTGCTGAACTGCTCCCAGTCGCCGGGGCCGCCGTGCGAGTTGCCGTTGCCCGCGATGCCGGGGCCGCCGAAGGGATTGACCGCGTCGTCGTTGACCGTCTGGTCGTTGATATGGACCATGCCGGCGCGCAGTTGCCGCCCCAGCGCCAGCGCGCGGCCGACCGAGCGCGAGATCACGCCGGCTGCCAGGCCGCCCTGGCTGTCGTTGGCCAGCGCCACGGCCTCCTCGTCCGTCTTGAAGGTCACCAGGTTGACGACGGGGCCGAAGGTCTCGTGGTCGAAGGTCGGCATGCCAGGCCGCACGCCGGCCAGCACGGTGGGTTTGTAGAAGAGCCGATCGAAGGTGCCACCGGCCAGCAGCTGGGCGCCGGCCCGCACGCTGGCCTGCACCGCGGCATGCACGCGGTCGCGCTGGCGCTCGTCGATCAGCGGCCCCAGCGCGACCTGCCCGGTGGCGCCGTCGCCCACCGGCAGTTGCCGGGCCTTGGCGACCAGGCGCTCGGTGATGGCGGGGGCGATGGCCTCGTGCACCAGCACGCGATTGCTGGCCATGCAGATCTGGCCCTGGTGCAGCCAGGCGCCCCAGGCGATGTTGCTGGCGGCCAGGTCGAGGTCGGCGTCGTCGAGCACGACCAGCGCGTTGCTGCCGCCCAGCTCCAGCGACACCTTCTTCAGATGGCGGCCCGCCAGCTCGCCGATGCGGCGCCCCACGCCGACCGAGCCGGTGAAGGAGATCATCGCGACGGCCGGATCCTCCACCAGCGCCTCGCCCACGGCCGCGCCGCCGGGCAGGACGTGCAGCAGGCCGGCGGGCAGGCCGGCGGCCTCGAAGACGCGGGCGATCAGGAAGCCGCCGCTGACCGGCGTGCGCGGATCGGGCTTGATGACGACGGCATTGCCCGCGGCCAGTGCCGGGGCCACCACGCGCAGCGTCAGCACCAGCGGGAAATTGAAGGGCGAGATCACGCCCACCACGCCCAGCGGCACGCGCCGCGCGAGGGACAGCCGGCCCGGCGTGCTGGGCAGCACCTGCCCCTGCGCCTGCAGCGGCATGGAGGCTGCGATCTGGCAGAACGCGATGGCCTCGCGCAGCTCGTGCTGACCCTTGGGCAGGATGGCGCCGCTCTCGCGGGTGACGAAGAGCGCCAGCTCGTCGAAGTGGTCCTGGAACAGCTGCGCCGCACGCAGGAACACCGCGGCGCGCTCGCGCGGCGGTGTGGCCGCCCAGCCCGCCTGCGCCTGCGCGGCGATGCGCGCGGCCGGCGCCACGTCGGCCGCCACGGCAACGCCGGTGCGCGTCAGCACCGCGCCGGTGGCGGGCTCGATCAGGTCGGCGGACTCGGCGGCGGCGCGCCAGCCACCGCTGTACACGTGCTCTTGCCACAAGGCGGGGTCGAGGAAGGGTCGAGAGGTCATGTCAGGCCACGCTGAAGAGGTTGAAAGGCACGAACCCGGTGTTCGCTCGCCCTCTTCCAGTGCAACGCCCGTGCCGCGCCGTGCCAGGGCGGCGCGCCGCCGCGGTGCATCGATGCGCCGGCCTGGATCGTTTTCAGAGTGAAACCATCGCCCGCCCTGGGACTTTCCCTGCCCTCAATGTGAATGCCACTGTCACGGGTTATCCCGGGTCATCGATATTTATGAAATGAAAACAATTTGAGGGCCCGACCCGCGGTCGACCTGCTCAATTGATCAAGCCATGACCAAGCCGCCTCGCATCTCCCTGGCCGAAGTGGCCCGCCAGACCGGCACGATGCTGCGCCGCGGCGACAGCCGGCACTTCGTCGAGGCACAGCAGCCGACGATGGACGACCTGACCGAGTCGCTGTTCTTCTCGCCCGGCGACGGCCGCATCTGGCTCAACGACCAGCGCATGCTGCTGCTGCACAGCTCCGCCGTCGGGCACCTGCGGCGCGAGTTGATCGACACGCTGGGCCTGGAGCGCGCGCGCGGCCTGCTCACGCGGGCCGGCTACGTGTCCGGCGCGCGCGACGCGCAGTTGGTGCGCGAGCGCTGGCCGCAGGCCGACGCAGCCAACGTCTTCATGGCCGGCACGCGGCTGCATGCGCTCGAGGGCGTGGTGAAGGTGACGCCGCTGGCCTTCGACTTCGACATCGACCGCGGCACCTACGAGGGCGAGTTCCTCTGGGAGCACTCCAGCGAGGACGACGAGCACATCAGCGCCTACGGCATCGGCACCGAGGCGGCCTGCTGGTCGCAGGTGGGCTACGCCACCGGCTACGTGACCAGCCTGTTCGGGCAGCTCGTGATCTTCCGCGAGGTGGAGTGCCGCGCCATGGGCGCGAGCGTCTGCCGCGTGATCGGCCGCAATGCCGCGGCCTGGGGCGACATCAGCGAGGACCTGCGCTACCTGGAGGCCAAGGACTTCCGCCGCATCAACGCCGCCGCGGAGCCCGCCCCGACGCCGCGTGCCGCGTCGCCCGACACCCGTGGCGAGCGGCCCGCCGAGCGTGATGGAGACCCCGCCGAACGCCACGCAGAAGGCCATGCAGAAGGCCATGCAGGCCACCAAGCCGAGCGCCATGACATCGTCGGCGCCTCCTCGGCCTTCAACTCCGCCTGCCACCAGCTCGCGCGCGTGGCGCCCACCCGCGCCACCGTGCTCTTCACCGGCGAATCGGGCGTCGGCAAGGAGGCCTTCGCGCGCCGGCTGCACCGCGTCAGTCCGCGCGCGGCTGGGCCCTTCATGGCGGTGAACTGCGCGGCCATTCCGGAGACGCTGATCGAGAGCGAGCTCTTCGGCGTCGAGCGCGGCGCCTTCACCGGCGCCAGCCAGTCGCGCCCCGGCCGCTTCGAACGCGCGCACGGCGGCACGCTGTTCCTGGACGAGATCGGCACGCTCAGCCTGGTCAGCCAGGGCAAGCTGCTGCGCGCGCTGCAGGAGGGCGAGATCGAGCGCGTGGGCGGCACGCGCGTGCTGGAGATCGACGTCCGCGTGGTCGCCGCGACCAACGTCGACCTGCAGGCCGAGGTCAGCGCCGGGCGCTTCCGCGAGGACCTCTACTACCGCCTCAACGTCTACCCCATCCATTTGCCGCCGCTGCGCGAGCGGCGCGACGACGTCCCGCTGCTGATGGCGCATTTCCTGCGGCGCGAGGCTCAGCGGCACGGCCGCCATCCGACCGGCTTCACGCCCCGCGCCGTGCGGGCCATGCTGCACTACGCCTTCCCCGGCAACATCCGCGAGCTGCAGAACCTGGTCGAGCGCGGCGTCATCTCGGCCGAGGACGGCCAGGCCATCGACGTGGCCCACATGTTCCGGCGCGAGCAGCTCAGCGACGAGGCGCTGCTGGCCATCGGCGCGCACGGCACGCTGCGCAAGGGCGCCGCGCCCCCGCCGCGCCTGCTGGACCTGCTGGGCGAGGCGCTGCATCCCGGCAGCGCCGGCCACGTGGCGCTGGACGCCATCGAGCGCCAACTGCTGCGCGAGGCCACCGAGGCCGAGCACGGCAACCTCGCCGCCGCCGCCCGCCGGCTGGGCCTCACGCGCGCGCAGCTGGCCTACCGGCTGCAGCGCGCGGCGCAGCCGCCGGCGCCTGCCGGCTGAGCCGCGGCATCTGGTCGGGGCAATCAATTCATTTAAGTAATCAATCCATCGCTTGACGGCCGGCGGCGACATCGCCTCGGCCGCGCAAGCCTGCGCCACACCGTCGATCAGGTGCCGTTGAAGCCGCTGATTGCGGTTCCGATGTCCGTGCAAACCCTGAATGTCTTGCTCCGCTTTTAGTTAATACTGTTAATCATCAGCAGCCAAGCAGCTGGCATCGCCAGACGCCCCCATGCCCGACTTCTCCGCCCGATTCGACGATCACTGGCTCCTCGACGGCGCGCGCACGCCGCTGGTGGACTACTGCGGCGCGCTGGCCGATGTCTCCCCCATCGACCTGGGCATCAAGGCGGCCCGCGCCGCGCTGACGCGCGCCCAGGTGCCCGGCGCCGCCATCGACTCGGTCGTCACCGCCTCGATGGCGCAGGCCTCCTTCGACGCCTACATGCTGCCGCGCCACGTCGGCCTGTACGCCGGCGTGCCCATCGCGGTCCCGGCCATCCTGGTGCAGCGCATCTGCGGCAGCGGCTTCGAGATCATTCGCCAGGCCGCCGACCAGATCACGCTGGGCTACGCCAGCCTGGCGCTGGTGGTGGGCGCGGAGTCGATGTCGCGCAATCCGATCTGCGCCTACACGCACCGCGGCGGCTTCCGGCTCGGCGCGCCGGTCGAGTTCAAGGACTTCCTGTGGGAAGCGCTGGACGACCCGGCCGCCAAGGTGTCGATGATCCAGACGGCCGAGAACCTTGCGCGGAAATACGGCATCACGCGCGCCGAGGTCGACGCCTATGCCGCGTCCTCGTTCGAGCGCGCGCTGCGGGCGCAGGCCGACGGCTTCCATGCCGGCGAGATCGTGCCGGTGACGAGCGAGCGCTTCGAGCTCGATGGCTATGAGCCGCGCGGCATCAAGCTGCCGCGCAAGGTCGCCGTCGCCGATCGCGACACCCATCCGCGCCCGTCCCAGCTCGAGGCGCTCGCCGCGCTGCGGCCGGTGTACGAAGGCGGCGTGCAGACGGCCGGCAACTCCTCGGCGCTGGTCGACGGTGCGGCGGCGGTGGTCGTGGCCTCCGGCGTCCAGGTGCGCGATCGCGGGCTGCGGCCGCTGGCGCGCCTGCGCGGTGCGGCCGCAGCCGGCGTGCCGCCCGAGATCATGGGCATCGGCCCCGCGCCGGCCATCCGTGCGCTGCTGTCGCGCTGCGGGCTGACGCTGGCCGACATCGACCTCTTCGAGATCAACGAGGCCCAGGGCGCCCAGACCCTGGCCTGCGCGAAGGAGCTCGGCCTGGACCTGGACCGGCTCAACGTCAACGGCGGCGCCATCGCGCTGGGACATCCGCTGGCCGCCACCGGCGTGCGCCTGACCCTCACCGCCGCGCGCGAACTGCAGCGTCGCGGTGGCCGCTACGCCATCGTCTCCGCCTGCGTCGGCGGCGGCCAGGGCATGGCGCTGCTGATCGAAAACCCCGCTGCCTGAGGCCCCCATGAAGATCATCACCGCCGACCAGGTCGGTCCCCTCGTCAAGGATGGCGCCACCCTCTTCCTCGGCGGCCTGGCCATGATGGGCCTGGCCGAGGAAGTGCTGCAGGGACTGGAGCGCCACTTCCTCGCCACCGGCCATCCCAACCAGCTCACCACCTGGGCCTGCGGCGCGATCGGCAACGCCGGCAGCGGCGGCATGGCCCACCTGGCCCATCCGGGCATGGTCAAGCGCGTCGTCGCCGGCCATTTCGGGCAGACGGGTAATGCCATGATGGCCCGAGTCCATGCCGGCGAGGTCGAGGCCTACAACTTCCCGCAAGGCTCGCTGTCCAGCCTCACGCGGCACATCGCCAGCCGCTCGCCGGGCCTGCTGACCAAGGTCGGCCTGGGCACCTTCGTGGACCCGCGGCAGGAAGGCGGCCGGCTCAACGCCGCTTCGCGCGAGGACCTGGTGCGCCTGGTCGAGTTCGAGGGCGAGGAGTGGCTCTTCCATCCCGCGCCGCGCATCGACGTCGCCTTCATCCGCGCCACCTATGCCGATGAACGGGGCAACCTCAGCATGGACAAGGAAGGCGTGCTGCTGGAGCAGCTCACCATCGCGCAGGCCGCGCGCGCTTGCGGCGGCATCGTGGTCGCGCAGGTCGAGGCGGTGGTGGCCGCCGGCAGCCTGCATCCCAAGAGCGTCAAGGTGCCGGGGCTGGTGGTGGACTACGTCGTCGTCGCCCAGCCGGAGAACCACCTGCAGACCATCACCACCGCCTTCAATCCCGCCTTCAGCGGCGACGTGCGCGTGCCGCTGGACCGCGTGCCGGCGCTGCCGCTGGACGAGCGCAAGGTCATCGCCCGCCGCGCCGCGATGGAGCTGCGGCCCGGTGCGGTCACCAACCTGGGCATCGGCATCCCGGCCGGCGTGCCGTCGGTGGCGGCCGAGGAAGGCGTGGCGGGCCTGCTCACGCTGAGCGTCGAATGCGGCGTGAACGGCGGCGTGCCCGCGCAGGGCGGCGACTTCGGTCTGGCCTACAACCCCGACTCCATCATCGAGCAGTCCTCGCAGTTCGATTTCTACGACGGCGGCGGCCTGGACTGCAGCTTCCTGGGTCTGGCCCAGACCGACCGCCACGGCAACGTCAACGTCAGCAAGTTCAACGGCCGCCCGGTCGGCTGCGGCGGCTTCATCAACATCACGGCCTCGACGCCGCGCCTCGTGTTCTGCGGCAGCTTCACCGCCGGGGGTGTCGAACTCGCCGTCTCGGACGGCGAGCTCCACATCCGGCAGGAAGGCCGCGCGCGCAAGTTCGTCGAGCAGGTCGAGCAGATCACCTTCAACGGCCGCGATGCCGCGCGCCGCGGCCAGGAGGTGCTCTTCGTGACCGAGCGCGCCGTCTTCGCGCTGCGCGAGGACGGCCTGGAGCTGACCGAGATCGCGCCGGGCATCGACCTCGAGCGCGACGTGCTGGCCCACATGGAATTCCGTCCGCTGATGCGCGACGTGAAGACCATGGACGCCGGACTTTTCCGCGACCATTGGGGCGGCCTGGCCGCCGCCCTCACCTCCGCGAGCCCCGCATGAACGCCGCCACCGACTTCCTCCCCGCCAGCGGCCTGCTGGCCCAGCTCGACCTGTTGCTCATCGAGCATGCCGGCGCCGTCACGCATCTGCGCCTGAACCGCCCCGCCAAGCGCAACGCCATCAACGAGGCGTTGATGCGGCAGCTGCACACCGCCCTGCTCAACCTGCCGGCGTCGACGCGGGCGCTGGTCGTCAGCGGCGAAGGCGCGCACTTCTGCGCCGGCCTGGACCTGTCCGACCTCAGCGAGCGCAGCGTGGCCGAAGGCGTGCTGCACTCGCGCGGCTGGCATGTGGTCATGGACGCGCTGCAGTTCTGCAGCGTGCCGGTCGTGGCGGCGCTGCACGGCGCGGTCGTGGGCGGTGGGCTGGAGCTGGCGGCGGCCGTCCACATCCGCGTGGCCGACGAGACCGCCTACTTCGGCCTGCCCGAGGGCCAGCGCGGCATCTTCGTCGGTGGCGGCGGCTCGGCCCGCATCCCGCGCCTGGCTGGCACGGCCTGCATGACCGACATGATGCTCACCGGCCGCGTGCTGGATGCCCACGAGGGCGAGCGGCGCGGCCTGGCGCAGTACGTGGTGCCGCCCGGCGAGGCCGTCGCCAAGGCCATCGAGCTGGCCGGCCGCATCGCGCAGAATGCGCCGCTGTCCAACTTCGCCGTGACCCAGGCGCTGCCGCGCATCGCCGACCTGCCGCAGGCCGACGGCCTGTTCATGGAGTCGCTGATGGCCGCCATCGCCCAGGGCGACGAAGTGGCCAAGCAACGGCTGCAGGACTTCCTGCAGAAACGCAGCCCCAAGATCGTCAAGTCATGAAGCCGCGCTACCGCCCCGTCGCCATCGGCGGCTGCCTGGACCACACCCGCGTCGAGCCGCGCGACGACGGCGGCTTCGTGCTGCGCTCGACCGAGGCGCTGGCGGCCTATCCCCGGCACATGGGCGAGCGCCTCCAGCACTGGGCGCGGACCGCGCCGGACCGGCTCTTCGCCGCGAAGCGCGATCCGGACGGCGCCTGGCGCGCCCTCAGCTACGCCGACATGCTGGCGCGGGCGCGCTCGCTGGGCCAGGCGCTGCTGGACCGGGGCCTGGGCGTGGAGCGACCGCTGGTCCTCCTGTCCGACAACGACCTCCCGCACCTGAGCCTGATGCTGGGCGCGATGTGGGCCGGCATCCCGAGCGTCAGCATCTCGCCGGCCTACTCGCTGGTGTCGACCGACTTCGGCCGCCTGCGCCACATCGTCGGCAAGGCCACGCCGGGTGCCGTCTACGCGGCGGATCCAGGCTACGCCGCGGCCATCGAGGCGGTGGTCGAGGCCGGGACCTGCGTGGTCCTCGGCGAAGGCCGGCTCGCCGGCCGGGCCACGGATCGCTTCGACGAGCTGCTGGACACCGCACCGGGGCCCGAGCTGGACGCCGCCCACGCGCGGATCGATCCCGACACCATCGTCAAGCTGATGTTCACCTCGGGCTCGACCAAGGCGCCCAAGGGCGTGATCGTGACGCAGCGCATGTGGTGCGCCAACCAGCAGATGACGCTGCAGACGCTGCCCTTCCTGGCGGAGGAGCCGCCGGTGGTGCTGGACTGGCTGCCGTGGAATCACACCTTCGGCGGCAATCACAACCTGGGCATCGTGCTCTACAACGGCGGCAGCCTCTACATCGACGAAGGCAAGCCCGTGCCGGGCCGCTTCGAGGACACGCTGCGCAACCTGCGCGAGATCGCGCCGACCATCTTCTTCAACGTGCCCAAGGGGTATGACGAGCTGGTCTCGGCGCTGCGGGCCGACACCGCGCTGCGCGACCACTTCTTCAGCCGGCTGCGCCTGGTGGAATGCGGCGGCGCGGGGCTCTCGGCCAAGACGCTGGACGCCTTCAACCAGCTTGCCGAGGCCGCCATCGGCGAACGCATCCGCCTGGCCGCGGGCCTGGGCATGACCGAGACCGCCCCGACCTGCACCTTCGCCATCCCCGAGGACAGCCGGCCCGGCTTCATCGGCTGCCCGGTGCCCGGCGTGGAGGTCAAGCTGGTGCCGGCCGGCGACAAGCACGAGGTGCGCTTCCGCGGCCCCAACGTGATGCCCGGCTACTGGCGCGAGCCCGAGCTGACGCGCGAGGCCTTCGACGACGAGGGCTACTACCGCACCGGCGACGCCGCGCGGCCCGCCGATCCCGCCGACCCGGCCCAGGGCCTGATGTTTGACGGCCGCATCGCCGAGGACTTCAAGCTGTCCACCGGCACCTTCGTCAGCGTCGGCCCGCTGCGCGCCCGCGTGGTCGCGCTGGGTTTCCCCTGCGTGCACGACGCGGTCGTCACCGGCCTGGGGCGCGACGAGATCGGCCTGCTGATCGTGCCGCGCCTGGGCGAGGTCCGCCGGCTGGCGGAGCTGCCCGACAGCCTGCCCGCCGCCCAGGTGCTGGCCCATTCGATCGTGCGCGGCTTCTTCCAGGACCTGGCCGACCAGCTCTGGGCCCAGGGCACCGGCAGCGCCAACCGCCCGGCGCGCCTGCTGCTGCTGGCCGAGCCGCCATCCATCGACGGCGGCGAGATCACCGACAAGGGCTCGATCAACCAGCGCGCGGTGCTGAGCCGCCGCGCGGCGCTGGTCGAGCTGCTGCACGAGGCCGCCGACGGCCATCCCGACGTCATCACCCCCCACCGCTGACCACCATGAACCTCACAGGACAAGCCGCCCTCGTCACCGGCGCCGGCTCCGGCCTCGGCGAAGCCGTCGCCCGTGCCCTCGCCGCCCAAGGCGTTCGCGTCGCGCTGCTCGACATCAACGAGGCCGGCGCGCGCCGCGTGGCCGACGAGCTCGGCGCCGACCGCGCGCTGGCGCTGCGCTGCGACATCACCGACGCCGCCTCCGTCACCGCCGCGCTGGACGCCGCCACGGCCGCCCACGGCCCGGCCCGCATCCTCATGAACGTCGCCGGCATCGGCACCGCCAAGCGCATCGTGCAGCGCGACGGCTCGCCAGCGCCGCTGGAGGACTTCGAGCGCGTCGTGCGCATCAACCTGATCGGCACCTACAACATGACGCGCCTGGCGGTGAGCCGCATCGCGGCGCTGGCGCCGCTGGCCGACGGCGAACGCGGCGTGGTCGTCAACACCGCCTCGGTCGCCGCCTTCGATGGCCAGGTCGGCCAGGAGGCCTACTCGGCGTCCAAGGGCGGCATCGTCGGCATGACGCTGCCGCTGGCGCGCGACCTCGCCCAGTTCGGCGTGCGCGTCTGCACCATCGCGCCCGGCCTGTTCGCCACGCCGCTGATGAAGGAATTGCCCGAGGAGGTGCAGCAGAACCTGGCCGCGGCCATCCCCTTCCCCAAGCGCCTGGGCCTGCCCGAGGAATTCGCCGCGCTGGCCGCGCACATCGTCGCCAACGGCCACCTCAACGGCGAGGTCATCCGCCTCGACGGCGCGCTGCGCATGGCGCCGCGCTGAGCGCGCCGGTCCCGCCCCAGGTCCGTTCCCGAGGAGTTCCCATGTTCATCACCAACACCTGGTACGTCGCCGCCCGCAGCGAGGAGGTCGGCACCGACAAGCCGCTGGGCCGCAAGGTCTGCAACCACGCGATGGCCTTCTTCCGCGACAGCGCCGGCGCCGTCCGCGCGGTGGAGGACTTCTGCCCGCACCGCGGCGCGCCGCTGTCGCTGGGCCGCGTGAACGGCGACACCCTGGTCTGCGGCTACCACGGCCTGGCCATGGGCGGCGACGGCAGGACCGTGTCCATGCCCTGCCAGCGCGTGCGCGGCTTTCCGGCCATCCGCAGTTTCCCGGTCCATGAGGCGCACGGCTTCATCTGGGTCTGGCCGGGCGACGCCGCGCAGGTGGACCTGGCCGCGCTGCCGGCCTTCGAGTGGCTGGGCAACCCGGCCTTCGGTTACGGCGGCGGCCTGTACCACATCGCCTGCGACTACCGGCTGATGATCGACAACCTGATGGACCTCACCCACGAGACCTACGTGCATGCCGGCAGCATCGGCCAGAAGGAGATCGACGAGATCCCCTGCACCACGCGCGTGGATGGCGACCACGTCATCACCGAGCGCCACATGCAGGGCATCGAGGCGCCGCCGTTCTGGCGGATGGCGCTGCGCATGAACGGCCTGCCCGAGGACCAGCCGGTGGACCGCTGGCAGATCTGCCACTTCACGCCGCCCAGCCACATCATGATCGAGGTCGGCGTGGCGCTGGCCGGCCACGGGGGCTACGAGGCGCCCGACGAGGTCAAGGCGGCGAGCTGGGTGGTGGACTTCATCACCCCGGAGACCGACACCTCCATCCACTACTTCTGGGGCATGGCGCGCAAGTTCAAACCGCAGGACCCGGCGCTCACCGAGCAGATCCGCGAAGGCCAGGGCCGGATCTTCGCCGAGGACCAGGAGATGCTGGAGCGCCAGCAGCAGAACCTGCTGGCCTGGCCGCAACGCCCGCTGCTGATGCTCAACATCGACGGCGGCGGCGTGCAGTCGCGCAAAGTCATCGATCGGCTGATGGCGGCGCGGGCATGAGCGCGCCGATCCTCGCGCCCATCACGGCGCTGATCCCCGTCCGCGTCCAGGCCAAGGCCACCGCCGCGCACGACGTCTGCGCCATCACTCTCGTGGCCGCCGATGGCGGCGCCCTGCCCGCGTTCACCGCCGGCGCGCATGTGGACGTGCATCTGCCGGGCGGCCTGGTGCGGCAGTATTCCCTCAGCAACGATCCCGCCGAGACCCATCGCTACGTGCTGGGCGTGCTGCTGGAAGCGACCTCGCGCGGCGGATCGCGCGCGGTGCATGAGCAGTTGATGCCGGGCCAGACGCTGCAGATCGGCGCGCCGCGCAATCATTTCCCGCTGGTGCCGTCGGCCCGTCGCAGCCTGCTGATCGCCGGCGGCATCGGCATCACGCCGCTGCTCGCAATGGCGCGCCAGCTCGCCGGCGCGGGCGCGGACTTCGCGCTGCATTACGCGGCCCGCGACCTCGAGCGCATGGCCTTCCGCGCGGAGATCGAGGCCAGCGCCTGGGCCGGCGCGGCCCGCTTCCACGCCGGCCCGGACCGGCTGGACGTGCCTGGACTGCTGGCGGCGCAGGCGGCCGACACGCATGTCTACGTCTGCGGCCCCAAGCGCCTGATCGACGCCGTGACCGAGGCCGCCCGGGCGCTGGGCTGGGCGGGCGACCGGGTCCATCACGAGTTCTTCGCCGGCGCCGAGGCACCGCCCCCGGGCCAGGACCGTCCGTTCGAGCTCGAGCTGCGCTCGGGCCGCGTCATTCCCGTGGCGGTCGGTCAGAGCGCCGCGCAGGCGCTGATCGCGGCGGGCATCCCGCTGCTGACGTCCTGCGAGCAAGGCGTCTGCGGCACCTGCCTGACCGGCGTGCTGGCCGGCGAGCCCGAGCACCGCGACCTGTACCTCACGCCGGAGGAACAGGCGGCCAACGACCAGTTCACGCCCTGCTGCTCGCGCGCCCGGAGCGAGCGGCTGGTGCTCGATCTCGGTTGACCGCGCGAGGGTCGAAGTCCTTCAGCGCAGGCGCAGCGAAGTCTCCTCGCCCGAGGCCCCGGAGAAGCGCAAGCGGTGCCGCGCCGGATCCTTGAAGTCGATCCACAACTCGGCCTGGTGCTCGCCGTGGGTCCAGGCGAGTCGAAGTTCCTCGTCGCTCCCGCCGCGCAACTCGAACTGGCCGTTGAAGGCAGGATGCGCGTTGCGCAGCTCGATCAGCCGCAACAGTTGCTGGACCACGTCTGTGCGCAGGCGTTCGTCGATCTCCGCGCGGGTGTAGTGATGGCGGTTGATGTCGCGCCCGACACCGGTGCGCTCCAGCAGCGCCAGGTCGTTGCGTCCGGCCAGCAGGCCGACGTAGTACACCTGCGGAATGCCGGGCAGGAAGAACTGGATCGCGCGCGCCAGCAGGTAGTCGCGCTCGTTGCCGCCCAGCGCGTCGAAGAAGGTGCAGTTGACCTGGTAGAGGTCGAGGTTGGAGGCCGCCGCGCCGGTGGCCATCCGGCTCTCGCCCCGGCTGTTGCGGTGGATCCATTCGACCAGCGCATCCAGCTCCTCGGGCGGCACCAGTCCCGGCGATCCCGCGCGGTCGGCGGCGTCCGCGCCGATGTCGATGATGCCGATGCCGTCATGCGTGTCGAGCACCGTCAGCGCATTGCGCGGCCGCATCGCCGCCCACTGCTTCAAGGGCCCGGCGGTGCCGAAGGCGAAGGCATGCAGCACCAGCGGTGGCAGCGCGAAGTCGTACACCCAGTCGACCTGGCGCGCGATCTCGATCTGCCGGCGGTAGTAGCTGTGCACCTCGACCAGCACCTCGATGCCCAGCGCCCGCGCCTTGGCGCTGAAGGCGGCGATGAAATCGAAGGTCTCCGGCATCATGAAACACGAGCGCCCCGCCCGCTTGATCGCATACCCCGCCGCATCCAGCCGGATGCTGCGGATGCCGGCCGAGGCGAAGCGACGCAGGATCGCGTCCAGGTAGGCCTCGCCGCTGGGATGCTCGACGTCGATGTCGATCTGCTGCGGCGTGAAGGTGGTCCAGAACAGGCGCCGCGCATCGCCCGCCGGCAGCATCGTCAGCGGCAGGCCGGGACGCGGCCGGTAGACGGCGGTCAGCAGCGCCTCGTTCGCGCCGTCGGGGAACACGGCGTCCAGCGTGAGGAACAGACCGGCATGCTCGGATGCCTCGCCGCGCGCCTGGTAGTCGAGGAACTGCGGCGACTGCGAGGACATGTGGTTCACGATCACGTCGGCCATCACGTCCAGACCGCTCTGCGGCGCCGCCAGCGCCGCCAGGTCCTCCCAGTCGCCCAGGCGCGGATCCACCCGCGTGTGGTCGATCGGATCGAAGCCCGCGTCGGCGCCGTCGATCGGATGGAAGAACGGCAGCAGGTGCACGCCGCCGAAGCGGCCACGCAGCGGATTGCCCTCGCCTTGCGTCAGCAGCGCCTGCAGCGCGCGCAGGTCGCCGCCGCCCAGGCGGTCGACATAGGTGATGAGTTGGACTTGGTTCTTCATGGACGGTCGAGGGTGACGGGGGGCGGGAGCGACGACGCGCGCGCGGGCGCCTTCACCCGCAGCGTCGCCAGCGCGGCCAGCAGCATCAGCGTGCCGGCCAGGCGCAGCACGTTGGCGGGATCGCCGTGCAGCACCGTGTCGTAGAGCAAGGGCAGCGTGAGCATCTGCAGCAGCATCGGGATCACGATGAACATGTTGAAGATGCCCATGTAGACGCCGGCCCGCTCCGGCGGAATGCAGCCGGCCAGCATCACGTAGGGGTTGCCCATCATGCTGGCCCAGGCGACGCCGATGCCCAGCATCGGCACGAACAGCCAGGCGCGCTCGCGCACCAGCGGCAGGCTCCACATCGCGATGCCGGCGGCCACCAGGCAGGCCGCATGCACCCGTCGCGCGCCCAGCCGGCGCGTCAGCGGCAGCATGGCCAGGGCGGCGAGGAAGGCGACGAAGTTGTAGAAGCCGCCGATCTGCCCGTTGAGCAGGCCCGCCTCGCGGAAACCGGCCGAGGACGCGTCGCTGGTGCCGAACAGCGAGCGCGCCAGGCTCGGCACGATGTAGATCCAGTAGCACATCATGGCGTACCACTGGCACAGCTTCATCCACCACAGCCGGCGCATCGTCTCGGGCATCTCGCGCAGCGCCGAGACGATCTCGCCGACGATCGCGCCCGGCGTGCGCGGCTGGGCGCGCAGCGCGTCGAGCGCGCTCGGCGTCATCGGCAGCTCCGGCACGCGGCGCACCGACCACCACACCGTCGTGAACGACAGCAGCGCGCCCAGCCCGAAGGCCACCGTCGTCGTCTGCGGGATGTGGTTGCCGCCGACCGCGTCGCGGCTCATGCCCATGGCCACCAGCAGCGAGGGCGTCAGGTAGGCCAGCGTCTGCGCCAGGCCGGTGAAGGCGCTCTGGATCATGAAGCCGGGCACGTGCTGCGACTCGTCGAGCCGGTCGCTGACATAGGCGCGGTAAGGCTCCATCGTCATGTTGTTGGCCGCGTCGAGGATCCACAGCAGCCCCGCGGCGAACCACAGCGCCGGGCTCATCGGCATCAGCAGCAGCCCCAGGCTGCACAGCAGCGCGCCGAACAGGAAGTACGGCGTGCGCCGGCCCCAGCGCGTGACCGTGCGGTCGCTGACCGCGCCGACCAGCGGCTGCACCAGCAGCCCCGTCACCGGGCCGGCCAGCCAGAGCAGCGGCAGCGTGGCCTCGTCGGCGCCGAGGTACTTGTAGATCGGGCTCATGTTGCTCTGCTGCAGACCGAAGCTGAACTGGATGCCGAGGAAGCCGACATTCATGTTGACGATCTGCGCCAGGCTCAGGCGCGGCTTGATGCCGTTCATGGCTGCTCCGATGCGGCCAGCGCGGCCCGCCAAGGGGTCGGATCGTGCATGCGCGGACCTCAGAAGTCGATCTTCAGCGTGGCGCGCAGCGTGCGGCCATTGAGCGCCCGGGCGGCGTGGCCGTCGCCCTCGATCTCGGTGTAGGCCAGCTTGTCGAACAGGTTGTTGGCCGACACGCCCAGCATGACCTTCTCCGTCAGCGCGTAGTTCACGAAGGCATTGACCACCGCATAGGCCTTCATCGTGATGGTGTTGGCATCGTCGCCGTAGGACTTGCCGGAGCCCACCACCGCCGCGCCCAGTTCGAGGTCACCGATGGTGTACGACGGCGCCAGCTGCCACACCAGCGCGGCCTGCCGGCGCGGCTTGTTGCCCATCAGCGCCGGGTCGTTGGCGCTGCGGATGCGGGCATGGGTCCAGGTTGCGCCGGCGGTCAGGCGCCACGGGCCGCTCGTGTACGCGCCTTCCAGCTCCAGGCCGCGGGCGCGGTAGCGGTTGGCGGTGAAGGTTCGGGTCGTCACTTCGTAGTTGCTCTCGTTGGTGCGGGCATCGAAGGCGGTGACGAACAGGCTCAGGCCGGACTTGTCGCGCCACTTCAGGCCGAGCTCGGTCTGGTCGATCTCGTTGATCGCCACCGGCACTGAGCCGTCCAGCGGATTGCCGTAGAGCAGGCGATCGGCGGAGAAGGCCACGCCGTTGCTGACGCGCCCGAACACCGCCAGGTCGCCGCTGACCGCGTAGTTCACGCCGCCCGAATAGGAGGTGTGGGAGACCTTGTAGTCCACCTCCTGGCGCGAGGCCGGATCCCAGCGTCGCGTCTGGGCATTGCCGGCCAGCGTGTAGCCGCTGGCCCGCTGGCCGTCGCGGCGCACGCTCAGGTCGACGTTGACCGGGCCGCCCTCCCAGGCCAGCGCCAGGTAGGGAGAGGTCTGCGTGTATCGCACGTCGAAGGTCCGCGCGCAGCAACCGCCCCAGGTGTCCCAGCCGCTGCTCACCGGCAGCGTCGAGGGCTGTCCGGCGGCATCGACGACACGCGCGCCGTTGTTGCTGAAGCTCAGGTTGTACTGGTTCCAGAACCAGGTCTGCGCCACCTGCTGCACGCCGTTGAACAGGCCGCCGAGCACCGTCGCCGACCCGCCGGCCAGCGCGAACTTGCGGCTCAGCTTCAGGTCGTTGAAGGTGTTGCCCAGGTCGTCCAGCGAGGTGTTGAACAGCGTGCCGGTGAAGAAGGCATTGCTGCCGTTGTTGCCGTTGTCCGCGGGAAACAGCGCCATGAAGCGGCCCGAGTTGCCGCTGCGGCGGAAGCGGTCCTCCAGCGTCCAGCCCTGGCCCAGGTCCAGGCGGGTCTCCAGCCCGATGGCGAAGCTCTTCACCCGCAGCCCGTCGCGCGTGCTCGTGGTGACGGGATTGCCGTTCCTGTCGACGGTGGTGTCGGCGGGCAGGCCCGAGGTCAGGAAGAAGGCCTGGCGTGGATCGATGCCGGCGACGGTCCGGATCTGGCCGTCGACGACCTGCACCGGCACCGGCATCAGCGAGGGCGTGCGGTCGTCCAGCGCCTTGAGGTTGAGCCGCAGGTAACCGGCGTCGAAGGTCTGGGTCAGGTTGGCCTTGATCTGCCCGCCCTGCTCCAGCGTGCGGCCGGTGGGACGGCCGCCCTCGCCCTGGCGCTGGAAGCCGCCGATGTGGAAGCTGGTGCCGCGCCCCAGCGAGCCACCGTAGTCGGCCTCCACGCGCCACAGGCGGTGATCGAGGCCGCCGGTCAGCGCCATCGATCCGCCCTGCTCGCCCTTGCCGGTCTTACTGATGAAGTTGATCAGGCCGCCCGGCGAGTTGCTGGCCAGCGTCGAGGCCGACCCGCCGCGCACCACCTCCAGCCGGTCGATGTTGACGTCGGCGCGCAGGAACTGGTCGGCGGTGCCGAAGGCGATGTCGCCGAACAGCAGCACCGGCAGGCCGTCCTCCTGGATCTGCACGTAGCGCGAGCCGCCCGCCGACAGCGGCACGCCGCGCACGGTGATGTTGGCGTTGCCCTCGCCGCCGGAGGACTCGGAGCGCAGGCCCGGCACCGCGCGCAGCAGCTCGGCCGCGCTGGTCGCGCCGGTCTTGGCGATCTGCTCGCTGCCCATCGAGCTGATGGACAGGCTCTGCTTCATCTTGCTGGTCCTGGTCGAGGTGCCGGTCACGACGACCTGGTTCAGCGACAGCGCGTCGGTCGACGCCTCCTGGGGCGCCGCAGCGGCGGCTGGCTCGCTGGCGCGCTCATTGGCCGCAGCGGGCGCGGCGGCGGGCGGCGCGGCCTCGGGCGTGGCGGTCTGGCTCCAGGCGGCGGGGAAAGCCAGCGAGAGGGCGATCGCCAGCGGCAGCCGGCGCAAGGGCGAGGAAGGACGCATGTCGAGTGTCTCCGGGTCGTTGTGCCGCACCGACCTCGACGTGGGTCGGCGTGGATCGCCGCACTGGTGGCGGCCTGCATGCATTGTGGTCGACCCGGCCGTTCATTGCAATCGATTGCAAAACAGCGGAAACCCTAAGTCCAACGCCATGACAATCGCTGGCGGCACGGCATGATCAGCGTTAAAGACCTATTGAGCCAACCGGACATCGCAGCAATGGGTGCAATCGGTGGCCATCAAATGCAATCGGTTGCATTCAGTGTTGCAGAGTGCCGTGAGGCGCACGTCCGCAGTCGAGCCTCAGCCCGTTGTGCGCCGCGAGCTGTCGCGGACGACGAGGTGGACCGGCAGCGTCAGCGGCGCGACGCGCTCGCCGGCGAGCATCTGCATCAGCGCATCGACCAGCGCCTCGGCCGCCTCGGCCACCGGCTGGTGGACGGTGGTCAGCGCGGGCGTGCCGTAGGCGGCGAGCGCCATGTCGTCGTAGCCGGTGACGGACACGTCCGCCGGGACGGAGCGCCCCGCCGCGCGCAGCGCGCGCACCGCCTCCAGGGCCAGCAGGTCGGAACAGGCCATCACCGCGTCGACCTCCCGGTGGGCGGCGAAGAAGGCCTCGATCGGCGCCCGTGCGGCGGCCGGCGCGAAGGAGACCGGCAGCTCCAGCGCCGGGTCGGGCGCGAGGCCGGCGTCGCGCAGCGCCTGCCAGTGGCCCTGCCGGCGATGCAGCACCTCGGGCAGCTGGGCATCGCCGAGGAAGGCGATGCGGCGGCGGCCGGCCTCGATCAGGTGCCGCGTGGCGAGCAGCCCGCCCGCATGGTTGTCGCCGCCGACGGTGCAGTAGAGCTGCTGTGGCAGCTCCGCGCCCCAGACCACCACCGGCATGTGACGCGCGGCCAGCTCGTTGAGCTGGTCGTGGTGGCGCCACTGGCCGATCAGCAGCAGACCGCAGGCCTTGCCCATCTCGACGCCGCGCACGGCCTGGTCGAGATGGTCCGCGTCGACGCGCGACAGCAGCATGTCGAAGCCGCGCGCGGTCAGCACGTCGGCGATCGCGCCGACGATGGTGAGGAAGAAGGGATCGGAGATGTGCTGGCGGGAGTCGCGGTCGTAGGGCACGACCACCGCGACGGTGCGGTTCTCCTGCAGCCGGAAGCTCTTGGCGCCGAGGTTGATGGTGTAGTTCAGCGACTTGGCCAGTTCCTCGACCCGCCGGCGCGTCTGCGCGTTGACCAGCGGGCTGCCGTTGAGGCAGCGCGACACCGTCGAGACGGACACGCCGGCCATCCGCGCGATGTCCGCCATCTGCAAGCGCCGCCGGTCGGCGGCCTCCCTCTCATCCGATTTCATGAACACGACCTTCTCGAGCGAATCGGGACGAGTTTCGCAGAAGGTCCGCGCCGCCCAGGACGCCGCCTACGATGCCGCAGTGCCGCCGCGGCGAGGCACCGCCCCACCGCGGCGGCACCGGCTCACTTCACGGTGACGGAGAAGTTCTTCGCACCGAAGTTCATGCCGCCGGCCGAGGAGGTGATCTCGAAGCCGTACTGCACATCGCCGACCACCAGGTCGCCCATCCAGCCCAGGTTCTTCAGGTAGTTGAGGATGGCGCGCACGTCCACGGTCGTGTTGTTGGTCTTCGTGGTGCGCAGGAAGGAATACACCATGTTGTTGCCGTTGTTGCCGCGGTAGACATTCCAGGTGGAGCCGCCCACCGAGACGTTGGTGTAGACGGGGATCGCGCAGCCCGCGGAAGTCCAGTTGTAGGAGATCGGCTTGACGTTGCCGCAGCCGCCGGCGGTGCCGGTGTAGTTCAGCCACAGCATGATCTCGTGGGCGTTGTTGCCGACCCAGATGTCGTAGGTCGACTCCCAGGCGCCGCCCGATGGCGTGGTCGCGCTGATGGTGGACGTCAGCGTGGACAGCGAGCTGATCGTGCGGTTCACCGCGTAGCCGATGTGCGGGTAGGACTTGATCCCGCCGGTGTTGGGCTGATCGGACCAGACGCCCCAGTCGGCGTTCGAGTTGGCCCAGATGGTCTGGGCACCGGCGGCCAGGTTGCTGCAGGGCGACCAGACGTCGTTGTTGAAGCCGTAGCTGCCGTAGGTCCAGGTGGCGAAGAGATTGGGCGCCGAGCAGGAGGACGTCGCCGGCGAGGAAGCGGCCCAGGTGGCGGCCTGCGCGCCCGGTGCGGCCGCGGCCAGCGTAGTGACGAAGGCGGCTGCGAGCAGCGTGCGATGGGTGAGGTTCATAGGTCTCCGTGTGTTGTTGATGTGAGGATGCCGTGAAGACCGCGCGCGATGTCAGCGTTGTCAGCCGGCCAATTAATTCAGCCCCCAAACAATTAGTTCAACCATCGGGGTAACCCGGCGTCGGCCGCCTCCTGGATCGGTCCCGCCGCCTTGCCCATTCATCCCCGCGCAAGCAGGAATGGGCAAGACGAAAGCAGTTTCGTGCCTTGTCGGCTCCTGGGCGCCGGCGGAACAATCCGCCCCATCGAGTCGATCCTTCGATCACCGCCACGGAGCCGCAAGCCATGAACAACTTCATCCTCAACACCCCCACCAAGATCCTCTTCGGCCAGGGCCAGATCGCCCAGCTCGGCCAGGAGATTCCCGCCGACGCGCGCATCCTGATCACCTACGGCGGCGGCAGCATCAAGAAGAACGGCGTGCTCGACCAGGTCCGCGCGGCGCTGGCCGGCCGCACGGTGCTCGAGTTCTCCGGCATCGAGCCCAACCCCACCTTCGAGACGCTGATGAAGGCCGTCGAGGTGGTCAAGGCTGAGCGCATCGACTTCCTGCTGGCCGTGGGCGGCGGCTCGGTCGCGGACGGGACCAAGTTCATCGCCGCAGCCGCGCGCTACGAGGCCTCGCCGGACGCCTGGGAGATCCTGCTGACCCGCGGCGCCAAGGTCGCCGACGCGGTGAGGATGGGCGTCGTGCTGACGCTGCCGGCCACCGGCTCCGAGTCCAACAACGGCGCCGTCATCAGCCGCCGGGAGACCGGCGACAAGCTGCCCTTCTTCTCGCCCTTCACCTATCCGGTGTTCGCGGTGCTCGATCCGGCGACCACCTACTCGTTGCCGGCGCGCCAGGTCGCCAACGGCGTCGTCGACGCCTTCGTCCACACGGTCGAGCAATACCTGACCTATCCCGCCGAAGGCCGCATCCAGGACCGCTTCGCCGAGGGCATCCTGCAGACGCTGATCGAGGAAGGCCCGCGCGCGCTGACCGAGCCCGAGAACTACGACGTCCGCGCCAACGTGATGTGGAGCGCGACGCAGGCGCTCAACGGCCTGATCGGTGCCGGCGTGCCGCAGGACTGGGCGACGCACATGATCGGCCACGAGCTGACCGCGATGCATGGGCTCGATCACGCGCAGACGCTGGCGATCGTGCTGCCGTCGGTGCTGGCCTACAAGAAGGAGCAGAAGCGCGCCAAGCTGCTGCAGTACGCGGACCGCGTCTGGGGCCTGCGCGAAGGCACCGAGGCGCAGCGCATCGACGGCGCGATCGCGGCCACGCGCGCGTTCTTCGAGCAACTGGGCGTGGGCACGCGCCTGTCCGCCTACGGCCTGGACGGCAGCACCATCCCGGCGATGATCGCCAAGCTCCAGGAACACGGCGGCACGGCGCTGGGCGAGCACCAGGACATCCGCCTCGAGGACAGCCAGCGCATCCTCGAAGCGGCCCGCTGAACCGGCGGCCTTCCCCTCGCGCGGCGCGGACGGACCCCGGTCTGTCCGCGCCCGATGTCCTTCCAGATCCCATGGCGACCACCCTCAACGACAGCATCCGCCGGCGCATCGTCGACGCCGCGACCCGCTTCTCGACCGGGTCCTTCGCGACGCCCTCCCCGGTGGCCGGCGTGCGCGTGCTCTACACCGAGACGCCGCATCCCCGCACGCCGGTGCTCTATGAGCCTTCCATCGTCATCGTGGCGCAGGGGGCGAAGGTGGGGCACGTGGGCGACCGGACCTTTCGCTACGACGCGGACAACTACCTGCTGCTGACGGTGCCCCTGCCCTTCGAGTGCCAGACGATCGCGAGCCGCAAGGAGCCCTTCGTCGGCGTGTCGATCGACATCGACACCGCGATGCTGCAGGAGCTGCTGATCGACCTGGAGGACGAGGACTTCGACCGGCCCGCCAGCCTCGAATGCCCCGGCGTCAACAGCGCGCCCTTCACCGAGGAGGTGCTGTGCGCGCTCGAGCGGCTGGTCGACGCGATGGACCATCCGCGCGATGCCAAGGTGCTGGGCCGGCTGATCGTCAAGGAGATCGTCTACCACGTGCTGTGCGGCGACAGCGGCGCGGCGCTGCAGGCGCTGGCCCACCGGCACACGCACTTCGCGCAGGTGACCAAGGCGCTGCAGCACATCGAGTCGAACTACGCCAAGCCCTTGAACGTCGAGCAGCTGGCCAGGCTGGTGAACATGAGCGTGTCCGCCTTCCATCACAACTTCAAGGCGGTCACCAACACCTCGCCGCTGCAGTACGTGAAGAGCTACAAGCTGCACAAGGCGCGGCTGATCATGTTGAACGAAGGCGTGAAGGCCGGGGTCGCTGCCACGCGCGTGGGTTACGAGAGCCCGTCGCAGTTCAGCCGCGAGTTCAAGCGCTACTTCGGCGCCACGCCGCTGGATGAAGTGGCGCGGCTGAGGGCGCCGCGGTAAGCGGCCCGCCCTCGCCGCTTCGGGCTCACTGCCCGCCGGTCTTGCCAGCCTTGGCCTCGGCCGAGGTGCTCGCGCTGCCCTGCCCGCTCACCCGACCGCCGTCCCGGCTGGCCTGCGCCGAGCCCGAGGCCTTCGCGCTGCCGCTGGCCTGCGCGCGGTGGGCGCGCTCGGGCGAGGACGGCGTGGAAGGGGACGCCGGCGAGGAAGGCGAGGAAGGCGAGGAAGGCGAGGAAGGCGAGGAAGGCGAGGAAGGCGAAGGCGTGGAAGTCGTGGAAGGCGTCGAGGTCGAGCCGGTACCGCTCGTTGCCACGGCAGTTCCTTCCGCGCTCACCTGATGAGCCTGGCCCGCCGCGTGATCCAGTTGGCCACCAGCTGCGCTGGCCGCACCCGCGGCGCGGGCGACGCCTTGTTCGGCGCGCTCGTTCAACGAGGTCGTCGCATCGGCGGCCTTGTCCTGCGCCCGTGTCGCGAGGTCCTGCGCGCGGCCGACGCCGTCCTGCGCGCGCTCCGTGGCCTTGCCGCGCGCGGCCTCGACGCCGTCACCCACCCGGCCCGTCGCCTGCTGCGCGCGATCGCTCACCTTGCCGGCCGCCTGGTCGGCGCGGTCCCGCGTGTTCTGCAGCGCATCGCGGCCGCGGCTCAGGTCCGGTCGCTGGCCCAGGCCGCCCATCCCACCGAGGCTGCCGCCGATCTGCCCGCTGGCGCCGCCGGAGAAGCCGCCACCACCGCCGAGCAAGCCCGCATGCGCCGGCTGTGCCAAGGCGCCGAGGACCGCCACCAGGGTGCCCGCCACCACGGGCCAAAGACTTTGGGTCTGCTTCGAAATTGCGTTCATGTCGATCTCCTGGTTCGAGAGCCACGGAACCGTTCCGCGGCCTGCACTGGGAGAACGACGCGGCCGGATCGCTTCTTCCCGGCCAGTTGCAACCAATGGTTTTCAGCGCAGGTCGCCAGCGTTCACGCGCAGCGAGGCGCCGACGAGCCCGACGCCATACACGTCGTCACGTCCCGGGGCGCCCAGGTCGATCGCCTCGCGCGCGAGCGCATTGAAGGCCGACGAGGACGCGGCTCGATCGGACGATGGCAGGCGCGCCGCGAGCAGTCCCGCCACCAGCGGCGCGGCGAACGAGGTGCCGCGCACGGCCGCGTAGCCGCGCCCGCCGGCCTCGGCGGCGACCATGTCGGCCCCCGGCGCGGCGAAGGCGACATGCGGGCCGCGCCCGGCCTCGACGAGCACACGCCGACGCGCGTCGACGCCGGTGACCGCGATCACGCCGGGCCATGCGGCCGGATAGAGCGGCGGCGCCGACGGCCCGTCGTTGCCGACCGGCGCGACGATCAGGAGTCCCTTGTCCTGCGCCGCCTCGACCACGCGTCGCAGCAGCGCGTTGGGCGGGCCGACCAGGCTGATGTTGACCACGCCCACCCGCATCCGCGCCAGCCAGCCAAAGCCTTCGGCGATCGCCTGCACGCCGCCGCCGGCCTGGGACCCGCCCTCGCAATACACGTCCATCGCGAAGAGGCGCCCGCGCGGCAGCGCGCCGCGGAAGCCGATCTCGGAATCGCCCACCAGCAGCGACGCCACGGCCGTGCCATGCGCCGCCGGCCGGGCCTGGCCCGCGCAACCCTGTCGAGTCAGCGCCACATGCCGCAGCGAGGGATGGGCGGCATCGACGCCGCTGTCGATCATGCCGACGCGACGCTCGCCGGTGACGGCCCCTTCGGTCCCGATGGAGCCGGTCGCGTTTCCGCTGGCGCTGGTGCTCGAGGCGGCGTACTGGGTCGCGCTCGCGCTCGCGCTTGCGCTTGCGAGCGTGGTCGTCGTAGCGCCACGGCTGGACGGCGGCGCGCCTTCCGTCGACGTTGCCGTGCCGGCGTCGACGTAGACATGGTGATAGTCGTAGCTGCCCTCCGGGTCCTCGGCGCGCAGCTGCGCGATCCGCGCGGCCAGCGCTGAAGGCGAGGTCCCTGCGGACGCCCGCAGCCGCAACCAGGCGAGGTCCAACCCGTCCAGCCGCGTCTCCTCCACCCGCTCCCACCCGTCCATCGACAGCACGCGCTGCCGCGCCTGCGCCGACGACGGCAACGCGAGCACCTCGCCGATGAACACCAGTTCGTCCGCCGCGTTGCGCTGAAGCTGGTCGGGATGGCGCCGAAGCAGCTGATCGGCGAGCCGCTCGCGCCAGCGCAGCGGATCGACCGGCGCGAGCAGCTGGCTGGTCGAGGTCAACAGCGGCTCGGTACGGCGCAGCAGCTCGCCGCCGGGCAGGCGCCCACCGCCGGGCAGATTGGGCAGACGGACCTGCGCCGACGCGGGCAGCGCCGTGATCAAGGCCGCGGCCAGGCCGAGGATCGGAAGGAATTTCAGGCTCATCGACGGATAACGTCCGGCACACGGAAGAAAATCCGCGCCGCCGTCGTTCTATTCATCAGGCATCCCATCGCATGAGCATATTGGAGTTGCAATCCGCCCTGGCCGCGCTGCTGCCCCGGCTGCGGCGCTTCGCCCGCAGCCTGACGCATCACCGCGAGGATGCGGACGACCTCGTGCAGGTGGCCGTGGAGCGGGCGCTGCGGGCCTTGGACCAGTACGAGCCCGGCACGCGCCTGGACAGCTGGATGTTCAGGATCATGAAGAACGCCTGGATCGACGAGCAGCGCGCCCGCGGCCGGCGCGCCGAGGTGCTGGCTCCCGAGGAGGCGGGCGAGCACGTCGGCGTGTCCGAGACGGGTCGGCACATCGCGCGCTTGTCGGTGCAGGCGGCGATGGCGCGGCTCCCCGCGGAGCAGCGCCTGGTGGTGAGCCTGGTGCTGGTCGAGGGCCTGCCCTACAAGGAGGCCGCGGCGGTGCTGGAGGTTCCGATCGGCACCGTCACCAGCCGGCTGGCACGGGCGAAGGACACGCTGCAGCAACTGCTGGGCGACGGCGACATCGACGCATGAGCGGCACATGAGCGGCGAAGGACAGGACATGAACGGCGCAATGGATTCCGGCCGCGAGCGCGGCCAAGACAGCGGCGATGGCGGCGATGAGGTCGGCGGCGCAGGCCCGGGTCGGGAGCGCGGCGAGCACCGCGAGGATGAGCTCGATGCCACGCGGACGATGGACGATGCGACGCGCGTCGCCGCCTATGTCGACGACGAGATGGACGCGGCGGAGCGCGCGCGCTTCGAAGCGAGGCTGGCGGAGGATGCGACGCTCGGCGCCGCGGTGGCGAGGGAACGGCGCCTGCGCGCGCGGCTGGGCCAGGCCTTCGATCCCGTGCTGGCAGAGCCCGTACCCGAGCGGTTGAGCGCGCTCTTCGCGAATCGCGAGGCCGTCACCGAGGCCGCCGCCGAGCCCGCGCCCGCCGCGGTGCCCGGTCCGTCCGCCAAGCCAGGCACCAAGCCAGACACCAAGCCCATCGACCTCGACGAGGAACGTCGGCGTCGCCGCGGAGGTTGGCTGGCCTGGGGCGGCATGGCGGCCAGCCTGGCGCTGGGCGTGTTGATCGGCACGACCTGGCTGGCGCCGCGCGGAGCGCTCGAGGTGGCGGCAGACGGCGGCTGGCTCGCCGAAGGTGCCCTCGCCCAGGCCCTGGACGCGCAGCTGTCCGGCGCGGCGGCGCCCGGTTCCTCCACCCGCGTGGGCCTGAGCTTCGTGTCGCGGGACGGTCGATACTGCCGCGCCTTCACGGTCGGCGGGGCGGATGCCGGCGGTGCCACGGCGGGCCTGGCCTGCCGCGGCGACGACGCATGGCGCGTGCGGCAACTCGCGACGATCACGGCGGGGTCCGCGTCAGCGTCCCCGACCGCATCGACATCCGCAGCGTCGGAGGCCTTCCGGATGGCGGCCTCTCCCTGGCCGCAAGCGCTGCTCGACGACATGGATCGCCTGCGCGAGGGCGATCCCTTGTCGAGCGCGGACGAGCGGGACGCCATGCGTCGCGACTGGCGGCGCTGAGCGCCTCAGCGGCGCTTTGGCCCCCCTTCGCGTGCAGCTCGCGCGCGCAGGGCCTCCAAGCCGGTCACGCGACGCCCCAGCCGGGACGCCGCGATGACGGTCGACTCAAGGGAACGAGAAGTTGGTGGTCGTCGTCGCGTCGGCGGTCAGCGTCAGCGGTCCGGCCGTCTTCGTCGCCAGGCCGGAACTGGCCTCCAGCCCGTACTTCGCCGCGGCGCTCGCATCCGCGCCGAAGTTCAACGCACCCAGCGGCGCGACGTACGCCGCCACCATCGGCGCGCCGGTCGGCAGCGTCATGCTGTAGGCGCCGGTGGTCGCATCGACGCCGCGTGTCGCGACCTCGATCTTTTCGCCGCCGAGCAGCGTCTGGGTCGCTCGCACGCTCGCGTCGATCGGCGTGAGGCTGGTGGTGACGGTCCCGGCCGCGGTGCCGCTCATCGAGACGCCCAAACTCAGCGGCGAGGTGGCGCCGTTGAGCAAGGTGACTGTAGAGGCGGCCACGGTCAAGCCGGTGACCACGTCCGTCGCGCGTCCGGGCGCGGTGATGACCAGCGTGTAGCTGCCCGGCGCGACCGGCTGCAGCAGGAACTTGCCGGTTGAATCCGGCGCGGTCGCCTTGATGACCACCCCGCCCTGCTGGACGGACACCGTCGTCGCGCCGTTGGCCGCCGCGCTGTCGACGTAGCCGCTGACGCCCGAGACGAAGTTGGGCGTGACGGCGACGACCGGCTTGAGCAGGTACTTGCCGGAGTTGCCGGCGGTGACGACGGACTTGCAGGCGTCGAAGTCCAGCACGAAGTCGGCGAGCTGGTTGGCGGCGATGGTGATGTCGACGTTGAGCTTCACGCCGCTCTGGATGGCGCTGGGCGTGTCGAGCGCGACTTCGGTGCCGCCGGTCGGCACGATGGAGTTCAGCAAGGGATCGCTGCCGCCGTTGGCGGCGAGCACGAGGCGCATCTGCGTGTAGTGGCCGGCCTGCAGGGGGATCTGCCCGAGTGACGCCAGCACGCCGTTGGTCAGCGTGAGCAGGTCCACGCGCTTGGGGGTGCTGAAGTTCAGTTCCGCCCAGCCGGCGTCGGTGTCGGAGGCGGTCGAGCTCTGGTGGACGCGGATCTTCTGGATCGCGACGTTGACGTGGTCGAAGCCGCAAGTGGGGGCGTCGGTCAAGGAGAGGCCGAGGGTGCCCATGGCTGCGGCAGGAGGGTCATCGCCGCCGGAGCCGCCGCCGCAGGCGGCAAGCAGGGTGAGATAGGCGGCGGTCAGGCCGGCAGTGAGAACGCGGGGGAACTTCATGGCGGCTCCTTGCCTTTCGGCTTCCGCCTGGACGCGGATTAAAGCCGATGGGTACGGGGAGCGTACGCCTTGCGCCTCAGCAAGGGTGATGCGAGGTGGCGGGAAGTATCACCAGATGCAACGGGGCTGTTTCCCTGCTTTTGGTCTACGCCGCTTGGGTGCTTTAAAAGCGAGTGGTGTCCCGCAACTGTGGATTGGGAACTTTGAACTAATGATTCAACGGGCGGTTAAATGAATCCTTTCGGCCAATCCGCGTAGCTTGCGCTGCCCCACCGCTCCGGAAAATCAGGAAATGTTTCAAACCCTTCATCTACGCGCCTCACATAATCACTCAGAATCGTAGGCACATAGGCTTCATTAAACAGTAGCTTCAAAACAAGTCTTTGGAAGACTGAGAGATCAGAGAAATATTCACGCATATCTCCGCTCTTCTTCCAACGATCTTCTATGCCGGGGAGCCAGTACCCCGAGAAGGAGATGTTCTGACTAATACAGACGCGACAGGCCTCCATCCTGAGCGCTCGACCCGTGTCGCTCCAATCCGCAGTTTGAGGCAACAGCCATTGTTCGATCGCCCGTTGCGCTTGCAATGGATCATTCAAATCCATGGAGAAGAGTTCGTCGCCATACCCGTGATGTTCGGCCACGTCTTGAAAAAAGGGCCACATTATTGATTCGGCGTGATACAAAGAGAGGTGTCTCAAGGTTCGGCCAGCCTATTTCGCGTCATCGACCTTTCGAAGAAGATCATAGAGCCGCCTTCGTTTCTTATTTGAGCGTCCTTTGGAAGGCGCGCCCATTGGAACTTCCTCGTCATCAGAACTTCCGTGCCAAGGCGGGCTCCAACTTCCATCCTCCACGACAGGGAACCATCCAGGAGATATTCTTTTAAAGAATGACAGATCATGGATTAAATAGCAATACTCTTCTACGCGACGCAAGGTTAGCAACGCAAACGAGTAGTGCAAATACTCTCCGCCAGCCCCCCACCGGGACGCGGGCATTAATATCATAGGCGGGATCGATCAAATTAACACCACGATCCACCTTGCTATTGGTCTGATGTTCCCCATCCTTCATCGTAAATATCAGGCCCCAACCTCGCTTCGTGTCTCATAGTCTCAATCTTCTGAACTACGTCCTTGATGTCATCAAGAAGCTCGTTCCTTTGCTGAGCATTCAGCCTTCTGGCTAGCGCAAAACGATCAACATCCAACGAGCAAAAGAATTCCGACAAGAAGCCGGCCACATTGCGTGGGACGTGATTCAAAAGAACAAGCCGCTTGGCGAGGGCAAGCCAGAATATCGGAAGTCGACAACTAGGCTGTGAAAATCCCTTCAGATTTTCATTTAACATCCACCAAACGTGATCTGAACGATCCTCCGAGTCAAATATTTCCCAAGCCTCAAGGAAGTGCCTAATTCCATACAACTCGGAATAATAGCGAGTCAGCTCCTCGCACGTAAACGAATCCGAGCACTCCTCATATATTTGATCAGCTGTAGCTTTTATGCGTGGATTTTCAAGCAACGTCAAAACTCCGATCTTCACAGACAAGCATAGTCAAAGCAGTCAGAAGACATTGAAGCACGCCTAGAGACGATTTACTTACTTGCACTCTTCTTGAAGTTGGGCGCGTTCCAAACCTGGTCGCGCCAACTTGAGGTCTGTATCACGCCTAGCTTCAAGTCATGCCCGGCGGGCATCCGTGGCCGCCAGCTGACCAATAACGTTCATCCTTCGACAAGAAGGGCTCAACCACATTATCCCATGCCCATCTCGCGTGAACAAAGAACGAAGGCTCATCGGCATCACTTGAAAAGTAGCTTCGAAGCGTGTTGATAACGGCATTAAAAGCTTCCGAGTCCAAGTCAATGAAGCTAATTATGTTCATGTATTGCCCCTCAAGAATGATATCCAGAGCAGAAGCAAAGTCCTTTGACAAAGCAGCCTCCATCGCCATACGAAAGGCCTCGAAGACATCAGAATTGACATAGCCATCGTTGTACGCGGACTTTCCCGGAGGGCAATTCTTATCAAAGCCTACAAAAATGTCACCTGCCACAATAGCTCCTTATTTGAAAATCAAGACCTTTGCTCGTTTCTCTGCCGGCAAGCGCTTGAGATAATTTATTAGAACGTCTTTTCTTTGGATAAGGTTTAGCGCATCTATTACAACCACGTCCCGGCGATCCGCGCGGCCGTGGCGCTCAAATCCTGACCGGCCTTGAGAAGCACCGCGCCCTCGGCCTTGATCTCCGTGCCCACGTCCTGGCGCTGGCTTTCCTTCTTGAAGTTGGTCGCGTTCCAGACCTGGTCGCGCGAGCTCGAGGTCTGCACCGTACTCAGCGTCAGGTCGCGCCCGGCGGCCACCATCACGCCGCCTTCGGCGCCTGCGCCCTCCGCGCCGCCCTGCGTGATCTGCACCGCCTGCAGCTGCGCGTCGCGCCCGGCCTGCACCACCATCACGCCGCCCGCGGTGAGCGAGGCCACCTGGTCCAGCACCGTCGCCTTGGTCGTGACGTTGCCCCTCACCGTGCCGCCGCTGGCCGTCGTGCTCTGCATGACGACGTCACGCCCGGCCACCAGGCTCATGTCGCCCGTGGCCGCCAGCTGCCCGCCGATGTTGCGCAGGTCCTCGCGCGCCGTCAGCGCCAGCGTCGTGGCGCGCATGTCGCCGGTGTTGGCGATGTTCTGCGCCTGGATGGCCACCGCCCCGCCGCGCACGCTGCCGCCGTTGTTGAAGTCGCCCGTCAGCGCCATCTCCACCCGGCCGCCGGCGATCAGCGAGCCGCTGGGCAGCAGGTCGCCCTCGCGCGGCATCAGGTACACCTGCGGCACCAGCACGCGCTGCGTCGTGCCGTCCGCCAGCGTCACCGTCTGCTCCACCAGCCACACCAGGTCGCTGGTGAGCTGCGTCATCTGCTCCGCGCTCAGCGCCACGCCCGGCACCAGCTGGTGCTCCTTGGCGAAGGTCGCGCCGTTGGTCAGCAGCGCGCGGTACATCGACTCGTCGTCCGCGTAGCCCGACAGGTAGCCCGTGCCGGTGAGCTGGCCGATCTGCTCGCGCACCAGGCGCTGCTCGTAGAAGCCGTCGCCCAGGCGCTTCTGCGTCACGTTGGGGTCCAGCGCCATCTGCTGCAGCAGGAAGTCGCTGGAGAGCCACTCGCGGTAGTTGGCAAAGCGCGGGTCCGTCTCGACCAGGTACTTGCTGCCGGGCTCGCTGTGCGTCTTGAACAGGCTGTTGGAGGGCAGCGTGAGGTTGGGCATCACGCCCGCCACGCAGCCACCGACGCTCGGGCCCGAGACCTTCAACGCCGCGTTCTGCGCCGCGCCGGGTCGGCTCGTCGAGCCCGCTTGCGTCGTCATCTTGCCGATCTGCGCCGCCGCTTTCTGGTCGGACTGCGCGCAGCCCCCCCCAATGTCTTGCGCCCGCTGCCGGTGTTGGCGTTGTAGATGCGGCCTAGACGCGAGATTCAGCGTGTCGCCGCCGCAAATCGCGCCGCATCCGGAAAGACACTTCAAATTTGAAAAAGGACATTGATCGCCCCTCCTATCTCCCGCTGAAGTAGCAGGTGGAGCCGTGCCCCCTCTTCTTGAAACAAACGTTCTGCGTCTTCAGAGGCGAAACCCGACTCCAGCGGATCGTCCTGATTCAGAGTTGCGTCATACGACTTCGCCCAAGCGTTCAAGTCCCTCGTCAAGGTTTCAGACAATCCGAGTGAGGAGGGATCGATATTCTCCCCGTCCTCGCCCCAAAACGGATAGCAATCATAATCAGCCATCAATTTCATCTTCATTTTCCGCCCCTTCCTGCGGGATTTGCGTCAACCACAAAGCCATTACTTCCAACGGTCAGCCAGGCCGCCAGAGGTGTTGCCATCTCGAAGGGCGCCGATTCCCATACCGATCTGAGTGCTGCTCTGCGCCGCCTGAATCAACCGAGCCACCACATTGCCAATCGGACCCGCCAAGACCTTCAGCGCCGGAGTACCGACTGCCGCCTGCCCCTCGTGCACCGCGTTGACTCTCAGAATCGACCCCGCCTTCTGCGAAAGCGTCCATCCTGAATTCTCGAAACTCGCGTCCACGCTCGTCACGTGCTACTGGTCGAGTACCGTATGAAGCACGAAGCGATCTCCCTCACCTCTCCTTCTGACTGGCTCAGGAAATCGAGAACGCTTCAAACCCAATAAGAAAGTCTTTAGCCGCCCCCATTTGCGTCGGATAGCCAACCAGTCTCTTTGAGTTTCTCTCGATAAAACGCATTTCCGTTGAATACTAGCGAAGGGGACAGATGAGCGACTGCTTCCAAGTATTCCTCCGGAGGTCGATAGCCATGAACATCAACAAAATGCGCTATCAGAATTGGCGACGCGAATACCCGATCTCCATCCGGAATCCACAATTCTGATTCCATGAGTGCCTTCCCATGCCGTTGCTCGGTCAGAGGGCCGCACACAGGACAGACCGGAAAAGCCCGCACCGGTTCGACGACACAACCCGGGTGGAAGTCTCCGAAAGCCAACGAGTGCAATTTCTCAACGAGCTCGCGAGGCACCACGCCTTTATCACAATGAACGGCATCAATCCATCCAATATTTATTACATTCTTGAATTCGTATGGCTCCACCATATGGTGATACAAGCTCATGTCAGGATAAATATCCATATTTGACTCACTTAGGAATGTACTGAACAGGTTGTGTGCAGGCGGCCCAGAACACACACCCCATATTTGGCTCAAGAATATCAGAGAGGCGCACGGGATTAAGAGTCGTCGTCGAATTTTCCATAATCTTTAGCAACTTCCCTTCATACGCTGGATGTAGCAGTGTCAGATTTGGACCAATCTCCCCCGGCAAGATCACTTGATAACCCTGAAGATCTCGCAAATTGCGAGGAATTAACATTTCCCCATTTGGGGCAACTCGGGTGGCAATAACCCGATTCAATTCCTCTACCGACACCACACTCTCTAAAACTCGTCCTGTTGAATCCGCGATTGTAATTCCAGGTCGTGGCATGACAACTGTGGTACCCGCCGGAGCCACAAACTGTCCTTGGCCGAAAAGGGTATCCGTCCCATTCATGACGCCATGACCTGCCAGCGCCTGTCCACTTCCGCCTGGAATCACCTCTTCCGCAAGTGAGTGTCCTTCGGTCCCGCCCAAGCCTCGCGACGGTTCAACTGCGGCCTTGGGCGGGGGCATCGCTCCTTCAGGAACTTCGGAAAATCCTCGGCCTCCCACGGTACCGGATCCGGAACGCGTTGAACCGACACTCTTTACCGAAGTGGCCTCGGTGCCGACCACTCCAAGCACTCCCAGGGCCGCGTCGAACCAATACTGCTTGGAGCTGACGACATCCGAGAGCGATTCCTTCGCATTCGACAGATCCCTATAATTCATGCCGTGCGTAAGCGCAGACGACAGGTCATACATGTACTGCGGCGATAGCTGCATCAACGCTTGGAACCCAGCCGGCGCCGAACGGAACGCCTGGAAGTCGGCAGGCTCCATAATCATCTTCGGCTGATTCGTGGCCTTATCGAGAATCGTGTAGCTGACCACTTTGCCGTCGGCGTCGGTGTTGACCACAACCTTGGCGGTTTCGGTGGCCATGAAATCCAGCAGCTGGCTCTTTGCGCCAGCCATCTTTTCAATGGTGCCGCACCCCGAGGCGTTCGGATTCTTTTGACAGGCGTTCTTCTTCTCGACGAATGTCGACCAATGGAATTGCCGGTTGTTGTAGTCCTCATTAAGCGCCGCAGCACCGCCGTTGACCCCACCCACCGCCGCGCCAGTCGCGGTTGCCAAGGCGCCGGTGGCCAACTTCGCCAAGCCGGTCGCCCAGTCGTTGTTCCCCTTCTCGTCTGGTCCTAGCCCAGCGCTTTCCAAACGGTCCTTCAACGTACTTTGAAGTTCGTTCAGTTGATCGGCCAGCTTTGCGCCAGCTGCAGCCCCAAGCGCTCCGCTTAAATCGCCCGTGATCGCACCGATCACGGCATGCGCGGCGACCCGGTATTCACCACCCTCCTCGTACTTCTTGGCTTCTTCGACCTTCCCCTCAGCCCGAAGCTGTTGCGCCTTCTTGTCGAGTTGGCCAGCCACCTCCTTCGACGCCTGCGCCCCAAACTCCGCCACGATCTGCGCATTCACCTTCACCTGCTGAGCGAGCTTCTGCCCATCCCAGCCCTGCGACAGCTTGCCCGCAGTCGCATCGTTCGTCGCGCCGCGGTCCAGCTTCTCGAGCGTCGCCTGACTCGCCGCATCCCCACTGGTGATCGTCGTGCTGCCCGCGCTGATCGTGCTGCGCGTCGTGCTGCGCTCGTCGCCGCTGTCCTTGAAGGCACCGGCCATGCCGCCGCTCGTGCCCGCGCTCACCGTCACGGCGCTGGCGCTGAACTGGCTGCGGTTGTCGATGTCGCTGCTGGTCAGCGTGCCGGTGCTGAAGCTGTTCTTGCCCGCGTCGATCGCCGCCTGGCTGCTCGTGATCGCACCGCCCTTGAGCTCGGTGTTGCCCTTCACGCTCACCTGGAAGCCGCCATCGCCGGCGCGGATCCCGGCCTGCTCGCCCACCGCCGCATAGTCCGCGTTGACCTTGGACTGGCTGAAGTTGGCGCTGCCGCCCGCCCCGTACCCGACGGTCACGCTGCCGCCCATGCTCTGGCTCTTGGAGTCGAACTTGGCCGTGTCCTGCAGGCTCTCGATCTTGAGGTTGCCGCCGATGTCGGCCACCACCTTCGGCGCCGTCACCACCGCGCCGCCCAGCGTCGTGTCCCCGCCCGACTGCAGCGTCACCGAGCTGCCGCCCGTGACCTGCGTGGCCGAGTAGTTCGTGTCCTTGCCGTCCGCGTTGCCCTTGGACACGCTGGCGCTGGCGGTGAAGCCCAGCCGGTTCTCCTGGCCCAGCGAGATGCCGATGCCAATGGACGCGCTGCTGCTCGAGTCCTTGCTGTGCTGCTCGCTGGTGTTCTGCGCGGCCAGCAAGTCGATCTTGTTGTCCGCCTTGATGAACACGTCCTGACCCGCGAGCGTGCTGCCTCGGACCGTGACGTTGGAGTCCTGCCCGCCGCCGGTGGCGATGAGGCTCAGCTTGCCGTCCGCGAGCACCGAGCTGCCCGCGGCCTGGTTGGCCTCGTTGTGCTGCGAGCTCTTGCTCTGCTGGCTGCCCACCGACAGGCTGATGCGGATGCTCTGCTCCTGTTGCGCCTTGGCCAGGTCGTTGAACTTCTGGATCTCCTCGACCGCCTGCTTGGCCTTGGAGATCGCCGTGGCCGCCGCCAGCGCCTTCATCCGGTCGTCCTGCGTCTGCGTGACATGCTCCCCGGCCTTGATGGCACCCATCGCCGCATCCACGCCCGGCGCGCTCAAGGACAGCGACAACCCGCTCTGCCTGAACTTGGTCTCCGTGTCCTGCGCCGACTGGTTGCGGGCCTCCACGATGTCGATGGACTTGCCCTTGATCGTCACGTCGCCCTGCGGCGCCTGCACCTCCGAGCCCACCTGCCGGTACTTGCCGCCGGCGTAGATGTCCACGTCCCCGGCGACGCTGGCCACCACCGAGCCCTGGTGCGTCTCCTGGCTCGTCTTCGTCGCCTGCGACAGCTCCTGCTTGCCGATCGTCACCCCGATCCCGCCGCCGCTGAACAGCCCCGACTTCACCGTCTTCTTGAACTGCTCGGTATCCACCGAATTCGTGACGCCATCGATGGTGATGTCGCGGTCGGCGATGAGCTTGGTGCCGTTGTCCGACACCGCCTGTGCCGCGGCCAGCGTGATGTCGCGCCCGGCCACGATGTTGACCGTGTCGCCCGACAGCGTCGTGCCGATCGCGGTCGTCGTGTCCGTCTTGTTGTAGGTCGTGACGGTCTTCTTCTTGAACAGACTCTTCTTGGTCTTCTGCGTCATCTCCTCGACGACCTTGTTGGCCTCGCCGGCCAGCAGCTCGACGTCGCGTCCCGCGCTCAGCGTCACCGCGCCTTGCGCGCTGGCGATCTGCGCGGCCGTGGCGCTCAGGTCCTGCCCAGCCTTGAGCAGCACCGCCCCCTCGGCCTTGATCTCCGTGCCCACGTCCTGGCGCTGGCTTTCCTTCTTGAAGTTGGTCGCGTTCCAGACCTGGTCGCGCGAGCTCGAGGTCTGCACCGTGCCCAGCGTCAGGTCGCGCCCGGCGGCCACCATCACGCCGCCTTCGGCGCCTGCGCCCTCCGCGCCGCCCTGCGTGATCTGCACCGCCTGCAGCTGCGCGTCGCGCCCGGCCTGCACCACCATCACGCCGCCCGCGGTGAGCGAGGCCACCTGGTCCAGCACCGTCGCCTTGGTCGTGACGTTGCCCCTCACCGTGCCGCCGCTGGCCGTCGTGCTCTGCATGACGACGTCACGCCCGGCCACCAGGCTCATGTCGCCCGTGGCCGCCAGCTGCCCGCCGATGTTGCGCAGGTCCTCGCGCGCCGTCAGCGCCAGCGTCGTGGCGCGCATGTCGCCGGTGTTGGCGATGTTCTGCGCCTGGATGGCCACCGCCCCGCCGCGCACGCTGCCGCCGTTGTTGAAGTCGCCCGTCAGCGCCATCTCCACCCGGCCGCCGGCGATCAGCGAGCCGCTGGGCAGCAGGTCGCCCTCGCGCGGCATCAGGTACACCTGCGGCACCAGCACGCGCTGCGTCGTGCCGTCCGCCAGCGTCACCGTCTGCTCCACCAGCCACACCAGGTCGCTGGTGAGCTGCGTCATCTGCTCCGCGCTCAGCGCCACGCCCGGCACCAGCTGGTGCTCCTTGGCGAAGGTCGCGCCGTTGGTCAGCAGCGCGCGGTACATCGACTCGTCGTCCGCGTAGCCCGACAGGTAGCCCGTGCCGGTGAGCTGGCCGATCTGCTCGCGCACCAGGCGCTGCTCGTAGAAGCCGTCGCCCAGGCGCTTCTGCGTCACGTTGGGGTCCAGCGCCATCTGCTGCAGCAGGAAGTCGCTGGAGAGCCACTCGCGGTAGTTGGCAAAGCGCGGGTCGGTCTCAACCAGGTACTTGCTGCCGGGCTCGCTGTGCGTCTTGAACAGGCTGTTGGAGGGCAGCGTGAGGTTGGGCAGTACGCCGAACAGGCGGCCGCCGACGCTCAGGCCCGAGACCCTCAGCGCCGCGTTCTGCGCCGCACCGGGCCGGCTCGTCGAGCCGGCTTGCGTCGTCACCTTGCCGATCTGCGTCGTGGCCTTCTGGTCGGTCTGCGCGGACGCGTCGACCTGCGCGGCCGATGCGGCGCGGGCCCGCTGAAGCAGGCCGGCGAGACCGGTCCGCGCCGTGCCTTGCACCTGTTGCGTCGTGCTGTTGGCCTGCGCGGCGTCGATCGCCTGCCCATCGCGGAACTGCGTGGTCACGCGCGCGCCTTGCAGATCCTGTGCGGAGCCCGCCTGCACCGCGTCGCCATCGCGCTCGTGACGGAGCGTCGCCTCCACCTGCGCGCCCGCGTCGCCGGACTGCGCGGCGGCGATGGCGCGCTCGGTCGCGGTCGCGCCACTGCGCTGGATCGCCTGGACCACGCCGGCGCCCGCGGCGCCGTTGCCCGTCGCCACTGCGTTCGACGTGATCGCGCTGCCCGCCCGCACCTGCGCATTGCCTTGCGCGTTGGCCTGCGCCGCAGCGCCCTGCTGCACCTGGCGGATCAAGCGGCTAACGAAGCTGCCGGTACCGGCGCCACTGCTCGCGCTGGCGGAAGCACCGCCCTGTGCCTGCTGCGCCGAGGCACCGCCCCCCGTGCTCACCGCTCCAGCGCCCTGGCGACCGCCGGGCGCTTGCGACACCTGCCCCACCACCGGCGCACCGCCCGCCAGCGCCAGGTTCACCGTATGCGCCACGCCCTGTGCGTCCGTCGCCGTCACCGTGTGCGGAACGTTCGTGACCTGCCCACCCGTGATCGCCACGCCGGTCATGCCGACCACCTGGCTCATGTCGTTGTAGATCGTGCCGGCACCGATGCTCAAGGTGCCGCCCACGATGATCTTGGCGGCCATCGACTGCGTGAGCGGAGCGCCTTCCTCGCCGTTCACTGCCGTCGACGTGTACGAAACGATGAGAACGCCTGGATGCTCCTGGTCGAAGTCCGCCAACGCCTGCTGCTCGGTGCGGCCATTGAGCTCGTACTCAATCAGGTTGATGTCCTGCCTGCCGCGCTCCTTGTACTGGATCTCGAGCACGCCCTCCGTACCGGCGGCGGATTCATATCGCCCCCACATCAGGTAAGGATTGACGTTGTCGATGCGACCGGCTGTCAGCATCAGATTGCTCCGAGCCTCGATCGAGGCACCGCTGTTGAGCAGCGTCGCGCCCGTGATCGTCATGTCGCCGCCGGCACGGATGAATGCCCTGGACGCCATGTCCCCCTGCCCATAGCCCTGTCCGGTGCTCGCTCCCTGCAGCACCGTCCGGTTCACGATCCCCCCCGTCATCTGCAGCGCCAGCGCGCGGCTGGCCTCGATGGTCGAGTTCTCGTTGAGCAGGCTCGCGCCCGCGAGCCGCAGGTCGCCGTCCGCGAAGATCAGCGCCCCGTCGGTGTTGGAGATCTCGCGCGTGAGCTGCGCATCGATCGAGCGCCGTCCCGCGATCACCGCCGCCACGCCGCCCTCGGCGCCGTTGACCAGCGCGCCACCGTCGATGACCACGTCGCCGCCGTAGATCCGGCCTGTGCCCAGGTTGACCAGCCGGTCCGAGGTCAGCAGCACGCCGTCGCCATCGATCAGGCCGCGGTTGGTGATCTGCCCCGCCGCGGTGAGCAGCGTGTTCACGCCACTGAGCTCGCCGCTGGCCGCGTTGTCGATGCTGCTCGCCGAGATCGACAGCGTCCCGCCGCTGCGCAGCGTGCCCTGGTTGGCGAAGTTGCCCGAGACGTCGAGCACCATGTCGCCCGCCGACTGGAACTGGCTGCTGGCACCGTAGACGAAATCGCCCACGAGCTTGACGCTCATGCCCGCGCCGCTGCTGATCTGCCCGCCGACACCGCCGGCGAGCTCGCGCAGGTTCAGCCCCATCGCGCTGCCGGACCAGATGCGCCCGCCCGCGTTGTTCAGCGACAGCGCCGACACCGACGCCCCATCCCCGATCGTCTGCGTGCCCGACGCGCCCAGTGCCCCGCCCGCGTTGTTGAGCGACTGCGCGATCGTCAGCCCCAGGCTCCCACTGGCCAGCACCTGACCGCCGATGTTGTCCAGCTGCTGCGCGCGCACGTTGACGGCGCCGCCCTGGATACCCTGCCCGGCGCCGCCGGTGTTCGTGTTGTCGATGCGACCCGCGGCCGTGAGGTTCAGCGTGCTGCCGCCGTAGATCAGCCCGCCCTGGTTGAGCACCTGCTGCGCCGACGCGTCCAGCGTCTGCGCGCCGATCAGCCGTCCACCCTGGTTGTCGAGCGTGCCGCCCACCGACACCGTCAGCGCCGAGGCCGACAGCTCCGCGCGGTTGACCAGCTGGCTCAGGTTCACCTGCGCCGACGTGCCGGCGCTGATGCCCTGCTCGTTGGTCAGCGTGCCGGCGTTCAGCGTCATCGCGCCCTGCGCGCGGATGCCCGTGGGCGTCGTCACCGAGCCGTCGCGCGTGTTGTTCAGCGCCGCGCCATGCGTCTGCACCGACAGGCCGCCGCCCGATTGCAGCAGCCCACCGCGGTTCTCCAGCGTGCCGCTGTCCACCGTCAGCGACTGCGTCGCAAGCAGCCGGCCGCCGCTGTTGTCCAGCGTCTGTCCGCGCGCATCGATCACGACCGCTGCGCCCGAGACCTCGCCCCGCGCGTTGATCATCGAGGCCGAGCCCAGATCCGCCGTCTGCCCGGCCTGAATGGCGCCGGCCGTGTTGTCGATCGCGCCCTGCGCGCGCAGCGTCACGCCGCCTTGCAGGCTCGAGATCCGGCCCTGCTGGTTGCCCAGCGTCGCCGCGCTCAGCGACACGCCCTGCTGCGCGAGCAGCGTGCCGCCCGCGTTCTGCAGCGCGCCGCCCGTGGTCACGCTCAGCGTGCCGTCGCTGCCGGCCCAGCCGCCGCGGTTGTCGACATTGCCCGCGTTCAGCGTCATCGCCGCGCCGCTGCGCAGGCGACCGCCCTGGTTGTCGAGCGTGCCGCCGATCGTGGCCTGCAGCGTCGAGTCGCTCTGCATCAGGCCGTTGCCGCCGTTGAGCAGGCTCGCGCCGCGCACATCGAGCGCGCCCGCGCTGGCGACCGTGCCGCCCCGGTTGTCGATGCCGCCCGTGAGGTTGAGCAGCGCCCCGCCATTGCTGACGAGGTTGCCGCCACGGTTGTCGAGGCTGCTGCCCGACACCGTCACGCCCGTGCCCTGCGTCTGCGCCCCCGCCAGCGTCACCGCGCCGGTCGCGGCGATCGTCACCGCGCCATTGGCCAGGATCTGGCCCGAGCTGCCATCCAGCGATCCCGTCGTGACCGTCAGCGGACCGCTGCCCGCCGCCATCAGCGTGCCGCGCACGTTGTCCACCGACTGCGCCTGCAGACGCAGGCCCGTGCCAGCCGCCTGGATGCGGCCGTCGGTGTTGAGCAGCTGGTTGCCGACCGTCGCGGTCAGCGCGCCGGCCGCGCCGGTCTGCGTCAGCGAGCCGCCGACATTGCGCCAGTCCGTCGCCGTGATGCCGACGTTGGCGCCACTCAGCGTCGCCGCGTCTGTCGACAGCAGACCCGCGCTCGCGAGCATCAAGTCACCAGCGCCCGCGACGATAGCGCGGTCCAGGCGCAGCGCTCCCAGGCCCGATGTGCCGGTTGAGTTCATCGACACCGACGCCGCCTGCAGACGGCTGTCCTGCAGCTGCAGATCGCCGCCGCGCAGCGTCATCGCGCCCGCGGCCAGCATCGATCCGGCCGATTGCAGCGTGCCCGTCGTGCGGACCGTCAGGTCGCCTTGTGCGCCCAGGGAGTTGTCCGGACGCAAACCCGCGGCCAGCGTGCCGGCGCCAGCCAGCGCGGGCGCGTCCACGGTCAGCGCGCCCTGCGCGCCGATCAGGCCGTTGTTGGTGAGCGTCTGACCCGCGTTCACCGTCGCGTTGCCTTGCGCGTAGATATTGCCGCTGTTGCTCAGCGCGCCGGTCGTCGTCAGCCGCGTGTCCGCGCCCGATTGCAGCGATCCCGCGTTCGTCACCTGGCTCGCGCCGATGGTCAGCGCGGTCTGCGCGTTGATGAGGCCCTGCGCGCCGTTGGTCAGCGTGCCGAGCGTCAGATCGACAGCACGAGCGCCGAGTTGGCCGCCGGTGTTGTCCAGCGACGCCGCCTGCGTGCGCAGATCACCGCCCGCGCCCATCGCGCCGCCGGTGTTGTCGATCGCGCCAGCGACGCGCAGCTGCGCATCGCCGCCGCTCAGAAGCTGGCCGCCTTGATGACGCAGGCTGTCCGCCTGCAGCGTCACCGTGCCGCCCTGCGTCTTCGCCTGGCTCAGATCGACCGCGCCCGTCGCCGTCAGCGTCACCGCGTGCGCGCCGAGGATCTCTCCGCTCGCGCCGCTCAGCGTGCCGGTCGTGAGGCTCAGCCCCTCCGCGCCCGCATGCACCAGGCGGCCGCGCGTGTTGTCGATCAAGCCCGCGTTCACCGTCAGCGTGCGGCCCGCCGCGGCGATCTCGCCGCGCGTGTTGTCCAGCGCGCCCTGCAGCGTCGCGCTCAGCGCGCCGGCCTGGCCGGTCTGCGTGACCACCCCATCGACGTTGGACCAGCGCTGCGCCGTCACCGACAGCGTGTCGCCCGAGATCGACGCCGCGCCCGTGTCCATCGCGCCCGCCGCCGACATCGTCAGCGCCCCCGACGACGCCAGCGTCGCGCGGTTCAGGCGCAGGTCGCCGGTGCTGGCCGTCAGGTCCGCGCGCTGCGCCTGCAGCTTCGCGTCCTGCAACTGCAGCGTGCTGCCCGACAGCGTCATCGCGCCCGCGGCGACGGTCTGGCCGCTCTGCTGCAATGCGCCGCTCGTGCGCAGCGTCAGGTCGCCCTGCGTGCCGAGCGTGTTGTCCGGCTTCAAGCCCGCGACGAAGCCGCCGCTGCTCGCGATGCTCGCCGCCTGCACCGACAACGCGCCCTGCGCCGCCAGCATGCCGCTGTTCGTCAACGCGCCGTCGGCGGTGATCGTCAGCGGGCCGCGCGCGTACGCGCTGCCGGTGTTGCCGAAGGCGCCATGTGCCGTCAGCTCCATCGCCGCCTGCGACTGCAGGCTGCCGGCGTTGTCGAGCTGGCCGGCTTCGATTGCCAGCGCCTGCACCGAAGCGATCAGGCCCTGACCGCCGTTGAGCAGCCGGCCCGCCGTGCTCAGGCTGACCGCGCGGCCGCCCAATTGGCCATCCGTGTTGTCCAGCGAAGCCGCGACGATGCGCAGGTCCTCGCTCGCCTGGATCAGGCCGCGCGTGTTGTCCATCGCGCCACCGACGGTGAAGGCCGCGCCGGTCTGGCTCAGCAACTTGCCGTCGCGATGGCTGAGACTGCCCGCGTTCACCGTGATGTCGCGCGCCTGCGTCAGCGCGCCATCCAGCGTCAGCACGCCCGGCGTCTGGATCGCCAGCGCGCCCTTGCCCAGGATCTCGCCGCCGGTGCCGTCGAGCTGCTGCGCGCTCAGCGTCAGCGTGCCGGCGCCGGCATGCAGCAGCGTGCCTTGGCGGTTGTCGATGCGCACCGCGGCGAGCGTCACGTCCGCCGCGTTGGCCGCGATCGAGCCGCCCTGGTTGATCAACGCCTGCGCCACCGAGACGCGCAGCTCGCCATCCGCCGCGCTCTGCGCGAGATCGCCGCCGGCGTTGCGCCAGTCGGTCGCCGTGATCGACACCGAGCCCGCGCCCAGCGTCGCGCCGGAGCTGTCCAGCGCATTCGCCGCGGACAGCGTCAGGCGTTCGCCGCCAGCCACGGTCGCGCGGTCCAGGCGCGCGTCGCCAGCCAGCGCCGTCATCGTCACGCGCTGCGCCTGCACGCGGCTGTCCTGCAGCGCGAGCCCGGCGCCACTCATCGTCAGCCCGCCGCCCGCGAGCGCTGTGCCGCTCTGCTGTAGCTGACCGCTCGCGGTCAGCGCCAGGTCGCCGCGCGTGGCGAGCGTGTTGTCGGCGTTCAGGCCAGCGGCGAAGGCGCCGCTGCTGGCGATGTCGCGCGCCTGCGCGATGAGCGCGCCCTGCGCCGCCACCGTGCCGGTGTTGACCAGCGTGTCGGCGTTCAGCGTGCCATCGCCCTGAGCGCGGACGGTGCCGCTGTTGCGCAGTGCATCGCTCGCGCGCAGGTCGAGATCGCCGCCCGCCTGCATCGAGCCCGCGTTGCTCAGGCTCGCCACGTCCGCCGAAAGCTTCCCGCGCGCCGCGATCAGGCCAAGGCCCGCGTTGTCGATCGTGCCGCCCTTGAGCGTCACGTCCACCGCGCCGAGCTGGCCATCGCGGTTCGTCAGCGTGCCGGCATCGATCGTCAGGCTGCTCGCGCCGTGGATCAGGCCGCCGGTGTTGTCGAGCTCACCGCCAACGGCCAGCGCCGCCGAGCTCTGCCCGAGCAGCTCGCCGCCGCGCAGCTTGAGATTGGCCGCGTGGACCGTCACGCGGTCGCCTTGCGCCGTCGCGCCGCTCAAGTCGGCATCACCCGCGAGGTTCAGCGCCAGCGCGCCGTTGCCGGCGATCGTGCCGTTGACGCCATTGAGCGTCGTCGCATCCAGACGCAGCATGCCGCCCGTCGTGCCCGCATGAATGATCTGACCCGAGCCGTTCTCGATGCGGTCCGCCGAGAGCGTCAGCGCCGTGCCATTGCCCGCGATGCGCCCGCCCTGGTTGTCCAGAACCCCGCTCAGCGTGGCCGTGAACTGGCCCGCGGCATCCGTCTGACCGACCTGGCCGCCGGCATTGCGCCAGTCGACCGCCGTGATGGCGACGCTGGCGCCGCTCATGCGCGCGCCTTCGGTGTTGAGCGTGCCGCTGCTGCGCAGGTCGAGCAGATCACGCACCGACAGCAGCGCGCGGTCCAGGCGAAGCTCGCCGCCACGCGCGTTCAGCGCGATCGACGCGGCCGTGGTCTGGCTGTCCTGCAGCAGCAGCGACGCGCCCTCCAGCGTCGCGCGACCCACCGCCTGCGCGGTGCCCGAGTGCTGCAGCGTGTGCGCCGCGGACAGCGTCAGCTCGCCCTGCGCCGCCAGCGTGGTGTCCGGCTTCATGCCCGCGGCGAAGGCGCCGCTGCTGGCGATGCTGTCCGCCCGCACGGTCAGGTCGCCCTGCGCCGCGATCAGGCCGGTGTGCGTGAGCGCGCCGCCCGCCGTCACCGTCATCGCCCCCTGGGCGTAGAAGCTGCCGGAGTTGTCCAGCACGCCGCTCACGCGCACCGAGGCATCGCCCTGGCTGAGCAACTGGCCCTCGCGATGGCTGAGGCTGCCCGCGTCGAGCGTGATCGTCCGGCCTTGCGTCTGCGCGCGGTCCAGCGTCGCCGCGCCGCTCACGGTCAGCGCGAGGTCGCCGCTGCTGGCGATACGGCCGTCCGCGCCCGACAGCGAGCCCGCCGAGATCGTCAGCGCGCCCGCGCCGGCATGCGTGATCGCGCCGCCGCGGTTGTCGATCTGACCCGCGTTCAGCGTGGCCGACTGGGCGTTCGCGCCGATGCGGCCGCCCTGGTTGTCGATCAGTCCGGCCACGTCGACGCGCATCGCGCCCGCCGCGTCGGTCTGCGCGAGCGTGCCGCCCGCGTGGTGCCAATCGGCCGCCGCGATCGCGACGGAGCCGCCGCTCAGCGTCGAACCCGCCGCGTCCAGCGCGCCGGAGGCCGACAGCGTCAGCTGCCGCGTTGCCGCGACCGTCGCCTGATCGAGCGCGAGGCTACCCGCCAGCGCCTGCAGCGACACCGAGCCGGCCTGCGTCTTGCTGCCTTGGAGCGCGACGCTGTCGGCACTGAACGTCAGCGCGCCACCCGCCACGGAGGTGCCGCTCTGACGGAGCTGCTGCGCGGTGATCGTCAGGTCCCCGCGATCGCCGACGGAGTTGTCGGCCTGGAGGCCCGCCGCGAAGCTGCCGCTGCTGGTCAAGGTGCCAGCGGTGATGCGGGTGCTGCCGCTCGCGGCCACGGTGCCGGTGTGATCGAAGGCGCCCGCATCCACGCGGACATCGCCCTTCGCGGTGATCAGGCCAGCATTCGTCAGCGCCGCGCGAGCCGTCAGGTCGACATCGCCTGCGGCTTGCAGCTGGCCCGCGTTGTCGAGGCGATCAGCGTTCACCGTCAGGCTCGAGCCCGAAGTCACCAGGCCCTGTCCCGCGTTGTCGATCGCGCCTGCGCGCAGCGTGACCGCCGCGCCGCCGATCTGGCCGTCGCGGTTGGTCAGCGTCGCCGCCTGCAGCGTCACCGGGCCGCCGCCCTGCACCAGACCGCTCGTGTTGTCGAGCGCCTGCGCAGCCGTGAGATCGACCGCGCCCTTGGCCACCAGCTGCGCGTTCTGCAGCGACAGGCTGGCGGCATTCACCGTGATGCGGTCAGCTTGCGTCTGCGTCTGGCTCAGGTCGGCGGCGCCACTCGTGGTCAGCGTCAGCGCGCCGTTGCCGAGGATTTCGCCCCTCGCGCCGGCCAGCGTGCCGGCGTCGATGCGCAGTTCACCCGCGGCTGTGCCCGCATGGACGATGTGACCCGCCGTGTTGTCGAGCTGCTGCGCCGACAGCGTCAGCGCCGTGCCGTTGGCGGTGATGCGACCGCCGCGGTTGTCGAGCGCGCCCGTCACCGTCGCCGCGAGGCGACCGGTCGCGTCCGTCTGCGAGAGCTCGCCGCCGGCGTTGCGCCAGTCGGCCGCCGTCAAGGTCACCGAGCCGCCGCTGAGCTGCGCGTTCTCGGAGACGATGGCGCCAGTCGCGCCCAGGTCGAGCGCGCCGGCCGAGGCCATCGCTGCGCGGTCGAGGCGCAGGTCACCCGCCTTCGCCTGCGCGGTGACGCTCGCGGCCTGCGTGCGGCTGCCGTGCAGCTGCAGCTCGGCGCCTTCGAGGCGCGCGGCACCGCCGGCCAGCGTCACGCCGCTGTGCTTCAGCGCGCCCTCGGCCTTCAGCGACACGTCGCCCGCGGTGCCGACGGTGTTATCCGCCCTCAGGCCCGCGGCGAAGGCGCCGCTGCTGTCGATGGCGCCGGCATGCACGTCCAGCGCGCCGCCCGCGGCGACGGTGCCGCCGTGCGTCAGCGTCTGCGCGTCGATCGACGCCGCGCCCGCCGCGCGGATCACGCCAGCGTTGTTCAGCGCATCGGCGCGGACGCTCAAGTCCCGCGAGGCGGCGATCAGGCCACCACCGGTGTTGTCGAGCTGCTGCCCGCGCACGTCGACGCCACGGCCGCTCAGTTCGCCGTCGCGGTTGTCGAGCTGGCGCGCATCCACACGCAGGTCACCGCTGGTCGACAGCGTGCCGCCCTGGTTCGCGAGCGACTGCACCGTCATCGTCAGCGCGTCGCCGGCGGTCGAAATGCGGCCGCCGGTGTTGTCGACGCCCTGCGCCGTCAGCGTGACGCCGCGCGCGTTCGTCTGGATCTGGCCCTGGCGGTTGTCGAGCTGGCCCGTCAGCGCGACGTTCCAGTCGCCGGTGCCGCTCATCGCGAGCTGGCCGCCGGCATGGCGCCAGTTCTGCGCCTGCAGCGTCAGCGACGAGGCGCTCATCCGCGCGCCTTCCGTGACCAGTTCGCTGGCCGTGCTGATGCGCAGCGCATTGGAGGCCTGCAGCTGCGCGCCGGCCAGGTCGATGCCTGCGGCGTCGAAGGCCGCGTCAACGGCCAGCAGTTGACCGCGCAGCGAGAGCTCGGAACCCGCCGACATCGACAGCGCGCCCTGCGTGTCCACGCGGCCGTCGCTGCCCAGGCCGGCCGCGACGGTCGCGGCACTGCCCGTCTGCAGGCGCCGGGCGGCGCTCGCGTTCAAGTCGCGTTGAGCAGCGAGCAGGCCGCTCACGCTGAGGTCGCCGCCGGACGTGACGTTCACGTTGCCGCCGTAGATCGAGCCACCGAGCACGGCGCCATCACGCGCGGAGAGCGCGAGCGCGCCGCCTGCGCGCACCTGCGCGTCGGAGGCGATCGACGCCGCATCGACGGACAGGCCGTTGCCCGCCGACAGCCGCGCGCTCGCGTCCTGGCGCAGCGCGCCTTGCAGCTTCAGCGCGACGTCCTGGCCGTCGATCGACCCGCCCTGCTCCTGCACGAGCGAGCGCGCTTCCACGGAGATGCCGTCGCGTGCCGCGATCGCGCCCGCGGTGTTGACCACGTCGGCCTGGCCCTGGATCACGATGCCGCCCGCGGCGGCGTTCAGTTCGCCGCGATCGTTGCGCAGCTCGGTGCCGGCCTGCAGCGTCACGCCGCCATCGGCGGCGATGCGCGCGTCGCGGTTGTCGATGCGGTCGGCGCTCATGAGCGCGGTGCCGGCCGAGCGCAGCGACGCGCGTTGCTGGCTCAGCGTGCCATCCGCCTTCAGCGAGATCGACAGCGCCTGGACATCGGCGCCATCGAGCATCAGCTGCGCCGAGCGAGCCGACAGCGCGCCATTGGACAAGAGCGTCGCACCGGTCAGCGTGAGCGCACGGGCGTCCAGGGTGAGCCCACCGGTGCCGTACTGCTCGATGCTGGCGCCCTGGGCGCTGAAGGCATCGGCGGTGATCGTCAGCGCGGCGCCGTTGCTCGCGAGGCGCGCGCCATCGGCGGTGATGGTCGGCGCCTGCACGGCCAAGCCGTCGCCCGCGAGCAGTTGGCCCAGTTGCGTCGCCGACTGGGAGGCGGTCAGCGACAGGCTGCCGGCTCCGGCAACGATCGCGCCATCCGAGGTCATGCCGGCGACGGTCGCGCTGCCGGCTTCGCCGCTCAGCTGCGGCGCCTTGACGTCCACGCTCCCACGCGAAGCGAGCCATCCCGCGTTGCGCACGCCGGTGTTGGACTGCACCGTCAGCGACGGCGTGCCGTTGGCATCGGCCTCTTGCGCGTAGACGGTGCCCGTGTTGTCCAGCCAGCCATCGGCGCGCAGCGTCAGCTGCCCACCGACGATCTGCCCGGCCTGGCGCACGCCCAGGCCCGCTTCGGTGCCGACCAGCGTGATGCGCTGCGCGTAGATGCCGCCCAGCGCGGTGCTGTCCAGCGCATAACGCGGACGCTCGCCGCTCGGCGTCAGCGCTTCGCCCGCGCCATTGCCGGCGGCCGCGCCTTCGACCGTCATCACCTGCGTGCCGGTCTGGATGCGCGCGTCCTTGGCCCACAGGCCGGCGTTGAGTTCGACCGCCCGCGCCAGCAGCGCGGTGTAGTCCGTCTGCGAGCCATCCAGCCCCTGCCCATCGATGCGGATCAGCCCGCCCTGCACGCCGTAGCCGGCGATGCTGCCGTCGGCGTTGAAGCGCGGCGTGCCCGTCGTCAGCACCGCGGCGCTGGCGTTGATGAAGCCGCCGCCGTCCACCTGGATGCCGGCCGGGTTGGCGATGATCACCTCGGCCCGCTGCCCCGCCACTTCCACGTAGCCCTTGAGCTGGCTGGGCGCGCTGCTGTTGACCTCGTTGAGGATCACCCGCGCGCTGCCCTTGGCCAGCCACGGGTTGCCCTGCACGAAACCGCCCAGCTGCGTGCTGGCATCGGTGCGCGAGTTGTTCAGGATCACACCCTGCCTGTCGACGTCGAACTGGCTGTAGGTGTTGCGCGAGACGCCGGCCGCGCTGGGTGTCTGGATGTTCACCTGCACCGTGCCGTTGGCGCTGTTGACCACCGTCGGCTGCTGCTGCTTCGGCGCATTCGGATCGGCCTTGACCTGGGCCAGCGCCTCCGGCGCCAGCGTGATCACCGCCCCCATCGCGAAGGCTGCGGCCAGCGCGAGCAGCGCCGGCGGGCCGCGCGAGATCGCCGGCACCACCTCCGCGGCGGCCAGCGCGCGACGCGCCGGTGCCGCACTCTCCCCGCTGCCGCCCTTGGTCTGGCTGACGGCGGTCTCGGCCACGGCCATCAGTTGGCCACGTTGCTTGTTGAAGACGATTCGGTACTGGAGACGGTTCATCGTGAGCTCAACGGAGAAATTGGGGAGCGAGGGATCCGGGTCAGCGCAAGGGCATCAACGGAAAGGCATCAACGGGAATAGGTCAGGCTGAAGCCCGCGACGACGCGGGCCGCCGGGAAGCGCGCGGGCTGCCACAGCGGCGCGCCGGCGAAGACATCGAGCGAGAAGCCCTGCGTGCGCAGGCGCGAGCCGATGACGGCGCCGGTCAGGTGCCGTCCGGCCAGGCGTTCCGCGCCGTTGCCGCCGATCAGGCCGGCGTCCACGCCCAGGTACATCGACACCGCCGGGGAGCCCTGCGGCGCGCTCAACGGCAGCTCGGCCTCGTTGCGCCAGAGCAGGCCGTCATCGGCGGACAGGGAGGCATCGCTGCCGAAGCCGCGCACCGTGTAGCGGCCGCCGATGGAGAAGCGGTCCTGCGGCGTCAGGCGGTTCAGCGCGAGCTGGCCGCGCAGCGAGCTGCTCAGCTGCAGCTGACGGGCGCCCAGCGGCAGCGCGCCGTTGACACTCACGCTGCCCTGCAGCAGCTTCACGCGCGAGTCGGCCTCGCCGAAGGCCTCCTCGGGCGCCTCCAGCGCGTGGAAGGCACCGGTGCCGCGCTTGAGGCTGAACTCGGCCTCGCTGCCGACGCCGCCAGCCTGGCGCTTGAGGTTGAGGCCGGCTTCCCAGCCGCCGGTGCGCCGGCGCTGCACCTCGACCTCGGTGTCGTCGATGTAGTTGCGCGAGCCGCGGCCGAACAGTTTCACGAAACCGCTGAACTTGTACTGGCCGTCGCGCCAGAGCATGCGGGTCAGCTTGAGTTCGCCGTTGCTGCTGGCGCCGCGGTAGACATAGGTCTGGTTCGCACCGATGACGACCTGGCGATAGCCGCTGCGGCTGAAGGTCACGCTCAGCAGCGCGTGGCCCCAGGGCAGCGAGTAGTGCAGCACGTGGCCGCCGGTGCCCTTGTGCGGACCGTCGCGCTCGTCGACGCGGCGCGCGAGCCAGTCGGCGTCGCGGTTCAGCGTCACGTAGAAGAGGTCGTTGAGCGTCAGCGCATGGTCCAGCGAGGCGGTCAGCGCCAGCGGATAGCGGCCGGTGGCCTCGCTGCCGCTGTCGTCCAGCGACACCTGCCAGCGCCATTGGCGCCCGCCCTGGTAGCTGACGGCGAGGTCGCTGTAGCCGGGCTCGACCGTGTCGCGGGCGGGTTCGACCTGGATGTCGGCCTGCGCGCCGGGCACGCGCTGCAGGTTCTCCAGCGCCTGCTCCATGTCGCGCAGGTTGAGCACGTCGCCGGGCTTGACCGGCAGCGCGTTGGCCAGCCGCACCTGCGGCGAACTGCCCTCGCGCACGCGGATCGCATGGACGCGTCCCGGCACCACGGTCAGGCGCAGCACGCCGGTGGACAGGTCCTGGGGCGCGGCCAGCACGCGCGTGGTGATGAAACCTTCCTCGATCAGCGCGTCCTGCAGCCGCGTGACCAGCGTGGCCACGCCGGTGGCGCCCAGGCAGCGGCCGATCGGGGCGTCGTCGCCCTGCGGGCCGTCCAGCGCGCGGATCTGGCGGGCCATGCGGGGCTGGCCCTCGACGCCGTCCAGCTCGATCCGGCTGATGAGGAAACAGGGCGACTCGTCGTCGCGCAGGCGTTGACGCGCGGGGGGCGGGCTGGCGCGCAGGCGCACGTCGGGTTCGCGCTCCAGCGACTGGCGCTGCTGCGCCTCGCGCTGCTGCTGGAGCTGGCGTTGCGCGTCGGGGTCGACCGTGCCCGGCGGCAAGGCCTGGCCCCAGGCGGTTTCCACGCCGGCGGCGAGCGCCGCGGCCAGCGCCACCATCGCCACTGCCGGCACGCCGGCGGCCGGGCGCGCGTGCGCCCGCTTGTTCTTGTCCTGCTGCATCCCTTGCCTGCCTGTCGGGCGTTGTTTTTCTGAACCCAAGGCAGCCGGGAAGACGGCAATGCATCACGGACTGGCGCGGACCCGTCCGGCAACCCCGCTATCTCGCGCCACGGCATCGGAGGGATGCCGGAGGGAGACCGGAAGCTTTGCGTCGCCGGCTCGCGCCGGTTTTGCCCTAGGCAGTCCGCGCCCTGTGAGATTGCTCACGAAGTGCTCGCTCGGCGGCGGACTCGAGTGAAGCACTGTATCGGAGTGCAACACGATCGACACATCGCACTTCAGGGAGGATTGACGAAGCGGCCGCGAGCCGCTAGCGCGGCTTTCGAGGCAGAAAGTCTCACGCCCGGCCCTCGCGATCAGCGCCCGGTGCGACACGGTGCGATGAGCGCCCGCCTGCCCGCTATCCTCCGGAGCTGAACGTGCGTCGCGAACCGCTGCGGCGCCTTGGCTGATCGCCGGTCCTCGCGTCCACCGATGCCCTCTTCCGCCACGCTCGCCCCACTCGCCTCGCCCGCTCCGCGCCGCTCCGCGCCGATCCGGTTCGCCCGCTGGATCCTCGCGGGCCTGCTGGCGGGCGCACTGGTCGCCACGGCCCCGGCGCAAGACCTGGCGCTGACCACGCACACGCAGTCGGACGGACTCTCCAATCTCTCCGTCACCGCCATGGTCCAGTTGCCCGACGGCCGCCTGGTCATCGGCACCGAGAACGGTCTCTATCGCCACGACGGCGCCCGCATCACCCGCATCGACGCGCCCGACCTGCCGCTCGTCAACCGCCACATCAGCTCGCTGGCGCCGGACGGCCGCGGCGGCGTGTGGGTCGGGATGATCAGCGGCCTCGCCCGCCTGGGGCCCCAGGGGCTGGAGGTGATCGCCACCGGCAGCCCCGCGCTCTCCGTGCGCCAGGGCCATCGGACCATCGCCGCCACGGCCGACGGCGGCGTGCTGGTGGCGGCGATGGACGGGCTGTACGTGCTTCGCCGGGACGGCAGCGGCTGGCGCGCCACGCCGGCCTTCGCGCAGGCGCTGCTGGACCGGGAGCCCTCGCTGGCCGACATCCACGCGGTGCTGGTGGAGCCGGACGGCAGCTGGTGGCTGGGCTGTGGCCGGGCGCTGTGCCGCTGGCGGGACGGCGCGCTGACCCGGTTCGGCGAGCGCGACGGCCTGAAGCCGGCGCGCTGGGGCGACCTGCTGCGCACGCGCGACGGCGCCCTGTGGGCGCGCGGCCAGACGCAGGTCGCGCGCCAGGCGCCGGGCGCGGATCGCTTCGAGGACCTCACGCCGTCGCGCCTGGGCGACAGCACCGTGCGGCTGCACCTGCCGCTGGCGGAGGACACGCAGGGCCGCGTCCTCACCTCGAGCGACGACGGCGTGCTGCGCTGGCAGTCGGGCCGCTGGACGCGCTTCGGCGCCGAGCACGGACTGGACGTCGGCAGCGGCGTGCACGCGATCCTGCAGGACCGCGACCACGACCTGTGGCTGGGCACGGCCGGTCACGGGCTCGTGCACTGGCGCGGCTACGAGCACTGGCGTCAGTGGACCCGGCGCCAGGGCGTGCCAAGCGACGACCTCTGGACCTTCCTGGAGGAGACGCCCGGACGGATGTGGCTGGGCACCGGAAACGGCGCAGCCCTGCTTGATCCGGACAGCGGCAGGGTGGATGTCCGGACGCCCGGCGGGACGAACGATCAGGTCGGGGGCCTGGCGCGGGACGAGGCGGGCCAGCTGTGGATGGCGACCTACTCCGGCGAGCTGTTCCGGCGACGGGCCGGCGGAGCCTGGCAGCGCGTGGCCAAGGGGTTGCCGCTGGTGTTCGTGCTGCAGCCGGCGCTGGGCGGCGGGATGTGGGCGGGAACCGACAAGGGCCTATTCCTCGTGCCGCCCGCCGGCGGGGCCGCCAGCGGGGCCACCGGGACGCCGCCCCGGGTGGTGCCGGCGCCGGGCATGGCGGCCGACCGCGCGAAGTCCCTGACCGTCTTCGCGGCGTGCACCTCGCCCCAGCGGCGCACCTGGTTCGCCACATCGGCCGGGCTGATCACGCATGACGAGGCCCACGGCATGACGACGCCCGCCATCGCCGGGCTGCCGGACGGCCTGTCGATCGAGAAGGTGGCCTGCGGCCGCGACGGCACGCTGTGGGTCGCCTCGCGGGACCACCGGCTCTGGCGGGTAGCGAGCGACAGCGGCGGCAACAACAGCGACGGCGCTGGCGCGTGGCGCGCCGCCGCGCTGCAGCCGGGCGAGGTCCTCGGCCGCCGCACGGTGATGGCGCTGCTGTCCGACCGTCGCGGCTGGCTGTGGGTGACGACGGACGACGGCGTGCTGGTCTGGAACGGCGGTCCCTGGCGCCGTTTCGACGACAGCAACGGCCTGGGCTGGAACGACTGCAACCAGAACGCGCTGGTCGAGGACGCCGCCGGCGACATCTGGATCGGCACGAGCCGCGGCGCGACGCAGGTGATCGCGCCCGAACGGCTGCTCGACCCGGCGCGCGTTGCCCTGCACCTCACCCGCGTGACACGCGACCAGGTGCCGATGCCGCTGGATCGCGCCTGGACGGCGGACTGGTCCGCCGGCGCGCTGGAGATCGCCTGGGCCGCGCCGGTATTCCGGAACCGCGCCACGCAGCAGGTGCGCTACCGGCTGCGCGGCCTGGACGAGCAATGGCGCACCACGGCGCACGAGGACGTCGTCTTCCCCGCGCTGCCCGGCGGTCGCTACGTCTTCGAGGCGCGGGTGGAGAACATCGACCTCGGCCTGGTGTCCGAGCTCGCCGCGCTGCCCTTCGAGATCCGGCCGCCCTGGTGGCGCAGCGCCTGGGCGCTGGCGGCCGCCGGCGCGCTGGCGGTGGCGCTGATCGCGCTGGCGCATCGCTGGCGGGTGCGCGCCTGGGTGCGGCGCCAGCGCGAGCTGGAAGGCCTCGTCGGGCGGCGCACGGCCGAGCTCAAGGCGTCCTACGAGCAGATGCGCACCCTCGCGCTGACCGACGGCCTGACCGGCGCGATGAACCGGCGCGCCATCACCGACCTGGCCGCCCGGGAGATCGCGCGGGCCCGCCGCGGCGACGCGGCGGTGACGCTGATGCTGATCGACATCGACCACTTCAAGCGCATCAACGACACCCATGGCCATCCCGCCGGCGACGCGGTGCTGACGCAACTGGTGCTTCGGCTCAAGGCCACGATGCGCGACTACGACGCGATCGGCCGTTGGGGCGGCGAGGAATTCCTGCTGGTGCTGCCCGGCCTGTCGATGGCGCAGGAGCAGGGCCGGCGCCGCGCGCAGGCCCTGCAGCGCTGCATCGGCGACCAGCCCTTCGACATCGGCACCGGCACGCCGCTGGCCGCGACCTGCAGCGCCGGCGTGGTGGGCGTGCCCCCGGCTTGCGACGAGTCGCTGGAGGCGCTGGTCGCGCGCGCCGATGCGGCGCTCTACGACGCCAAGCACGGCGGACGCGACCGGTCGATGATCGTTTCGTGAGGATTCGGTGAACCCTTCGGTCCGCACCGCCGCGGCCCGGGCGTCGGGTGTTGTGCGGCCCCGACGGGCGACGGTCACAGAGTGCAACGGTTGCGGCGATGACAACGGTGTCCGGCCAAGATGCGCCACGCGCTCGCGAGCGCCACGTGCCGCCCTTCCTCTTCTGACGCAGGCCACCCCATCGTGATGAATTTCGACTTTGACGCGTGGCTCGCGTCGACCAGCACCCGCCGCCAATGGATGCGCCGGGCCCTCGTGACCGGCGGCTCGGCGCTGGGCCTGTCGGCCTGCGGCTCGGGCGGCGGCGGTGCCAACGAGGCCGTCTCGGCCGAGAGCAGCGGCGGCGCGTCGACGCCGACCGGTGGCACCACCAGCGGCAGCACCGGTGGCACGACGACCGGCGGCACCGCGACGGCGCGCGTCTTCACCCACCCCGGCCTGCTGCACACCGAAGCCGACTTCACCCGCATGCGCACGCAGCTCGCGGCCGGTCGCGAACCCTGGGTGAGCGGCCTGCGCGCGCTGACCTCGAGCAGCCGCGCGCAGCTGGGACGCGATCCGCAACCGGTCGTCACCGCGATCCGCGGCGGCGACGGCGAGAACTTCCGCGCGATGGTCGAGGACGTGCAGCGCGCCTACCAGCTGGCGCTGCGCTGGAAGGTCACCAACGACCCCGCCTATGCCGACCAGGCCGTGCGTTACGTCAACGCGTGGGTGAGCACGATGACCACGCTGACCGGCAACGGCGACCGTTTCCTCGCCGCCGGCATCTACGGCTACCAGTGGGCCAACGCGGCCGAGATCCTGCGCACCTACACCGGCTGGAGCGCGACCGACCGGGCCGCCTGCCAGCAATGGCTGCTGACGCATTTCTATCCGCTGCAGAGCAGCTTCCTGAAGGACCACAACGGCACCAACATCACCAACCAATGGGCCAACTGGGACCTGGTGTGCCTGGTGGGCATGCTGGCCGTGGGCGTCTTCGCCGACCGGGCCGACGTGTACCAGGAGGCGCTGGACTACTTCCACCGCGGCCGCGGCAACGGCGCCTCGCGCCACATGGTCTACGCGCGCCATCCCGGCCACATGGGCCAGTGGCAGGAAAGCGGCCGCGACCAGGGCCATGCGACGCTCAGCCTGGGCATGGCCGGCTACCTGTGCGAGATGGCCTGGAACCAGGGCGACGACCTCTACGGCGAGGACGACAACCGGCTGCTGGCCGGCGCGGAGTACGTCGCCAAGTCCAACCTGAAGGACGCCGCCGGCGCCTTCTACACATTGCCCTTCTACGTCTACAGCAACCGGCAGGGCACCTTCAACGCGGTGTCCGACGGCGGCCGGCCGAACGGCCGCCCGTGCTGGGAGCCGATCTACAACCATTACGTCAAGCGCAAGGGCCTGGCCGCGCCGTGGGTCAGCGCGCTGGCCGCGCAGCTGCGGCCCGAGGGCAACACCTGGGGCGGCGACGACCTGAGCTTCGGCACGCTGACCTTCTCGCGCGACGCGGACGTGACGCGCGTCCCGCCCGCCGGGCTGCAGGCGATCGTGCGCGGCGGCGCGGTCCAGCTCTCGTGGTGGGGCAGCGCCGACGCGGCGGCCCATGCGGTGATGCGCGCGCCGGCCGGCTCCTCCACCTACACCGAACTCACCCGCGTGAACGCCGGCGGCCTGCCCACCTGGACGGACAGCGCGGTGTCGCAAGGCCGGTGGCAGTACCAGGTCCGCGCGCTGGACGGCGCCGGCGCGGTGCTGTCGACCTCGGCCACCTCGACCGTGGACCTGGGCGCCCCGCTGCTGCTGAGCCTGCCGCTGGACGACGGCCAGGGCACGACGGCGCGCGATGTCGGCGGACGCCAGCGCAACGGCACGCTGGTCGGCGGCGCCTCCTGGGGCGACGGCCGCAAGGCCGGCACGAAGGCGCTGGCGCTGGACGGCGCCTCGGGCCACCTGGCGCTGCCCACGGGCGTGCTGGCCGGCGTCGGCGACGTCACCATCGCCGGCTGGGTCTGGTGGAACGGGGTGAACAAGGGCAACGCCCGCGTCTTCGACTTCGGCTCGAGCGACATCACCTATCTGACGCTGCTGGTGAGCAACGACACGATGCGGGTCAGCGTGACCAACACCAGCTACTTCGGCGAGCAGACGGTCTCGACCGGCCCGCTGGCCAAGGGCCGCTGGGTGCATCTGGCGATGACGCTCAAGGACCGCACCTGCACCCTGCACGTCGACGGCACGGTGGCCGCCTCGATCACGACGATGGACCTGGCGCCCTACCAGCTTGGCGACACGACGCAGAACTGGCTCGGCCGCGCGCAGTACGGGCAGGACCCCTACTTCAACGGCCGGCTGCAGGACTTCCGGATCTACGGCGGCGCGCTGAGCACCGCGCAGGTCCAGGCGCTGGCGCAGGGCTGAGGCTCAAGTTCAGGCTCAGGCCGCCGCGGCCGCGCGTTCCGGCCGCGACGCGGGCGCCGCGCCCTCGACGATGCGGCCCTGGGCCATGCGGATCACGCGATCGGCCAGGTGGAAGTAGCGGTCGTCGTGCGAGACCACGATCAGCAGGTGGCCCTTGTCGCGCAGCTCCGGCAACAGCTCCGTGTAGAACAGGTGGCGGAAGGTCGGATCCTGGTCCGCCGCCCACTCGTCGAAGACCAGCACCGGGCGGCCTTCCAGGTAGGCATGCACCAGTGCCAGGCGCTTGCGCTGGCCGGTCGACAGGTCCACCGTGCTGAACGCGCCGTCCTTGACCGACACCTTGTGCGCGATCTCCAGCCGCTGCAGGTAGGGCAGCGCGCGCTGCGGCAGGCTGCCACCCTGCCCGGCCTCGGCGGCCAGGTCCTCGAACAGGTAGAAGTCCGAGAACACCGTCGTGTAGAGCTGGCGGTAGTGGTCGCGGGTCTGGTCGGTCACCGGCCGGCCGTCCGCCAGCACCTGGCCCTGCTGCGGCGCGTACAGCCCCAGCAGCAGCTTGACCAGCGTGGTCTTGCCCGAGCCGTTGTCGCCGACGACGAACACCATCTCCCCGCGCCGCAGCGTCAGGTCCACCGGCCCGAGCACGAAGGCCTCGCCGCCATCGGGTGCCGGGAAACCGTAGCGCACGCCGCGCAGCTCGATCGACTCGGCCAGCGCGGCCGGCTCGCCGGGCTGGTCCAGGTCCAGGAAGGGCTCGGGCGTCGCGAAACGCGCCGACATGTCCGCGATGCGCTGGAAGGCCACCCGCGCCCGGCCGATGCCCGGCACCGCCGCGGCGATCTGGTCCAGCGGGCCCTTCAGGAACAGCAGCACCAGCACGAAGCCGCTGAGCACCGGCGGCGGCATCGTGCTGAGCGCCGCCCAGCCCAGGATCAGCGCGATCAGCAGGAAGAACAGCGCCGAGCCGAAGGCCGTCGCCAGCACGTAGGTGTTGATCGCGCGCCAGTTGATCTCGCGGATGCGGTCGACCGTGCCCTCGATCTGCCCGCCATACATGCCGGCGCGGCGCGCGCGGTGCATGCGCAGCTCCTTGGCGCCGTCGCTGATGGCGCGGTAGGCCTTGTGCAGCTGCTCCTCGGCGTCGCGGGCCTTGTGGAAGCCCTTGATGCCGCGCGCCTGGGCCCAGGTCTGCACGCCCACGCCCACGACCAGGGCCACCAGCAGCAGCCCGAACAGCGCCGGTGACAGCCAGGCCAGGTAGCCCAGGCAGCCCAGCGTGATCGCCAGCGCGATCAGCGCCGAGGACAGCACGAAGGCGGCGTCGCTGATCATGTCCACGTCGCCGGTCAGCACCGGCATCAGGCGGTGGGTGCGGTAGCGCTCCAGGGCATCGATGGGCGCGGCCAGGATCTTGCGCGCCAGGCTCTTGCGCACCTGCGACACCAGCCGCTGGCCGACCAGGTTGGTGCTCATGCTGGACGCCGCGCGCCCCACCAGCGCGATCGCGCACAGCGCCACGAAGGTCAGCAGCAGGCCGCCGGCCATGCCGCCGGGCCGGTTCAGCACCGCGTTGATCGTGCCCAGCAGCGCCACCGTCGCCGCGCCGGCGGCCACGCCGGTCACCGCGGAAAAGGCCAGCCAGGGCAGGAAGGGCTTCAGGAGCCCGGAGACTTCGCCGGCCTTGCCGGGAGCGGGGCCCGGCGGATCGCCAGCCGGGGTGCCAGGAGCAGTGTTCATCAGCGCGGTCTTTCAGCCGCCGGGCCAGCGGCGCGGCGGACGGGTGAGGTCCTACCGGGTAGACGATCCGGCGGCGGGTTTGTTCATGGCTCGCGCCGCGCAAGGGTGGCGCCGACGACGACCGCCCATGAACAAGCGCGCGGGACGGACGTCTTACCTGCAGGCGCGTGATGGCGCCCTTCCCGCAACGAATCCGCCCCGCGCCGGCGACCCTCCCATGCCCCTGCATCCCGATCTGGAAGCCTTCCTCGACCTGGTCAACGCCGCGAACGCCGACGGCCCGGCACTCCACGAGTTGACCGCCGAGCAGGCCCGCGCCGCCTACGACCGCTCGACGCGGGCGCTGGACCTGCCCGGCCCCGACCTGCCCTGCGAGGCGCTGACGCTGCCCGCCCGCGACGGCCACGCCCTGCCCGCCCGGCTCTACCGCGGCGACACGGCGCCGCGCGCGCCGGTGCTGCTGTTCTTCCATGGCGGGGGTTACGTGCTGGGCGGGCTGGACTCGCACGACTCGCTGTGCCGGGACCTCGCGCGGCAGGCGGCCTGCGCGGTCTTCGCCGTCGATTACCGGCGCGCCCCCGAGCACCGCTTCCCCACCGCCTTCCACGACGCCGAGGACGCCGCGGCCTGGCTGCGCACCCATGCCGTGGCGCTGGGGCTGGACCCGGCCCGCATCGCCGTCGGCGGCGACAGCGTCGGCGGCACACTCGCGACCGCGCTGACCCTGGCCGCGCGCGACGCCGGCCTGACGCAACCGGTGCTGCAGTTGCTGCTCTATCCCTGCACCAGCGCCCACCAGGACACGCCATCCCATCGCCGGCTGGCCACCGGCCACCTGCTGGAACAGCGCAACCTGCAATGGATGTTCGGCCAGTACCTGCGCGACGACGCGGACCGCCTGGACTGGCGCTTCGCACCCTTGCAGGCGACCAGCCTGCACGGCCTGGCCCCCGCGCACCTCGCGCTGGCCGAGTTCGACCCGCTGCTGGACGAGGGGCTGGCCTACGCGCGGGCGCTCGAGGCCGCCGGCGTGCGCACCCGCGTCCAGGTTTACGCCGGCATGGTGCATGACTTCGCCCGGCTCGGAAACGTGGTCGAGGACGCCGCCACGCTGCGCGCCGACGCCGCCGCCGCGCTGGCCCACGCCTTCCGCTGAGCCGGGCGCACGGCGCCCCGGGCACCGCCCGCATGAACAAATCGGCGCGGCCAACGTCATTACCGGAAGACGGCGGCGCGCCGAGCGCCGCGACCACTTCCGAGGCAGTCCCATGTCCATCGCTGCGCCGGCCCTGTCCGCCGGCTCCGATTCTTCCCTCGCCACCGCCGGCCCCCGCGCCGGCCGCATTCTGAGCCGCGTCGCGGGCCAGGAGCTCGAGACCGTCATGAACGGCCCCCACCTCAGCGTGCTGCCGCGGGACGGCGGGCCGGTCAGCGCCTGGATGCTGGAGCCCGCCGCGCCGCTGCCGCTGCTGCAGCCCCGCGACGGCCTGGACCGGACGCCGCCGGCGCTGCTCGACCTCCACCTGCCCGCGGCGCTGGAGGCGGTCTTCGCGCTGCGCCCGGAGCTGCCGGCCGTGTCGCTCGGCGGCGCGTTGCCGGCCGGCTCCACGCTCCTCGCGGGCGGCATCGCGTTGCAGCCCGCCGGCCAGCCGGCCACCGTCTCGCGGGAGCTGTTCTGGCAATGGGACCGCCTCTGGCTGACCGACCGGCGCGACCCGCCGCCCAGCCAGTACGTCTTCAGCAAGGACGGCCGCCGCCATCCGCGCCGGCCGCCCAAGCCCGTGGGCACCGTCTACCGCCGCCACATTCCCTGGCTGGACCAGGCCTTCAGCCTGCGCGCGATGGACGTCGAGCGCGACCTGGCCACCGTGAACCGATGGATGAACGAGCCGGCCGTCGCGCACTTCTGGCAGGAGACCGGCGACCTGGAGCACCACCGCCGCTACCTCGCCGGCGTGGCCGCCGACCCGCACACCATCGGGCTGATCGGCTGCCTGGACGAGCGGCCGTTCTGCTACGTCGAGGCCTACTGGGCCAAGGAAGACCGCATCGCGCCCTTCTACGACGCCGCCGACCACGACCGCGGCTGGCACGTGCTGGTGGGCGAGCCGGCGCTGCGCGGCCGGCCCTTCCTGACCGCCTGGATGCCGGGCGTCTCCCATTACCTCTTCCTCGACGACTGCCGCACCCAGCGCCTGGTGATCGAGCCCCGCATCGACAACCGCCGGATGATCCGCAGCCTCCACCGCTGCGGTTACGCCTCGCTCAAGGAGATCCAGTTCCCGCACAAGCGCGCGGTGCTGGGCCTGCTGATGCGCGAGCGCTTCTTCGACGACGCGCTCTGGATCCCACGTCCCGACGACGTCGACGCGCATGCGCCCGCGTCCTCCGGCCCTTCCTCCGCAGTTCCCCAATCCTGAGGCACCCATGCACATCCATGACCTGATCGGCATCGGCTTCGGCCCGTCCAACATCGCCCTGGCCATCGCGCTGGAGGAAGGTCGCGACGCGCGCCCGCAGCACCGGCCGCTGGACGCGCTGTTCGTGGAGCGCCAGCCCGGTTTCGTCTGGCACAGGAACATGCTGCTGGACCAGGCGCACATGCAGATCTCCTTCCTGAAGGACCTGGCGACGCTGCGCAACCCGTCCAGCCGCTTCACCTTCCTGAACTACCTGCACGAGAAGGACCGCCTGCAGGACTTCATCAACCTGAAGACCTTCTTCCCCAGCCGTCACGAGTTCAACGACTACCTGGCCTGGGCCGCGGCGCAGTTCGAGGACCGCTGCGCCTATGGCGAGGACGTGGTCGAAGTGCTGCCCGAGCCGCGCGCCGGCGAGGTGAAGCTGCTTCGGGTGCGCTCGCGCGACGCCGCGGGCGCCGTGCGCGAGCGCCTGACGCGGCACCTGGTGGTGGGCGTCGGTGGCGCGCCGCGGATCCCGGCCGAGTTCAAGGCCTTCAAGGACGATCCGCGCGTCTTCCACTCCAGCCACTACCTGGAGGCCATCGCCGGCCACGGCCAGGCGCGGCGCATCGCCGTCGTCGGCGCGGGCCAGAGCGCGGCGGAGATCTTCATGGACCTGCACGGCCGGCCGCAGCGGCCGCAGGTGGACCTGGTGATGCGGGCGCGCTCGATCAAGCCCTCGGACGACAGCCCCTTCGTCAACGAGATCTTCAACGCCGACTTCACCGACTTCGTCTTCAGCCGCTCCGGCAGCGAGCGCGAGGAGCTGCTCAACGAGTACTGGCACACCAACTACGCGGCGCCGGACCTGGCGCTGATCCAGCAGATTTTCGAGGTCTTCTACCGCCAGCGCGTCAGCGGCGAGCCGCGCCACCGCTTCCTGCGCCGCCACGAGGTGGCCGGGGTGCAGGCCGGCGAGCACGGCCTGCGTCTGACGCTGCGCGACCTGAACCACGCGCGCACGACCACGCAGGACTACGACGCGATCGTGCTGGCCACCGGCTACGAGCGCGACCGCCACCGCAGCCTGCTGGCGCCGCTGGCGCCCTACCTCGGCGACTGGGAGGTGGACCGCCACTACCGGCTGCGCGCGCAGCCCGGCTTCCATCCCAGCGTCTTCCTGCAAGGCGCCTGCGAGCTGACCCACGGGCTGAGCGACACGCTGCTGTCGGTGACCGCGATCCGCTCGGGCGAGATCCGCGGCGCGCTGCACGGCGCGACCGGCCTGGACCACGCGACCGGGCGGCAGGACAGCGCCCGGCAGGCCGCATGAGCGGCCGGTCCGGGGCGCCGCGAGCCGGCCTCTGCCGGCCGCCGCCGGGTCCTTGAACGGAGGACCCGATCGCGCCGACCTGCCCCTTCTCCGCGACGCGCGCCGCCACACGGGATCCGTGGCGGCGCGCTTTTTCACGTTCCGGGCGCCTCGTTGCCCACCCTGTTCCCGTTCGCCACAACCATGAATCCTCAGAAGGATCGCGCCATGTCCCCGTTCCCGTCGCTCGCCCTGTTCCGTCCTCACCGGCTGTCGTTGGCCCTGGCCACCGCCTTCGGCACCCTCGCGCTCGCCGGCGCCGCGCCCGCGCGGGCGCAGGCCGTCGCCGCCGAGGCGCCCACCGACAGCGCGCCCGCCACCGCGGCCGCCTCCGCCGCGGCGCCTGCTACCGCCGCCTCGGCCGCCGCATCGGGCACCACATCAAGCACCGCGTCCGGCGCCGCGCTGCCGACCGTGTCGGTGAGCGGCCGGTCCGCCACCAGCGAGGGCACCGGCTCCTACACGGTGCGCAGCACCGGCGCCGGCACCCGCATGCCGCTGTCGCCGCGGGAGACGCCGCAGTCGCTGACGGTCGTCGGCCGCCAGCAGATGGACGAGCAGAACCTGGACACGCTCAACGAGGTGATGCGCCAGACGCCCGGCATCGTCGTCAACCGGCGCGACGAGCGCGTGGACTTCACGTCGCGCGGCTTCTCGCTGAGCCAGATGGTCGACGGCATCCCGACGCTGGCCTACAACAATGTCTCGGCCGAGGCCAGCATGACCAGCATGGCGATGTATGACCGCGTCGAGGTCATCCGCGGACCGGCCGGCCTGCTCAATGGCGTGGGCCAGCCAGGCGGCTCGGTCAACCTCGTGCGCAAGCGCCCGACGCAGCAGTTCGAAGGCAGCGTGACCGTCGGCGCCGGAAACTGGAGCCGCACCCTTGCGCAGGCCGACATCGGCGGCAGCCTCACCGCCAGCGGCGGCGTGCGCGGCCGCATCGTCGCCTCGCACTCGGGCGGCGACACCTTCATCGACAACAAGCGCCGCAAGGACAGCCTGCTCTACGGCATCGTCGAGACCGACCTCGGCGCCCGCACCGTGCTGGCCGCCGGTTTCGAGTACCAGAAGAACGACATCGACGGCGCCAACTTCGGCAACATCCCGCCCTACTACGGCAACGGCGCGCGGCTGGTGGTGCCGCGTTCCTACTCCTTCAGCACGCCCTGGAGCACCTGGAACATGGAGACCCGGCGGGTCTTCATCAACCTGCAGCACGCCTTCGACAACGGCTGGCAGGTCAAGGCCGAGGTGGCGCAGGTCAAGAACCAGCGCGAGCGCTACAGCGGCGACCTGCAGAGCACGCTGCCCACCTTCCCGATCAACGCGGCGACCAACATCGGCGTCGTCTCGCTGAGCGACAACCCGGCGGACGGCACCAACAAGTCGCTGGACGTCTACGCCTCCGGCCCCTACCAGCTGTTCGGCCGCACGCACCAGGCGGTGATCGGCTTCAACGTGAACAAGCTGGAGACCGAGATCGCCAACAACAGCGCGCTCAACACCGGCACGCGGCTGGATCGCCGCCCGGGCGGCGTCTTCGACCTCGGCGCGATCGCCAAGCCGGACTTCCTGTACCCGCGCCTGCGCCAGAACGCCGAGACCGAGGAACGCGCGGCCTATGCGTCCACGCGCCTGCAGGCGACCGATGCGCTGTCGTTGCTGGTGGGGGCGCGGGTGACCTCCTACGAGAACCGGTCCTACCAGCGTTCCTGGGCCGGCACGGCCAACGGCGCGCGGGTGGACGGCGTGCCGATCAAGGAGACCTCGGTCGTCACGCCCTACGCCGGCGTGGTCTACGACCTGACCGGCGAGTTCTCGGTCTACGGCAGCTTCACGCAGATCTTCCAGCCCAACACGTCCAAGGACGAAAGCGGCAACGTGATCGATCCGCAGCGCGGCAGCAACGTCGAGGTGGGCGTGAAGGGCGAGCACTTCGGCGGCCGCCTGAACACCGCGGTCGCGGTCTTCCGCACCAAGCAGGACCATGTGCCGGTGGCCACCGGCACGCTGCAGCCCGATGGCTCGCCGGCTTTCCGCGGCGAGCGCGGCACGGTGACCGAGGGCTTCGAGCTGAGTGCGTCCGGCGAGGTGCTGACCGGCTGGCAGCTGATGGCCGGTTATGCCTACGGTACGCCGCGCAAGGCCGATGGCACGCCGCTTTCGCCGCACCTGGCCACGCGCATCGTCAACCTGGCGACCAGCTACCGCCTGCCCGGCGCGCTGAGCCGGCTGACCATCGGGGGCAACCTCAGCTACCAGAACGCCACCTCGATGGACATCGTCTCCAAGACGCCGCTGACGCAGGGCGGCTACACGCTGATCGGCCTGCTGGCGCGCTACGAGCTCACGCCGCGCATGACCGTGTCGCTCAACGTCGAGAACGTGACCGACAAGACCTACATCTGGATGAGCGGCCAGTCCGGCTACATGTTCGGAACGCCGCGCAGCACCTGGCTGCGCGGCAGCTACCGCTTCTGAGGCCGCTTCATTCGCGGCTTCATGCGCTGCCTCTCGGGCTGCTTGTCAGCCCGCTTCTGAGGCCGCTGGCGACGTCGGTGTCGGCGTCGCCACGGATGGGATCCGGTGCCGGGAGGCACCGGATCCTCCCGTTCACGCCGTCCCTGCGCGGCCCGCCACTTCCACGCAGTGGTCGATCAACGCGACCAACTGCGCCCGGAAGCCTGCGGCCAGCGCCTCCATCGTCGCCGGCTTGAACATGCGGTCGCTGTAGGACCAGTTCATCGTCAACACGCCGTCCATCACCTGGCCGATCACCTCGATCCAGCAGGGCAGCGGTCCGCACTCGTCGCGCGCCATCCCGCCGGAGTCGCGCGCGCGGCTGAAGCCCGCGCCGTCCCTCAGCGTCTGGTCCAGCTGGCCGAGGTAGTTGAACGCGATCCCCGGCTGGACCGCCGCCAGCGACGCACGCACCGCCTCGTCGGCATGCAGGTGGCGCAGCACGCCGAAGCCGACACCGCGGTTCGGCACCGCGCGCAGGTGGCCGGACACCGCCGGGATCGCCGCCGCCCACGGCTGGTCGTGGCCGGACAGGCGGACCGGATAGGCACTCGTGAACCAGCCCACGGTGCGGCTGAGGTCGATGTCGGCCGCGTCGCCTTCGCGGCCGTGGCCCTCGAGCAACACCAGCGCCTCGGGATGGCCGCTCCAGGCGGACAGCGTCCGCCCGAGCGCGGTCAGCAGCAGCGCATCGATGCCGCCGCCGTAGGCCGCGGGTGCGACACGCAGCAGCTGCCGCGTGAGCGCCGCGTCCAGCGACATCGCCGCGGTGCGGCGGTCCTGGATCCAGGCGGGGGCCTGGGGATCGTCCCGCGGCAGGTCTGGGATCGCGGCCAGCTCGCGCCGCCAGTGCGGCAGCTCGGCGGCCAGCGCCTCCGAGCCCGCCCAGCGCGCCAGATGCTCCGCCCAGGCCTTGAACGGCGCGCTGCGCGCGGGCAGCACCGGCTCAGTACCGGCCACCAGCGCCAGGTAGGCGGCCTGCAGGTCCTCCAGCAGCACGCGCCAGGACACGCCGTCGATCGTCAGGTGATGCACGGCGATGAGCAGCCGTGCGCTGCCGTCGACATGCCGCAGGTGCAGCACGCGCCACAGCGGGCCCCGCGCGAGGTCGAGGCTGCGCTGGACCCGGTCGGCCTCGCGCCGGATGTCCTCCGGGCTGGCGACCTCGCGGCTCCACAGCACGTCCGCGAGCGGATCGGGGGCCGTCGCCGTCGCCACGGTCGACGCGTCCTCGTAGCGCTGCGTCCATCGGCCATCGGCGTCGTGGTGGAAGCGCAGGCGCAGGCCGTCGTGGTGCTGGGTGAGCAGCGCGATCACGCGTCGCAGCCGATCCTCGTCGAGCCAGGCTGGCGCCCTCAACATCACCGACTGGTTGTAGTGATGACGCGCCGGGATGGGCTGCTCGAAGAACCAGCGCTGGATCGGCGTGAGCGGCACTTCACCTTCCGCGACGACAGGCGTCGACACGCTCCCGGTCAAGCTCGTCGCCGCGCTCACCGATCCGCCAGCTGACATCGCCGTCGACGCGTCCCTCGCGTCCGGCGCGGCCGCAGCGACCGCCGTGGCCGCCATGGCCGAGCCGGCACCGGCGAAGGCGGCCGTCAGGCCCTCGATCGTCTGATGGCGGATCAGGTCGCGCAGCCGCAGTTCGAAGCCGAGCCTGGCGTTGCGCACCCGCGAGATCACCTGCAGGCTGAGGATGGAATCGCCGCCCAGCTCGAAGAAGTTGTCGCCGATGCCGACCTGCTCGATCCCCAGCACCTCCTGCCAGATCGTCGCCAGCCGCTGCTCGACCTCGGTGCGCGGCGCGCGGTAGTCGCCATCGTGCGAGCTCACCGGATCGGGCAGCGCCGCGCGATCCAGCTTGCCGCTGATCAGGCGCGGCAGTCGCGGCAGCAGGACCAGATGAGCCGGCGCCATGTGCTCCGGCAGTTGCTCGGCGATGCGCTGGCGCAGGCGGGGCAGCAGCGTCGCCTCGCTCACATCCGCCAGCGCGACGACGTAGGCCGCGAGCTGCTTGCCGGACGGACTCTCGCGCGCCACGACCGCCGCCTCCAGCACGCCGGGCACCTCGCACAGGCAGGTCTCGATCTCGCCCAGCTCGATGCGGAAACCGCGGATCTTGACCTGGTGGTCGGCGCGCCCGATGTATTCGATGTTGCCGTCCTCCATCCAGCGGACCAGGTCGCCGGTGCGGTACAGCCGGCCACCGGCGGCGTCGAAGGGATCGGCCACGAAGCGCTGCGCGGTCAGGCCGGCGCGTCCCAGGTAGCCGCGCGCGAGGCCGAATCCGCCGATGTAGAGCTCGCCGACGACGCCCGCCGGCACCGGCTGCAGGTCGGTGTCGAGCACATGGATCGCGCGGTCCCCGACCGGCTTGCCGATCGGCGCGTAGGCGCAATCGAAGCCCTCGCTCGCGGCCGACTTCCAGATGAGTGGCGTGATGACGCACTCGGTCGGACCGTAGCCGTTGATCAGCGTGCGCGGCCGCAGGTGGCGGCAGACCTTGTCGTAGGCAGCCTTGGGCATGGCCTCGCCGCCGAAGACGTAGAGCTCCACCGGCGGCGCGTCGCCGCGCATGCCGGCCCAATCGGCGATCTGGCCGAGGTAGGCCGGCGGGAAGGCGGCGTTGGTGACCTCGTAGCGATGCAGGGCCTCGCAGGTCTGCTCGGCGGTCCACAGCTCGTTGTCGCGCAGGGCCAGGCCCGCGCCCACGCACAGCGGCGTCAGCCAGCGCTCATGCGCCCCGTCGAAGGAGAAGGACATGAAGTGCAGCTCGCAGGAAGCGGCGCTCATGCCGTAGATCTCCGCCGTGGCCAGGCAGTGCATGGCCAGCGGTCCGTGCGTCACCGCCACGCCCTTGGGCAGGCCGGTCGAACCGGAGGTGTAGATCACATACGCGAGGTGGTCGGGATGGTCCGCGAGCGCGAGATTGGCGGCATCGGCATCGTCCGCAGCCGCAGCCGCCGTGGCCTCCGTAGCTTCCGTGGTCGCCGCAGCTGCCGAATTTGCCGACGTCGCCGACGCCGCCGCAGTCGCCTCGCGGACCTCCTCCATCGTCACGACCGCCAGGCCCGGCACCGCCGGCAGTCGCGCGCGCAGGCCGCGCTGCGTCAGCAGCAGCGCGGCGCCGCTGTCCTGCAGCATGAAGGCGAGCCGGTCCGGCGGATAGGCCGGGTCCAGCGGCACGTAGGCCGCGCCGGCCTTCAGCACGGCCAGCAAGCCGACGATGCTGTCGAGCGAGCGCTCCAGCGCCACGCCGACGCGGGCGTCGCGCGGCAGGCCGCGACGGACCAGGTGGTGGGCCAGCCGGTTGGCCCGCGCGTTCAGCTCGGCGTAGCTCAGTTCCACGTCGCCCAGCAGCAGCGCGATGGCCTCGCCGCGGGTGGCGGCCTGGCGCTCGATCAGGCGATGCACCGGCGCCGGCCGCGGCTCGGCCAGGCCACCGCCACCCTGCCCGAGCGCGCGCAGCGCGCGTGCCGCCGGCGCGTCCAGCCAGCGCAGCTCGCCCAACGGTGCCGACGGATCGGCGGCCATGCCGTCCAGCAGCGTCTCCATCTGGGTGCGCAGCCTCTCGACGAAGGCGTCGTCGAGATCCCGGCGGCTGTAGCAGTACTCGATCACCAGCCGCTCGCCGGCGACGACCTGCAGGTCCATCGCGTAGCCGGTCAGGCCTTCCCCACCGATCTCGTCGAACTCGAGGCCGTAGTGGCCGAGCTGCCGCAGCGCGCGGTCGATCGGTGCGTTCTCGAAGACGATGATGCTGTCGAACAGCGGCCGGCCGGAGGAGCCGGCCCAGCGCTGCACGTCGGCCAGCGCGGCGTGCTCGTGGTCGCGCAGGCGCAGGTTGGTGTCCTGCACGGCGCGCAGGTAGTCGCCCACCCGCTGGCTGGCGTCCCATGTGACCGGCACCGGCACGGTGTTGATGAACAGGCCCAGCATCTCCTCCGCGCCCGGCAGCGTGGCGGGACGGCCCGCGACGGTGGCGCCGAAGACCACGCGGTCGCGGCCGGTGTGCCGGTGCAGCAGCACGGCCCAGGCGGCCTGCACCAGGGTGTTCACGGTCACGCGCTCGCGCTGGGCGAAGGCCGTCAGCGCCGCGGAGCGTGCGGCGTCGAAACGCGAGTAGCGCTTCTCGAAGCCCGAGCGGCCGGGCGCGGCGCGGGTGGACTCGGCCAGCAGCGTGGGGCCATCGAGGGCCGCGAGCGCCTCGGTCCAGAAGGCCTGCGGCGCGCCGGCGTCCTGCCGCTGCAACCAGCGGACGAAGTCGCCGTAGCGCGGCGGCGCGGAGGGCAGCGCCTCGCCGGCGTAGCAGCGCAGCCATTCCGCCATCAGGCGGGCATCGCTCCAGCCGTCGGAGAGCAGGTGGTGGCGGGTCCACACGAGCTGGTGGCGATCCTCGTCCAGCTGGATCACGGCGACCCGCGAGAGCGGCGGGCGGAGCCAGTCGATCGGGCGCGTGAGCTCGGCGCGGGCGAAGTCGGCGATGCGACGCGCGGTGTCCGCCTCGCCGCGCCAGTCCAGCCGCGTCATGGCGCTGGGCGCCTCGCGCAGCACCAGTTGCAGCGGTCGCGTCATGCCGGGTTGCCACAACACGGCGGTGCGCAGCATCGCGTGCCGCGCGACCATCACGCGCCACGCCGCTTCCAGGCGATCGGGATCGAGGTGGCGGACCTCGACGTTCAGCTGGTTCACGTAGAGGCCGGAGCCCGGCGCCTCGACCGAGTGCAGCAGCATGCCTTCCTGCGTCGGCACCAGCGGGTAGACGTCCTCGATCGAGGCGGGGTCGATCGGCAGCGCGGCGATGGCGGCGGCATCGAGGAAGTCGTCGAGGCGACCGAGCGGCGATGCCGGGTCGGGCGCTGCCAGCGCGCCGTCGTCGATCCGCTGCGCCGCAACGCCGAGACGGGCGATCGTCTGCAACTCGAAGATCTGCCGCGGCGTCAGATGCCATCCGGCGCGACGCAGGCGGGCAATGATCTGCAGGCTGAGGATGGAATCTCCGCCGACTTCGAAGAAGTTGTCGTGACGGCCCAGGCGGCTGATGTCCACGTCGAGCACGTCGGCCCAGACCGCGGTGATGGCAGCCTCGACCTCGCCCTGCGGTGCCTCGTAGGCGGCTGCCGATGCGGTATGGAGATCGGGGGCCGGCAACGCCTTGCGATCGACCTTGCCGCTGGGATTCAGCGGCAGCGTGTCGAGCACGACGATGGCGCTGGGGACCATGTACTCGGGCAAGCTGCGGCTGAGCGCCTCGCGCAGGATTTCGGTGTCGATTGCACCGTCACGCTGCACCGTCGCTCCGGGCTGCGCCAGCGCCGTCGCGTGCGCAGAGACGTATGCCACCAACCTCGCGCCGGTGGGCGTCTGCATCGCCACGACCACGGCCTCGCGCACGCCGGGCTGGGCTAGCAACTGCGCTTCGATCTCGCCCAGCTCGATCCGGAAGCCGCGGATCTTGACCTGGTGGTCGATGCGGCCGAGGTAGTCGAGTTGACCCTCGGTATTCCATCGCACCAAGTCGCCGGTGCGATAGAGCCGGCTGCCGTCGACGGCCATCGGATTGGCGATGAAGCGCTCGGACGTGAGCCCGGCGCGGTCGTGATAACCGCGCGCAAGGCCAATGCCTCCCAGGTACAGCTCGCCCGGCACGCCGGGAGGCACCGCGTTGAGGTCGCCATCGAGCACCCACGTCGAGATGCCGGTGATCGGCGCACCGATCGGGACTTGGCTGCGACCATCGTCCCGGCAAGTCCAATGCGTGACGTCGATGGCCGCTTCGGTGGGGCCGTACAGGTTGTAGAGGTCCACCTTCGGAAGGCGTCGGAACACGGCGGCTTGCGCCTCGGCCGGCAACGCTTCGCCGCTGCAGACGATGCGCTTCAGTGAGGTGCAAGTCTCCACGCCGTCATGCGCCAGGAAGGCCTGCAGCATTGACGGCACGAAGTGGATCGTGGTGACTTGGTGCTCGTTGATGAGCGCGACCAGCCGCTGCGGATCGCGATGATCGCCCGGCGCGGCGATAGCGAGTCGTGCGCCTTCCGCCAACGCCCAGAACAACTCCCACACCGAGACGTCGAAGCTCAGCGGCGTCTTCTGCAGCACCGTGTCAGCCGCGCTCAGCCCGTAGGCTTTCTGCATCCAGGCCAAACGGTTATGCAACGCGACATGGCGGTTGGCCGCGCCCTTCGGCCGCCCCGTCGAGCCGGAGGTGTAGATCACGTAGGCGAGGTTCTCGCCGTGGATCTCGACGTTGGGATTCGTCAGCGATGCATCGCTCACACCATCGCTGGCCGCCGCACCGGCGCCTTCATCCGAACGGTCCGCGCGACCGTGCATGTCTTGAGAGGCCTGAGCGGCGACGGTCGCGTCGATATCGACCAGCTCGACGCCCTGCCCGACCGGCAGCTTCGCGTGCAGATGCGACTGCGTCAGAACCAACGACACGCCGCTGTCCTCGAGCATGTAGGCCAGCCGATCGGCGGGCAGCTCGGGGTCCAGCGGCACGTAGGCGCCGCCGGCTTTCAGGATGGCCAGCACGCCGACCATCATCTCCATCGATCGATCGACGGCCAGTCCCACGCGCGAGTCCGGGCGCACCCCCAGCGCGATGAGGCGATGCGCAAGACGGTTCGCACGCCCATTGAGTTGACCGCGTGTCAGCGTGCTCTGCCCAAAGACCAGCGCCGGTGCATCCGGATCGATCGCCGCTTGGCGCTCGATGAGGTGGTGCATCGGCACCGCCTCCGTCGCCTCATCGCTGTTGATGCTCAAGCGTTCCAGCCGCTCGAACTCCTCCGACGACATCAGCACCACGTCCCCGACGGCCCGTTCCGGCGTCGCGCTGATCGCTTCCAGCATCGCCACGAGATGCCCCACCATGCGCTCGATCGTGTCGGCCTCGAACAGCTCCGCCGCGTAGCTGAAGCTCGCCTCGATGCCGCCGGTCGGCAGCTCGGTCGTGTGCAGCGTCAGCTCGAACTGCGCTTCGCGCTCGGCCAGCGCGACCGGTTCGATCTCGAGCCCCGGCAGCCGGCGCGCCGTCAGGTCCTCCCCGCGCAGGTGGTTGAACATCACCTGGAACAGCGGATGCACGCCCAGCGTGCGCTCCGGCTGGAGCGCCTCGACCAGTTGCTCGAACGGCAGGTCCGGATGGGCTTGCGCGCCGATCGCGGCCTCGCGGGCCTGCGCCAGCACCCGCGCCAGCGGCATCCGCGCGCCGATGCGGTTGTCCAGCACCTGCGTGTTGACGAAGAAGCCGACCACCGGCGCGATCTCCGGCCGGTCGCGGTTGGCAATGGGCACGCCGACGCGGATCTCGGTCTGCGCGGTCCAGCGGCTCAGCACCGCCTGGAAGCCGGCCAGCAGCACCATGAACAGGGTCGCGCCCTCGTCGCGGGCGCGTTGCCGCAGGCGCGCCGACAGCGCCGGCGGCAGCGTCCAGGCATGATGCGCTGCCCGGTAGCGGCCGTCGGGCTGTCGCGGATGATCGGCTGGCAGCTGCAGCACGGGCTGCTCGGCGCCGAGCCGCTCACGCCAGTAATCCAGCTGGCGCTGCCACTCGGCCCCTGCGCCCCACTGGCGCTGCCACACCGCGAAGTCCGCGTACTGGATGGGCCAGGGCGCCAGCGTCGTCGCCTCGTCCCGCACGGCGGCGGCGTAGTCCGCGAAGACCTCGTCCACGACAACGCGCATCGACCAGCCGTCGGACACGATGTGATGCATCACGACGACCAGTTGGTGCCGATCGATGCCCTGCCGCAGCAGGCCGACACGGATCAGCGGACCGGTGGTCAGGTCGAACGGCGTCCGGACGAGCCGTCGCGCCTGCGCTTCGTCGGCAAGCAGGGTGAATGCCACCCCGGCCGTGCCGGGTGCTTGCACCCGCTGCTCCACCGCGCCGCCCTCGCCCAGCCGGAAGACGGTGCGCAGCGATTCGTGCCGCCGCACCAGCGAATCGAAGCTGTTGCGTAGCGCGTCGACATCCAGCGCACCGTGCAGGTTCAGCGCGCCAGCGATGTGATACGCGGTGCTGGTCGGGTCCAGCTGCCACAGGAACCATTGACGCTGCTGCGCGAATGACAGCGGCATGCCGGCCGCACGGGCCTTGTCGCCCAGCGGCACGACGGCGGACCGCACGCTCGAGGTGATGGACGACGCAACGGACGGCGCGGTCGCAGCCCCTGCTGTGTCCGCGTGGATCTCCGCTACCACGCGCGCGAGCGCCGCCACCGTCGGATGCTCGAAGACATGCCGCGGCAGGAGGCGCCAGCCTCGCTGATGCCCCAACGCGACGACCTTGAGGCTCAGGATCGAATCGCCGCCTGCGGCGAAGAAGTTGTCGCCGCGGCCGATCCGCGCCAAGCCCAGCACCTCGGCGAACAGCGTCGCCACGGCCGCTTCAATCTCTCCGCGAGGGGCCTCGAACACGTCGGCGACCTGCGGCTCCGGCGAAGGCAACGCGCGCCGATCGACCTTGCCGTTCGGGTTGAGCGGCAGGGCCTCCAACACGACGACCGCGGCCGGCACCATGTAGTCGGGCAGCGTCCGCCCGACCTCAGCGATCACCGCGACCGGGTCGGCCACACGGCCCTCTTTCGCGACGACATAGGCCACGAGCCGCGTGCCGCTCGCGCCCGGCGCGGCGACGACCACGGCGTCGCGCAGTTCCGGCAGGGCCTTGAGCGCGGCCTCGACCTCGCCCAGCTCGATGCGGAACCCGCGCACCTTGACCTGATGGTCGATGCGACCGAGGTACTCCAGCTCGCCATCGGCGCTCCAGCGCACCAGGTCGCCGGTGCGATACAGCCGCGAGCCCGGCGCGCCGAACGGATCGGCGACGAAGCGCTCGGCCGTCAGGCCGGCGCGGTCGAGGTAGCCGCGCGCCAGGCCGGTCCCGCCCAGATAGAGCTCGCCCGGCACGCCGGCGGGGCATGGCGACAGATGGCGGTCGAGCACGCGGGCGGTCCGGTCGCCGACGGGGCGGCCGATCGGCACGGTCGTCCGGTCGCCGAGGCGATCGATCTCCTCGGCCGGAACGTCCCAGGCGCACGGCGTGATCACCGCCTCGGTCGGGCCATAGGAATTCACCAGGCGCCGCGGCAGGAAGGCGTCGCGCGCCGCGTGGAAGTCGGCGGCGGACCAGGCCTCGCCGCCGGCGATGCACAGCCGCACCGGCAGTCCCCCGCCCGCATGCTCAGCCGCGAGCTGCCGCAGATAGGCCGGCGGCAAGTGCAGCGCCGTCACGCCATCGCGACGGACGGTGCGGGCGACCTCCTCGGTCGACCAGCCGTCCCGCGGCAGCAGCACGACGCCCGCACCGTGGATCAGCGGCGCCATCCATTGCGAACCGGCCGCGTCGAAGCTGATCGACGCGAACTGCAGCAGGCGATCCCCGGGAGTGAGCTCGAGCCGCTTGCCGATCGCCTGCAGGTGCATGGCCAGCGGGCCGTGCGCGACGGCCACGCCTTTGGGCCGGCCGGTCGATCCGGAGGTGTAGATGACGTAGGCGAGCTGGTCAGCCGCGAGCGCCGGAAGCGGCAACTCGTCGCACGCCGAGGCGTCGGGGTCGTCCGGTTGATCGATACACAGCGTCGGCACGCCCTCGGACATCGGCATGCGATCGAGGGCGTCGGCCTGCGTGAGCAGCAGCGCGATGCGGCTGTCCTCGATCATGTGGCGCAAGCGCGCCGACGGATACGACGGATCCAGCGGCACGTAGGCGCCGCCGGCCTTCAGGATGGCCAACAGGCCGACGATCATGTCGAGCGAACGCGGCAGCGCCAGGCCGACGCGTGACTCCGGCTTCACGCCACGTGCGATCAGCCGATGTGCCAGGCGGTTCGCGCGAGCCTCCAGTTGCGCGCGGGTGAGCCGGCCGTCGCTGGCGATGACCGCGACTGCCTCGGGCCGCGCGTGGGCCTGCCGCTCGATGAGGTCAGGGACGGTCGCGGCGACCGCCGCCTGAATCGCATCGCCGCCGCTCCATGCGTGCCATTGCGACAGCGCCGCCGGATCCAGGCTACCGAGCTCGCACAAGGGCTGATCGGGGTTCTCGGCCAGCGCGCGCGTGACCGCCTCGACCGCGGCCAGCACCTGCGCCCCGATGGCCTCGGCATCGAGCGTCCGATCGACCTGCGCCACCAGCCCGAAGCCATCGCCGAAATCGTCCACCGACAGCGCGAAGGGATAGTTGGTGCGCTCCTCGCCGTCGAGCAGCCGCATGCCGTCCCCGTCGAGCACGGCGCTCACCGGCTGGCGGCGGCTGTGGCGGTAGTTCAGCAGCGCGGAGAACAACGGCGTGCCGCCCGGCAACCCGCTGCAGCGCTGCGCCAGCGACAGCGGCGCGTGCTCGTGCCGCATCAGATCGGCCAGTCCGGCCTGCGCCAGGCGCAGGCTCGCCGCGACGCCCAGCGGCCCGACCCGCAGCCGCAGCGGCAGCGTGTTGATGAACAGGCCCAGCGCGCGCCCGGCGTCGCGCCCCGCCTGCATGCGGCCGAGCAGCACCGTGCCGAAGACCACATCGTCGCGCCCGGTCGAGCGCGCCAGCACCAGCGACCAGGCCAGGTGGAACACTGCCGACGCGCCCACGCCGTGCCGTCGCGCCTCCTGGCGGATACGGTCCGCCAGCGCGGCATCGAGCGTCCGCCGCGCCTCATGCACGCCGCTGCCATCGCCCCGCACGTCGACCAGCCCATAAGGCGTCGTCGGTTCCTCCACGTCGCGCAGCAGCGCGTTGAAGAAGGCCTCGTGCGCCTCCCGCCCCATCCCCAGGCGCGCGCGGGCGACCTGCTCGCGGAACGGCACCGGCGTCGGCAGCTCAGCGGCCGCGCCGCGCTGCATCAGGCCGATCTCCTCGACGATGCGCTCCAGCGTGGTGTGGTCGGACACCAGGTGATGGCGCGACAGCTGCAGCAGCCAGCGGCCGGACGCTCCAGTCCGAGCCGATGCGCTGCCGCCGCCCTGCACGGCGCCAGCGGGCGGTGCGCCATTGGCCTCTTTTGCCGCCGACTCCGCCGCCACTTCCGCGGCCACCGCCACCTCTGCGGTCGGCGCCGCCTCAGCGGCCACCTCCACGGCCGTCGCTCGAATCATCGGCGCCTCACGGACATCGATGCGCAGCCGGCTCCGGTGCACGTGCGCCTTCAGTCGGCGCTCAGCGTCAGAGGTGGCGACAGCACCCTCCCCGTCCAGCCACTGCAGCCGCAGCGGCGCCGAGCGATGCACCACCTGCACCGGCTCCCGCAGGCCCTCCCACACGACCGAGGTCCGCAGGATGTCGTGCCGCGCGATCACCGCGTCGAGGTGGGCGACGAAGCGCTCCAGCCGCTCGCGGCTGTCGAAGGCCAGGCCGCGCGAGGTGACGTAGGCATCGCCGTCGGCCTGCATCAGGTGGTGGAACAGGATGCCTTCCTGCAGCGGCGCCAGCGGGTAGACGTCCTGGATGTTGGCGGCGCCGCCGGGCACCGCCGCCTCGACGCGGCGGATCTCGTCCGGCGTCAGCGACACCAGCGGCAGCATCTCCGGCGCGAGGACCTCGCAACCGGCGGGAATGCGGTTCGGCGGGACGATCAGGTCCGCCTCGACCGGCTCGATCGCGAGGGCCCGCGCGAAGTCCTGCAGGCGCGGATGCGCGAAGAGCTGGCGCACCTGCGCGCGGTGGCCGTCGCGGCGCATCCGCTCGATCAGGCGCAGCGCCAGCAGCGAATGCCCGCCCAGCTCGAAGAAGTGGTCGCCGCGGCCCACGCGCGGCACCTCCAGCACCTCGGCCCAGGCTGCGGCGATCGAGGTCTCGATCGGACCTTGCGGCGGCTCGTGCGCCTCGGACGAGGGCCGGTCCGGCGCCGGCAGCGCGCGGCGGTCGATCTTGCCGTTGGGGGTCAGCGGCAGCGCGTCCATCACGACGAAGGCGGACGGCAGCATCGCATCGGTGAGCCCACGCGACAGGCGCTCGCGCAGCGCCGTCAGGTCCGGCGGGTTCCCGCCGCGGCCGGTGACATAGGCCACCAGCCGCAGGCCGCCGATCCCGTCCTGGGCGTCGACGACGGCCTCGGCGATCGCCTCGTCGGCGCGCAGCTGCGCCTCGACCTCGCCGAGCTCCACGCGGAAGCCGCGCACCTTGACCTGATGGTCGACCCGGCCGAGGTACTCGAGCTGGCCATCGGCGGTCCAGCGCACCAGGTCGCCGGTGCGGTACAGGCGACCGCCGCGCTCGTCGAACGGATCGGCGACGAAGCGCTCGGCGGTCTGTCCGGGCCGGGACTGGTAGCCACGCGCCAAGCCCAGGCCGGCGACATACAACTCGCCAGGCAGCCCCGGCGGCACCGGCAGCAGGTCGGCATCGAGCACGCGCATCGCCGTGCCGGGCAGCGGCCGGCCGACCGGCAGCGTCGCCGCCGAACGGTCGGCGGTCGCCGCGTCCTGGGTGAGCGTGCCGACGGTGGTCTCCGTCGGGCCGTAATGGTTGAAGACGCGCAGCGCCGGCCGCAGCGCCTGGACGCGCGATAGCAGCGCCCAGGTCGTGGCCTCGCCGCCCAGGACCAGCCGGTGACGCGGCAAGGCGTCCGCCGCCTCGCGGGCGCCGAGCAAGGCCTGCAGATGACTGGGCGTGATCTTGAGCACGTCGATCGATTCCCGCCGCATCACCTCGGCGAAGGCATCCGGGTCGAACGCCCGCGCGGCGGAGATCAGGTGCAGCGTCAGCCCCGCGCGCAGGGCGCCGAACAGCACCGTGTGGCCGAGATCGGCGGCCACCGTCGAGACCATGGCCATGCTTGAGAGGCGGTCGTCGACGTCCAGCCGATGCAGCACGCCGTCGAGGTAGTTGCCCAAGGCGCCATGGCTGACGACGACGCCCTTCGGGCGGCCGGTCGATCCTGAGGTGTAGATCAAGTAGGCCGCCTGGTCCGGATGTACGGCGGCGGCTGTAGCCGTGGCAGTCGCTCCGCTCGATGAGCGGGCCAGGGCAGCGTCGTTGTCGTCGTCGGTCGGAAGCCGCATCGTCGGCACGCCGAGGGCCCAGACCGGATCGCCGTCGCCGATCACCAGCGCCGCGCCGCTGTCCCGCAGTTGGAAATCCAGGCGCTCCGCCGGCAGCGCGGGATCCAGCGGCACGAACGCCGCGCCGGCGCGCAGCACGCCCAGCATCGCGACGACCATCGGGATCGAGCGGTCGAAGGCCAGGCCCACGCGCGCGTCGGCGCCGATGCTCCGATCACGCAGCCTTCGCGCCAGCGCGTCGACACGACGATCCAGCGCTGACCAGGTCAGCGCGTCGTCCTCCTGGACGAGCGCCGTGGCCTGCGGATTGCGTCGCGCGTGCAGGGCAACATGCTCATGCACTGGCACGAAAGACGAGCCGGTCAGCGCCGTTGCGCCCACGGGGACTGGCGCAGGCTTACCGAGGCCCCAAGCCGCGAGGCGCCGCAGATCGTCCTCATCCGCCAGGCCGACGGCCCCGACGATCTGGTCGGGCGCGCGCACGATGGTCTCCAGCATCGCCACGCAGGCGCGGACCAGCCGCCGTGCCGTCGCGGCCTCGAACAGGTCAGTGTTGTAGGCGAGCCGGCCGCCAATGCGCGCCGACCCCACCTGGAAGTTCATCGACAGATCGAACTTCGCATTGACGTCCCCTTGCTCGACGAACTCGACCGTGACCTCGTCGAAGTCCAGCGCCGGCAGCTCCCCCATCTGCACGCCGAAGAGCACCTGGAACAGCGGCGAGCGCGTCGGATCCCGGCGCTCGTTGCGCTGGGCCAGCAGCAGGTCCAGCGGCAGGTCGGGATGCGCCATCGCCCCCAGCGCATCGCTCCGGATCTGGCGGCACAGCGCCCGCAAGGTCTGCTCGGGCTTGAGCCTGGCGCGATAGACATGGGTGTTGACGAAGAAGCCGATCAGGCCGAAGACCTCCTCGTCCTGGCGCCCCGCATGCGGCACGCCGACGGCGAATTCCGACTGCCGCGCGAAACGCGCCAGCAGCAGCTGCCAGGCGGCGAACAGCACGACGAAGGGCGTGCAGCGCTCGGCGCGGCAGAACTGGCGCAGCGCCGCCTCCAGCGCGGGCTCGAGCGCGAAGTCGATCGACGTGCCGCGGAACGACGGCATCGCGGGACGCGGCGCATCGGTCGGCAAGGCCAGCACCGGGACCTCGGGGCCGAGCTGCGCGTTCCAGTGGGCGAGCGCGCGATCGAACCCGCCGCGCGCCAGCGTCTCGCGCTGGCGGATCGCGTGGTCCGCGTACTGCAGGCGCAGCGGTGGCAGCTGGACCGGGCCGGCCTGCCGCAGCGCCAGGCCGTAGGCCGTCGACAGGTCGGCGGCGAAGACCGGGTTGGACCATGCGTCCGACACGATGTGATGCAGGCACAGCACCAGGACGTGGTCGTCCTCGCCCCGCTTCAGCAGCCGCGCCACCATCGCCAGCGCGACCGCCAGATCGAAGACGTGGTGGAGCGTGGTCTGCACCTCGCGCGCGATCGCCTCCTCGCGCGCCTGCGGCGCGAGCGCCGAGACATCCGTCTGCCCGAGCGTGAACGCGACCTGCGGCTCGGCCACGGCCATCGGCAGGCCGTCGCGTTCGAGGAAGCGGGTGCGCAGGATGGCGTGGCGCGCGATCACCGCCTCGAAGGCGCGCTGCAGGGCCTCGGCCCGCAGCGGGCCGCGCAGGCGCATGACGCGTGGCAGGTTGTAGGCGGTCATGCGCTCGCCCAGGCGCTGCAGCACCCACAGCGGCTCCTGCGTGAACGACAGACGGACCGCCTCGCCGTCGGCGACGCGGGCGGTGGGTGGCGTCGCGGCGACGCCCAGGTCGTCAGCGGCGGGCACGGGCGGGAGGGTCATGTCGTTCATGGGTGCAACAGAGGGATCAGGGGGACGGCGTCGCGGTCTCGGAGGCCGCGGTCTCGGATGTCGCTGTCTGGGATGTCGCTGTCTGGGGCCCTGCGGTCTCGGACGTCTGCCAGTCGGTGGCGGCCAGGCGCTCGAAGCCCGAGGTGTCCCAGGGGCCGGCGCGCAGCGCGGCGGCCAGCTCGGCCACGGTCGGGTGGTCGAAGACCAGGCCGGGCTCGATCTCAATGCCCAGCAGCTTGCGCAGGCGCGCGACCAGGCGGATCACCAGCAGCGAATGACCTCCGAGCTCGAAGAAATCCTCATCGATGTCGATCGGGCCGCGGCCCAGCAGCAGGCCCATGCCTTGCGACAGGACGCTCTCGAGCGCGTCGCGCGGCGCGCCGGCGGACGCGGCCTGCACCGAGGCCGTCGGGCCGCTCATCCCGCTGAGCGCGTCGAGCGCGCCGAGCGCGCCAGGCACGACGACGGATGACGTCGATGTCGCGGTTGTGGTCGAGGGCGAAGTCAGGGCGGACGCCACGAGCGTCGCGATGGCCGCGCGATCGAGCTTGCCGTTGGGCAGGCGCGCGAAGTCGTCGACGCGCATCACCCGCGTGGGGACCATGTGCGAGGGCAGCAGCGACTTCAGCGCCTCGCGCAGGCCGCCGATGCCGACGTCGACGCCGGCACCGTCCTCAGCCACGGCGACGCAGGCGGTCAACTCGATGCCGCCGGCGCCTGGCATCCCGAGCACGACGGCCTGGCGCACGCCGGGCAGCGTCAGCAGCGCGCCTTCGACCTCCGCCGGGTCCACGCGGAAACCTCGCAGCTTCAGCTGATGATCCGCGCGTCCGATCAGGCGCAGGCCGCCCTCGGCGAGCACCTGCGCGACATCGCCGGTGCGGTAGAGGCGCTCGCCGGGATGGAACGGGTCGTCGACGAAGACGCCCGGCACCTCGCGGCCCAGGTAGCCGCGGCACAGCTGCGGACCGCCGACATGGACCTGCCCCTGGGCGCCGGCCGGCACCAGCCGCATCGCCTCGTCGAGCACATGGACCCGGGTGTTGGGCAGCACCTGCGTCAGCGGCAGCGCGTCGGCGCCGTGCGCATCGGACGGACGCACGCGGTGGACCAGCACGCCCACCGTGGTCTCGGTCGGGCCGTAGTGGTTGTGGATCACGGTGTCCGGCGCCAGGCGCCAGATGCGCTCGATCAGCGCGCGGGGCGCGGCTTCGCCGCCGAGCACCACGGTGCGCGGCGACCGCGGCGACCGGGCGTCCAGCAGGGCCTCCAGGTGGGACGGCACGATCTTGATGGCGTCGATGCCACGCCCGTCGATGAAGCGGGCGAAGGCGTCCGCGTCTCGCGTGTCGGCGTCCTCGGCGATGACCAGGCAGGCGCCGTTGAACAGCGCGCCGAACAGCGCCGTGTTCCCCAGGTCGGCCACCACCGAGCTCGTCAGCGCCCAGCGGCGGCTGGCCGCCAGGTCCATCGCCGTCGAGCTGCCGACGACGTAATGGAGCAACTGGCCATGCTCGATGGCGACGCCCTTGGGCTGGCCGGTCGAGCCCGAGGTGTAGAGCACATAGGCCAGATCGCCCAGTCCCGCGACGCTTGGCGGCATGTCGGCGTCGAGGGTGCGCAAGTCGAGCGCCGGCTCACCTGCGGGGCTCAGGCTTTCGCCGGCGAGGACCGCCGCGCGGCAGTGGAGCGCCACGTCGACCGCATTCATGCCGCCGAGCGATGCGGCGTGCAGCACCAGCGCGGGCCGCGCGTCGGCGAGGAGCGCCTGCCGGCGGGCTTCCGGCCAATGGGGTTCCAGCGGCAGATACGCCGCACCGGCGCGCCACGTCGCCAGGATCGCGACGATCAGGTCGGCGCTGCGAGGCAGGTTCAGCGCCACGAGCGCGCCCGGCGTCACGCCCAGCGAGTTCATCGCGCGGGCGAGCCGGTTGGCCCGCTGGTTGAGCGAGCGGTAGTCCAGCGTCTCCCCCTGCGCCTCCACGGCGGGCGCCTGTGGCGACAGCGCGGCCCATTCGGCGACATGCTGCGAGATCGTGAGCGTGCCCACCTCGCGTCGCTCGCCGCGCCAGCCCAGCAGTGCCGCCCGCTCCGCCTCGCCGACGGGATCCAGCATGTGCATTGCCACGTGGGGGCGGTCGAGCGCCGCGCGGAGCAGCGTGGTGAACTGGCACAGCAGCCGCTCGACGGCCGCGCGTGAATGGCGAGTCCCGTCGGCGCTCAGCACCAGTTCCGGGCGCGGACCCCAATGCACGTCGAGCGAGAGCGCGACATCGGTCTCCGGCGACGCGACCTCCGGAGCGGACCAGCCGGCCGCGGGCGGCACGGCCGCGCGCCAGCCGAAGACGGCCTCCCGATGCGCCGTGGTCGGTGGGGCATCGACCGGCCAGTACTCCTGGGCGTCCACGTGATTCGTCGCGATCGCCGCGCAATGCGCGAGCCAGTCGGAGAAGCGGGCCTCCGGGCGCGGCGTCATCGCCATCGGCAGGATCTTCTCGAAGAGGCCCATGCCGCCGCGCATCAGGTCGTAGTCGGCGCGGCAGTCGTGCCGCCATCCAGCGACGAATGGCTCGAAGCCGTTCAGACGCGCCAGGAGCAGCAGCCACACCGCCTGCAGCAGCCGTTCGGGTCCGGCCGCGCTGGCGTCGCCGTCGCCGTCGCCGTCGCCGTCGCCGTCGCCGTTGGCATTGGCATTGGCATTGGCATCGGTGAGACGGCGAACCAGGTCAGCCGGCAACGCCGCGCGAGCCTGGACACGCCCCGCTCGTGGTGCGAGCGGCTTGGCGAGCCGAGGTGCCTGCCAGTCGGCGACGTTCAGCGCTCTCACGACGCCCACGGCGCCCGTGGTGTTCGCGGCGACCGCGTCAACCGCGGCGCCCGCGAAGTGACGCTGCCAATAGGCGTTGCCCGCCTGCGCCCCGTCGTCGCTCGCGAGCTCCGCTCGCCAGTCGACGTACTGCGCGTATTGGAAGTGCTCGGTGTCGGTCGCATCCGCGGTCGCGATCCCGGCCACCCGCGCGAGCAGCGCGATCAAGCTGCCGGCGTCGACCACCAAGGCACTTGCGTGGACCGCCAGCACATGGCGCGCTTCACCGAGTCGCGCCAGCCCCGCGCGGATCACGCGACCCTCATCGATCGCCAGCGGCGTCGCGAGTGCACCCAGCCACGCGTGTAGCGCGCTGACGCCCTCCTCGCGTCCATGCAGCCCGCCCTCGCGTCCGCCCGCTCCGTCGGCCGTCGAATCGGCCGTGGAATCGGCCATCTCCGCGTCGCGCAGATCAGCGCCGTGCCAATCCAGCGCCGGTGTCGCGGGCAGCGGCCATTGCCGCAGACCGCGATAGCCGTCCACGGCGCCGAAGGCCGTGCGCAGCAGGTCGTGCTCGGCCACCGCCTGCTCGACCGCCCGCCTCAGCGCGACGGCGTCCAGCGGGCCGTCGATGCGGACCCACGCCATCAGCGCTGCCGACGGATCGGCCAAGGCAACCGCCCGCTGCTCGGGGCTCAATCCGCTCGACGCCAGCGCGGCGGCGGAAATCTCGGGGGTGTGGATCGCGTTCATCGGTTCACCCCTCCCCGCCCAGCGCCGCGCGATCGAACATCGCGCCCATCGCCACGACGATCTTGCGCGGTCCCTCGTAGGGATCGCGCGCATGCGCCGCCAGCATGTTGTCCAGCATGATGACGTCGCCTTGCCGCCAATCCAGCCGCACCGCGCAGGCCTCGTAGGTCGCACCGACCACGGCCATCGTCGCGTCTGGGATCAGCGAGCCGTCGCCGAACATCACGTGCCGCGGCATCCGCTCCGGCCCCACCAGCCCGAGCAGGTCCTCGCGCACCTGCGCCTCCAGGCAGCTGACGTGATGCAGCTGCACCTGGTTGAAGAACACCCGTTCCCCGGTCAACGGATGCTTGACCACCGCCGGGCAGCGGGTGCGCGTCTGCAGCGTGTCGGCGTCGAGCCAGCGGAAGCCGGTACCGGCCCGCGCCAGCCGCGCCTCGACCTCGGCACGGTCCGTGGTCTTGAAGAAGTCTTGCCACGACACGTCCAGCCGCGGCGTGAAGGTGCGGACGTACAGCAGCCCCTTGCGCTCGAATTCGTCGACCAGGTCGGCGGGCAGGCGCCGCAGCATCTCGCGGCAGTCGACGATGGGCGTCGCGCCGCCCACCGGCGACGGCAGCTCGCAGAAGAACCACTGCTTGCGCGGCCAGCGCTCCAGGTGCGCGCTCTCGTTGTGGAACAGGATCATCTGCCGCTCGGGGTACGGCGTCGACCGGTAGGTGTTGCGACCGCCCTCCTTCTTCGGCAGGTCGCCATAGCCGCCGAACAGCTCCGGCTCGATGGTCTCGGCGAAGGCCTCGAACTCCTGCGGCGTCCGCAGCCCGAAGCCCCGCATCAGCAGGCCGCCATGCGACAGCAGCAACGACTCGATCGTGTCGCGGTGCCGGCGCGCCCAGGCGACGGCATCGATGTCCGGACTGGTGGCCTCGACGATCAGCGGGAAGCGGCGATCCCCGGCCAGCGTGGACAGGCGCACGGCCGGCAGCGCGGGCAAACCCGATAGCGCAGCGACGCCCGATAGCGCGGCCACGACGGGCGCGCCCGTGCTGGCCGCCGTCGCTGCGCCCTTACCGAGCTTGGACAGCTTGTCGAGTTTGCTCAGCTTGTCGAGCTTGCCGGGCTTGTCAACGGCGGGCATGGGGAGGGAAGTCATGGTCGGCTCCTTGAAAGACGGAGGAGAAGCAGGCGACAGGCCGCCCGGCACGGCGTCGAGCAGCGCGTCGAGCGCCGCATCGGGCGCGGCCGCGGCGGCGCGCAGCAGCGCGCGCCAGCCTTGCGCGAAGGCCTCGACGCTGGCGCGCTCGTACAGCGCCGCGGCGAAGACCCACTCGGCGCGCAGGCCGTCCGGCGTGTCGGTCACGAAGACGGCCAGGTCGAACTTCGAGGTGGCCGGCGGGCGCGACTCGAGTCGCAGGCTCAGCCCCGGCAGGTCCGTGCGCCCGGCCGGCGTGTTCTGGACGACGAACAGGGTCTGCACGAGCGGTCCATGTCGCCGCGTGCGCGGCACGCCGGCCGCGTCGACGATCTGGTCGAAGGGCATCGCGGCATGCTCGAAGGCGCTCAGGCTCAGGTCCCGCACCCGCGCCAGCCACTGGGCGAAGGTGCCGCCGCCCTCGCGTCGTGAACGCAGCGGCACGACATTGACGAAGAAGCCGATCAGGTCCTCGATCTCGGGCCGGTCGCGTCCCGCGACATCGGTGCCGATGACCAGGTCGTCGCTGGCGGCGCGGCGGTGCAGTGCCGCGAGGAAGGCGGCCAGCATCACCGCGAAGGGCGTGCTGCCTTGCGCGCGCGCCAGTTGCCCGATGGCGTCGGCTTCCGCGCGCGGCAGCATCAGCTCGATCGCCTCCCCGGCCATCGACGCCACGGCCGGGCGCTCGCGGTCGGGTGGCAGCGTCGACAGCACCGGCGCGCCGTGTAGCGTCTCGCGCCAGTGCGCCGCGAGCACGGGAAGCGCCGTGGCGAGCTGGCGCGTCTGCCAGTCGGCGTAGTCGGCGTACTGGACCGGCAGCCGCGACCAGTGCGGTGGCCGACCCGCATGGCGCGCGGCATAGGCGGTGGCCAGGTCGCGGACAAAGACGGCCACCGACCAGCCGTCGAAGACGATGTGATGAACGCCCAGCAGCAGGACGTGGCGCTCGGGCGCCAGCCGCAGCAGCGTCGCGCGCAGCAACGGGCCGTCGGCGAGCTCGAACGCGATGCCCGCTATCGCGGCGAAGGCCTCGTCCAGCATCGCGGACTGGCGAGCCTCGGGCAGCGCCGACACATCCGTCAGCGGGAGCTCGAGCGCGAACGGCGGCCGCGACACGGCCAGCGGCTCACCGTCGTCGTTCTCGGGATAAACGGTGCGGAGCACCTCGTGGCGCTCGACGAGGTCGGTCATCGCCGCTCGCAGCGCTGGCAGGTCCAGCGGGCCCGACAGATGCAGCGCGGCCGTCATGTTGTAGGCCGGATGGGCGTGGCGATCGGCGCGCGGCGTGAGGCGCTCGACGAGCCACAGCCGGCGCTGTGCCGGCGACAGCGGCATCGTGGCGCCCCGCACGATGGGGACCAGCGGTGCCGATGTCGGCATCGCCTCGCCCCCCTGCCGCATCGCCTCAGCCTCCTGCCGCAGCGCCTCGACCCGCGCGGCCAGTGCGGCGAGCGTCGGCCCCTGGAACAGGTCGCGCAGGGCCAGGCTCACGCCGAACCGCGCCGTCACGCGCGACGCGAGCCGCGCGGCGGTCAACGAGTTGCCGCCGACGGCAAAGAAGTGGCTTCGCCGAGTCAGGCGAAGGTCGCCGGCGTCCTCGAGCACCTCGTGCCAGATCGCGGCGAGCGCCTGTTCGGTATCGGTCAGCGCCGCATCGCCGCCTGCATGGGGTCCCGCGTGAGGTCCCGTATCGCGTTTTGCATCGCTTCCCGCGTCCAGCATTGCGTCGGACGCTGCACAAGGCGCTGCGTCGGATGCGGCATCGAGCCTCCGAGGATCGGCGGCCTCCGCATCGACCGTGAAGCGACCGTCCGCATGCACCGCGTAGGCATCGAGGCTGTCGTCCTGCCAGCCGCGACGCGCCGCGCTGCGCTGGATCTTGCCGCTCGAGGTCTTAGGCAGTCCGCCGGGGTTCAGCAGGACGGTCACCCTCGGCGCCTCGCCGCAGACCTCGCCGACCACCGCCGCGATCGCGGCGACCAGCGCCTGCGGCGTCACCGCCTTGCGCGTGGCGCGGGACACCTCGGCCGCGACACCGATCGCGTCGCCCGTCGGGCCGGGCACCGCGAAGGCCGCGGTGCGGCCCTTGCGAACGAGATCCAGCCGGGTCTCGAGCGCGGCCTCGATGTCCTGCGGATAGAGGTTGTGGCCGCGGACGATGATCAGGTCCTTGATGCGGCCGGTCACGTAGAGCTCGCCGTCCAGCACGAAGCCCAGGTCACCGGTGCGCAGCCAGCGATCCGGCCCTTCCTCCACGAAGGTGTCCGCGCTGGCCTCCGGCCGGCCCCAGTAGCCGAGCGCAACGCTGGGGCCCTTCACCTGGATCTCGCCGATCTCGCCCGCGCCACGCACCGTGGCGCCGGACGGATCGACGATCCGCAAGGCGTGATCGGGCGCGACGGCTCCGCAGCCGACCAGGCGCTGAGCAGCGACGTCACAGGCAACCGTCCCGCTCTCTCTCGTCGCGTCGCTCGCTGCGGTCACTCCGCTCGCCGCGGTCACTCCGCTCGCCGCGCTCGCTGCGGTCGCCGTGGTCGCCCGATCCTCCGGCAGCGGCTGGGCGATCCCGCGCTTCAAGGCCTCGCTCGAGAAAAGCCGCGACACCGCGCCGTGCTTGCGCTGGCTCCCGGTCACCAGCAGCGTCGCCTCGGCCAGGCCGTAGCTTGGCGTGACGGCACGCGCCGCGAAGCCGCACGGCGCGAAGGCGGCTTGGAAGGCCGCGACCGTGTCGGCGCGGACCGGCTCGGCGCCCGACAGCGCGATGCGCCAGGCGCTGAGGTCCCAGGCCGGCGGCGCGTTCCGGTCGGCGCGCGCGACGCGATCGGCGCACAGGCGATAGGCGAAGTCGGGACCGGCGGCCACCGTGCCGCGATAGCGGTGCATCGCGTCCAGCCAGCGCGTGGGTCGCGCGAGGAAGGCGGCCGTGGTCATCAGCACCAGCATCCCGCCAGCGTGCAGCGGCTGCAGCAGGCCGCCGATCAGGCCCATGTCGTGGAACGGCGGCAACCAGCTCACGTAGACGTCCCGCGCGGTGGTGCCCAGCGTCGCCTGGATCGCGATCTCGTTGGCCATCAGGTTGCCGTGGCTGACCATCACGCCCTTGGGCGTGGACGTCGATCCGGACGTGTATTGCAGGAAGGCGATGTCGGCGGGTCGCGGACGGTGCGGCCGCCACGCATCGGCGCGTTCGGTAGGGATGTCGTCGACGGCCAGCAGCCGCGCGGCGCCGGGCGCCGCGATGCCGGCGATGCCCTCAATGCCCTCGAAGGCGCCGCCGTCGATGTCCGCTCGCGCGGCGAGGACCGCGGCCGCGCCCGCGTCGCGCGCAATGGCGCCGAAGCGCTGGAGGTGCTGCGGCCGGGCGGGCTCGGGCGGGAACACCGGCACCGCGATGAGGCCGGCGTACAGGCAGCCGAGGAAGGCGACGAGGTAGTCGTCCGTGCCCTCCAGCGCCAGCAGCACCCGCGCGCCCAGCGGCAGGCCGGCGTCCTGCAGCGCGGCAGCGACCGCCCGCGCGCGGCGCCCCAGCTCGGCGTAGCGCACGGGGCGGTCCCGGCCGTCGAGGCCGCCGTCGTTGAGCATCACGAGCGCGATGTCTTCCGGCCGCATGCGCGCGAGCTCATCGACGCGGTCGACGAGGGTCTCGGACGGCATTCCGGACGCCGTCGAGGCGGACGCGGACGCGGCTCTCAGCTCGGCCGTCGCGGCCGCCGCGGCCGCCGAGGCAGTCGCCACGGTGTCCGTCGCAGTGACCGGAGAAAACGGAGAAAGGGACGAAAGGCTCTGCATCGCGGCAGTCATGTCGCGCTTCTTTCTGAGAGGAGGTCGGAGCGACGGCGCCCGGTTCGCCCGGACGGCCGCGCGCTCACGCGTAGGCGTCGGTCGCGGGCACGGCGCGCGCGCCGGCGGCGCTCAGGTGGCGGGCCAGCGCGGCCAGCACCGCGCCCTCCTGCTGCCGCACGAAGAAATGGCCGCCGTCGAACCAGTCCAGGGTCATCGGCAGCGTGGACTCGGCCGACCAGGCGGCCAGCCGGTCCGGCGCGATCTCGTCCTGGCGACCGGCCAGCACGTGCAGCGGCACCGGCAAGGGCGCGCGCGCCTCGTGCCGGTAGCTCGCGCACACGCGGTAATCGGCGCCCAGCACATCCAGGGTCAGCCGCAGCAGTTCCGCGTTCGCGAAGACCTCTTCCGGCGTGCCGCCCTGGCGGCGCAGGTCGGCCACCAGCGCGGCCTCATCGCCGATCACGCGCTCCAGACGCGCCGTATCGCGACGCGACGGCGCCGCGCTGCCGGAAGCGATCAGCGCCAGCGGCAGGCGCACGCCGCGCTCGCGCAGGCGCTGCGCCAGGCCATGCGCGAGCAGCGCGCCCATGCTGTGGCCGAAGAGCGCGAACGGCGTGGCCGGCGCCAAGCGCGGCGCCAGCTCCTCGCACAGCTGGTCGGCCAGCGCGTCGAAGTCCTCGACGAAGCGCTCGCCCAACCGGCCGCCCCGGCCCGGCAACTCCACCGGCGTGATCGCGATCCATCGCGGCAGCAGACGCCGCCAGCGCAGGTACATCGTGGCGCTGGCGCCCGCGCAGGGCAGGCACAGCAGTTGGACGGCCGTCTCGGACATCGATCACTCCGCCGCGGCGGCGCTGCCCGACTCCTGGCGCGCCATCCACTCGCGCAGCGACTTCGGACGCATGTCGGTCCAGGTGCGATCCACGAAGGCCAGCACCGTCTTCTTGTCGCCGCGCACGTCCGGCACCACGGACCAGCCGCCGGGGACCGCCTTCCAATGCGGCCAGATGGAGTACTGGTCTTCGTGGTTGACGAGAACGATGAAGGTGTCGTCTTCGCGATCGAAGCAGCTGGTGGACATGGAAACGCCTCTTGCAGGATGGGTGATGCCGGCGCCCTCCGGTCGATCCGGAGATGGCGGCTTGTCCTGTGAAGACGTTTCAGCGCGGGAGATGTTCATGGCGCCCGCGCCGACCCTCCCGGGTCAGTCGCAGGGCTCGGGCGGTGCGGTCGTGGCAGTGCCGTCGCCGCGTGAGGCGCGCGCGGGCACCTGCCCCGCGAGGTCCCAGAGCCGCGCCGCCTGCCGATGGGCGCGGCGATGCGCGGGATCCTCGGCCAGCCAGCGTTCGAGTTCGAGCCGGGCGGCGGCGTCGAAGCGCGCGCGGTCGAACTCGCGTTGCACCCACGTCCAGGCGGCTTGCCAGACGGGATCGTCCTGCTCTTGTGTCATGGTGGGTTGGCGGCGGCGTGACCCGGAGTGAAAGACCCGGGGCCGGTCGGCCCCAGGCGCGGGAGCTTACTCCAGGGACGCGTCGCGGCGCGCGCCGGGCGCGCTTCTGACGAGCGACGGGCGCGCGATGCGCGTCAGTCGTCGGCCAGCAAGTGCCGGCAGCCCGCGATCGCGCGGGCGGCATCGGCGATCCAGGCGTTCACCAGGCCCAGCGCGCAGCCCATGCGCTTGGCGATCTCGCGCTGCGTCAAGCCCTCGAGGCGGTAGAGCTCGAAGGCCTGCCGCGTCTGCGCCGGCACGCCCGCCAGCGCCCGGTCGATCGAGCAGATCACCTGCTTGTCGCGCATCTGTTGCTCGGGTGATGCGGTGTCGGGGATGTCCAACTCATCGGCCTCCACGTCGAAGCAGCGGTAGTTCGCCTCGACGCTGTGCTTGCGGCAGTAGTCCAGGGCCAGGTTGCGCACCACCCGGCTGCAGTAGCACAGCGGCCGGTCGGCCTGCCGCGGCGACTCGCCGTGGATCAGCTTCAGGTAGGCGTCCTGCAGCACGTCGTCCGCCTGCTCGGGCGTGCGGACGATGCCCTGCGCGATGCGCCGCAGACGCGGCCGGTTCTCGATGAAGACGTGAGCCAGCGAGGGCTCCACGCACGGGGTGGTCATGACAGGACGGCTCCCTGTGACTTCGAGGTCACCTAGATGATAATAATTCTCAACAAGGCCGGACTCTACCGTCATCCGAGCCGATCTTTCCCTTTCCCGCCGATAAAAGAGGGACATGACACAAGCGCTTCATCCGGCAACAGATCGCGTCGAGCCGTTTCCGTCGCCGCCGCCCTCGTGCTGGGAACGGCTCGCGCGGCTGGCGCCGCATCGCCTGGCGGCCATCGAGGCCTGCCTGATGCCCGCGCCGCATGCACTGCCCGCTGGCGTCGCCGGGCGGGGGATGGATCTCGAGCAGCTGCAGGCGCTCGCGCAAGACGTGGTACCGGCGCTGGTACCGCCCGCGTTGGAGCGGGCGAGCGCCTCACGGCAGCTCGGGCACCTCGGCGGCCGGCTGTGCGCGGAGGCGGCGATGGCCGCCGTGAGCGGGCGTCGCGTCGGCATCGGCATCGGCGAGTCCGGTGCGCCGCTCTGGCCGGCCGATCTGGTGGGGTCGATCTCCCACACGCGCGGCGGCGCTTGGGCCTGCGTCGGGCTGCGCCCGGCATGGTCGATGGTCGGCATCGACAGCGAATTGCTCGCCGATGCCGACGCCGTGCGCAGCATCGTCGAGCTGTGCTGCACCGCCGAGGAACGCCGGCGCTGGTTCCCGCAGGCGCCGGACCCGCTGCTGGCCACCCTGCTCTTCTCCGCGAAGGAGAGCGTCTACAAGGCCATCCATCCGGTGGTGCGGCGCTTCGTCGAGTTCGACGAGGTCGAGCTGGTGGCGCTCGATGCGGGCCGCGGCGCGCTGCGGCTGCAGCCGGTCCCTGGCGGGCCGCTGGCGGCGCGCTTCGACGGCTTCGCGCTCACCGCCGTGGTCGCCGGCGACCAGGTCCACACCGCACTGGTCGCCGGCGATTGACGCCAGCCTCGATGCGCTGATCGAGGCTCGCGCCGCGCTCGCAAGGCGCCGGTCACTGCGCCGATCACTGCGTCTTGGCCGCCGCCACCAGCCGGTCCATCGCCTGGGCCGGCGTGATCGCGTCGCTGTTCCAGAACTGGCTGACCACGTCCTTGAGCGCCCCCTCGGCGGCGGCGCGGACCGCCATGCCATGCGCGATCGACGGCAGCAGCGTGCCGGCCTTGCCCGCCTCCGCGAAGTCGGCGGCCGAGGCCTTGGCGCAGTCGTCGTAGCGCGCCAGGCTCACGCCCTGGCGCACCGGGATCGAGCCCTTCTCCAGGTTGAAGGACTCCTGCACCGCCGGCGACAGGATGGCCGAGGCCATGTCGCGCTGCGCCTGCTGGTTGGCCTCGCCCTTGACCTTGAACATCGCGAAGGAGTCGACGTTGAAGGTGTAGGACTTCGCGGTGCCGGGCGCGGGCACGCACAGGAAGTCCTTGCCCGCGGTCTTGCCGGCGGCCAGGAACTCGCCCTTGGCCCAGTCGCCCATGATCTGCATCGCGGCCTCGCCCTTCATGACCATGGCCGTGGCCAGGTTCCAGTCGCGGCCCGGCGCATTGCGGTCGGTGTAGGCCTTCAGGCGACGGAAGGTCGCGAGCGACTTCTCCATCGTCGGGCTCTTCAGGCTGGCCGGGTCGAGCTGGATCAGCGCCTTGCGATAGAAGGCCGGGCCGCCGGTGCCCAGCACCACCGTCTCGAAGGTGGTGAAGTCCTGCCAGGACTGCCCGCCGTGGGCCAGCGGGATCACGCCGGCCTTCTTCAGCGCGTCGGCCGCGGTGAAGAACTCGTCCCAGCTGGTCGGCGGCTTGACGCCGGCCTTCTTCATCACCTCGGGATTGATCCAGAGCCAGTTGACGCGGTGCACGTTGACCGGCACGGCGATGTAGTGGCCCTTGTACTTCACGATGTCGCTGATGACCGGCAGCAGCAGCTCGTCCCAGCGCTCGGCCTTGGCGACGGTGTCGATGTTGGCCAGCATGCCTTCGGCGGCCCAGTCCTGCAGCAGCGGGCCCTTGATCTGCGCGGCGGTCGGCGCGTTGCCGGAAATGGCGCGCGACTTCAGCACCGTCATCGCCGCGTCGCCGGCGCCGCCGGCCACCGCGAAGTCCTTCCAGCGGTGGCCCTTGGCCTGCAGCGAATCCTTCAGGCCGGAGATGGCCTTGGCCTCGCCACCGCTGGTCCACCAGTGCAGCACTTCCAGGTCGCCGGCGCGCGCCGGGCCGGCCAGCGCGCCCAGGGCCGCGAACGCGGCGGTGGCGAGCACGGCGCGTCGGGTCAGGTGAATGGTCTTCATCGTTTGTCTCCTTTTGTGGTCTGGGGGTGGATCGGAAGGATGGGCAGGCGCCGTCAGTCGATGCAGCTGGTGCTGTCGCGCACCACCAGCTCGACCGGCAGGGTCACGGTCAGCGCCTCCGGCGTCGGCAGCTCCAGCAGCAGCTCGACACCCTTGACGCCCAGCGCCGTCTTGTCGACGCGGACGGTGCTCAGCGGCGGGTGGCTGACGGCGGCGCCGCCGATGTCGTCGAAGCCGATGACGGCGATGTCCTCGGGGATGCGCAGGCCGGCGTTCAGGCACTGCCGCAGGGCCACCAGGGCGGCGCTGTCGTTGAAGCAGACCACCGCGTCGGGCCGGCGGCGGCGGTCGAGCAGGCTGCGCATGGCCGCGGTGATGCCGGCCTCGCCGTCGCCCAGCTGCGGCGCGATGATCTCCAGGTCCGGGTCGGCCTGGACCTTGGCCTCGAACAGCGCCCGCCGGTAGCCGCGGGCGCGCTGCTCCAGGCTGTAATGCGCCGGCGAGCCCGAGATCAGCGCGATGGTCCGCCGCCCGCTGCGCAGCAGGTGGCTGGTGGCCAGGAAGCTGCCGTGCTGGTGGTCCGGGTTGACCGAGGTCATGCCGCGGCGATGCATGTCCACCAGCACCATCGGCTTGCCGCTGCGCTTGAGCGCGTCCAGCACCTCGGGCTCGAAGTAGCCGACGCACAGGTAGGCGTCGAGTTGGTGGACGCGCACCTGGTCGATCACCGGCTGCTCCGGCCCGGCCACGAGGAAGGAGAGCGACAGGCCTTCTCTCTTGCAGGCCTGCTCGGCGCCGTGGAGCACCGCCGAGAAGAAGGGGCTGGACGCCAGCGTGTTGTGCTGGCTGTGCAGCAGGAAGCCGATCCGGCGGATCTTCTTCTTGCGCAGGTGGTTGACGTCGTAGCCGAGACGCATGGCGGTCTCGCGCACGATCTGGCGGGTCTGCTCCGACAGGCCGGACTGGTTGCGCAGGCCGCGCGAGACGGTGCCGATGGACAGGCCGGCGGCCTTGGCGATATCGCGGATGGTGATGCTGCTCATGGGTTGGGGGCGATTCTTGGAAAGCCCGTTTCAAGGGTCAACGAAGTCGCACGAGTTTCCCAACTGTTTAGGACGGTTCGCTAAACACCCCAATCCTGACGACGATCGCTTCAGTTATTGACGCGATCGTGCTTCCGGCAGGACGCGGTCGTTCTCGCTCAACCCGCCGCCCAGCGCCTTGTAGAGCGCGATGGCATTGCCGATCTCCTCCCCGCGCAGGTCCAGCGCCGCCTGCCGGGCGGCGTACAGCTGCCGCTGGGCGTCCAGCACCTCCAGGCGGCTGTCGACACCGGCCCGGTAGCGCAGCTCCGCGAGCGCCGCCCGGCGGTCCGCCGCCTGCACGACGCGCTGCTGCGCCTCGGCCTGGCGCGCGTAGCGTTCCCGGCCGGACAGGCCGTCGGCCACCTCGCGGAAGGCCGCCTCGATGGCGCGTTCGTACTCCAGCACCGCGGCGGACTTGCGCAGCTCGGCCAGCCGCAGCTCCGTCCGCAGCTGGCCGGCATGGAACAGCGGCTGCGTGATCTGCGGCGCGAAGGACCAGACGCCGGAGCCGCCCCTGAACAGGTCCTTCAGGCCCGGACTCGCCGATCCCACCGACGCCGTGAGCGAGATCCGCGGGAACAGCGCCGCGCGCGCCACGCCGATCTCGGCGTTGGCCGCCACCAGGGCGAGCTCCGCCTGGCGCAGGTCCGGGCGCCGTGCCAGCAGCTGCGACGGCAGGCCCGCCGGCAACTGCGTGATCACGGCCGCCTCCATCAGCGACGCGCCCTCGGGCAGGTCCGCCGGCAACGGCTGGCCGACCAGCTGCGCGAGCGCATGGCCACGACGCTCGGCCTCGCGCTGTCGCGCCTCGCGGTCGGCCTCCGAGGACGCCACCTGCGCCTCGGCCTGCGCGAGCTCGAGCGCGCCCGTCTGGTTCGCGGCCCGGAGCTGGCGGACCAGCGCCAGCGAGCCGCGCCAGTCCTCGACGGTGCGCGTGGCCAGCGCCAGCTGCGCCTGCGCGAGCCGCTCGGCGAAGTAGGCCTGGGCCACCGCACCGACCAGCGCGATGCGCGCCGCGTCGCGTCCCTGCGCCGAGGCCAGGTAACGCGCCAGCGCCGCGTCCGAGGACGCGCGGACCCGGCCGAACAGGTCGAGCTCGAACGCGGTGATGCCGACGCTCGCGCCCGCCTGGGTCTGCGTCGCGCGCTGGCCGCCGGCGTTGACGCGTTCGCGCGTCATCGAGACGCCGGCATCCAGGTGCGGCAGCTCGGCCGCCTTCTGGACGTCGTATTGCGCGCGCACCATCTCGACGTTGAGCGCGGCCAGGCGCAGGTCGCGGTTGTGGGTCAGCGCCAGCTCGATCAGCCGCTGCAGCGCCGGGTCGTTGAACATGGATCGCCAGCCGAGGTCGGCGGCGGTCCGGTCGGTCACCGGATCGTCCCGCAGCGGATAGGCGGCGGGCACCGGGCTGGCGGGGCGCTCCAGCGGCGGCGTCAGCGCGCAGCCGGTCAGCATCGCGGCCGCCGCGAGGGCGATGAACATCATCTTCATGCGGGCTCCCGGGAGGAATGGCGGTTGTTGTTGTCGTCGTTGCCGTTGCCATCGACGTTGCCACTGCCGGCGCGCGGGCCGGCCGGCGTCGACGCGGACCGCCCGCGCCACGCGGCGAGGCGCTCCTGCAGGCCCATCACGAAGACGAAGAACACCGGCACGAACACCACCGCCAGGACCGTGGCGCTGACCATGCCGCCGAAGACGCCGGTGCCGATGGCGCGCTGGGTCTCGGCGCTCGCGCCGGAGGCCAGCATCAGCGGCACCACGCCCAGCACGAAGGCCAGCGAGGTCATCAGGATCGGCCGCAGGCGCATCCGCGCGGCGGTCACCACCGCGTCGACCAGGCCACGGCCCTCCTCCCGCAGCTGCTTGGCGAATTCGACGATCAGGATCGCGTTCTTCGCCGACAGCCCGATCACCGTGATCATCCCCACCTTGAAGAAGACATCGTTGGGCAGGCCGCGCAGCATCACCGCCGCGACCGCGCCGATCAGGCCGAGCGGGACGACCAGCATCACCGACAGCGGGATGGACCAGCTCTCGTAGAGCGCCGCCAGCACCAGGAAGACGACCAGCATCGACAGCGCCAGCAGCATCGGCGCCTGCGCCGCGGACTCGCGCTCCTGCAGCGACTGGCCGGTCCATGCGACGGTGAAGCCCGGCGGCAGCTGCGCCGCCAGCCGTTCCATCTCGGCCATCGCCTCGCCGCTGGAGGTCGGGTAGTTGGCGCTGCCCGAGAGGCGGGCGGCCAGGTAGCCCTGGTACCGCGCCAGCTGCAGCGGCGTCTCGCTCCAGATCGGCCGGACCAGCTCCGACAGCTGCACCAGGCCGCCGGCGCCATTGCGCACGGTGAGCTTGAGCACGTCGTCCAGCTGCATGCGGGCCGGCGCGTCGGCCTGCACGATCACCTGCTGCATCCGGCCCCGGTTCGGGAAGTCGTTGACGTAGAGCGAGCCCATCGCCGTGGACACGGTGTCGCTGATGTCGTTGAACTCCACGCCCAGCGCCTGCGCCTTCTGGCGGTCGATCTCCAGCCGCACGCCGGTGCCCGGCGGCAGGCCTTCCGGATACACGCCGGCCACCGCGCTGCTCTGCGCCGCCAGCTCCAGCAGCTTGGCCTGCGCCGCCTGCAGCGCCGCGGCGCCCTGGTGGCCCTGGTCGACCAGCCGCATCGTGAAGCCGTAGGAATTCCCCAGCTCCTCGATGGCCGGCGGCATCAGGCTCATCACCAGGCCCTCGGTGCCGGCCAGCGCCTCCTGGGCGCGCCGGGCCTCGTCGGCCGTGGTGGCGCCGTCGCGGCGGTCCCAGGGCTTCATGTTGGTGAAGGCCATCGCCGCGTTGGGGCCGGAGCCCGAGAAGCCGAAGCCCAGCACCGCCATGTTGCTGGCTATGCCGGGACGCGTGGCCAGGTGGCGCTCGTAGGCGCGGATCGAGTCCATCGTGCGCTCGGTCGTCGCGTCCGAGGGCAGCTGGAACATCGTCATGAAGTAGCCCTGGTCCTCCTCCGGCAGGAACGAGGACGGCAGCACGCGCAGCGCCGCGACCAGCGCGCCCGACAGCGCCAGGAAGACCAGCATCATCCGCCCGCTGCGCGCGACCAGCCGCACCACGCCGGACTCGTAGCGGCGCGTCAGCCGGTCGAAGCGCCGGTTGAACCAGCCGAAGAAGCCGCGCTTCTCATGGTGGCCGGCCGGGACGGGCTTGAGCAGCGTGGCGCACAGCGCGGGCGTCAGGCTCAGCGCGAGGAAGGCCGAGAACAGGATGGACACCGCCATCGACAGCGCGAACTGCTGGTAGATCACGCCGACCGACCCGCTGGAGAAGGCCATCGGCAGAAACACCGCGGTCAGCACCAGCGTGATGCCGACGATCGCGCCGGTGATTTCCTTCATCGCCTTGACCGTCGCCTCGCGCGGTCCCAGGCCCTCCTCCGCCATCAGCCGCTCGACGTTCTCGACGACCACGATCGCGTCGTCCACGATGATGCCGATCGCCAGCACCATGCCGAACATGGTCAGCACGTTGACCGAGAAGCCGGCCACCAGCATCACCGCCAGCGTGCCCAGCAGCGCGATCGGCGCGACGATCGCCGGGATCAGCGTGTAGCGCAGGTTCTGCAGGAACAGGTACATCACCAGGAAGACCAGCACCATCGCCTCGAGCAGCGTGTGCACGACCTGCTCGATCGAGAGCTTCACGAAAGGCGCCGTCTCGAACGGCACCGAGTAGCTCAGCCCCTTGGGCAGCGCCGGCTTGAGCTGCTCGATCCGGTCCAGCACCGCCTGGGCGGTCTTGACCGCGTTGCCGCCCGGCGCCAGCTGCACCGCGAGCGCGGACGCGGCCTTGCCGTTCTCGCTGATGACGAAGCCGTAGGACTGCGCGCCCAGCTCCACCCGGGCGACGTCGCGCAGCAGCAGCCGCGAGCCATCGGCATTGGCGCGCAGCACGATGGACGCGAACTCCTCGGGCGAGCCGAGTTGGCCTTCCACCGTCAGCGGCACCGTCACCCGCTGGCCGGCGGTGGCGGGCGAGTCGCCCAGCCGCCCCGGCGAGATCTGCACGTTCTGGCGCGCGATGGCGCCGCTGACGTCCGACATGCTCAGCCCGTAGCCGATCAGCTCGACCGGGTCGACCCAGACCCGCATCGCCTGCTCCGCGCCGAACAGCTGCACCCGGCCGACGCCGTCGATGCGGCGCAGTTCCTCGACGGTGTTGCGCGCGAGGTAGTCGCTCAGCGCGGTCTCGTCGACCCCGCCGTCGTCGGCCCGCAGGCCGATGATCATCAGGAAGGAGGACGAGGCGGACTCGACGACCAGGCCGTTCTGGCGCACCGCCTGCGGCAGCCGGGCCTCCACGGCCTTGATGCGGTTCTGCACGTCGACCTGCGCCATCGCCGGATCGGTGCCCGGCTTGAAGGTCGCGGTGATGCTGGCCTGGCCGGAGGTATCGGCGGTGGACTCGAAGTAGAGCAGCCCCTTCACGCCGGACAGCTCATGCTCGATGAGGCTCACGACGCCGTCGTTCAGCGACTGCGGCGTCGCGCCGGGGGAGGTGGCGGAGATGGTCACCGACGGCGGCGCCACCGAGGGATAGCGGGCGATCGGCAGCTGCGGCAGCGCGATCAGCCCGAACAGCAGGATGAACAGCGCGATGACCCAGGCGAAGACGGGCCGCTGGATGAAGAACTGAGGCATGGGTCGCTCCTCAGCGCACGGCCGCGGTGGAGGCGACGGCCAGCGGCGATGCGGCCTCGCTCGCGACCACCTGGGTCCTCACGCCTTCGACCAGCCGGTCCATGCCGGTGACCACGACGCGGTCGCCGGCGCGCAGGCCGGCGCTGACGCGGTAGTGCCGGTCGACCAGTTCGCCCAGCTGCACCGTGACGCGGCGGGCCTCGCCCGTGCCCGACAGCACCCAGACCTGCGTGCCCATGGCGCCGCGCTGCACCGCCTGCTGCGGCACGCGCAGCGCCTGGTCATAGGCGCTGCTCGAGAGGCGGGCTCGCACGAACATGCCGGGCAGCAGCTCGCGGCGGGGGTTGTCGACCAGCACGCGCATCAGCACGTCGCCCGTGCCCGCGTCCACGGACATGCCCGAGAACAGCACGCGCGCCTTCAGGTCGAGCGCCGCGCCATCGGCGCCCAGGACGGTGACGGGCACGCCGGCACCCGCCCCTGCTTCGGCCCGGCCCTTGCCGGCGGTCTCGAGCCGGCGCCTCAGCGGCGCCAGCGCGGCCGCGGGCTGGCGCACGTCGACATAGACCTGGTCGATCTGGACGATGCGCGCCAGCGGCGTGGCGTCGGTCGCGGCGACCAGCGCGCCCTCGGTCTGCAGGGCCTGGTCGATGCGGCCGGCGATCGGCGCCTCGACGGTGGCGAACGCCAGGTCGAGCTGCCGGCGCCGATGCGTGGCGCGGGCCTGCGCCACGTCGGCGGCGGCGAGGTCGCGCTCGGTGGTGGCGTCGTCGAAGGCCTGGCGGCTGACGGCCTCGGCACGGGCCAGCGGCGCCAGCCGATCGTGCTGCTGCTGGGCCCGCGCGAGCGCGGCCTCGGCCCGCTGCAGCGCGGCGGCCGCGATGGCCGCCTCGGCCTGGAAGGGCGCGGCGTTGATCGCGAACAGCGGCTGCCCGGCGCGCACCTCGGCGCCCTCCCGGAACAGCCGGCGCTGCACGATGCCGCTGACCTGCGGCCGGATCTCGGCCACGCGCAGCGCGGCGACGCGGCCGGGGAAATCGGCCGAGATGGTCAGCGCCTCGGGCTTCAGCGTGGTCACCGTCACGGCGGGCGCCGGCGCCGGCGGCATCTCGCCGGCCTCCATCCCGCACGCGGCCAGCAGGCTCGCGGCCAGGGCACCCGCGCCGCGCCGGACCCAGGGCGTTCGATTCTTCATGTTCACGTCGCTTTCAGACTTCAGGGACAGCGGCGACCGCAGTCGCCAAGGGGCCGGAGTCTGGACAGCGTCGATGGAGGCCGGGCTGAGGAACTGTGGAGATTCGATGGAGCGGCGATCGCCGGAGGAGAATCCGCGCCCATGACGGATGCCTTCACCAGTTCCCTCGTGCTGATCGTCGAGGACGAGCCCGAGATCGCCGACATCCTCCAGGCCTACCTGGAGCGCGAGGGCCTGCGCACCGCGCGCGCCACCGACGGCCGGCGCGCGCTGGAGCACCACCTCTCGCTCAAGCCCGACCTGGTGCTGCTGGACGTGCAGATGCCGCTGCTGGACGGCTGGCAGGTGCTGGCCGCGATCCGCCAGCGCGGCGACACGCCGGTGATCCTGCTGACCGCGCTGGACCAGGACGTCGACAAGCTGACCGGGCTGCGCATCGGCGCCGACGACTACGTCGTCAAGCCCTTCAACCCGGCCGAGGTGGTGGCACGCGTGCAGGCGGTGCTGCGCCGCGCGGGCCGGCCCAGCCGCCCACCCGCGCCGGTGCTGCGCGTGGCGCCGTTCGAGATCGACCTGGAGAACCATGTCGCGACCGCCGAGGTCGGCGGCCTGCCGCAGCGGCTGTCGCTGACGCTGACGGAGTTCCGGCTGCTGGCCGAGATGGCGCGCCATCCGCGGCGCGCCTACAGCCGCGCCGAACTGCTCCAGGCCTGCCTGCCCGAGGGCGATGCGCTCGAGCGCACCGTGGACAGCCACGTCAGCAAGCTGCGCCGCAAGCTCGAGGACCTGGGCGTCGAGGGCGTGCCGGCCAGCGTGCGGGGCATCGGCTACCGCTTCCGGGAGGTCGAATGAATCCCGCGCCGGCGCGCCGGCGGGCGGAGCTCCCTGCCGGCGGGCTGAGCCGGCAGATCGTGCTGTCGATGACGATGGTCGCGTTCTGGCTGACGGTGCTGGTGATCAGCACCTCCTTCGCCTTCTATTACGTGCTGTCGCGGGTGCAGCCCGAGATCATGGAGACCGACTCCATGGCGTTGACGCCGCCCGAGATCGTCTGGATGGTGCTCACCACGATCGCGGCGATGGCGGGCGCGGCCTGGGTCGCTTCGCGGCTGGCGCGGCGCATCCTGGTGCCGCTGAACTCGGTGGCCGACTGCATCCAGCAGGTTGCCGCCGGCGACCTCAGCGCCCGCGCCGTTGGTGGCGACCTGTCGCTGGGCGAGGCCTCGCGGCTGGTCGAGGACTTCAACTCGATGGCCGACCAGCTCGAGCGCGTCACCCAGGAGAAGGCGCAGTGGAATGCCGCGATCGCGCATGAGCTGCGCACGCCGGTGACCATCCTGCGCGGCCGCCTGCAGGGGCTGGCGGACGGTGTCTTCGAGCCGTCCGAGGCGCAGTTCCGCAAGCTGCTGTCGCAGGTGGAGGGCCTGTCCCGGCTGATCGACGACCTGCGCACGCTGGGCCTGTCCGAGAGCGGCCACCTGCACCTGCAGATCGTCGAGACCGACCGCGCCGAGGAAGTGCGCAAGGTCGTCGACGTGTACGAGCACGCGATGGCGGCGGCGGGCCAGCGCGTCGTCCTCGACCTGCCGCCGGGCCGCGCCCATGTCGATCCGGTGCGCCTGCGCCAGGTGCTGCTGGCGCTGCTCGAGAACGCCCGCAAGTACGCGGTTCCGGGCGTGGTGCGCGTGCATGCGGGCGCGAGCCGCGGCGTCTGCGTGCTGCGCGTCGAGGACGAGGGACCGGGCGTGCCCGCGGCCGTCGCGCAGCGCGTCTTCGAGGCGTTCTGGCGCGCGGAGAGCTCGCGCTCGCGCGACAGCGGCGGCACCGGATTGGGATTGGCGGTGGTCGGCGCGATCGCGCGCGCGCATCGCGGCCACGCGGTGTGCGTGCCGTCGCCGCTGGGCGGGACGGCGATCGAGCTGACCTGGCCGGACACGCCGGCCGGGACTCAGGCGTAGGAGCCGCCGAGCGTCGACGTTGGCATCGACGTCGGCATCGCCGTCGGCATCAGCGAGCGATAGAAGGCCTCGATCCGGGCGACCGCCAGGTCGCGGTCATAGGGCGACAGGTCATAAGCGACGCGTGACCGCACCCGGCCATGCCCCGGCAGGCGCAGACCGCGGATGCTCGCCTGCAAGGCCGTGCCCAGCGCGGTGACGTCCTCCAGCGGCACGAGCGTCGCCGGCGCATCCGACAACAGCTGCTGCAGCCCGTTCGTGCGCGTGGCCACGATGGGCAGCCCGGCTCGCATCGCCTCCAGCACCGCCAGCGGCAGGGCCTCCTCGCGCGAGGGGGAGACGAACAGGTCCATGTCCTCCAGCACCGCGTCGACGTCGTCGCGGAAGCCGAGGAAGTGGATGCCCGGATGACCCGCGGCCAGCCGCTTCAGCGCCCTCGCCTCCCGGCCCTCGCCGAGGATGGCCAGCACCGCGTGGCCCGGCGCATGCCGCGAGAACGCACGGATCAACAGATCGACCCCCTTGCTGCGATGCAGCCGGGCGACGGTGCCGACGAGCACCTGGTCGTCGGCCAGCTTGAGCTGCTCGCGCAGGCCCGGCCGTCGCGGCGCTTCGCCCAGCGCCTTGGGCTGATCCGATCGCGGCGGCCAGTTGTAGATCACGCGCGCCGCGCCGAGGTAGTCGCCGAGTGAGTCCCACTGCGCCTGGTTGACGCAGATCAGGCCGTCGAGCCGCTCGTGGTGATGGGCCTTGTAGCCGACGTGCAGCGTGCCGAAGCGCAGCGCCGCGTCGCAGCTCGCGACGGTCTTGCAGGCCGGGCCGAGGTGGCCATGGCAGAGGTCCGCGCCCAGCCGGCGCAGCAGCGCATCCAGGCGGGTGCCGCGCCACAGCGGCAGCGCCAGCACGTGGTGGTCGACGCCCGCCGGCATGGCGCGGCACAGCGCCGTGCTGCCGCGGGTGACCACGTGGACGCGGTGGCCGGCCGCGGCCTGCGCGGCGGCGAGGTCTAGCGCATGCCGTTCCGCGCCGGCCAGGCGGGACGAGAAGACGACATGGACGATGGTCAGCGGAGGGAGTGAGGGGGAAGCCATGGCGCCCAGTCTGGGACGCCTGCATGGACCCTTCGTGGACGGATCGTGGAGAGATGATGGAGGACCCGGACCACCCCGGCGCCACTCACTCGATCTGGACGTTCGCGTCCTTCACCAGCTTCGCGAACCTGCCGGTCTCGCTGCGGATCTGCGCGGCCAGCTGCTCGCTGCTGCCGCCGGTCGGCTCGGCGCCGATCTCGTCCATGCGCTTGCGGAACTCCGGCGCCTGGATCACCTTCACCATCTCCGCGTTCAGGCGGGCGACGATGTCCCGGGGCGTCGCCGCCGGCGCCAGCACGCCGAACCAGGTGCCGATGTCGAAACCCTTGAGCCCCGCTTCCTCCAGCGTCGGCACGTCGGGCAGCGCGCTGGAGCGCCGGGCCGTCGTGACCGCCAGCGCGCGCAGCTTGCCGGCCTTGATGTGCGGCAGCACCGGCGTGATGGTGTCGAAGGACATCTGGATCTGCGCGCCCAGCAGGTCGGTGGCGAGCGGGCCGCTGCCCTTGTAGGGCACGTGCAGGAGCGTGGTGCCGGTGGCGTTCTGGAACTGGGTGCCGATCAGGTGCTGCGCGGTGCCGTTGCCGTTGGAGCCGTAGCTCCATTGGCCTGGATGGGCCTTCACCGCCGCGACCAGCTCGGCCACCGACTTCGCCGGCGTCGCGCCCGCGTTGACGACCAGCACGTTGGGCACCAGCGCCAGGCCGGTGATCGGCACGAAGTCCTTCTGGAAGTCGTAAGGCAGCTTCTTGTAGACGCTGCTCGCGATCGTGTGGTGGACCGCGCCGATCAGCAGCGTGTAGCCGTCCGGCTTGGCCTTGGCGACGTAGTCGGCTCCGAGCGTCGCGCCCGCGCCGGGACGGCTCTCGACGATCACCGGCTGGCCCAGGCTCTGCTGGAGCTTCTCCGCCAGCGCGCGGGCCAGCACGTCGGTGGTGCCGCCGGCGGGGAAAGGCACGACCAGGGTGACCGGTTTCGTCGGCCAGGGCTGGGCGAAGGCCGGCGGTGCGAGCAGCGCGGGCGCGGCGACGGCCAGGCCGATCGCGGTGGCGAGCAGCGCGCGTCGGGCGCGGTGGAGGGACGTGAGGCTCATGGGGGTCTCCTGGTCGATGGCTCTGGGGCCACTCGGGCGGGTGCGGCCCTCACCCCTGCCCTCTCCCGCAAGCGGGAGAGGGAGCAAGACAGGTGAGCGGCTGCGCGGTGCGACGCGGTGCTATGCGGCGTGGCGGAGCGCGGCGATCACCGCGGCGGTGACATCGGTGGTCTTCGCCTGGCCGCCGAGGTCGCCGGTGTGCAGCGCCGGATTGGCGGTCACCGATTCGATGGCGCGCATCAGGCGTCGGGCGGCGTCGTCCTCGCCCAGGTGTTCCAGCAGCATCACCGCGGACCAGAAGGTGCCGATCGGATTGGCCAGGCCGCGGCCCATGATGTCGAAGGCTGAGCCGTGGATCGGCTCGAACATCGAGGGATAGCGGCGTTCCGGGTCGATGTTGCCCGTCGGCGCGATGCCCAGGCTGCCGGCGAGCGCGGCCGCCAGGTCGCTGAGGATGTCCGCATGCAGGTTGGTCGCGACGATGGTGTCCAGCGTCGCCGGCTTGTTGACCATGCGCGCGGTCGCGGCGTCGACCAGCTCCTTGCCCCAGGTGACGTCGGGAAACCCCGCGGCGACCTGCACGGCGATCTCGTCCCACATGACCATCGCATGGCGTTGCGCGTTGCTCTTGGTGATCACCGTCAGCAGCTTGCGCGGCCGCGACTGCGCCAGCTTGAAGGCGAAGCGCATGATCCGCTCGACGCCGGCGCGCGTCATGACGGACACGTCCGTCGCGGCCTCGATCGGATGGCCCTGGTGGACGCGGCCACCGACACCGGCGTACTCGCCCTCGGAGTTCTCGCGCACGATCACCCAGTCCAGGTCGCGCGGTCCGCAGCGCTTGAGCGGCGCGTCGATGCCAGGCAGCACGCGGGTCGGCCGCACGTTGGCGTACTGGTCGAAGCCCTGGCAGATCTTCAGCCGCAGGCCCCACAGCGTGATGTGGTCCGGGATGTCCGGGTCGCCGGCCGAGCCGAACAGGATCGCGTCCTTGTCGCGCAGCGCCTCCAGGCCGTCGGCCGGCATCATCTCGCCGTGCGCGCGGTGCCAGTCGCCGCCCCAGCCGAAGTGCTCGAAGTCGAAGCGGAAGCGATCGGTCGTGGCGGCGAGCGCCTCCAGCACCTCGCGGCCGGCGGGAATGACTTCCTTGCCGATGCCGTCGCCGGGGATCGTGGCGATGCGATAGGTCTTCATGGGAATGGGTCTCCGGTCTCGTGTCCAAAGCGGCCTCAGGTGAGGCGTCTCGGGATCGACTCTAGGGAGCGGCGACTGCCATGGATCGCGGCTACATTCAAGCCGTCCTTAACCTGGATTCAACAATCGGAGGGGCCATCGGCATGGCATCCAAGACCTCGCCGCGCAGGGAAGCCGCGGCCATGCCCGTGGCGGCGATCGCACCGGCGGACCTGAGCTTCTTCTCGACGCTGTGCAGCGCTGGCAGCCTCAGCGCCGCCGCGCGCGAGCTCGGCATCACCACCGCCGCGGTGAGCAAGCACCTGACGCAGATGGAGGGCCGGATCGGCACGCCGCTGCTCAGCCGCACGACGCGCCGCATGAGCCTGACGCAGGAAGGCGAGCTCTACCTGGACCATGCGCGGCGCATCCTGGCCGCGATCGACGACCTGCAGGAGCTGCTCAGCGCCAGCGGCGGCACCGCGAGCGGCCTGCTGCGGGTGAACGCGACGCTGGGCTTCGGCCGCACGCACATCGCGCCGCTGATCTCGAGCTTCGCGCGCCAGCATCCGAAGCTGCAGGTGCAGCTGCAACTGTCGGTCAATCCGCCGCCGCTGCACGAGGACGCCTTCGACGTCTGCATCCGTTTCGGCCCGCCGCCCGATGCGCGGGTCATCGCACGGCGGATCGCGTCCAACCGCCGGCTGCTGTGCGCGTCCCCCGCCTACCTGAGGCGGCATGGCACGCCGAAGACGCCAGCCGAGCTGGTGCGTCACGACTGCATCGGCATCCGCCAGGGCGAGGAGGCTTACGGGCTGTGGCGACTGAGCGCGCGGCGCGGCCGCAAGACGGTGACCGAGGCGGTGAAGACGCGCGGCGCGCTGACCACCAACGATGGCGAGATCGCGGTGAACTGGGCGCTCGACGGTCACGGCATCCTGATGCGCGCGGAATGGGACATCGCGCGTTTCCTCGCCAGCGGGCGCCTGGTGCAGGTGCTGCCCGACTGGGAGACGCCGGACGCCGACATCTATGCCGTCTATCCGCAGCGCGTCCAGGGAACGGCCCGGGTCCGGCAATTCGTCGAGCATCTGGCGCAGGCGTTCGGAGCGCTCATGCGCAGTCCATGAGCCCGATGCGCCGGTCTGTCGCGCGATGGCCGCATGACGCCGCGGCCAGCGCTATGGTGCCGCCCTGCCGCGTCGACCCGGCGCGGTGTTGCGAACCAAGGAGTACGTCATGAGTTTCTTCGGCTTGCTGTGCTGGCTGGTCCTGTTCGTGCTGTGCTGGCCGCTGGCCTTGCTGGCGCTGGTGATGTGGCCGATCGTGTGGCTGCTGACGCTGCCGTTCCGGCTGATCGGCCTGAGCGTCGAGGCGGTCTTCGCCCTGCTCAAGGCCATCCTGTTCCTGCCGGCCCGGGTGCTGGGCTGGCGCGAGACGCGCTGAAGGGCTCCGCCGCGGAGGCGCGGCGACATCGACGGCCACCATGCCCTAGCATCGACGGCCGCGACGATCAAGACCGCCGGCCCGTCGTCTCCCGCAGCCCCATGGGGTCTTGGGGATGCTGTGGCCCGGCCTCAACTGGCAGGCTTTCGCTTCACATGACAAGGGGCAGACGATGAGCGCACATGGACTTCTGGACCAATTGCTGAGATCCGGACGTGACCTGCTCGAAGGCCGCGGCGGCATGGGCCGCGGGGGATCGGGCGGGCTCGGCGGGCTGGGCAGCCTGGGCGACCTCGCCAATCTCGGCGGCCTGGGCAAGCTGGGAGCCGGCGCGGGTGCGGCCGGCGTGCTGGGTGCGCTGCTGGGCAGCAAGCGCGGCCGCAGCTACGGCGGCAAGGCCTTGAAGTACGGCAGCATCGCGGCGCTCGGGCTGATGGCCTACAAGGCCTACACGAGCTGGCAGGCGCAGCAGCAGGCTCAGGGGACGAGTGCCTCGGGCGGCGCAGGCGCGGCACGGCCGAGCGGATCGACCGCTTCGGCGACGTGGACCCCTGGCGCCGTGACGGCCGAGCCGCGCACGCTGGACCGCGTGCCGCCGGCGGAGGCGGAGCAGCACAGCCGCGCGGTGCTGCTGGCGATGATCGCGGCGGCCAAGGCCGACGGTCACCTCGACGACCGCGAGCGCGAGCTCATCGAGAACGAACTGGCCCGCCTGGACGGCGATGCCGAGCTGCGCCGCTGGCACGAGGACGCGCTGCGCCGGCCGCTCGATCCGGCGGCCGTGGCGCAGGCGGCCACGACGCCGGAGATCGCTGCCGAGATGTACCTGGCGACGCTGCTGATGGTCGACGAGACCAGCTTCATGGAACGCGCCTACCTCGACGAACTCGCCCGGCAGCTGAAGCTGCCCGACGGCCTCAAGGCGCAGCTCGAGGCGCAGGCGCTGCAGTCGTGACGCCGGCGCGCCGGCCGCCCGCCGCCGATCGCGGCGAGGGCCGGCGGCTCGCTCGCAATCAGTAGTGGACGACGGAGCGGATCGACTTGCCTTCGTGCATCAGGTCGAAGGCCTCGTTGATGCCGGTCAGCGGCATGGTGTGGGTGACGAAGGGCGCGAGCTGGATGTCGCCGCGCATCGCCTCCTCCACCATGCCCGGCAGCTGCGAGCGGCCCTTCACGCCGCCGAAGGCCGTGCCTTTCCAGGTCCGGCCGGTCACCAGCTGGAAGGGGCGCGTCGAGATCTCCTGGCCCGCGCCCGCGACGCCGATGACGATGGACTGGCCCCAGCCGCGGTGCGCGCACTCCAGCGCCGCGCGCATCACGTTGACATTGCCGATGCATTCGAAGGAGTGATCGACGCCCCAACCGGTCATCTCGACGATCACCTGCTGGATCGGCTTGTCGTGGTCCTTCGGATTCACGCAGTCGGTCGCGCCGAAGACCTTGGCCAGCTCGAACTTGGACGGGTTGGTGTCGATCGCGATGATGCGGCCGGCCTGCGCCAGCTTCGCGCCCTGGATCACCGCCAGCCCGATGCCGCCCAGGCCGAACACGGCCACCGAGTCGCCGGGCTGCACCTTGGCGGTGTTCTTCACCGCGCCCAGGCCGGTGGTCACGCCGCAGCCGAGCAGGCAGACCTGCTCGGGGTTCGCTTCGGGATGGACCTTGGCCAGCGACACCTCGGCCACCACCGTGTACTCGCTGAAGGTCGAGCAGCCCATGTAGTGGTAGACCGGCTGGCCCTGGTAGGAGAAGCGCGTCGTGCCGTCGGGCATCACGCCCTTGCCCTGGGTGGCGCGCACGGCGACGCACAGGTTGGTCTTGCCGGACTTGCAGAACAGGCACTCGCCGCATTCGGCGGTGTAGAGCGGGATGACGTGGTCGCCGGGCTTGACGCTGGTGACGCCCTCGCCCACCTCGACGACGATGCCCGCGCCTTCGTGGCCGAGCACGGCAGGGAACAGGCCTTCCGGATCGTCGCCGCTGAGCGTGAACGCATCGGTGTGGCAGACGCCGGTGTGGGTGATCTTCACCAGCACCTCGCCCTTGCGGGGCGGCTCGACATCGATCTCGACGATCTGCAGCGGCTGGCCGGCTGCGAAGGCGACGGCGGCACGGGATTTCATGAGAGGGCCTTTCGGAGGAACGGAATGAGCACGCGCCCCGGAGGGCGCGACGATGCGGGGCAGTCTATACCCCGCGCCTTCCGGGACCGCCTGCGCGCCGGCCCCGAGTGCGCGCCGCATGCGCCTCGCGCACGGCAGCCCGCCTTCCGGCGCGTTCCCGTTTCCCTTTCCGCTGTGCCCGGCCCGCTCACGCCTTGCCCGGCTCCGCCATCCGCCGATGCTGCTCGGCCAGCACCTCGGCCGGGGTCACGTTGGCCAGCACGGCCTGCAGCTTGTTCTTCCAGCCGGCCACCACCGCGCTCTCGCCGTCCTCCATCGCCTCGTAGCCGGTGCGCGCGACCTCCTCGGGCGGCTGCTTGCGCTGCGTCCCGACCTTGGTGTCCGTCAGCTCGGCGCGCTCGAAGAACTCGGTGTCCGTCGGCCCCGGCATCAGCACCGTGACCGACACGTTGGTGTCCTTCAGCTCGTTGCGCAGCGCGTAGGCGAAAGAATCGATGAAGGCCTTGGTGCCGTTGTAGACCGCCTGGAAGGTGCCCGGCATCAGGCCCGCGATCGAGCCGGTGATCAGGATCTTCCCGGCATTGCGGTCCCGCATCGACCGCCCGACGCGCTGGATCAGGTCGAGCGTGCCGGTGATGTTGGTGTCGATGACATGCCGCACCGCATTGAAGTCCTGGTCCAGGAAGGCATGGCCCAGGCCGTGGCCGGCATTGGCCAGCAGCGCGTCGACCGGCCGCGCCGCCAGCGCCGCATGGAGCGCGTCCACGCCGCCGGGCGTCGCCAGGTCGGCCTCGATCGCCTGCACCTGCGCGCCCTCGGCCTGGCAGGCGGCGACGGTGTCGTCCAGCGGCCGGTCCGCGGCGATCAGCAGGTCGTAGCCATGGCGGGCGCATTCGAGCGCGAGCTCGCGGCCGATGCCGCTGGACGCGCCGGTCACGACGGCCAGCGGCCGTCCGGAGGTGTCGTTCATCGTGGACTCCTTGGAAACGTGGATCGGAAGACGGCTCAGCTGAGCCCGAACGGCGTCAGCACCACCTTGCGGCAGTCCTCTTCCTTCTTGTTGAAGATCTCGTAGCCGCGCGCCGCCTCGACCAGCGGCATCCGGTGGCTGACGATCAGGTCGGGCTTGAGCTCGCCGCGCTCGATGTGGCGCAGCAGCTCGGGCATGAAGCGCTGCGCATGCGTCTGGCCGCTGGCGAAGCTCAGCCCCTTCTCGAAGGCGTCGCCGAACAGGAAGCCGTGGATGAAGCCGGCATAGACGCCAGGAACGCTGACGATGCCGCCGCGGCGCGTCGCCGCGATCGCCCAGCGCAGCGAGGTGCCGCTGGAACCCTCGAGCTTGAGCGTCGACAGCACCGTCTCCACCGTGCTGCCCTTGGCCTCGAAGCCGACAGCATCGATCGACGCGTCGACGCCGCGGTGGTCGGTCTGCTCGATGATGAAGGCCGCCGGATCGTCGATCTGGTCGAAGTCGATCGGCAGCACGCCGTAGGTCTCCTTGGCGAAGGCCAGCCGGTAGGGATGGTGGTCCACCATGAAGATGCGCTCGGCGCCGAGCAGTCGCGCACTGGCCGCCGCCATCATGCCGACCGGCCCGGCGCCGAAGATCGCGATCGTCGAGCCCGCCGTCACCTGCGCGTTCAGCGCCGCCTGGTAGCCGGTGGGCAGGATGTCGGACAGGAAGAGCACCTGCTCGTCGCTCAGCTGCGTGTCCGGGATCACCAGCGGGCCGACATCGGCCTTGGGCACCCGCACGTACTGCGCCTGGCCGCCCGGATAACCGCCGTACAGGTGGCTGTAACCGAACAGGCCCGCGCCGGCGCGGATGTCCTTCTTGTTCAGGATCGCGCCGCGGCCGGGGTTGGTGTTCTCGCAGGCGGCGAACAGCTTGCGGCCGCAGAAGAAGCAGTCGCCGCAGGAGATGGTGAAGGGCACGACGACCCGGTCGCCGCGCCGCAGCTTCGTCACGCCGCGGCCGACCTCCTCCACCACGCCCATGAACTCGTGGCCGAGGATGTCCCCGTCCTTCATGTCGGGAATCTTGCCGCGGTAGATGTGCAGGTCGGATCCGCAGATCGCGGTCGCGGTGACGCGCAGCAGGATGTCGTCGTCGGCGGCGAGCACCGGATCGGGCACCGTCTCGACGCGCACGTCATGGGCACCGTGGTAGGTCAGGGCAAGCATGGGAAGCCTTTCATCATCGATGACAGCGGGGTTTGCGCCGAATCCGGCAACCGCAGGGCCCGCCGCGCGCGGGCTTCTTCCAGGCCAGCGGCGCCTCCGATCAGCACGCCGCGATGCGGGTCGGCATTCGCTGCCGACGCGTTGACGGCAAGGAAGCGCGCCCGCGCCGCCCGGCTGCGTCGCGGGCACCGCCCTTGCCTTGACGAGGTGTCGCCGAAAGGCGCTTCCGGAGCGATGGATTCATGTTCGACCTGCAAGTCAGTCCCTGGGAACTGCTGGCGCGCGCGGCGCTGATCTACTTCGCGCTGCTGCTGATGGTGCGGCTTTCGGGCAAGCGCACCGTGGGCCAGTTCACGCCGTTCGACCTGCTGGTGGTCATGCTGCTGAGCGAGGCCGTCAGCAACGGCCTGAGCGGCGGCGAGGAGTCGGTGACCGGCGCCTGGATCGTGGCCGGCGCGCTGATCGTGATGAACGGCCTGATGGGATTCCTGGGCTCGCGGAGCCGGCGCGTCGAGCGGCTGCTGGAGGGCTCGCCCGTGTTGATCGGCCGCGACGGCCAATGGTTCCGTGACGTGATCCGTCACCACCGGCTCAGCGACCTGGACGTCGAGAAGGCGCTGCGCGAGGCGGATTGCTCGCTCGCCGACGTCAAGATTGCCATTCTGGAAAGCGACGGCAGCATCAGCATCGTGCAGAAGAAGTGACGCCGGCCGTCGCAGGGCGGGCCCGACCGGGCCCGCCGCGCACGCTCAGTGCGCCTGCTGCTGCTCGGCCATCAGCTCGTCCTTGCGCTGCTGCAGCCGCTCGCCCAGTTCGGCCAGGTCCAGCCCGGCCTTCTTCGCCTTGGGGAACATCTCGTTCTGTTCCTCCTTGACGTGGTGCTTGACCCATTCGCTCATGACCTTGACCTTGGCGTCGTAGTCCTCGCCGTCGGGCTCGACGCCCTGCACCGCCGCGATCAGGTCCTTGATGCTCTGGTGCTCGACGCGGGCCTCGGGCACCAGCTCCTTGTCCTTCAGCGCGGCCTGCACCTCGGGATAGAAGATTTCCTCTTCGATCTGCGCATGCACCGTCAGTGCCGTGCAGATCTGGGCGACGAGCTGCTGCTTCTTGGCGGCCGAGCGCGACTTCTCGAACTGGTCGAAGAGCTCGCTGACCTCCTTGTGGTCAGCGCGCAGCAGCGCGACGGCGTCGGGCGTCTTCGTCCGGGCCGTGGTGGCGCGCCGCGCGGTGGTTTTCCGGCTCGAGGCCGCGGTCGTGGAAGAAGGCATGGGGATTCTCCTGGCTGTGAATGTGCTGGGATGACGCGCCGCACGGCGCATCGGATTCTCTGGATGGCAAGCCGGATGCCCAGCTTCGGGCGCAATCGCGACACGGGTATGCGCCTTGCTGATCGAAGGTCCGACTTCCCTTCCCCCACCTGGACCTCCCCGATGAGCAGCCGCTTCCTGACCCCCGAGCTCACCCGCACCGCGCTGGATGCGATCACGCCGGCGATCGCCGCCCAACTGGCCTCGCCGGAGGTCAGCGGCCTCGGTGTCCTGCACCTGGTCGTGCTCGATCCCTCGGTGCCCTGCGGGGACGGTGCCTCCGAGCCGCGCGTGCTGCTGGAACACTCGATCGGCGACCGCGCCCGCTGGGACGTGGACTACGCCGACTACGCCCGTCGCAAGGCGCTGCTGTCCTGGCGCCACCGCATGGACAGCCGGCGGCTGCAGCTGCTGGAGCCGCACCGCCTGAGCACCGACGACGCGGTGCTGTGGGGCGGCGTCTGGCTGGACGGCCTGGTGGTCGCCGCCAGCGGCGCCTTCCCGATCTGGGACGAGTGCTTCTCGATGATGGCCGCGGTCCAGTTGCGCGCCCGCGCCTGGATCGCCGCCGAGGCGGCGCGCTGACGCGCCGCGACCATGCCCGTGCCCGATTCCCCTCTATTCATCTGCCCGATTCCACCCACCCTCCGCCGGAGTTCCCCATGATCGACAGTCCCTCGACGGCCGCGTCCACCGCGCCGGCCACCGTCCCCTCCGCCACGCCTGCCGCGGACGCCCCCTCCCTGCACGGCCAGGTCGCGCTGATCACCGGCGGCAGCCGCGGCCTGGGCGCCGCGATCGCGCAGACGCTGGGCGAGTCCGGCATGCGCGTGCTGATCGCCGACATCGACCTGGGCCGCGCCCGCGACCGCGCCGCGCTGCTGGGCGAGCGCGACATCGACGCGGTGCCCGTCGCGCTGGACGTTTCCGACCCGCGCCAGTGCGAGGAGGTCGTGGCCAGCGCGGTGCGCGACTTCGGCCGGCTGGACGTGCTGATCAACAACGCCGCGGTGGACGTCACCGCGCCGCTGTCGGAACTGGCCGTCGAGGACTGGCAGCGCGTGCTCAACACCAACCTCTCGGGCCCGCTGCTGATGACCAAGTACGCCTCGGCGCGGATGCTGACGCAGCCGCGCGGCGGCCACATCGTCAACATCGCCTCGACCGCCTCCAAGCGCGCCTGGCCCAATGCCAGCGCCTACCACGCGACCAAGTGGGGCCTGCTGGGCCTGTCGCATGCGCTGCACGCCGAGCTGCGGGACAAGCAGGTGCGGGTCTCCGCCATCGTCGCCGGCGGCATGCGCACGCCCTTCCTGCTGGACCGCTTCCCCGGCATCGACGAGAGCAAGCTGCAGGACCCGATGAACGTCGCGCGCGCGGTGCGCTGGGTGCTGCAGCAGCCCGAGGGCACGGTGATCCCGGAACTCACCGTCCTGCCCACCCAAGAGACCTCCTGGCCGTGACCACGCCGCCCGACCCCATCAGCATGCTGCCGGTGCAGGACCTGGACCTGAGCGCGGCGCCCGGCGAGCGCCTGCCCGCCGGCGCGCTGCGGCCCTGCCTGTTCATCGACAAGGACGGCACGCTGATCGAGAACGTGCCCTACAACGTCGACCCGGCGCAGCTGCGCTTCATGCCCGGCGCCGGCCAGGCGCTGGCGGCGCTCGCGTCGGCCGGGCTGGCGCTGGTGATCGTCACCAACCAGAGCGGCCTGGCGCGCGGCTACTTCACCCGCGCCCAGTTCGCGCAGCTGCAGGACGCGCTGCTGCGGCGCCTGCGCGACGAAGCCGGCGTGCGCATCGACGACGTGCTGCTCTGCCCGCACGAACCCGATGCCCAGGGCCGGCCGGCCTGCCTGTGCCGCAAGCCGGCGCCGGGCATGCTGATCACCGCCGCGCGGCGGCACGGGTTGGACCTGACGCGCTCCTGGATGGTGGGCGACACGCTGGACGACGTCGAGGCCGGCCGCCGGGCCGGCGCGCGCGGCCTGCTCTTCGACAGTGGCGGCGAGACCGTGTGGCGGCGTTCGCCGCTGCGCGAGCCCGAGGCCGTCTTCGACAACTGGGCGGCGCTGGCCGCCCATGTGCTGGACGAGGTCGCGACCGGCGCGGCACCAGCCGGGAGACCGACATGATCGACAAGTGGGACAGCTCGCTCAAGTGCGTGCCGCCGGAGCGCCTGCGAGAGATGGCCGCGCGGCTGGCGCGACCGCTGGTGTTCACCAACGGCGTCTTCGACATCCTGCACGCCGGCCATGTGCGCGGGCTGGAGGCGGCCAGCGCGCAGGGCAGCAGCCTGGTGGTCGCGCTCAACAGCGACCGCTCGGCGCGCGGCCTGGGCAAGCGCGGCGATCGGCCGTACCACACGCTGGAGGACCGGGCGCGCGTGGTCGGCGCGCTGGCCTGCGTGTCCTGGGTCACCTGGTTCGACGAGCCCACGCCGCAGGCGCTGCTCGAGGCGCTGCGGCCCGATGTCTACGTCAAGGGCGGCGACTACCGCGTCGAGGAACTGCCGGAGACGCCGCTGGTGCGCAGCTGGGGCGGCCGGGTCTCGATCGGGCCCTACCTGCGCGGCCATTCGAGCACCCAGTTGATCGAACACCTGCGGGCCCCGGCGCCATGACCGCGACCACGCTCCCCGAACTGGCGCCGCCGGAGGTGCTGATCGTCGGCGACTGCATGCTGGACGTGTACCTCGAGGGCGCGGTGCATCGCATCTCGCCCGAGGCGCCGGTGCCCATCCTGCGCCTGCATCGCCAGTCGCAGCGGGCCGGCGGCGCCGCCAACGTCGCGCTCAACCTGGCGCGGTTGCGGTGCCCCTGCACCGTCAGCGGCCTGGTGGGCACCGACACCGCCGGCGCCTGCCTGGTCGCGCTGCTGGACCAGCCCGGCATCACGCAGCGCTTCGTCCGCGGGCCGGCGATCGACACCATCCAGAAGATCCGCATGGTCAGCCAGCGGCAGCAGCTGCTGCGCATGGACGTCGAGTCCGAGCCGCCCGCCGCCAGCGTCGACGAGCTCACGACGCTGGCGGGCGAGCTGGCCACGCGCCACCGCTGGATCCTGGTGTCCGACTACGCCAAAGGCGCGCTGCGCCAGGTGCAGACGCTGATCGAGCGCTGCCAGGACCTGCCCTGCCGGGTGCTGGTCGACCCCAAGCGTAAAGACCTGGAGGCCTATCGCGGCGCCTGGCTGATCAAGCCCAACCTGGCCGAGTTGCGCGAGGCCGTCGGCGACTGGCGCGAGGAAGACGAGCTGTGCGAGCGCCTGGCAGCGCTGCAGCGCCGCCTGGACATCGACCATGTGCTGCTGACGCGCGGCGAGCAGGGCATGAGCCTGTTCTCCCGCGACGGCACCTGCCTGCATGTGCCCACCGAGGCCCGCGAGGTCTATGACGTCAGCGGCGCCGGCGACACCGTGCTGGCCGCGCTGACCTGCTTCCTGGCGCGCGGCGCGTCGCTGGAGGACGCGGTGCGCGCGGCCAATCGCGCGGCCGGGCTGGTGGTCGGCAAGTTCGGCACTGCCTCGGTCACGCTCGAGGAACTAGGAGTCTCCGCATGAGTGCGCTTCCCCATCCGCTGCCGCGCCCGGCCCGGCGCCCCGCCACGACGCCGCCGCGCGTCGATCCGGACGAGACCTTCCTCGAAGGCCTGCGGGCGCATCGCGCGCTGTTCGACCGGCTCGATGCGCTCGGGCCCGACATCGCCCGCGCCGCCACGCTGATGAGCGACACGCTGCGCGCCGGCCGCAAGCTGATGCTGATGGGCAATGGCGGCTCGGCCGCCGATTGCCAGCACCTGGCCGCGGAATTCACCGGCCGCTTCAGCCGGGAACGCGCGCCGCTGGCCGCGGTGGCGCTCACCACCGACAGTTCCGCGCTGACCTGCATCGGCAACGATTACGGCTTCGAGCAGGTGTTCTCGCGGCAGGTCGCCGGCCTCGGCGCGCCGGGCGACTGCGTGATCGGCATCTCGACCTCGGGCAACTCGCCCAATGTGCTGCGGGGGCTGACGCAGGCGCGCCAGCTCGGCATGACGACGATCGGCCTGAGCGGCCGGGACGGCGGCGCGATGCGGGAGCTCTGCGACCTGTGCCTGGTCGTGCCGCACAGCGACACCGCGCGCATCCAGGAGGCCCACATCTTCATCGGCCACACCTGGTGCGCGCTGGTCGAGCAGGCCCTGCTGGCGCCGTGAGCGGCGGCCCGCTGACCGAGCGCCCGTTCCGCTCCTTCTGGATGGGCGGCTACGAAGGCGCCGACCACGTCAACGGCCGCGGCGACGCGCTCGACATGGTGCGCGCCACCGGCCACGACCGGCTGCTGGCGTGGGACTACCGCGAGGCGCGCCGGCTCGGCCTGCGCTGCGTGCGCGAAAGCGTGGGCTGGCGCCTGAGCGAGCGCGCGCCCGGGACCTGGGACTTCAGCCGCGCCCAGGGCATGGCCCGGACCGCGCGGCGAGAAGGCCTGCAGGTGCTGTGGACGCTGATGCATTACGGCGTGCCGCCCGACCTGACGCTGCTGGACGATGCGCTGATCCCGCGCTTCGCCCGCTTCGCCGCCGCGGCGGCCGCCGCGATCCGCCCGCTCTGCCCGGGCCCGCGCTTCTACACGCCGATCAACGAAATCAGCTTCCTGGCCTGGGCCGCCTCGTCCTCGGACGCGATGGGACCGGCGGGCGCGCCGCACGAAGTCGGCGCGCGCGAGGACTCGCGGATCAGCGGCTACGCGATCAAGCGCCGGCTGGTGCGGGCGGCGCTCGCCGGCATGGACGCGATCCGCGAGGTCGATCCGCAGGCGCGCTTCCTGCACATCGATCCGGTGATCCACGTCGTGCCGACGCAGGACACGCCCGACCAGCGCGCGCTGGCCGAGCAGGTGGCCTCCTACCAGTGGCAGGCCTTCGACATGCTGGCCGGCCGGCAGGATCCCGAGCTCGGCGGCCATCCGGCGGCGCTGGACTGGATCGGCCTGAACCACTATCACAGCAGCCAGTGGGAGGTGCCCAGCGAGAAGCGGCTGGCCTGGCACCTCGGCGATCCGAGGCGGCAGCCGCTGTCCGCGCTGCTGGGGCAGGTCTGGGAACGATATGGCCGGCCGCTGCTGGTGGCCGAGACCGGCCACATCGGACGCGGTCGCGCCGACTGGCTGCACGACATCGCCGGGGAAGCGCAGCGCGCGCTGCGCGCCGGCGTGCCGCTGGGCGGCGTCTGCCTCTATCCGATGCTGGACCGGCCCGACTGGTACGAACCCGCGCGCTGGCACCGCAGCGGGCTGTGGCATGTGCCGCGCGATGCGCGCGGCGCCGCGGCGGGACGGCGCCTGGTGCGCCCCTATGCCCGCGCGCTGGCCGATTGGGAGCGAGGTCGGCGCAGCGCGATGGCGCTGGACCTCGTTGCGGATCACGGATCGCACGCCGGATCGCACGCCTGACCGCGCGCCCGACCCGGTGCTCAGGCCACGGTGACGCTGCGCATCCCAAGCACGCCGCGGAAGTGCTCGATCGTGCGGCGCAGCCCGTCCTCCAGCGCCACTTCCGGCTCCCAGCCGAGCAGCGCCTTCGCACGGCCGATGTCGGGACAGCGGCGCTTCGGGTCGTCCTGGGGCAGCGGCCGGAACACCAGTCGCGAGCGGCTGCCGGTCAGGCGCAGGATCATCTCGGCCAGCGCCAGCATCGTGTGCTCGCCCGGATTGCCGACGTTGATCGGCCCGAGGTGCGCGCCGTCCATCAGCAGCAGCAACGCGCGCACCGTGTCGTCGACGTAGCAGAAGCTGCGCGTCTGCAGCCCGTCGCCGTAGATGGTGAGGTCCTCGCCCTGCAGCGCCTGGACGATGAAGTTGCTGACGACGCGCCCATCGCCGGGCCGCAGCCGCGGGCCGTAGGTGTTGAAGATGCGGGCCATCCGCACGTCGACGCCGCGCTCCTGGTGGTAGGCCATCAGCATCGCCTCGGCGCAGCGCTTGCCCTCGTCGTAGCAGGAGCGCGCCCCGTTCGGATTGACATGGCCCCAGTAGTCCTCGTGCTGCGGATGGCACTCGGGGTCGCCGTAGACCTCGCTGGTGGAGGTATGCAGCAGCCGCGCGCCGGCCTGCTGGGCCAGCTCCAGCAGGCGCCAGGCACCGAGCACGCTGCTGAGCACGGTGTCCACCGGCGCGGTCTGGTAGTACGCGGGGCTCGCCGGGCAGGCGAGGTTGAAGATGCGGTCCGCCTGCGCCATCTCCGGCGTCGGTTCCAGGCACACGTCGCGCCGGTGGAAGGTGAAGCCCTTGTGGCCGAGCAGCTGGTCGAGGTGGCCGATGTCGCCGGTGCTCAGGTTGTCGACGGCCATCACCCGATGCCCGCGGGCGAGCAGGCGTTCGCAAAGATGGCTGCCGACGAAACCGGCCGCGCCGGTGACCAGGATCGTGCGGGGGGTGTCGATGGCGTCGTTCATGTCGTGACCTCATGGAGAAGCTGCATCCAGTCCGCGACGAAGCGGTCGATGTTGAATCGTTCCCGCGCCAGCTCGCGGCCGCGCTCGCCCCACTCGCGGGCCAGGCCCGGATCGCGCAGCAGCCGCGCCATGGTGTCGGCCAGCGCCTGCGGTCGGTTGTCGATGAAGCCGTTCTCGCCGCTGCGGATGACGGTGGCCAGCTCGGTGGTGGCCAGGCCGACGACCGGCTGGCCGATCAGCATCGCCTCGATCAGCGCCAGGCCCAGGCTGGTGTAGCGGACCGGGTGCAGGAAGAAGCGGTGCGACGCCATGTGGGCCGGCAGTTCCAGCTGCGAGGCCTCGCCCCAGCCGCCCGGCAGCGCCTCGCTGCCCATGCCCACCAGCGTCAGCGGCACCCGCTCGAGCAGTTCCCGGTACAGGTCGGCGCCCAGGCGGCGGCCCCGGCGCTGCAGGTGATTGACGACCACCAGCCCGCGCTCCAGGTCGCCGCGATAGACCGCCTGCGTCAGCGGCCGCACGCCGTGCTCGACCACGCGGGTCGGCGTGCGGCCCGCGTCCCACATCAGCGCGTTGAAGTGGGTGCAATGGACCAGCATCGCGCCGGGGTCCTGCACCCAGTGCAGGGTGTCGGTGGGATGCTGCTGCGGCGGGTCGTGTTCGAGGTAGACGCGCGGCAGCCGCTGCTGCGCCTCGCTGAGCCAGCGCGGGCGGTCCTCGTCCCAGCCGGCGCGGTGCTGGTACAGCACCAGGTCGAAGGGCATGCCGGCAATCTGGTCGACCGGCGCCTCATGCACGTTGTCGCCCCAGGGCAGCGCGCCGACACGGCCCACGCGGCCTGGCGAGCCCGCCGGGTCGGTCACCAGGAAGAAGTCATGCGGAACCTGCGTGAGGTTGTAGAGGTAGTTGCCGTGGACGTGCCAGGTCAGGATGCGCAGGCGACGGGGCATGGGGACCCTCCTTGGAGATCGCGACGGATGGGATGGATGGCGCGGACGAACGCAGCAGGTCTTCCAGCGCCTGCAGCACCTCGAAGACCGACAGCGCATGCGCGCAGGCATGGCCGTTCGGGCATTCGGGATAGGCGCAGGGACGGCAGGGCGCGGGCTTGGCCAGCACCCGGTGCCGGGCGCGGTCCGGCGGCGCCCAGCGCATCGGCTCGCTGCCGCAGGACAGCACCACGCTGGGCACGCGCAGCGCCGCAGCCACATGCGAAACGCCGGTGTCGTTGCACACCAGCACCCGCGCATCGCGCAGCAGCGCGCCCAGGGTCCACAGCGTGGTGGCGCCGGACAGGTCGGTGACCGGCACGCCCAGCGCGGCGAGCATCGCGGCGAATTCGCCGGTCAGCGGACGTTCGGCGGCGGTGCCGGTGAGCACGATCGCCAGGCCGGCGTCGTGCAGCGCCTGGGCCACCGCCGCGAAGCGGCGCAGCGGCCAACGCCGCGATGCCAGCTGCGCGCCCACGTGCAGGCAGGCGTAGGGCCCCGCCTGCGCGCGACCCGGCCAGGCGCGGGCGAGCGCCGCGTCGTCCTCGTCGCGCAGCGGAAACTCGAGCGTGTCGTCGTCGGCCGGCAGGCCGAGGTGGCGGCACAGCGACAGCAGCCGCTGTGTCTCGTGGCCCAGCAGCGGCCAGGGCGCGAAGCGGGCCTCGTCGGCCGGCGGCACCCAGGCCGTCTCGCTGCGAAAGCCCGCATGCCAGCGCGCGCCCAGCAGGGCGAGGAAGGGATTGGTCCGCTCGCCGCTGCCGTGCAGCTGGATGGCGAGGTCCCAGTCGCTGGCGTGCATCGCGGCGAGGAAGGCGGGCAGCGCGCGCACATCGGGCTCGCGCTCCGGCAGGCCCGGCCAACCAGGAAACGGCCGCCACTCGTCGACGCAGTCCAGGCGCGACAGGTACTCGCGCGCGACCGGCAGGCCCATCAGCGCGATGTGCGCCTGCGGCCAGGCGCGCCGGATGGCCCGCAGCGCGGGCACGGCGCAGATCGTGTCGCCCAGCACCAGCGCGCGCAGGATCAGGATGCGCCGCACCTCGCCGTCGATCGACGCGGGCGCCGCAGCGGCCGACGTCGCGGACCCTCGGACGGGGCCGGTGATGGACTTCGGGCTCGCTCCCGGAAGAGGCGAACTCGCCGGAGCCGGCGTATTGGACGGAAGCGGAGGTCGCATCGCGGGCTTAGAGGAACGGCGTCCGGAAATGCCACGCGCCGCGCAGCCGCCAGTACACCGAGAGGAAGGGGATCGCGGCCGAGGTGCAGAGCATCTCCCACACATGCGGCAGCGCACGCGAGGTGGCGCGCAGGCGGCGGGCGGTCAGTCGCAGGATCAGCGCGGCCGAGGCGGCCAGCAGCCCCGCCGCGATCGCGCCCTCCCCCGCCACGGCCAGCACGAGCGCCGCCGGGGTCATCGCGACGATGGCGTAGTAGTCCCACGGCGGCACGCGGCGGATGCGCGAGCGGTAGATGGCCGGGTGCTTGCGGTACAGCAACGCGTCGAAGTAGACGTTGCGCTGCTGGCGCAGCGAGACGCCCCAGCGTTCGGGGCGCACCGGATGCCAGACCAGCGCGTCGGCGACGCGTCCCACCGGTCCCTGCGCCTGCAGGCGGAACTGGAGGTCGGAGTCCTCGCGCCAGGCGCGCAGGAAGCGTTCGTCGAAGCCCTCGATGCGGGCCAGCACCTCGCGCCGGGCGAAGGCATTCGCCGTCACGAATTCGGAGGTCTCCAGGCCGCGGGTCATCAGCTCATGGTCAGTCGGTCGCGCGTCGCGCCGGGCGGGAGCGCCGTCGCGGCCGATGTCGCCATCGCCGTCGCCATCGGTGGCGGTGCCGATGCCATCGGCGCCCGCGCTCGCGCTCGGCACCCTGACCTGGCCGGCCGCGGCGACCCAGTCCGGGTGCGCCTGCATCGCGGCCAGGCCGCGCGCCAGCCACTGCGGATCGGGCAGCGTGTCGTCATCGGTGAAGGCGACGAGCGGGGCCGTCGCGGCGCGCCAGCCGGCGTTGCGCGCGACCGCGGGCCCACGGCCGCTCGCGGCGCGCAGGTAGCGGATCGCCGGCGCGCCCGGCGTCGCGGCGATCCGCTCGACCTGCTCCCGGCACCGGTCCTCCTGGCCGTCGTCCACGACGATCACCTCGAAGCGATCGGCCGGCAGCGTCTGCGCCAGCAGCGCGCCCAGGCAGCGGGCCAGCAGGTCGGGACGCCGATAGGTGGGCATGACGACGCTGAGGTCGAGCGTCGCGGTTGCCGTGGGCGTCGCCAGTCCATCGGGGCTCGCGACACCGACCAACGCGTCCGCCGGGGCCGCGCCTCGCACTGGCAGGACCGCGCTCATGCGGCCTCCCCCAGCGCCGGCTGCGGTGGCGGCACGATCGCCGTGAACCGCGCTGGCATCAAGGCGATCGCCGCGGCCGCGACCTCGCGCGGCGACACTCCGCTCAGGCAGCGGTGGTGGCCTTCGGGGCACAGGCTCTTCTGGCAGAAGCGGCACGGCACGTCGCGGAACAGCACGCGCGACGGCACCAGCCACGGCGTGTGCTGCGGATTCGTCAGCGCGTACAGGTCCACGACCGGCGTGCCGACCGCGGCCGCGAGGTGGACCGGCCCGCTGTTGTTGCCGATCAGCAGGTCGGCCTCGGCGATCAACGCCGCGAGTTCTCCCACGCCCGACACCCGCGGCGAGAGCACCAGTCCCCGGGCGGTGGAGGCCGGCAGGTCCGCCGCGGCCAGCGCCCGGACCGTCTCCTGGACCAGCGACTCCTCGCCCGGCCCGCCGCACACGACGATCGCGGGCGGGCCATCGCCCGGGCCGCCCGGGCCGCCCGTGCCGCTCGCGCCGGTGCGCGCCGCCATCGCCTGCCGCAGCAGGCCGGCGGATTCGCCCAGGCGCTCGGCCGGATAGCGCCGCGACGGCGCGCTCGCGCCCGGATGCACGACCACAAAGGGCTGGCGCGCTCCTACGCCCGCCGCGACCAGGCGCTGACGGACCGCCTCGCGGTCGCCCTCGAGCACGCGAAAGCGCAGGCGCTCGTCGCGGGTGCGCAAACCCACCGCGCCCACCAGGTCCAGTTGGCGGCGGACCTCGTGGCGCATGCCGTCGCCGACCTCGTCGCGATCGGGGATCTCGTCGCTCAGCAGGCCGTAGGCGCGCTCGCGCGCATGGCCCAGCACCCGGGGAATGCCGGCGAGCCGGCACATCGTCGCCGCCGGAAAGACGCTCTGCGTGCAGACGGTGAAGATGATGGCCGCGTCATAGGCCTCGTCGGCCCATTGCGCGAGGGCCTCGCGCTCCGCCCGCCCCGCCGGCAGGCCGCCAGCCGACAACGCGTCGGCGCCTGCCTTCATCCACGGCGCATGGAAGCCGACGATGCGGTCCACCTCCGGCAGATGCGGCGCCAGCGCCGCCATCGACGGCGCGGCCAGCAGCGTCAGTTGGGCCTCCGGCAGCGACTCGCGCACGGCCGCCAGCGCCGGCGTCGTCATCAGCACGTCGCCGAGGTTGTCCAGCCGGATCAGCAGGACGCGACGCGCCTGGCGCCATCGGGCGACACGTTCGGCCTGGACGTCGGCGGCCGCCACCGTCATCCCTGGCCTCCCGAATTGGCCAGCGGCATGGCGACGACCTCGGCATGACCCGCGTCCGTCGCACCGACGGCGGCCAGGTGCGGCCGCGCCAGGTGCCGCACCGCCGCCGCCCCCGGGCCGGCCTGGCCCGCGGCCGAGGCCAGCAGCCGGATCGACGAGGTGCCCTGCATCGCCCGCCGCGCGGCGACCTGGGCGTAGACGCCGGCCAGCTTGAAGGCGACACCATCCCAGGTGAACTCGCGCTGCACGCGCTGCAGCCCGGCGCGCCCCATCAACCGGGCGATCTCGGGATGGCGGCGCAGGTCGTCGAGCCGCAGCGCCAGCAGCTCGGGGTCCTCGGGCGGGACCAGATAACCGGTGAGCCCGTCCACGACGGTGTGCTGGATGCCGCCCACCGCCGCGCCGATGACCGGCGTGGCGCAGGCCATGGCCTCCAGCGGCGTGATGCCGAAGGGCTCGTACCACGGCGTCGTCACGAAGACATCGGCGGCCAGGTAGTAGTCGCGCAGCTGGTCGCGGTCGCGCCGGCCGACGAAGGTGACGCGGTCCTCGATGCCGGCCTCTCGCGCGATGCCGCGCAGCCGTCCGATCTCCGGCGTGCGGGCCTCGTCGGGCTGCGTCGATTCACCACCGACCACCAGCAGCCGCCACGGCCGCCGCTCCGGCATGCGGTGCAGATGCGCCACCGCGCGGATCACGTTGTCCACGCCCTTGCGCGGCACCAGGCGGCCGAGCTGCAGCACGATGAAATCGTCCTCGCGCAGATGCAGCCGTCGACGGGCCTGCAGCTTGTCGCCCGGGCCGAACTCCTCCAGGTCCACGCCGCAGGGCACCTGCGCGATGCGGTCGGCCGGCGCGCCGCAGTGGGCGACCAGGTCGGCCGCGTCCTGCGGGCACTCGGCGATGACGCAATCGGCCTCGCAGGCGATGCGCCGCTCCAGGTCGATGCGTTCGGCCGGGAACTTGTCGGCGTCCTTCTGATGCAGGCGCCGCACCGCGCCCAGCGCGTGGAAGGTCTGCACCAGCGGAAGGTTCAGCTGGCGCTGCAGCCGCAGCCCCACGACGCCCGACATGAAGAAATTCGCATGCACCACGTCGTAGCGCAGGCTGCGGCGCATCAGCCGCAGCGCCTCGCTGCCGAAGGCCCGCATGTAGGGCAGCAGCTGCTCCTTGGGCACGAACTCCGGCGGCCCGGCATCGATGTGGAGCACCCGCACGCCCGGCCGCATGTCGACGGCCGTGGGCAGCGCGCGCTGGTCGCGCCGGGTGAGCACGTCCACATGGTGGCCGCGCCGCGCCAGCGCCGCCGCCACATGGGACACGTAGACGTTCTGGCCGCCAGCGTCGACGCCGCCCTGCTGGGCCAGCGGCGAGGCGTGTTCGCTGATCAGCGCGACTCTCAAGGGGGCTTCGATCATGACTGCTCCTGCTGTTCGCATTCGCTTCTGGAAAGGCAAATGACATGCCGTCCGTTTGGACGGGGTTTCGCACGGTCGCTGTCCCGACGTGGCGACAGGCTCGTGTTCATCGGGTCTTTCGGCCGCCGACAGTGCCGCCGGCCATGCGCGGCTCGCGCGCGACCGTCAGCGCCGATGGGGCGGCGGCCGGCCGCGCGAGGAGACGCATCCGATCGGCCAGCCGCTGCAGCGCGTGATCGAGCCGGTGATGCCCCTCCATCCGCGCCCGCGCGGCCTGCCCCATGCGCTGCCGCAGCTCATGCAGCGTCAGCATCTGGTGCATGCGGCCCGCCAGGTCTTCGTAGTCGCGCGGCGCCACCAGCCAGCCGGTGCTGCCGTGCGCGACGATCTCCGGCACCCCGCCGACGCGCGTCGCCACGACCGGCAGGCCGCTGGCCATGCCCTCCATCAGCGCCAGCGGCATCGCCTCGGAGTTGGAGCTGGACACCAGCAAGTCGAGCTCGTGGAAGACCGGGCGAACGTCGTCGACGCCGCCCATCACATGGATGCGCGTCCCCAGGCCCTGCGCCGCGATCGCGTCGCGCAGCTGCGTCTTCATCGGTCCCTCACCGACCAGCACCGCGTGCACGTCTGGCAAGCGCTGCAGCAACAACGCCGCCGCGCGCACGAAGACCTCGGGCGCCTTCTCCGGCGACAGCCGGCCGACGAAGCCGGCGACCAGCGCCTCCGGCGCGAGGCCCAGCGTCGCGCGCAGGCCGTCGCCCGGCCTCGGCCCGGGCCGGAAGGCCTCGACGTCCACGCCATTGGATTCCAGGCTCAGGCGGCCGCGATCGACGCCGAGTCCCAGCGCGTGGTAATAACTCTGCCGGCAGACGACGCTCAGATGGCTGCCCACCAGCCGGTGGATCTCCAGGTCGGGCAGGATCACCTGCCGGCCGTGGATCGTCGTCATCGCCGGCACTCCGGCCAGGCGCGCCGCCAGGCCCGCCAGCAGGTGCGCATTGGGCAGGTGCGCATGGACCAGGTCCACCCGCTCGGCCGCGATCATCGCGGCCACCATCTGGATCGAGGACCAGGGCGGGTCCTCCGGCATCGGGACGACGCCGATCTCGCCGCCGACCGCACGGATGCGTTCCGCGAAGTCGCCCTCCGACGGGCACAGCACGGTGAAGCGGAAATCGCCGGTGCCGCCCAGTCCGGCCACGAGCCGCTCCACGCAGCGTTCCATGCCGCCGACGATGCCGTTGCCGACGACCTCCAGCACATGCAGGGGCGCGGGGGTGGCCGGCGACGGCGGCACCGGGCGCACGGGACTGTCCGAGGGAAGGTCCATGGTGACGAAGCGAAGTGGAGGAAGAGAAGGCGCAGCGGCTCAGGGTCGGAGACGGCCTCAGCAGCACACCGGCCGCCACGGGCGCGGCGCGTAGTCGCCACCGCCACCGCCGCCGCCCGTGCCTGCCAGCAGGCCCGCGTGCGGACGTTCCGCGTTGGATCCGGCGTGAGCGCCGGCGTGGGTTCCGGCCGTGGCCGGCAGTCCGAGCCATGCAGCAGCGGTGCCGCTCCACAGGCGCTCGCGCGTGTCGGCGCCCAGGTCCAGCTCGTCCATGAGATCGACCACCCACTGCTTGCGCTCGCGCACCTGCGCACCGGAACAAGGCAGGAAGCAGTCGCTGCCGAACTGCAGCGAGCCGGCGCCCAGCACGTCCAGCATCCGCGCCAGCACCTCGCGCCGGTACGGCGGCGGCGGCCCGAAGGAGATGTCCAGCCGGAACTGCGCGCGCTCATGCGGCACGCCGTGGATGCGGTCGATCAAGGTGACGGCGAGCGCCTCGTCGGTCCAGGGCCAGCCCATGTGGGCCAGCGCGACCCGGGTGCGCGGGTGGTCGCGCAGGGCCTCGAAATAGGTCGGCCGGCAGAAGCGGCCGGAGCGGCCGTCGATGAAGATGCCGCTGTGGAAGAGCAGCGGCAGCGCATGCTCGTTGGCGACCGCGAAGACCGGCTGCACCCGTTCCTCATAGGGATACCAGCCGGTGGGCACCATCTTGCAGCCCCGCAGCCCGAGGTCCTCGATCGCACGCCGCAGGTCGTCCGGCGCATCGGGATGGCGGGGATCCACCACCGCGAAACCGACGAGGCGGTCGGGATGGTGGCGCACCAGTCGGGCCAGGTGCTCGTTGGCCCGGCGCAGCGAGGCCGCGTCGTCCAGCGAGTAGCCGTCCCCGAGGAAGGGCGCGAGCAGCACGCCGACGTCGATGCCGGCTTCGTCCAGCGTACGCAGCACGTCGTCCGTCGTTTCCAGGCCGGTGCAGTGAAGATGCGCGTCGATGATCATGCCGAGGTCCCTCAGGCCGCGCGCAGCGAGGCGCCGATGACGGGCGCGCCCGGGGCCACCGGCCGCAGGACCGCCGCCAGCCAGTCGCGCGCGCGCCCCGCGGCGGCGTCCCACGACGCGGCCGCGACCACGGCGGCCGCGCTGCCATGCCAGTACTCGCGCGACGCGGCGTCCTCCTGCAGCAGCTCCTCGCAGGCCGCGACGAACTCCGGCGCGTCGTGCCCGATGCGGACCACGTCGCCGTACAGGCCGACCACGTCGCGGATCGGCGTGCTCACGACCGGCTTGCCGCCGGCCAGGTACTCCAGCGTCTTGGTCGGACTGATGAAGCGGGTGGACTCGTTCAGCGCGAACGGCATCAGGCAGACATCCCATCCGGCGAGCAGGTGCGGCAGCAGCTCGTAGCGCTGCATGCCCAGCCAGTGGAGGTTGGGCCGACGCGGCAGGTCGGCCTCGGAAATCTTCACCACCGGCCCGACCATGGCCAGTTGCCAGTCCGGCCGGGCCGCCGCGATCGCATCGACCAGCGCGATGTCCATGCGCTCGTCGATCACGCCGAAGAAGCCCAGGCGCGGCCGGGGAATGTGGCCTTGCACCGCCTGCGCGCGCAGCGCCAGCGGGTCGTCCGGCGCGACGCGCGGCGGCGCGAAATGGGCCGCGTCGACAGCGCTGGGCAGGCAGTGCAGCTCGGGATGCTGGCCATGCCGTGCCGCGTACAGCGCCGGGCCGCCACACAGCACCAGGTCGGCCGAGGCCATCAGCGCGCTCTCGCGCTGCCGCAGCTGCGCCGGCGCGTGCTTGAACGCGGACAGCTCGTCCATGCAGTCGTACACCAGCGCGCGAGGCTGCATGCCGGCGATCAAGGGCAAGGCCATCGGCGTGTACATCCAGACGGCGTAGTCGCGCACCTCCCGCTGGGCCAGTTCGCGTTCGATCAGCGGCAGCAGCAGCGGCAACTGCGCATCGTCGAAGCCGGGGGCCGCCACCGGCGTGACCGGCACCAGCACCTCGATCGCGCCGCCGGGTCCGACGCGACGCGACTCCACGCGCGGCGGTCCCGCCGGGTCGTGCTGCGGCTCCTCGATGAAGATGACGCGGTAGTCGTTCGCGAGCCGCGTCATCAGATGCTGCGGGCGTTGGAACACGAAGTCCCAGCGCAGATGCGAGAACACGAGGAGGTGGGGCTGCTGTGGCATGGAGGGTCTCTGCGGATGGTCGTGAGCAACGCTTCGGCAAGCCCGCGTCCCGAGACGTTTCCGTACAGCGTTGGTCGCGTCGAAGCGCTGCTTGAGTCGCTGCTTCCTGGGACCGTCGCTCGCTTGCGTGCGACAGCGCACAGCGCTTCGCATCGCACTTGCCAACGCTGCTTTTGCCGAAGCGCTTGCCGTCTGCGGTGCGGCTTGAATTGCCGATGGACACAGGGATCGCGGCGATGCCGTACCACTAGCTTCTGCGTGGCCGCAAGATCCCGGGCATCCCGCTTGCGAAGAGGTCGCCGATGGACGCCACCTCCGCTCCCGCCGCCTCCGCCGCTCCAGCAGCGCAACTCCCCGCCCCTTCGCCGACGCGCCAGGTCTTCCTCGGACTGGCGCACGCGGTATGGCGCTGGCGCGGCCGCACGCTGCTCGCGCTGGCGCTGCTGATCCTCTCCAAGCTCGCGGCGGTGGGCGTGCCGGCGATGCTCAAGGCCATCGTCGACCACCTCACGCCGGCGCAGCCGGCCGCGGCCGGCGCCTCGGCCGGCGCCGCGCTCGCGGTCGGACTGAGCGTGCCGGTCTGGCTGCTGCTGGGATACGCGCTGCTGCGCTACGCGAGCACGCTGTTCACCGAGCTGCGCGACCTGGCCTTCGCACGCGTGGGCAAGCAGGTGGTCAGCAGCTTCTCGGAACGGGCCTTCGCCCACCTGCTGGCGATGAGCCCGCGCTTCCATGCGCAGCGCAACACCGGGTCGCTGGTGCGCGAGGTCGAGCGCGGCACCGATGGCCTGGGCTACCTGCTGGGCGCGGGCGTGTTCACCGTGGTGCCGACGGCGGTCGAGTTCGGCGCGGTGCTGGTGATCATCCTCAGCGGCTACGGCGCCAAGTTCGTCCTGATCATCGCGGGCAGCATGGCGGCGTACAGCGTCTGGACCGGCTGGATGACGCGCGCCCGCGTCGCGCGCCAGCGCGTGATGAACGAGTACGACTCGCGCGCGCACGGTCTGCTGGTCGACACGCTGCTGAACTATGAAGCGGTGAAGACCCATGGCCGCGACGACAGCGAGCGGGACCGCTACGGCAGCGTGCTGGCGCAGTGGGTCGAGGGCAGCGTCGGCAGCCAGCGGACGCTGTCGGCCCTGCACCTGGGCCAGGCGGCGATCATCGCGGTCGGGGTCGGCGCGGTGATGCTGCTCGCTGGCATCGACACCGTCGCGGGGCGGATGAGCATCGGCGACCTGGTCATGGTGAACGCCTACCTGATCCAGGTCTTCCTGCCGCTGAACACGCTGGGCTTCGTGTTCCGGGAGACGCGCGACGCGCTGCTCAACACCGAAGTGCTGTTCGCGCTGCTGGGGCGCGAGCCCGACATCGTCGACGCCCCCGGCGCGCGGCCGCTGCCCGCCGGCGACACGACGCTGCGCTTCGACGACGTGCGCTTCGGCTACGACCGCCAGCGGCAGATCCTCAAGGGCCTGACGCTGGAGGTGCCGCACGGCCAGACCTTCGCCGTGGTGGGCAGCAGCGGGTCGGGCAAGTCCACGCTCGCGCGCCTCTTGATGCGGATGTACGACCCGGACAGCGGCGAGGTCAGCATCGGCGGCCACCCGCTCACCGGGCTGACGCAGCAGAGCCTGCGGCAGGCGATCGGCGTGGTGCCGCAGGACCCCGTGCTGTTCAACGACACCATCGCCTACAACATCGGCTACGGCCGGCCCGAGGCCGATCACGCCGCGATCGTCGCGGCGGCGCGGGCCGCGCAGGCCGACGAGTTCATCAGCCTGCTGCCCGAGGGCTACGAGACCCGCGTCGGCGAACGGGGCGCGCGGCTGTCCGGCGGCGAGAAGCAGCGCATCGCCATCGCGCGCGCGTTCCTGAAGAATCCGCCCATCGTCGTGCTCGACGAAGCGACCTCGGCGCTGGACACCAAGGCCGAGCGCGCGATCCAGGGCGCGCTGGACGAGGTCGCGCGCGACCGCACCTCGCTGATCATCGCCCACCGCCTGTCGACGGTGGTCGACGCGGACCAGATCATCGTGATGGACCGCGGCGAGATCGTCGAGCGCGGCCGCCATGAGGAACTGCTCGAGCGCCGCGGGCTCTATGCGCAGCTCTGGGAGCTGCAGCGCCAGCAGCAGCAGACCGAAACCCTGGAGCGGCGCATCGCGCAGCACCCGGTCAACGTGGCCGGCCTGCTGGTGCTGAGCCTGGACGGCCTGCGCGACACGGTGGCCGACGCCGACATCGATGTCTTCACCGACGTCGACCTGAACGTCGCCAGCGTCCATGGCGACGCCAGCCGCATCGCGCGCATCGTGCAGCTGATGTGCCTGCTGGCGCTGCGCGGCGCCACCCGCGGCCGCATGGAAGGCCGGCTGCGGCGCGTGGACCGGAGCAGCCAGTTGACGGTCGGCTTCCACGGCCGCCTCGATCCGGGCGTCGGCCCGCCGGACACGCTGGAGCTGCGCTCGCTGGTCGGCGAGGCCGGCGGTCACCTGGCGATCGATCGAGATGTGGAGGCCGGCTTCCAGCAGTACGTCGTCGACTTCCCGCTGCCGGCGCTGGCCGAGGCTCGCCTGTCCGAGGACGAGCTGCGCGCCGCGCCGCCCGCGCTGGCCCAGGCCGCGCTCGACCGCGAGGAGACGGCGCTGGAGACGGTGTTCGGCCTGGACGAGCATCCCCTGGCCGGCCTGAACGTGATGTGCGTGGACGACGACGAGGACGCGCTCGATTCGCTGGGCGCGCTGCTGGAGCACGACGGCGCGCGGACCGAGCGCCTGACCACCGGCCACGAGGCGCTGCGACGCCTGGCCGAGCGCCCGCCCGACGCGTGGCCGCATGTCCTGGTCTGCGACATCGCGCTCGGGCCGGAAGACGGCCATGCGGTGGTACGGGCGCTGCGCGACCTGGAGGCGCGGCGCGAGGTGCCGCTGGGCCGGCGCCTGCCGGCCATCGCGCTCACCGGCATGGCGCAGCCCGAGGACCGGCTGCGCGCACTGGTCGCCGGCTTCCAGCGCCACCTGGCCAAGCCGGTCGTGCCCGAGGAACTGGTGCGGACGCTGCATGACCTCGCGCGCGTGCCCGCCTGAGCGCGGCCCTCTTCAGCCTGTCGCCCCCTATTCGCCCTATTCGCCCTCTTCGCCCGCCCCACCGGCCGCATCGATTCCGCCCCTTCCCCCCTTCGCCCTCAACCCTCACGGAGCTTCCATGACTGCGACTTCCCCCCGACGCCTGCTGACGCTGGGCATCAATGCGAGCTTCCACGACTCGGCCGCGGCCCTGATGGTCGACGGCGAAGTGATCGCGGCGGCCGAAGAGGAACGCTTCACGCGGGTGAAGCACGGCAAGCGGCCGGTGCCCTTCACGGCCTGGGAGCTGCCTTATCACGCCATCGACTTCTGCCTGAAGGAGGCCGGCGCGACGCTCGGCGACCTGGCGCATGTGGCCTACAGCTTCGATCCGCGGCGCTTCCTCGGCGACCGCGCGCCGGACGGCCGATTCACCCTGCCGCTGCAGCCGTCGGACTTCGAGGCCGGGCCGTGGGAGAACCCGTGGGACCCGCTCTTCGCCGCCTATGTGATGAGCGCGCCGCGGCTGCTGACCGACGCGGTGCCGCATCACCTGCGCAAGCGCTTCGCGGGGGTGCGGCATGCCGACGCGCCCTACCGCTGGCATTTCGTGCCGCATCACCTGTGCCACCAGGCCAGCGCCTTCCTCGCCGCGCCGTTCTCGAGCTGCGCGGTGATGACCCTGGACGGCCGCGGCGAGCAGGCCAGCACCTGCTATGGCCGCTACCGCGACCACCGCTACGAGGCGCTGGGCGAGGTCCATGTGCCGCATTCGCTGGGGCTGCTGTACGAGCGGGTGACCTCGCACCTGGGCTTCCTGCATTCGAGCGACGAGTACAAGGTCATGGCCATGGCCGCGCTGGGCACGCCGCGCTATGCGGACCTGCTGCGCGAGCACCTGGTGGTGGACGCCGACGGCCAGTACCGCACGCTGCCGCTGGACCTGACAGCGCGTTTCGGCCCGGCGCGGGTGCCGGGATCGGCGATGGGCGAGGCCTACCTCGATCTGGCGGCCTCGCTGCAGGACGTGCTGGAGGAGACGGCGCTGCGGCTGGCGGTCTGGCTGCGCGAGCGCACCGGCGAGGACCGGCTGGCGATGGCGGGCGGCGTGGCCCTGAACTGCGTCATGAACTCGCGGCTGCGCGACGCGGGCATCTTCCGCGAGGTCTGGGTGCAGCCGGCCGCCGGCGACGCCGGCACCGCGCTGGGCGCGGCGCTGTGGGTGGACGCGCTCGCGCGCTCCGGACAGGCGGACCGCGGGGCGGACACGTCGACCGACGGCACCGTCCTGCTGGCCGAGCGCCGCTGGCAGATGGACCATGCCTACCTCGGCCCGGCCTATTCGGATGAGGAGATCGAGGCGCTGCTGCAGTGGGCGCAACTGCGTTATCGCAAGGTCGAGAACGTGGCGGCCGAGACCGCCGCGCTGCTGGCCGGGAACAAGATCATCGGCTGGTTCCAGGGCCGGATGGAGTTCGGGCCGCGCGCGCTGGGGGCGCGCTCGCTGCTGGCCTCGCCGGTCGATCCGGCGATGCAGGCGCGGCTCAACGAGCTCAAGGACCGGGAGGACTTCCGGCCGGTGGCGCCCGCGGTCAATCGCGAGGACCTGGCCGACTGGTTCGAGCCGGCCGAGGCCAACGGCGGCGAGTCGCCGTTCATGCTCTTCGTCTACAACGTCAAGCCCGGACGCGGCGAACGCATCCCGTCGGCCTTGCACACCGACCGGACCGCGCGCGTGCAGACGGTGGACGCGGCCACCAACCCGGTCTTCCACGACCTGCTCCAGGCCGTGGGCGAGCGCACCGGCGTGCCGGTGCTGGTGAACACCTCGTTCAACGTGCGCGGCGAGCCGATCGTGGGCTCGCCCAAGGCGGCGCTCGAGGCCTTCTTCAGCACCCCGCTGGATGCGCTGGTGATCGGGTCCTTCATCCTGGAGAAGTGACGCTCGGCAGCGAGAGCCGGCAACGAGGGCGGGCAACCGAGGCCGGCGGCGAGAGCCGCGCGCGTCAGTGGGCCAGCAGGTAGCGCGCCATCAGCCGCGCCTGCGTCTCGCTGATGCCCAGCGTGGGCATGGCGGTGTGGGCGTCGATCGCCTGGGGATCGCGGATCCACGCGGCCAGGCCGTCCTCGGTCGGGAAGGCCTTGCCGCCGATGCGGTCCCGGCCCGCCAGGCCGCTGAGCCGCGGCCCGTTCGAGGTGTCCGGACCAACGACGCCGGGAATCGCATGGCAGGCGGTGCAGCCGTGCTGACGGAACGCTCGCTGGGCGAGTTCGGCGTTGGAGAGCGCCGGCGTCAGCGGCGCCGGCGCCTCGACCAGCGCCCCGCAGCGCCGCGTGGACGCAGGGGCCAGGGCGGCGCCGAGGGCGGGGGCGGCCGCGACGCCGCTGCGCGAGGCGTCGCCCTGCCCTGTTCCGACCAAGGCCCGGTACTGGTCCGGCGTCATCAGCGGCAGCGCGTCGAGGAAGGCGACCACCGACCAGAGCTCGCCGTCGTCGAGGCGGTACTCCCAGGCCGGCATGCCGCTCATCTTGATGCCGTTGCGGGTGATCCAGTACAGGTCCTGGCGGCGCCAGTGCCGGGTGGCTTCGATCAGCGAGCTGGGCACCGGCTGCATGCCCAGCGCGAAGGGTTCCGGCGCGACGCCGGGCGCGCCGTGGCAGGTGACGCAGTGCTCGCGGAAGCAGGCGGCCCCCTGCATCACGCGCTCGCGGGTCAGCAGGTCGGGCGGCGGCGGATGCGCCTCCGCCCGCCGCTGCACCGCCCGCTTGAGCGCGAATTCCAGCAAGGAATGCACCGGCTGCAGATGCGGCCCCGTCGCCGACACGTCGTAAATGCCGAGCCCGACGAAGGCGGCAGCTCCGGCGAGCCCGAGCGCCGCCGCCACGGCCAGGGCCGACCCAGCGGCTTTCGCGGGAGAGAGACGGCGCGGCGGATCGCTCATGGCGGCAGCGAGGCAAGCGCGATGCCGGACCCCTGCCCGGGCAGGCACTTCGTGTGCCGGAGAGCGCGCATGCAGCGCCCTTGCCCTTCCTCCCCCGCCCTGTTCGTGAGCGCGCGTGACGGCAAATCGCTGTCCGTGCCGGTCGTCGCCCACGGGTCCGAGCCGGACGTGGCGTGCCGGCTCCGGCCGCTCGCCGGGCGCCAAGCCGGGCTTCGCATCGGCTGCGCGTTCGCCCGGCTCACCGCCCGCCTGTCCGCCCCCGTGTCGGCAGTCCTGCTGGTGCTTGGATTGACCGGCTGCGGCCCCGCCCCGGACGAGCCGCTGCGACGCTGGCAGGTCGACACGGCGGACCTGGCGCGCGGGCGCACGCTGATGGCGCATTACCAGTGCGGCAGCTGCCATGCCGTGCCGGGCGTGCCCGGCGGCGCGCAGCGCGCGCCCGAGCTGGCGCGCTTCGGCCGGCGCAGCTACATCGCCGGGCAGCTGCCCAACACGCCGGAAACCCTGCAGCGCTGGCTGCTGGACCCGCCCGGGATGCTGCCGGGCACGACGATGCCGCGGCTCGGCCTGTCCGAGCGCGACGCGCGCGACATCGCCGGCTACCTGATGTCGCTGCAATGAGCGCGGGCGGCATGCTCCGGCCGGCCGGTCCCGAGGCGCGGGCGCTGGCGGAGGTCATGCACACGGCGCTGGGCGTCTGCGCCCTGGCCTTCGTCCTGGCGATGGGCTGCCTCGCGGCGGCGCTCTGGTGGAAGGGCCGCCGGCCGGTGGCCACCGCGTTCTGGCTCTGGGGCGGCGGGCTGGTGCTGCCGGTGCTGGTCTTCGGCGGCCTGCTGCTGCACGGCGAGCGCCGCGCGCGCGGCCTCGACGAGCCGGCCCCCGCCGGCGCATTGCGCGTGACCGTGACCGGTCACCTGTGGTGGTGGTCGCTGGTCTATTCGCCGGAGCACGGCGTCCCCGGCTTCGCCGCCGCCAACGAGCTGCGGGTGCCGGTCGGGCGACCGGTCGCGCTGACGCTGGCCTCGGACGACGTCATCCACAGCTACTGGGTGCCGGCGCTGGGCGGCAAGGTGGATCTGGTGCCCGGGCGGCTCAACCGCCTGACCTTCACCGCCGATCGTCCCGGCGTGTACCGCGGGCCGTGCTCCGAGTACTGCGGCACGCAGCATGCGGCGATGGTGCTGCAGGTCGTCGCGATGCCGCCGGCGGACTTCGAACGCTGGCGGCGCGCCCAGTCCGACGCGGCGCCGCCACCGGTCTCGCGCGCGGCCTTGCGCGGCGCGGCGCTGTTCCGCGACCAGGGCTGCATCGCCTGCCACGCGGTGCGCGGCGGCGGTGGGCCGGACACCGCCTCGACCGCACCGGACGGCACGGGCGCGCCGGATCGTCCGCCGCTGGGCCCGGACCTCACCCATGTGGCGAGTCGGCTGTGGCTGGGCGCGGGCGCGCTGCGCAACCGCGATCCGCTGGGTGATCCCCGCACGGCGCTGCGCCAATGGATCGCCGACGTGCAGCAGGTCAAGCCCGGCGCGCGGATGCCGAGCTACCGGCACCTGCGGGCGGACGAGGTCGATGCGCTGGTCGAGTACCTCGCTGGACCGCCGCCCGGCGGCGCCGGGACCGAGCGGCCCCTGGTCGCCCTGACGCCATGACGGACACGGCCGCCCCGTCCGCGCCGCCGACGGCAACAGCGGCAACAACGGCATCGGCGCCAGCCGCGCCGCCCGCGACGCGACCCGACAACCGCCTTCCCCGTCCGGCCGGCGAGCTGGAGCAGCTGCGCGCCGCCTGGATGCGGCCGTCGGGCTGGCGCGTCGTCGGCAGCGTCAACAACGTCTTCATCGGCAAGCTCTACATCGCGACGGCCTTCGTCTTCCTGCTGCTGGGCGGCGTGCTGGCGCTGCTGATGCGGGCGCAACTGGCCGCCCCGTCGCAGACCCTGATCGACGCGCCGCTGTTCCAGCAGCTGTTCACCATGCATGGCACGGTGATGATGTTCCTCTTCGCCGTGCCGATGGTGGAGGCGATCGCCGTCTACCTGCTGCCCAACATGCTGGGCGCGCGCGACCTGCCCTTCCCGCGCCTGTCCGCCTATTCCTACTGGATGTACGCAATCGGCGGGCTGGCCTTCTACGCCACCCTGTTCTGGCAGCTGGCGCCGGACTCGGGCTGGTTCATGTATCCGCCGCTGAGCGGCTCGCGCTACTCGCCAGGCCTGAACGCCGACTTCTGGCTGCTGGGCATCGGCTTCATCGAGATCTCCGCCATCGCCGGCGCCATCGAGCTGATCACCGGCATCCTGATGACGCGGGCACCCGGCATGAGCCTGGGCCGCATGCCGGTCTATGCCTGGGCGATGCTGGTGGTGGGCCTGATGATCGTGCTGGCCTTCCCGGCGGTGATCGCAGGCACGGCGCTGCTGGAGCTCGAGCGGGCCTTCGACTGGCCGATCTTCGACGCGACGCGGGGCGGCGATCCGCTGCTGTGGCAGCACCTGTTCTGGTTCTTCGGCCACCCGGAGGTCTACATCATCTTCCTGCCGGCGGCGGGGCTGGTGTCGACCATGGTGCCGGCGCTGGCGAGGACCTCGCTGATCGGCCGGCATGCGGTCACCGCGGCGCTGATCGCCATCGGCGCGGTCAGCTTCCTGCTCTGGCTGCACCACATGTTCACCGCGGGGCTGGGCGGGCTGGGGCTGAGCCTGGTGTCGATCTTCAGCGTCGCGATCGCGATCCCCGGGGCGCTGCAGATCTTCGCGTGGATCGGGACGCTGTGGCGCGGCCGCCTGAGGTGGACGACGGCGACCTGGTTCCTGGTCGGCTTCCTGGTGACCTTCGTGCTGGGCGGGCTTACCGGGGTGATGCTGGCGCTGCTGCCGATCGACTGGCAGGTCCATGACACCTACTTCGTCGTCGCGCATTTCCATTACGTGCTGATCGGCGGCATGGTGCTGCCGATGTTCGCGGCCCTCTACCACTGGATGCCGCTGTGGAAGGGGCGCGCGCTGTCGGAGCGTGCCGGCCGCTGGGTCTTCGGGCTCGTCTTCGGCGGCTTCCACCTGACCTTCTTCCCGATGCACCTGGCAGGCATGCTGGGCATGCCGCGCCGCGTCCACACCTATCCGGCGGGCCTGGGGCTGGAAGTGCCCAACCTGCTGTCGTCGATCGGCGCGGTCGTCATCGCGGCGGGGGTGCTGCTGTTCGTCGTCGACCTGGTCCGCAGCCAGCGCGGCCCGGAGCAATCGCACAACGACCCCTGGCGCTCGTCGACGCTGGAGTGGCTGCCGAGCGAGGCCTATGGCACCCGCAGCATTCCGCATGTCGAGCATCACGAGCCGCTGTGGCACCGGCCCGAGCTGCATGAGGAGGTCGAGGCCGGCGCGCACTGGCTGCCCGGCACGGTCACCGGCGGCCGGGAGACCTTGATCACCAGCCCGGTCCGCGCCCATCCGCTGCGCGTGGTCGTGCTGGCGGGCGACAGCCTGTGGCCCTTGCTGGCCGCGATCGGCACGGCGGCCTTCTTCCTGCTGATGACCGTCAAGCAGGTGGGCGGGACGGTGGCGGGCGGCGCGCTCGCGCTGGTGTCGATCTGGGCCTGGCTGTGGCAGACGGACCGGGCGCCGGCCGCCGAGGACGCGCAGGCGGCGGACGGCGTGCTGCTGCCGCTGGGCGCATCGGGCTGGCAGGCGCCGTCGTTCTGGGGCGTGGTGATCCTGATCGTGGTGGAGGCGACGATCTTCGCGTCGATGGCCTTTGCGCACCTGCATGTCGCGATGCGCCTGGACGTCTGCCCGCCGCCCGGGGTCGGCTTGGCGGGCGTCGACGCGCTCTGGCTGCAGACGCTGGGCTTCGCGCTCAGCGCGCTGATGGTGGCATGTACCGGCCGCGGCGCCTGGCGCACGCCAGTGCCGGCCTGGCGAAGCGCGTTGCTGCTGCCCGCTTTCGCCCTGACGGCATGGGCCTTCCACGCCGGGTTGAAGTCGGCATGGCCTGCCGACCGCCCCCCCACGCTGGACGCATGGACGGGTACGCTCGCCGCGCTGCACGCGCTGCAAGGGCTGCAGATCGTGGTGGCAGCGCTGCTGGCGCTGTACTACGGCGCGCGCATCGCCAGCGGCCTGGTCCGTCCCCGCCAGCACGCCACTCGCGAATCGGTGGTGCTGCTCTGGGGGTGGATCTGCCTGCAGGGCGTGATCACGGTGTGGTGGCCGCGCTGGGTGGCTTGATCGCCGACGCGAATCGCGCCCCACCCGGGCTTCCCCCCAGAAGGTGGCCCCTCTTCTCTCCCCCCTCGAGAACCAGTTTGAGTCATGGCGAAACCCGCCTCGATTTCGAGAATGGGCACCTTCCATCGGCATGGGGTCGATGACGGCGAAAGGCAGTAGCGATGTTGAAGCAAGTCGAGTGCAGGGAGGCGCCGCATTTGAGCGCGCAGCCGAGTGATCGGACCGGGCCTCGGCCCGGGACGGTGTGGGTCTACAGCAAGGGACAGTCGCCCTACGAGTTCTGTCCCTCCCGGGACCCGTGCTCGCCCAACGAGTGGCCTTACAACCTGCAGGCGCTGCGCGGCACACCGGACCACGAGGACATCCTGGCGTGGCATCTCGGGAGGTACCACGAGTTCTCGCGCGTCGAGCTGGAAGCGCTCATGCAGCTGTTGATCCGACACGTCGGCGATCGGCAGATCAGCGTTGCCGTCTACCACGACGTCGACACGGGTCGTCGCCACCTCTGGTTCACGGTCTGGGGCTTCTCGATGGACCGCTGGAGCGAGGCGTCGACGCTGATGCAGCGGTTTGAAGACGACTGGGCCTCCAACCGGGCGCTGAGCCAGCTGCTCTGGGTGGTGGACGTCACCGCAAGCCCTGGCAGGTTCGAGGCCAGGGATCATGCCGCCGCGTCCGTTCAAGCCTGAGGCGCTCACGCCGGGCCAAATACGCGCTCACGGGCAGCAGTCCCCGCATCCAAGGAGCCGTTGACTCCTCCGGCCGTTCACCTGGCGTGGCCGTCGCGGCCGGCCGGGGACAACCGGCCGACCGCTGCGAGACCTGGCGAGAAGGTCCTCAGACGCCGAGCAGCGACACCGCCTTGGTGTTCAGGTAGGCCTCGAGCGCCTCGGGGCCGCCTTCCGACCCGTAGCCCGAATCCTTGACGCCACCGAAGGGCATCTCGGCGGACGGCGTGGCCGGCTGGTTGATCCAGAGCATCCCGACCTCGACGCGCTGCGCGAGCAGATGGGCGTTCTTGATCGACTTGGTGAAGGCATAACCGGCCAGGCCGAAGGGCAGCCGGTTGGCTTCCGCGATAGCGTCCTCGAGCGTGTCGAAGCCGCGAATCGCCGCGATCGGCCCGAAGGGCTCATCGTTGAAGACCGAGGCGTCCAGCGGCACGTCCGCCAGGATGGTGGGCGCGAAGAAGTTGCCCGCCGTCCCGACGCGCTCCCCGCCGGTGGCGATCTTGGCGCCGCGCTCTCGCGCCTCGGCGACGATCTTGGACATCGCGACGACGCGCCGCTCGTTCGCCAGGGGCCCGAGCGTCGTGCCTTCGGCGAGGCCGTCGCCGAGCTTGAGTCCCTGCGCGTGCTTGACCATCGCGGCGGTGAACTCGTCCTTCAGGCTGTTGTGGACCAGGAAGCGCGTCGGCGAGATGCAGACCTGTCCCGCGTTGCGGAACTTCGCGCCGCCGGCGGCCTTGACCGCCAGCGCGACATCGGCATCCTCCGCGACGATCACCGGCGCATGACCGCCCAGTTCCATCGTCACCCGCTTCATGTGGGCGCCGGCCAGCGCCGCCAGCTGCTTGCCCACCGGTGTCGATCCGGTGAAGGTGACCTTGCGGATGACCGGGTGGGGAATGAGGTAGCTGGAGATCTCAGCCGGATCGCCGAAGACGAGCCCGACCGTGCCGGGCGGCACGCCGGCGTCGACGAAGGTCTGGAGCAGCGCCGCTGGGGATGCCGGCGTTTCCTCGGGCGCCTTCACGAGGAAGGAGCATCCGGTGGCCAGGGCCGCGCCAAGCTTGCGCACGATCTGGTTGACCGGGAAGTTCCACGGCGTGAAGGCGGCCACCGGACCGACCGGTTCCTTCAGCACCAGCTGCTGCGCCGCCAGGTTGCGCGACGGCACGATGCGCCCATAGACGCGGCGGCCTTCGTCGGCGAACCACTCGATGATGTCGGCACCGGCGAGCACCTCGACCTTGGCCTCGGCCACCGGCTTGCCTTGCTCCTGGGTCAGCAGCCGGGCGATGTCGGGCGCGCGTTCGCGCAGCAGTGCGGCGGCGCGGCGCATGGTGGCGGCGCGCTCATGCGCGGACACCTGGCGCCAGGCCTCGAAGCCCTTGCGGGCAGCTTCGAGCGCGCGGTCCAGGTCGACCTGGCCGGCATGGGCGACCTTGCCGATGACGGCACCGGTGGCCGGGTTGCGCACGTCGATGGTCTTGCCGCCGGCCGCATCGACCCATTCGTTGGCGATCAGCAGGCGGACATCGGGATAGGAAGGCGTCGTCATGGCGGGTCCTCGTGGCATCGCCCACGCGGCCGAGGCGGACGCGACGGCGGCGGGCGGGGGTGAACGATGGCGGCCACTCTACCCGCTCCCGCCGCGCCGCTGGGCGAGGCGTGGGGAGTCCGACGCCGTGCCGGCCCATTGCACGCCATGCGCCCAAACGGGCGCCGGCGCGGGATCAATCAGGCCGCTTGAGCACCTTCACCGCCCTCGCCCGCTCCTGCAGCGCGGCTTCGATGCGCCCCATGTCCACGCGCTCGCTGAACTGCCGCTGCTGCGGCGTCAGCTCGGTCCGGCGCTTGACGACGATGGCCCGCGCCTCCGGCGAGAGCGCCGCATGGACGGCGTTGCTCGCCTGGCCCCAGCACCGGGCCTGCTCGAGCAGGCGCGGCGTCGGCAGCGTCGGCCCGACGCCCAGCAGCCCGGCGGTGGAGCTGAGGATCATCTGCCCCACGGCGGTGGCGACCTGGTCGCTGCGCAGCGACTCGGCGATGCAGAAGACGATCAGCGACTGCAGCCGGAACAGCTCCTCCCCGTTCGCCTGCGGCAGCCGCCGCACCGCGGCGTCGAGCCCGCTGGCGGTCGGCTGCATCTGGTCCAGCGTGCTGGCGTAGCGCTCGAAGCGGCGGCCGTCGATGTCGGCCACGTAGAGGTCCTTCTCCTGCAGCGTCAGCCGCACGCCGGGCGCGTTGCCGGTCTTGTCGTCGCCGGGCTTGAGCAGCACCTGGAATTGCCCGTGGCCGGGCCGGCAGATGCGATAGAAGCCGTTGTCGAAGCGGATCAGGTGGGTTTCCTCGGTGGTCGCGTCGCGCAGCGTCGCGATCTGCCGGGCCCAGTCCGCGTTGATTCGCAGCAGGTGCATGGGGTGTCTCCCTTTTCGAAGCAGCCCGCAGGCTAGCCGCGCCCCCGGGCGGAGCCAGTGACCAAAGTCCGGTGCCGCGCGACCGGGCCGGGCAAGCCGATTGCCCTGCGGGCGGCACCTGCGCTGATGAATGGATCGGGATGACGGTGTCGACCGGATGGCTATCGCGGCTTCTCGCGACATGGATGTTGGGCGTGTTGGCAGCGGCGTCGACGGCCTGGGCGCAGGAAGCGCCGAGCGCGCCCGTCGATCCCGACAAGGTGCTGGAGGCCGCGCGCAAGGACCTGGCCCAGCTGCAGCGGCAGCAGGACAAGGGGCTGGACGACGAGGCCGACCTGCAGGATTTGCGCAAGCAGGCGCTGTCGGTGCAGTCGCGCGCCGAGGAGGCGTCGGCGGCGCTGGAGCCGCGGCTGACCGACGCCCGCGCGCGGCTGGCCCAACTGGGCGACGCGCCGGCGGGCGCGAAGGAGCCGCCCGAGCTTGCCGCGCAGCGCGCGCAGCTGGCGCGGGAGATCGCCGACACCGACGCGCAGGTCAAGCTCGCCAAGCTCACCGCCGTGGAGGCCGGCCAGGCGATCGCCGGCGCCGAGCAGAACCGCCGGATGCAGCTGGGCGCGCGGCTGGGGGAGCGGGTGCCGTCCCCGCTGCAATCGGGTTTCTGGACCGGACTGGCCCGCGAGGGGCCGGGCGACCTGGCGCGGGTGCGCGCCTTCTGGCAGTCGCTGGCCGATCTCTGGCGCGCCGTGCCAGCCCGGGGCTGGCTGGTGCTGGCGGGCGCGGCGGCCCTGGTGCTGCTCGTCACCCACGCGCTGCTGCGCCTGATCGCCCACCTGTGCGCGACCCGCGTGCCGCCAGGGCGGTTGCGGCGCTCGCTTTACGCGGTGAGCCTGGTGACGCTGCGCACGCTGCGACCCGGCCTGATCGTCCACGGCCTGATGCTGACGCTGGGCGCCACGGAGCCGGTGGCGCCGGTGCTGGCCGGCTGGCTGGACACGGTCGAGGCCATCGTCTGGTTCGGCGGCTTCGTCGCGGGCCTGGGCGCCGCCGCGCTGATGCCGCGCAAGCCCTCGTGGCGCCTGCTGCCCGCGCCGGATGAGACGGCCGCGCGGCTGGCCTGGTTCCCGCACACGCTGGCCGCCGCGGCGATGCTGGGCTGGTTGACCTCGCGGACCGCGGCGACGCTGGAGATCAGCCTGGCCTGGACCGGCGCCGCGCATGCGCTGGCGGCGCTGACCTTCGTGGCGGTGCTGGCCCTGGCGGCCAGGCAGTTGCCGCGACGCGACGCGCCCGGGGACACGCCGGGAGACGAGCCCGGAAAGGCGGCTGGAAAGAGCGCTGGGAAGACAGCCGGATCGAAGGACGCCGATGGCGCGCCCCGGTCGGCCGAGCCCGCCATCCGCCCGCTCTGGTTATCCGTGCTGCGCGCCGGCGTGTGGCTGCTGCTGACCGCCGCGGTGCTGGCGCTGCTGCTGGGCTTCGTGTCGCTGGCCGTGTTCGCGATGAACCAGTTCGTCTGGGCGCTCATCGTGCTTGGCGGCGCCTACCTGGCGAGCGCGCTGGTCGACGACCTGTTCATGACGCTGCTGGCGCCCCTGCCCGCGGTGCCCAAGCCCGACGGCAAGCCCGCCGCGGCGCCCGACGAGGCCCCGGCGCCGCCGCGCACCCGCGAGCAGACCGCGCTGCTGCTCTCGGGCCTGTGCCGCATCGCGATCGCCTTCCTGGCGCTGCTGCTGCTCCTGGCGCCCTATGGCGAGGGCCCGCTGGACCTGGTGCGGCGGTCCGGCAAGGTGGCGGACGGCCTGGCGATCGGCGGCCTGACGCTGCGCCCGCTGGAACTGCTGCAGGGCCTGGCGGTGCTGCTGCTGGGCCTGGCCGCGGTGCGGGGGCTCAAGGGATGGCTGTCGACGCGCTACATGCCCACCACGCGGATGGACGCGGGCATGCGCTCGTCGGCGACGACGCTGTTCGGCTACATGGGCACGGTCCTGGCGATCGCCGCCTCGCTGACCGCGATGGAGTTCAGCCTGCAGAGCGTGGCCTGGGTGGCCAGCGCGCTGTCGGTGGGCATCGGCTTCGGCCTGCAGTCCATCGTGCAGAACTTCGTCTCCGGCCTGATCCTGCTGGCCGAGCGGCCGGTGAAGGTGGGCGACTGGGTCTCGCTTTCCGGCGTCGAGGGCGACATCCGCCGCATCAGCGTGCGCTCGACGGAGATCCAGATGGGCGACCGCTCGACGGTCATCGTGCCGAACTCGGAGTTCATCACCAAGATCGTGCGCAACGTCACCTACGGCGAGTCGCTCGGCATGGTGCAGTTCAAGCTGCCGATGCCGCTGGCCACCGACATCGACCGGGTGAAGGCGCTGGTGCTGGCCTCGTTCGAGGCGCATCCCGGCGTGCTGGCGACGCCGGCGCCCAACGTCCAGCTCGACGGCGTGGACGGGACGAGCCTGGTGCTCAACGCCTCGGGATTCGTGAACTCGCCGCGCGCCGCCTACGGCATCCGCAGCGACCTGCTCTTCGACGTGCTGGCCCGGCTGCGCGGCGAAGGCCTGCTGCCGGGCCAGCCCGCACCCGCGGCCTGAGGCGCCGCGGCGCCAAGGCGCCGCCCGCTGCTTCTTGCCCCCTCTCCCGCTTGCGGGAGAGGGTTGGGGTGAGGGCCCGCCCGATCAGAACCGGTGCTGGATCCCCAGCCCGACGCTGGACTGCGAATCAGCGAAGCCGTTGTCATCGCGCGAGACGCTGACCACGCCGCCATCGCCGGACTTGGCGGTCGAAGCCACCGCGTACAGGCTGGTGCGCTTGGACAGTTCGTACTTGGCGCGCAGCGCGAAGAGGCGCGGATCGTCGGTGCCGCTGGCGCCGCTGGAGATGTTCTGGAAGTAGACGGCCGGTGTCAGGCTGATCGCCGGCGTGGCCTGCCAGGTCGCGCCCAGCCAGGTCATCGTGCTCTTGGCGTTGGCGCCGCCGGTGGCGAATTCCTTCTTGTAGACGCGCTGCGCCAGGAACAGCTTGACCGGCTTCCAGTCATAAGACACGCCCCAGTGCAGCGCCTTCTCCTTGTCGTAGCGGCCGTTGGCCGCGATGGTGGCGCCATTGCGCTGGTCCACCACCAGCGCCGCCGCGAACGGTCCCGCCGTGTAGCCGCCCGCCAGCGAGAAGAAGCGCCCCGCCGAATCCGAACCGGCCACCTCGCCCAGCGCATACGTCGCGCCGAGCTTCACCGGCCCGAAGGTCCCCTGGTACTTGATCAGGTTGGACACGCCGGTGACCATGCCGTCCTTGCGCGGCAGCGTCGCGATCTGGCCGCCGGAGGTGGCCCAGGAGTAGAACGGCGCGTAGCCCATCGGGTCGAAGGGCAGCATGAAGTCGTAGGTCGTCGAGTACGAGCGGCCGACGATCACGCGCCCGAAGTCGCCGTCCAGCCCGACGTTGGCCTGGCGGCCCCAGAACGACGAGCCCGCCGCGCCGGTGTCCATGCCGACCTCGGCCTCGAGCTGGAACACGGCCTTGAGGCCGCCGCCCAGGTCCTCGCTGCCGCGCAGGCCCCAGCGCGAGGTGTTCATGCCGCCGGAGGTGACGCCGAAGCGGTGGTCGCCGGCCGCGTTCATGTGGTCGCGGTATTCCATCAGCACGTCGGCGATGCCGTAGACGGTGACGCTGCTCTGCGCGAAGGCGGCGGGCGCGGCGCACAGCGCCAGCAGGCCGGCGCACAGGGCGTTCAGTCGAAGGGTGCGGGTCGTTTTCAAGAGGTCTCCTCGTTGTCGTTGATGGGGATCGGGAAAGGCAAGGTGGCGGCGGGCGCTGGCTCGCTCAGCGCCGCAGGCCGAAACGGGTCGCGAGCTCGCCGTACTGGCGGTGCTGGCGGTCGATGAAGGCGCGCAGGGCCGGGCCCGTCAGCGCCAGCGGGAACAGCCCGTGTTGTGCGCGGAGTTCCTGGAAGGCCGGCGTGGCCATCAGCTGGTCGAAGCTGGCCGTCCAGGCCGCGACCGCGCCGTCCGAGACCTGCGGGCCGACGTAGAAGCCGCGGATCGCGGGCCAGACGATGTCCACGCCCTGCTCCCGCGCCGTCGGCACGCCGGCCAGCGGCCCGGGCAGGCGCTGCTCGGCCAGCACCGCCAGCACCCGGAAGGGGCCGCCGGGGGCGAGCTTGTCGAAGACCTCGGACGCGTCGCCCATGTAGACCTGCACGTGCCCGCCCTTGAGCGCGGCGCTGGCCTCGCCGCCGCCCTCGAAAGCGACGAAGCGCATGGACTTGTGATCGACCCCCGCCGCCCCGGCCACGAGGGCGGACTTCACCCAGTCCTGGCTGCCGATGGTGCCGCCGGCGGCGAAGCTGATGCGTCCCGGGTCGGCCTTGAGCGCGGCCAGCAGTTCCGGCAGCGTCTTCCAGGGCGCCTGGCGTCCCACCAGCACCACGCCGTAGTCGATGCCGACGGCGGCGACCCAGCGCACGTCGTCGATGCTGCGCTTGCCGAAACGGCCGTTGGAGAGGTTGAGCAGCGAGCCGCTGGAGAAGGCGACCAGCGTCTGCGGTTCCGCGGGACGGCGGGTGACGATCTGGTCGAAGGCGATCGCGCCGACGCCGCCCGGCAGGTAGGTGATGCGCATCGGCGTCTTCGTCAGCCCGGCCTGCTGGAACGCCGCCTGGGCGAGCTTGCAGCTCTGGTCGAAGCCGCCGCCGGGCTTGGCCGGGGCGATGCATTCCGGCGCGGCGTCGCCCACCGGCAACGCGGGCGGCGCGGCATGAGCCGCCGGCGCCATCAGGCCGGTCCCGGCCGCCAGGGCGGCGGCCATCAGCAGCGCGCCCGCCCAACGCCGGCCCGCCTGCAACATCGGGGTCGATCGCATCTTGTCTCCTGCGGTGATCTGGGTCGCCGTCGGCCGCCGGGCTCGCGGGAATCGCGAATCGCCGGCAGGCTCGCGCGGTCGCCCGCCACCTGCTTGCAGCGGACTCTAGGAAAGCGGCACTTTCAGCCGGCTTTCAGCGGTTCAGGAATTTCCGATGCCGGCGGCAGCGGAAGCCGCAGCGTCACGGTGGTCCCGCGCTCCAGGCCGTCGGCGTCCAGGCGCGCGGCGCTGACGTCCATGTCGCCCAGGTGCCGCCGGGCGATCGCCCGCACGATCGCCAGGCCCAGGCCCGAGCCGGGCAGGTCGACGTTGCTGCCGCGGAAGAAGCGCTCGCCGGCGCGCGGCCGCTCGTCGGCGGGAATGCCGGGGCCGTCGTCGACGACGCGGATCACCGCCATCGGGCCCGCGATGCCGACCTGCAGCGTCACCTGCCCGCCGCGCGGCGTGTAGCGCAGCGCGTTGTGCAGCAGGTTCAGCAGCGCCTCCCGCAACTGGCCTTCGTGGCCGAGCACGATGATGTCGGCCTGGCCGCAGTCGAAACCCAGGTCGATGCCCTGCTCGCGGGCCAGTGGCCAGGACTCGCGCGCGCAGCGGTCGGCCAGGCGATCCAGCGCCAGCGGCGCCATCACCACCGGCGCGGTGTCGGCGCGGGCCAGCGCCAGCATCTGGTTGGTGCGGCGCACCGTGTCGTCGATCTGGCCCTTGAGCGCTTCCAGCGCCTCGGCGATGCGCGCCGGATCGTGCTCGCGCCGCGCATACCCGACCATGGTCGCCAGCGTCGCCAGCGGCGTGCGCAGCTGGTGCGAGGCGTCGTCGACGAAGCGCCGGCGGCCGTCGATCAGCTCCCGCTGCCGGGCCAGGTGGTGGTTGATCGCGCGCACCAGCGGCGCCGCGTCGGCGGGCACCTGGGTTTCGTCGACCGGCGACAGGTCGTCGTCGGCCCGCGCCTCGACCTCGCGCCGCAGGCGGTCCAGCGGGCGCAGCGCCCAGCCGATCACCAGCGCCAGCGTGCCGGCGACGACGGACACCGTCAGCAGGTCGCGCCACATCGCCTGGATCAGCAGCGCGCGGGAGAACGCATTGCGCGAGTTCGTGCTCTCCGCCACCTGGATGATCATGCGGCGGCCGGGCCGCTCCGGATCGAGCTCGCGCGCCCAGGCGCCGACGCGCACCGGCTCGCCGAAGTATTCGGCGTCGATGAAGCGCGGCACGCCGGTCTTGAGCGGCTGCGCCGGCAACGGCAGTCCGGCGTTGCCGATCTCGACCAGGCCGTCCTCGGTGCTGACGCGGAAATACACCTGGCCGCTGGCGGTCAGCTCGAAGAACTCCAGCAGGCGATACGGCATTTCCACCGACAAGCCGCCGGTCTCGGTCGACACGTTGCTTTCGATCGCCTTGATCGCGCCGAGCAGCGAGCGGTCGTAGGCTGAGTTCGCGGCCTGCAGCGCGGTGCCCCAGGTCAGCGCCAGCTCGACGCCGACGGCGGCCAGCATGACGGGCAGCACCAGCGCCAGCAGCGTGCGCCGGACGCTGAAGCGGTGCCAGCGGGCCGGCAGCGACGGCAGCAGCGGCATCAGGCGGGCGAGCCGGCGCGCGCCCGACGCCGGCGCCGTCATGAGGCTTCCAGCACGTAGCCCAGGCCGCGCAGCGTGGTGATGCGCACCTTGCCGGATTCGATCCGGCGGCGCAGCCGGTGCACGAGCACCTCGACGGCCTCGGGCCGCACGTCCTGCTCGTCGGAGAACAGGCGCTCGAGGATCTCCTGCTTGGACATCGGTTCGCCGCTGTGCTGGATCAGCGTGCGCAGCACCGCGTGCTCGCGGGGGGACAGCGGCAGCGGTTCGCGGTCCAGCGTGAACAGCTTGGAGGCGGCGTCGTAGACCAGCGGCCCGCAGGCGAAGCGCGGCTGGTCGCGCCCGCGCGAGCGGCGGATCAGCGCGACCAGGCGGGCCTCGAGCTCCTGGATCTCGAAGGGCTTGGCGAGGAAGTCGTCGGCGCCTTCATGCAGCGTGCTGACGCGCTCCATCAGCGAGTCGCGCGCGGTCAGCACCAGCACCGGCACGCGGGAGTCGGCGTCGCGCAGGCGGGCCAGGACTTCGTGGCCGCCCAGTCCCGGCAGGCCGAGGTCCAGGATCATCGCGTCGTAGCGGGTCGCGCCGAGCTGGCCCAGCACGAGCCGCCCGTCGTCGACCCAGTCGACGACGAAATCGTTCTGCCCGAGCGCCTTCACCAGCCAGTCGGCCAGGGGCTTCTCGTCTTCGACCAGGAGGATCCGCATGGCGCGCGATGCTAGCGCGCGGACATGCGGTGCCGGCTAGTGTCTTTCCACATGCCGGCGGCGCCGGGCCGGCGCCCGGTCGTCAGCCGCCTTCCGGCGATGAACCGTCCGATGGATCGGGCGCATCGAACACGCCCTTCCGGTAGGCGATGTAGTAGACGGTCAGGAAGAAGGCGAGGAAGAACACGAAGGCCGCGGCGCAATTGAGGAGGAATTCAGTCCACATGGAAACCCCTGATCAGCAAGTAGTAGTGCCCGAAGACGTTCAACACCACGAGCGCCCAGGCGCCTGCGCCACTCGCGATGCGCCAGAAGCTGGGCCGTCGAGCCTGGCGCGCGTGGACAAGCAGCGGCTCGCACCATTGGACGATCACGATCCAGATCACCAGCGAGACGAAAACCAGCGAGGGGGCCAATGACGGCAGGAATGCCCTCACCGCTTCGTTCGGGATGTTGCAGAGGATCTCCGGCCAGGTGATCGCCACCGCGCCGTCGAAGGCGAGCAGGAGCAATGCCCAGTCGGCGCCGGACGTCTTCAGGCAGGCCGGACCACGAATCGCAAGATTGAGGATCCAGCTGGAGCTGGGTGGCAACACGCCCGCCAGCCAGAACGCCAACATTTCCGGAGTCATCGCCGCCACACGCGTTGTCGAAGATGCCGATGCTAGGGCGCGGGAGCGGGAGGCGTTTCGAGGGATCCGCGTGTTTTGCGCGGTTCCAGTGGTCCGAACCCCTTACGAAAGTCGGCCAGGCTCGAATTGAAACCGAAGGAGGTCAGCCGTCGCCGGTCGGGGCGCTGCCCGACCGGTCGACGGCTGACTGATGGGGAAATGAATCGAGGCCGATGAGCCTGCGCTCAGGCGAGGTCGCCGCGCGCGGCGTCGATCGTGGCGATCGCCTCGACGGTGTCGCCGTGGCGCACCAGCCAGCTGACCTTCTCCAGCTGGCGCAGTTCAGGGGCGCTGACCGGCAGGCGCTGCGCCATCAACTGGCGGCGGGCGTCGCGCAGCAGGTGCATCGCGTTGTCCTGGTGGTCGCAGTAGAGCTCGACCTGCACCGCGCGCAGTTGCTGCTGGACCATCGCACGTCGCTCCGATCGGCGCGCCATGTCGTCGGGATCGGTCGCGGCCTGGGCCGACGCCGCCGCGAAGGCGGCCACCATGGCGAGGATCGGGGTGGACTTGCTCATGTGCTTCTCCTGCGGTCCGGCGGGCTCCGCGCCGGTGGCGTCTTCTGCAAGGCGTCGCCGTGGGCCGCGGAGCGGGTCGGGCCGATTGCGTCAAACAACGTGTTGCCCTGGGACGTAAGGTGCGCCGGCCGGGTTAGGGAATGCTTAAGAAAACCCGCGATCACGCAAGTCGGCGCAACGACTTGGCGTTGGACGCACCCGCCTTCACGCCATCTCCACGTCGCCGTCACGCGCGGTCACGCGAGGTCACCGACGCCGGTTTGTATGCCACTGTGTCCAGTGCCCGCCGCGACACGCGCCGCGCCAATTCGCCGCGGCGGTCACACACCGGCGATACATCGCCCCGATGCAATGCGGACCACGCAGCAGACGACGCTGCCTTCAAGCCTTCAAAGGAGTCCGCCATGTCCACGACCACCGATCACGTCCAGGTTCTCTACACCGCCCACACCCGCACCACCGGCGGCCGCGAGGGCCGCGGCCAGTCCGACGACGGCCGCCTCGACGTGCAGCTCGGCACGCCTGGATCGTCGCGCCCCGGCACCAACCCGGAACAGCTGTTCGGCGTCGGCTGGTCCGCCTGCTTCATCGGCGCGATGGGCCTGGCCGCCCAGGCGATGGGCGTGCGCCTGCCCGCGGAGACCGACGTCGAAGCCATCGTCGACCTCAACCGCGGCGCCGACGGCTACTTCCTGAGCGGCCGGCTGCGCATCCACGTGCCCGGCCTGCCGCGCAACCAGGCCTACGACCTGATCAAGCGCGCCCACGAAACCTGCCCCTACTCCAAGATGACGCGCGGCAACATGAACGTCGGCCTGGAACTGGTCTGAGCGCGACGCCCGGAAGCCCGCCATGAAGCGCCTGGTCCTCGCCCTGCTCTTCCTGCTCGGCGGCATGGCCCACGAGGTCCGACATCCGCTGCAGTGCACCGCCATCACCAGCGGCGGCGGCACGCGCAGGCGCCCCACCGGCGGCTCCTGAGCCGCCTCGCCCCGGGCCGTCGGCGCGCCACCCCGGCGCCGGTCCGGGGCGGGCCGCCGGTCCACCGCTCGGCGCTCGGCGCGTGGCGCGTGGCGCGTGGCGCTCGGTATAGTGCCCGGCACCCCCACCAGTCACGAGCGCCCCGGCCATGAGCCACGCCTCCTCCGGCCTGTCGATCCAGGCCTTCCACGATCCCCAGACCGGCACCGTCAGCTACGTGCTGACGGATCCCGCGACCCGGCAGGCCGCCATCGTCGACCCGGTGCTGGATTTCGACCTCAAGTCCGGCCGCACCGCCACCACGCAGGCCGATCGCCTGCTGGCGCATGTCGCCGAAGCCGGCCTCACCGTGCAGTGGATCCTCGAGACCCACGCCCATGCCGATCACCTCTCCGCCGCTCGCCATCTGCAGGCGCGGGTCGGCGGCCGCATCGCCATCGGCGAGCACATCCGCGAGGTGCAGGCAGTCTTCCGCAAGCTCTACAACCTGGAGCGCGACTTCCTGCCCGACGGCCGCCAGTTCGACCACCTGTTCCGCGACGGCGAGACCTTCCGCATCGGCGGCCTCGAGGCCGAGGCGATCAGCGTCCCGGGCCACACGCCGGCCTGCGTCGCCTATCGCATCGGGGACGCCGTCTTCGTCGGCGACACGCTGTTCATGCCGGACGTCGGCACCGCGCGCGCCGATTTCCCCGGCGGCGATGCGGCGACGCTGTACCGCTCGATCCAGCGGCTGCTGGCGCTACCGCCGGCGACGCGGCTGTTCGTCTGCCACGACTATCCGCCCGAGGGCCGCGCGCCGGCCTGGGAAACCACGGTGGCGGAGCAGCGCCGCGCCAACCTGCATGTCCATGACGGCGTGAGCGAGGCGGCCTTCGTCGCGCTGCGCCAGGGCCGCGACGCGCGGCTCGAGGTGCCGACGCTGATCCTGCCGTCGATCCAGGTCAACATCCGCGCCGGCCACCTGCCGCCAGCCGAGGACAACGGCGTGCGCTACCTGAAGATTCCGCTGGACACGCTCGGCCGGCAGTGAGCCGGCAGTGAGCCGACTTTGAAGGGTCAGTGCCCCCCGCCCGGCGTGGCCTCGGCCTGACCGTCGTGCCCCGTCCGGATCGGGAACGGCGCGAACCAGGCCAGCACGATCGGCGGGATCGAGAACACCAGCACCCAGCCGAAGAAGCTCGCGTAGTGCTGGCCGACCCCGGCGAACAGCCAGCCGCTGACGCTGCCGGTGGCCCACTTGGTCATCGCCATCACGCCGGTGGCCATCGCGTAGTGGGTCATCTTGAAGGGCCCCGGCGCGATCTGCTGCATCATGTACAGCATGTGGCCGACGGAGCCCATGCCGAAGCCGAACTTCTCGATCGCGACCACGGCGCCGATCCACCACAGGTCGGTCGGCATCGCGTGGCTCAGGTAGTAATAGGTCAGGTGCGGCAGGTTGAGCGAGATCGCCAGCAGCAGGAAGGACCGCCGCAGCGTCATCTTCGCGGCGATGAAACCGCCCAGGAAGGCGCCCGCGATGAAGGCCACCGTCCCCGCCGTGCCGTAGATGTGCCCCAGCGCGCCGTTGTCCAGGCCGAGGCCGCCGGCGCTGCGCGGATCGAGCAGGAACAGCGGGCCGAACTTCTCGATGAAGCCCTCGCCGAAGCGGTAGAAGAACACCACCGCCAGCATCATCCAGATCGACGGCTTCTGGAACAGCGTGGCCCAGGACTGCCGCAGCGACAGCATCGCGGTGGCCAGGTCCTGGCCGTGAACCGCGGCCGGCGCGCCCGGCGGCAGCACCCGCAGGTGCCACAGCCCGAAGCCGCCCATCATCGCCGCCGCCCCCAGCATCACGGCCATCCAGCACTGCACCCAGGTCCAGTGCAGCGACGCGTGCAGCCAGCCGGTCAGCGACACCAGCAGCCCCGAGGCCACCACCGCGCCCAGGTTCCAGCACATGCCCTGCAGGCCGGCGTAACTGGCCTGCTCGCGGGGCGGCATGGTGGTCATGAACACGCCGTCGGCCACGATGTCCTGCGTCGCGGAGGCGAAACCGGTGATCCAGAAGAAGGCCAGCGAAGCGCGGAAGAAGCCGTCCAGCGGCAGGCAGAACGCGACCGCGCCCAGCGACGCCATCATCAGGAACTGCATCGTGATCACCCACCAGCGCTTGGTCCGGTAGGGTTCCAGCAGGGGCGACCACAGCGGCTTGAGCACCCAGGGCAGGTACATCTGCGAGGTGTAGAGCGCGATGTCCTCGTTGGACACGCCCAGGTTCTTGTAGAGGATCGCCGCCACCGCGCCGACCAGCACGTTCGGCAGTCCCATCGCCAGATAGAGCGACGGCACCCAGCTCAGCGGATGGCGGGCCGGCCGCGCGGGGGCGGCCGCGCCCGGATCGCCGTCCGGCAGCGCCTGCGCCGCCGCCTGGGCCGGCCCGGACGGCGTGCCGCCCCCGGTGACCCGGGAAAGATCTGCGCTCATCGACTTGTCTCCTTCTTGTGGGCGCGGAGCATACGACACCATGACAACGTTGTCAGCCCAGGGGAAGCGAGCATGCCGGGCCTGCGCCCGGCCCTGGGCAGGGTGTCCCCGCCGCCGATTACCTAAGTCACCACGCCCAACCGCCCCCACTGGCTATCCTTTCCTCCGGTCAAGAAGGACAGCCAAGATGCTCACGCCTCGTTCGGGACACCACGGATACATGCGCGCCGCTCGCCGGGGCGCCACGGGAATGCTGCTGGCGCTGGGCGCGCTCGGCCTGCTGGGGGGCTGCTCGTCGATCGACAAGCTCAATCCCTTCTCCAGCTCGCCCAAGCCCACCGAGGTGCGCGGCAGCATCCAAGCGTCGCCGCAGCTCAACCCGAGCGTCAACAAGCGCCCCTCCCCGCTGCTGGTGCGGGTGTATGAGCTGAAGTCGACCAACGCCTTCAATGCTGCCGATTTCATCAGCCTGTACCAGAAGGACCAGGCCGAGCTTGGCACCGAGATGGTCGCCCGCGAGGAAATGACCCTCCAGCCTGGCGAATCCCGGACCATCAACAAGAAGACGCTGTCGCCGGAGACCCGCTTCATCGCCGTCTTCGGCGCCTACCGCGACCTGGAGCATGCGCGCTGGCGCGCGGTGGTGCCGGTGATGGTCGGCAAGAAGCAGGACGTCCTCATCCAGGCCGACGAGCTGTCGGTCAGCGCCTCGGTCAAGCAGCCGTGAGCTGGCACAGCAAGGTCATCTGGTCGCAGGGCATGTTCCTGCTGCCCCACCATTTCCAGCAGGAAACCCGATATCTGGAGCACCTGGTCGACAGCCGCGCCCGCGCGCTGGCGCCGCATGGCTGGGGCTTCACCGAACTGGTGCTGGACGAGGCGCTGCTGAGCGTCGGCCGGCTGGGCATCGTGCGCGCCAGCGGCATCCTGCCCGACGGCACGCCCTTCCAGATCCCGCAGGCGGACGCCGCGATGGCGCCGCTGGAGGTGCCCGCCGACCTCAAGGGCGACATGATCGTGCTGGCCGCGCCGATCGCGCGCCCGGGCACCGACCAGGTGGCCTTCAACGGCCACGATGCCGGTGAGCTGCACCGCTACCACGTCGTCGACCAGGACCTGCGCGACCAGACCAGCGCCGGCGACGAGCCCGAGCCGGTCCAGACCGGCGCGCTCACGCTGCGGCTGCTGCCGGCGCGCGAGCTCAACGATGCCTATGCCGCGCTGGGCGTGGCCCGCGTGGCCGAGCGCCGCGCCGACCAGCAGCTGGTGCTGGACCGCAGCTACATCCCGCCGCAGACCCGCATCGACGCCAGCGGCCACCTGTCCGCGATGGCCTCGCTGCTGCACGGGCTGGTGCGCCAGCGCGCGCAGCTGCTGTCCTCGCGCATGGGGCAGCTGGGCAACGGCGTGTCCGAGCTGGCCGACTTCCTGATGCTGCAGGCGCTGAACCGCGCCGACCCGCTGTTCCGCCAGCATGCCGAGTCGCCGCATGTCCATCCGGAGCTGCTGCACCGCGACTGCCTGCAGCTGGCCGGCGATCTGGCCACCTTCGTGAGCGACACCCGCCTGGCGCCCGAATATCCGCTGTACCGCCACGACGACCTGCGCGGCAGTTTCGCGCCGCTGCTGGAGGACCTGCGCCGCATGCTCAGCGTGGTGCTGGAGCGCAACGCGCTGCAGATCGACCTGACCGAGCGCACCCATGGCGTGCGCACCGCCGTCGTGCCCGACGCCGACCTGCTGCGCAGCGCCAGCTTCGTCATCGCGGTCAACGCGCAGGTCTCGGCCGAGCAGCTGCGCCAGCGCTTCCCGGCGCAATCCAAGCTGGGCCCGGTGGACCGCATCCGCGACCTGGTCAACCTGCAGCTGCCCGGCATCGGCCTGCGCGCGCTGCCGGTGGCGCCGCGCCAGTTGCCGTTCCATGCGGGCTTCCATTATTTCGAGCTGGACCGCGGCGGCGAACTGTGGAAACAGCTCGAGCGCAGCGGCAGCCTGGCGCTGCACGTGGCCGGCGACTTCCCCGGACTGGAGCTTGAGCTCTGGGCCATCCGGCAATAGCCGCCCCGCGCGGCGGCATGCCGGGCCTGGTCCCCGCTCCTCAGCCCTTCCATCGACAAGACAAGCAACCTCCGGGAGCCGGCATGGACCCCTCCGCGCTCAACGATCCGTTCGCAGGCTTCGACGATCAGCGCACCTTCATCAAGCCCCGCCCCGGCGGTGCGCAGGCGCCGCGTGGCGCCTCGCCCGCGCCGGACTCGGTCCAGCCCGACGCCGCCCCGCCGGCCGCCGGGCTCAACCCGCTGCTGACGCTGGCCAACCCGCTGCTGCTGCTGGTGCCGCAGCTGCGCACGACGCGCCGCGTCGACGACGTGGCCGCGCTGCGCAACAACCTGGCCCAGGGTATCCGCGACTTTGCCGCGCGCGCCGCCGCCGCGGGCATCCCTCCCGAGCGGGTCATGGCCACCCGCTACGTGCTCTGCACGATGATCGACGAGGCCTGTGCCGACACCCCCTGGGGCGGCTCCGGCGTCTGGGCGCGGCACAGCCTGCTGTCGATGTTCCACAACGAGACCTGGGGCGGCGAGAAGGTCTTCCAGCTGATGGCCCGCCTGGCCGAGAAGCCCGATGCCAACCGCGACCTGCTCGAGCTGATCTACGCCGCGCTGACGTTGGGCTTCGCCGGCCGCTACCGCGTCATCGACAACGGCCCCGCGCAGCTGGAGGCGGTGCGTGACCGCCTGGCGCAGATCCTGAAGCAGCAGCGCGGCGACTATCCCGCCGCGCTGGCGCAGCACTGGCAGGTCGAGCCGACCGTGCAGCGCCGCCACATCGGCTGGCTGCCGCTGGCGGCGACCGCGGCGCTGACGGCGCTGCTGCTGGTGGGCGTGTACCTGACGCTGACGCTCTCGCTGGCGGATCGCTCCGATCCGGTGTTCGGCCAGATCCAGTCGCTGCGGCTCTCGCCGCCAGTGGTCGCGCCACCGCCGCCGCCGGCCAAGCCGCGCCTGGCGCAGTTCCTGCAGTCCGACATCAAGGCCGGCCTGGTCGCGGTGCGCGACGAGGTCGACCGCAGCGTGGTCACGATCCGCGGCGACGGCCTGTTCGCGCCGGCCAGCGCGACCATCGTCCCGGAGCGCGAAGCGCTGATGGGCCGCATCGCCGACGCGCTGACGCAGGTCCAGGGCACGGTGCTGGTGACCGGCCACAGCGACAACACGCCGATCCGCACCGCCCGTTTCCCGTCCAACTGGCACCTGTCCGAGGAACGCGCCAACACCGTGCGCGAGCTGCTGATCGCGCGCCGCGTCGCCCCCGAGCGCATCCGCGCCGAGGGCCGCGCCGAGGCCGAGCCGGTGGCGCCGAACGACACCCCGACCAACCGCGCGCTGAACCGGCGCGTCGAGGTCAGTCTGATGATCAATGGCCGCGCGCCCGACGCGCCGGCGCGCGGAGCTTCGCGATGAAACGCGTCCTGGGATGGATCTTCAACCGCTGGGTGCTGCTGGCGGTGCTGGTGCTGGCGGTCGCGCTGCTGATCTGGATCGTCGGCCCGCTGATCGCCGTCGGCGAGGCGCGTCCGCTGGACACCGCGCGCTCGCGCTGGATCACCATCGGCGTGCTGGTGCTGGTGGTGGCGCTGTGCATCGCCTGGAGCCGCTGGCGCGCCAAGCGCGGCAACACGGCGGTCGTCAACCAGCTGCTCCAGCAACCGGCCGCCGACACGACCGAGCGCGAGAGCGCCGACATGCTGGCCGTGCGCGAGCGCTTCCGCCAGGCGCTGCAGCTGCTGCAGCGCTCGCGCTTCGGCGCCGAGGGCTCGGCCGGCTTCGGCGCGAAGCTGCGCTCGCGCTTCGGCGGACGTTATCTCTATGAGCTGCCCTGGTACCTGATCATCGGCGCGCCGGGGTCCGGCAAGACGACCGCGCTGCGCCACAGCGGGCTGAACTTCCCGCTGGCCGACCAGATGGGCGACCACGCGATCCGCGGCGTCGGCGGCACGCGCCATTGCGACTGGTGGTTCACCGACCGCGCGGTGCTGATCGACACCGCCGGCCGCTTCACCACGCAGGACAGCGACCCGACCAACGACAAGGCGACCTGGAGCGGCTTCCTGCAGATGCTGCGGCGCTCGCGCCCGCGCCAGCCGATCAACGGCGCGCTGGTGACGGTCTCGGTGACCGACCTGCTGTCGCGCAGCCCGGCCGAGCGCGCCCAGCATGCCGCCACCGTGCGGGCCCGGGTGCAGGAGCTGCAGAAGGACCTGGACATCCGCTTCCCGGTCTACCTGCTGGTCACCAAGGCCGACCTGCTGTCCGGCTTCATGGACTACTTCGCCACGGTGGACAAGGACCAGCGCGCCGCGCCCTGGGGCTTCACCTTCCCGCGCAGCAGCGCCTCGCCGCTGGCGGGTTTCGGTGCCGAGTTCGACGCCCTCGAGCAGCGCCTGCAGGACGGCCTGATCGATCGCCTGCAGGCCGAGCGCGACCCGCAGCGCCGCGCCCGCATCTACGGCTTCCCGGCCCAGTTCGCGAGCCTGCGCGCGCTGCTGGCCGAGTATGCCGAGGGCGTCTTCGCGCCCTCGCCCTACGAGGCGCAGCCGCAGCTGCGCGGCATCTACTTCGTCAGCGGCACGCAGGAAGGCACACCGATCGACCGCGTGCTGGGCTCGGTGGCGCGCAGCTACCAGATCGAGCATGCGGTGCTCGCGCCCAACCAGGCCAGCGGCCGCAGCTACTTCCTGAACCGCCTGCTGGGCGAGGTCGTCTTCGCCGAGGCCGGCCTGGGCGGCACGCACCGCGGCTGGGAGCGGCGCCGCAATGCGCTGGCGCTGGCCGGCTACGCGGCCGTCGCGGTCGTCGGCGTGGGCCTGCTGACCGCCTGGACGATCAGCTACTTCAACAACCGCAAGTACCTGCAGGAGACCAGCGCCCGCGCCGAGCAGGTCCGCGAGCTGCTGCAGGCCACGCCCAACCGCGCCTCGGCCGACCTGCTGCCGATCCTGCCGGCGCTGCAGGCCACGCGCGCGCTGGCGGCGGTCGAGGACGAGGTGCCGCTGTCCATGCGCATGGGCCTGTTCCAGGGCCGCAAGATCGACAGCGCGGCGCGCGCCGCCTACCAGCGCATGCTGGGCGACGCGGTGCTGCCGCGGCTGGTGCTGCGCATCGAGGAGCAACTGCGCCAGGGCGCCGCGACGCCGGTCACGCTGTACGAGGCGCTCAAGGCCTACGTGATGCTGCACGACCCGCAGCACTTCGACGCGCAGGCGCTCAAGCAGCACATTGAGGGCGACTGGGAAAGCACCCGCCGCGAGTTGACGCCTGACCAGCGCGCGGCGCTCGGCGCCCACCTGGATGCCTTGCTGTCGCAGGGGGGCATCGCCTCGCCGCTGCCGGAGGATGCGTCGCTGCTGACGGCGGTGCGCACGCAGCTGGCGACGCAGCCGCTGCCGCAGCGCATCTACAACCGGCTGCGCGCGCAGGGCCTGGGCACCGAGTACCCCGACTTCACCGTCGCGCGGGCCGGCGGCCACAACGCGCCGTTGCTGTTCACCCGCGCCAACGGCGCGCCGCTGACGCAGGGCGTGCCGGGCTTCTTCACCCGCGACGCCTACCTGCGCGGTTTCCAGCCGCGCGTCGGCCAGGTGACCGACGAGCTGGCCGCCGAGGAGCCCTGGGTGCTGGGCGTGGCCGCCGCGCCCAAGGATGCGCAGGCCATGGTGCGCGCCAACGCGCCGCTGGTGGACGACGTGCGCCGGCTCTACCTGAACGACTACGCCGCGGCCTGGGAGGCCTTCCTCAACAGCGTCAAGCTGCTGCCGATGGCGACGGTGCCGCAGTCGGTGGAGCGCTCGCGCATGCTGTCCGCGCCGGACAGCCCGCTGGGCCCGTTCCTGCGCGCGGCCTCGCGCGAGACCACGCTGGCCCAGCCGGGCAACGCGATCGAGAACGCCGAGCGCCGCGCCGCCGACCTGGTGCAGCAGACGCGCGAGCGCGTCGCCGGCATGTTCTCCGGCAAGCCCGGCCAGCCCGCGCAAGCCGATCCGAACGCGCCGCGCATCGAGAGCATCGTCGACGACCGCTTCGTCGGCCTGCGCAGCATGGTCACCGCGCCGCCGGGCGGCGGCAAGGCGCCACTGGACGAGACGGTGGGCCTGATCGCCGAGGCCAACATCATGCTGACCGCGGCCGATTCGGCGCTCAAGGGCGGCAGCGCGCCGCCGCCCTCGCCGGTGCCCACGCGGCTGAAGGCCGCCGCCGCGATGAGCCCCGAGCCGCTGCGCACGATGCTGGACGACCTGGGCAGCAGCAGCGCCCGCGTGTCGCAGGGCGCGATGCGCCAGAACCTGGGCATGGAGGTGCGCTCGCAGGTCGGCGAGTTCTGCAACCAGGCCGTGGCCGGTCGTTATCCGCTGGACCGCAATTCCTCGCGCGACGCGACCCAGGCCGACTTCGCGATGCTGTTCGCGCCGGGCGGCAAGATCGACCAGCTCTTCCAGCAGAAGCTCGCGCCCTACGTCGACACGACGACGCGGCCGTGGAAGTTCCGCGCGGTCGAGGGCACGCCGCTGGGCGCGGACAGCGGCACGCTGCCGCAGTTCCAGCGCGCGCAGGCGATCAAGGAGACCTTCTTCCCGGGCAGCAACACGCCGTCGCTGCGGCTGGACTTCAAGCCGATCGAGATGGACACCTCGATCCAGCAGTTCATCCTGGACGTGGACGGCCAGATCGTGCGCTACAGCCACGGCCCGCAGATCCCGACCTCGGTGCAGTGGCCGGGGCCGCGCGGCAGCTCGCAGGTGCGGGTGCAGCTGAGCCCGGCCAGCACGAGCGGCTCGTCCGGCATGGTCAACGACGGCCCGTGGGCGCTGTTCCGCCTGTTCGACCGGGTCAAGATCGAGAAGACCGCCGCGCCCGAGCGATTCAAGGCCACCTTCGAGATCGAGGGCCGCAAGGCGGTCTTCGAGGTCACCGCCAGCAGCGTCCGCAACCCGTTCCGGCTGCCGGAGCTCAACGAGTTCCGCTGCCCCGGCGGGCTGTGAGGCGCACCAGGAGAGACCGACGATGAGCGCGTTGCCCGAAGCCCTGAACACGTCCGGCGACACCGTGCCGGGCTGGTACGGCAAGGTCGCCGCCCTGGGCGACTTCGCCCAGCGGCGGTTGCCGCAGCACTGCGTGCGCCACTGCGACGCCTGGCTGTCCGGGATGATGCAGGACCTGCCCAAGGTGCTGGGCGCCCGCTGGCTCGACACCTACCTGACGGCGCCGGTGCTGCGCTTCGCGTGGGCGCCGGGCGTGGTCGACATGAAGTGGTGGTTCGGCGTGCTGATGGCCAGCTGCGACAACGTGGGCCGCTATTTCCCGCTGGTGATCGCGCAGCCGCGCACGCAGCCGCCGATCGACCGCGCCGGGCTGGATCACCTGGACCGCTGGTACACGGTGCTGGCCAACGCGGCGATGCGCACGCTGGACGACACCGCCACGGTGGACTCGCTGGAGGCGGCGCTCGCGGCCGCCCCGCCCTGGCCGGCGAGCCACGCGGCGACGCTGCCCGCGCCGGAGAACGCGGTGCAGTGGGTCACCTACACCGCGCCGGCGAGCCTGCTCACCTCGGCGATGCCGATGCTGGCGGCCGGAGAGCTCATGGAGCGCCTGGCCGGCTGCACCGTGTGGTCGCCCAACCCCGAGCCCGGCCAGCAGATCGACATGCGCTGGGGGCCCGGCCTGCCCTACGTGGAAGCGTTCGCGGCGCTGCTGACGAAGAAGACCGGCTGATCAGGGTTTTCCCTGAATCGCGCGGCTCTTGAAGCGCGAGGCCCCAGTTCCTAAATCTGTGTCGACCCGCCATCCACCGATTCGGACGAGGAACTGAATCATGGCCAAGCCGCTCTCCGACATCCCCTCCCAGGCGCCGACCCGGCGCCCCGCGCGCCCGCTGCGCTCGACGCGGCTCGTGATGAGCCCGCCGCATCTCCAGGCCTACCTACTCGCGCGCGAGACGCTGCGACGCCTGAAGTGTTCATCGCGCCCGTGCTTCGCGCGCGAGCTCTCCCCCGCCGCCACGGCAACCACGACCACGACCACGACCAAGGCCGCGTCCCGCCCCGACGGGCGATAGCGCCCGCCTTGCCGCGACGGCGCGAGCCCGCCGAGTCAGAGCCTCGGGCCGACCTCCGGCCGAGCCTGGCGGCGCGTATCCAGTCGTCCGCACCACCGGTTCATCACGGGACGGCGTCTGCGCCATCCCTTCATCGCTCCATCGATTCATCGACCAGAAAGGAGGTCTCTCATGTTCGATACCGTGTTCCACCGCCCTCAAGGCCTGCTGGAGCAGCTCACCCAGCTGCAGCAGGCGCTGTCGCGTTCGCGTGCGCCGGACGGCCTGGCGGACAGCATCCGCTCGGCGACGGCGGGCGCCTTCCCGCCGATCAATGTGGGCCGCACCGAGCGCTCCATCGAGGTCTACGCCTTCGCCGCCGGCCTGGACGCGCAAGCCATCGACGTGACCGTCGAGCGCGGCGTGCTGCGCATCTCCGGCGAGCGCAAGCCCACCGCGCGCGACTCGTCCGACGGCGTGCAGCTCTACGCCGCGGAGCGCTGGCACGGCCGCTTCACCCGCGCCGTGGCGCTGCCCGACGATGCCGACACCGGCAGCGTGGACGCGCATTACAGCGACGGCGTGCTGCGCGTCACGGTGGGATTGCGCGAAGCCGCCCGTCCGCAGCGCATCAACGTCCAGTGAACGACGACCTCACAAAGAAAGGAGCTGTCATGTCCACCCACACCCAACTGACCCGCGCCGATGGCGCCCGCGCGGAACTGGCCTCGACCGGGCAGAACGCGCCGGCCGGCAAGCCGGTCTCCGGTCCCCGCGCGGTCGCGGAACCCGCGGTCGAGATCTTCGAGGACGCCGGCGGCATCACGCTGCTGGCCGACATGCCGGGCGTGCCGCGGGAGGCGCTCGACGTCCGGCTCGACGGCGAGACGCTGGTGATCGAAGGCGAGGCCGCGGTCAGCGCGCCGGACGGCATGCGCCCGCTGTGGGCCGAAGTGAGCGTGCCGCGTTTCCGCCGCGCCTTCACCTTGAGCCGCGAGCTCGACATGGGCCGCATCGAGGCCGGCATGAAGGACGGCGTGCTGACGCTGCGGATCCCCAAGCAGGCGCATGCACAGCCGCGGCGCATCGCCGTGTCCACGGGCTGAAGGCGCGACGCGCTCACCGCGCGGACGGGGCGTGCCCGGGCGCATGGGCGCCGGCCCCGTGCGCGCCCGTCGGATCGGGGATCTGATAGACCTGTCCACGGCGCCAGGCGTCCGCGCCGGCGTCAACGGGCGGCGCGGGAATGGAGCCGCGCTGCTCGCGCTTGCGCGCGCTGACGACGCCGAATCGCTGGTCGCGCGCGGCCACCATGGCCGCGTCCGCCTGGCCGTCCGCGGTGAAGCCCATCATCAGCTGCGGCACGCCCAAGGGCAGCGACTTGCCCTCATCGGTGTGCCAGGTGTGCCAGGTCTTCCCGTAGGTGCCGACCAGCCGTTCCATCAGCTGCCGCTCGGCCGCCTCGGGAATCCCGGGCGCGATCAGCTGGCCGGACTTCACCTCATGCACATGGCTGTGCCACAGGCGCTTCTCCGCCGCCGGCAAGGCCGCGAACTGCCGGCCGCTGATGATGTATTCCACGCCCATCAGCTTCGCGTCCTTGACGTTGCCGTCGTAGATGACGCATTGGATGAGTTCCTCGTTGAGGACGGCGCAGTAGTGATGCGCCTCCATCTGCGCCGTGGGCCGCCCGTTGTAGAAGTGGAAGCCATCGAGATAGGCGTTGAGCGCCTCGATCGGCGGCTTGTCCTGCAGGACGGCGGCGCCCGCTTCGAGGACCTTTGTGGTGGGCTGCGCCGGCGCGCCGGGCGACTGGACCGGCGATTCGGTCCGGTGGTCGCCGCAGGCGGCGAGCAGCAGCCCGGCCAGGGCCGCCGACAAGGCGGTGTGTGGCCTCATCGCCAACCTCGCGACTCAGGCACCGCGCGCGAAGTCCGCCAGGCCGGGCCGGACGCGATCGGCATCGTTGCGCGTGTCGCTCGGCAGGCCGAGTTCCGCTCGCTCCTGCTCACGCAGCGACTCGGCGATCGCCGCGCCTTCCAGCGGCGTCAGATGCGCGGGCTCGCCGCCGTCCGAGGAGGCGCGCGCGCTGCTTTCGGACCGCGTGCGGTCGTCCGCCGAGGAAGGGTTGGACGAAGAAGCGTCGGACGAGAGAGCGTCTGACGAGGACGGTGCGCCGTCTTGCGGCGCACGCAGGGAACGGAACAGGTGCGCGGACAACAGCGCGACGCCGCCAGCGACGGCCAGGTGACGAAGGGACATGGGGATCTCCAGAGGGAGGCTCGCGGGATCGAGCCCTGCGTGGTACGGGCAACCCCCGTTCCACGCGCCACGGCACGGAGAAGCGCTCAGCGCTTCTCCCCGGACGCCGCCGGCAACGGCACCTCGACCCATCGATTCAACCAATCGACGATGCGCGCATGCCCGTCGAGTCGATGGGACGGTCGGCCCTGGCCCAGCGTGTGGTGGTCGCCGCCGGGATAGAGGACCATCTCGCTCGGCGTGCCCGAGCGCTTGAGCTTCACGAACATCTCTTCCGACTGGCATTTCGGACAACGCTCGTCGTCCTTGCCCTGCAGGAACAGCGTCGGCGTGTTGCCCTGCCCGATGTGCGCCATCGGCGAGAGCTCGATCATCAGCTCGCGGTTGGCGTCCGGCTTGCCTTCCATCGAGAACGGGTCGGCGTAGTAGCCGCTGTCGGAGGTGCCGTAGTGCGTCTCCAGGTTGCCCACCGGCGCGCTGACCACCGAGGCGCGGAAGTCCTCGCAGTTGCCGGTGGCATACGCGCTGAAGTAGCCGCCGTAGGACGAGCCGGCGATCGCGACCCGATCGTCCACCAGGCCCTCGCGCCGCAGCGCGGCGATGGCGGCGCGGTATTGCGGCAGGTCGAGCCTGCCCCAGCACTTGCGCAGCCGCTCGCTGAACCGGCGACCGTAGCTGGCCGACCCCACCGCGTTGAGCGCCAGGATGGCCCAGCCCTGGCTGGCCAGCACCTGCCAGTAGGGTGTCGTCGGGAACTGCAGCGCCACATAGCTGGCCGGTCCGCCATGCACGTCGACCAGCAGCCGGCACGGTGAAGGCTCGCCTTCCCGCAGCAGCAGCCAGCCCTCGATCTGCTCGGTGCCGCCCTCGCCGTCCGGCACCTCGAAGCGGCGACGCTCGAGCTTGAGCGCATGCCGCTGGCGCCACCAGCCGTTGAAGTCGCTGATGCGTCGCGCCTGGCCGCCGTCCAGGTTGCAGCGGTGGGCTTCGATCGGGTGGTCCATGCCTTCCTCGACATAGGCGATCACCTCGCCCACCGCCATTGCGCTCACATGACCGGCGGCGGGCTCGACCAGCGGAGTGACTTCGCCGCTGTCCACCTGGATGGACACGATGCGCTGGACGCCGCGCCAGGCCTGCACCGCGAGCAGCCGGCGGCCATCGGCGTCCCAGAACAGCGCGTTGCTGAAGAGCTCGACATCCTCGTCGGCCACTCGACGCGTTGTGCCGCTGGCCACGTCCACCGCCCACAGCCGCATGATCGCGTCGCCGCCGTTCTCGGCGCCCATGAAGGCGATCGTCGATCCGTCGGGGGAGAACGCCGGCCACGAGGCGGTGGCCACCGTGGTGGTGAGCCGCCGAGCCGCGGGAGACGGCTGCGCGGGACCGTCGAGGTCCAGCATCCAGACATCGGTGCAGTGGCTCTCGCGTTCGTCCTCGCGTCCCCGGGTGTAGGCCAGCCGCCGACCGTCGCGCGACCAGGCCAGATGCCCCACGTCGCAATCGCCGCGGGTGAGCGGCGTCGCCGCCTGCGACTCGATGTCCAGCAACACGACCTGCAGCCGGGCGCCCAGCACATAACCGGAGCCGTCCATCTTGTAGGGCAGTCGCCAGACCACCTCCGGCGCCGTCGCGGAGGCGATCGGGCGCTGCAGGTCGATCTCCCGCGTGCCCTCGACGCGCTGGTCCGGATCGACGTTCACCGCGCAGACCAGCGCGAGCTGGCGGCCGTCCGGTCGCCAGGCCAGGTCGACCACGGTGCCGGCGAAACGCGTGATCTGGCGGGCCTCGCCACCGTCCGCGGGCATCAGGTACACCTGCTTCGGTCCGCCGTGCCGGTCGCTGAGGAAGGCAAAACGATCGCCGCCGGGAGACCAGCGCGGTCGCGTGTTCTTGCTGGGCACGAAGGTCAGCCGGTTCGGCGGTCCGCCGTCCAGCGACAGCAGCCACAGATGCGTTTCGTAGGCATCGTCCGCGCGTTGGACCGACTTCACCGCGCACACCGCACGCTGGCCTCCCGGCTGCAGATCGAGCGACTCGATGCGCTGCTCTTTGAAGAGATCGTCAACGGTGAAAGCGCTGGGGGCTTCGGCCATCGGATTTCCTTTCTGAAGATGAAAGGGGCCGACCCCGACGGGGCCGGCCCCTGCGCTGACAGGTGCTCAACGCTCGTCGCGTTGCTGGCCACCCTGTTCACGCTGCTGGCCGCCTTGCTGGCGCTGCTGCTCGGCGCGGTTCTGCGAGCCTTCCTCGCGCTGCTGGCCCTGCTGGCGCTGCTGCTCCTGGCCCTGGGAGGCCTGGCCTTGCTGGCCCTGGTTCTGGCCTTGCTGGCGCTGCTGCTCGCGGTTCTGGTCCTGCTGACCCTGCTGGCCTTGCTGCTGGCCTTGCTGGTTCTGCTGCTGGCCTTGCTGGTTCTGCTGGTTCTGCTGGTTCTGCTCGCGCTGAACGCTGGAACCGCCTTGCTGGCCTTGGGTCGACTGACCTTGATTGGATTGCTGAGTCATGGTGTCTCCGTCAATGGGTCATTGGCACATGCCAACGACTCTTTCATTGCAAGGCCCATGCCATCGGAGATCCCGGGCGCCAGGCAACCGCGGACAACCGGCTGATGAACCGGTTACGCCCCGGAAAAGCGCGCGCCGCTGTGGCCGCTAGAGAGAACGCGAGCGCGCGCGGCTGGGTCGTACGCCGTCAAGGCCTGACCCTCAAAACACTTGCCTGGACAAGTGTGTGAGTTCTGCCGCACGGCCTTCCGGATGTCGGAAACGAATCGATGCAATTTGCCGGGTGGCGTGCAGGTCCGGCGACATCGGGGATCTGCGGCGATCGCAGTGACGCGGTGGCACCGCGGTCTTCACCGCGGCGCTGGATCGGCCCTTGCCAGATCGACCTTGTCGCCATGCACGCCGGCCCGCTTGAGGGCTGCGTGGTGCGGCGCTTCAAGCTGCCTCTTCCCCGCCTATCGCAAGGAGATTCCATGTTCGCCCACAACAAACGTCTGCAGTACACCGTCCGCGTCCGCGAATGCAATCCGGCGCTGGCCAACCTGATGCTCGAGCAGTTCGGCGGCCCGCAAGGCGAGCTCGCCGCCGCCTGCCGCTACTTCACCCAGGCGCTGGCCGAGGACGACCCGGGCCGCAAGGACATGCTGCTCGACATCGCCACCGAGGAGCTCAGCCACCTCGAAGTCATCGGCACCATCGTCGCGATGCTCAACAAGGGCGCCAAGGGCCAGCTGGCCGAGGCGACGGAATCGGAGGCGGAGCTGTTCCGCTCGCTGCAGGGCGCCGGCAACGACTCGCATGTGACGCAGGTGCTGTACGGCGGCGGACCGGCGCTGACCAACTCCGGCGGCCAGCTCTGGAACGCCGGCTACATCGACAGCATCGGCGAGCCGACCGCCGACCTGCGCTCCAACATCGCCGCCGAGGCGCGCGCCAAGATCGTCTACGAACGCCTGATCGCGGTGACCGACGACCCCGGCGTGAAGGAGGCGCTCGGCTTCCTGATGACCCGCGAGATCGCCCACCAGCGCTCGTTCGAGAAGGCGCTGTATTCGATCAGCCCGAACTTCCCGCCGGGCAAGCTGCCGGGCAAGCCGGAGTTCGCCTCGGTCTACTACAACATGTCGCAGGGCGAAGGCGACATGCGGGGCCCGTGGAACGACAGCAAGCTGTTCCTGTACGAGTCGGCCCGCGAGCGCCAGTGCGCGGTCGACGGCGGCGACGGGCAGGCGTCGGTGGGACTGACGCCGGACGAGGAACGCGACTGCGAGGCGATGCGCACCCGCACCGCGTCCGATCCGTTGAGCGAGCCCGTCACCGGCGTGGAGCTGGGCAGCGGGCCGACCCCGGTGGATGCGTCGAATGCGGCGATGGACAAGCCGCAGCCCTGAGGCGGCTGGGCGGCGGTGCGCGGCGCTCCCGCAGCGCCGCCACCGCCAGGCCGAGGGCGAAGCTCGCATAGACGGCGGTCAGCGCCTTCGCGGACAGACGTCGCTCGAAACCGGGCGTCAGCCGCGGCGGCACCAGCATGAGGTCGACGGTCGCCGCGACCGCGCTGACCAGCGCTGCCTCGGCGGCGATGCGCGCGTGGCCGTGGACCGCGGCGGCTGGCCGGAGGCGCGCGGTGGCGAAGACCGCGCTCCAGAGGAAGGACGAGGCCTGATGGGTCAAGGCGCCGACGACGGTGTGCCTGACGCTGAAACGCTGCGCATGCACGGCGGGCTCCCCGAAGAACCAGTGGCTGGGACCGTTCAAGCCGGTGGGCGTGCCATCGCCATTGGCGCGGCTCGCGCCCATCAGCGCAGCGGCCGACAGCACGCCGCTCCACGCGCCCGCGGCCAGCGCCAGGCCGATCCATCTCGAGGTGTCCATGTCCGCTCCGAGGAATGAGGCTTGCGACCCGGCATCGGCAAGGTCCATGCCCTTGCAGCCCGCCGCGTCGCTGCGGATCTTCGTCGCTGGCGCTTCCGGCACGCTCGGTCGGCGCCTCTGTCTCGCGCTGGTCGCGCGGGGCCATCGCATCACCGGCCTGGCCCGCCACCTGCCCGCCGCGCTGGTCGAGGCCGGCATCGAGCCGGTGTCGGCCGACGTCGCGGCCTGGTCGATCCGGCAGTGGCGCAACGCGCTGCGCGGCGCCGATGTCGTCGTCAATGCGATCGGCATCTTCCGGGAGTCCAGCGGCCAGGACTTCGAAGCGCTGCATGAGCGCCTGCCGCGCGCGCTCTTCGACGCCGCGCGGCAGAACGGCGTGGGCCTGGCCGTCCAGGTCTCGGCGCTCGGCGCCGACGACCAGGCGCAGACCGCCTATCACCGCAGCAAATGCGACGCGGACCGCTGGTTGCTCGAGCAGGCGCTGCCCACGGTGGTCGTGCAGCCCTCGCTGCTGTTCGCGCCGGACGGGCCGAGCGCACGGCTGTTCCTCGGCCTGGCCAGCCTCCCGGTGCTGGCCTTGCCCGCCGGCGGACGGCAGCCCTTGCAGCCCCTCCATGTCGACGACGCGGTCGCCGCGATCGTCGCGCTGATCGAGGATCCCGCGCCCTGGATCGGCCGGCGCGTGGCGCTGGTCGGCGCGGAGCCGGTCAGCCTGCGCGGCTACTTGTGGGGCCTGCGCGCCGCGATGGGCCTGGGCAGCGCGCCGACGCTCGCCCTGCCCGCGGGCTTGGCGGCACTGGGCGCGGCGCTGGCCGCGAGGCTGCCCGGCTCGCTGCTGACGCCCGACAGCTGGCGCATGCTCCAGCGCGGCAACACCGCCGATGCCTCCGACACGATCGCGCTGCTGGGCGCCTCGCCGCGTCCGCCCGAGCGCTTCCTGGACCACACCGCCGCCGACGCGCTGCGATGGCGGGCGCAATGGGGATGGTTGTCCTGGCTGCTGCGGCTCTCGCTGGCCTTCGTGTGGATCTTCACCGCGGTGGTGTCGGCCTTCGTCTATCCGGTGGGGGACAGCCTGGTGCTGCTGGGCGCGGTGGGCGTGCCGGCCCCGCTGCGCGAGCTCGCGCTGTCCGGGGCGTCGCTGCTGGACCTGCTGCTGGGCGTGGCGACCTTGCTGGCGCCGCGACGCTGGCGGCTCGCCGTCTGGTGGTCGCAGCTGGCGCTGATGCTGTTCTACACGGCCGTGATCACGGTCTTCCTGCCCGAGTTCTGGTGGCACCCCTACGGACCGCTCAGCAAGAACCTGCCGATCCTGGCGGTGCTCGCGCTGCTGATCGTGGACGACTCGGCCCGACGGACGGCGCGCCGCCGATGAACGACGCGCCTCTCGCGGCCCAGCGCCGCACAAGGAACTGCGATGGAGTACCTGATCGCCAAGTGGCTGCACATCCTGTCGTCGACGCTGGTGTTCGGCACCGGCATCGGCTCGGCCTTCCACATGCTGATGGCCAGCCTGCGACGCGATCCGGCGGTGGCCGCGCAAGTCGTGCGGCAGGTGGTGTGGGCGGACTGGCTGTTCACGACCACGACGATGATCTTCCAGCCCCTGTCCGGCTGGTACCTTGCGCACCTGATGGGACTGCCGGTGCTGCAGACGAAGTGGCTGGCGTGGTCGCTGGCGTTGTATGTCGTCGCGGGACTGTGCTGGCTGCCGGTCGTGTGGATCCAGATCCGGATGCGCGACCTCGCGGTCGAGGCCGACCGCAGCGCCTCGCCCCTGCCGCCGCGTTACTTCGTCTGGCTGCGCTGGTGGATCGCGCTGGGCTTCCCCGCGCTCTTCGCCTTCCTGGCGATCTTCTACCTGATGGTGGCCAAGCCGATGTGAGCCGCCGGTCTTAGCCGCAGCCTCTTGCCTGCGCACAGGTATCGCGCTTGCCGATTTGATGTCGCGATCGCCGCGTCGCTTCCCGCTGCCGGAGCGCGACCGGCCTCAGCCCACCCGCCCCGAGGGGCACCTCTCCCCGCAACCACTCGTCTTCACGGAGCATCGTCATGCAAGGCAAAGCCACCTTCCTCGGTCACCCGCTCCACCAGATGCTGGTGGTCTTCCCGCTCGGGCTGCTCGGCGCGTCGGTCGCCTTCGACTGGCTGGCGCTGGGCATGGACAGCGCGCAGTTCTCGCTGGTGGCCTTCTACCTGATCGCTGGCGGCTTGATCAGCGGCCTGCTGGCCGCGCCCTTCGGCCTGATCGACTGGATGTCCATCCCCAAGGGAAGCCGCGCCCAGCGCATCGGCCTGATCCATGCGGGCGGCAACGTGATCGTGCTGCTGCTCTTCGCGGCGAGCTGGGTGCTGCGCGAGCCGGCGCCGGTGTCGCCGCCGTGGCAGGCCTACGCGCTGGCCTGGGGCGGCGCGCTGGGGTCGCTGGTCACCGCCTGGCTGGGCGGGGAACTGGTGGACCGGCTGGGCGTCGGCGTCAGCGAAGGCGCCAACGTCGATGCGCCGAGCTCGCTGTCGACGCGCCAGGTCCCGGCACGCGCCAGGACGCAGACCGCGCAGCGTCCCTGATCCGGCGAGCGGCCGCACGATCGGCCGCGCGATCGGCCGCGCGCTCGACCGCTCGGTCCACGGACCGGGCGGCTCAGGCCGCCTCGACGAGGTCCATCACCGCCGCGGCGAAGACGGACGGGCACTCCTGCGGGAAGTTGTGGCCGACGCCATCCACCCGCTCATGCCGCACGAGCCGCGCGAAATGGCGCGCATGCGAGCGCGTGTCGGGCTCGACGGCGACGCCGTCCGCCAGGCCGTCGAGCAGGATGGTCGGGACCTGGATCACCGGTCGGGTCAGCAACTGCGCCTCAAGCTCGAGGAAGCGCGCGTCGCCCGGGACCAGGCCATGGCGGTGGCGATAGGAATGCACGACCACCTCGACGAAATCGGGGTTGTCGAAGGCCGCCGCCGAGCGAAGGAAGTCCGCCTCGGTGAACGGCCAGCGCGGCGACCACATCTGCCACAGCAGCTTCGCCATGGCCTGCCGGTGCTGCTCCAGGCCGCGCCGGCCGCGCTCGCCATGCAGGTAGAACTGGTACCAGTAGCGCGCCTCGTTGGCCGGCTCGTCCGGCGCCATCGCGTCCGGCGGATGCAGCAGGTTGTAGCCGTTGCAGGACACCAGCCCGGCGCAGCGCTCCGGCCAGGTCGCCCCGACCACGCAGGCGGCTCGTCCGCCCCAGTCGTATCCGGCCAGCACCGCGGACTCGATCCGCAGCGCGTCCATCAGCGCCCGCAGGTCGGCGCCCAGCACCGCCTGCTCGCCGGACCGCAGGGTGTCCGCCTCGAGAAAACGCGTCGAGCCGTAGCCGCGCAGGAAGGGCACCAGCACGCGGCAGCCGCGCTCGACCAGGCGATCGGTCACCGCCTCGTAGGCATGGATGTCATACGGAAAGCCGTGCAGCAGCACGACCGCCGGCCCGTCGCGCGGGCCTTCGTCCCACAGGCCGACGCTCAGGTCGCCGGCGTCGACTTGACGGACCGTCCTCATCGGCTGTCTCCAGAGGTCTACGACTGTCTCGCGGCGCCTGGCACCGTCTCGCGCCCGCGCTCAGAGCGGCATCCGCCGCGTCGACTCGTCCTCTTCTTCCTCTTCCAGCGGGACGGGTCCGGAGTCCACCGCGGTCTCGTCCGTGGCCGTGCCGGCCGCGTCCGCCGGGGCCTCGGCGGCCACCGCCAGGGCCGGCTCGCCGACCCACAGCGCGATGGCGCTGAAGTTGTCCTGGTCCGGCAAGCCGCGCTCCTCGATCACCGCGCGCATCGACGCCAGCCAGTCGTCCGGCGAGGCGGCCGCGCGCAGCGTGTCGTGGATCAGCGTGTCGCCCGCGCTGCCCCACCAGCCGTCGCTGCACAGCAGGAAGACGTCGCCGTCCTGCAGCGGCTGCGGCGAGGTCGTGTGGGGATGCAGCTCGTCCTCGATGCCCAGCGCGGCCACGAGGTGGTTCTTGTGCGGGTGATCCTCGGCCTGCTCCGGCGTCAGCAGCCCGGCCTCGATCAGCATCTGCACCACGCTGTCGTCCTGCGTGATCGTGTCGATCCGGCCGTCGCGGATGCGGTACAGGCGGGAGTCGCCCACATGGGTCCACAGCGCGAAGTTGCGCTGCGCATCCACGCACAGCGCCACCACCGTCGTGTGCATGCGGTCGCGGCCGGTGCCCTCGACGCCGCGACGCACGTCGTCGTGCGCGGCCAGCACCGCGCCGGTCAGCAGCTCCGGCCGCCAGGGCAGCGTGGCGTCGCCCAGGCTGGTCTGCATCCGGTGGACGGCGCGACGCGCGGCCTCCGCGCCATTGCGGTGGCCGCCGGCGCCGTCGGCCAGCACGGCATACCAGCCGGGGCCGTTCTCGTGCGCCACGATGGCGTCTTCATTGTTGGCGCGCGCGCCTTGTTCGCTGCAGGCGGCGACCCGGATCTTGAGCATGGTGTGAACGACGTGTAGGACGATCGGCGGGGCTCAGGCCCCGCTCTGCTGTGGTTGTGCGTGCGGCGCGGCCGGCGCCGGGCCCCGGCCGTGCTGGCTCAGGCGCTCGAGCTGGTCTTCGTAGGCCTCCAGGAAAGCCTTGCCGAACAGGGTGTGGAAGTCCTCCTGCGCCTCGTCGCGGATGGATTCGAAATGCTGCAGGTAGAGCTCCCAGAGCTTGGCCTTGCGGTTCATCGCCAGCACGCTGTCCAGCACCGAGCGGCTGGTCAGCTTGGCCTCCAGCGCCGAGGGCTGGAAGCGCGTCAGCACGCCCTCCAGCGCCGCGCGGGTGCCGGCCATGGTGCCGATGGTGTGGCCGACCAGGTCGCGCATCGCGTCCTGCATCGCCGCCGGACCGGGCAGGAAGCCGCGCACCGGCGGCTGCAGCAGCTGCTCGAGCGCCGACTGCGCGTCGGGCGAGAACTTCAGCGGGTTGTTGTCGCGCGAGCGGATCACCGTGACCTGCGCGCGCAGCTCGTGCTTCGTGGCCGCGCGCACCGCCATCATGCGCAGCGCGCCGTCGACGGAGGCATTCAGCAGCTGGCCGATGACGCGCATCAGGTCGGCGTTCAGGCCTTGCGGCGGCGCGGCCATGCGCACGCCCGCGCCTTCGCAGAAGGCCTGCCAGAGCGCGGCGGTATCGGCGGGCTGACCGGGCGCGGCGGTCGCCGACGCCGCCGGTTGCGGCCGGGCGAAGGTCGGCGGCGGCGCCACGGCCGGCGGCGGCATCACCGGGGGCGGCGTCACTGGAGGCGGCATGACCGCGGCGGGCGGCATGACCGGCGGCGGCATCACGGCCACCGGCGGAACTGGCGGAGGCAGCGGCGCCGGCGCCAGGCCGCGGACCTCCGGCGGACGGAAGGACGAGTGCAGCGCCGGCGTGTGGTCCGGCAGCGCGGGCGTCTGCGGCTCGGTGTTGGCGGCGGGCGCCGCGGCGCCGAAAAGCGCCAGCGGATCCGAAGGCAGGCCGTCGCGCGCGCCGGTGTCGGCACGCGGTGCCGCGCCGGCCATGAAGCCGGCCAGCGGGTCCGCGCCCGGGGCCTGCAAGCCGAACAGGTCGTCCAGCGAGCGGTTGTTGTCGCCCGGCACGAGGTCGGCGAAGGCACCGCCGAAGCCCAGGTCATTCGAGGCCGCCGGCGGCGCGACGGGCGCGGGCGGCGGCGCCAGGTCCAGACCGCCGAAGGGGTCAAACGCGGCCGGGCCGGCGGCGCTGGCGGCGGACGCTTGGCGCGACGGCGGCGGCGGGGCGAAGGGATCGAAGTCGTCCGGCAGCAGCATCGGTCCGGCCGGCGCGGGCGTCGGGGCGGGCGGCGGGGCCGCGAACGGCGAGAGATGCGGCGCCGGGGCCGGCGTCGCAGCGAACAGGTCCGCCGGCGTCGGCGCGCCGCCGAACAGGTCGGCGAACGGGTTGGAGCTGGACAGCGCGGCAGGCGCCGAGGTCGCCCCGCCCAGCGGGGTCGGCGGCGCCGGGATCGGCATGGGCGTGGGCCCGGGCGCCTGCGTGACCGGGCGCGCCAGGTCCGGCGCCCGGCGGATCACGGTGGCGCCGCTGTCGTCGCCGGCCTCGTTCTGCACTTCCAGCAGGTAGCCGCCGATGCGGACCTGGTCCAGGTGGCGCAGGGGCACGGCCTGACCCTGGGCGACCGGCTGCCCGGCGACGGTGATCGGATTGGCGCTGCCGACGTTGCGGATCACGAAGCCGCCGGCGTCGGCGCTGATCTCGGCCTGCTGGCGGGAGATGTGGCGCTCCGGGTCGGGCAGCGCCATGGTGTTGTGGTCGGCGCGACCGATGGTTCCCCCGGTGGCGTCGAAGCGCGCGGTGATGGGCTGCGTCAGGGGCAGGTCGTTGAGCGACACCGCGCGCAGGGTGAGGGTCATGATGCTGCCTTTGGGACCTCGAGAGACTGGCATGGGATGTTTGCGTGACAAAGGTCCTGCTTCAATGAACGAAAGTCACCTGCGGGGGGCTTGTCGCTGTTTCATACTCCACCCCGCTCGAATCCCGACGTGATGCCGATGTCGACCACTTTCCGTCCCGACGCCCCGACCGCCTCCCCCTCGATTGCCGCCGCGCTGCGAGGTGGTGCGCCATCCGCCCTGTCGGCCGTCTCGGTGCTGCTGCTGAGCCTGGCCCTGGCGGCCTGCCAGACACCCGCGCCCGCGCCTGCGCCGCCCGAACCGGTGGTGACGGCGCCGCCTCCGCCGCCCCCGCCGCCGGAGCCGGTCCCGCCGACGCCCGCCGAGCAGGCCCTGGCGCAGAAGACCGCGATGCAGTCGATCGAACTGCTGGAAGCCGGCCAGGAAGACCAGGCCCGCGCCGAGCTGCATCGCGCGCTGCAGCTGGATCCGGGCAACAAGCTGGCCAACAGCCTCATGAAGCAGATCACCGCCGACCCGGTGGCGCTGCTGGGCCGCGAGTCCTTCGCGTACACGGTGCAGTCCAGCGACACCCTGTCGCGGATCGCTGGCCGCTTCATGGGCGACATCTACGCCTTCTACATCCTGGCCCGCTACAACGACATCCGCGTGCCGCGCCAGGTCGCCGGCGGCCAGGTGCTGCGCATCCCCGGCAAGCCGCCGGCGGGTCCGCTGTATCCGCGCCCCTCGGCGCGCCCCGATCCGAAGGCCGCCGCCACCGCGCCGGCCGCGCCGCCCGCGACCGTGGCCGCCGCTCCGGCGCCCGCCGCCCCGCCCGCGCCGCCGCCGGTGGCCGAGCTGTCGCCCGGCGAGAAGGCCATGCGTGCCGGTGATGCGCACGAGCGCGCCGGCCGCATGGACAAGGCGCTGGAGGAGTTCCGCCGCGCCGAGGCCGCCGATCATCCCGGCGCCGCCGCCCGCATCGAGGCGCTGCGCAAGAAGCAGATCGCCCGGGCGACGCTGAATGCGCGCACCGCCTTCGCCAAGCAGGACCTGGCCGGCGCGATCCGCGGCTGGGACACGGTGCTGCAGCTCGACCCGGACAACGAGCTGGCCAAGCTGGAACGCCAGAAGGCCGTCACGCTGAAGGCCAAGGCCGACCAGCTGAAGTGACACCGCGCCGCTGCGACGGCGTCGGACACCCCAAGGAAGAGGCGCCGCGTGCGCCTCTTTTGCATGGGCGCTCGCCGGCGGAATCCCCTCGCAGGCGGCCGGTGATGCGAGAGCTGGATGACTCAATTACTGTATATTCATACAGTTTTTTGTCATTCCCGCGCGCCCCATGGACCTCGACCGCAAGCTCGCCATCCTGGCCGACGCCGCCAAGTACGACGCCTCCTGCGCATCCAGCGGCACCGACCGGCGCGATTCCGTCGGCGGCGCCGGCATCGGCTCGACGGAAGGCATGGGCATCTGCCACAGCTACGCGCCCGACGGCCGCTGCATCTCGCTGCTCAAGATCCTGCTGACCAACCATTGCCAGTACGACTGCCTGTACTGCGTCAACCGGTCGTCGAGCAACGTGGCGCGGGCGCGCTTCAGTGTCGAGGAGGTCGTGCGGCTGACGCTGGACTTCTACCGCCGCAACACCATCGAGGGCCTGTTCCTCAGCAGCGGGATCATCAAGAGCCCCGACCACACCATGGAACAGGTGGTGCGGGTGGCGCAGACGCTGCGCGAGGTGCATGACTTCCGCGGCTACATCCACCTCAAGACCATCCCGGATGCCAGCGACGAGCTGCTGCGCCGGGCCGGCCGGTATGCCGACCGGCTCAGCATCAACGTCGAGATGCCCACCGAGGCCGGCCTGAAGCAGCTCGCGCCCGAGAAGGACACGAGCGCGATCCATCGCTCGATGGGCCGGCTGCGGCTGCACATCGACGAGGCCCGCGAGGCGCGGGCGTCAGCGGGCGGATCGACCGGCGGGTCAGCGGGCGCGTCGACCGGCGTGGCGCCGATCCGCGTGATCCCGGGCGCCGCGCCGCGCCCCGCGCGGCCGCCGCGCTTCGCCCCGGCCGGCCAGAGCACGCAGATGATCGTCGGCGCCGACGACAGCGACGACCGCAGCATCCTGCGCAGCAGCGCCGCGCTCTACGGGCGCTTTCGCATGCGGCGCGTCTATTACTCGGCGTTCAGCCCCATTCCCGATGCCGCGCGGGCCCTGCCGCTGAAGGCGCCGCCGCTGGTGCGCGAGCACCGCCTCTACCAGGCCGACTGGCTGATGCGCTTCTACGGCTTCGACCACGAGGAGATCGTCGACGACGGCACCGGGCTGCTGCGGCTGGACGTCGATCCCAAGCACGCCTGGGCGCTCGCGCATCCGGAGCGCTTCCCGGTCGACCTCAACCAGGCGCCGCGAGAGCTGCTGCTGCGGGTGCCCGGCCTGGGCGTCGGCTCGGTCGACCGGCTGATCGCCGCCCGTCGACTGCGCCGGGTGCGGGCCGAGGACCTGCGTCACATGAAGCTGCCGGTGCGCCGCGTGTTGCCGTTCGTCATCGTCGACGGTCATCGTCCTGGCGCGGCACCGCCAGCCCCGACTCGCGCCAGTGGGGCAGCGGACGCGGGCACGGGCACGGGCACGGGCACGGGCGTGGTCGGGGGCGTTGTCGCGGGCACTCCCACGCAGCTGGGACTGTTCGGATGATCCGCGTGCGGCTCGACGGGCCGGTCGACTTCGACGGCTTCCGGCGCTGCGCCCGGCGCCTGGTGGTGGACGGCGTGGCGCCGGAAACCGTCGAGTGGATCACCGGCGAGGACGGCGGCGACCTCTGGTCGACCGCGGAGGACGGCGATGCGACCGATGCGAGCGAGCGCGTCGCGAGCGCCGCGTTCACGGTGCCGGCCTCGTTCCTGTCGCTGTGCCGGTCCGCCCTGCTGCATCGCGAGCCGCGCCGCTTCGAGCTCCTGCATCGCCTGCTGTCGCGCCTGAGGACCGATCCCGCGCTCTGGCACGACCGTTTCGACGAGGACCGCCGCCACGCGGAGCGCCTCGCCCGCGAGGTGCGGCACGAGATCCACAAGACCCATGCCTTCGTGCGCTTCGTCCCGGTCGAGGACACCGACGGCGAACGCCTGGTCGCCTGGTTCGAGCCCGAGCACCATGTGCTCGAGGCCGCCTCGCCCTTCTTCGCGCGGCGCTTCGCCAACCTGCGCTGGACCATCCTGTCGCCGCGCGTCTCGATGCACTGGGACGGCGTCCGGCTGTGCGCTGGCCCGGGGGCTCGGCGGGAGACGGCGCCGCCGCCGGACGCTGGCGCGGCGCTGTGGCTGACCTACTACCGCAGCATCTTCAATCCGGCGCGCCTGAAGCTGGCCATGATGACCCGCGAGATGCCGCGCCGTTACTGGGCCAACATGCCGGAGGCCGCGCTGATCGAGCCGCTGGTCGCGCAGGCTGACGACCGCGTGCGCGACATGCTGGACGCCGGACCGACCGCGCCCCGGCGCATTCGCCCGATCGTGCTGCCACCGCGTGGCTCGACGACGTAACGGCCGTCACTCCGATGAGCGGCCGCGCCGACGCCAGGCGCCGCTAACATCCGCGCCGCCATCCCTTCTCGGCGGCCTGGGGCCGCCACTCCGCATGACCCAGACCACGCCGCGCAACTTCGCCATCGACTGCCTGCGTGGCGTGGCCATCCTGCTGGTGGTGGTCCACCACCTGGCCCTGCCCTTCCGCCTGCCGCTGGCGCCCAGCCTGGCCGGTGCCTGGCTGCCCAAGCGCCTGATCGACGCGATCAGCTTCAACGGCTACGAGGCGGTGTTCATCTTCTTCGTGATCTCGGGCTTCCTGATCACGACCCGCCTGCTGGCGCGCGATGGCGACCTGCGCCGGGTCGACCTGCGCGCCTTTTACCGCGCGCGCGCCACGCGCATCCTGCCGCTGCTGCTGGTGATGCTGGCGTTGCTGTCGACCCTGGCGCTGCTGGGCGTGCCTGGTTTCGCACCGGGCGAGCGGCAGTCGCTGGCCGGCCTGCTGGGCTCGGCGCTGAGCTTCACCTTCAACTGGTATGAAGGCCGCACCGGCTGGGCGCCGGCGGCCTGGGACGTGCTGTGGTCGCTGTCGATCGAGGAGGTCTTCTACGTCGGCTTCCCGCTGCTGTGCCTGGCGCTGCCCCGGCCGCTGCTGGTGGCGGCGCTGGTGGCGCTGGCGCTCGCCCTGGTGCCGCTGAGGGCGCTGGTCCCGCCAAGCGACGAGGTGTGGTGGGAGAAGGCCTACCTGCCCGGCATGTCGGCGATCGCCTGGGGCGTGCTGGCGGCGCTGCTCGCGCGGCGCTGGCGGCCAGGCGCGCGCGAGGCCCGCCTGCTGGCGGTGCTCGGCGGCGTCGGCCTGCTGCTGGTGATCGGCTGGGGCGAGCTCGTCCACCGCCATCTCTTCAAGGGCGGCATGTACGTCCTGTGCGTCGGTACCGCCGCGCTGCTGGTCGCCGCGGTCGCTCACCCGCCGGCGCCGCGCCGTGGCGGGCGATGGCTCGCCCGCATGGGCGAGCTCAGCTACGAGCTCTACCTGAGCCACATGCTGGTCGTGCTCGGCACGGTGGCGCTGTATCGCGCCGTGATGGGCGCGTCGCAGGCCTGGACCTTCGCGGTCTACGCGCCGGCGGTGGTGGCCTGCGTGCTGCTGGCGGGGGTGCTGGAAAGGACCGTCTCCGGTCCCCTGCTCCGCCGCTGGCGCAGCAGCAGGAGCAGGCCGCCGAGCGTCAGCATCGCCCAGGTCGCCGGCTCCGGTGCCGGCGACGGCGCGGCCGACAGGGCGTAGTTGAAGCCTGAGGTCGAGCTCACCGAGTAGTCGAGCCGGTTGCCGAACCAGTCGGTCACCTGCGAGATGCCGCCCCAGTAGATCGTCGGCGCCTCCGCGGACAGCGAACCGTTGGTGGCGACGCCGGCAGTGTTGAGCCGGCTGCTCATCTCCAGGTACAGGTCCATGTTGATCGCCGACCCGGCCAGCACCGCCGCCGAGAACGAATAGACCCCGTACACCTGGCCGATGTCGCTGACATTCCAGTGGCTGGTGGTCGTGACGCTGCCGTCGTAGCCCAGCCGGGTGCTGCTGTCCCAGCTCGTCAGGTAGAAGTCGTCGAGCCGGTGGACGAAGGTCCAGTCCACCGAGCCGGCTTCCATGCCCGCGCCCGGCGGGGTGATCGGATCGATGGACGCCGAACTGCCGCCGGCGATGACGATGTTGTAGTGGACGATCAGCTCGTTGTCCGGGCCGCCGTCCAGGCGCCGGAAGGTCATCGCGTCGTGCTGGTAGGCCGTCAGCGACGCGGAGCCCCCGCCCGTACCGGTGAAGCCGGTCGCGAGGCTGCCCGACAGCCGCCCCGGCCCGAGGCGGGTCGAGCCGCTCGTGTCGACGCTGAACGGCCGGCCCGACGCATCCCGCCCTGCATCCCGCGCCGAGGCGCTGAGCGCCCCCGGACTGCCGGTCTGCGAGCGGCTGTCGGCGACCGATCCGGCGCTGACATCGATGCGCTGCATCGGCGCGTCGGGCGGATCGAACTGCGCGTGGGCGGCGGACGCGGCCGCGGCAAGGACTGCGGCAAGGACAAGCGATTTCATGGCGAAGCGACTCTTTGGAGGCGCGTGCGGCGCACGCGGTGCGGCGCCCGAGCAAACGAAGCGCCCATGTCCCGGACTCCTGGGGCGCGGCCGGCCATCGGCGCGAAAACGAATGGCACCGGCGCGTCGCGGGGATAAGAACGCGGCTTGCCCCGACCGGCTTCATGCCGACCCACTTCAAGGAGCCTCCATGGAAGTCCAGCAACTGCACCGCGGACGCCTGATCGACCACCTGCAGCTCGTCGTGCGCGACCTGGCCGCGAGCCGCCGCTTCTACGAGGCGGTCCTGCCGCCGCTGGGCGTGCCCATCGGTGGATCGGGCGACGACTATTTCTGGGCCGACGAGCTGTTCGTGTCGACCGCGAGCAGCGATGCAGCGCAGGGCCAGCTGACCGGGCGGCATCACCTGGCCTTCCAGGCCCGGGACCGCGCGGCGGTCGATGCCTTCCACAAGACCGCGCTGGCCAACGGCGGCACCGACAACGGCGCGCCCGGCGAGCGGCCCTACCACCCGGGCTACTACGCGGCCTTCGTGCTGGACCCGGACGGCAACAACATCGAGGCCGTGTTCCATGGCGAGGCGCAGCGCAGCGCGCCCTCGGTCACGGTGACGTTCTAGGCGTCGGGGCGCGGTCGGCCATCGGCGGCGGCCGTCGGCCGGCGCCGGCGCCGGCGGCTAGCGCTTGTCGACCTTGTTCTTCGCCGCCGCGGCCGGTCCCGCCGCGGCGGGGGCCTTGGCGGCCGACTCGTCGATGAGCTGGCGCATCAGCGCGGTCGCGCGCGCGTTCTTCGGATCCACGCGCAGGCACTTCTGCAGCAGCATCACCGCGCCGGACTTGTCGATGGTCGAGATCTTCTCGGCCTTGCGCACGTAGAGGTCGGCCAGCAGCCGCTTGGCCGAAGGATCGTTGCGGTCCTGCGGCGCGCGGCGCTCGAGCAGCCGGATCGGCTCGTCGAGCTCGCCCTGGGCGGCCAGCATCGCGATGTGCTCCAGTTCGTTGCGGTCCGGCCCGGCCGACGCCGCGGCCGGGGCCGCGTCCTTGCCCGACGCGCCGGCCGCCTGGGCCTTGGCGGCGGGCTTGGCCGCCACCGGCGGGCTCGCCTTGCGCAGCGTCAGCCGCGTCGGCTTGCCCAGGTAGCTCTTCTGGTTGCGCTCCTTCTCCAGGCCACGCAGCGCGTCGGCGGCGGCCTCGTTGTCCGGCTGCAGCGCGAGCACGCCCAGGTAGGCCGTGCTTGCGCCGTCCAGGTCGCCGCGCTTCTGCGCCGCCCGGGCCTTCTCGAGCCGCTCGCTCACGCCGCTGTCGATCAGTTGCCGCGTCGCGGCGAGGCTGTCGCGGTAGCCGGCGTTGTCGGGCCGCAGGACGGTCAGCGCTTCCCAGGTCCAGGCGGCCTCGGCCAGCTGGCCGTCCTTCACCTGCTCCTGCGCGCGCGACACCTGCGCCTGCTCGAAGGCCGTGGGGGGCGAGCCGGCCACGCCTTCACCACCGCGCAGCGCGCCGCTCGGGCCGCTGCTGCAGGCCGCCAGCGCGGCGGCGGCCAGGAGGACCGCGAGCGCGGCCCTCATGGCGTCTGTCCAATGCGGCGGCTGGTCTGCAGCCGGGCCTTGAAGGCCTCGAGGTCGTGGTCGCCGAAGATCATCGTGCGGCGCAGCATCAGCGGCTGCGCGTAGAAGGCGTTGCCGCCCGGGTTGACGGTCACCGCCAGCGTGTACTTCTGACGCGTCAGCGTCTCCAGCACCAGTTCGTTGGCGTCACCGTAGGGATAGGCGTAATGGCGCACCTGGTCCTTGGTGTTGAGCTTCTGCTCGATCAGGTCGCGCGGGCCGGCGGTCTCGCTGTCGAGGTTGCGCTTGTAGCGCTCGTCGTTCTCGCCGGCTGTGCGCTCGATCAGGTTGCGGTGCGACTTCGAATGGGCCTGGATGTCCATCAGCCCCGAGGCCTGCATCTCCGCCAACTGCGGCCAGCTGACCGCGTCGCCGCCGGCGCCGACGAAATCGGTGTAGACGAACATCGTCGCGGGCAGGCTCAGCTTGCGCAGCACCGGGTAGGCGAACTTGTAGACCGACTCGTAGCCGTCGTCGAAGGTGACGACCACCGCCTTGGGCGGCAGCGGCTCCTTGCCCTCGAGGTAGCCGGTCAGCTGCGAGAGCTTGACGACGCGGTAGTCGTTCTTCGCCAGCCATTCCATCTGGGCGGCGAAGCTGGCCGGGGAAACGGCCATCTTGCCGCCGGTCGTGCCCAGGCGGTGGTAGCAGAGGATGGGGACGGTCTGGAAGCTGCCGGCGCGCACGCCCACCGGGTTCATCGGCTTGAGCGGGACGATCAGCGGCTGGCCGGGATCGGCCTTGGTGACGCCGGCGTTGGCCTCGCTGATCTGCCAGTCGCGGTCCTCGCTGCCCAGCAGCCGGGCGGCGATGCCGCGCAGGGATTCGCCGGCGACGGGGACGTAGATCAACAGCCGGTCATTGCGGGCGATGACCTCGCCGTGAGCGGCGGCCGCGGCGGGCGGCGGGGTCGGCGCGGGCTCGTTGAGCGGCGGCGTGCCGGTGGGGGTGGTGACGCAGGCGGTCAGGGCCAGCGCGGCGAGGATAGCGGCGATGGCGGACTGCATCGGCCGCTGGCCCTCACCCCTGCCCTCTCCCGCAAGCGGGAGAGGGGGAAAGAGAGAAGCCGAGCGAAACGCGGACGGTCCGGCACCCTCACCTGCCGGCAAAAGAGTGGGAAAGAGGGAGGCCAAGCGAAACGCGGACGGTCCGGCCCCCTCTCCCGCTGGCGGGAGAGGGTTGGGGTGAGGGCCATTCATCAGGGGGAATCCTTTCACGCTCATCGGGCGACGCTCAGGGCTGCTTCGGCGCATCGGCAGCGTCCGTCCCGGCCGGCACCGGCGGCGCGGGCTGGGTCTGTTCGTCGGACGGCGCGGCGGCTTGGCCGTTCACGGGCGCGGCGGCCTGCGCGGCCGCTGCCGCGGCGGGCGTCTCGGCCGCCGGCGCGATCGCGGCACCACGCAGCCCGGAACGCCGGCCGATCGTCGTCGGCGCCTCCGCCTTGGCGGCCGACGCCGCCAGCGCCTGCTTGTCCTGCAGCGCCTGCGCCATGCGGTCGAAGGCGGCGTAGAGCAGCCCGAACTCGTCCTTGCGCTGCTCGCGGATGCGGAAGTCGACGCGGCCGCGGCCGATCTCGTCCAGCGCCTCCACGACCAGCTTGATCGGCCGCGAGAACCAGTTGGCGACGAAGAACATCGCGATCGCCACCGCCAGCACCGTCGTCACCGCCAGCACCGCCATCAGCGTGCGCGACAGCCGCGCCACGCTCTCCAGCGGGCGCTCCGGCAGGCCCAGCGCGACGCGGCCCACGGTCTTGTCCTGGAAGGTGATCGGCGAGTCGAAGCCCAGCACCGCCGCCCCGCCCGCGGCGTGATACCGCGTGCGCTTGACGCCGCCCTGCTCGCCCAGCAGCTCGCCGGGCGGCGCCTGGTAGGGCTTGCCGACCGCGTCGGGCTGGCTGGACGCGGCCACCACGCCGGCGCGATCGATCACGGTGACGCTCTCGAAGTCGCGCGTCTTCATGATCTCCTGCAGCGACACGTCCACCGACACCCAGTCCTCGCCCAGCGCCGCGGTGGCGTTCTGCGCCGCGATGAAGCGCGACAGCGCGGTGCCGTAGTCGGCCACCTGCTGCATCAGCGCCGCGTTCTGGCGCTGGCTGATGATGGAGCCGCTGACCGCCATCACGATGGCGACGATGCCGGCCATCATCGCGGCCCACTTCACCCGCAGCGGGATCAGCTTGGAGCGGTTCTTGTTGCGCGCTTCCTCGTCGATCTCGTTGAGCACCTTGACCAGCGCGTCAGCGAGTTCGGCGCCGGTCTGGAAGCGGTTGTCGGGCGCCTTGGCCAGGCAGCGGTCGACGACCCGGCGCAGCGACGCGGGAATCTCCGGCCGCAGCTTGTTCAGCGGAGTCGGGTCGTCCTTGGCGATCTTGAGCGCCAGGTTGACCACGCTGTCGCCGGTGAACGGGCGCACGCCGGTGAGCATCTGGTACAGCACGATGCCGACCGAGAACAGGTCCGAGCGGCCGTCGATCTTCTCGCCGTTCATCTGCTCGGGCGCCATGTACTGCGGCGTGCCCAGCACGTCGCCGACGCGGGTGCGTTGCTCCCCCTTCGTCGACTCCATGTGGGCGATGCCGAAGTCCATCACCTTGATGTCCAGCGTGCCGCGCACCCGGGCGATGTTGCCCGGCTTGATGTCGCGGTGGACGATGCCGCGCTTGTGCGCGTAGTCCAGCGCGCGCGCGAGCTGGATGGCCATCACCACGGTGTCGCGGATGGCCAGCGGCTGGCCGGGCTCGAGCAGATCGGCCAGCGGCTCGCCGTCGAGCAGCTCCATCGCCATGTAGGGACGGCCGTCGACCTCGCCCACGTCGTGGACGGTGACGATGTTGGGATGCGACAGGCCGCCCGAGGCGCGCGCCTCGCGCAGGAAGCGGGCGCGGTACTCGTCGTCCTCGCACAGCGAGGCATGCAGGAACTTGATGGCAACGTCGCGGCCGATGCCCGGGTCGTGGGCCTTGAACACGCTGGCCATGCCGCCGCGGCCGATGCGGTCCAGCACCTGGAAGCGGCCGACCTGGCGCACCGGCGCGTCGGCGCTGGCCTTGGCGGCGGCCAGCGCGCCGCCGGGCAGCGTGCCGGTGGACGGACGCCCCACCGGCGTGGGTTCGGGCGGCAGCGCGCGCATGGCGGCCACCGCCGCGACGGCGTCCGGATCGAGCACGGTCTCGGCGAACTCGGACGCGTGGAACTCGGAATCGCCCGCCTCCTGCGCGGGCGGGAGGGCGGGCGCGGCGGGCGTGGCCACCGGCGGCGCGGCGGGCGCCTTGGCGGCCGGGGCTCCGACGGCCGCGAGGCTGGCCGCCGGCGCGATCACCGTCTCGTTGCCGGTCGCGGGGATGGCTTCGACGGGCTTGGGCGCTGGGGTGGGCGCCACGGCGGGCGCCGGCTTGGCCGTGGGAGGCAGCGCCCCGGCGGGCACGATGACGGTTTCGTTGTCGTTCACGGAAATGGTGGCGGCTGGGGTGGCCGGGGCGGCGGGAGGATCGATCGGAGCGGCGGCGGGCGCGCTGGCAAGGGGCGCCGCGGGGGCGGTCGCCACGGGGGACGGGCTGGGCGCCACCGTGGGCGCTGGAGTGGGCGCCGACGTGGAGGCGGAGGCGGCGGGCTCGGCCGACTCGCGCGGCATCAGCAGCGCCGCGGGCGCGATCACGGTGTGGTCGGTGTCGACGGGGATGTCCGCGGGCTTGCGGCCGGCGCGCATCGAAAAGGTGTCGGGGAAGGTCGGGTCGATGAAGCTGACGTCGCGCTCGTGCTGGACGGTCTCGGGCCCGTCGTCATGGGGCGGCTCGGCGGTGGGCGCGACGCGGTTGGCGGCGGTGTCCGGCGGCATGCGCTCCAGCGGCGCGGCACCGGCCGGCAGCGGCGCCGGCACGATGCGGGTCGCGTCAGGATCGAGCGTGGGATCGTCGGCGGGAGCCGCCGGCGCGCTGCCCGGCTTGGCCGAGCGGGGATTACCTTCTGATCGTGACATCGAACGCCTCGCCGCGGCGAGGATCGCCGCCCACCCCGCATCCTCCGTGTCACGGGGATCGGGGGCAATGAACGAAAGTCACGAGGATGCTGTGGCAGAGCCGCGCAGGCCCTGCAGGTCCTCCAGGCGCCCTACCCGTCGACGTCCACCCGGAGCCAGGCCTGGGGCTCGATGAAACGCTGTAACCAGGCGTTCATGACGTCCTCGTCGGCCAACTGGCCGTACATCGGCGAGCAGTTGGCCAGTAGCGCCGGTTTCAGCGCCTGCGCCACCGTCACCAGCGGCGCCAGGGATTCGTCGGCATGGATGTCGCCGCGCAGCGGTGCCGCGCCGGCCGCCAGCATCGTGGCATCGCGTCCGCGATGGACGAACACCTCGGCACCGGCCAACCCGGCCAGGGCCGCCGGATCGATGCCATGCGCCGCCGCGAAGCCATCGCCAACCAGTGTCAGCCAGTTGACGCCGGGCAGCCCACGCAGCGCATCCCACTGCAGGACCGCGGGCTCCAGGATCTGGATCGCCCAGCACCGGCGCGCCAGCGCCACGACGTGACGCGCCGCCATGTAGGCCGAGCCCTCCACGACGTCAAAGCACCAGCCCGCCGTGCCCCACAGCACCGGCAGGTGCGAGAGGCTCCAACGTGCCACCTCGGCGATCTGCCGGTTGGACGCATCGTCCGGGAATTCGAAGATCAGGTGACTGGCCCGCTCCATCCCCATCGCCGGCCCGAGGTCGGCGATCTGCAGGGACATCGCGGTCCGGCCATGCTTGCCGTCGCCCGCGAAGGCGACGCAAGCCGCCGGATCGACGCCCGCTCGGCGCGCCCAGATGCGGCCGGAGCCGCCGGCCGGAGGCAGCCGCCACTGCGTCTCACCGCCCCGCCGGAAACGGTTCAGGTGCGCGGCGAAGGGCTGCTCGCGCAGCAATTCCCACAGGGTGTCGGGATCCATGTCCTGCCGGCTCAGGGATCCACGCACGAACACCGCCAGCTTCAGCCGGACGTCGACTTGGGCCTGGGCCCGGGCCACTTCCATCAAGGTCTGCAGGGCGGCCAACATCGCTCAGAACTTGCTGCGGGTCCAGGGCGTCGCGGCATTGGCCGGGTCATGGACGATGAACTGCATGCGCGGCGCGGCCGGCTCGGTGAAGAACACCCGCCCGCGCCCCTCGAAGGCACCGGCGGTCTTGAAGTTGTCCTTCACGACCTGCACGTCGCGCCCGACCAGCTCGGCCACGCCGTTCCAGATCGCGAACAGCAGCCGGTCGCCCAGCACCGCCACGTCGTTGAGCGGCAGCGGGTAACGACCGAATTCGGTGAAACCCGCCGCGCTGCCATGCAGCAGGCGGCCGCCCTCGCCGGACGCGCAGAGCATGACGGCGCGCTCGGGCAGCAGCGCGATGCCGCCCAGCGTCTCGCCAGGGCCCGGCGTGCCGGGGATGGGCAGATTGCGCCATTGCTGGCCGTCGAAATGCAACAGGGTGTCCACGGCGCCGACGGCGTACACATCGTCACCGGCGTGGCCGCGGATCGTGCGGATGGTCTGGTCGGCGGAGCCGTCGCCCGCCCGGGTCTGCGTCCACGCCTTCCCGTTCCAGTGATACAGGTGCCCCCCACGCGTCCCCACGTGGACGTCCGAATCGCCGCTGCCCCAGATCGCGGTGATGTTGGGCACCAGCCCCTTCACGCTGTCGCGGGGCAGCGTCGAGACCGTCCAGGCGGGGCCGCCGTTCATCACCTCGTAGTCCAGGTCGCCGCCCGGCGCGGCCCAGCCCGTGGCGGCGGTGGTGGCGACATGGCCGTCGGCGCTGCCGATCCACAGCTGGCCCGCGGGCGAGGCCCAGAGCACCCGCAGCGCGTCATTGGTGTTGAGGATGGGCACGGCCGGATCGCCGGCCTTGCTGCCCGGCGCCAGCCGGTACAGGCTGCCCACGGCCGCGCCGATGTCCTCCGGCGGATACGACAGGCCCATGAACACGAGGCCGTCGGCCGTGTCCACGACCTGGTTGATTTCTTTCTGCAAGAGGGACTCCTTCGAAAACGTCTAGTGTCGCCGTGCCATCCGAGGCGGTGTTACATGACGTCGACGTCCATGTTCACCGCCTCCGCCTCGGCCTTCTGAGCCTTGGTCGCGGCCCAGGGATTGCGCAGCGGGGTCTCCGGCTTGACCGGCGGATCGAGCTTGGCGAACGACTCCGCGGCGGCCAGCGCGATGCACTCCGCCGCGGCCGCGATCAGGTTGTCGCGGTCGAGGTCGGGCCGATTGATCGTGCGCGTCGGCTTGCCCCGGGACAACGCATCCTTGGCGCCCTGCTTGTACTGCTCCATCCACTCGCTCATCGGCGCGTTGCGATTGGCCAGGTCGTTCTGCTGGGAGAACTGGCGCATCTGGTCCGTCAGGATCTTGTGCTCCATGCCTTCGCTCTGGCCGTCGCCGGCCATGAAGGTCAACGCGCCGCCGGTGCTGTAGCCCTCGCAGCCGGGGAACTTCGCGCCGCCTCGACCCAGGTCGTGCATCGCCGAGGTCGGCAGGATGTGTTCCGCCTGGTAGCCGTCCTTGGTCCCGACCATCTGCGAGTGGCTGCCGAATTCGATCGGCGGATCGAAGCACGCCAGGATCTCCGAGCACTTCATGTCCGCGATGGCGCCGGCACCGCCGGCCTTCATCACCTTCAACTGAACCATCGCCGCGCTGGTACCCATGGCCTCACATCTGGTTGCCCATGCCGGAGCTGCCGGTGTAGACCACCGCCTTGCCCTCGAACTGGACGTTGGGACTGCCGTCGATGATGAAGGCGGAGGAGCCGATCTTCAGGCTGACCACTTCCTTCTGCGTGCCCGGCTGGTTGCCGATGCAGTCGTGCACGACCGCGTCGACGTGGAAGGTCGGCTTGCCGCCGATCTTGACGCCGCGCGTGTCGCCATCGAGCTTGCCCGAGCCCACCGGCGTGGTGATCGGATACGGGATCGGCACCGGGCTCGGCGCCGCGGGCGTGAGGCAGACGCTCGGATTCATGTAGACGATCACGTGGTTGGTCGACTCGCCGGCCACCTCACGGAAATTCGCGTTGACGCTCATGCGGTCACCTCCCGATGCTCTGCCGCCCGCGGCCGTGCGCCGGCCGCCGCCGGATCGCCCGCCGCCAGCAGCAGCGCGCCGCGCGCGCCGTCATCGGCGCCGGCCGCCAGCACCGCGAACTCGTCGCGCGCCACGCCGTGGGCCCAGTCCTGCAGCACCAGCGCCGCCATCAGCGGCAGCGCCGCCGCGCCGACGTCGCCCAGTTCCTTGAGCGGCAGGCGCAGGTCGGTACCCGGATCGAGCACGTCGCCAAACCGCGCGATGACGTTCTGCACCTCGCGCGTCGCATGGCGTTCATGCGAGGCGTCCAGCGCCCACAGCGCGCAGCGCCGGCCCGTCGCCCGCAGCGGCGCCACCGCCGCCTCCAGCGCCTGCGCGAAACCGTCCGAGCGGCACGGCCCGTCGCTGCCCACCGGATGCGCCTCGCGCCCCAGCCCGAGCCCGGCGACCCAGCCGTCCTCGCGGCCCTCGTGCGTGACCATCGCGAAGGCCGCCGCCTCGCCCGGACGCACGCCGTCCACGTTCTCCATCGTGAGCAGCCGTTCCCGCTGCTGCAGCGCTTCCAGCGTCGGCCAGTGCAGCAGGCTGTCGACGCCGCCCCAGATCACCTCGCGCCGCGACTCGGCCAGCTGCAGCGCACGCGCCATCGCGATCGCGCCGGCGGCGCGTCCGAACGGGAAGGCCTCGATGTCCGCGCCGGCGAAGGGCGGCGGCAGCGCGGCCGAGAGACGCTGCACGAAGTCGCGGCCGGCGACATTGAGCTCGTAGCTCTGCGGCTCCAGCGCGAAACGCGCCGGCAATCCCAGCAGCAGGATCGGCGGCCGATCGGGCCGCGGGTGCGCCTGGGCCGCGCGGCGCCGGCTGACGCCGATGAGCGCGTGCACCGCCAGCGCCAGCAGCCGCTCGCGGGCCGGCAGGTCCGGCGGCAGCGCCGGCGAGGCGCAGCCCATCACCCGGCGCCCCTGTCCGTCGACGAAGTCGGTCAGCCCGATCCCGGACACCCCGGCGCGCAGCAGCAGCGCAGTTTCGGACAGCGTCTCGCCCAGGCAGGTCACCGCCTCCGCATGGGCCAGGCCGGCGCGCCAGCCGGACGTTTTCTGGGAGGCGCTCATTCGATGTACTCCTTGGCTTGCACCGTGATCGAGGTGAAGTGACCCCGCATCTTGGCCGGGCAGCGGAACACCGCCCGCCAGACCATCTCCAGCATCAGCGCGTCGCTGTCGACCACCACCGTGTCCAGGTGCGGGCGTCGCGTGTCGGGCTGGCCGTCGACGATCGCGTCGATGCGCAGCAGCTGCCGGGGCAGCGCGAAATCGAGCAGCCCCTGGGCATGCACGCCGGCGATGCGCACCGCCTCGCCGCCGCGCAGCGGCTCCTCGAAGACCAGGCCGGGCGCGGCGCAGTGTTCATGCTCGGGCCGGTAGTCCGACGGCCGGGCCGGATAGCCGCCCGACAGCCAGGCCGCGTCATGGGTGCCGGCGTGCGCGCGGCGCGGCGCGAAGTGGCGCCCCAGCGGCGCGCAGCCCGCGGGGGTGTGCCGGCCGCCGGCGCTCGTCACCGGCTCGCCCGAGGTCTCGATCTGCGGCGCGGGCCGCCCCACCAGCGCCTCCGGATGGCGGCTGATGCCACTGCCCACGGGGTTGCGGGCCTCTTCCACCGGTCTGGCCGGGTCGCTGAAATCCGCGCCGCCGTAGGCCCTCGACCAGGCCAGCGGCGTGCGCTCGAGCGGGCCGCTCTCGCCCGGTCCGATGCCGCCGAACTGCCGCACCCAGACCCGCGGGCCGTGGACGCGCAGCAGCTTGACGCGGTCGCGCACCCGGATCCCGACGTCCATGGCCGTGGCGGCCTCGCCGCCCAGCGGCGGCACCGCGTGACCGCTGAGCACGAAGTCGGTCCCGGGCTTGGGCAGGCCGTAGTCGCCCGGCAGGCGCAGGTCGGCGATCGCCGGATCGCCCCAGGGCTCGTCGCCCAGGCGGATCTCGCGCGGCGCCTCCGCGGCGCGCAGCCCGCCGCCCGGCACGATGTCGTAGCTGGCCTTCACGAGCACGAGACGCGCCTCGGCGCCGTCGCGGTCGAGGATGGGCAGCACCTGCGCGTGGTGGCCGCTGTGGTTGTAGAAGGCGGGTTCGTCCATGGGCGCTCGACGACGATCAATGCGGCCCGTCGGCGCGCGCATCCCGCGGCACCATCGCGTCCGCGATGCGCTGCAGCGAGGCCTCCTGGGCCGCGACGAAATCGAAGGGGCTGAAACGCGGCGCCTGGCCGCGCGAGGCCGCGATCAGCTCCAGGTACTGGTCCTGGCGCACGGCGCGCGACCAGCCCGGTCCGCGCAACCGGGCCAGCAGCACGCCGGCACCGAGCGGCCGGCCGCCGCGCACGCGCAGGTCACCCGGCGCCTGCGCGACCCGTCGCCACCATCCGGCGCTGTCGCCCTCCGGCGCCGGACCGGCGATCGTCGCCAGCGCCTGGGCCGCCAGCTGACGCTCCTCGTCGTTGCGCAGCGGGTCGTCGTGCAGCGCCAGCAGGTCGGGGATCAGCGCCGGCAGGCCCAGCACGCCGGCGGCGCGCGCGGCCTGCCAGCGGTCGGCATTGCGCAGCATCGCGCGCAGCAGCACGGCATCGCCGGGATGGCCGTGCATCGCCATGGCCGTCAGCGCGTCGGCCCAGCCGGGGTCGCGCGTGGCCATGCGCGTGGCCTGGCCGTGCAGCGCGGGCAGGCGCAAGGCCGCGCCCAGACGCAGCGCGGCCCGCGCGACCGGCTCGACGGGCGAGTGCGCCGCCGCCAGCAGCAGCGGCTCGCAGCGACCGGGATCGAACTGATGCGCCGGCGCGCCGAGCGCGGCGGCGACCACCGCCGGCGCCGCGTCCCGCATCGCCGTCTCCCAGGCGCGCTCCGGCAGTTCCCAGCGGAAGGCCAGCACGCGCGCGGCCGCGGCGCGCAGCGCCGGTGATTCATGGCCCAGCCAGGGGCTCAGCAGCTCCGGCAGGTCGGTCCTCGGCGACAGCGACAGGGCCTCGACCGCATGCGCGCCCTCCTCCGGATGACGGCTCACGGCGGCCTCGAAGATCCGCTGCATCGCCGGCCACCAGCGGTCGCCCGCCACGCAGCCCAGCACCAGCAGCGCCGCGAAGACCCGGCCGGGGTCCGGCAGGTCCGGGTCGATGGCCAGGGCCGCGACCTGGTCGAGCGCCTCCGCGCCCAGCCCGATGATCGCGTTGACCTGGGCCAGCAGCCGGCGCTCCGAGTCGATCGGCGTGCGCCAGTGTTCGTCCGGTTGCGGGGCCCGGTAGGCGCGCAGCACCGCGACCAGGTCCAGGCATTCCTCCGCCGCGCGGCGCCGGAACGCCGCGGTGCCGCCGGCCTCGAAAGGCGACGGCGCCTCGCCACCGGACGGCCAGGCGCCGCGCCAGCCGGGCTGGGCCGGCACGCGCAGCGAGGGCGCCGGCGCGCCGACGGCGCCGAGGTCCAGCAGCCGGGGCTGGTCGATCATCAGGCGCCGGGACGCCGCGCCGGCGCCGGCACGGGAGGCGCCGGTCGGCGCGGCCGGTCCGGCCGCCGGCATCACGAGGGCGGAGTTCACGATCGCCGCGCTCAGTTCATCTTGATCATCGGCGCCAGCAGCCGCAGCAGCCGACGGCTACGCGTGGCGAAGCTGGCGCAGACGATCTCGACGTCGCCGTCGGCGCCCAGGCGCAGGCGGGACTGGCCGTTGCGCAGCACGATGTCGCCGCGCGCCTCGAGCACCAGCGTCTCCGGCCGATCGGCGAAGGCCTTGGGATCGGCCACCGGCCGCGCTTCGGCCAGCTGGCGCCCGATGCGCCCGAGCACGATGCCGCCGCCGGCGCCGTCCTGCCAGACAAGCACCGCGTCGCCGCCGCTGCAGGCCGCACCGGGCGCATCCGGCTGAAGCAGCTCGCAGCGCAGCAGTTCGCCGCCGGGCAGCCGCACGCGCAGGTGGCCCTCGTCGTCCACCTCGGCCACTTCACCGCGGCACAGCGCCTGCGGTTGACCGATGAGCGGCGCAAGATCGAAGGGGTTGGACATCGCGCCTCCTTCAGCTGTTCTGGTTGATGTTGGGCGAGCCCTTCAAGTCGAGGTTGCCCCCGGCCTTGATGCCGATCTTGCCGCTGCCCTGGATGGTGATGCTGGTGCCCTTGAGCGTGATGTCGCCGCTGCTCTTGAGGATCAGCTGGGCGGAGCCGCACTTGAGCACCAGCTCGGACGCCGCCTCGACGCCGGCCTTGGCCTTGCTGTTGACGCTGTAGTCGCCGCCCGACTGGAAGCTCATCGTCGAGCCCGACTGCGCCGAATAGCTGGAGCCCGCCTTGTGGCTCATCTTCGCGCCGGCCTCGTGGTTCATGTGGGTGCCGGCGGACACGGCCTTGCTCAGGCCCACCTGCTCCGAGCTCAAGCCCCCCACCGCCACCACCTTCGCGGCGCCGACTTCCTGCATCAGCGCCGCGCCGATGGCCTGGTTCATCGCCGCGCCGACGGTGAGCGCGTAGGCCGCGCCGATGGTCTCCGCCTTGAGCAGCGCCACGGTGACCGTCTGCGTGCTGCCGAAGCTCTGCGTGTCCGCCGCGCCCACGGTCAGCGTGCGCGTGGCGCCGATGCTCTCGACCTGGTTGGCGCCGACCGTCAGCGTCTCGTCCACGCCCACGGTCTTGCTGCGGTTGCTGCCCACCGTGATCGTCTGGTTGGACCCGATCGAGATCGTCTGGTCCACGCCGACCGTCTGCGTCTGGTTGTTGCCCACCGTCTCCGCATCGTCGACGTCGACGGTGTCGGTGCGGTTGTTGTGGATGGTCGAGGTCTGGTCGTGCTCGATCGTCGTGGCCATGTCGTACTGGCCGTGGATGGTGATCATCTCCTTGCCGGCGGTGTCGTCCATCGACAGCTCGTTGTAGCCGGCGCCCTTGTGGGTCTTGGACTTGATGCCGCTGATGACGGCGGCGGCCGGCAGGCCGTAGGGCGGCATCTGCTCGGCGTTGTAGACCCGGCCGGTGATGAGCGGCTGGTCCGGATCGCCCTCGACGAAGTCGACCACCACCTCCTGCCCGATGCGCGGGATGGACACGCCGCCCCAGCCCTTGCCGGCCCAGGGCTGCGAGACGCGGATCCAGCACGAGCTGCTCTCGTTGCGCTTGCCGCGGCGGTCCCAGTGGAATTGCACCTTCACCCGGCCGTACTTGTCGGTGAAGATCTCCTCGCCCGACGGGCCCGTGACGATCGCGGTCTGCGGGCCGGGCGCCATCGGCTTGGGCGTGCGGCGCTCGGGGCGGAACTGCTGGTCGGCGGGAATGGCGCTGAAGCGGCAGCGCAGGTCCGACTCGCCGGAGGCCGATTCATTGGCGGCCTGCCGCATCTGGAGGGTCGTTCCGGTGACCAGGTACTTGGCGTTCTGGTCGTCGCGCGGATGGCGCTCCAGCGACAGCAGGTGGCCGGTGCGCACGCCCTGCGCGTTGGTGTCGCCGTCGAAGCGCGCGTAGGCGGTCTGGATCTCGTCGAGGCGGTCCTCCGCGTACTGCGCGCCGTCGCCGGCCTGCAGGTAGCCGCCGGGATAGTCGAACACCTCGCCGTCGGAGAGGTCGTAGTCGCGGGTGCGGTCCTGCTGCTTCTCCAGCGAGCTGGAGGGCCGCTCGAAATCGAAGTCGGTGATGACGACCTTGCCGGGCTTCAGGCTCTCCTGCGTGATCCAGGCGTCGACGTACTCCAGCTCCGGCGGCACGTTGGCGGAGCTGCCGTAGAACGGCAGCGACTCGCAGCCGGGGGCGCAGTCGTGGGCCGAGGCGGCGTCGGTCAGCACCAGCGTGTGGCCGGCCTCGTCATGGGTGAAGTACCAGTAGATGCCCTCGTTCTCGAGCAGGCGGGCGACGAAGTTGAAGTCGGTCTCGCGGTACTGGACGCAGTAGGTCCAGGGGCGGTAGGCCCGCATCAGCTTGAACTCGTGGCGCGCGACGGGGTGGTCGTCGAAGACCGCCCGGACGATGTCCGGCACGGTCATCTCCTGGAAGATGCGGCAGTCCGCGGTGCGCGTGAGCAGCCACAGCCAGGGCCGCAGCGTCATCTGGTAGACGGTGTGCCGGCCCTCGAAGCCGGTCTGCGCGAAGCGCGTGACGTAGCCGGCCAGCTGGCGCGGCGCGTCGTCGCGCAGCGCCATCGTCAAGGTGGCGGCCTTGCCGAGCAGCTCGGCGGCGCGGATGTCCTTGCGCTCGCTCAGCAGCGTGAGCGTGGTCTCGCCGAGGTCGCTCAGCGCCTCGCGCGACGCGCAGGCGTGGACACGCAGGACGTCGTCGCCGAGCGCGGTCTTGAGGCGGAATGGACTGGCCATGGGCGGACCGGAGGGGACCCGGGGAGTGGTGCTTCACGGTAGGCCGGTGCGAGGAGCGCCGGAAGCGACCAAAGTCATTCGCGCGACGCGCCCTTGTAAAGGGGTGAATCAGCCGGCGACGGCGTGTCACCAGTGTGGGTGACGCCACAGACGCCGCCGGCGGCGCGCGCTACGGTGCCGGCCGGGCGACGCCGCCGCGCCCTCCCCGCCCGCTCGGTGGGTTCACCGGCAGACGTTGGTGTCCACGGCGGAGCCGTCCCACAGGCGCTTCAGGTTGTTGTACTTGTCGAGCGAGACGGACTGCCAGTCGTCCTGCAGGATGCCGCCGGTGTCGCCGGAATTCGGATTCCACGACCAGTAGAAGAAGTTGCGCACGCCCTTGCACTTCAGCCAGTCGACGAACTTGACCTGCCACTGGCGGTCCTTGTCGGTGAAGCGTCCGCCGAACTCGCCCAGCACCACGGCGTTCTTGCCCATGAAGCGGCCGAGCTGGTTCTGCCAGATCGCCGGCATGTTGTTGGGGAAACCGGTGCCGTCGCCGAAATAGGGCTGGCCGCTCACCGACGGGCCGTAGATGTGGGGCGACAGGACCAGGCGGTTGCGCGGGATCTTCGTCTCGTCGATCGGATAGCAGGCCGAGGGCTCGATGTTGCCGCCCCACCAGTGGGCATCGGGGTTCTCGCAGCGCCCGCCGTTGTCGGACACGCCTTCGACGAAGACCAGCAGCTTGGCATTGGTGGCGAGCACTGCGCTGCCGGCGCGCTCGGCGGCGAGCTTCCAGTCGTTGTTGATGTCGCCGGTGCCCCAGAAGGCGCCGCTGCCGCCCGTGCTGTGCGGCTCGTTCTTCAGGTCGATGGCGAAGACGTTGGGCACGTTGCGGTAACGATCGGCGACGAACTGCAGGTCGGCGACCCACTGGTCCAGCGTGTAGCCGGGAATCTGGGGCGTCGTGGAGATCGCGTTGCAGTCGGGCCGGTGATGGTCGAGCAGGACATAGAAGCCGCGCGTCGCGAACTCCGCGACGATGCGGTCCAGCACCTGCAGCGGCGTCTTGTTGGCCAGGTCGGGGTTGACGCTGGTGTTCAGCGCGCCGCTGGGGCGACCGGTGGAGCGCAGCGTCGCCGGGCAGAACGGCAGCCGGACCGCGTTGAAGCCCAGGTCCTTCATCTGGCCGATCATGTCCTTGTAGTTGCGCTGCCACAGGCCGTGGGCGACGAGGTCCGGCGTCTCGAAACCAAACCAGTTGACACCGCGGATCGACACCGCGACGCCCTGGCTGTCGAGGATGCGGCCATCGGTCGCGACGCTGAACGGCAGCTTGAACTGGCCCGTCGCGGGGACGGAGAGGTCGCTGGAGGGCGCTGGCGCTGGTGCCGGTGCCGGTGCCGGAGCCGGAGCCGGAGCTGGTGCCGGAGCGGGAGCGGGAGCGGGAGCGGGAGCGGGAGCGGGAGCGGGAGCGGGAGCCGGAGCCGGAGCGGGAGCCGGAGCGGGAGCCGGAGCGGGCGCTGGTGCCGGAGCGGGAGCCGGTGCCGGCGCACCGGCCTCCGAGATGCGGAAGGAGGCGCTATTCGGCGCGGTGCCGGTGCCGCAGAAGCCGACCTCGAAGCTCTGGCCCGGCGCGACCGGCGAGTTCCAGCTGGTGCCGGTGACGGCGAAGGTCGCGCCCGACTCGAGCTTGAAGGTGCCGTTCCAGGAGCCGTTCATCTGGCCGCTGGGCAGCTCGAAGCGCAGCGTCCAGGCGCCGCTGGCGGTGGTGCCGGGATTGCGGACGGTCACCCGCGAGCAGAAGCCGCCCGACCAGACGTCCTGGGCCACGTTCAGGCTCAGGGCCGCATAGGCGGGCGCGACGGCCCCGAAGGCCATCGCCACGAGGCTGGCACGCTGAACGAAGCGACGAGGAACTGGATGCATGACGTTGGCCCATGAAGTTGCGGGACAGGGAACGCCAGCAGTGTCGAAGCCTCGCCCGCAAGGGCTGGTGAGAATGGGTAACGCCGTATGACTACGTTGTCATCTTCGCCACAGCGGCGCGTTCCGGCGGCGAGTCCGGGCGGCGCGCGCGGCGGGTCAGAGCGACAGCGGCAACGCGACGGTAAGGGTCAGCACGGCGCCGTCGTCGGCGTAGTCGGCGGTCAGCTCGCGGTCCTCGAGCTGCCACTGCTCCCACTCGACGATGCCCTCCTCCTCTTCGCCATCGGACGGCGTGCCGTAGGCGGCGAGCGCCTGGTCGCGCGTCTCGACCGGTGTCGATGCGAACGGCGCGTCGCCGGCATAGGGCTCGACTTCCTCGCTGCCCTCGGGGTAGTAGAAGAGCGCGCTGAGCACGTGGGTGCCGGGCCCCAGCGGCTCGCCGAAGTCCACGGCGTGGGTTTCACGCGGGGTGAAGGACATCACGACGCCGAGTTCCTTGAGCAGGACGAAGCCGGCGCGGATCTCCTTCTTGCGCTTCTGTGAGAGCTCGGTCGGCGCTGGTGCGCCGGCGGGCGTGGTGTGCGCGAGGATCGCGGCGATCAGCGGCGCGTCGACCTCGGTGAGGCCGAGCAGGCGGGGGAGCTCGGGGAGCGACAGGGGGGCGGTGGCGTGGGTGTCGGTCATGGAGGCGAACGATAACGCGTCGCGGCGCTCACCAGGCGGGTCCGGCGATGAGGATGGAACTCAGGCAGTCCTCGCGGCGCTCGGCGAAGCCGAAGCCCAGCTTGCCCCAGGGCGTGGGGCGGGACCAGTGGGTTTCTTCGTTCAGGGAGGCACCGCGGGGATGGCCGGTGATCGCGAGCCCCTCATGGCGACGAAGCACCTCCGCGCGCGGCACGCAGGAGCCATCGATCTTCAGCACGAGACCCCAGGCGCTTGACGGATCGCGCCGGCTCACGCGCAGAAAGGCTTCCTCGATCCGCACGCCGTCTGCGAGCGTCACCGGCCCGCCAAAGAAGCCATCGGTCCAGGCGTTGTGAATGTCGCGTTGAACCACCGGGGAGTGCAGCGTGGAGGCCAGCTTCGGCGCATCGAGGGGCGCCTGCCCCACCAGGAGCGAGAGCACGGCCCAGAGGTCCAGGGTGAGGTCAGTTGTCACGTTGCATCGGCCGCGCGGCCGCAAGGAAGGCGGTGAAGGAATCGGCGATGAAACCGATGTGGTCGTAAGACATGGGACACGGGATGTGGAAGGTCGAGAGGAAGAAGACCTGCCCCGCCAACTCCCCCTCAACGCCCAACAAGAACAGCGAATTGCCGGCGTCCATGCCGATCGGTAGCAGGCCCGGCGGATGGAGATGCTTGTTCCAGACGATGTTGTCGTCCAGGTCGCATCCGCCCTTGTACGGCGATTCAATGTCCTTGCCTGCGAAGATGCTGAAGGTGCTCTCCAGACCGCACCGATCTCCGTAGCTCTTGGCTGGCTTCCCTTCCCAACCCACATCGAACTCGACAGCCCGGAATCGTCCGTCCTCGTTCTGGAACATCGGCGAAGAGCCTCGGTGCGCCAGCAGATACGCCGCATAGTCGGCGGGCAGCTTCAGCTGATTGCGTCCCTCGAAAGCGAGGATGTCCGCACGAGTGATGACGGGGTAGTCATGCGCGAAGGGGAAGGCCAGCTTCCAGTTCATGTGGAGTGCCTTCGTTGAATCCGAACCTGGAATCCGCGCCGCGCAGGCGAAGCCAAGACGATCGGCGCCAAGATCAGCGACTCGGCGAGCCCTCGGCCCAGGTCTCCGCGACGAACTCCGCCCAAAGTGCGGGCAGCTCCACCACTTCACCCTGGTTCGGATCGCTCACCCCGGTACCTTCGATGTGCATCGGTCGCAGCTTGACGCGTTCGTTCGGCGCCGCATCGAGTGCAATGTCTTCAACCACGGCCGCCTGGACACAGAGTCCTTTGCGCCAGCGCAGCAACAGGGGCAGATCCGGCGGAATGAATTCCCCAAGGAACTCGTGATGGTCTTCCAGATCAAGCCACATCCACGCCACTTGCGACGGCATGCCCGCCTGACAAAGCGTCTCGAACGCGGGGCGAAGGCGCTTGCATTTGTCACACCAGCCTTCCGCACCGATCACCACGAGCAGTTCAGCATCCACCCGTGCGAGGTGTCGGCCGAGTAGCTCGGCATCGTTCCAAGGATCAAACGCAGGCATGCTCAGGAGATTCCCAGGGATTGAAGCGTCGACCGCTGCACGTCGGGTCGCGCTCGGATGTTCAACTCCGCCTCGGACCGGATTCGATTCAGGGCATTCGCCGCAACAAATCGCAGCCCCTGCGGCAAGTCGGCTTTGGGGTCAACGATCTGCTTGAGTTCGTGTTCCCCCGCCGGGCGGCCCAGCAGTGCTCGTCTGCCATCACCGAGCCGCAGCCTGTTCACCGGATGCGCTGCCACCCGATCACGATCCGGCAGCACCAGCCCGAGGTCCGCATCTCTGCGTCCCGGCGTCATACGTGCATCGAGGTCCAAAGGCGGCTCGTCGAGCGCCAGTCCCTCAGCCAACAGGTCAACGCCGGTGAGACAGTGCCAGACCCATCCAGCCCAGCGCGCCTGTTCGTCGTCCGCCATGCGATGCACAACAAGATCGAGCAGCGCGATGTCGCCATGGTGAAGCATCGCTGTCAGTCCCACCCGGGGGGGAAGACGCTGCACCAGCTCACGCATTCCCGGATGCCCAATGGGCGCCAACTGCGCCAGATGGCGGACCCATCGATTCAATCGGCGATCGGCTTGAACGAGATCCCATCCACTGGCGCGCTCGCGATAGGCCACCTGCTCGGCCACGCATTGCCAGAGGCGCGATGCGGCAGCCATTCGGTGTTCGTCCGCCTCGGCGTCCAGAAGCCGGGCGAGCGCGATGCAACTCTCCGCGCGCACGGCGAGCGCTTCGTCCGCGCAAAGGCGTTGGAGTGCCGGGATCATCGCGGCGTCTGCACACCGACAGGCGGCAGCACGCACGTGAGGAGAAGCATGGACAACGAAAGCTTCAAGGTCCGCGACAGTGCCTCGCATCAAGACACTGCCGCGCAACGCGATGACAAGGTCTACGGGGTCGGAGAGGCTGGTGACTGTGGCCAGCCACCGGCGGGTCGCCGCTGGTGATGCCCAGGCGAGCGCCGATACGGCCCCGCGCACCAGAAGATCCGGCCGGAGCCTGACCTGCCGAAGAACTGCCTCGATCGCGGCGATGCGTCCCTCCCCCTCCAGCGACAGCGCCGCGACGCAGGCGACGAAAGCCTCTCCAGGCTTGCGCCACCGCTCAAGCGCTTGCAGCGCCATCGCCGCTGCCGCTTCTTTCCCAGCTCGCACGCCCTCGAGATGAGCGGTGAGCAAGGCAGCGAACTGCGAAGCCCGTTCGGCGCCAAGCTGCGGCGAATCGATTGATCCATCGAGTTGTGACCAGTAGAAGGCCGCGTCCTCAACGTGACGCCGCACCACCGCCGCGATGATCGGCGGCCGCTCCTCCAGACGCAGCACTGTGCTCATCCGCCCTGAGCCTGGCGAGCCAGCTCGGCGATGCTGAAAAGGCGTGACCACGACTGACCGTCATGGAGTGCAGCGCCGTAAGCGCCCGCCATCAGCATCACGCCATCAGCGACGGAAAGATTGCCCGCGCAGTTGGTGATCTCAATGGGGGCTTGGCTGGGCTGCAGCCGGCCTTCTTGTATCTCCCAGAGGCCGTAGTCGTTCGTCGCGTAGACGCGGTCCTTGAACCAGACCATGTCGCGGAACGGCAGGCTCAGATCGCCTTGATGAATCATCATCCACTGATCACCGCGGCCGCGATAGACCGTACCCGACTGCGCGCCGATGTAGACATACCCGTCTTCGCCACAGCAAACCGATTCGATCCACATGTTGGATGGGAAGGCGATCTTGTGCCATGCAGTCCCGTCATAGCGCCAGACGTCGCCTTTGCCACCCGCCGCGTAGATATCGGATTCAGAGAAACCGTCGAAATCCTGGAAGCCGGTTTCGCCGCGGCCGTTGGGCGGCAATGGCCCCACTTCCGCCCACTGGTCGGGACCAATCCGATAGAACAAACTACGGCCACCGCCGCAACCGTACATGCGACCGGCAAACGGCTTGATCTTGCCCACGTTCCCTCGGCAGGGCCCTTCTCCCCTTCCTCCCGGAACAGGTTGCTCGTCATCCCAGCCTTGAACCTTCTTGGCGAGTACTTGACCACGCCCGTCAACAGCGACACAAACAATCTCGCCTTCCCTGGGCCCGGAGCACATGAGATTGGAGTAGCCGTCCATCAAAGTCGTGATCCAGCGCTTCTCGGCGTTCAATTCCAGTTTGTTCAGGCGCGTCTGAAGCTCGTCCACGAATGGCCGAGGCTTGTCGTCATCCCAGTCTTGGAGACTGATAAAGAAGAACAGGCCGCGATCGATGACGGCGCAGTCTCGAATCCCCGTGCCTTGGAAGCGTTTCGCGTAGTCCTCGGCGGACAACAAATCTAGCAATTGGGTCATACAGTACTCACTCTTCCACCTTCGGCGTCGCACCCTTTCCGGATGCGGCCTTTAGAGTCTTTCCCGAACACTTGTAGTGCGCATCAAGTTGGGCCTGCATGAACCTTCCTCGATTTCCTGTGCCAGTCAGAAGTAGAGGTCAGGGAATCGTTTCATACGGTACTCGACCGGCGGCACGCGACCCAGCGCTTCATGGGGTCGATGGCGGTTGTAGCGCTCAAGCCAATCGGCAGTCATGGCTCACACTTCGGCCGACGAGTCGAAGACGTAGCGGTCCAGCACCTCTGTACGGCAGGTCTTGTTGAAGCGCTCGACATAGTTGTTCACCTTAAGCGCGCTGTGCGGCCAAGCTTGAATTCTTTGAGGATCGCAACGATCTGGCTGTCAGTGAATCTGGACTTCTTCATGTCGAGGCTCCATGGGGTTGCATTTTCTACTTCAGGCTAGAGGAGGATTTCGAGGCGGCTTCAGGTTCATCGGGCGCGCGGTCGCAAGGAAGGCGGTGAAGGAACCGGCAATGAAACCGACGGGGTCGTAAGACATGGGATACGGGATGTGGAAGGTCGACAGGAGGAAGACCTGCCCCGCCAACTCTTCCTCAACGCCCAACAGGAACAGCGAATTGCCGGCGTCCATGCCGATCGGCAGCAGGCCGAACTCGAGAGCCCGGAATCGTCCGTCCTCGTTCTGGAACATCGGTGAAGAGCCGCGGGGCGCCAGCAGATACGCCGCATGGTAGGCGGGCAGCTTCAGCTGATTGCGTCCTTCGAAATTCTGCCCACGCCTTTTGCCCACGCCGCGGCTGTGAACTCCGTCCATAGTCTGGGGAGCTCGACCATCTCGCCCTGATGCGGGTCGCGCACTCGTGTGCTTTCGATCGCAAGCGGACTCAGCCGAACTCGATCGAATGGCGAAACGCTCGGGTCAATGTCGTTCACCACCGCGGCCTGAATGCATTGCCCGCCTTTCCACCTGAGCAGCAATAGGAGGTCGGGAGGGACGAATACTGAGAGGAAATCGGCATGCTCTTCGAGATCCCGCCAGAGCCACGCCACGTGCGGCGGCGTGGCCGCAGCGCATAACGCGTCGAATGCCGTCCGAAGGCGTTCGCACTTCTTGCACCACGCCTCTGCGCCAATCACCACCATGAGCTCTGCGCCCGTCCCGCGGAGATGCCCAGCAAGAGCTCGGGCGTCTGTCCAAGGATCAAATGTCGGCATGCTCAGGAAGACATCCGAGCCGGCCATCTTCGAAGCCGACGGTGCAGTCGCGGACGACATAGCCCGCCATGAAACGATTCCAAGACTCGCGATCAAACATTGCTTCGACGCTCGCACATTCAATCTTTGGCGCCGTCATCATGTGCACCAGACTGAGCACCACATGCCGTCGATAGGATTCCGGACCAATCGATCCGTCAGACCAGCCGCCTCATCGGACTTATCCCTTTGGAGCACCCATGGCCGCAACTGCGTAGCGCGCGAGCGGCCCCGCGAATCCGGACTTCCAATCAAGCTGTATTGCCAACTCGACTCCATCCGGGCGGCTGATGAAGAATGACGCGCCGTTTCGATGTCGTCTTCCGGACGCGCGGAAGTGCGCCTCCATGGCAGTCAGTTCGCAACTGGCCTCAACGATCCCACTACCCCAAGCGAGTCTATGGGGAGAGACGTCAGAGTCGAGCAAGGTGACCGAGCGCAGGGCCCAGGTCTCAAGGACAGTCAAGGTGCCAGGCTCGTATGTCAAGACGAGTTGAAGTTCGCCACCAAACCAACTCAGCTCAAATGGATCGGCATCGCGCTTCTGCCAATGACCGGGCCTAATCTGACCGTTAGACCACCGATCCCAGAAGGCCTGCCAGCGCGCCTCGGTAGCCCGCCATCCCAAGATGGCGACGAGCGCATCGGCGGATAGCACGCGGCGCAATGCAGTCACTCGCGAATCGGCTCGTTGTCCGGATGATCGACTCGCTGCCACTTCTTTCCGTCGAATCGAACTAGATCGGTAACGCCAATACTCCACATCACGCCATCGACCTGATCGAGCCGCCAGGCATCCTGGATCTCAGGCTTCAGCCGTGATTTCACCGGGGCGATCGTCTTGCCGTCAAAGACGAAGAGCCCTTCCTCGGCGCTCAGATAGACGGCATTCTTGAACTTGGAGAGACAGACGAATGTCTGATGGTCGTCCAAACCGCTCACGCTCTTGAAGCCCTTCATTGCGCTGCCCGTGAGCAAGGTACCGTTATGCCCGCATACCAAAACCTCATCGGGCCCATAACAGCGCACCCATTCCAGATGCTCATCGACAGGAAGAGCGATCTTGGTCCATCGATCGCCATCGAAATGCGCCATGTAGCCCAGCAAGCCCACCACATAGACATCGGCTCCGCTGGTCCCGTCCATGCAGCTCAACATTGGAGCAGCGGACATGACCTCTAGCATCTCACCAACGCGATCACCGCCGTACTCTGAAGGATTCACCTCAACGCGAATGCCGTGATCGTTCCTGCGCCAGTCGTCGACGCCATGCCGGCGATAGACCTGGCCGTGTTGCCCGCAAGCCCACAGCTGACCGTCGATCTCACGCAAATGAGACATTAGCCCGCCAAAATTGCCATCCTGCATTCCGGCGCCTGGTAGTCGCTCAGTCCGGACCTCCTTCGTGCTGCCGCGAACGAAGTGCACCGCGCCTTGGGACCCAAGGCAAGCGAAGCGCTTCTTGTCCTCCGGCAGAGTTCGATAGGCGTGAACCGAGACGATGTTGTCGTCGAGGTCGAAGTACCCGAACGGCAGTTCTTGTTCAGCCGGGTTGTAGGTGGAGCATCGAGTGTGGGCCGTTTCTCGGGCGTCTAAAGAATCGAGCTGCGTCGCAAGAAAGACGAAGTCCGGTGCGACGACAACACCGTCAAGGTAATACACGGATGAAACATCGCTCGATGCCATTGAGTTCTCCATATCGTTGAATTAGTCGGAAGCGCCGCCTTGTCGCGAACCCATTGGCGTTCCCTTGGGCGGTGGATTCTTCCCGAAAGGATCCGCCCGGAGCCGCGTGCTCTCAGGCAAGCCGTTCTTCTGGTGATGCTCTCGCAACTGTCTCTTCAGATCCTTGGGATCGCAGCCGGTCACCATGCCTGCGGACAAGGCGCCGGCGGTTTCAAGCTGTCCAAGCGTCGCTGTCTGTTTCGGCGTGTTGGCTGCACCGAGTGCTGCCTCCTGCGCATCCATCAGGGCGTGGATCTTGCCATGCTCGGCAAGCGCTCCGAACCACTTCCCGACCCTGTCCTTTCCTTTGAAGGCTCCCTTCTTGACACTGCCTCCGTCCTTGCCGGTGCTCTTCGTGGGACCACCCACGCATACACAGAGCCCATTCGCGTGCGTAAGCCGCTCCGTCCCCGGGTAAGCATTACCACCCTGACTGTCGGGCATGCGGAAGCAGTGGTCAGGTACCACGTGATGGGGTGTTTGCCCGCTCGGGCAACCTTCCTTATAGGTGCGCAGCGTGCATCGCCCCTTGTCCTGTCCGGCGCTCTTCACGCCGTCGTCGTCCTTGCTCTTGGCTTTGCGTTCCGACGGCTTCTGCGGCTTGTCCTTTTTCAGAACGTCGTCGATCTTGGCGCGCAGCTTCGCAAGGTAGTCCTCGACCTTCTTGCGCATCGGCGCCGGAAGATGCGGAAGCACCTTTTTCTCGACCGCTGCGACCGCCTGCATGTACTTCTCGCCATTCTTGACGATCTTGGCGGCGCCAGCCGCATCACCTATCACCGGCACTGCGGAGCCCGCGCTGAACAGGGCTCCGACGAAGTCCCCCCGCATGAGGCTGATCGCCGCGTTGAGCAGATCGGGGACGGCACCAGCGCCTGGAATCATTCCTGCCAGGTCCAGAACCATCTGCAGGCCATCGATACCCGAGATTTCGCTCGGGGTCTCTGGAGCGGCGGGCGAGTTGGCCTCCTCCGCCCGCTTCCCGCTGGGGGAAACAGGCCCCTGCGCCTTGCCCTTGGTATTGCCTGATTTCTTCGCGGCCATGAAATCAGGGAGCGTTCATTTCGAATTCGTCGCCATGGCGGACGAGCCAGTGTTTCTCCGCCCGGACCGTGCCGCTCGCCTTCGCCGGATAGCACTTGCCCGCCACCGTACTGCTGCTTACGCCGGTCGCGACACCCGCGGAGTCGCCGATCGTCATTGGCGTATAGCTGTCATTGAGGATGACCAGCGGATGTCCGTTGCTCCGCACAGACTTCGCGACATCAGCTGCAGTCATAAGTTCCGAATAGACCGGGTAAGGCACTGGCGGCGTGCTGGCACCCATTGGGGTCTTGCAAACGTCGGGACGTGTGCAGATCACCTTCCATCCGACCTGCTGGCGGGCGACAAGGTTCTTGGCCATCGTTCAGCTTCCTGACTGGATCAAGGATGGGTTCGGCCGCTCGTAATGAGCGGACGGCATCGGTTTCATGAGTGGTGCGGCAGGGTCGGTTTCGAAACGAGCCTCCAGCACACGCGGCGATGTGGACTTCAACAATGCAGTTCGCCAGACCAATCGCATGCGCGGTGGCGTCGCGGGATCGCTGTTGTCGACCTCGATCAAGTCGATCTGCATCGGGTTCGGCAATACCAGGCCATCGTCGAAACGCATCAGCACGTAGGCGCGGTGAGCCGGAATACGCCAACGCGTCAAGCCGCCAGATGGCATCAGGCCTTCGACCCCGACGATCACACCGGCTCCTGTGACATTGGGGAACTCGATCTGCATGTCCGCAGGCGCGCCATTCCAGAACCCGAAGTCAAAATCCCGCGGCAGATCCGGATGCCGTTCTTTCAACCAGGCATCGTCATAGGTTCCCGCGAGCGCGAGGCGCGGAGACCAGGCTTTGCCTAGCGGGCCGAACCCTGCAGGTTCGACCGGATAGACAACCGCGGACATTTCTTTCGCGGTCTTGCTGCCTGACTGAGGCGTGACAACCCATTCAGCGACTGGCGCACCAGACCAGATCTGGGGAGCGTCCATTTCTTCGGGCCACGGGCCGCCCGCCTGCTTCGTTGCATCAACGAAGCTCCTCGCCCACCAGCCCCGGCCAAGCGGATTCCGGTAGCACACCTCGTTGACAGACAGCCTGTCCTCGCCAGGCACGGAGAACTGGCAAGCGCCTCCAAAGGCGTACTCGTACCGCAACGGCACCGAAGATGTCGCCTCCGGCGCCGTCAACCGATATGTCGGCACGGCAGTGCCGTCGGTCTCCTCACCAACACGCACGAAGCGGCGATGCCCAGTCAACAGCAGCGTCTTGTCGAGCCGCGTCTCTTCACCCTCACGGATGCCCATCCAAGCGCGAAATTGGGAGGCTGGTGCGCCTGCGTGGGCTACGCCAACCCATCTCACATCACACTTCGGCTTGTAAGGAACGAGATCGCTCTCGCGTTTCAGGCTGGTGGACTGCGGATCGCCCCAATGTTCATCGCCAAGAGTGAGGGGCAGGGCTGGCAGCCCTGTCCGCCCGTCATCCGGGACGGCGATCCAATCGGTCGCCCCTTCGAGCCGCTGAAGGGTATAGCTCGCGGCCAGCGCTACCACGTGGTACTCGCGGTCGTGCGTGTCCACGCCTTCGAACGCCAAGGCATCAAAGGGAGTCTGGTTCTTGAATTGCATCGAACGGATCCGGTCAGTTCAGATCGATATCCTTGCCGTTGATCTGCACCGGTCCTGACGAATCGAACAGAAACTCCGTGCCCTTGATCGTGATCTTGCCGTCGCTCGACATGGTCAGACTGGCGCTACCAACCACGAGGTGGATGGAGTTGGTCGCTTGAAGCTGGAAAGAATCGCCGACCTTGACGCTGTAGTTCTGGCCGACAGCAGTGTTCTTATAGAGGCCCACCTGCTCCGTCTGAAACGCGCCGACGGTCGTGTTCATCATTGCGCCGACCGTCGTCTGATAGCCCAGGCCGATCGTGAGCGCCTTGCCAAGCCCGATCGTCTCGGCCTTGGCCATCGTGATGGTCTCGGTCTTGTTTCCCCCGATCGTCACCGACCGGTTGTCCCCGATCGAGATCGTCTCGTTGAGGTCCACCCGCTCCGTCCGGTTCTGATGCACCGTGATCGTCTCGTCCAGGTCGACCGTCTCCGTGCGGTTCCCCTTCACGAACACCGTCTCATGCCGGTCGATCGTCTTGGTCCGGTCCCGCCCGACCCAATGCGTCTCGTCGTTCTCGACCTCGATGTCCTGGTTCTTCTCCGCGTGGATCCACAGCTGCTCGGCGCCCTGCTTGTCCTCGAAGCGGATCGCGTTGGCATTGCCGTAGCTGCCGCCCTTGGTCGAACGCGTCAGGAAGCCGCTCTGCGTCGCATTGGCCGGCAGGTCCCACGGCGGCAGGTTCTCGCCGTTGTAGGTGCGGCCGATGATGATCGGCGCGTCCGGATCGCCCTCGATGAAGCCGACGATCACCTCCTGCCCGATGCGCGGGATGTGGATGCCGCCGAAGTTGGACCCCGCCCACGGATGCGCCACGCTCACCCAGCACGAGCTGCGCTCGTCGCGCTTGCCCCGCCGGTCCCAGTGGAACTGCACCTTCACCCGGCCAAACTTGTCGGTGTGGATCTCCTCGCCCGCCGGCCCCGTCACGATGGCCGTCTGCGGCCCCGACACCAGCGGCTTGGGCGTGCGACGCCCCGGCCGGAACTGCTGCTGCGCCGGGATGCAGCTGAAGCTGCAGCGCAGCGAGGTCTCGCCCGAGCCCGATTCATTGGCCGCCTGGTGCAGCGCCAGCTGCGTGCCGGTCACCAGGTACTGCGCGTTCTCGCTGTCGCGCGGATGCCGCGTCAGCGCCAGCAGGTGGCCCGTCTGCACGCCCTGCGCGTTGGTCGTGCCCTCATAGGTCTCATGGCTGCTCTGCAGCTCGTCGAGCCGGTCCTCCACGTACTGCGAGCCGTCCCCGGTCTGGATGTAGCCGCCCGGGTAATCGAAGATCTCGCCGTCCGACAGGTCGTAGTCGCGCTTGACCATCTGGCTGGTCTCCAGCGCGCTGGACGGCTTCTGGAAGTCGTAGTCGGTGATGACCACCTTGCCGGGCCGCACGCACTGCGCGCCGCTCCAGCCCTGCACGTACTCCAGCTGCGGCGCGCCCTGCGATTCCGAGCCATAAAACGGCAGCGACTCACACCCCGGCTTGGCGTCATGCCCGCTGGCCGAGTCGCACAGCACCACCTTGTGGCCGCTCTCGTCGTGCTCCACGTACCAGTAGATGCCTTCGTGCTCCAGCAGCCGCGCCACGAAGTTGAAGTCGGTCTCGCGGTACTGCACGCAGTAGTTCCAGGTCCGGTACGGGCGCAGCAGCTTGAACTCGTAGCGCGCCACCGGATGGTCCTCGAACACCTGCTTGACGATGTCCGGCACCGACATCTCCTGGAAGATGCGGCAGTCCGCGGTGCGCGACAGCAGCCACAGCCACGGCTTGAGCTGCATCTCGTAGACGCAGTGCTTGCCCTCGAAGCCCCGCTGCGCGAAGCGCGTCACATAGCCGCTGAGGTGGCGCGGCGCGTCCTCGCGCAGCGCGATCGTCAAGGTCGCCAGCTTGCCCAGCAGCTCGGAGGCCAGGATGTCCTTGCGCTCGCTCAGCAGCGTCAGCGTGGTGTCTCCTGCCTCGCTCAGGCCCTCGCGCGAAGTGCACGAATGCACGCGCAGGACGTCGTCGGGCAAGGCGGTTTTGAGACGGAACGGTGAAGCCATGGCGCGGGGAAGGGTCAGGTTGACACCCCGAGGCTATGGATCTCCCGGCCGGGTCACAACGGTCGAAAGTCACTCCCGCACCTGGCAGTGGAAGAAGCGAATTTCGCAGAATTGTCAGAATGGATCGAATCGGGGGTCAGGTCATCAGGAGGAATTCCTGGCCGTCCAGGATCTCGGCGACGTTTTCCCGCCACTGCCGGATGTCGTTCACCTGGTGCCAGACGACACCCGGGGGCCAGGCCCTGCCGTCCCCGTGGAAACGGTCGCGCATCGTGCCGATGATGCATCGCGGACTGGGCCAGGAGGATTCTGCGATCTCCACCAGCAGGTTTCCCCGATCGAGTCGTCGAGCAGGACCTGACGCAGGCCGTCCGGGAGCCGGTAGACGAGCGAGATCCAGTCCGCGGCGGCGGCGGGGGCCTGCCGGCGCGCGCGGATCTCGACGGCGTACTCCTTGGCGAGCGCCGCCGCATCGGCGTCGGACAACACGGGCAGCTTTTTCGAGTGCATGAACCCGATGCCCGCGGGGCACTGGTAGCGACTCCAGGACGAGCGCGTGGTCACGGACAGGCTCCGGGCGATGACTCAGCGCCGGTCCCGCTATCGCCCACGAACCACGACCGACAAATCGCCTTGCTTCGGATCAACCGAGAACTCGATCTCTCCCCACGGGAAGCGGGCCAGCGCCACGGGCCTTGCCCGCTCCTGCGGCATCACGCCTGTCTTCTTGGCGAAGCGCTTCACGATCTTGCTGGTGAGGATGGAGTCAGGAAACTCCTCCTCATCGAATAGCACTGCCGCCACGAGACCATGCCCTGCTTCCTCGGCGATCACCAGCCTCGCCGAGAGATCGAGATAGCGCACGCTCCTCTCCGACGCCGACACCGGCGTCCCAGGGGCCCACACGCCCTTGCCGTCGATCAGCACCTGTCCCGTCGTCACATCGATGTCGAGATTCACTTGATGACCTTTCTCATTTGCCCAGCTTGATGATCCTGAAGGTGTCCGCCAGATTGCCCTTCTCGGAATTGGACATGAAGTACTGGACGCCACCGCCCTTGCCCAGATGCGGGTTGGCAGCGGCCTTGCCCATCGCCATGCATGTGTCCTCCTTCAGCACATAGGCATGCACCTGCGTGCGCATATCCCGTGCCTTCGGACTTTTCCAATTGTCCTTGTGCGCGACCTGCAGCGCATCGTTGTAGTCGCGCGCCGACTTGGCCCCGATCACCTCGCCGCCCTTGACGAAGTAGTTGCCGGGCGCCGGTCCGTGCGGATACAGCGTGTAGAGCACCGTGCCCTTCTTCATCACGACGTTGGTGTAGCTGTCCTTGCCGAAGTAGGGTTCCTCCCCCTGCCAGCTCCTCGCCTGGGTCGCCGGGTCCTTTCCGCAGCAGGGATCACAGCCGCCCTTGCCTTTCTTGAGCCCGAGCGGATCGATCCAGAGCGTCGGATCCGGCGCGTACTGGTAGGGATTGAATCCGCCCATCAGCCCGATCGGATCCTGCGTCAGATACCGCCCCGCATCCGGGTCGTAGTAGCGATGGCGGTTGTAGAAGAGCCCGGTCTCCTGGTCCTCGTACTGCCCCTGGAAGCGCAAGGGCTGACGGACCTCATCGACGTCGGTCCGGGCCACGCGCCCCCACGCGCGATAGCGGGCGCGCCAGCGTGTGCGGCCGTGCTCGTCCAGCAGCGCCAGCGGCGTGCCCAGGTGGTCGCATTCGTAGAACAGCACCTCGTCGTTGGCGCTGTCGATGCCATCCCATCGCGTCTGCGCCGCCTGCTCGGCATCGCAGTCCGTGCGCCAGCGCGCCAACCGCCGATACCAACGCACGTGCGCGTCCGGTTCCGCAGAAAGCGCATCCGGTCGATCCCACGCGACAACGGGCGCGAACGCCACCGACCCGCCATCGAAATCCGCCAGCGTCTCCGCGCAGCGGACCCGCGCCAGCGGCGTGAAGCTGTCGGGCTCGTGCACGTAGGCCACGCTGCCTTGCGCGTCGACTTCCTGCACCATGAGGTCGCCGTTCCAGACGAACACGGTGACGCGCTCGCCGTCCGGCGACGCCACGCGCTTGAGCACGCGACGTCCCATCGCGTCGTAGGCATAGCGACTCGTCAGCACGCCTTGAGGCGTCGTGCGCTCGGCCCGGACCAGTCGCTGGCGCGCGTCGTACTGCAGGCTCAGCGCGTCGATGGCGGCCGCGATCGCCCCCTCGTTGGCGGCATCGTCCTGGACCCAGTGCTTGCGGACCGCATTGCCGTCGGTATCGTGTTCGTAGCGCCAACCCAGCGCCTGGCTCACGGTGTTGCCTCGCACTGGCGCCGCGGGCAACGCCGCGCCGTGGTGTCCTCCTGGCACCGCGGGGCCCGAAGTGCCCGAGGTCATCCCCGGCAAGGGCACGAGATTTCCCGCCGGATCGAAGGCGAAGGTCTCCCGCAGTCCCGGTTGGACCGCCGACATCAACTGCCCCACCACGTCATGCGTGTAGCGCGTTTCTCCCAGCACCGAGTCGTCGATGCGCTCGATGTCGCCGGTCGGCGCATAGCTGTACTCGCGCTCTCGGAGCGCGCCCGGCGCCGCGTCCCCGAAGCCGAACACGCTGCGCGTCCAGCGCGATGCACGGTCGTATCGCAGTTCGCGCCGCATGCCGCCGCGGCGGAGTCCGCCCAGGCTGCGCCGTGTCTCGCGATGCAGCGCGTCACGATCGACGTCGGCCAGCGGCCGTCCTTGCCACAACACGCCGTGCCAGTGGCCCGGTCCGTAGCGCTGCGTCTGCACCACCCGTCCATTGGGCAAGCGTGTCGCCACGCGCTGCCCCAGCGCGTCGTATTCGTGCCGCAGCAGGAATGACGCGGCCGCGGTGCCGCGCTCGGCCGTGTCGGGCCAACCGGCGCAGGGGTCCGACCGCACGCGCTCCGGCGCCAATTCGATGCGCTGCCGTTCTTCGATGAGCTGACCTGCCGCGTCCCAGCGCAGGCGCGACTGCGCCACCGCGTTCTCGACCGCGATCACCCGGCTCAGCGGATCCCAGGCGAATCGCTCCTGCCCGTCCGGCGTCACGCGCGCCACCATCCGGCCGAGCGCGTCGCGCACGTAGTCCGTGCGGATCGCGCCGCGCTGGCTGGCAACGAGGTCACCCGCGGCGTCGTAGTCGTAACGGCTCACAAGTCCGTCGAATCCCGTCTCCTGGATCAGGCGTCCTTGCACGTCGTAGGTCAGCCGGTACGACTCACCGTTCCCGTTGACCAGTTCGACCAGCCGCAGCGCACGGTCATAGCGGTACTGCAGCCGCTGGCCCGCCGCGTCGATGCGTTCGACCGGAAGCCCCTGCATCTGGTAGCGATAAGTGGTCCGGCGCCCCACGCCGTCCATGTGGACGAGCAGTCGTCCCATGGCGTCGTAGCTGAATCGTTCCTCGCCGCCGTCGGGGTGGCGGATGGCCACGAGACGGTCGATCTCATCCCACTCGTAACGCACGCTGTGCCCCAGCGCATCGGTCCGGGCGACGAGCCGGCCGCGCGCATCCCATTCGAAGCGGGTCTCCGACCCTGAACAATCGACATAGGCGAGCAGGCGGCCGCTGCCGTCGTAGACATAGGTCTTCGCACGACCGGCCGCGTCGACCAGCTCCTGCAGCTGGCCGAACGCGTTGTAGACCATCCGTGTGACGCGGCCCAGCGCATCGGTCTGCGCCACCACGCGGCCTTCAGGATCGAACGCGCGCTCCTGCACGTGTCCCATCGCATCGATGGTCCGGATCGGCTGATTGCGCTCGTCGTACTGCAGCGCCGTCCGACCGCCCATCGCATCGGTGGTGCTGAGCAGGCTCCCCTGCGCGCCGTAGGTGAAGCGCGTCGTGCGGCCCGCGGCGTCGGTCTCTTCCAGCAGATCGCCCGCATCGCTCCAGCGGCGGGTCCCCAGACGGCGGGTTTCCGCCCCCGCGTGGTCCTGCACCCGCACGTCGACGCAGAGGTTGTTGGCGTTGAACCGGTAGGTCCAGACGCTGTCGTCGCTCTGTCGGACACGGGTCGTGTCGGCGTCGACGTAGTCGATGTGGACCGGCTCCGTGCCGTCCTCGCCGGCCGCGTAGATCGCCCGTGCCCAGTGACTGGTGAGCGGCGACCAGGTCCCGCGATGCTCCGGCGGAACATCGTCCTGCGCGTCAGCGACCACGACCGGCTGGAACAGCACGTCCGCGCCCTGCCAGCGAAGCACCCAGGCACCTCCGGCCGGATCGACGTATCGCGTCAGCAGGTGGACGTCGTAGTGGTAGCGCCAGAGATGCCCCATCGCATCCTTGCGCCCGAGCAGATCCAGGGCCGACGGGTCCGCCCCCTCGCGCGGCGCTTCGAGGCCGTAGGCGTAGCGCGTCAAGACCTGCCACCCGGTCGCCGACTCGTTGACGACGTCGCCGTGGAGGGCACGGTCGACAGGGAGAAGCCGCACCAGTCTGCCGATCCGCAAAGCGCCGTGGCAGGCGCGTTGCGCGTCGGTCAACGCGCCCGTCGGGGCGGCGTGCGCTTCCAGCACGATGCCTCCGGGTGCCGTGATGCGCAGCACCGTGAAGTCCTCGTCCAGGCGCTGCGGCAGGACCGCGGCGTCCCAGCCGGGCAACCAGTCGAGCCGCACGAGCAGCCCGTCCGGACGTCGCTGCTCGGTCAGATAGCAGCACTGGACGATCTCGCTGCGCGGCGCGGGCTCTTCAAGCAGACGCCGCGATCGTGGCTTCAGGCCTTCCAGCCCGATCGGCATCACGTCGACCGCCAGCGCGTCGCAGCGCGGGCGCTCGAAGACGTCGATGCTGCCGTCGCGCCATTGGAGTTCGAAACGCCATTCGGCGACGCGTGTCAGCGCAAAGGCCTCGAAGGCGTCATCGATCGCTCCGCCGACCGGCAACAGCGGCAGCAGGACGGTCCGACCGGTCGCGTCGTGATACGCCATGCCGCGCGCGCCGATGCTCAGCCGCACCAGGTACGGCGCCGTCCATCGCGCCCCGAGCAACCCCCGGTCATAAGCCGCGAGACTCGACCGGTAAGTCCTCAGCCAGGCGACGGGCATCAGGCCGTCGATCTCGGCATCGAGTTCTGACAGCAACTCGTCCCCGGTGCCGTAATGGATGGGCCGCCGGCTCCGCGTCGCCGCCTTGCCCGGCCCCTGGTTCTGCGGACAGCATTCCTTGGGCTGCTTCTTGTCTTCCGGCGCCTTCTTCTGCGTCTTGCCGCCGTCGGGCTTGTCTTCCTCGTGCTTGGCCGGATGCGGCTTGGGATCGGGCTTCTTCGCCGGCGGATGTTTCTTCGGGAAGAAGCGCGACAGCAGTCGACCGCCTCCCGGCAGCTTGCCCAAGGCCCAGACGGCGCCGCGCTCGGCCGCCTGTTCGGCGAGTGCGCCCAGGCTCGGCGCCTTGTCGTCGAGCACCCAGTCCGCGGTCGCGTCCAGCACGTCGGTGGCCGACCCCGTGGCCGCGCCGACCGCCGTGACTCCGCCGCCCACCGCCGTCACGGCACCACCCGCCGTGGCAATGGCGCCGCCCACCGGCGCGCCGACGCCCGTCAGCGCCACACCGCCGCCCACCAGCGTCGTCGCGGCGCCGGCGGTTGCGACCTTGCCGCCGGTCTCCATCGCATCGTCGCTGAATTCGTGCAGGACCTCCGAGGCGCCGCTGTCGCGATATGCCTGCGCCGTTCCCTTGAGCCGGCGCTTGGCCGCGGCCGTGCCGCGTTCGTAGATGCGGCCCACCGTGTTGCGGGCGTTCATCCAGACCAGGTCAGCCTCGCGCACCCAGGCCCTGGCGTTGCTCGTCGAGGTGCTGCTCTTGTCCTTGGGCTCGGCCTTGTCGAGGTAGGTCCCGCTCTTGACGCCGCCCTTCACGCCGCGCGCGTCGCCGGTCACCTTGGGAATGAAGGTCTGCCCATGCAGGACCGCCGGATCGCCCTGGTGCTTGACGTTGCGCGACGCCGCGCTGGCCTCCTTGAACTCGCCCTTGATCGGATACGGGATTGGCACGATGTTGCTGCCCACCGGGGTGAGGCAGACATCGGGCTGCAGGCTGACGCAGAAGAAGCGCTTGGATCGGGTGACGGTTTCGCGAGCCATGAGGGCGATCGAGGGCCGACGGCGTGGCGGCGGCGGCGGTTGCAGGAAGTGTCGAAGGCGGCGAACGTCCGCCGTGAGGCGGACTACATGACCGGCTGCGCCATCGCGGCGCGCAACTCGGCCAGGCGCTGACGCTGACCGGGCGTCTTCGCCTCCATCAACCGCGCCTCTTCGAGCCCGTACTGCGCGCTGACGCTCCAGCGCCAGCAGAGGTCGACATGGCCGTCGTCGCTGTCGATCAGGACCGTGTCGATCACCGGATCGAAGCAGCGCACGTCGCCCTCGCCGTCGATGCCCATCAGCACGAATCCCCGCTCCGGGAGATCGAACATCGCCATGCGATGCCCGCCTTGCACGCGTTGCGCCGCCGGATGCTCGCGTGGCCAGAGGTTGTCGAGCACGAAGCGCTCACCGCCGCGCAGCAGTCGGCACTGCTGGTCGACGGGCGCGCAGTTCCAGTAGCGGAAATCGAAGTCGGGATTCAGCGCCAGCCCGGCCGCGACGTGCGCGGGATCGGGCGTCTCCTTGCCGATCCAGGCCACGCGCGGCGCCCAGCCCCGCTCCAGCGGCCCGAGACCGGCGGTCTCGATCGAGTGTCGACCGGTGGCCACGTGCCAGAAGTCGTCGACGGTGACCGGTTGGTGGGCCAGTTCGATCTGATGCGCGGGCAGACGGTCGAGCTTCGTCGCCTGGAGGAACCACTCGCGCGTGAATCCCTGCCCCGCCGGATTGAAGGGGCTGGCCTCGTGGGCGAGCGGCCGATGCGGCGGCTCGGCCGAGGCATCCGGATGCGCCGCCAGTTGATCGGGGCGCAGGCGGTGGCGTGCAGGCACCGCGTCGGCCACTGGGCTGCCGACGTCGATGCGGCTCTGGCCGCCGAAGCCATGTTCATAACGCAGCGCGCAGCGTTCGATCGGCTCTGCCGGGCTCAGCATCCAATCCTCGGGACGCGGGGCGCGTCGGCCGGTCTTCGGGTCCGACCCTTCGCCTTCGGCCGGTTGTTTCATCCACCAGCGCGGACCGTGGATCCGCAGCTGCTTGTCGATCAGCACGTTGAACGCGTCGCGCGCGGCGACCGGCCCGGGCGAGGTCGTCCCCTGTGCCGGGGCCTTGGGCTCGAAGACGCGGAGCCGGGCAACGAAGGACCCCACCGGTGTCGCCTCCGGCGCATAGGCCGATCCCACGACGAGCACGTCGCACATCGGCTTGAACGGCGCGAGATCGCTTTCCTCGCGGATCGTGAGCGCGGGGTTCCCGTCGTGCGGCAGATCCTCGTCGTTCAGCGGCGCCGGCGCCTCCTCGAGTAGCAGCGGCGCGAGCCCCGACGCATCCGGCGCGCCGAGCCGGTAGCGCTCCTTGAGCACCACCGTGTGGATCTGGCGCAGCGCAGGATCCAACGCGTCGAACTGGAGGTGCGACCGCCCGGTCAGGTCGCGCAGGATCAATCGCGGCAGGTCGGCGCCGCGCAGGTCCTCAACCGACCGGATTGGTGTCGACGTCATCGCCGTGCACTTCCACTTTCTTGTCGCCGCGGACGATGACTTCCTTGCCGCTGATCTCGATCCGGCCGTCCTTGGTCATGAGCAGGCTGCTCGCGCCGACCGAAATGCTCAGCCGGTCCCCCGCGGTGATGTTGATCGAGTGCCCGACCGCCGTGGTCTGGTTAAGACCCACGACGGTGGCCATCACGCCGCCGACGTTGAGGTTGTAGCCAAGTCCGACGTTGTCCATGCGACCCAGCCCGACGTTCTGCATCGAGGCCAGGGTGATGGTCTCGGTCTTCATGCCGCCGATCTCGATCTTCTGGTTGGCGCCGATGCTGATCGTCTCGTTGACGCCCACGTCCTCGGTGCGGTTCATCCCGATCGAGATCGTCTCGTCGAGATCCACCCGCTCCGTCCGGTTCTGATGCACCGTGATCGTCTCGTCCAGGTCGACCGTCTCCGTGCGGTTCCCCTTCACGAACACCGTCTCATGCCGGTCGATCGTCTTGGTCCGGTCCCGCCCGACCCAATGCGTCTCGTCGTTCTCGACCTCGATGTCCTGGTTCTTCTCCGCGTGGATCCACAGCTGCTCGGCGCCCTGCTTGTCCTCGAAGCGGATCGCGTTGGCATTGCCGTAGCTGCCGCCCTTGGTCGAACGCGTCAGGAAGCCGCTCTGCGTCGCATTGGCCGGCAGGTCCCACGGCGGCAGGTTCTCGCCGTTGTAGGTGCGGCCGATGATGATCGGCGCGTCCGGATCGCCCTCGATGAAGCCGACGATCACCTCCTGCCCGATGCGCGGGATGTGGATGCCGCCGAAGTTGGACCCCGCCCACGGATGCGCCACGCTCACCCAGCACGAGCTGCGCTCGTCGCGCTTGCCCCGCCGGTCCCAGTGGAACTGCACCTTCACCCGGCCAAACTTGTCGGTGTGGATCTCCTCGCCCGCCGGCCCCGTCACGATGGCCGTCTGCGGCCCCGACACCAGCGGCTTGGGCGTGCGACGCCCCGGCCGGAACTGCTGCTGCGCCGGGATGCAGCTGAAGCTGCAGCGCAGCGAGGTCTCGCCCGAGCCCGATTCATTGGCCGCCTGGTGCAGCGCCAGCTGCGTGCCGGTCACCAGGTACTGCGCGTTCTCGCTGTCGCGCGGATGCCGCGTCAGCGCCAGCAGGTGGCCCGTCTGCACGCCCTGCGCGTTGGTCGTGCCCTCATAGGTCTCATGGCTGCTCTGCAGCTCGTCGAGCCGGTCCTCCACGTACTGCGAGCCGTCCCCGGTCTGGATGTAGCCGCCCGGGTAATCGAAGATCTCGCCGTCCGACAGGTCGTAGTCGCGCTTGACCATCTGGCTGGTCTCCAGCGCGCTGGACGGCTTCTGGAAGTCGTAGTCGGTGATGACCACCTTGCCGGGCCGCACGCACTGCGCGCCGCTCCAGCCCTGCACGTACTCCAGCTGCGGCGCGCCCTGCGATTCCGAGCCATAAAACGGCAGCGACTCACACCCCGGCTTGGCGTCATGCCCGCTGGCCGAGTCGCACAGCACCACCTTGTGGCCGCTCTCGTCGTGCTCCACGTACCAGTAGATGCCTTCGTGCTCCAGCAGCCGCGCCACGAAGTTGAAGTCGGTCTCGCGGTACTGCACGCAGTAGTTCCAGGTCCGGTACGGGCGCAGCAGCTTGAACTCGTAGCGCGCCACCGGATGGTCCTCGAACACCTGCTTGACGATGTCCGGCACCGACATCTCCTGGAAGATGCGGCAGTCCGCGGTGCGCGACAGCAGCCACAGCCACGGCTTGAGCTGCATCTCGTAGACGCAGTGCTTGCCCTCGAAGCCCCGCTGCGCGAAGCGCGTCACATAGCCGCTGAGGTGGCGCGGCGCGTCCTCGCGCAGCGCGATCGTCAAGGTCGCCAGCTTGCCCAGCAGCTCGGAGGCCAGGATGTCCTTGCGCTCGCTCAGCAGCGTCAGCGTGGTGTCTCCTGCCTCGCTCAGGCCCTCGCGCGAAGTGCACGAATGCACGCGCAGGACGTCGTCGGGCAAGGCGGTTTTGAGACGGAACGGTGAAGCCATAGGTCTTCCAGGATCTCCCTGGCCGACACGGTAGAGAGCGTCTATCGCACGCAAAAGAGGCGAAAGTCACTTTGGCCGCCGCCCTGCGCCCGTTACCGTCCACCCTCCCCATCCGCATCAGGGGCAGGACTTGCGCTGCCCGCGGCCTCCGGGGTCGTATCAGGAGATTTCCATGCCTGCCTGCCGCATTCCCGGGCCGCTTGGCGCCGGCGCCAATTGCTTCGACATCGACGACGGCACCCTGGTGCGCGCCGCGTCGCCGCTGCCGGCCCCGGTCGGCACCGCGCCGCGCGACAAGCCGCCGGCCATCGATGACGACACCCGCGCACTGGCCGCCGTCGCTTATGGCGAGGGCTCGACCGGCAACGTCTACGAGGAGATGGCCGCCATCGCCAACGTGCTGGTGCGCCAGCAGAAGGCCCGCGGCTACAAGACGATCAGCGCCTTCATCAAGGCCGACAAGACCTTCGCCTTCGCCGCGCATGACGGCAACCAGCGCCACGGCAAGCTGATCAAGGCCAGCGCCGAGGAGATCGCCAAGGACGCCGGCATGAACGACGCCGTGCGTGGCGCTCGCAATGCACTCGATCCCAGCGGCACGGACTACTCGAACGGCGCCTACTTCTGGGACGGCGCCGACATCAAGTCGAACTACGACAAGCATCCCAAGGTCAAGGCCGGCATCCACATCACCGACCCGAAGCACAACATCTACGACATCAAGGACAAGGACGTCCCCGGCGAGGAGTGGTGGCGCAACGCGCAGGGGCAGAAGACGAAGCTGCGCGGCAAATGGGATTACAAATACGAGTCCACCGCCGCCTATGGCGGCACGATCTTCTGGAAGTACAACGCGGACTTCGTGAAGGCTACCAACAACAAGGAATACGACTGATGCACCCCCAGCGTCCCGTTGCCCTCGCCGCGATCGCCCTCGCCTGCTCGGCTTTCGCCGCCTGTGCGGCCCAGGCCGACGCCCTGGCGAAGAACGCCACCGAGCTGCGCGACCTGCTCCGCGGTCCAGCCACGGCGGCGACGCTGACCCCGATCAAGACCGAGGGCTGGTGCGGCCCCCAGGGCTGCTTCGTCGACGCTGGCGAGTTGCGCCTGGACCGCGACAAGGGCGGCCTCGCGCGCGCGGACGACCAGGCCGGCAAGCGGATCCAGGTGGTCGAGCACAAGTCCGCGGGCGGCCCGGCGCTGCCGGACCTGGACTGGACGCCGCTGGACGCCTACGAGGTGAGCCTCGGCGGCAAGCGCTGGGGCAGCTGCATGGAGTTCACTCACACAGGCCTCGGGAAGAGCGGCGTGTACCAGCGCTGGACCAGCGTGATGCTGGTGCCCTTCGACGGCAACCGGCCCGCCGGCATGGCGCATCGCTTCGTCGGTTACTGGGCGGGCTGCGACTCGCTGCAGGCGGGCGCGACGCCCACGACGGTCGCACTGCCGGTCATCGAGCGGAATGAACCGGCCGCGGGCAAGCCGCTGCGCCTGATCGGCTACCAGTGCACCGCCAAGGGCTGCGACGGCAAGCTCGACGCGCGCGCCATCGACGGAGATCCCACCGGTGAGAGCGGCGCGCTGGCGATCGGCAAGCCCTGATCGCTCCTTGACCCGCGGGTGACATCGCGCCGAGTCCCGCTGCTCGTGGGACCCGGCTCGCGGCCAAAGCGCGGAGGCGCCGCGAGGCGCCGCCGTCCAGACTCAATCGAACCCGTACTCGAAGTCCCCATCCTTCACGTTCAGCGCGACCTTGGTGATCGTCTGCCCATTGGTCAGGCGCGTCAGGTATTCCCGGCTGATGCGCGGCAGCACCGTGTTCGTCAGGATCGCGTCCACCACCCGGCCGCCGCTCTCGACCTCGTTGCAGCGGCTGATGATGAGCTTCACCACGTCGTCGCCGAAGCTCAGCGGCACGCCCAGGTTCTCGCCCACGCGCTTCTGGATGCGGCCCAGCTGCAGACGCACGATCTGGCCCAGCATCTCCTCGCTCAGCGGGTAGTACGGGATCGTCACCAGCCGGCCCAGCAGCGCCGCCGGGAACACCTTCAGCAGCGGCTCGCGCAGCGCCTTGGCGATGCCCTCCGGCTCCGGCATCAGCTCCGGATCCGCGCACAGCTTCATGATCAGGTCGCTGCCCGCGTTGCTCGTCAGCAGGATGATCGTGTTCTTGAAGTCGATGTAGCGGCCCTCGCCATCCTCCATCCAGCCCTTGTCGAAGACCTGGAAGAACAGCTCGTGCACGTCCGGGTGCGCCTTCTCGACTTCATCCAGCAGCACCACGCTGTACGGCCGGCGGCGCACCGCCTCGGTCAGCACGCCGCCCTCGCCGTAGCCGACATACCCCGGCGGCGAGCCCTTGAGCGTCGAGACCGTGTGCGCCTCCTGGAACTCGCTCATGTTGATGGTGATGACGTTCTGCTCGCCACCGTAGAGCGCCTCGGCCAGCGCCAGCGCCGTCTCGGTCTTGCCCACGCCCGAGGTGCCCGCCAGCAGGAACACGCCGATCGGCTTGCTCGGGTTGTCCAGCCCGGCGCGCGAGACCTCGATGCGCTTGGCGATCATCTCCAGCGCATGCCGCTGGCCCACCACGCGCTGATTCAGCGTGTCGGCCAGTTGCAGCACCGCCTGCAACTCGTTGCGCACCATGCGGCCGACCGGGATGCCGGTCCAGTCCTGCACCACCGCGGCCACCGCCTGCTCATCCACCTGCGGCAGGATCAGCGGCGCATCGCCCTGGAGCGTCGCCAGTTCGGCGCGAAGGCCGTGCAGCTCGCTCAGCAGCGGGCCGCGCTCCTCTTCCGACGGCGCGCCCTCGCCGTCCTTGCGCAGCAGCGCGTGCAGCGCCAGCACGCGGTCGACCATGCCCTTCTCTTTCAGGTGGCGCGCCTCCAGCTCCGCCTTGCGCGTCTGCGATTCGTCCAGCGCCGCCGCCACGCGCTGCTGGCGCTCCGCAACGTCCATGCCGATCGCGCCCTCGCGCGCGATGATCTCGCGCTCGATCTCCAGCGCCTGGATGCGGCGCAGGCAGTCCTCCAGCTCCGCCGGCGTCGCGTGCTGGCTCACCGCCACGCGCGCGCAGGCCGTGTCCAGCAGGCTCACCGCCTTGTCGGGCAGCTGCCGCGCCGGGATGTAGCGGTGGCTCAGCCGCACCGCGGCCTCGATGCCCTCGTCCAGCAGCGCCACGCGGTGATGCTTCTCCAGGATGGAGGCCACGCCGCGCAGCATCAGCACCGCCTTGTGCTCATCGGGCTCGGGCACCTGCACGACCTGGAAACGCCGCGTCAGCGCCGGATCCTTCTCGATGTGCTTCTTGTACTCGGCCCAGGTCGTCGCCGCGATCGTGCGCAGCTTGCCCCGTGCCAGCGCCGGCTTGAGCAGGTTGGCCGCGTCACCCGTACCCGCCGCGCCGCCCGCGCCGATCAACGTGTGCGCCTCGTCGATGAACAGGATGATGGGCTTGGGCGAGGCCTGCACCTCGTCGATGACCTGGCGCAGCCGGTTCTCGAATTCGCCCTTCATGCTGGCGCCCGCCTGCAGCAGGCCGATGTCCAGCATGTACAGCGACACATCCTTCAACTGCGGCGGCACGTCGCCCTGCGCCAGGCGCAGCGCGAAGCCCTCCACCACCGCCGTCTTGCCCACGCCCGCCTCGCCCGTCAGGATCGGGTTGTTCTGGCGCCGGCGCATCAGGATGTCGACGATCTGGCGGATCTCCTCGTCGCGGCCGGCGATCGGATCGATCTCGCCATTGCGCGCGCGCTCGGTCAGGTCCACCGCGAAGCGCTTGAGCGCCTCCTGCTTGCCCATCGCCGCGGGCGCGATCGCGCCGCTCGCGTCACCGGGCGCCGCGCCCGGCTCGGCCGCGCGCATCGCGCGCTCCGGCGAGCCCTCCAGGATCTGGTTGAAATGCTCGCTCAGGTCGTCGACGGGGATCTTCTCGAACTGCTTGGACACCGACAGCAGCACGTTGCGCATCGACGCCGTCTTCAGCAGCCCCAGCACCAGATGGCCGGTGCGCACCTGCTGGTCGCCGAACATCAGCGAGCCGTAGACCCAGCCGCGCTCGACCGCGTTCTCGACCCAGCTCGACAGGTCGGTGACCGAGGTCGCGCCGCGCGGCAGCCGGTCCAGCGAGGCCATCAGGTCCGCCGACAGCTGCGCCGCGTCCAGCCCGTAGTGCTTGACGATGCGGTGCAGGTCGGAGTCCGGCGTGTTGAGGATCTGGTAGAGCCAGTGCTGCAGCTCCACGTACGGATTGCCGCGCAGCTTGCAGAACACGGTGGCGCCTTCGATCGCCTTGTAGGCCAGCGGATTGAGCTTGCCGAAGAGGCTGGTGCGGGCGATTTCAGTCATGACGATGCTCCCTGTGATGCCGGTGGCGTGGCCCGCCCCTTCACCCGCTGTCGCGGATGCAGGTGCAGGTCGCCCCGGTCGTGACGATGCGGACGGCCGCCCGAGCGGCCCGTCCAGGACGTGAAGCCCAGGCGCGCGCGGCCGCTCAGCGCCGCAGCGGGCACCTCGTCGCGGCGCAGCACCGGCTGCAGCTCCCATTGCAGGTTGTGGCCGACGTACTGCCGGATCCAGTCGTTCAGCGGCCGCCACGCGTCGCCGTCGGGCAGGAAGCCCTCGTACTGGCGCAGCGTCAGCGGGCCCAGCACGACGCGGAAGCGGTACTGCCGGTCCCAGGCCTTGTTGCCGCAGGCGGTGTCGACGCCCAGCCGCGGCAGCTCGCGGCCGATGCGCTCCGGCCGTTGGCGCGCGAAGCCCAGCCGCGTGCGCTCGCCGTCCTCGACGGGCAGCCAGTGCGGCACGTGCTGCTCGATGCGCACCGGCACCCCGAAGTGCAGCGACAGGATCTTGGCCAGCCCTTCGGCGTGCTGCGCCCGCCCGCCGTGCAGCCCGGCCTGGAACAGGCGCGCGGTCTGCGGCAGCGAGTCCGCCGGCCGCTGCGCGCCGTCCAGCCCGGTGGCGGCGCCCAGCCAGGCGGCATAACGGTCCGTGGCCGGCCGGTCATGCTGCACCGCCGGCTGGGACTGGGCCCAGGCGCGGTAGAAGTGCAGCAGCAGCCGGTGATGGAAGACGTCGAGGAAGCGGCTCAGCGTCGGGTCGCCGCGCTGATGCAGCCGCTCGCGGGTGTACTCGGTCAGATGCAGCGGCATCGGCCCCTGCGGACCGAGCAGCCCGAAGAAGCGCACGCCCAGCCGCGGCGCGGGGTTCTGCCCGCGGGTCAGGCTGGCCAGCGCCGCCGGCGCGAAGTCCAGCTCGGGCTCCTGCCCCAGCCGGATCGCCTCCTGCGACGGCCGCAGGCCGCGCCCCAGCCGCGGCACATCGGGCGTCAGGCCCTCGATGCGGCGCAGCAGCGCGAAGAAGTCATGGGCCCAGGGCGTCGCCTCCACGCTCTCGAAGAGCGCGCGCAGCGCCGCGTCGTGCTCGCCGCGCCGCGCGGGACGACGCGCCAGCAGCGCGGCGGGCGATGGCTCCGCGCCCGCGTCCTCGGCGTCGCTGACCGCGGCGCTCGCGGCCGCCGCAGCGCCCGGCACCGCGCCTCCCGCGGCGGACGGCGCCTGGGCGTCGTCCGACCCGCCGGCGTCGCGCACGTTCATGGACGGCTCCCCGGGGCGGCGCGTCCGTCGCGTTCCGTGCGCTGCGCGCGGCCCTCGGCATCGCCGCCGATGCGCGGCGCCCAGCGCTTGACCTGGCCGCGCTGCGGCGTGCGCAGGCTCAGCTGCGTGAAGCTGTTGATCGCCGCGTGGCGGGTGAAGTAGCGCTCCAGCACGCTCGCGAACAGATAGGCGCTGTGGCCCTGGAAGGCCAGTTCGTCGAGCTCCAGCGTGATCTCGGTGCCCGCGCCGAAGCTCAGCGGCCCGGTGAACGGCAGGCGCCGCACGACCGGCTGGGCATCGACGCCACGGACGCCCTCCACCTGGCGCAGCCAGGCCGGATCGCTCGGCGGGCCGTACAGCGCCAGCAGGCGGCGCAGCGTCGCCGCGGCCTGCGCGGGCGGCTCGTCGGCCCAGGGCAGTTGCTGCTGCGTCAGCAGGCCGACCAGACTCCAGCCCGCCTCGCCCACCGGCTGGCGGTTGACCGGCCGCGTCGGGCCATGCACCGCCTCGACCTTGAGCACCGGGCCCGCCGCGTCCAGCCGCCAGGCGCCGGCGCCGTTGTGCGGCAGCAGCATCGGCAGGTCGCGGTTGGTCACCAGCGCCGAGACCGACAGCTGGCGGATGTCCTCGCGATAAGGCGCGTGGCGCGGGTCGACCAGCGACAGGAAGACCTCGTCGCCGATGTAGCCGGTGCGCGGGCCCTGCTCCTTCTGGCGCGTCGACAGCAGGCGCGGCTCGCGCCGCACCGTGTAGAAGCCGGGCGCATCGGGCGGCGCCTGGTGGTAGGTCGCGTACAGCGGCTCGAAGCCCTGCTGGCCCAGCGCCCCGGCCCCGTAGCCGGTCACCGACTGCAGGCTGTGGATCTCGTAGTCCATCGGCCGGGTGCGGTCCGGGACGACGTGGTATTCCCAGCTGCCGGTGCCGAGCTGGATGCGGTCCAGCCGCTTCGGGAAGAGGTTGATCGCCGGCGTGCAGTGCAGCGAGACGCTGTCCACGTCGACCATCGCCTCCAGCGCGCCGTCGCCGCGGCTGAAGAACAGCACGATCTCGAAGCTCGTGCCCTCCACGCGCGCCAGACGCTCGGCGAGCTGGTCGATCTCGATAAACAGGAAGCGCCGCGGCATCGCGGCCAGTTCCTGCATCAGCCGGCAGCCGGAGAAGTTGCGATGCGTCTCCGGCAGCAGCGCCTCGTCCGGCGCGAAGCCCAGCGGGCGGATGCTGGCCGCGGACCGCCACTGCGCCGGCACCGCGGGCGCGTCGATGCCCTCGCCGGTGACGAAGCTGCCCAGCGGCGCGCCCAGCGCCAGCTCGTGCAGGCGATAGGCGACCTCGTCGGGCGCGCTCAGGTAGAGCGCGAGCCGGTCCAGCCCCAGCTGGCGCACCGGAATGCCGCCGCCGGTCTTGAGCCGCAGCCGCAGCCCGCCACGACTGCCGGCGGCATCGGGCAGGCGCGACATCGGCAGGTCGGGCGCGTGGCTGAAGTACTGGACGTCGTCCAGCGTCAGCGGCCACAGCGTCACGTCATGGGCGGTGCGGAACTCGCAGCGGGTGTCCTGGCCGCGCGGCACGCCGGACTGCAGCACGCTGCCCCGCGGCACCGGGTGGCCCTTGGAGAGGTTGGGGTCGGTCGGATCGACGCCGAAGCGCGCGATCATCATCGACGGCACCGGCGCCAGGAAGTTGGGGTAGATCGACTCCAGCAGGTGGGCGATCAGGCGCGGATGCTCGGCGTCGAGCTTGAGCTGCACCCGCGCCGACAGGAAAGCGAAACCCTCCAGCAGCCGCTCGACATAGGGGTCGGCGACCTCCGCATCCTCCAGGCCCAGGCGCGCGGCGATCTTGGGGAAGTCGCGCGCGAACTCGGCGCCGACCTCGCGCAGGTGGGCGAGCTCGTCGTTGTACAGGCGCAGCAGCCGGGGATCCATCGCGCGTCCTCAGCCCTCGCGCACCTCGACCTGCCCCGCCTCGAGGTCCATCTGCGTGCGCAGCAGGATCTCCAGCGGCACCGGCTGCGACCAGAGGTGGCCGCGGATGTCGAACTCGATCACGTTATGGGTGTCCATGACGCTCTGCGTCTCGATCGCGCGGACCTCGAGCGTGTCGGGCAGGATGCGCGGCTCGAAGCGCAGGATGGCCTGGCGGATCTGCTTCTCCAGCAGGTGCACGTCGATGCGCGAGGCCAGTTGCCCGGACAGCGCCGGCAGGCCGAAGTTCAGCACGCTGTCGCCGACCCGCGCGTAGGCCTCGGTCGCCTTGCCCAGCGGCTGGATGGCGTTGAACAGCCAGCCCAGGTCGCGCAGCACCGCCTGGCGCAGCTGCGACTTGGTCATGACGCGGCGCTCCTCCGCCTCGACGCGGTGGAAGGGATCGTCGTCGGTGAGGCGGTCCAGCAGGGCCGGCTGCAGGCGATCGCGGGTGATCTGGGTCATGGCTCGCGCGGCGCGGATCCGCTCACTTCGCGGCGCCGGTGTCCAGGCGCCAGAAGACGACCTCGGCGAACTTGCCGTCGTTGGCCCAGGGGTCCCAGATCGTCTTGTCGCCCTTGCTCTTGGCGCCGGCCCAACCGCCCAGCGAGGTCGACATCGCCAGCGGATACATGCCGCGGGCGCGCATGGTCTGGGACTTGCCGCCCGAGGTGTAGGCATACCCGCCGGCCGGCTTGGCCGCGCCGGGGTAGACGACGATCACGTGGCCGTTGGGCTGCGTCACCAGGCCGCCGACGATCAGCTCGCCGCGGCTGGCGCGCTCGGCCAGCTCCGACACCGGCGTCTCCTTCCAGCGCTTGTCGGCCTTCAGGAAGGCGACCAGCGAATTGGCGGTGCGGTACTCCTGGTCCGGGATGTAGCGCTTGATGACGTGCCACACGGCGTGGCTGCAGGAACCGGGGTACTTCTCGTAGGCCTCGTCGGCGACCTGCTTGAGCTGGGCGGCCGTGACGGGTTCGGTGGCGGAGGGATTCAGGATGTCGGGCATGGGAAGTCCGCGGACGCCTTGGCGCCCGCTGCGCGGTAACGGTGTTCGGCCGCGTCCCAACGCAGCGCCGGCAGCGCGTAATCGCCGCCGACGGCCGGGTTGCTGACCTGGACGCGGATTTCCTGCGGCACGCCGTCACGCCACAGGCCGTGGCGCAGCGTCAATGTCCGCGGTTGATCGAAGGGGAACAGCTCGGGCAGCCCGCCGACGCAGCGGAACTCGCGGTCGACCAGCATCGGTTTGGGGAAGTCCTCCCACGGCGCATCGGCGGCGCGGGTGGCGTAATAGGTCTCGGCGAAGACCGAGATCAGCGCCACGCGCGGCGTGCCGCCCGGCGCCGCCAGCTCGCAGCGGCGCGCCGCGTCGAGGTACTTGGCCCAGCTGGCGGGCAGCTTGGCCCGGTCGGCGTCAGCCAGCGGCGTGCAGGCCTCGGGCGACAGCGCGCGCCAGGCCGCCTTCGCGGACGGCGCGGCCTTGGCCGCCACGGTCTTCGACGCCGGCGGCATCGATCCCGCGTCGGCATGAACGGACGACGCGACGATGGTCCCGGCCACGGCCAGGACCGCCTTCATCGCGATCGAACGGAACGGGGACGCCGCGGGCGACACCGTGGCCGGCAGGCCAGCGGACAGGACGGACGGCGCCCGGGTGGCGCTGAGCAGGGAGGGACGGGACGGACGGCAGGGCATTCACTTCCTCAATTCGATGAGACGGACATCCAGCAATCCTGCCTCGCCTTGGTCGCTCATCAGCACGCGCTGGCCGATGCCGGCGTACTGGTCGTCCTCCGATCCCGGCAGCGGCTGCCATTCGGTGCGGCGCGACAGCCAGACGCGTTCGTCGTCGAAGGCCACGCTGCGCGGGTAGCGCGTCGGGATCAGCGCCACCGAGGCGCCGCCGTTGGGGAACTCCAGGTGCGCCGCGGCCCAGACCAGGTCGCGCAGGTCGGTCGGCGGCTCGATGTGGATTTCCTTGAGCGCGGAGAACGGCACCCAGCAGTAGCGGCCGTTGATCACGGCCTCCAGCACCGGGCCCAGGCGCGAGTCGCCGTCGCACAGCCACTCGAATGCCTGGCCGTCGATCGTGCCGGCGGTGGCCGGCGCGGCCTCCAGCGCCTGCGCGCGCAGCTGCCGCGCGCCGGCCGCGTCGCCGTCGTGGTCGAGCTTGAGCGCATGCACCAGGTTCGCGACCCACTCGGCGGGTTCGCCCATCACCATGGGCGTGGTGCGGCCCTCGAAGACGGCCTCGCGCACCAGCTCGCACTTGAGCGCCTCGCGGTAGGTGTTGACCATCGCCAGCGTGCCGGCGTCCAGCTCGCCGCAGACTTCCAACTGCGCCGCCGCCCGCGCCCACTGGCCGGTCACCGCCAGCAGCTGGAACAGCATCGTGCGCAGCTTGGCGTCCTGCGGATGCTGCCGGACCTCCGCCTGCGCCGCGGCCAGCGCCTCGGTCGGGCGGCCCGCCGCCAGCAGTTCCTGCACTGCGCTCATCGCATGCTCCGTGACATCTCGTCGTTGTTGGGGTGCAGACCCGCCCTCGCCCGCCGCGCGGGATCGGGCCAGGTCAGGTCAGGTCGTCGTCGAAAGTGTGGGTGCCGCCCATCGCGCCCTTGGCGTTCTGGGTCCGGTACTCGATGGAGACCTTCTGGAAGCTCATCGCGATGCGCTCGACCGGCGCGCCGTCGGCATCGCAGTCGATGTCGTAGGACGCGACGCGGGCCTTCTCCAGCGTCAGGCAGAAGTAGTCCTCCTGCGCGCCGCCCGCCTTGCGCAGGTAGAGCTTGGCGGACTTGACCTCGTCGTTGGTCGCCACCGCGCTCATCAGCGCGGTGCTGGCGCTGTCCAGGCCCTTGGTGATCGTCAGCTGGCGATAGCTGCGGCGGCCGGTCTGCTGGCCCGCCACCGCATCGCCGGCGGCGCCCACGCCCCAGCTGAAGCCGCGCACGACGACGTCGCCGGCGTGGCCCGCCGAGGTGGATTCGCCCTTGACCTTGCCCGCCCGCTTGAGCGACAGGTCCAGGTACATGTCGGCGCTGGTCGCGCCGCCGCTGGTCATCGGATTCATCTTTCGCTCCGGCATGGACAACGGATGACGGCGCGCGCGCCAGGCGGCGCACCGTCATGCGTTGTCCGAGCGCGGCGCGGCCGGCCAGGGGCCGTCGCGCCGCGGATCCGCGAACGGAAGGCGCCGGCTCGCACCGGCGCCCCGCCGATCAACGGGTTTCGGTCGTGGCCACGTTCCAGCCGAACTTGACCGCGCCGCCCAGGCCGCCCTTGGCGTCTTGGGCCTTGTACTCGAACTCGATGTCCGCGTACGACAGGGCCACGCTCTCGCTGATCTCGCCACCGGCGGAGGCCGACGGGGCGACGTTGGTCACCAGCACCTGCTTCAGCGTGACCTTCAGGAAGTCCTGCTGGCCTTCGCCGGCCTTGCGGCAGGTCAGGACGGCCTGGTCGAAGTGCTTGCCCGAGGCGCAGGCCTTGGCCAGCACCGGGGACGCCTTGTCGTAGTAGTGCGCGAACACGAACTGGCCGGGAATGCCCTTGCCCTTGCCGGAACCGGTGCCGGCGGCGGCGGTGCTTTCCTGACGCACATCCCACGACCAGGCGAGCAGATCAATCTCGCCCTTGTGGTCCTTGTGGGTGGATTCGCCTTCGACTCCGGCGAACTTCAGATTGGCGTCGATCGTCATGGTCGGTTTCTCCTAGATGGACTCTTTGAAAAAAGTCTCCGCATCAACGCTCACCGCATGCGGAAACCGGGATTTCGGGCCCGAGGGCCCGGTTGGCTCATCGCCTCGAAAATTTCAGAACGGCGCCTTCGACAGCGCTCCCTTGGACGCGTCGCGCGTCGTTGCGCGCGATTTCTTTGTTTCCTTCGCGCGGGCCGCCGGGGCGACCCGCCGCCTCACTTGCCCTTCTGCGACGGCAGCGTCGAGACCAGCCGCAGCGAGACCGTCAGGCCCTCGAGCTGGTAATGCGGACGCAGGAAGAATTTCGACGAGTAGTAGCCGGGGTTGCCCGGGATCTCCTCGACCACCACCTCGGCCGAGGCCAGCGGCTTCTGCGACTTCGTCGTCTCCGAGGAGTTGGCGGGATCGCCGTCGACGTAGTTCATGATCCACTTGTTCAGCCACTTCTCCATGTCGGCGCGTTCCTTGAACGAGCCCACCTTGTCGCGCACGATGCACTTCAGGTAATGGGCGAAACGGTTGCAGGCGAACAGATACGGCAGCCGCGCGGCCAGGTTGGCATTGGCGGTGGCGTCCGGATCGTCGTACTCGGCGGGCTTCTGCAGCGACTGCGCGCCGATGAAGGCGGCGAAGTCGGAGTTCTTGCGGTGCACCAGCGGCATGAAGCCGTTCTTGGCCAGCTCGGCCTCGCGGCGGTCGCTGATGGCGATCTCGGTCGGGCACTTCATGGCCACGCCGCCCTCGTCGGTCGGGAAGGTGTGGGCCGGCAGGCCCTCGACCGCGCCGCCCGCCTCCACGCCGCGGATGCGGGTGCACCAGCCGTAGTTCTTGAACGAGCGGTTGATGTTGGTCGCCATCGCGTAGGCCGAGTTGGCCCACGTGTACTTGGCATGCTCGCCGCCGCCGGTCTCTTCCTCGAAGTTGAACTCCTCGACCGGGTTGGTCTTCGCGCCGTAGGGCAGGCGCGCCAGGAAGCGCGGCATGGCCAGGCCGATGTAGCGCGCGTCGTCGGATTCGCGCAGCGACTTCCAGGCGGCGTATTCGGGCGTGCTGAAGATCTTGGTCAGGTCGCGCGGGTTGGCGAGTTCCTGCCACGAGCCCATCTGCATCAGCGACGGATTCGCCGCCGCGATGAACGGGGAGTGGGCCGCGGCCGAGACCTTGGCGATCTCGCCCAGCAGCTCGACGTCCGGCGGGCTGTGATCGAAGTAGTAGTCGCCGACGATGCAGCCGAAGGGCTCGCCGCCGAACTGGCCGAATTCCTCTTCATAGACGCGCTTGAAGATCGGGCTCTGGTCCCAGGCCGTGCCCTTGTAGCGCTTGAGCGTCTTGCCCAGGTCGTTCTTCGAGATGCTCATCACGCGGATCTTGAGCTGCTCGTCGGTCTCGGTGTTGTTGACCAGGTAATGCAGGCCGCGCCAGGCCGACTCCAGCTGCTGGAACTCGGCGTGGTGCAGGATCGCGTTGACCTGCTCCGACAGCTTCTTGTCGATCTCGGCGATCATGGCCTCGATCGAGACGATGACGTCGCTGCCGATCAGCTGGGTCTGCGACAGCGCCTGCTGCGCCAGCGTCAGCACCGCCTGCTCGACGGCGGACTTGGCCTCGTCGGTCTTGGGC